>OCLT01000013.1_pt1 | contig 577922 bp, 527 predicted proteins | sample 1481411 | NCBI WGS metagenome assembly OCLT01 (sample SAMN04168690, study PRJEB22393) | synthetic metagenome | isolation source: purchased from BEI Resources HM-276D
CTTGCATGTATTAGGCACGCCGCCAGCGTTCGTCCTGAGCCAGGATCAAACTCTCATTTTCCTTCTTGAAAATGAGCTTTTTATCGTTTAGCTCTAAAACTTTCTTTGAGTTATCTCAAATTTATTGCTTGCGAATTGACTTCGCTTTTGTTTGGGATTTTTTATATCCCGCACACTTTCAGCGAAACTTTGTTCAGTTTTCAAGGTACTACCGTTGCCGTGTGACAACTTTTATATTATATCATGTCTCTTGAGCTTTGACAAGTTATTTTTCTTGCCCCTCATCTTTCTCAAATGACAGCTTTATAATATTATCATCTTTCTGCTCCCTTGACAAGCTCTTTGCTTGGCTTCCTGCCTCTGCTTCGCGCTTGCCTCAAACAGCATGTATTACTTTACAGACTTTTCTCCTTTTCGTCAACCCTTTTTTCTAAAAATTAGCAATATTTTTTTTGAGTGCTAAAAAAGGTCCCACAAAATGAGACCTTTTACTATTTTTGTAACTTAGAATGTTTTACACCATACGTTACATATACAACTATTCCAGCTATTAGCCAAATTCCTACCATAATTTTTGTCATCTTTGGTAGCATCCAGATGAAATATACGCTCAACAGTCCAGATATGACTGGTAAAACTGGATAAAGTGGCATTTTGAATCCATTATTTACAATATCTTTTCTATGACGAAGCGGAATAATCCCAAAAGATATTAAAGCAAAAGCAATTAAAGTACCAGCATTTATTAAGGACGCTAATTCCATCAATGGGACTAATCCAGCAAAAATAGCTGCTACTACTGTAGAAACAATTACAGCATGATCAGGAATCATCTTTTTAGCATGCACGCTTCCCATGGAGTCAGGCAGCAATCCATCTCTTCCCAAAGCATAGAGCAGTCTTGATCCACCCAGCAGCATTGTAATCATTGCTGTAAAAATCCCCACTAATGCTCCAACTGTAATCAACTTATTCCAGGCAGTTAATCCAACAACTTTCAGTGCATATGCTGCTGGATCGTCAACATTTAATTGCCTATAGTTGACCATCCCTGTCAGAACTAAAGAGAAACTCACATAAAGTAATACTGCAATAATTACCGTTCCCATAATTCCTTTAACTACATTTTTAGCAGGATCTTTAGTTTCAGCACTATTAGCTGCTAAAGCGTCAAAGCCAATAAAGGCAAAGAACACTGTCGCTGCTGCTGTAGAAATTCCCCCCATTCCTAATGGAGGAGTTTGAAATTTCTTCGGATAAAAAGGAACATAATTTTCTGCCTTAATATAAAACAGTCCAATCGCAATAAACAAAATGATAATCGCAACCTTGATAATTACTGCTATGTTTTCTACACGCTTCGATAAATTAGCGCCTTGATATAAAATTAGAGCTACAATTAAAACAATCAAAACTGCAGAAAGATTAATTACTCCGCCTTCCATTGGTCCCGCTTCAAGAGCCTTAGGCAAGTGAATACCAATTGGCGCTAAAATATTATTATTAAAATAAGAAGCAAAACCTGTTGCTTCGGCAGAGACAGCCAAGAAATATTCTAGTAGAAGTCCCCATCCGATTATCCAGCCAACAATTTCTCCGTAAATCACTGAGCCAAAAGAATAAGCAGATCCAGCTACTGGCATGGCAGAAGAAAACTCTGCATATGCCATTCCAACCATACCAGAAACAATTGCCGCTAATAAAAACGAGATTGCAACAGCAGGTCCAGCATGCTGAGCTGCTTCATGACCAGGTAAAATAAAAATACCTGTTCCAATAACTGCTCCAATTCCCAGTGCAACTAGATCGCGTGCATTTAAATGTCTAGTTAATCGAGAATCCGCTTTTAAAAAAGTATTTACTGGAACTTTCTTAAAGAAATTTTTCATCCCAATTCTCCTTAATTTATTTTTAATTATTATACCTGATTTCGTCGGGATTTCTACCCTATAATTAAAATTAATTAAAAAAAGAGACGACGAATTAATTCGTCGTCTCTTTTCAAAATAGTATTAACTATTTATTTTCTTTTTTATCTGCCTTTTCAGCTTCTTTAGCGTCTTTCTTTTCTTGTTCGCGTGTTTCTTTATCAAGCAATACATCTTCAAGTACTTCACCATTTAAGTATAAGTGCTTATCGTCAATGGTGAACTTAACTTCCTTAGTATCAGGCTTAGAAACAATTAACTTAGCAGCTGGGGTTTCAAGATCTTGTTCAACAACTCTTCTTAATGGACGAGCACCAAATTCTTTATCATATCCCTTCTTAGCCAAGTACTTCTTAGCATCAGCAGTAACGTGAAGTTTGATGTTTCTCTTAGCAAGAGACTTCTCCATCTTAGCTAAGTAAAGGTCTAAGATCTTAAGCATATCTTCACTAGTCAATGAATTGAATGGCACAATTGCATCAAGACGGTTCAAGAATTCTGGTCTGAAGTAAACTTCAAGTGCCTTACGTAAAGCATCTTGATCATCGCCCTTGAGTAACTTATCAGAGTATCCAGCGTTTGAAGTCATGATGATGATAGTATCCTTGAAGGAAATTGTTCTGCCTTGTGCATCAGTCAAACGACCATCATCCATAATTTGAAGTAAGGCATTAAAGACTTGTGGGTTTGCTTTTTCAATTTCGTCAAGCAAGATCAATGAATATGGTTGGTGACGAATCTTTTCAGTTAATTGTCCGCCTTCACCATAACCAACATAACCTGGTGCTGAACCAATTAACTTGTTAACAGCCATTTGGTCTTGGTATTCTGACATGTCCAAACGTACTAAAGCATCAGCCTTGCCGAACAACTTAATTGCTAATTGCTTAGCCAATTCAGTCTTACCAACACCAGTAGGACCAGTAAGTAAGAATGAACCAGTTGGGCGGTTAGAATCCTTAAATACTTGCTTACGAGCAATTGCATCAGTGATGATATCAATAGCCTTATCTTGGTCAATAACAACTTTCTTCAAGTCAGCAGCTAAGTTAGCATTCTTTTGAGCTTCATTTGCATTAATTTCGCTCATTGGAATACCAGTCTTAGTTTGAATCAAAGAGTACATATCTTCTGGTGTAACTTTAAGTTCACTAGCTTTGCCTGCAGTCTTAAGGTCTTTCTTAAGATCTTCAATTTCTTTCTTAAGCTTAGCAGCTTCATCGTATTTTTCATTTTTAGCTGCTTCTGCCTTTTTACCTTCTAAGGCATGAATCTTATTTTTGATTGAAGTTTCATCTTTTTGATCCATTCCTAAAGACTTCTTAGCACCAGCTTCATCCATTAAATCAATGGCCTTATCTGGCAAATGACGATCATTGATGTAACGGTTTGAAAGTTCAGCAGCAAGCTTTAATGCTTCTGGATCGTATTTTACATTGTGATACTTCTCATATCTTGGAGCTAAGCCCTTCAAAATTTGAACAGCATCTTCAATCGTTGGTTCTGGTACTTGAACTGGTTGGAATCTTCTAGCTAAAGCTGGATCCTTTTCGATTTGTTGGTATTCACTAGTAGTAGTTGCACCAATTACACGAATTTCACCACTTGCTAATGCTGGCTTCAAAATGTTAGCAGCATCCCCAGAATTGTTTTCTGAATCAGTAGAACCTGCACCAACAATATTATGTAATTCATCGATAAAGAGAATAACGTTCTTGTCGCCTTTAGCTTTATCAATAATCTTCTTTAATTTTTCTTCAAAACTACCACGAAGAGAAGTACCTGCAACTAACTCATTAATGTTCAATTCAATGATGTGGGCGTTCTTAAGTTTTTCAGGAACGTCTCCATCAACGATTCTTTGAGCTAAACCTTCAACTACTGAAGTTTTACCAACACCAGCAGGTCCAGTTAAAACAGGATTGTTCTTCTTACGTCTACTTAAAATTTCAATAACTTGGTCAATAACAGCTGTACGTCCAATGACAGGATCATATTTACCCTTTTTAGCTTGTTCAGTTAAATCAACACCAATTGGCTTTTCCTTTTGTTGTTGGCCATTTTGTGCTCCTTGTTGTGGTGCTTGACCAGCACTATATCTCATTGGTTGTTGACCATTAGACATTCTTCCATCATTGAAAAAGTCTCTGTTTAATTCATTAAACAAATCGTCAAAATTGTAGTTTCCATTGTCAAAGTATGCCATGCTTTACACACTCCTCATATTCTCAAAAATTTTAGCACTTACAACTAATGAGTGCTAACTACTCACATTTTTTATTATAACAGGTTATCCACAGAAAGCCAAATATTATATCATATTTTTTCCACAGATTATTTTAATTTGTGAATAAAATAGGCACAATGTATGTTTTAAAGTACATTGTGCCTAAATAATTTGTGAATTAGTATGTTAGTTTTGTTTCTAAATTATTTATTTTTATTATTTTTCCAATCTTTTAATTATTTTGATTTTTATTTTGATTTTTTCGACTTCCTCTTGGTTTTTGACCATTTCCTTGCACGTTATCTCCACTATCATTTTCAAGCAGATACTGTTCAATCAGCTGAACTACTTGTTTATTCTGCGGCAATGAAGAGTGCTGAGCATCCGCTCCAGTAACAGTCATTGTAGTATAGTGCTTTACTTGATTTTGGAAAATATATTTTCCTGCAGCCACACTACTTTCTGGCACTAATCCATCAGATTCATAATTTTGTCCACCTGATACAGAATACACATCTAAGTTCTCTGGTATTTTCTTTCGATTTTTAATAAAATCATTTAGCATTTCCGTCTTATGATCAATATTACTTTCATTAAAGTTATACGGGGTACCTAAGGTCATTAATTTCTTGATACGAATTTCATCACTATAATCATCATAGTAATTTTCTAGCCAATAAGTCCAAATTAATCCCCCATTAGAATGACCAAAAGCCTTAAAATTATTAAATTTGTATTGCTGACTAAGTTGCGCAAATGCTTCATCAAACCAACCAGCTTGTTTTTTGATATTAGCATAGCCATCATGATTGTTTTCAAAACCTACAACAATAAAGGGTTCATTATCATTACGATTGATTTTTCCACTATATTTTAGCGTTCCATCTTTTTTAACCTGAATTTTCAGTAAACTATGCTTTTTAAAAGTACCTTTATTCAGTAAATTAACTAATTCATTAAACCGTTCAGTCGTGGCACTAGAGCCGGGAATCATAATGACTGGTGACATTTGTGATTTTCGTCTCTCAGCTAAATCATGATTGGCACTTTTGATCCAGAAAAAAGTTGGAATGGACAAAACTATTAAAAAAATAAATGTTCCTAATAAAAGTAGGCGGTTTTTGGATACCTTTTTTCTATTTAACATGTTTATACACCGCCTCCTCATCATTTAACAAATCAATTTCATCCTGGACATCCTTAGACATTTTAATGATCGGTAAATATAACAAAATATCTAAGGCAAATAGTAGCATTGAAAATACTAAAGCTTGCCACGTTCCATTTGTAGCAATAAAGGCTACTAAAGGGCCTGGTGTGCCAGATAAGACATTATAAGCTGAGGCAGGAACCAAATGAATTGCAATCATACTAGCAGCTAAAAGCATATTCATAACTGGTAAAACTACATATGGAAATAAGAATAGTGGATTAAGCATAATCGGTATACCTAGAAAAGCACCCTGATTAGAACCAAATAATGTCGGTATAAAACTCCAACGTGCCACTCTAACAATGCTGCTTTTTTTAATAAAAATTAAAATACCAATTAATAAAACTAAAGTTAAGCCGCTCCCACCAAATCTTCCATAAGATTGATATAAAGAATTCCCCACATAAGGATTAGGTACATTCCAGCTTGAGCCATGAGTTAAAGCATAGTTCAGATTAGCAACATTGGTCGCACTATCGCTCCCTGCCGTCAAAGAAGCTAGCGGCTGACCAATTCCTAGCCAGTTAAGTAGTAGTGCTAGGAGTAATAAAGGAATAAATACTCCTAAGTTTAAATTGTTCTGACCTTGACTTTGAAAAAATTGATAAAAATTAGTCGCTACTACACGCACATGAACCAAACTAGTTAAAATACCAACTATTAAGCCAATTACCCAAGTTGCAAGCATCGGACGGAAAGAATCAAAGGCTCTTTGCTTAATTTGCTGTGCGCTCTCTGTATGCCGATGGTGATATTCGACTCCTAAAAATCTAAAAATAAGCCCAGTACCAAATCCTATTAAAAGGGCGAATAAAAAGCTATTAATATTTAAAAAACGCCAATTAAAGGAAAGCTGAAAATCTCTCGTGTCCCTAAAACGATACGCGCACAAAAGCAAGGCTAACATTCCTGAAACTCCAGCCATTTGAGCATCTTTTTGATACAGACGAGCAGTATATTGAGCTGAAAAATAAGCGGTAAACAAACCAAAAGTGCCAAATATTACACTGGTAACGCCTTGACAAGAATACCATGCCGCATTAAATAAATGGTCAGGCAACCATTTATCAAAATAGAAAATATTTGATATTAAACTTGTAGGTGAAAAAACACTCTGCCATAAAAATTGGAAAATACTACCGACAACAGCTAAAGGCATTAACATCATCAAAGTTCGATCTGCCACTCTAAAAAATGCTAGTCTCCGAAGTCGAACGATAGTTTTAAAAATTACTTTCTCCATATTTCACTAATCCTTAGTCCTTTAAGTCTATCCTTTAGTTTAAATTAAATATAGAAAGAAACCTATCATTTTTCATTAAAATATCGCAAAAAATACAAAATTTAGGAATCATTGATTTAAGAGAGAACATGATATAATGATGAAGAAGATAACAAGGGAGAAAAATTATGGCTAAACGAAGTTTTTCTATTAATGATGAAACTGACCGTCTACTCAATTACTACCTAAATCACTCTGAAAAAGATTGGGACTCAGTAATTAATGAAGCAATTAAATATTACATTTGCGATCATTTAACACAAAAGCAAGTCCATGAGGCAATGAAGCATACAGGAAAGGATGCTTTTCCAGCAGATGAAGTTCTTCGTAACTTTAATAGCAGCTGGATGAATGGTGATGCTTAATATCGATTGCATAAAAGACTATCTTAGGTCAAAATGAAAGTAGCATTATTAAAAAGAAGCTGACAATTGTCAGCTTCTTTTTATACGATAAATCTTAATTTAAAAGGAGGAACACACATGTTAAAAAAGCATGCGCTAGACCCTATTAAGTTAATTTGGCTATTTGCTGGTTCTCTAATCATCAATACTGGCGTTAGTTTTATTTGGCCACTAACTACAATTTATATTCACAATTATCTTCACGAAACGCTCACTATAGCTGGGATTGTATTATTTATTAACTCCGCTTTTACAATGGTAGGAAATGCACTAGGTGGTTTTTTATTTGATAAGTGGCATCCATATCAAACACTTTTAACTGGCGTAAGCATTTCTACATTATCCACTTTCTTATTGGTCCTCTTTCATGGCTGGCCAGCCTATCCAATCTTGTTAATTACTTTAGGGTTAGGTAATGGGATCGTAGTTACTGGTTTAAATTCTATTGCGACTCTAATTAGGAGTCGAAATGCTTCTTATGTTTTTAACGTTTTATATTTCACACAAAACTTGGGACTAGTCTTTGGCTCGTTAATGGTTGGATTTATTTTACCCTTCGGCATTACTTATATTTTCCTACTTGCCTTTATTATGTTTGCATTTTTAAGTATCGTAGTCTTTCTTGAATATCGCGGTTTAAATCAGGCTCATGCTGCTAAAGGTAAAAAAGTAGCTGAATCAGAATATCAAGAACAGATTCCCTATGGTGCAAAAAAAGCTATTTTTTCTATCTTAGTTTGTGTTCTAGCAGCTTGGATTGCATATGAACAATGGAACTCAAACATTTCTTCCTACATGTTAGGCTTACATATGAGTGTACGTTTATACAGTTTGCTTTGGACTTTAAATGCTGTTTTAATCGTACTCATTCAGCCTCTTTTAACTTACTTCGACGATTGGCTAACCCAGCACTTACACGGTCGTTTATATATTGGTTTCAGTTTATTTGGATTAGCTTTCTTATTGCTAATCGGGGCAAGTCACTATTTTAGCTTTGTCTTAGCTATGGCTGTCCTGACTTGTGGTGAAATTTTAGCCTTTCCTGCTGTTTCCACTTTCGTTAATGATCGGGCCACTAATAAAGATAAGGGAAAATATCAAGGAATTGTTCAATCAATTACTTCAGCTGGTCGTGCTTTAGGGCCACTAATTGGTGCCTTAGTAATCGATAATTTTTCCTACTTGGTTTTATTTATCTTTTGTACCATTTTAGTTTTAATTTCCGTTCTTCTATTTGCACTGATTAATGCTTATAACAAGAAAAAGATCGCTAAATAGCGATCTTTTATTTTATCTATTTTACAAGAAAAGCCTAATTCCACCAACATCGGAATCAGGCTCACACAGTGTTAGGTACCGTTATTCTGACCAAATAAAAAGCTACGTTTTCGCTACCGTAGAAAACGCACTTTGTTACAACGGTACAGGTAAATATTAGCACAGCAATCATACTTGCACAACCAGTTTTAGCGATGCTTAAATAGCAAAAAAAGAGATGGAAAACATGTTTCCATCTCTATGAAGCAGCCTTTATCAGATTTTCCATAAGATCATTACACATCTGTCTTACCTTAAAATAATCCTTAACCGGATAATTAGACTGAATCACTAATACATCCCTTGTATCATTAGAAATTCGATAGTACGTTGTGTAACCATCTCCAGAGCCATTTGAAGAATGAAAATCAGGGAAATTGTAAAAACCAGCATTATACTTAGCAGGATCGGCAGGAGTGTATACTTTTTGCACTGAAGAAGGTTTGATTATTTCTCCATTTAAAATAGCACTAGTAGCTCGATACAAGTCTTTATTGGACATTACCAAACATCCTGCTCCTAAGTCTCCATGCACCTTATCAGCTGAGATAAAGTGCGGTACTAAATATCCTTGGGAACTCTTGGTATAAGGGATTGCAACCTTAATTTGCTTATTCTTAGGAATATCCCAATAAAATTCAGTTTCAGACAGACCTAGTTTTTTAATATAGGTATCTTTCACAAGGCTTTCATAAGTACGATGAGTTACTTTTTCTAAAATACCTGACAGCAAAATATAATTAATTGATGAATAGACGCGTTGATTATAGTGTCGTTTATCAAAAATCACATTGTGCTTGATGTCATATTTAATCCCTGCTTGGTTGTTTTTGAAGACAGGAGTCCCGTAATTCGACTCATCTTTTCCGCGTAAACCAGCCTCCATAGTTAGAAGCTGCTCAATCGTTATTTGATTAGCATGCGGGACTTGAGGATAAAATTTTGATAATTTATCACTAAGCTTAAGCTTTTTTCGCTCAACCTGTTTCATGACCAAAGTACCAGTAAAAACTTTATTGACTGAATTAATAAAAAAAGCAGTCTTTGGTGTATTACGGACTTTTTTACTGATATTGGCATAGCCAGTTGACTCATTGAGAATTACTTTATTATTCTTAATCGCCAAGACGTTACCAATAATCCCTGCCTGTGCTAGTTTTTTTTTATATCTGCCGCTGCCTTACTTTTAGTACTTGGCATTTTTACGTCAGATTTATTACCCCAAGCTTTAGTGAAGTAGTAACTATCAAGTTTGTAATTAACTGGATGATTCTTTTCTTCCATAAATGGCTTCACGTATTGATCTACTTTTAGCCAGCCATTCCAGCCGAGGTGAATCGTATCTTCCATGAAGAATTTCTTTCCACCATCTTTTGATAAATCAGCAATATTGTTAAAGCCTTGAGAGGTAAGTTGTTTAGTAATTTTAGCAACGCACTCTTGATACATTGTTTGAGACAAGCCGGTGTACTTAGCCCATTTTTCATTAACAGGTGGGATAATAAACAAAACATTCACATGTTCATGAGCTAACTCATTTAATACTAATTCAAAGTCAGCATATTCTGGTGACTTAGTGTAGTCAAAGCTTCTTTGGGAATTCTTTAACTTCTTTAAGTGCTTATTATTTAGCTTCTTATCAAAGAAACCATTAGAAATACCGAATTTATTGTTAGTAGTACCTTGCTTACCTTGTTCATTAGCGAATTGACGCAAATTATCATATGCGTAAGTACCCGGTAATTTACCAGCTTCTTTTTGAATCTTAGGAATATTATTAGTCATCCCTATCGAAGAAAAGAAGTTATCCTCATTAGCTAGCATCCGACGTCTAGCTTTCAAATATAGGGTTTGATACTTAGACAATTTCTGTCCTGAAGCTAATGTCATTAAAGCATACTTCGTAGTTTCACTAGCAGTTCCAGCAGGCATATCTAATAGCCGTCTTGCAGCGTAGCGCGTAGCAACGCTATCTTTAGCACCTAAAATCCAGTCAACAGCTTGAAGCTGAGAAAAGTACATGCCAAAAGCAGCTGGATTTTGTCCCTGCTTAGTAAACCACTGCGGAGAAATAATAAATACAGCCTTCTTGTTAGAAAGTTGATTTACTGTTTCCTGCATAGTGAAAAAGTGGGTTAATGATTGACTTCCCGGTCCTCCTAATAAGAAAGGTCGATAATTTCTCTTATATTTATAAGCTAAAACACTTGGGTGCAAAGCATCCATTCTTGACAATTCACTAGAGCCATAAAATGGAACATAGCCTTTTTCAAAAGCCGCTTGCTTAATTGATTGCCCCTTGAAAACAGTCTGAGATTGTGAAACTGAAGCTTTAAATAAGGCATTATCCGACTTTTCACCATTTTGCCATGGAATCAAAAATAAGATCACTAGCAAAATGAAAGCACAAAGAACTGGGCCAAAAATCTGCCACAGTTTGCGTTTATTACTCATTTCTTAAGCTTTCTACCTTTGCAATGATTTTATTTGGAGTATCCCAATCTTCACGGTGAAATTCTGAAACTGGTGCAGTAACACCACATTTATCCTGCAATTCAAGTAACATTTGAACAGTTGCCATGGAATCTAACAAACCATTTTCAAAAATGTTTTCATCCATTTGATCACTTAAATCTTCACCAGTTAATTCATTTAAAATATCTAAAACAGCTTGCTTTGTATCCATAATTAAGAAAATCCTTTCAAAAATAATAAATTACTTCCAGCCAAACCATAATGTACTCAAGAAACCTGAGAAAATTAGGAAACTGAAACAAACAACATTAAATGTTAAGAAGATCGCAAACCACTGGGTAAACTTATTATGTGGAATTTGCTTACGGTGCTTACGCTTAAATCTTAGCCAAATATCATTAATGATAATTGCCAAAGCATGGTAAATACCATATACGATATAGTACCACGTTAAGCCATGCCAGAAGCCCATAATTAAGAAATCTACTAAATATGCGACTTGCGATAATCTAATTCTATTCTTTACCAATTTATGCTTCATTGCAAAGAATGTAAAACGCATAAAGATAAAGTCACGGAACCAGAACGACAGAGTCATGTGCCATCTATTCCAGAAATCTTTAATATTTTGAGAAATAAATGGTTTATTAAAGTTCATCGGAGTTCTAATTCCCATGAAATATGAAGTACCAACAGCAAATAAAGAATATCCCGCAAAGTCAAAGAAAAGGTACATACTGTAGCAGTACATATAACCAAGAAGAGCCCAAGATAAACGTAGACCACCATTGGCTTGACCATAAAACAGTGCATCTTTAGCTAATTGCGGCAACCATAAGGTACCAAAGATATAGCCAATAATAAATTTATACAAAAATCCTTGGAAAATATATCTTGTCCCAAATTTTAGGTTTTCAATATATTTGTCTCGCTCTGGTGCCTTATCATAGTCTTCCTTAAATCTCCGATAACGATCAATAGGACCCGAAGAAATAGTTGGGAAGAAGAGCAGGAATCTTGCATATGTAATTGGATCGACTTTTTTAATAGTTTTATCGCGAAGTTCCATAATAACTTGCACTGTCTTAAAAGTTAAATATGAAATTCCGAAGAACCCAATTAAATCAGCAGTCTTATTGTGTGCTAAAGGCGCAATCTTTACTGCTGCTAAAGGTAAAATTGCCAGGATAACGGCTAAACAAAAAACAGAGGTTTTATTCTTTCCAGAATTAACATATTTTTGATAAGCAAAAGTAATTAAAAATTGGAAAATAATATATCCAATCAGTTGAACTCCCTGTATCCAGTCTTTACCATTAAACATCAAAAACAAAAATAGTAATGAAACGAAAGCTTCATAAGTCTTAAAGCGCCGACCATGATACAAACCAATAATTAATGGCAACAGCGCAATAAAAAGAATGACGAAGTAACGCGGATTACTATATGGCTGAATGTTGATCACGCGTTATTTACCTCCTTAATTACTTGTTTAATATCTACCTTACCGTTTTGAGAAATTGGCATTTCATCACGGTAGATAAAGCGTTGAGGAAGCATGTATGGCATAATATCTTGACTTAAAGACTCACGTAACTTTTTAGTCAATTCAGCATCATCGTACTTTTCTCGTACTCCATCAGCTAATTCAACTACAGCCACTAATTGTTGAACCTTATGTTCTTTATTGTATTTAGGAGCAACAACGCCATAACGTACTAATGGATTCTTAGCAAGATAGAAGTTAATTTCTTCTAGCTCAATTCGGTAACCATTGAACTTAACTTGGAAATCAATTCTTCCGCGATAAAAGAGCATATTGCCATCTAAAAATCCTAAGTCCCCAGTACGGTAACTTGCATGCTCTCTATCTTTAAAGAAAGCAGCCTTAGTCTTTTCTGGATTATTTAAATATCCTTTTGAAACACTAGGTCCTTCAATAATAACTTCGCCTTGATCCTTTTCTTCACCTTTTGAAGTATCAATTGAAATTTTAGTATCTTCTTTAGAAACCCCAATTGGTAATCGATCATACTTATTCAAAACATCATCAGTAATTTCTACTTGAGTAACAGCAACAGTTGTTTCTGTAGGACCGTAAGTGTTGAAAATATGGCTATCTGGGAATTTCATCTTAAGCATTTTAGCTGTCTTATGACTTAATTCTTCACCGCAGAATAGAAAATGTGTTAATTCCGGATGGTGCTTTGCATCAAAAGTTGGATCCAAAAAGCTCATCTCTACAAATGATGGTGTTGAAACCCAAACGTTAAATTTTAATTGTGGCAAAGTCTTAAATAACTGACCTAAATTCTCAGTTACATCATGAGGTAATACTACTAGCTTGCCGCCTGCAGTTAAAGCAGGATATAGGCTCATAACAGATAAGTCAAAAGAATACGGAGCTTGTGCTAAAAAACTAGGTTGATCTGGAAGTGAAAAGTCATTTAACTCCCAATTTACAAAGCTCAGTAAATTATCATGACTAATTTGCACACCTTTAGGTTTACCGGTAGTACCTGAAGTAAAGATAATATAGAAGTTATCATCCCCACTTACAAATTTACTTTGATCAACCGCTGTGTGATTATTAGAAACTTCCTCAGGAGTTAAAACTTTGATATTTTCCATTTCAATTGGAAGCTTATCAATTGCAATTACCAATGGAGATTCAGAAACCTCTTGAATCATTAACAAACGTTCACTATTAGAATAGCTAGCAATCGGAATATAAGCATGTCCCGCTTTTACAGCACCAAGAAAACTGGCAATCATTTCAAAGGTTTGACCACCCCAAATCATTACTGGGGCTTTTTCAGGAAGATCTAATTCGCTAATCTTAGCTGCATATGCATCTGAGCGAGCTTTCAAGTCTCCATAAGTATTAGTTTCGCCAAGATAATCATAGGCGATTCGGTTTGGATCTTCAGTAGCAATTTGATCGATTGTCTTGATTACATCTTTAATCATTTAATGCGACCCTTTCAGTTCTAGAAATCTTTATAAATAAATTTTGCAGCCCCAATGCCGCTATATGAGTACAAGTAAACTAGCACTACAAGCACTGCAAAGTAAAAGAGAGTTTTAGCAATAAATAAGCCGATTTCTTTTTTCTTTGTATTATTTTGCTTATCTTTATTTTCTGCCATGCTTACACCTCGTAATCTTTTTTCTAAATTTTACAACATTGTTATAAAACAGGTTAACATTTTTACTATTTCTTAGAAAAATAGCATGAACAGAAGTAATTATACCAAAAATAGCCTTAGTTATGGATAGTTCGCTATTATTGATTACGTTTTCTTTCTATAAAATAACCAATTCCTAAAAAAATAGTCGGTAAAATCGAAACAAACACTAAGACTACTAAAATCACCTTTAAAAGCCAGTCAGGATTTTCCCACTTTTTATCATTGGCAGTTGTTAAAGCATAGGCTGAGAATAAAACAATTGTAATTAGGTTTATTAAAAACAAGCTGCTATGTGAATATTGATACAGCATTAAAACACTGCTTCCTGATACCAAGCCACTCCAGCCTGCTAATCGTACCCAAAAAGCTATCTTTTTAACCATTTTAACCCCCTAGTAAGGCATTAATATTCGCTGATAAAATTCGGTCGACAATCATAATTTGATCACGTGCATACGCCTTGGCACCAGATTCAAATAACATTAGTAGCTGACCATTTTGAACATAAATTTGTTCTAAGTATGGCGGCATAACTACAACTTTTTCTGCATTTCCTTCATCTAGATAGTTCAAAGCTGAAATTGGGAAAAAGTATAACTTAGAGTCCTTGCTTCCATAAGATTGGCTTAAAATAATCCAGTTTTGATAAAAGGCGATTCCTTGAATCTGTCGATCCATTGAAGCACTTCCAGAACCTAAGGCCCAAGATACTTGACCAGTTACTGCCTTAATTTGGTCACTAGTGATTGTTCCTTTAAAGTTCCCTGAACGGGCAATCGGATAACTAGCAATTTGTCCTTGACCATCTGTATTAAAAAAGCCAACAAACAACTGATTGTCGTAATAAGTTACACAAGATGCCCTTTCAATTGTTGGCAAAGCAATTACATTATCATATTTAATAGGTTGCTTTTTCTTATTATAACTGTATTTTTCTAATTTCTTTAATGAAAAGGACATTAGGGCTGAAGAATCGTCTTGACTTCCTGTTACCCAAATATTTTTAGCAACTGGATCATAAGCAATACCGCCCAAATGCGGCGCTCCTGAAACTTGAATGGTCTTTAAATACTTACCAGTTTTTTTATCTAAGCAGTAAATTACAGAACGATGAGTATGAGTTGAATCATAGGCCGTAATTAATAAATATTTACCGGCTACAGTTAATCCTTGCGGGGTCATTGTATCGGCATCTGTTAGCTTCTTTTTATTGAAATCATAGCTTGGCGTTACAACTTGTCCTGGGATTACGACACTGCTACCGATTTTACTAGCACGTGGCGTTTCATAGGCTGCACTATAGACATCAGGATACTTTTCATTCAGTAATTTCTTAAAATAGGCTAAATTATGATGACCTGGGCTAATGCTTGTACCATCCTTTGCCTTTTCTACATCTGGTCTAGATGTAAATGTTGCTTTTGCCTGTTCTCGCTTTTGATATTGCTGATAGCCATAGTAACCGCCATAACTAACCCCAGCAATAATTGCCAAAATTAAGATTAGTTTAAACAGAATCTTTAAAAATCTTTTCATTAGCTTTCCCTACCTAAATAAACAACTTCCTTAATTCGATATTATACCTGAACAGTCCATTTACTATATGAAAATAAAAAATTAAGCAAGTATATTATATTTGGTTCTAGTTTGTACTATAATATATTAATTGTAGTAGTGGATTAATAATAATTCACTGCTATTAGCATTAACATCCAACTTTTTATTTTCATTCTTACTCCTCCAAGTAGATTGAATAATAACAAGATCAGCTTAAAGGCTGATTATCTATCTTTGAAACGACTTATGCACTTCCCAGCATAGGTCGTTTTCTTTTTAACGCATTAAAAAAGAGAATCCTGATTATGGATTCTCTTTTCTTGTATTGAGGATTGTTATAAAAAATCTTGTGCATTTACCAGATACCAAATTGATTGATTAATTTGAATATTATCTCGTTCTTTTGTAATTTTTTATCGGTTGGGTGCACAAACAAATTCCATGCTTCTGATTGTTTTTTAGAAAGACGCAGTCCTCTAAAAGCAAGTGCGTCATTAATGTAGCTCATTGTTTTTCCAACTCGAACAGATAAGGTTATTCCCTCATACTTCTTATTCTGTAAATCAAATATTGTTTCATCAATAACTTGATATAACTCAGTAAAATCAGTAAATTTATTTAAATCTCCATATGGCTCATGTTTTAATTGATACTCTAAATTTTTAAGCAATACAATTGCTTCTTTAACTTCTGCTTCCATATTTATCTTGGCCACCCTCTACCACCACTAATAAATCCTGTGGCAGCACTATTAGCCATATTATTAATTGTACTACTTACTACACCGCCCCAATTAACTCTACATTTACCATTTTTTAGTGTAGTTGGTCCATAAGAATATCCCTTTCTACATTCCACGTTTGATCCCCACGGCATTGGATCATACCAGCCGGGAGTAGCAGCAGAAACGGTATTACTGCTAAAGTATAATGCAGCTCCTGTCATAACAGGAATAAATGCAGTCGCTAAGAATAATTTACTCTTTTTCATGATATTTACCTCCAAGTTTAGAAAAAAAGTTTTAAAAGTTTGTTTTTTAAGAAAGCGCCTTCATCTAATTAAATTTTATCATACCAATTATAAATATCAATTAAATTTTTAAATATATATTTCAATATTATCTACTTTTGTACAAGTGATTTATCCGTTAGGATTCTACGTTAATATTAGTAGCATACCAATTATACATTTTCACCAAAAAACAATTGTATAAAGTCAGCTTTCATAATACGATTATCTTATAAAGAAGAATTCTTAAATTTGTTGAAATATACAGAAGGTGAAAAAGATGGTTTCTAAAGATACAATTATTGCTACAATGACCGATTTAGTAAACTCACTTAATGAAACAAATCCAAGTTCAGAATTTACTAACTTTCTTGCAGACAGTCTAGCAACTATTAAATCAAGCAATGGCGTTGCTTTCACGGGTCAGCTTCAATATTTCTTCAATCGCGCACCAGTTGTAAAATTTTCTGATAATATCACTTTTACTCCTGAAGAAGAAAAGCTATACCATAAACTCCTCTCTCTAAACGAGTTAGGAAACAACCTTTGGGGCGCAAGTTTATAATTTATCCCAACTTCTTTAACAAATTTAACTTTTTTAATAAAAAACGTCACAATTTGTTCACATTTTCCCTCTAATATATAAACCATAGCAACGGGGGAAAACAAAAACCCCATCGCTATTAGCATTAACATCCAACTTTTTATTTTCATTCTTACTCCTCCAAGTAGATTGAATACATTTATCAGTCTTTGACTGATCCTATACTTATATATCTAAAATCCGCGTCTTTCCCAGCGCGGATTTTTTTGTGGGCTTATTTCCAAGACTTTCCTATAATAGAAGTGAAAGGGAATACAAATTTTAGAAATTAGTTATTTAAGCATAGGAAGGATTATTATGTTCTCACCATCTATTCAATCTTTGATTGAAGAAAAAGCAGGTTCATTTATCATCCCTGCCTCTAGAATTGCATTCGTAGAAGATGAAAATCCACTCTACCATGCTTTTTTAATTCTTACTAAAATGAAATACTCAAAAATTCCAGTTTTAGATAAGAATCAAAAAGTAGTGGGTTTAATCAGTTTGGCAATGATTACAGATAAGATGCTAACGCCTGATAATATCGTTATCGAACCTTTATCAGACTTAAAAGTCAAAGATGTAATGCAAACAGATTTTGAAACGATCAACTTTGCGCATACTAATCTTGAGACGCAGCTACATCTTTTAGTTGACAATCCTTTTGTTCCAGTTGTAAATGACAACAATATTTTTCAAGGATTACTTACAAGAAGAGAATGGATTAAGGCGTTTAATTACGTAACTCATTCAATTGATGATAAATATGACATTACTAAGAAGAGCAAGCCAAGCGAAACAAACTAAATCGCTTAAATTTAATCTATTAAGTGGTATAGTAATAGTGTTTTAGTATTACTTGTTAAATTAGTTGGAGGTAAAGCTAATGAGACATCAATGGAAATTTTTTACAATTCTCGGAATTGGTGTCATTGCAGCAATTTTAGACTTTCTGTGTGGAGCTCCTAAAATTGGTACATGGCCAATCTCAGGTATCTTAATTGATATCTTCGGAATTTTTATGGCAATTACAATGCTCCGTGAAATGATTCATACGCTTGAATCAGGCCGCTGGGGCGTAGATATCCTGGCAATTATTGCCGTGGTTTCAACAATGATTGTTGGCGACTACTGGGCAGCTTGGATGATCTTAATCATGCTTACCGGTGGTGACTCGCTTGAAGACTACGCTACCAGTCAAGCAGACAAGGAACTACGTTCTTTATTACAAAACTCACCAAGAATTGCTGATAAGCTAGTCAATGGAAAGATTGAAGAAGTTAAAGTCGACGATTTAAAGATTGGCGACACGGTCTTAATTAAGCCAGGTAGTCAAGTTCCTGTCGATGGAGAAATCATTAAAGGTAATTCTAGCTTTGACCAATCTTCATTAACTGGTGAATCAGTTCCCGTAGATAAAAAAGTCGGCGATGACTTAATGTCAGGGTCAATTAATGGGGATGCAGCAGTAGAAATGAAAGTTACTAAGGCTGCTAAAGATTCTGAATATCAATCAATCGTTGCCTTAGTTAAGTCTTCAGAAGCAAAACCTGCTAAGTTCGTTAAGATGGCTGACCGCTATGCAGTACCATTTACCATTATTTCTTTAATTATTGGTATTGCAGCCATGATTACTTCTGCTGTAACTAATCCAGCATTAGGTTGGCAAGGTCACTTCTTACGTTTTGCGCAAGTTATGGTTGTTGCTTCGCCTTGTCCATTGTTAATTGCTGCACCAGTTGCAATGGTTTCAGGCATGAGTTCAATGTCACGTAGCCACATTATTGTAAAATCTGGTACTACGCTTGAAAAATTATCTCGTACCCTAACTTTTGCTTTTGATAAAACTGGTACTTTAACTGAAAACCAATTAGTTATTGATCAAGTTGTTTTAGCAAAAGATAGCTCAATTTCAAAAGAAGAATTACAAGGCTTGGCAGCTAGCGTTGAACAACAATCAAGTCATGTTATCGCTACTTCATTAGTAAAAAGCACCGATAAAAACTTAATTAAACCAGTTACCAACTTGAAAGAAGCTACTGCTAAGGGTGTTAGCGGTGAAGTAGATGGTAAGTTAGTTAAAGTTGGTAAACTTTCTTATGTTGATCCCGATCAAGAAAAAATTACTGTTAATTCAACAGCTGTCTTTGTTTCAATTGACAATAAATTTGCTGGATACATTACTTTCCAAGATCAAATCAGAAAGAATACACCAGAAACCATTGCTCGTCTTCGCCGTCAAGGCATCAAGCAAATTATGATGTTAACTGGTGACCGTAGATCTGTAGCTGATAAAGTGGCTACAGAAGCTGGAATTAGAGAAAGCGAAGTTCACGCTGATTTACTTCCTGCTCAAAAGATTCAGGCTATTAGAGATGTTAAACCTAACCTCAGACCAGTTGCCATGGTTGGCGATGGTGTTAACGATGCACCTAGTTTAATGGCTGCTGATGTTGGTATCGCTATGGGTGCTAAAGGCGCAACTGCTGCTAGTGAAAGTGCTGATGCAGTTATTATGGTTAACGATATTTCTAAAGTTAATGATGCGGTCGCAATTTCTAAACATACAATGAAAGTTGCCCACGTTGATATTATTACTGCAATTTGTATCGTTATCTTAATTGAATTGATTGCCTTTACCGGTATCATTCCAGCATTCTGGGGTGCGATCTTACAAGAAGTAGTCGACCTAATTACTATCTTGCTTGCTCTTCTTGCTAAAACTAAGCCAACCAATCCTAAACAAACAGGATTAAAAAAATAAAAAAACTAGTTTGCAACCAAGAAAGTTTTTAGCTAAACTAAAATTTAGTTAAATATTTTTCATTAGTGGTTGGGTTTTATTTAAAACTTTCAAGATTTGCTTATTTGGGTCAATAAGCGCTTGGAAGTTTTTTTATTTACCACAAAGTTATAGAAAGCTGGAGAAGATGCACTTTTTAGGAGAATTAATTTTAATTCTGCTGGCTACTACATTATTAGGGCAACTGTTTTCACGTCTTAATATGCCAGCGGTTATTGGTCAATTATTATCAGGAATTTTATTAGGTCCAGCCATTTTAGGGCTAGTTAAACCAAATGAAATTATTTCACTTTTTTCAGAGTTTGGTGTAATTCTGTTGATGTTCTTAGCTGGTCTTGAAAGTGACTTAGACTTACTGAAAAAATATTTTAATCTAAGTTTCACTGTTGCTGGAATTGGCGTTATCTTGCCTGTCTTTTTCATGGGGATTGCAAGTTACTTATTTGGAATGAACTTCCTTGAAGCCCTATTTATTGGAATCGTATTTGCAGCTACTAGTGTTTCAATTTCAGTTGTCGTATTGCAAGAAGCTAATCAAATTCATACTCGAACTGGTACAGCTATTTTAGGCGCAGCTGTGGTTGATGATATCTTAGCAGTAATTGTATTAAGTTTATTTACTACCTTTAGCCATGAAGGTGGTAAAAGTGGTTTAACTAATAATTTCTTTCTTAATTTATTAATTGAGGTAATCTATTTCGTCGTTGTTTGGATTATCTTCAAGTTCATTGCTCCATATTTTATGAAACTAGCTGAAAAGATTGAAGTTGATTATGCTGTAGTTATTGGCTCACTTGTACTTGCTTTATCAATGGCTTGGGCAGCAGATTTTGTAGGCTTAAGTGCGGTTGTAGGAGCCTTTTTTGGCGGTCTTGCAATCAGACAAACTCCGCAATATAAAGAAGTTCAATCTTCAGTTAGCGCAATCGGATATTCAATTTTTATTCCAGTATTTTTTGTAAATATTGGTCTCTCAATGACATTCGCCAGCTTTATTAAAGATATTTGGTTTATCATTGTAATGACAATTTTAGCTGTCGTGTCTAAGTTCTGGGCTGGTAAATATTCAAGTGAATTATTTGGCTTTACTAAAAATGAAGGAAACATTGTCGGTGCTGGGATGGTATCACGTGGTGAAGTTGCTTTGATTGTTGCTCAAATCGGAATTACGCACCATCTCTTCCCAGAAGATATTTACTCAAGTTTAATCTTGGTAATTATTATCACCACTGTCCTCTCACCATTTATTTTGAACTACTACATTAAGCGTGGCGTAAAGAATAACTAAAGCAAAAACGAATTAGCTGTGATTGTAGCTAATTCGTTTTTTTCATATTCTAATTTATTGAAATACTTCCTGTTGGAATATCTATATCTACTTTAGTAAATTTAGAAAGTGAATAATCTTGATTAACCACTTTTTGATTAGCTATATTAAACATAGTCCATCCTCCAACTAATATAATTACAATAATGCCAATGCTAAATAATGTCTTTTTCCAATTCATCTAAATATAGTCCTTTAAATCAAGTATTTCGTCATATTGCTTTAACTCATCTTCTTCATAGTGGTGAATTACTTCAATGAAAGTTAAATTTGCAGCTAGCAAATATTGATGAATTATATCAGAAGTTTTTTTATCAAGAGAAGCGTTAATTTCATCGAGTAATAGGACTGGTCTTTCCATTAAAATTGCTCTAGCTAATTCAATTCGTGCTAATTGTCCACCAGATAATTTATCCGCTGCTTCCCCCAATTGATAATCAAAACCTTTTTCTTTAATTAATCCATTTAAGTCTAATTTATCGCAAACTTCCTCTACCTTTTCCCGGGAAATGTTTTTTCCTAAGGTTAAATTAAACAATAAACTATCCGCAAAAATAACCGGTGCTTGGCTTGCATATGAGAATAAGTCTGGAAATGTACCAGCTTTTACTCTTTTATCATTTAATCTAATCGCCTCTGCTTTTCCATATTTTCCATATAGTAAGAACTGCAATAAAGTCGACTTTCCTGCTCCAGATGGTCCAATGACAGCAATTTTCTTACCTGACTTGATGTTTAAGTCAATCCCAGTAGCTAATTGCTTACCATCTCTCTTTAAGATCAAATCTTCTACTTGTAAATCCTGTAAACTTACAGCTTTACTATTTTCTTGATCTGTTTCTTTATCTAAAAAGTCATTAACCTTCTCAACAATCTTCTTAGTAGTAGACAGTTTACTTCTATCATCTAAGATAAATAAAATTGGATTTATAAATGAATTGGCTAATTGCACAATTGCAAATAAAGCTCCTAAACTTGTTTGTCCTTTTACAACTAAATAAATTCCAAATAGAAATGGCATCAAAAATGTAACAATATTCCCAACAAAATTAATCCATGAGTTCGTATCAAGGTTTAAGAGATTCATATTACTCAATGCCTGTTCTAGCTTAGAAATTGTTTGTTTATTTTTAGCACCCGCCTGATTTTGACCATCATATAAATGTAGCGTTTCAACACCCGCTAAGAAATTTTTAGTCTGATTAACGTACTTACTATTAGCACTAGTCCACTTTTCAGAAGATTCTTGAATCGGCTTTTGAAAAACATTAGAAACAATCATTGGAATAAAAGATCCAACTAGGAATAGTAATGTAAGTAGCCAATTAACTGCTAAAGCATAGCCTAGTGCTAATACTAATGAAAAAATCTGCATAATAATTTCAATTTGAGCATTAAAACGATTAGTTTCAAGTAGTTTAAAATCATTAGTTAAAAATCCTAAACTATCACTATTTTCGTCTTTTGACTCTTCTAGCATTCCACCCAAAATATGTGTTCTTAAATAAGTGTTAGTTTCCTTAATTGCACTAGTTTTCAATCTGTTAAATACTAGACTTGCAATTAAGGTAACAACTAATGCTGCAATGATAATAGTCAAAAATTGCGCAATTTTATCCCAATTTTTATTAGTAGCAATATTAGTTAGTGTTTGCACAACATTGGCCATAATAATATTTTGAAAACTAGCAATTAAGCCGAAGATAATCATCAATACGAATCTAAATTTATTTGAATACTTAAACAGCATTTTCTTCATCCCCTCATCGATTTAAACTTGTTGATAAGAGTATATGATGAGATTATACTTAAAAATGAATCTCTTGCAGATCTGCAAGTTAGTTTTTGGAGAATGAAAAAATGTATGGTCATGAATTCAAAGAATTACGCTTAGAACAAGGTATTACGCAAAAAGAAGCCTGCCGTGGAATCTGCTCAGAATCAAAACTATCACGCTGGGAAAATGATCAAGTCGAGGTTGAATTTAGTACGGCAATGAATTTACTAAATAGAATTCACATTACTAGTCATGAATTTATGGGTTGGTCCAAATTTTCACCACGGCCAGAAATAGATCCTGAGCTTTCTGAAGCTATTGAAAAAGAAAATATTCCGTTTCTTAAACGAGTTACACAAAAACAACTAACTAAGTATCATAAAAATCATAATAAGTTTGACTTATTTATGGCCGCTAATCTATGTAATCAACTTTTTATCATCGAACATAAAAATTACTTGCCTCCTATTGACCAAAAAAAGCTTTTTGCAATTTTTTCAAAAGTCAATTTATGGAGTCAATACTATATTTCAGCATTTGGTGCATCAATTTTTCTATTCAATCCTAAGCAAATTTATGGTAGTTCAATGCAAATCATTCGTAATATTGACCGTCTTAAAGAAGCTGAAACTAGTTTTAACTTAGAAATCATTATGGGAAGTTTATCAGATGGTATTTTACGGCTGATTTCACTTAATGAATTGTCTTACGCTCAAAAATTAGTCAAAGAGCTTAAAAAAATCGAATTACCACAATATTTAATGTTTTTTACCCTAACTTTGACCTATTTGCAAAAGGCAATTGATTACATGAAAAATAGTGATGACAAACCAATACTTACATTAATTTCAGAAGTTTTAGATTTAGGATGCAGTGTCCAAGCCACCACCTACTTAGATATGTTTAAGTATTTAAAAGCTCAGCGAAAAAAATACAATTTTTAACATAGCGTCTACATTCCTTTTTAAACAATCCCAATATATAGTCACGATCACTTAATAGGCATAATAAAAAACGCAGTTTAAAGCTGCGTTTTTTATAACTATAAAATACGATCAAATTATCGTAGCAACAATCCAGACCATATTCGTAACCAATAATACCAAATCTACTAGCCCTTTAAATAAATTTATTCTCCTTGTAACAGAATATCTATTAACTAAATATTCCATACTCGCACCAACAACTATATTCATTAATACCATTACCATACGATAAGGAAAGCTTCCCCACCATGATGTCAAATTTAGCACTGCTAGTAGCGTAAAAGTTATTGTTACACTGTAAGAATAACTGATTAATTTTACATTTTTCATAGGCTATTTTGGATCTCTTTAAAAATTGCATACCAGAAATATAGATATGCTGAAATACACATGACTAAAATAGGAACCTTAATCAACAATGACCACTGCATTGTCATATTCATAATTGACACACGAATATTTGTTTTGAAAATAGCATCTACAAATAAAGGTAAAAAGGAACTACTCCTAGTAATATCTTAAAAACTAATACTAATTTTTTCATAATATTATCCCTTTCAAAACAATTTATTTCTTGAACTGTCTAGCTACTGCAGTAATTACCGTAAGTGCGTTAACACAGACAAGAAATATAGTACCCATTAAGATTTCAGTATTCCAAAAGTCTTTAACTGCAGCTGCAGTGTGAACACCAAATAGCATAGTTCCAAAACTATAATAGGCTGAATAAATCGTTATCAATATTAATCCGACTACATTGATAGCTATTAGACCTAATATCCATTTAATGAAATTCGTTCTAATCACCCTGCACTTCTTTCAGTTAATTATTATGATCTTAATAAAAAGTAATGGTACAAATACCAAGTTTCAACTATAAACACAATTACCAGATAACCATACCAATCGAAATTCGTATCATGATTACCAAATTGAGTTAAACAAACAAAGCTAGAAACAATAATCCCAATTAAGCAATAAGCAAATGGAAAACCATAGTTAATAATGTGCTGCCTAACTAATAGGCACAAAACAAAACCGATAACAGCTAAACTTAAAAAGATTCAAAACATAGAGTCACCTATATTCTAGTGATTTGCGCCTTCAACTGCTTTAATATCGCCTTTGCCGTCACGTTCAACAATTGCACCAAGAGCTGCAGTTAAACCTTTAACAATATCATCAAGAGCCATTGATGGTGTATTAGGACGATTTACAACTTGCTCAGGTAAGAATGGAATATGAATAAATCCCGCCTTAATGTTAGGAAATTCCTTATCTCTCATATATTGAACTTGATACATAATATGATTACATACATAAGTACCGGCAGTATTTGAAATGCTAGCTGGTAGGCCTGCATCCCTAATTGCCTTTGCTTCTGCCTTAATTGGCAATTGTGTAAAGTAGGCAGTTTCTCCATCTTCATGAATTGGTTCACCAAGTGGTTGATAACCTTCATTGTCTGGAATTCGACCATCATTGATATTAATTGCTACTCGCTCTGGGGTTAAGCCAAAGCGTCCGCCAGCTTGACCAACATTTAAAACATAATCAGGATTTTCTTTTTCAATTGCTTCTTTGACAACTTCAGCTGATTTATTAAAGACAGTTGGAATTTCCAATTTAATAATTTCAGCACCATTTATTTCATCAGGTAATCTTTTAACTGCTTCAATTGCGGGATTAATTTTATCTCCGCCAAATGGATCAAATCCTGTTACTAAAATTTTCATAATATTATCCTTTCAAAATTAAAATGCTAAAAAGTACATCAAACCAATTTGAATAATCAACAAAATAACTGCAACTGGTGCCTGCTGCTTAATAACGCCCATCTGATCTTTCATTTCTAAAAGAGCTACTGGCAAGGTGTTAAAGTTAGCAGCCATTGGCGTTACCAACGTTCCGCAGTATCCTGATGTCATTCCAATTGCCGCAACAACTACTGGATTGGCTCCTTGAGCAATTACAAATGGAATACCAATTGCTGCTGTAATTACGGCAAAGGCTGCAAAAGCGTTACCCATGATATAAGTAAAGAGCGCCATCGCAATACAGTATAACGCCACTCCTAAGAAATGATTTCCAGCTGGAAAAACATGACTAATCATATCAGCGGTTAACTTACCAACACCGCAGGTAGTAAAGACTACTCCCAGCATTGCTAATAGTTGCGGTAAAACGCCAGGTGCACCAACGCTACGCACCATTCGCTGAGAATCTTTAAAGACTTGCTTAGCTGGGGCCTTAGTTAAAATAATTGCTAAGATCAATGAAACAACGGCACCGATACCAATTCCAACTTGACCACCCAACGGTGTAAACTGCGCAATCAAAATAGAAGTTAACGCTAAAACTATACTTGGTAAAAATACTTTTGCACCTAAGCGCTTAGCACCTTCTTGTGCAGTTTTAGGATCTAACTTAGGTAAGTTACCAACTTGAATTTGTTTAAACAAGGCTAAAATTCCAATTACTAAAACCATTGCCCCAGAAACAACTGCTGGAATCCAATCTCCGAAGGCAAAAATAATCGCTAAAAAGAACCAAAAAATAGCAGTTCCAATTCTTGCCTTATTTGCCTTATCGCGTAAAGTTTCAATTCCAGCAACTGCCATACACAGACCAATCAAGGCATAAAGAATGGCGAGTAAAAAGTTAATCGTATTTTGCATTTTATTGACCCTCCCATTTCTTCATTTGACGGTCAAAGTATAGATTATAAGCAAAGACTAAAATAAAAGTGATAATCGCAATTGGAATCGTATTAAGCACAATCCCAACTGGATCAACCTTGTAGCCGAGCGATTTCATGGTTGAAGAAATTAAAAGCACACCGCCGGAAGCCACAAATAAGTTTTGAGCAAAGAAGTTACCGAAGTTATCAACTGCTGCACTACGTCCCTTAATCAAGTCAATTTCTGACTCAGTTAATTTCTTCTTATCTTGGTCTTCAGCAGCCGCAATTACCATTGGAGCAATTAATGGACGAACAAATTGAACTTGTCCTTGAAGAGAAATTCCAAAGACGCCTGCTAATTCACGAATTAACAGATAGATATTTAAAATCTTTCCAGCAGTTAATTTTTTTAGCTTTTTAATTGCATTAACCGCATAATCTCTTAATCCGTGAGATTCAACTAACCCGATCATCGGTAAAGTTAGGAAGAACAAACTTACCATGCGATTATCTACAAAACTTTTTCCAATTACTTCCAGCAATTTGACAAAATCCATCCCTGAGAATAATCCTGTTACAATTGCTGCAATAACTACAACTGCAGTCGTATCCCACTTTAGGACAAAACCGACCACAATTATCAATATTCCTAACAGCTTTAAATATTCCATATCGCTCATTCCTTAAATAAAAAATAGAAAAATACTATAAAAACATTATACAAAATATAATAAAAAAATACGAGGGTTAACCTGTCCTTAGCATTAAGTAACTTGCTTGACCCCCCCCATCTGGATATACTTATGTTATTAGTTACAAGGGATGATCACCATTGATGAATACTATTAATTTTTTCTTTAATTCTTTTGGTACAACAATAGTTATTCCAACAACAATTTTTATCATTGCTTTATTTGTAGGGTATGATCCTAAGAAAAGTTTACTTTATGGACTGTATGCGGGAATCGGGTTGACTGGTTTCTCATGGATTATCAATCAATTTACTCCAATAGTTATCAAAATTGTTTACAAAATGGTCAATAATACTGGAATTAAAAGACCCATCGTTGACATAGGCTGGGAGGCTGGAGCAGTTGCCAGTTTTGGATCAGCTATTGGCTTAACATTTTTCATATTTGGACTATTGGTAGAAATAATCTTATTTGCCACAAGAATTACAAAAGTCTTCATGCCATCCAACTTATGGAATAACTTTATCTTTATGCTCTGGGGAACACTAGCATTCTACATTACTCATGATTGGTGGCTTTCTTTAGGGCTTTCATTCTTTATGCTCCTCTACACCCTACTTTTTGCCGAAATTCAAGCAGATCGCTGGGCAACTTACTATAAAAGCAAAAACATTACTGTTTGTTCTGCACAAAATATAGTTCAAACAATCCCCACGATTTTACTTGATCCACTTTGGAATCGACTAGGTTTTAATCGAACTACTCTCACACCAACTACTTTAAAGCAGAAGTTAGGAATATTTGGTGAGCCACCAATTCTAGGAGCTGCCTTAGGACTATTCATTAGCTTAATTGCAAATATCAAAGCTCTCAATCAGGTTAGTGCTTGGGAACAAATCTTTCAGTTTACCATTCAATTATCAGCTGTAATTACTATCTTCCCTTTAATTGCTACAGTCTTTAACATGGCCTTTACCCCTTTGGCCGAACAAATTGATAAAAGTCGCAAACAAAAGCAAAAGTCCAACACTGTTATTGAGATAAATCCAATTCATGACAAAAAGAGGTGGTTTCTAGCAGTCGACGATAGCGTAGGATATGGTGAATCGGCTACTATAATTTCAGGCATAATTTTAATTCCAATTATGCTTATCTTGGCTTTCCTTTTACCTGGCAACAAAACTTTGCCAATCGTTGACTTAGTTTTACTTCCCTTTATGGTGGAATCGATCGTTGCAATAACAAATGGTAATATTCTAAAAATCATTGCGACCAGTATAGTTTGGTTTAGTTTAGGACTTTATACAGCTAGCTGGCTAGGCCCGATTTATACCAACGCCATTGCTCACTATGGTGTATCAATTCCTGCTGGCATTATTTTAGTTACCAGCTTTAGTTTGATGGCTCAGCCCTTTAATGCATTAATCTTTGTTGCCTTTATTTCTCGCAGTCCTTTTTGGATTAGCTTATGTATTATCATTTATTTAATTTTATTATTTATTCTTAGACGATATCGTTCACAAATTTGGATTTACTTAAACAAGATGGCTGCTAAAAATATCCAGATAAGGCATAAATCATCTTTTCAAAAATAAAATAATTTAAAACTACTGGACTACACTGAGAGACATAATTCTAATTATTAGCCTTCGCTTTTCTTCTTTTCTATACTTTTCTATACTAAGACTGGATGCTTGAGATGAAAAGAAAAGAGGCAAACTAATGCTAAACAATATTCATACTTTCTTTAACGCTTTTGGAGCAACCGTTATTGTTCCTATTATGATCTTTATTATTGCTTTATTTCTAAAAGTAAAACCAAAAAAAGCAATGATGTGTGGATTTTATGCTGGAGTAGGTTTAACCGGATTTTCTTGGATTATTAACGAATTTACACCTGTAGTTACGAAGATTGTCCGTCAAATGGTCAATAACACTGGCATCAAATTACCCGTTGTTGATATAGGCTGGCAGGCTGGTTCTCTTGCTAGTTTTGGTTCGCCGGTTGGCCTTACTTTTTTTGTATTTGGCTTAATAGCAGAATTTATTTTATTTGCTGTTGGAGTAACCAAGGTGTTCATGCCATCTAATCTTTGGAATAATTTTGGTTTCATGATTTGGGGGACTCTTGCTTTCTACGTAACTCATAATTGGTGGATTTCACTAGGTTTATCCTTTTTTATGCTTCTTTACACCTTACTATTAGCTGAAGTTCAGGCTGACCGTTGGTCAAGTTATTATAAAATTGAAAATACCACTGTCTGTGCCGCACAAAACATTGTTCAAACAGTCCCCGCTATTCTTTTAGATCCTTTGTGGGATTTGCTTGGTTTTAATAAAGCGAACTTAACACCAGCAGCTTTTAAAGATAAGTTTGGCGTTTTTGGCGAACCAACAACATTAGGTGCTATTTTAGGAATAGTAATTGGTATTTTAGGTAATATTAAAGATCTAACAACCATTAAGGCATGGGGACAAATTCTACAGTTTGCTGTTCAACTGTCAGCTGTTATGACAATCTTTCCTTTAGTTACTAATGTATTCAGTAAGGCTTTTACTCCTCTAGCTAAGCAAATTGATAAAGAGAGGAAACAAAGTAAGAATCAAGATTCTGAGATAGATCCTATTCACGATAAAAAGCGTTGGTTCCTAGCAGTTGATGACGGTGTAGGTTATGGTGAGTCAGCTACGATTATTTCAGGAATTATCTTAATCCCAATTATGGTTGTTATTGCCTTTCTTTTACCAGGAAACAAAACGCTTCCTGTCGTTGATTTAATTTCACTCCCATTTATGGTTGAATCAATTGTTGCTATCACTGATGGTAATATCTTAAAGGTTATTGCAAACGGGATTGTATGGTTTAGCTTAGGTTTGTATGCAGCTAGCTGGCTAGGTTCAATTTATACTGGAGCTATTTCTCAGTATGGTGCGACAATTCCGGCTGGTATTGTATTAGTTACTAGCTTTAACTTAATGGCTCGTCCCCTCAATGCGTTAGTTTTTGCAGCTTTCATCTCACAAAATCCTCTTTGGATTAGTCTATGCATCATTGTTTACTTGGCTTTGTTATTCATTTTAAGAAAATATCGCCCACAAATTTGGACTTACTTAAACAAAATGGCCACTAAAAATGTTCACGCTAATCAAGACCTTAAACCATCCCCTAAAGACTGAATTTGTTACAATAAGTACAAAGGATCTGACAAAAGGACGTGAATATTGATGACAAAATTTAGTTGGAAAAACGTATTAATTGCTGGTACTGCTGCTGGCGTTATTTCTGGATTAGTTAAATTAGGCTGGGAAAATATTCTTCCTCCAAGAACACCAGAGAGAAATAAAACTAATCCTCCGCAAAAATTGTTGGAGCAAATGGGCGTGCCTGCAAAATTAACTCATGCAACTTATACTTATTCTGGTGAAAAATTACCATGGGTCAGCTATTTAGTTCACTTTGGCTTTTCTATTTCTTTTGCAACTGCTTATGCAGCTTTATTAGAAAAAAAAATTAAATGGCTAACTGTAGATCAAGGCGTTCCTTTTGGTTTAGCAGTTTGGATTGCCTTTCACTTAGTTATCATGCCATTAATGAAGACGGTTCCCTCTCCTAAAGATCAACCACTAGAGGAACATATTTCAGAAGCACTAGGTCATATTGCTTGGATGTGGACTAATAATGAAATTGCCGAGATAGTTTTGAAACAATTAGGTCAAAGAAAAAAAGAGCGTTAAAGCTCTTTTTTTTTTACTATAAAATTGACAGAATATTGTTTAGCATGTGGGTTAAAATCGAATATCTAATATCTTTTGTTTCCACATACGTCCACGCCAGAATCATTCCCATTACCCAATATAGGTAAATAAATTTACTAAACATTGGATCATGACCATAAGCAAAAACAAAGCCACTTGCCACAATTCCAACCCACTTATTTAAAGTATTATCTGCTGGGAAAAAAGTGTTGAAGAACAGCGCTCTGAAGATGAACTCTTCACAGATTGGTGCTACAACAACTAGCAAGACATTAAACATTGGGGATGCTACTTTTCTAACTTCATCAAGTTCTGCTTGGTTCTGAGAAATAGTATTGCCACCAATTAGTCTAATATAAGCCACTTGAAAAATTACCAGCGCAAAAAAGGCAGCTACTGCGATAATAATTCTTTTTGCATCCCAGTGTGGTTTAGCATTAAAGAACCAGTCATTTTCTTGTTTAAGTTCTCTTTTATAAATCCAATACATCCAGTAAATCGCTACTACTGTTAAAACGGCTAAAATAATTGCAAATAATAAGTTCACCTTTTTTTGTGCATATCCCAATTGCAAAACGGTATAAAACACAAAAGCGATAATAATTATTGCTAAATTTCCTAAAAAGCGTAAAAAAGTCTTCATTCGAACACTTCCCCTAATTGAAATTACCTACTTCTTTTCATTATAATTATTTATCAAAAAGACATAAGGACATTTAATCATGCAATCACAACTCATGCAATCTTTACATCAATTTCTTAATTTTACCATTCATCATAAAGTGACAATCACTACTTTACTGATGTTTATGCTTTTAGCCTTATTTTTAATTTCTTGGCTAATTGAACCACGCCGGTTAATTAATGGCCTAATCTTTACTGCACTTGGCCTTACATTTTTAACTTGGGCTGCCATTTTAATCTTTTCGCAGCATAATGCTGTTTTAACTTCTTCATTTTCATTTATTGCCCTGGCTTTCTTGTTTGGGATCTTTTTCTTAGTTACATTTTCATGGATTTTCTTTCTTTGGAATGCGTACTTTGTTTGGAAATATGAAAGTCACTCACTGCCAAATCTTTTAACGCTAATTATCGGACTCTTTTTAGTAGCCTTGTGGACTTTATATCGCTTAGGAGTCTTTCATAAACTGCCAGGCTGGCTTCATTCCCTAGTTGCAGGTGCTGCCTTGATTGCCTTTTATCTATTATTTGTAATGTACAATTTTTTACTCAACCTAGTTTTATATCAGATTGTGCCACGTCGCTACAAGCAAGACTACTTAATTGTTTTAGGAGCAGGTCTCATTAATGGTAAAAAGGTTTCACGTCTTCTTGGTTCAAGAATTGACCGGGCTATTGCTTTTTCTAACAAACAATACGACAAAGGCCACAAACGTCCTAAATTGATTATGTCAGGTGGACAAGGTAAGGATGAAGATTTATCAGAAGCTGAAGCAATGAAGAACTATGCAGTTAAACGCGGCTATGATCCAGACCTAATCTTGCTTGAAGATAAATCAACTAATACTTATCAAAATATGATCTACTCAAAAGCAGTCGCCATCAAAGATTATGGTAGTGACAAGTTCAAAGCTAAATTCTTTACCAATAATTACCACCTCTTTAGAGCTGGTCTATATGCAAAAATGGCACATTTAAAGGCTAACGGCATCGGTTCTACTACGAGATTTTATTTCTTACCCAACGCTACGATCCGTGAGTTTGCTGGGGTCTTTATCATGCATAAGAAACGACACTTTGTTATCATTGGTTTAATCGCAATTTTATTTATAGTCCAAGCAGTCTTCGCCCTTTTAGGATGGACAAGATACTTAATTGCCTAGAGAGGAATTTATATGCTCCAACTTTTACACTTAAAAAAAACATACCATGTCGGCGATACTGTAACGCATGCACTAGATGATGTTACTATTAACTTTCGTAACAGCGAATTTGTAGCAATTCTAGGCCCAAGTGGTTCCGGAAAAACGACGCTTTTAAACGTAATTGGTGGCTTAGACCATTACGATTCTGGTGATATTATCATTAACGGTAAGTCCACCAAGAACTTTTCTCAAACCGACTGGGATGCTTATCGTAATAATTCTGTTGGCTTTATCTTTCAGAGCTATAACTTAATTTCTCACCTGTCGATTATTGAAAACGTAGAATTAGGCATGACCCTTTCAGGCGTAAGCAGCAGTGAACGTCATGAAAAAGCTGTTTCTGCCTTAGAGCGCGTTGGTCTTGGTGATCACTTAAAAAAGCATCCTAATCAATTATCTGGTGGACAGATGCAACGTGTCGCTATTGCCCGGGCAATAGCTAATGATCCAGATATTCTTTTATGCGACGAGCCAACTGGCGCTTTAGATACTAAGACTAGTGAAAGTATCATGAAGCTAATTAAAGAATTAAGTCATGATAAGTTAGTCATCATGGTAACTCACAACCCAGAATTGGCTGAAGAATATGCTAGTCGAATTGTTCATTTTCAAGATGGTAAAATTCTCAGTGATTCAAATCCTTTTGAGCCAAAGAAAGAAGTAAAAGATACTTTCAAACTCAAAAAGACCAAAATGTCTTACTGGAATGCTCTAAAATTAAGTTTTACTAACATTATGACTAAGAAGGGTAGAACTTTTTTAACTGCATTTGCCTCAAGTATTGGCATTATTGGAATTGCAATTGTTCTTGCCTTATCTCATGGTTTTCAAAAGCAAATTAACGATACACAAAGTAAAACGCTAGCCAAGTTTCCGATCTCTATTTCACAAACAGCGACCGATATGAACGCTGCCACAAATCGAAATGAATCAGATAAAAACGTCAAAAATAAGGGCTATTTAATTGCTTCAAAACCTGACAACGAAAAAAATACGCACGAAAATAAAATTACCCAGTCTTACATTAACTATGTTAAAAAGATTGATCCTGATTATGCTAACAATATTTCTTTCATTCGTGGCACCCAGCTCAATCTTTTGACTAATGATAATGGCAAAATTAAGCATGTAGAATTTTCTAACGTTAACAATTCAGGTTCAGCTATTGCTAGTGCACAACTTCAAGGAATGAATAGTGTAGGTATCAATACTAGCGTCTTTCCCAAAACACTTGATTCAAAGCAAGGAACATTTTTAAAAGATAATTACCAGATTCTTGCTGGATCATGGCCTAAGTCAAATAATGATGTAGTTCTCGTTTTAAATAATAAAAATCAGGCTAACATTAACGCACTTAAGAACTTAGGTATTTCAATTAAAGATGGTCAAAAGTTAGATCTTAATAAAATCGTTGGTCGAACTTTTAAAGTGATCAGTAATAACGACTACTATCAAGAACTACCTACTGGAAACTTTGTTCCGCAAAAAGCTTCTAAATCTATGTATGATTCAAGCAACTTAACTTTGAAAGTAACTGCAGTCATTCGTGGTAAAAATAATAGCCAAATGGCTCTTTTAGATAACGGTATTGCTTACAGCGATGGCTTGACTCAAGAAATTATTAAACAAAATGAAAACTCCAAGATTGTTAAGGCCCAAAAGAACAGTTCAACTAATGTTATGACTAATCAGCCAATAAACAAAACTCAAAAAGAACAATTCATTGCTTCTCTAGGTGGCTCTGGCATCCCGAGTGGTATTCTCATTTATCCAAATTCCTTTAAGTCAAAAGATAAAGTACTTGATTACTTAGACAAATATAATAAGGGTAAGTCGAAAAAAGACCAGATTATTTATACTGATATGTCAGGTACCGTAACTAAATTAACTGGGGGCTTACTAGACGGAATCACCGATGTTTTAGTTGCCTTTGCTGGAATTTCATTAGTAACCTCTATGATTATGATCGGTATTTTGACTTATACTTCTGTTTTAGAGCGTACTAAAGAAATTGGCGTGTTAAAAGCACTTGGAGCTAGAAAACGCGACATCACGCGCGTCTTTGATGCAGAAACATTCATTTTAGGATTATTCTCTGGTATTTTAGGTATTTTCATTGCCTATTTATGTACTTTTCCAATCAATGCTGTCTTATACGCAATTACTAATATGAGTAATGTGGCTCAGCTTGATCCAATGCAAGCTCTAATCTTAGTAATCATTAGTACTATCTTAACTATGCTTGGCGGACATATTCCTGCTCGAATGGCAGCCAAAAAGGATGCCGCAATCGCATTAAGAAGTGAATAAGATAACTACTTACTTAACAGAACTTCAGAATTGAAGTTCTGTTTTTTATTCTAATTTTAAGCAAGCTAAAATTTATAAACTTATTCTTATATATTATTGAAAACGTCATCAAGAAAGTATATGCTTAAGGTAACAGATGTTATATATGTGGATATAGAAATAGGTGAATGAAAATGTTATCGGGTGTAACAATGTTAGATCTTGCCCGCTTCCAATTCGCAATGACTACAGTATTCCACTTCTTCTTTGTTCCTTTCTCTATCGGGATGGGATTCATTGTATCAATTATGGAAACACTCTATGTCGTTAAAAAGGACGAAGTATATAAAAAGATGGCTCAGTTCTGGGGAAAAATTTATCTCTTGAGCTTTGCTGTCGGGGTAGTTACAGGTATTATTCAGGAATTCCAATTCGGAATGAACTGGTCTGACTACTCTCGTTTTATGGGAGATATTTTTGGTGCTCCATTAGCTATTGAAGCCTTACTTGCTTTCTTTATGGAATCAACCTTCATTGGCTTATGGATGTTTACTTGGGATAAGTTTAAACCAGGTCTGCACTGTGCTTTAGTTTGGATTTCTTTTATTGGATCAATGTTAAGTGCGATCTGGATTTTAACGGCTAACGCCTTCATGCAACACCCTGTTGGCTATGTCATTAAAAATGGTAAAGCACAAATGGCTAGCTTCTGGGCTTTAATTGCAAATGAACAACTTTGGGCTAGTTTCCCACACGTAGTAATCGGTGCGATCGTTACTGCATCATTTGTAGTAATTGGTATGGCTGCTTTTGGCTTACTTAGAAAGCGCGATGTCAACTTCCACAAGAAGTCAATGCGCGTTGCTTTATGGATTGCTCTGTTTGCTTCAATTGCTGAAATTGGTGCAGGCGATTACCAAACTCAAGTTGAAATTCATGAACAACCAATGAAGTTTGCTGCAACTGAAGGTGTTTATGATACTACTGGTGATCACGCTCCTTGGGATATTGTTGCTAACTTAAATACCAAAGAACATAAAAATGAAGGTGCAATTTCTATTCCTGATGTCTTAACTATTCTTACCTACCACAAGACTAGTGGTTCTATCAAAGGTATGAATCAAATTAACAAAGAATTGCATGCAAAATATGACAAGAAGTTCGGCAAGGACATGAGCTATTATGTTCCTGTTAAGACCTTGTTCTATAGTTTCAGAATTATGGCAGGTTTTGGTGCTTTATTTGCACTACTTTCAATTCTAGGTTTAATTTGGACTCGTCCAAAGAAGAATACAATTGAAAACAAGCGTTGGTTCCTATGGATCTTAGGTATTTCTACCTTCCTTCCATTTGTTGCTAATACTTGTGGTTGGTTCATTACAGAACTTGGTCGTTTTCCATGGACTGTTTACGGACTCTTCACAATTGCAGACTCAATTTCTGCAAGTACAACAACCGGCGAGCTTTGGTTCACGAATATTATGTACTTCCTAATCTTCTCAACTCTTGGCGGAGTAATGATCTATTACTGCAAACGTCAGCTTGACATGGGTGTAGCTGGTGCACTTGAAAGGGGTGCATACTAATGATCGACGGAATTGATTTTTTACAGTTGCTTTGGTTCTTATTAATCGGCCTCCTATTCATGATCTTCTACTTCACTGAAGGTTTTGACTATGGTGTAGGGATGGCAACAAAGTTTTTAGCAAGAAATGATCAAGAAAAACATCTCATGATGGAAACTATCGGACCTCACTGGGATGGAAATGAAGTATGGCTAATCACAGCTGGTGGTGCTATGTTTGCTTCATTCTCCGACTGGTACGCAAGTCTATTTAGTGGCTATTACATTTTGCTATTCTTTACTTTATTTGCTCTAATTATCAGAGGGGTGTCATTTGAGTTCTCTGCTCATGCAGAAACTGAACATGGTTTTAGAATTTGGACTAGCGCTCTATTTTGGGGTAGTTTATTAGCACCATTTTTCCTAACAATGATGTTTGGTAGCTTGATTCAAGGTGTTCCAATTGATGCTCAAGGAAATATGAGCTTAAGTGTTTGGAATATTGTTAATCCACTCTCAGTTGTTGCTGGTGTTGCCGGCGTACTTCTTTGCTTAATCCATGGAATTAACTTCTTAAGATTAAGAATTGATGATCCAGAATTAAGCGAGCGTGCTGCTAGTCTAAATGAAAAGCTTTATCTTGTGGCCTACTTAGGTGAAGTTGTTTTTGCCTTGCTAGTCTTCTTCCAAACTGATTTCTTCAAGTTAAGACCAATTTCCTCAACAATTATTACTTTAATTATTGTCGTCCTAACTGCTTGGTCAGATATATCTTTGATTAAGAACAAACAAGTAGCAGCCTTTGTAACAAGTGGCTTAACTTTAGTGGGTGTTGTTGGACTCTTGTTCAATGGACTTTTCCCACGCGTTTTAATCGCAACCGATTCAGCACACTCACTCTTGATTAAGACTGCTGCTAACTCTAAATTGACACTTGAGGTAATGACAATTGTTGCTCTTATTCTCTTGCCAATTGCCTTGGTTTACATTATCTGGTCATATGTAGTCTTTAGACGCCGGATTAAAGTAAATCAAAACGCCTAATCTAGAACAGGAATAAAAATGATTGATAAACGACTTTTCAAATTACCAAAAGCCAAAATCATGCTCGCAATGCTTGCAGGACTAATGTTCTTGCAAGCATTTGCTATTTTAGGACAAGGTATTTTTCTTGCCCGAGCAATTGTTGGCTCTTGGAAACAGCAACCTTTTTCTGAAATTACACAAGATGTGCTACTTTTTTTGATTTTCTATTTATTAAGACAAGGTATCAACTGGTTTCAAAAATGGTACATGAATCGTTATGCAAATCAAACAACTACCCTTTTGCGTCAACAACTACTTAATAAAACTTACGACGGGGGAATTGCGCTAGTATCAAGAATTGGAACCGGGAATTTGGTTTCTACCCTGCTAGACGGAATGGATGAAATTTCTAACTATCTATCTTTAATTTTTCCAAAATTAATTGCCCTTGCAATTGTTCCTTGGGTTATTTTGATTTATATTTTCACCCTAAATGCTCTGTCAGGCTGGATTCTATTATTAGTATTTCCTTTGCTGATCCTATTTATGATAATTCTCGGAACAGCAGCTCAAAGCAAGGCAAGTAAGCAATATGCTGGCTATGTTAAATTGCAAAATCATTTTGTCGATGCCTTGCGTGGCTTAAGCACTTTAAAAGTTTTGGGACTTGCTAGAAAATATGGCAATATTGTTTACAAAAACAGTGAAAACTATCGTAAAAAAACAATGGGCGTTTTAAGAGTAGCTATCTTGTCTACTTTTACACTTGATTTCTTTACAACCTTGTCAATTGCGATGATTGCCATGTTTCTTGGAATTGGCTTAATCAACGGCAATTTGGTTCTCTATCCTTCGCTGGTTATTTTGATCTTATCACCCGAATACTTTTTACCTATTCGTGATTTTGGGAATGACTTTCATGCAACATTAAATGGTAAAAATGCGCTTGGACAGATTTTCGATATTTTAGCTTTTCCTACTACACCACAAGAAGATCAGCTATCTAGTTTCACGTGGAACAAAGATAGTACTTTTATAGCTAAGAATCTTGCTTTTAACTATAGTCATGTTGATCAAAGTGAGTTCACTGTTAATAAAAATGCTAAAATGAGCGGCGTCGTAAAAAAGAAATCGAAGCCTAAAGTAAACAAACATACCGCTGATGAATTACGTAATATTAATTTAAGCCTTACTGGCTTTCAAAAAGTCGGCATTATCGGCCCAACTGGGGCTGGTAAGACAACTTTAATGCGAATCTTAGCTGGTTTTCTTACCCCGCACCTTAAAGATGATAACTTCACTATTAATGGACAAAATCTTGCTCAACTTAATCAAAAAAGTTGGCAAAATCAAATTACTTATATTCCGCAGGATCCCTACATGTTTGCAAGCAGCATCAGGGATAATCTAACTTTCTATAATCCGAATGCCAGCCAAGAAGAGATTGACGCAGCTTTAAAGGCAACTGACTTAGATAATTTTGTTGCCAGTTTAAAAGACGGTTTAAATACGCGAATTGGTGAAAATGGACGTGGTATTTCTGGTGGTCAAAAGCAGCGAATTGCTTTGGCACGTGCATTTTTGGCAAAAGACCGCAAAATTCTATTCTTTGATGAACCAACTGCTCACCTTGATATTGAAACTGAATACGAATTAAAGCAACCAATGAAAAAACTAATGGAAAATCATTTAGTCTTTTTTACAACTCACCGTTTGCACTGGCTAAATGACATGGACTGGTGCCTAGTTATTGAAAATGGGGAAATTGTTGAACAAGGTACTCCTGATGATCTAGCAAAAAACGGAACTGTATTTAAGAAATTAACTCAGCCACTGAAAGAAGATCTACTATGATGAATAAAAAATTTTCTTGGAAAAATGAACGGTGGGTAAAGCCCTACCTAGCACAATATAAATGGAATTTTATTCTAGCAATTTTTCTCGGCGTTGTGATGTTCTTTTGTGGTGGAGCCTTGATGTTTTATGCCGGCTATACCATCGATAAAGCCGCTACGCGTCCAGAAAACATTTTGATGATTTATGTTCCTATAGTTTTAATGAGAGCTGTTGGTATTGGACGGCCTTTATTTAGATATTTAGAACGTCTGGTATCCCACAACTGGATTTTACGCGTTACTAGTTCTTTGAGAAGACGCCTCTTTTATATTGCTGAAAGAAATACCTCGGCTGTTGGCTCAAGTTTTCAAACAGGCAGCATTTTATCACTGTTGACTGATGATATTGGACACTTGCAAAATCTTTATTTAAGAACTATTTTCCCGGCAATTTTAAGTTACTTAGTTGGCTTTATCGTTGTAATTTTATTGGGACTTTTTTCCTGGCCTCTAGCTGGAGTAATCGCAATTTTATTAGTTGCGGAATTAGTATTGGTTCCCTTCTTTTCTCTTTTAAAGCAAGCTGCTGTTCGCACTAAGGAAAAAGAAGAAAAAGCGCAGCTTTACACTGAATTTACTGATCAAGTTTTAGGCGCTGGTGACTGGAAAATTTCTGGTAGACGGGATGCTTTTTTCAATCAAACTAAAGGAACTTTAAAATCTTTAGGACAATATGAAAAGAAGTCTGGAAAATTTGATTGGGCTAGAGACTTTGGTCTTGAATTTATTTTTGGCTTGATGGCAGTTGCCCTCCTTTATTTCACGAACCAAACTCTTACCAATAATCAAGAAGCAGCAAATTATGTTGGAGCAGTTGTCTTAGCTCTCTTTCCTTTATCAGATGCCTTTATTCCAGTTGGACAAGGAATTGAAGAATGGCATACATATAGTGATTCTGTAAAACACTTAAATGAATTAAAAGTACCAGAGAACCGTTTACCTGCCCAACAATATTTTGATCCTGCTTTTGCTGGCACTTTAAGAGTTTCAAATATTTCATTTACTTATCCTGGAGAAGACTATCCAATTATTCAAAACTTTTCCCTTACCCTAAAAAGAGGACAAAAAGCGGCTTTAATTGGTCCATCAGGTGCTGGTAAAAGTACTATCCTGCAATTAATCTTAGGTGATTTAAAGCCTCGCCAAGGAACTGTTACGCTCGACCGCTTTAATGTTCTTGAACTTCAAAAAGAGCGTTCGAAGTTATTTTCTGTATTAAATCAAGAGCCATTTTTATTTAATACGACGATCTATGAAAATTTAAAAATGGCCAATCCAGACGCTAGTGCTGATCAAATGATGCAAATCTTAGAAAAAGTCCAATTAGCCGATTTTGTTAATTCACTCCCTAAGAAATTAGATACCGAAGTAGCTGAAGCTGGAGCACGCTTTTCTGGTGGTCAGAAAGAGCGTTTAGCACTAGCACGTGTACTTTTGCAAGATACGCAAATTGTCCTCTTAGACGAGCCAACAGTCGGCTTAGATCCACTCACAGAGCAAAAGCTCTTAAATTTGGTATTTGATGTCTTAAAAAATAAGACAGTCGTTTGGGTAACCCACCACTTACAAGGTGTAAAATATATGAACGAAGTTCTCTTCTTTAAAGATGGAAAAGTCACAATGCAAGGAGATCCGCATGAACTCTTTAAACACAATGAACACTTCCACCAACTTTATTTAATGGATCAAGGACTAATCTAAAAAATAGAAAGAAGTTTACTATGTCTGCTGAAGCTAAGCAAGGCTACTATGAATTAGTTGAACCACGTACACTATTTAATTCAATTATTCCCGTATTATTAGGAATGATGTATACAGAATATAATTTTCAGTTTTTCAGAATTTTTCCTACAATTGAAATGTGTATTGCCACAATCGTTCTACAAGTTTTCATGAACGTAAATGATGGCTATTGGGATTATAAACGTGAAAAAGCAGCTAAAACGGGTGATCATAAGAAGAATCCCATTGGTAAGTATCACCTTAATCCTAAACACGTTTTAGCTTTTGTTTGGGTATTATTCATCATTTCAGCTGTTTGCGCTATTCTGATTGGATTTCAAACTAATATCTATATTTGGATTGTTGGAATTATTTGTTATGCTATTGCTATTTCTTATTCAACGGGTTCACACACAAGTTCTGCTGGACCGTTTGGAGAGATTGCAGCTTGTTTTGCAATGGGCTTTGGTATTTTCTTGGTAATGGTTTACATCAATGTTTGTTCTAAGGTTTCCTTTAATTGGAACTTTATTTATCCAATTATTCTAGCTGCTGGAATACCTGAAATTTGTAACTTTACTTTAATGCTAGGTAACAATTTATGTGATCATGATGCCGATATTGCAAATGGTCGCCACACACTAGTTTCATACATTGGAATCAAAGGCGGATTATATTTATTTGTATTCAATTATTTACTTGGTTTCTTTTTAACAGGTTGGGCAATTTGGATTGGTGTCCTTCCTTGGAGTGTAGCTTTAATTTTAATTTGTATTCCAACTATCTATAAGAACATGCGCTTTCTTTGGAAAATCCAAACTAAACCTAAATCATTTCCTAAAGTGGTGCAAAATACACAAGTTCTATTTATTACTGAAGCCGTTGGATTCTTTATTGGTTTGATTTTAAATCTTAGAATTAGATAATAAAATAAGGTCGAAACTTCATCTTAGTACGAAGTTTCGACCTTATTTTATTTCAAATTATTTTTATTGCTTCCACGCTGCATCAAATTTTGCTTTACCTGCTTTAATTTGATTATCAACATTTTGACCATTCTTAGCTGCATACAAAATCTTAGCCATAATTGGATCTAATTGACTATAGGCAGCGTTTGAGTTCTTAGCTACTGGAATACTGTACAAGTGTTTCATAGCCCCTTCTAGCTTAGCTGGAAGCTTAGTCTTGGTGTTTTCTTTGTATTCTTTAGATTTCACAACAGAATCATTAACTGGAATATAGCCAGTTGCATTTGCCCATTTAAGTTGAGTAGATTTAGAAGTTAAAAATTGCATATATTTAAATGCGGCAGTTCTTTGCGTTGCTGTTGCTTTTTTAAACATATAAATATCAGTACCTTGCTGCATAGTATATTTACCAGGACGCGCAGCTACATCATAAGTAAACTTATCACCGACTGCCTTTTTAACGTAGCCTTCACCTGCTGATGTTCCAATATACATTGCTACCTTTTCATTAGCAAATGGACCTGATAAGTAGTGTGCTGAACCAGCAGTTGTAAAGTAGCCCTTCTTCATACCTTGAGCGTAGTAATCAATAACTTTCTTGGAATCTTTACCAGTAAAGTTAACTTTATCAGTTAAATTAATTCCTTCATTTTTCATACCCAAAGTATAGTAATTAGCTAAAGAATCAAAACCTGCACCAATAACTTGATGGTTACTCTTCTTATAAATAGTTTCTGAAACTTGTGCTAATTCCTTCATAGTTGTAGGAACTTTTTTAATACCATATTTTTCAAACATGGACTTGTTATAGGTTAAAACTTCAATAGATTTATTAAATGGAATACCGTATTGTTTTCCTTGAATTTTAGCTCCATCCAATAATTCAGTTCTAATATTTGACTTAGTAGCACTTCCCCAACCGAGCTTACTGTTATTAATGTATGAGGAAAGATCAACCAACATATTACTCTTAGCAGCATTATAGAGCCAACCAGGATATGCTTGCGTAATTGTTGGTAAATTATTTGGCGATTGTAGTGTCGAATTTACCTTGGCTTGTAAATCAATGTAAGAACCCTGATTTTCAAGCTTGATTTTAATATTAGGATTTTTCTTTTCAAATTCTGCAGTTAATTTCTCTAATTCTGCACGCTGACCACCATTCATTCCATGCCAAAAGGTTACCGTAGTTTTCTTTGTAATTTTAGTTGGAATATTTGCTGCTGAACTATCTTCTTTATTTTCTTTTGAACATCCAGTAGCAATTAATGCCACCCCTGCAACTAAACCTAAAGCAATCTTTTTATATAAATTCATCAAAATCCTCCAGTAATTTAAAAATTGAAGCACTATTTATTGTACCAAAGTAAAAATCATATACAAGATATTGTAGTGTAAAAAATTGAATTTTTTATTTTGAAATTTTTTATATTTTAAATTACGCGAAAAACGCGCATTATACGTAGCTTTTGTATATATAAAATACGGATATATACGTACATTATAAAGAATAATGTTTATAATTATTCATATTTTTCCTTGAATTACGATTAATAGTCTGCTATCTTTAAATCGTCAACTTCATTAAATAGTTCTGGAGGAAAAAATGAAGATAAAGAAATTTTTGATTGGCGCTGCTATGGTTTTACTCGCTGCAACAAGTGCAGCTTGCTCGAACAGTAAATCTGCTTCTAAATCAAGCGATGGTTATACTCCTAAGGAGTTAAACGTTCAATTCGTTCCTAGTGTCCAAGCTTCTAAGCTTGAAGCTAAAGCTAAACCATTACAGGGTTTACTTGAAAAGCAATTACACATGCCCGTTCACGTAACTGTTTCAACTGATAATTCCGCTTTGGTTGAAGCAATGGCATCTAAGAAAGTTGATGTCGGTTTCTTACCACCTGATGCTTATGTTTTAGCTCACAAACGTGGTGTAGCTGACGTTTTACTTCAGGCACAACGCTATGGCTACGATGAACCAAGTGGTAAGCAAAATCATAAATTGATGGATAGCTACCGTTCAATGATCGTTGTTAAAAAAGGATCTAAGATTAAGTCTTGGAAAGACCTTAAAGGTAAAACTATCGCAGTTCAAGACCCAACTTCTACTTCTGGCTATGTCCTACCAATTGCCGAACTTCACAAGAAAGGTTTAAATGTACCAAAGGATTGTAAGTTAGTTCAAGTTAAGGGACACGATCAAGCTGTTTTATCAGTTTATAACGGAGACGCTGACGCTGCCTTTGTCTTCTCAGACGCTCGTCCACTTGCTGCTAAGGATGCACCAGCTGTAATGAAGGATGTTGTTCCAATTTACTTCACTAAGTACATTCCAAACGATACTGTTTCAGTTAGAAGTGGTATGTCTAAGTCATTCAAAAAGAAGCTTGCTAAAGCATTCAAGGATATTGCTAAGACTAAGAAAGGCAAGAAGATCCTTGAAAACATTTACCAACACTATGGCTATGTAGATTCTAAAGACTCTAACTTCAATATTGTTCGTGAATATGAAGCTGAAGCTAAAAAAGCTCAAAAATAAGTTTAATATTTTTAAAGGCCACCCTGCTTTGACTTGTAGGATGGCCTTTTTCTCGTTTAAAATTAGAGTAGATTTTTAACCGAGGTTTTTAAATGAAACTAAATAAAAAATTTTCTCTATTACTAATAGCAAGTATGATCTTTCTAAGCTTAAGTGCTTGTAGCAAACCCACTCATGAAGACCAAACAAATAAAAAATTAACTAATCACATCGCCTTAATCTCAGACACCAACGGCATTAAGGATAATTCTTTAAATCAATCTGCTTGGCAAGGTGTTAAGAATTACGGTACTAAGAATAATCTTGTTGAAGGAAATAAAGGCTACAATTACTTCGTTCCTAAAGATCCTAAAGATTATCAAGCAACCATCTCAAAAGCCTTAGACAATGATTTTTCAACAATTATTGGCGTTGGTTATACACTTAGGCCTAATATTATTAAGGCAGCTAAGAATAATCCTAAAAAGAACTTTGTTATTATTGATACTCATGCTTCTAAGATCAAAAACTTGGCTAGTATCTCTTTTAAAAATCAAGAAGGAGCTTATTTAGCAGGCGTTGCAGCTGCCTACACCACAAAAAGCCACACAGTGGGACTTATTTTAGGACAAGACAGTAAAGAAATGGATTCCTTTAAAGCTGGTTTTACTCAAGGTGTTGCAGCTACTAGCCGTAAACTTCACAAGCATATTAAAGTATTAACCCAAACTGTAGGTAACTTTTCGGATGCTAATAAAGCTCATGATATTGCCCAGGAAATGTACAGCAAGAAAGCTGATATAATCTTTCAAGCTGCAGGCAAAAGCGGTCAAGGCGTCTTTAAGGCTGCCAAAGAAGTCAATCAAGCCAATCCGGTAGGACAAAAAGTTTGGGTTATTGGTTCAGATGAGGATCAAACAAAACTTGGAAATTACCAGGCAAAAGGCGGTCAACCAGCTAATTTTACCCTTACCTCTGTAATCAAAAGCGCAGATGTAGCTGTTGAAGATCTTGCTAATCAAACTGCTAAGGGTGATTTTCCTGGTGGAAAGAACTTAAATTACGGTCTTAAAAACAAGGGTATTTCTCTAGTACAAGGTAATTTATCTTATCACACCTGGATCAAAGTTCAGAAAGCTAAGCAGAAAATTATTGATGGTAAAATCAAAATAATGGTTGATCGCTAAAAAAGCTGTAGCATATATAAGTTCAGCACAAAAAAGTCATATTAACTTCTGGCAAAAAGTTACTTGTGGCTTTTTTTCTTTACTCTTGTTTCTCCATTAGTACTCATATTACAAAACACACTATAATATAGTTGTATAGATACAAAGAAAGCGTGTTTAAGATGGCTAATGAAAGTAAAATAGTAACTCTAAAAAATGGTTATCATGTATGGACTCGTAAAGAAGGACATGGTCCGATTAAGATTTTACTTCTGCACGGTGGTCCCGGTATGGATCATGAATATCTTGAGCCTTTTTCCGATTACATTAAAATACATCCTGAGATAGAAATTATCTATTATGATCAATTGGGATCATACTTTTCAGATCAACCTAATGATCCAAAGCTATGGACAATTCCTCGTTTTATAGAAGAAATAGAAGAAGTTCGTAAAGCATGGAATCTAGATCAATTTTATTTATACGGTCAATCATTTGGCGGATTATTTGCTTTAGAATATGCCGCTTCTAAATATGGTAAACATGTGAAAGCCCTAATTGATTCAAACATGGTCGATTCATATCAAGATTACGCAAAATATATTAATAAGTACCGCGAATCAATGGATCCTGCTGATGTTTCATATATGAAGAAGCAAGAAGAACAACACAACTATAATGATCCTCATTATCAAGAATTATTGATGAAACTATATCACCGCTGCATTTGTAGAATATCCCCATGGCCAGATGCCGTGCAAAGAACTTTTGACCATATGAATGAGCAAGTTTATGTCACCCTACAAGGACCAACGGAATTTAACATTACTGGTTCATGTAAAAATTGGACAATTCGGGATCGTTTATCCAAAATTACGATGCCTACTCTTGTATTAGGAGGAAAATATGACAGCATGAATCCAGATGACATTAAAGCTTTGGCCGATAGATTACCTAATGGCACAGCTCATATATGTCCTAATGGAAGCCACTTTTCTATCTTCGATGATCAAGAAGATTATTTTAATGCTATTACCAACTTTATTACATCAGTAGAAAAAGAATAAGAAAAAACTAGAGCTTACAAATTTAAGCTCTAGTTTTTTGTGCTATGACGATGTTATGGTAATTGTTCTGGGCTATTGAAAAATAGACTTACTGCCAATCTTCTCACATTTATCCATTTTTGGTTTCTTCTAGTAGGATTTACTCGATTAGTTAAACAAATAAAGAAAGTAGAATGATCTAAATCAAGTGCAATTGATGTTCCAGTAAATCCAGTATGCCATAAAGTTTTACTATTTTTATTCCATCTTTGCCACCCTAAAGTTCTACCCATAAAGTTATATTTAAATAGTACATTAATTATATCAGATGGAATTATCGTTTTGTCTTTATACCTTCCTTTTTGAAGATACATTATGCAGAACTTTTTTAGATCCCCAATTGTAGAAAATAATCCTGCATTACCTGAAACTCCATTTAACATATAAGCTGTTTCATCATGAACTTCGCCCTGAATCAATCCTCTTTGATCCGTCTTTTCTGTTGGTACAAAATCCTGTTTATTTTTATTTAAACAATATCCTGTACTATTCATTTTTAAAGGTTCAAAGACATGGACCTTTAAGCTTTCATCAAGAGACTCTTTATCCACTTTTTCAATAATCATCCCTAGCAAAATAAAATTAAGATCAGAATATATCATATCTGTTCCAGTTGGATAAATAAGTTTCTGTTTAAAAATAGCATCTATCACTTCATCTTTATTTGCATATGAATATACATTGGATAAATCAGCAGCCAATCCAGAATTATGAAGCAAAAGATTCTTAATAGTAATATCTGGATAACTAATTTGTGGAAAATATTTACTTACTTTATCATCTAAATCAATAATTTTCTTCCCCAATAATTGAAGTATACGACTTGTTACACCAACAACTTTAGTTAGCGATGCTAAGTCATAAACATCGCCATCTTTTAACGGTATTTCCTTGTCATAAGTTTTGTACCCTAAAAAACTAGTTTCTACTATTTTATTTTTTATATCTTCTAAGGCATAGCTTATCCCGGGCGTAGCACAATCAGTTATTGCTTGTTTCATTAATATAGATATTTCATTAGTATTTTTCATTTATATTTCTCCAAAATTAAAGCCCACTATAACTTTTCTAGCTATAGTGGGCTTCCTATTAAACACTAAGCATTTTCTTTTGCTAATCTCTTAAACTTATTCAGCGTATCAAAAAGTGCAATTATCTTTGTGCTTATAGTTGTTTTTAAAGAACTAGATTCAACCGATAAATTATTGTCAGTTAAATTAATTGCTTCAACATTATTACCTTTTGAAGCTTCTGTATTAGTAGATTTACTTGCGCTGTCTTTAGCTTCCTTTTCTAGTTGTTTCTTATCCCAAACTTTAAAGAATGGATAGTAAATAACAATAGAAATAATGACGTTAATAATAGATAAAACAGCAGCACGCCAATCAAATCCAGTTGCCATATAAGCCCCAATTGGTCCTGGTAAAGTCCATGGAACCAAAGCGATAGTACGTGATACTAAATGAAGAGCCATTGCAAAGTATGTCAAAGCACCAGTTACCATAGGTGTTACAACAAATGGAATTGCAAAGTATGGGTTTAAAACAATTGGTAAACCAAAAATAATAGGTTCATTAATGTTGAAAATACTTGGAATAATAACTGCCTTACCTAAGGTCTTACCAAATGAAGACTTAGACATAAAGGCTAACAAAATACATAGACCTAAGATAGTACCTGAACCACCAATATAAACAAACCATTGGAAGAATTGTTCAGTCATAAATCTTGGAGCATTAGCAGCGCTCACGCCATGTGCAATTGATGCCATGTTTGCATCTAGGTTCTTGTACCAGTATGGATAAATTGGAGTCGAAGTAATAGCACCATGGATACCAAATAACCAAAATAGTGAGTTAAAGAATGGTGGAATAACTGATGAAATAAAGTTATCTTTACCAAAGTTAGACAATGGTGACAATATTGCCAAAAGTCCTGCATTCAAGTCAAAATGCAATACTTCTTTAATTACCCAAGCTAAAATAATAATTACTGAAGCTGGTACCAAAGAAACAAATGAATTAGAAACTGCAGGTGGAACACCATCCGGCATCTTAATAACTAAATTCTTCTCTTTAAACCAACGAATAATTTCAACTGATATCATTGAAACTAACATTGCAGTAAACAAACCTTGTGCACCAAAATTGGTTGAAGGAAGAACTGTTCCAGCTAACATGCCAGATAATTTAGCTGCTTTAGCTGTTAAAGTACCTGGACTTACAGCTAATATAAAGAATGCCATCGTTGCAACAGTAGCTGAAGAATTTCTATCCAGTTGATAGTGCTCAGCCAATGCAGCAGCCATCGCATAGCATGAATACAAGGCCATCATACCAATAGAAAAAGTAACTGGTACTTGCAATGCAGGTAAATATGGAGTAATAAACTTTTTCCAACTATCTATTGGAAATTGAGAAATAATTGTAAAGAATGAACCGACAATAGCTACGGGAATAATAACTGCCATCCCATCTCTAATTGCCACAAAATAGCGATTACCCGCTAGTTTCGACATTTTAGAGGTGATTTTTGCGGCATTAAACTTAGCCATATTAATACCTCCCGATATATGAAACAAAAGTTAATATAACGTATGAATGAATACGCTATCACTTCTGGCTTTAATATAGCACTATTTTTCAGAAAATGAAATATTTTTTCTTAATTATGTTTATTTTATGCATTTTTAGATATTTTGTGAAATATTTTTTCAAGTTTTATTGAATAGTTACATAAAAAAAGTTACTATGAAATCGCATACAGTATTAGTAAAAAGTGCTTAGGAGGTTTCTCATGAGCTATGTAATCGGAATTGATAGTGGCGGTACCCACATAACGGCTACCGCTTATAAAGATAATATTGCAATTGCTACCACTACTGCTGGTCCAGGAAATATATTTCTGGATCCACAGCAAACCATTAAGAATTTAATTAACGTTATTACTGAAATTTCAGAAAAGTTATCATCAAATACTTGTAACTTAATTTTGATTGGAATTGCCGGACTAGAAAGTGCTGATAATCCACAGCCTTATTTAGATAAAATAAACGATCACTTCAAGTCATTAACTAAAAATATTATTTTTATAAGTGATGCCAAACTGGCTTTAATAAATGGTCTTGAAGGAAAAGATGGATTTTTAGCAATTGCCGGTACTGGATCAATTGTATATGGAAAACAAAAGAATAAATATTTACGTGCTGGCGGTTGGGGATATTTATTAGATGATATTGGTTCTGGCTATCGCATCTCCCAAGAAGCAGTTACCACCGCATTAGAAAAAATGGATCGAGGAGAAAATTCTTCTTTAACACCTGCTATTCTTGAATACTTTAAGGCGGACAATTTAAAAAATATAGTTAGTGAATATTACAAACTTAATCGTACAGAAATAGCAGCTTTTTCATTAAAGCTTGCTCAAGAAGCCGATCGGCAAAATGATGAAGCAATTATGATCTTACAACATCAGGCCGACTTATTAGCTGATGAAATTATTCACTTAATTGAACGTTATCCTCAAGAAAGTATTTCTCTAAATCTTGCCTTATCAGGATCCGTTTTAGTCAATAACCTTATTATTCAGAAAGAAATCGCATCAAAAGTAAAACATGTTTATCCTACTATAAAAATTATGGTTTCTGACAGAAGTAATACAGCAGCAGTCAATTATATTCAGTAAAGGAAGTAGTTAAGTATGACAATGAGAAATTTAGGCCTGTCAATCTATCCAGACCATAGTAATTACGATGACAATGTTCAATACCTTGAGCTTGGACATAAATATGGCTTTAAGCGTATTTTTATGAGTATGCTCGAAGTACAAGGAAGCGTAGAAGAAACTAAAGAAAAATACAAAAAGATAATCTCAATGGGAAACAGATTGGGATATCAAACGTTTCTGGATGTTTCACCACGTATTTTTAAAGATTTAAAAATTGATTATCATGATCTATCCTTTTTCCATGATATTGGGGCAACTGGATTACGATTAGACCAAGCATTTGATGGAGCAACTGAAGCTCTAATGTCTTACAATCCTTATAATTTAATTATTGAATTAAATATGAGTAATAATGTGGACTACTTAAATAACATTATTTCTTACCAAGCAAACACGCCATATATCTATGGTTGCCACAATTTTTATCCACAAAAAGGCACCGCTCTTCCTTATGATTTCTTTGTAGAATGTTCAAAACGCTTCAAAAAATTTAACATTCACACAGCTGCATTTGTTACGAGCCAAGTTGGAAAAATGGGACCATGGAATGTCACAGATGGCTTACCAACACTTGAAGAAGATCGTTACCTTCCAATTCAAGTTCAAGCAAAGCAGCTGTGGGCAACTGGATTAATTGACGATGTTATCATAGGTAACGCTTATGCATCTGGGGAAGAACTAAAAGCATTGTCTGAAGTTAATCCATATCAATTAGTTTTACATGTAAACTATGTTCCAAAGATAAACGACATTGAAAAGACAATTGTTGAAAAACCACAACATTTCCGTAGAGGCGACATGAATAGTATCGTTATTCGGTCAACAATGCCACGTGTAACTTATAAAGACATCCCTAACCCAGCTCACGATAATGAACAAGAATTTAAACGCGGGGATGTTTTAATTGGAAATGATAGCTTTGGAATATATAAAAATGAACTACAAATTGTATTAAAGCCACACATGGAATCAAGAAAAAATAAAGTCGGAGAAATTTCAAAAGATGAATTATTCTTATTAGACTTTATCAAACCGTGGACTAAGTTTAAGCTGTCATCAAAATAAAATGAGTACCATAATAACATCCACACTTTACTCTCCGCATTTAAAATTAGATTGGAACTATGATATCTATCTTCCAGATCAAGTTAATGTCCAGCAAAAGTATCCATTGCTTTTAATGCTCCATGGATTATATGGAAATCATACTAATTTTTTAGATACTAATCGTATTGACTCAAAAAATATCCTAGATAACCTAATGCGCAATACCAAAAAGAAAATTATCGTAGCTTTTGTAGACGGGTTTAATAGCTTCTACATCAACTCTCCATATGGTTTCAAAATGGAAACAGCAATTATTCAGGACTTATTACCCTATCTAATTCAGCAGTATCCTATCGCTACCAAAATTGGTATTGGTGGCATTTCAATGGGTGGATATGGTGCATCAAGACTTGCTTTAAAATATCCTCAAATATTTTCGGCAGCGTTCTTAATTTCACCTGCTGTTTGGAATATTAAACATATTCCTCATTTTATTCATAATTCTATTCATACATTTCAAGATGAACAACATAGTTGGTCAGAAAATTTCTACAATAAAATCTATCCGACTACTTATTTATCACCTATTTCAAATAAAATTAATTTTTATATTGAGAGTAGCAAAACAGATAACGTTGTTCCTATCGAAGATGTAATATGTTTTGCTCAAAAAGTTTCAAGCAACCAGAATCGTGTTCAACTAATAACTGATTCGTTTGGCGCCCACGAATGGAGCTATTGGCAAAAAGCAATAGTTCCAGCTTATATATGGATGATCGATCAATTAGAGCAGAAGAAAGGAGTGATAAATTAATGAATTTAAAAATTAAAAATATTACATGTTCCATTAAAAAAGTCCCATTAAAGAGACCGTTTATTACTGCCTTACACAAAGTCACAGAAATTGAAGGACTGAAAATTGTTGTTGAATTAAGCGACGGTCAAACAGGTACCGGAACTGCAACTCCTAATGAAAAAGTCACCGGCGACACCTTACAAAGCTCGTTAGATATTGTTAATCAAGTCATTAAACCTGCATTAATAAACCAAGACTTCAAAAATTGGAACAAACTTTTAACCACACTTCAAACCTGCATCGTTCATAATACTGCCGCAAAAGCAGCAATGGATATTGCCTTATATCAATTAAAGGCTAAAGAAAACAATGAATCTCTAGTCAACCTGCTTGGCAGTGAAAAAGGTAAATTAACAACCGACTATACAATTAGTATCGGTTCAGATGACCATATGGTTTCTGAAGCTAAATCCTTAGTTAAAGACGGCTTTACTGCTATCAAAATTAAATTAGGCAACAATTCTGTGAGTCATGATATTAAAACCATTCAAAAAATTAGTAAAGCGGTTGGTCCTGATATTTCCTTACGTATTGATTGCAATCAAGCCTGGAATTACAAAGACACTTTAAAAGCTAGTCGAATCTGGGCACAGGATAATTTAAATATTGATTTTATTGAGCAACCTGTTCTAAAAGACGCAATCTCAGATTTAACTTTATTAAGCGAAAATTCACCTTACCCAATTATGGCTGACGAAAGTGTCGCTTCATATCAAGATGCCATTAACTTAATCAAACATCACGCTTGTGACTACATCAACATTAAGTTAATGAAAACTGGTGGCTTATCAGAGGCAATCAAAATTAACGATTTAGCACAGGCTTGTGGTATTAAAACTATGGTTGGTTGCATGATTGAGCCGGTTGAAAGTATTGCCGCAGCTGCTGCATTTGCTGTTGCAAATAAAAATGTTAAATTTATTGATCTCGATTCAATTTTTATGGCTACACAAGATCCCGATCTTGGTAAGTATTTAAAAATTAAAAATAATGAAATTATTCTAAAGGACTAAGACAATGCAACTGGCCAAGATTCAAAAACAAATAGAAAATAATCCTTGGAAAACAGCAATTACTATTCGTAAAAATAATCAAACGATTTTTGAAACTTCAAACGCTAATATGGTTTTTAAATCAGCTTCATTAATAAAATTAGGGATTGCTCTTTATATTGAAGAAGAAAAGCCTGATACAATTGACAATACTCTTAACCTATCTAGTGATGATATTGTTGGAGGAGCTGGCATTATCAATAGGCTAAGCATTAAATCATGGCAGATTAGTGATTTATTAGACCTGATGTTATCTGTTTCTGATAATACAGCTACTAATGCTTTATTGAATTATTACAACATAAATACTATTAATGATTATTTACAGCAAAATTTTCCAAACATTTCTTTAGGTAGATTTTTAATGAAAAAAAGCACTAAAGAAAATACTTGTACAGCAAATTCTATGATGGACGTTTTTGAAAAGCTGCTTGCAGCCAATAACAAAGTTAGTCATGTAGTTCTCAATGCCTTAAAGCACCAAGAAGTAAGAAATAAACTAGTAGCTTACAGCAATCCTAAGTATGAAGTCTTCAATAAAACTGGCGAGTTATTACATGAGCAGCATGATATAGCACGCTTTAAAGCAAACGCTGATGTGATTGATTGCTGCGTATTAACCAATTATCAAAGTCAAAAAGATTATGAAAATATTTTAAATATGATGCAAAAGATCGGAAAAATACTTACACACTAGAAAGAAGTATTTACAATGGAAATTAAAAACTTAACTACGGAGCAACGGAACCCCGCGACTATGCACATTGATTCCATGTCAACTATCGACATGGTCAAAACTATTAATAAAGAAGATCAAAAAGTCGCTGTAGCAGTCGGAACTCAAGACGACAAAATTGCCCAGGCAATAGATGAGGCAGCTAAGCGCTATAGCAAAGGTGGACGTTTAATCTATATCGGTGCTGGAACAAGCGGCCGTCTTGGCGTTTTAGATGCTGCCGAATTAGTTCCTACCTACGGTATCAAACCAGAACGCGCAATCGGATTAATTGCTGGCGGTAAAGGTGCGATGTATGTTGCTGTCGAAGGTGCTGAAGATTCACAAGATCTAGCAAAAAGAGATTTAAAAGATCTTAAACTAAATAAAAACGATATCGTCTTAGGGCTTGCTGCCAGTGGCCGCACTCCATATGTAATTGGCGGTCTTGACTATGCTAAAGCCATAGGTGCTCTAACTATTTCCATTGCCTGTGTTAAAGACTCTAAGATAGGCCATCACGCCGATATAGCTATTGAAGCTGTTGTTGGACCTGAAGCGATTACCGGTTCAACTAGGATGAAAGCCGGAACTGCTCAAAAGATGATTTTGAATATGATTTCTACCGGTGTCATGATTAAGCAAGGAAAAGTCTTTGAAAATGTCATGATTGATGTTAAACCTACTAATTCTAAGCTAATTGATCGTGCCTGTCGCATTATTCAAACTACTACTGGTGTATCTACCCCAGAAGCTAGAAATACTCTTGAGAAGGCGAATAATGATGTTGGTTTAGCAATTGTGATGCTGAAAACTAATTCTGATCTTAATCAGGCTAAAAACTTATTAAAAGCAGAAAACGGAAATGTCGCAGAAGTTTTAAATAAGTAGCTTGCTAGCTAAACAGAAGGGGCTTATAATACCTACCATTGCAATATATCAATTTACAATGTGAGGTGAAATTATGAGTCCTTTTTTCTTATTCATTTATCTGATTTTTGGTGGAATTTTAGGTGGCCTTCTCTCAACAATTGCAAGTATGGCGTCCCTTGCCACTTATCCAGTCCTCCTTTCAGTTGGTATTCCCCCAGTTTATGCAAATACTACTAATGATGCAGCCTTAATCTGGACTGGTGTTGGATCAACTGCATCTTCACTTAAAGAACTAAAGGGTCACTGGAAACAAGTTAGTTTCTATTCAATTTTTACAATTATTGGATCAGCTTTAGGCTGTATGCTTTTAATTCAATTTCCCGGAAAAATATTTGAGAAGATTGTTCCCTTCTGTATCGCTTTTTCTGGTTTAATGATTTTATTCAGTGGAGAAATTCATCTTGGAAATGAAAGTGATCATCCTAATCGCTTAGTTCAAGCTCTATCACTTTTATGCTTATTGATTGCTGGAGCTTACGCTGGTTACTTCGGTGCTGCTAGTGGCGTTTTAATGTTAGTTATCTTGAATGCAATCAGTGACGACGATTTTCTGACTGTTAATGCTATGAAAAACATTATTGGCGCACTATCAAACTTGGTTGCGCTGATCATTTACATGTTTACTGAAAAAATTTATTGGAACGCTGCTATTCCCTTGGCAATTGGAGCGTTGATTGGTAGTTACTTTGGGCCACGTATCATGCGCCACATTCCGGTTAAGATCATTCGTTTGGTAATTGCTGTTTTAGCTCTCATTCAAGCTGCTTACTTTGCTTATACTGCATATAAATAAAAAAAGATTTTTATCTAGGAAAAATAAATTGGCTTTGCGTAATAAACATATGGGATGACTTCCTCAAATATTTAAAAGATGATAAATTTTATGAATCTTATCATACATATTCTGATCAAGATAGGTCAAAACAATTGCAGGATGGCGTGACAAAGATTATCATTAATTCACAAGTTTCAGCTGAAGGTCAGAGCGAAGATTTAAAAGCCTTGGCTAAATTAATGAACAATGAACCTGTGAATTTAAATAAACATTTTGATTACGCGCAAAGAAGAATTAAAGAAATTAACGAAGATCCAGAAACGAGGGAAAAGATCATACTTTACGAAACGAGAATGCTAGAACGTGAACAAGCTGCAGGAAAAGCTGGATATGAACAAGGAATGAGACATGGCGTTGAACAAGGAAAAGTGGATTCTGCTAAAATTATTCTCGAAAATCAATTGAATAATGGCAGAACTTTGGAACAAGCTACGGAATTTGTGAAAAAATTGAAGCTGATTTCTGATAAAGATCTCGAAAAATTGATCAAAATATATAAATAAAATTGTCAAAAAATAATTCTTAAAACAACAAAAGATTGATTAATCTGCGTTACTAAAACGTTGGTTAATCAATCTTTTTATTTTTTCTAATCTATATCATCGCAAGCGGCGTCTTTTCAGTCGGCTGTGGGAAGTCATTATCTATTAATTTTATTTCGTCTGATGTTAATTTGATATCTTGAGCAGCAATATTCTCCTTCATATGCTTAACCGTTCCCGCTTTAGGAATCGATAAAACATTACCATGTCTTAAAGTCCAAGCTAACATAATTTGGTGCGGAGTTACATTGTGCGCACGAGCTACTATTTTAAGATTATTAGTAATCCTAATCGAATCGCCTTTACCTGAGTTAAATGGAGAATACCCAATAAAACTGACGCTATGCTTTTCTTGCCAAGGTAAAACATCGTACTCTACCCCGCGTTCAGAAAGATTATACAGGTCTTCATTAGCAAAACAATCCTTGCCACCTGGAACACTAAACAGTTCTTCTAAGTCAGCTACATCAAAGTTAGATACACCCCAATGGCGAATTAAGCCTTCCTTTTGTAATTCTTTTAATCCACGTACTGTCTCAGATAAACGCTTATCGCCACGCCAATGAAGCAGATACAAGTCTAAATAATCAGTTCCTAGTCGTTTTAAACTCTTTTCTAAGCTCTGACGCTCTAATTCTGGAGAAGCATGATATGGATAAAATTTTGAGATCAAAAAAATTTGACTGCGATCATAGCCTTTGATTGCTTCACCAATTAATTTTTCACTTTTTCCTTCACCATACATTTCTGCAGTGTCAATTACCTTAATTCCATTATCTAAACCATAGCGAAGCGCCGCTAATTCGTCTTTTTTCTTAGAAGCGTCTTCGCCAATTCCCCAAGTTCCCATGCCTAAACCTGACAAGTTATTTTCTTGAAAACTCTTCTCCATCTCTTCTCACCTCATCTAAATTTTACCGCAGAAAAAAACAAATTTAAAAATGTTAGCGGTTTAAGTTGACTAGACCAATTTTATATTTTATAATGGACTAGACCAATGAATGAGGAGGTACACATAATTATGAAAATCATCGTAACTAAAGATAATATTGAAGGCGGCACTAAGGCATTTGAAATTATTAAAAAGGGAATGGAAAACGGCGACAAAGTTTTAGGCCTTGCAACTGGTTCTTCCCCAATTCCAATGTATGACGATATGTGCGACAGCGACTTAGACTTCTCTGACATGACAAGTATTAACTTAGATGAATACTACGGCTTAAAACCAGATAATGATCAAAGCTATCACTACTTCATGCAAAAACACTTATTCGATAAGAAGCCTTTCAAGCATTCATATATTCCAAATGGAATGGCAAAAGATATTGACGAAGAAGTTGACCGTTATAACGACATTATTGCTGCTAACCCAATTGACATCCAAATTTTAGGTATTGGTAGAAACGGACACATTGCCTTTAACGAACCAGGTACTCCATTTGGCAGCTTAACTCACAAGGTTCAATTAACTGAAAGTACTATTAAGGCAAATTCACGCTTCTTTGACAATGAAGACGAAGTTCCTCGCCAAGCTATTTGTATGGGAATTAAGTCAATTATGCAAAGTAAGAAGATTGTTTTACTAGCCTTTGGCGAATCAAAGCAAGATGCAGTTAAAGCATTAGTTGAAGGTCCAGTTACTGAAGAAGTTCCTGCATCTATTTTGCAAGATCACCCAGATGTAACAGTTATTTGTGACGAAGTAGCTGCAGCAAAACTTGATCCAAAATACAGAAAATAATCCTCATTTAAGACTATTTACTTTGACGAATTAATCTTTTAGATTAGTTCGTCTTTTCTTTTTGCACTTTTTTGATGTGTTCTCTTGACTTTTTTCTTTTATAGCAAATTAAAAAACTACTTGTTTTCATACCAGATATTGAATTACACTATTAAAGCAAACTATATCTTGTAGAAAGAACGTGATGACAGTTATTGTATTGAGCGGGCCTATTGGAGCCGGAAAATCCAGTTTAACCAGTCTTCTTGCAGAGCATCTAGGCACCCAAGCATTTTATGAAGGTGTAGATAATAATCCAATTTTGCCACTTTATTATAAAGACATGGCACATTACACCTTTCTTTTAAATACTTATCTTCTAAACCACCGTTTGGCTCAAATTAACCAAGCTATTCGCGATCATAACAGTGTGTCTGATCGTTCAATTTATGAAGATGCCTTATTTTTCAAAATGAATGTTGACAGTGGAATCGCAGATCCGACTGAATTCAAGATCTACGATAGTTTACTTGAGAATATGATGGAACAAGCTCCAGGCAACCCAAGTAAGAAACCTGATTTGTTAATTTATATTCATGTATCTCTTGATACCATGCTTCACCGCATTCAAAAGCGCGGTCGTACATTTGAACAATTATCAACTGATCCAGGCTTAAAAGACTACTATGCTCGACTTTTATCTTATTACGAGCCTTGGTATGAAAAATATAATGCATCCCCTAAGATGATGATTGACGGCGATAAATATGACTTTGTTGCAGATGAAGAGGCACGAAAAGAAGTTATCAGCACAATTGATCAAAAGCTTACTGATCTAGGTAATCTAAACTAGCTAACGAATAGAAGGAACGTGATGACAGTTATTGTATTAAGTGGGCCCATTGGAGCCGGAAAATCCAGTCTAACAGGTATTCTATCTAAGTATTTGGGTACTAATCCCTTTTACGAAAGCGTAGATGATAATCCTGTTTTGCCATTATTCTATGAAAATCCTAAGAAGTACGCATTTTTATTGCAAGTTTATTTCTTGAATACTCGCTTCCAAAGTATCAAGTCAGCATTAACTGATGATAATAACGTACTCGATCGTTCTATCTACGAAGATGCACTTTTCTTTCAAATGAACGCCGATATTGGCCGTGCTACTAAAGAAGAAGTAGATACTTATTACGAACTTCTACACAATATGATGAGTGAGTTAGATCGGATGCCTAAGAAGAATCCAGATCTTCTTGTTCATATTGATGTATCATACGATACAATGCTTAAACGTATTCAAAAGCGTGGTCGTAACTATGAGCAATTAAGTTATGACCCAACTCTAGAAGACTACTACAAGCGTTTGCTTCGCTATTATAAGCCTTGGTATGAAAAGTATGATTATTCACCAAAGATGACTATTGATGGTGATAAATTCGACTTCATGGCAAGTGAAGAAGATCGTCAAGAAGTCTTGAACCAAATTGTTGCTAAGCTCAAAGAAATGGGCAAGCTTGACGAAGATTGGAAACCAAATTTAGTTAAATAAAGCAAAAACTGCGATCCATACTGGACCGCAGTTTTTCATATATTCACACCATTAAACTAATGTCTTGAAGCGCCGCTTACTGCATCTGCCGCTTCACCTGTTAGTTGATTTTCTTTAGTAACAGGATATGGCTTCATCACACTCTTACTCGTTGAAGAAATTCCCCAATCAGCAGTGTAATCAAGATGATCAATTTTTGCATGTTTAATATCTTCAATTGTCTTACAACCAGTTAATTGCATATCAATTAACAATTCCTTATTCAATTGATCAATAACTGACTGAACGCCTTGAGCACCGCCAAGTGCTAAGCCGTATAAGAAGGGACGACCGATACCGACTAAGTCAGCGCCTAATGCTAATGCCTTAAAGACATGTGATCCGCGACGAACGCCACCATCAAGGATAATCGGAACAGGGTGATCACAACTCTTCACAGCCTTTGCAATTTCAGGCAAAACGTCAATTGTAGCAGGAGCGCCATCAACTTCACGTCCTCCGTGGTTAGAAACTACGATTCCGTCTGCACCTGCACCAATTGCAAGCATAGCATCTTCAGCGCATTCAACACCTTTAACAATTACAGGTACATCTGCAATTTCCTTAATCTTGCGAATATCATCTGGCCCAATATTTTGAGCAGATGAAGCGTACATTTGAGCAACGCTTTGTCCCTCTCCTTTTCCACCAGTCCATTCATTAAAGAAAGCAAGTGGAACAGGATAAGTAAAGTTAGTCCGTAAATTGGCTTCACGGTAGCCACTAACTAGTGCATCTACAGTTAAGAAGAAACCAGTAAAACCGGCTTTAACTGATTCTTCAATCACCATCTTATTGAAGTCCCAGTTCTTGCTTAAATATAATTGCATAAAGCGAGGCGAGTCACCGACTGCGCTTTGCACATCTTGAACACTCTTATTCGCATAAGTACTCATCCCAAATAAAGCGCCAGCAGCCTTTGCACCCTTAGCTGTATCAACTTCTGCTTCTGCATTTGCAATACCATGACAGGCAATTGGACAAATCATGACCGGTGTCTTTAACTCCATCCCTAAAAATTCAGTATTTAGTTTCGGATCCTGCATCCCAGTTAAAGCACGAGGCACAATTTGAAAATGGTTAAATGCTTGGGTATTATTCCGCCAAGTCCATTCATTTTCAGCACCACTAGCTATGTAGTAATAGGCTGCTTCTGGTATTACGTACTTTGCTTCGTTTTCTAGTTCATCCAAGTTAACCATGTGTAGCTTTTCTTCTCTAGTACTTTGTGGAAAGCCCTTATAGTAAGTTGTCATTGATATTTCCTCCAATCATTAAGTAGGTTTCTATACACCTTAATTTTAGGACGATTTCATCAATTTATTAAATAAAAGCTATTATGAAATAATTCACTAAGTCCGACATACTTACTATTTATGTCTTTCATAGCGCTTTCTTTAATTAAAATTCGTGTTTACATTTATTTATCAGAATGCTACACTGTAAAAGTTGCTTATTTAAAGCTAAAAACGAACATTATGTCTGGAGGACAAAATGAATTTTATCAAAAACTACTTTCATTTAGAAAAGTTGGGAACTAATGTTAGAACTGAATTTATTGCAGGTCTAACAACCTTTATTAGTATGTCTTATATTCTTTTCGTTAACCCAAGTGTTCTTGGCGCTAGTGGGATGAATACTGGCGCTGTATTTACCGCAACTGCTTTAGCCGCTGCTCTTGGTACAGCAATTATGGGTATTGTAGCTAACTATCCAATTGGTGAAGCACCTGCCTTAGGTATCAACGCTTTCTTTGCCTACACTGTATGTATTGGGATGAAGGTATCTTGGGAAACTGCTTTAGCCAGTGTTTTCGTTGCATCAATTATCTTTATTTTAATTACCTTGTTTAAGCTAAGAGAAAAGATCATTGATTCTATTCCTTCAGACCTTAAATTTGCCATTTCATCAGGTATTGGTCTTTTTATTGCCTTCCTAGGTCTACAAAATGGTGGCCTAATTGTGGCTAATAAATCAACTTTAGTTGGTTTAGGATCACTTCATAATCCACTCGTTTGGATTACAATTTTTGGTTTAATCGTTACTGTAATTTTAATGATCTTAGGCGTTCCAGGTGCAATTTTCATCGGAATGATTGCTGCATCAATCTTTGGCATTTGTACTGGTCAAATTGCTGTACCACATAAGTTCATTTCTTTAGCACCAAGTCTTGCACCTACCTTTGGTCAAGCCGTTTTCCACGTTAAAGACATTAATTCTCTCCAAATGTGGGTTGTTGTTTTAACTTTCTTACTTGTTACATTCTTTGATACTGCTGGTACCTTAATTGGTCTTGCTCAACAAGCTGGCTTTATGAAGAACAACAAAATGCCACGTGTTGGTAAAGCATTAGCCGCTGATTCAACTGCTATGATGTTTGGTTCTATCTTTGGTACTTCACCTGTTGGAGCTTTCGTTGAATCAAGTGCTGGTATTGCAGTTGGCGGTCGCTCAGGTTTAACTGCTGTCTTTGTTGCCATCTTCTTCTTAATCTCAATGATCTTTAGCCCACTACTTGGCGTCTTCACTACTCAAGTAACTGCTCCTGCTTTAATCATTGTTGGGGTTTTAATGGCACAAAATACTGCTCACATTCATTGGAATAAGCTAGAAATTGCCGTTCCTGCCTTCTTGATTTTACTTGGTATGCCACTTACCTACTCAATTTCTGATGGTTTGGCATTAGGAATGATTACTTACCCAATTTGTATGGTTTCTGCAAAACGTGGTAAAGAAGTCAGTCCAATGATGTGGGTACTGTTTGTAGTATTCATCATCTTCTTGTGGGTTTTGAATTTTAAGTAGGATAAAATTTACTAACGAAAATACCGATTATCATCCATCTTGATAATCGGTATTTTTGTTGCTTTTATTATCTGTAAAGTATACTTAACAAAAAGCGCGATTTTTATAAAGTATACTTTACAGCATCTATAATTAAGTCGTTCATAGTATAATATAAGTATAAAAGTAATCCTTATTTTCCCCACTCAACTGTTTAATTTTTGCAAATACAGAACAGGAGGAATAAAAATGATCATTACGGGTAAAACTATTTTTAAGATAGTCTATATACTTAGCATAATATTCAGCATTACTTACATCGTTTGGAACACTCTTCAGCATAATCCATTAGATCCAACTTACCTTTTGGTTGCCGTCATCAGTATCGTAGCAATGACTTTAGTTTTTATAAAAATCAACAAAGAATAATAATTTCATATCATAAAAAAGGCCCGTACATTCGCACGAGCTTTTTAATTACCAGTTATAATCTGCCAACAAAAGTTTCACTATTCAAACTTTGAATGCAATCTTTACTAAATTGATTAATCTTTTTGCTTGGTACTTTTTTGTTAGCTTTGTCAACCTACATCGACCACCACAAAAAATAAAAACGCCGCTCAATATTATAACTTTGGAAGAGTTATTGAGTAGCGTTCACCGTAAAAAATAATCTTAACCACCGCTCTTAAAGCGGGCTGTATAAGGAGATCCCCGCATCGCCTTTTTTCATATCTAATTATATAGTAATGAATGTCATTTTGATATTTCTTTAATCTCTACAAATTTCTAAGCAATATAATTTCTTTCCACATTTTGGACAAGTTAATTTTCTAAACTTAGGTGTGTGCGGAGAAAAATTAAAAGTTAAAAATGACGGAATAAAGACATCTCCGCAATTTGGGCAAACATATTCAACTTGTTCATAGTAATACCTTGATAATCCCCAAGCTGTTGCAAAAACTATTGCAATTAAAGCTACGACTTCAATTACTAATATTGTCGTCATCTTCATCTGATATAAATAAACTGCAGTCCCAATTCCTGCTATCTCAAATAGCGTTAGGAGTCCACCCCATACCAAGAGTCTGCTTCTCAAAGCTGTCAAATTCTTTTCTTTTCTCATAATATTTGTAATGTCAGAAATATTGGTTAAAGTAGCAGGTAAAAAATTAATTTTTTGTAGATTCTCTATTTGTTTTTGACGCTTGTTTAATTCATTAATTTTTTGTTTATTTTCTCGATACTGCTGCTCTAAAAGCAAATCAAGCGATTGCCCACCACGCTCATCTTGAATGAGCAACTTTATCTGCTTTAATGAAAAGCCAAGTTCTTTTAGATAAATAATTAATTCTATCTGCCTTATCTGTTCTTTTTCATAAAAACGATAGCCATTTTCTTCAATATAAGCTGGCTTAACAAGTCCTTTTTCATCATAGAATCTTAGAGTACGCGTACTTACTTCCAGCATCGCAGCTACTTCACCAATTGAATATTTTTCTTGCATTACTTTCACCTCCTAGCTTCAAGATATCAATTAACGCAAGGTCAAAGTCAATATTTAAATTATAAAATATTATATTTCCCAGGTAATAATGTTCGGATTCTACAAAAAATATATCATTTCTTAATTCATTAGTATCTTTTTTTGTAATTTAATCGAATAATTTTGACTATCATCCTTGAAATAGTTAATATTTTAGATATAATTTTAGTTGAAGATTCGTTTTTGAATGGCTAAAGAGTTAATTTAGTTGTTTAAAATTTTATTTTCTTTCAAAATACGAACATTACCACATCTGGAGGGTTACATGAATTCAATTGGTAAATTTTTCCATTTAAATGAAAACCACACTTCATTTAAAACAGAGTTTTTAGCTGGACTAACTACGTTTGTGAGTATGTCTTACATTCTGTTTGTTAACCCAGCTGTTTTAGGAGCAAGTGGCATGAACAAGGGAGCGTTGTTTACTGCAACAGCCTTATCTGCTGCTTTCACGTGTATTGTAATGGGACTAGTTGCCAATTACCCTATTGCTTCTGCACCAACCTTAGGACTTAACGCATTCTTTACTTACACCGTCTGCTTAGGAATGCACGTTAAATGGCAAACTGCTTTAGCTGCTGTTTTTGTTGCTTCGATTCTTTTCATCTTACTAACTGTATTTAAAGTACGTGAGATGATTATCGATGCTATTCCTAGTGATATTAAATACGCAATCTCAGCTGGTATTGGTTTATTTATTGCCTTTATTGGTCTTCAAGGTGGTAAATTAATTAGCAAGAGTGATTCCACTTTAGTTACTGTTGGTGCTTTGAACAATCCACTTGTTTGGATCACAATTTTTGGTTTAGTTGTTACTATTTTCTTAATGATCGCCAGAGTCCCTGGTGCCATCTTTATCGGAATGATCGTGGCTGCTGTCTTTGGCATCGCCATCGGTCAAATTCCAATGCCTAAGGCCTTTATTTCAGGAGTTCCAAGTCTTTCACCAATTTTTGGTCAAGCTGTTTTCCATATTAGTGATATTAATACTGTCCAAATGTGGATCGTTGTCTTCACTTTCTTACTGGTTACTTTCTTTGATACTACTGGTACTTTAATCGGACTTGTTCAACAAGCAGGCCTCATGAAAGACAACAAAATGCCACGCGCCGGTGAAGCTCTAGCAGCTGACTCATCTGGTATGTTAGTTGGTTCTGTTCTTGGTACTTCACCTGTTGGTGCCTTTGTTGAATCAAGTGCTGGTATCGCAGTTGGTGGTAGAACTGGTCTAACTGCTGTCTGGGTTGGTATTTTCTTCTTAATTTCAACTATCTTCAGCCCAATCTTAAGTGTCTTTACTACTCAAGTAACTGCTCCTGCTTTAATTATTGTTGGGGTATTAATGGCTGAAAACTTAGCACACGTTCACTGGACTGACCTTGAAATTGCAATTCCATGTTTCTTAATCGCACTTGGCATGCCTCTTACCTACTCAATTTCAGATGGTCTTGGCTGGGGCTTAATTATTTACCCAGTATCAATGCTTGCTGCTAAGAGATTCAAAGAAATCACGCCAATGATGTGGATTTTATTCTTTGTCTTCGTCATTTACTTCGTAGTTCTAAATGTGAAATAGGGTTAGGATAATGAAAAAGCTAGTTAGAGACAAAATACCTGAATTCGCTACCTATGCATCTTATCGTCAACTAAAACCTGATGAAAGAGAAGATGCCTTGAAAAATAAAATCGTCGAAGAAGCTAATGAGGTTAAAGCTGCACCCGACGATCAAAATCTCCTTGAAGAATTAGCTGATGTTTATACAGTGTTAGAAGCATTTTTAGATTTTAAAAATATTAGTAAAGAGGAATTACTAAAACAAGTAGAGGCAAAAAAAGCTGAAAAAGGCGGCTTTACCAAATTCCTTTTGATGAATACTGATAAATAATATCTCCTTAAACAAGTAGTTCACATGACTACTTGTTTTTTATTTATCTCCATTTGCGTATACGATAAATTTCTGCTAGAATACTTAACAATCAAGTTATCTATATATCGTCGAAATAAGGTCGACAGTATCTACCCTGAGCCATAAATTCAGGACTATAGGTATCAGACGTCATAAATTTGCTTTAAAGGACATCTTTTACCCATGGCTTTTTTGGGTAAACTGTGTCCTTTTTTCATTTTTATTTTATGTTGGAGAAATGATGCAATTTTTAGATAAAGTCTTTCATTTAGAGGATGCACATACTAATGTCAAACGCGAATTAATCGCTGCTCTTACCACGTTTGTTTCATTGTCATACATCCTTTTTGTTAACCCTAATATTTTAAGTGCAGCTGGTATTAATAAAGGCGCTGCTTTCACTGTTACTGCAATCGCAACTGCAATTGGTTGTTTCTTAATGGGATTCATTGCTAACTACCCAATTGCCTTAGCACCAACTCTTGGTAGTGCAGCCTTTTTCTCATATAACGTAGTTATTGGAATGCATATCAATTGGCAAACCGCTTTAGCTAGTGTGTTAGTTGCTTCAATCTTGTTTATTTTAATTACTGTTTTAAAATTACGTGAAAAAGTTGTTGATGCTATTCCTCAGGACTTAAAATATGCAATCTCTGCTGGTATTGGCCTATTCATTGCTTTTATTGGCTTACAAAATGGTAAATTAATCGTTGATAATAAATCTTCTCTAGTTGGTTTAGGATCATTCAATAATCCAGCTGTTTGGATTACTTTATTTGGCTTAATTTTAACTGTCATCTTAATGGCTGCTAAAGTTCCTGGTTCAATCTTCATCGGTATGATCGTGACTGCTATCTTTGGAATGGTAATTGGTCAAATTCCAATGCCACATGGTATTGTTTCAGGTGCTCCAAGTATTGCGCCTACTTTTGGTCAAGCAGTCTTTCATTTAAAGGACATTAACACGCCACAACTATTTATGGTTGTTTTAACATTCTTATTAGTTACTTTCTTTGATACTGCTGGTACTTTAATTGGGATGACGCAACAAGCCGGGATGGTTGACAAAAACGGTAAAATTCCACGTATTGGTAAAGCCTTCTTGTCAGATTCACTTGCTATGGTTGAAGGTTCTGTTCTTGGTACTGCTCCACTTGGTACTTCTGTTGAATCAAGTGCAGGTATCGCAATGGGTGGTAGAACTGGTTTAACTGCTATTTTTGTTGGTATTTTATTCTTAGTTTCAATGATTTTCAGTCCTCTTCTAGCAGTAATCCCAACTACTGTGACTGCCCCAGCTTTAATTATCGTTGGGGTACTAATGGCAGGAAACCTTAAATATATTCACTGGGATAACTTCGAAATTGCCTTTCCATCATTCTTGGTTGTTGTTGGTATGCCATTAACTTACTCAATTTCTGATGGTTTAGCCTTAGGGATGATTGCTTACCCAATTACGATGATTGCTTCTAAGCGCTACAAAGAAGTATCACCAATGATGTACATTCTATTTGTAATATTCGTTATCTTCTTCCTTATTACAAATATGGGATAAAAATAAAAATGAGATCGTACGCGATCTCATTTTTTATTACCTCGGCAATAATTTACTAGCTTTAGATCATTATTTATTCCATAATGTTAGATATATTTACTAGTGCGCCAAGCTAGTCAATCGAGGAGTATTTGGAATAATGTCAGTTAAACCTATCATTCATGATGAACTTTCTTTAAAATTCAAATCTACGCTAGTCACCAAGCAGGATCTAGCAGCAGCTGAAGATTTGAAAGACACCTTAATTGCTAATAATGGCAAAGCTGCTGGACTTGCAGCAAATATGATCGGTGTACAAAAGCGAATTATTGCTTTATTTGTTGGTCCACTTCCAATTGTGATGCTTAATCCAATTATTGTTAAAAAAGCTGATAAGTATTTAGCTTATGAGGGATGTCTTTCTTTAGAAGGAGAACGTCCGACAGAAAGATATAAGAAAATTACAGTGAAATACCAAAATGAAAACTTTGAAACTCGTCAGCAAGCATTTTCTGATTTCGTCGCTGAAGTAATTCAACATGAAGTTGATCATTGTAATGGAATTTTGATTTAAACTATGTATTTTCAAAAAAGGTAGCACCTCGACTAAAAATCGAAGATGCTACCTTTTTCTTCTATAATTCACGATTTGTTGGTCCACGTTCAATCTTAATTCTAACAATTAAATGAACTAAGTTATATAGCAGAGTAAATGCTAGTAAAATCAACCAAAAATACCAAAATGCATAAATAATTAACAAAATAGCTGGAAAAACACTTAAAATAACTGCAATTAGACTATCAGCTAGTTTCAATTTTTTATTAAAAATTCCACTTCTCACTAATTGATATGACTTAAAACCTAAATATCCTGCACCAGTTAGTCCAAATATTCTTAATAGCACGTCAACATTCACAAAGACACATACCATGCTTAATCCCATATACAAAACGCCAATGACAATCAATATAATTCGTACTGATCTAGTAATAGCATGGCTTTCTTCTAATCCTTGCTCTATATCAACAAGATAATAAATAATCGCGCATAAACCGACTAATCGATACAACCAGCCAATATTCCAAAATGCCAAAAAGAACATAACGCAACTTAAAATAACTTCGGCCACACCAAGAAGACGGTTTAGTTTTCTGTTCTTAACAATTAAGTCTGGCCGCATACAATCATTCCCATCTGATCCTATAATTCACGATTTGTCCCATCGTGTTCAACCTTAATTCTGACAATTAAGTGTAATAAGTTATATGCCAACGCAAAGATCAAAAGAAATAGCCAGAGAATATCTCTTGGAGCTAATGCAACTACTAATGACGCCACTACTATTCCCAAAAAAATTGCTATCATGCTATCGGCAAACTTCAGATTCTTATTCTTCAAGTCTTTACGTAAGACCGCATTAGTTTTAAAGCCCAAATATCCAGCACTGACAATTCCAAATGCCACTAATAAAAAATCTAAATTAACAAAGACAAAAATAATACTCATAAGCTCGTAAATTGTACCAAGAACAATAAAAATAATTTTTTGCGTGCGACTAATTACCTTACTATCTTCTAGCATTTGTTCCACATCAATCCAGAAATAAAGAATAACCGCCACCACAATAAAAATGAGTAGCCAGCCGATGTTTTTTACAGTAAAAAAGACCATCATAACTACAATCAGCAAACTGATAAATCCAAAATACTTATCTTGCTTTTTTCTTTTTGCTAATTCAATCCATCTTTTATCGTCCATCTACTCACCTTCCCGTTTTAGTTGTCTAGATTTTACTATGAAATATTTGCTTTAACAATATTTTAATCATATTTTTATACAAATTGTGTAGTTTTCATTGTTGACAAGCGTAAACATAAAGATATATGATTACAGTTGTAAACGAAAGGAAAGTAAAAATGAACGAAAAGAATTTATCTCCTATTTCAGACAGTGAATGGGAAGTAATGCGTATTGTCTGGACATTAGGTGAAACTCACACAAATCAAATCCTAAAAGAACTTCAAGCAAAAAAGAATTGGTCAGACTCTACTATCAAAACACTAATTAGACGTTTAGTTCAGAAAGGCTGGTTAACTGCCAAGCACGAAGGACGACGTTATACCTACACTGCTACTGTTAGTCAGACAGATATGATGTACAACGAAGCTAAATCCTTATTAAACCGAATGTGTGACATGCATAAGGGCGAAGTGATCTTAAAACTTTTAGAGGACTCACCTATTTCTAAAGGCGATTTAATGAAGATGCAAGAAGAAATTAGTCAAAAAGAAAAAACAGCACCGGACATGGTTCCATGCAACTGCTTAAAAACCGGCTCTACTATTTGCTAGGAGGACTTAAAAATGAATACTAGTCAAATCATCGTCTTAATTATCGGAATAATTTTAATTGGCTTTATTGTTTGGTGGTTCTTTGGCAAACATAAGGAAGCTACAGGAAGTGGAACTATTGTTAATGACGAACAAACTGCGACAATTGTAGTTAACGGTGGATACTCTCCTTCAACAGTAGTTCTAAAGAAAGGGATACCTGCACAAGTTAATTTTGATATGCGCGATTCTACTGCCTGTTTATCCCACGTTGTCTTTGAACAATTAGGCGTTAATAAAGATCTAACTAAACAAAAAATCACTACTGTCAATATTCCAACTGACAAAACTGGTACTTATAACTTTGCCTGCGGAATGGACATGTTTCATGGAAAAGTAATTGTTAAATAAAGAAAGGAACTACTAAAATGAGTATTTTTTCAAAAAAACAAACTAAAAAAGTTGTTGTTAATGCAGAAAATCACGGCTACAAACCAGATGTAATTACTTTTAAATCAGGTAAACCCGCACAAGTTAAGTTCATTCCTTCTGATAACATGGGCTGTATGAACGAGATTGTCTTCAAAGATCTTGGTATTGACAAGGTTCTTGACGGTAAAAACGAAGTAGTTGTTAACATCCCAACTGATAAGCCAGGTACTTACAATTTTGCCTGCGGAATGGATATGTTCCATGGAAAGGTCGTTGTTAAATAATGAAACTATCAAATATTAAGCGTTTTTGGATATCATTCATCCTATCTATTCCAATGCTTATTCAAATGTTCGCCATGCCTTTTCATTGGATGATGCCAGGATATAACTGGATTGCGCTTATTACGACTACGATCATTATGGCGATTTCTGCCCTACCTTATTGGAAAAGTGCAATTGCTGCTTTCAAAAAGCACAGTGCTAATATGAACACCCTAGTTGCTACAGGTACAGCAGTTGCTTACTTCTATAGTATCTTTGCGATGATTACCAACCGTCCAGTTTACTTTGAAAGTGCAGCCTTTGTTACTGTCTTTGTCCTACTTGGTGATGCGATGGAAGAAAAGATGCACGATAACGCATCAAACGCTCTAGGTAAATTGATGGGCTTGCAAGCAAAAGATGCCGAAGTTCAAAGAGATGGTAAGTTCGTTAAACTTCCACTTGATCAAGTTAAAGTTGGCGACATTATCCGCGTTAAGCCAGGTGAAAAGATTCCAGTTGATGGCGAAATCTTAGAAGGTGTTACAACGCTTGATGAATCAATGGTTACCGGCGAAAGTATGCCAGTTGTCAAAAAAGTTGGTGACACCGTTGTAGGTTCCACTATTAATAGTAACGGCACAATTACTTTCAAAGCCACTAAGGTGGGCTCCGACACAATGCTCGCTCAAATTGTTGACTTAGTTAAAAAAGCGCAAACTAGTCACGCTCCAATTCAAAATTTAACAGATAAGATATCCAATATCTTTGTTCCAGCTGTAATGATTATCGCTATTTTAACTTTTATTATCTGGTATTCATTTTTAGGTGCGACTGCTGTAGAAGCCATGCTATTTGCCGTTAGCGTTATCGTCATTGCCTGCCCATGTGCTTTAGGTTTAGCCACACCAACCGCATTAATGGTCGGAACTGCTCGCAGCGCCAAAATGGGCGTCTTAATCAAAAACGGTGAAGTATTACAAGAAGTTAGCGACTTAGATACAGTTGTATTTGATAAAACTGGTACTATCACAGTCGGTAAGCCAGAGGTGACTGACGTTGTAGGTGATCAAAAGCAAGTTCTAACTATTGCTGCTAGCCTAGAAGAGTCCTCGGAGCACCCTCTTGCTACAGCAATTGTCAAAAAAGCTGAAACTGAAAAATTAGCAATTGAAAAAGTTGATGATTTTGAAGCAATTGAAGGTAAAGGCGTTAAGGCTAACTACAATGGTCAAACTGCTTTTGTTGGTAGTGATCGCTTACTGGCAGATGTTGATATTTCCCAGGAAATGTCACAAAAAGGTACTGCCTTACAAAATGAAGCTAAAACGGTAGTCTATGTTGGCTTAGACGGGAAAATTATTGGCTTAGTTGCTATTCAAGATGTACCAAAGCCAAGTTCACATGAAGCTATTAAAGAGCTAAGAGAGCGTGGTTTAAAGACCATCATGCTTACAGGAGACAATAAGAATGTCGCTGAAGCTATTGCTAAACAAGTAGGTATTGACCAAGTCATTGCTGGAGTTTTACCTAATGAAAAAGCAATGCACATTCAAGAACTCCAAGAACAAGGTAAGAAAGTTGCTTTTGTAGGTGACGGAATTAATGATGCTCCAGCACTTTCAACTGCTGATGTTGGAATCGCTATGGGATCAGGAACTGACATTGCCATTGACTCTGGTGGTATCGTCTTAGTTCAAAATGACCTACGTGGTGTTGTTCGCGCACTTGATATTTCTAAGAAGACATTTAACAGAATTAAGTTGAACCTCTTCTGGGCTCTAATTTACAATACAATTGGTATTCCAATTGCAGCAGGATTATTTGTTGGCTTAGGATTTACTCTTAGTCCTGAATTAGCTGGTTTAGCTATGGCATTTTCATCCGTTTCTGTAGTTGGTAGTTCATTGATGCTTAATAAAACAAAAATTGCTGGTGATACAGCTAAAGCATAGTTAGATAACCAAAACGGCCTAGTATCAATTTAGATACTGGGCCGTTTTTTAGTCTATTGTTCTTTATATTTATCCAAAAATTTTATCATCTCTTTACCAAAAGCTGACATCCCACCCCATTCAAAACTTTTTAGAATCAATTTACACTTCTTTAAATGTCTTGCCTTTCTATCAGTGTGATAAGCAATTAGTTCTTCATAAAAAGTAAGCATTTCACGATAAAGAAAAAATTCAGGGATAACCTTAATTTGCTGGCCTAGACTGATAAGCTTATTTGTTTCATTATATTTTTTCTCTTCAATTCCCTGCTTTAATACATTCAGTATAATCGCAAATAAAATTTCGTCTTGCCTTTCGACTTTTTTCTTTTTTAATGCTTTAACAATCTGTCTAATTATTTGCTGATTACTATCAAAATCATATAAATCTACAAAATTCGCATAGACTGATAATTTATAAGTATCATATTCTGGCATTAAGAATATCTTTTCTTTTAGCTGATTTCTTAAATTAATGTCAAAAGTTTCAGGATCGTCTTTTTCTGATTCTAAAACACCATCAATTATCAGCAGCATATCTTTCTTCATATCAGCTTCGACATCTAATTTAAGAGCTTTTGCCTTAATTTTTTTAATTTGAGCTAATGAATTATCTGCATAATTAGCTTTAGTTATTTCCTCAAAAATGGCATTAACTTTATTTACCTGCTCTTGATGTGGATCTATTTCTAGTTTTTCAAAAAAAGTCTTAACTGAAATGGCATTATGCGTTAGAAGCAATAACAAATCATCAGCAGTAATTCGATGAATATTCTTTTCAACTTTAGAATAGTAAGACTGACTAACAATTCCAGCCGAAAACTCTTTCTGATTTTTATTTTGTTTTACGCGATATTCTTTAAGCAATTCACCAACAGTCATTTTGGCACCTCAAAATAATTCGAATACGACTATTCTAGAAATAATTTTACTTTCTTGATATTATGAAAGCAACATTAAATTTAAAGGAGTAATCAGTTATGAACAGATTTAAAATTCGTGGCGGACTTGGTGATTCTGCCGTAGCAAACCCTGACGTTAAATTACAAGATAACTTATACTTAGCTACTAATTCAAACTGGCTTGAACATGCAGAAATTCCAGCTGACCGTCCCATGATTGGTGGCTTCACAGAGTTAGACATCAAGGTTAAAAAGCAATTGTCACAAGATTTTGATAACTTTGCTTCTAACGACAAATCACTTCCTAAGATTGCAAATCTAGATAAAGCTGTTCGGCTTTATCAACTTGCACTGGACTTTAAGCAAAGAAATGCGGACGGCGCTCAACCTATCCAAACAGACTTACAAAAGCTTACTTCTCTAAAGAACTTTTCAGATTTTGATAAACATACTGTTGATCTAGTTAAGTCTGCACTTGCTTTTCCTTTTAATCTTAGCGTTGATGTTGATATGAAAAATACAACTAAGAATGCTCTCTACTTTAGTTCGCCAGAAACATTCTTACCTGATGCTGGCAACTACAAAGATTCTTCTGCTGATCAATTACTAACTATTTTTGAAAAACAATCAGTGCAACTTTTAAAACTAGCTGGCTTTAATGAAAACGAAAGTAAAAAATACGCCGCTAATGCTATTAAATTCGATAAACTCTTAGCCAAATATAAAAAATCACAAGAAGAATTAAACGATATTGCTGGTATTTATAATCCTTACTCAATTTCCGACTTTAAAGCAGCTTTTACTAACATGAATATTGATCAATTGCTTAATGGGCTACTTCCTAATTCACCTGAAAAGGTAATTATAACTGAACCTAAATTCTTGCAGCACATTAATGAACTATTAAGTCCTGATAAATTTGAGGAACTGAAGAGTTGGCTTGTAGTTACCTTCATTAATCATTATGCTACTTATCTTTCTCAAGAATTTCGTGAAGCGGCCTTTGCTTACGATCATGCAGTATATGGAGCAAAAGAATTGCAAAGCCAAGCCCAGCATGCTTATGGGATTGCTAATAATATACTAGGCGAAGTCATTGGTCTCTACTATGGTCAAACTTACTTTGGACCAGAAGCCAAAGCAGACGTGGAACAAATGATAAGAAAAATTCTTGCAACTTACAAAGCAAGACTCCAGACTAACGACTGGCTTACGTCTTCTACACAAAAGCAAGCTCTAAAAAAGCTCGATGCAATTACGTTAAAAATTGGTTATCCAGATAAACTTAGCGACCTATATGATCAAATTCAAGTATCATCAGAAAAATCTTTATATGAAAACATTATCGCTGCTAATCAAACCCAACTCGTCCATAATTTTAGCCAATTAAACAAACCCGTTGATCGAACTCTTTGGGGAGCAGATCTTCCAGCAAATGAGATTAATGCAGGTTATAATCCAACAAATAATGATATTACTTTCCCTGCAGGAATCTTGCAAAAGCCTTTTTATAGTCTAGATAATACCCTAAGTGAAAACTTAGGTGGTATTGGAGCTGTTATCGGTCATGAAATTACGCATGCTTTCGATCCAAATGGTTCTAAATTTGATGAAGTCGGCAATATTCGTAATTGGTGGAGTGACGAGGATTATGTTAAGTTTAATGAACTGTCCAAATCTGAAATCACTTTATTTGATGGTATTGTCTGTGGCGGAATTAAAACAAATGGTAATCTAACTGTTGGTGAAAATGTAGCTGACTTAGGTGGCCTTACAGCTGCAGTAGAAACTGCCAAAAAAGAAAATGGTAATTTGCAAGAAGTATTTCAAAGCTGGGCTAAAATCTGGCGTGGTAAAATGACGCCCCAAGTTAGAAAAACGCTCATTGCCTATGACCCACATGCACCACGAGAGCTTAGGACAAATGTTACTGCCCAATCTATTGATGACTTTTATACAGCTTTTGATATTACGCCTGGCGATGGCATGTGGCTTGATCCTGAAAAACGAGTACATATTTGGTAATTAAAAGTTTTCATCATAAAGTAAGTTTTTGCAAGAAGTCTGATAAATTTACTTTACGAGGTAAAAATATGAAACCTGAGTTAATTAACAGACCGCAATATTTAAACAAACTAATTGATTTTATTGCTACAAAAGATTGGTTACTAAATTAAAAACGCAAAAAAGACTGAATCTAGAGATATCAAAATCTCGATTCAGTCTTTTTTAGTTAGTCTAATTTTTCACCCATTGCTTGTTCACGTTTAGCTTCACGTTTTCTAAGCCATGGTAAAACGAATCCTAATCCAAACAATACTACAACAGTAATAATGTTCATCCATAATTGGTGAGTAAAGGCCTTAGTGCCTACTGCAACGTTTTGAGGGATAAATCCTAAAGTAGCACAGACAAAGGTAAATAGTAAGCACCAACCACCAACAGTTAAAGCACCAGCCTTATTTTTAATAAAGACATAGTCTGAGTGGTACTTATCTTGGTGCATTCTCATTGCTACAAAAGCAAAGAATACCCAACAAGTCTTATATGGTGAAATAATTCCGTTAACGTTCAATAGCCAGTTATAGATGGTATTAATGTTAGGCAACGTTCCTGTTAAGAGTAATAAGAACAAGCTAAGTCCAACAGTAAATGTGTACGAGTGAATTGGACGTCCATTCTTGTTTTTCTTAGTAAGCCATTTAGGCATGAACTTAGAACCAACATCCCCTGCAAATACACGACTTGATGCATCAAGTAACACTGCAAGTTGAGCCATCATGAAGATTGCTTGCACAACCGCAAAGATGTACATTAACACCTTACCTACACCTAAGCTTTCACCAAGTAATTGGAAAGCGTAGTAAGGTCCATTCATCTTGAAGTCATGTGGAATATGGTGAGCGTTAAAGAACATTGCTAAAGCCAAGGTTCCAAAAATCGTTAAGAAACCAGTCATAATAGCAAGCATCCACATTGCTTTTGGAAAATCTCTCTTAGGATTCTTCATTTGTTGTACGTAAGGTGCAGCAAGTTCAGCACCAGACATTGCAAAGATCAAAAGACCAGTAGTTGAGAAGTAATTCAAACTGAATGAAGGCTTAAATGCTCCCCAGTTAAATGGTTGAGTTGCAATATGGTGTCCATGCATTACTGACCATGCAGCAAGCAATACAAAGAGCATTGACATAATGAACATTGCTCCCCCACCAATTAAAGAAAGAATTTCTAGTGAATTACGAAGTTTGTTTTCTAATAAAATAAAGATCAAAATGATCACAAAAGTTAAGATTCCGAACCAAAAGGTCGACATCTTCTTGTCTAAGCTGTTGTTGCCAAAAATCATCCAGCTAAATGAAACAATAACTGAGTTTGATACATCAACGATATATGGCACACTCTGCACCCAATACATCCAAGAGGTCCAGTATCCTAAGGTATCGTTTGTACTTCTTCTGACCCAAGAAGCAAGTCCACCGTCTTGATTATCAAAAGTCAAACTCATCTGACTACTAATCAATGCGTAAGGAATAACGTAAGTAAATAAAAGAAAGATCCAAGAAATTACAACTGAAAGTCCTTGGTTTTGAAATGGATAGAAGATATTTTCAAAACTAATAATCGTTACAAAGTCAATCAGCGCAATAACAGGCCAACTCATATAGTGCTTTTTATTCGGTTCTAAATCATTTAAGACATCTGGTTTATCCAATTTTCAATTTCCTCCAAAATTAAAATATTTATCTAAATCCAACGTTTTAAATTTGGAGGCTTCAAAACTATCATTAAAGTATTCAAAATCACTTGTAGAAATCCTCTATAAATCGCTATAATTTATGCCGTAGTCTTCTTGCAAATAAAATTGCGTACAAAAACGTTCGCACAAAATTATAAGGATTTATAAAAATTTTGCAAGTCTATTTTAGAAAATATAGTAGGAAAACAAGGTGATTAAATGAATTTTCTAAAAATTGCACTAAGCAATGGACTTAAAAATAATAATTTTAATTCATGGCAAACTACTAATTTGAATAATAAACCTCAAGCTAGTGAACTTGCCGCTATTGTTTTAGCAGAGGGCGACCAAGATAGTCTTAAAACTGCTCAAGATCTACAAAAAACTTCTGGCCTTGGAATTCCTATTATTGAAGTTTCACATGAAACAATTTCTAATAATGAAAAAAGAAAAATAATTAACGCAGCAAATAAATACACCAAAAAAATGGTCCCAGGCTTTTTAACTGATTTAGTTAATTTTGCTGAAGATCATCCAGTAAGCTTTACTACTCCTGGTCACCACAATGGCCTCTACTATGAAAAACACCCCGCTGGCGTTGTCTTCAATCGCTTCTTTGGTAAGAACCTGATGTTTGCAGATACTAGTGACACCGTACCTGAACTAGGCGACACTATGACGCACGAAGGGACACCTTTAACTGCTGAACAAAAGGCTGCTGAAACTTATCACGCTGACAAAGTTTACTTTTGTACTAATGGAACTACTAGTGCTAACTCAATTTGTGCTAGTGCCTTACTGACGAAAGATGATCTAGTTCTCTTTGATCGTAACAATCATAAATCACTTTATAACAGCGCCTTAGTTATGAGTGGAGCTAAACCAGTGTACATTCCAACTGATCGAAATGCACTTGGTTTAATTGGAGAAATGGATCCTAATTTTTTAAGTGAAGAAAAAATTAGAGCAGAAGTTGCTAAAGTTGACCCTAAAAAAGCGAAAGCTAAGCGGCCATTTAGATTAGCTATTATTCAGTCAGAAACTTATGACGGCCTTTTCTATGACGCTAAATGGATGATCGATAAGATTGGTAAGCTTTGCGACTATATTCTATTTGACTGTGCTTGGGGCGGATTTGAACAATTCGTACCAATTATGAATCATTTATCTCCCCTTAATTTAGATTTGGGCCCAGAAGACCCAGGTATCTTAGTAACCCAATCACTCCATAAGCAACAAGCGGGGATGGGACAAGCTTCCCAAATTCTAAAAAAAGATGCTCACATCAAAGGCCAAAAACGCTATGTTGATCATAAGCACTTTAATCATGCTTATCTTAAATTTGTCACTTCAAGCTATTCATATCCTCTTTATGCTTCCTTAACAGTTAACTCATACTTAACAAGTGGCGAAGGCAATAAAAAATGGTGGGATAAAATATTACGACTAGGAATTGAATGGCGTAAGGAACTGATTAGAAAGTCAAAATTATTTAGACCACTCGTAATTGATAATTTTGAAAATATTAGTACTGACGACTTAGCAACAAATGAAAAATACTGGGACTTAGAACCTAACAATCTTTGGCATGGCTTTAGTAAAATTGCGACTGGTCAAGCAATGATTGATCCACTAAAAATTACAGTAGTCACTCCTGGCATTGATGTTAAAAGCGCAAAATATGAAGACATAGGAATCCCTGGTCCAGTAGTGGCAGAGTTTCTAATGGAAAAGAGAATTATTCGTGCAAAAGATGATTTGTACTCCCTCCTCTTCCTGCTTACACCTGGCGATACCAAAGCTGAATTAGATACACTACTGAATGCATTTTTAGAGTTTGAACAATACTATAACGAAGATGCACCATTAGAAAAAGTATTACCTAAACTGACTAAAGTATATGGCGATCGCTACAAGGGTTATACTTTAAAGCAGCTTTGCCAAGAAATGCATAATTATTACCGGGGAAATAAAACTTTCACTTTGCAGCAAGAGCTATTTGCTAAACCAAATATGCAAAATTACCCAATGACACCAGAACATGCTGACTATCTCTTTATGAAAAATGAAAGTGAGCTAGTTAACCTAGATGATGTTAAAGGAAGAATTGCGGCCGAAGGTGCACTTCCCTATCCACCAGGTGTCTTTATCGTTGCCCCAGGGGAAAAATGGAGCGATATTGATCAAAAGTACTTTGAAGTTTTAGTAGGAGCAATCGAGCGCTTCCCTGGCTTTGTACCTGAAATTCAGGGCGTTTACTGGGATCAAAAAGCAGATGGTAAAATAAGAGTACAAGCAGAAGTATTAAAGGAGAATTAACTAATGGTTTTATCTTGGAAAGAAAACTTACCAACAGAATTAAAAGAAAAAGTCGATAAAGTCGACAAAATAATTGAACCTCGTTTAGAAGAAATTGACGAACAAGTTTTTTATAATCAGCAACGCGTTTTAGACCTATTTAGAAAACACCGCGTAGGAGAAGAAGATCTAGTTCCTTCAACTGGCTATGGTTATGATGATGTTGGTCGTGACAAGCTTGAAGCAATGTATGCCGACTACTTTAAAACAAACGACGCTTTAGTCCGTCCACAATTTTCTTCAGCAACACATGCGATTGCTGTTGGTCTTTTCAGTATGCTTCGCCCTGGTGATACTCTTTACTACTTAACTGGTATGCCATATGACACAATTCAAGAAGTTATTGGTTTAGCAGGCAACAAACCAGGAAACATGAAAGAGTGGGGCATTGACTTTAAGCATACTGACTTACTTGACAATGGCGAAGTAGACTATGATCAAGCCAGAAAAGACTTACAAGATCCAAAGATTAAAGTCGTAACGATCCAACGTTCTCTTGGTTATGCTGTACGTGCAAGTTTCACCATGGAAAAAATCAAGAAAATGCTTAAGTTCATCAAAGAAGTTCGTCCAGATGTAAAGATCTTCGTTGATAATTGCTATGGTGAATTTTCTGAAACCGAAGAGCCAACTTTCTACGGTGCCGATATGATGGCAGGATCTCTATTTAAGAATGCTGGTGCTGGTATTGTTAAAGCAGGTGCTTTCTTAGTTGGTAAAAAAGACCTAATTGAAGGAGCAGGTTCTCGTCTTAATGTTCCAGGTGCTGGTAAAGGAGAAGGCGCTACTTGGGGCTATCTAAGAGACATGTACCAAGGCTTCTTTATGGCACCCCACACTACTGGTGAAGCTTTAAAAGGTATGATTTATACTGCCGCTCTTTGCGAAGAAATGGGGATGAAAGTTGCGCCTAAGTGGAATGATCCAAGAACTGATATTGTTCAAACAGTAACCTTTGGAGAACCTGATCCAATGGTTAAATTCTGTGCTGCAATTCAACATTACTCACCAATGAACTCATTTGTTGATCCTATTCCATACCACCAAGATGGTTATGAAGATGATGTTGTTATGGCTTCAGGTAGCTTTACTGAAGGTTCTACAATTGAATTATCTTCAGATGGCCCTCTTCGTGCACCTTACCGTCTATATATTCAAGGTGGTTTGTCTTACGCTCATGATAAGATCGCAATCACTCATGCAGTGGAAGAGACTTTCTACAAAAAAGATTAATATTAATCAACATATCTAAAACGGCCAGTGATTTTTCACTGACCGTTTTTATTTTCCTGATAAACTTATTTCAAAATCATTTTTTCTTTCGTTTCTTCTACAAATCCGCGACTACTGTATAGTCCTTTTGCTCTGATATTTGTAGGAAAAACTTCTAAAAATGCTGGACGTTTTAAGTAAGGAATGGCTGTATCTAATAGTTTTCCTCCTATACCCTTTCCTTGATATTCTTTTAACACGTAAATATAGCCTAGTTCATTCTTCCTAAAAGCAATAAATCCTACTACATGACTATTAACTTCAGCTACATAGATCGTTTCTGAAAATAGTTCTTCTTTATATATTGCCTCTTCAAGCGGAGCATACAGTTCAACAGCGTTTCCAACAATTAATTCCTGCATCCTCGCTTCATCATGTACTTCACATAATTGAACATAGTCTGTATTTTTATATTTTCTGATAATTACTTCTTCTGACATAACTAACCTAATTTCTATTTGAAACATCAGGAGAAATAAACTCCTGATTAACGACTAAATTGGCTAGCTTCTGTACGTAATCTCATTTCCTTACCAGCTTTCTAAATTTTTAATAATATTAACGTATGCTTAAATTTGTGTCAATATCTAAGCAAAAATTAATTTATCTTTGCATCAATTAAAAATCTTTGTTAGGGTGGAATATATACTTTAAATTTTTAAGGAGGATTTTTTCGAGTTAATCTAGATGATTTAACTCATGTTATGCGAAAAGAAAGGCAGAATAATACAAAGAATATCAAAGAAAAAAAGAATTATAAAAAGGCACCTCTCATGCCTATTCACTTACGAGTATTTATGGCCGTCGTATTAGGTCAAATCGCTTGTGGTTTTGCTTTAGGCATTTCTGGTACAGCTCTTTCTAATGCTAGTAAATATATTACAATTAATGATCTCTGGACTGGATTAATTGGAGCTGGATCTTTAATAGGACTAGCTGGAAGTATTCTAATTGGTCGCTTATCAGATAAGATTGGTAGACGAAAGTTATTAATGCTCAATATGTATATTTTAGGTATTTTATCTCTAATGCAATTACTGACTAATAATCTACCCACTCTTTTCATCATCAGAGTATTAATTGGATTAATGATTGCCGTCGATTATACTGTTGGAAATGCACTTTTAACTGAGTGGCTTCCTAAAGGAGAAGACAGCAAAAAGCAAAGCCACTTGCTTATCTATTGGACAATTGGATTTATTGCCTCATATCTAACAGGTACTTTTATTAATGGCTTTGGCTCACATACTTGGCAAATCATTTTAGCTACGGGAGCTATTCCAGCATTTATTGCCGCTATTTTCAGATCTATTTTTCCCCTACCTGCTTCACCAAGCTGGCTTGCAAGCCACGGTAAAGTCAAAACAGCTAATAAAGTTATCAAAAAGCATATGGGGCGTAAATGGGGAATTCCCAAGAGACTTAAAAAGGCTAAACCAGTCAAAGAGGTTTCCTGGACAATATTATTTTCCGGGAAATATTTACGTCGCACTCTAGTCGGTGGACTCTTTTACGCTTGTCAAGCTTTTGCTTTCTTTGGTATTAGTATTTTCCTTCCAATTCTCTTGCAGAGTATGCAACTTACTGATCAAAAAATTTCAGGTATTATCTATAATGGCGGTATGCTCATTGGGGTTATTCTTGGAATCCTACTTTTCAATAGAATTAGTCGACGCGCATTCCTTATCAGTAATTTTTTGCTTTCAGGTATTCTAATTGGATTTTTGGCTATTACCAAAAACCTTAATTCAAATATCCAACTCACTATCTTTTGTATCTTCGCGATTATTTTATCTTCTGGTCTAGTACTTGATTACCCATATCCAACTGAACTATTCGATATTAAGGTTCGTGGAACCGGCGTTGGAACTTGTATTACTATCAGCAGATTTGGTGCCGCAGCAGGTACCTTTTTACTGCCAATTTTGACTAATCAAGGCGGTGCAAGCTTATCAATGCTAATCTGCGCAATTGTTATTTTGGCTGCCTTTATCATCTGCCTAATTTGGGCACCTGAAACCTCACCAAAATTTAAGCAAAATAATTGATTCTATTCTACTTTTTTCTAAAATAAAAATAGAAAGAGTCAGGAGGGATTACTATGGTAAAAATGACAATTAGCCAAGACGCAATTAACTTTCTAAGAAATCGTGGTTATGATAAACATGAAATAATTTTGATTGTTGATGGTGGTGGCGGTGATTATTCAATTGAAGGTGGGTCCTGCAATATTGGCATGGATTACTCTCTAATTTCACTAGATACAATGAAACATGATTCACGCTATTCAGTAAAAATAGAAAATAATGCTGACTTTGAAATTTATACCTCCGATTATGATTTAGCTTTTTTAGGTGATAACTTAGTTCTAGATATCCACGATACTACCTTGCGCCTTCGTAACGATTCTGGCATCTTAACTGGTGCTGTTAAGATTGCTAAGGCAAGCTTTCTTGCCGAGCAAGCTAAAAAAGGTATTATAAATCAAAAAAATTGTTAATTAATAGTTCTACTCTCAAATATAAATTTGAGAGTTTTTATTTACCTTAATTTATAATGCTTTTTTCGTAAAAATGTTATATCATTAAAATCAATAATTTAGAAAAGGACATATTGCCATATGATGCTAATTGTATTTTAGTCTCAAGGGACTAATTTACTTTCCCTTGAGAAAAAAATTAAAATCAATTTTCTTAAGGAGAAAAAACAAAATTGAATAATACTGACGAAATCGAATTTTCACGTATACGTAAACTTGTCTCTCACTATGCTGTTTCACCCGAAGCAAAAGACAAAATTCTAGTTCAGCCACTTGCCACTAAATTAGTTAAAGCAACTGCTTTACTTGATGAGACTGCAGAAATGGTCTGGATTTTAAATCATGGATTACACATACCCTTTATTAGTTCAGATGCCTTGACCCCAATTTTAAATAAGGTCAAAAAAGGTTTTATCTTAAATCCAGCAGAATTAGAACAAGTAGCAGACTTCGTTAGAGTTACGCGTCTATTAGTACGCTTTTTTAACAAGCAAAGAAATAATACTCCAATTATTGCAAGTTATTGCGATACTTTAACTATTCTAGACGCACTAGAAAGCGAAATTTATAATGCTATCGAACGCGGACAAGTTTCTGATAATGCAGACAAAGATCTCGCTAAGTTAAGACAAAGAAGCAATAAATTAAGCACGAATATTCAAGATACGCTGCAAAAATATTTGCAAAGTAAAAAATATCAAACTATGATGCAAGATTATCAGATAATTCAAAAAGACAATCATTATACCCTCCCGATTAAAGCAAGTTTTAAACATACTTTTGGTGGGAGTATTATTGATCATTCTAATAATGGAAATACAGTTTTTATAGAACCCACTAAAATCGTGCATCTTACCCAAGAAAAAGCAACTGTTGAAAATCAGATTTATTTAATTGAAGCTCAAATTTTAGGTGATTTATCAGCAAAAATTTACCAGGAATTATCTCAGCTAGAGGCAAATCTTAATATTATTATTGACCTAGATTGTATCTTAGCTCGAGCAAAATACTCTCAAAATATTAATGGCAAACGACCATTGTTAAATGAACAAAATCAACTCCAATTAAACGAAATGAGACACCCTCTTTTATCTAATCCGGTTCCTCTTTCACTTAATTTAGATTCTACTAAGCGAGGTTTAATAATCACAGGCCCTAATGCAGGCGGAAAGACTGTCACTCTAAAAACAGCTGGTTTGGCCATTGCAATGGCAGAATTTGGACTATTCTTACCAAGTTCAGGGATTTGCTCAATTCCAGTAATGACTGCTATATATACTTCAATTGGCGATCATCAGGACCTGGATAACTCTCTGTCTACATTCTCTGCTGAAATGAAACAAATGTCTTACATTGTCCAGCATGCAACAAAATATAGTCTAATTTTATTAGATGAATTAGGCAGCGGTACAGATCCAAACGAAGGTGCTGCCCTTGCTATTGCTCTGCTGCAAGCATTACAGCTAAAAGGCAGTTTAATCTTAGCAACCACTCACTATAGTGCAATAAAAGACTATTCTACTAAGCATTCCGCTTTTATCACTGCAGCTATGGACTTTGATCTAAAGACACTTGAGCCAACATATAAGTTACTGTTAAATCAAATAGGAACCAGCCGTGCTCTATGGATAGCTGAAAAGAATGGGATGCCTCAAGAGGTTTTAACGCAAGCCAATAATTTCTTAAATACTGGTAAATTTCCTTTAAATCAAAGCAAAATTAAATTTGCAAATAATCAGAAAAAAATCAAATCGACAGTTTCTTTTAAAAAAGGTGATCGTCTTAAAGTTCCGGAGTACGAACAAGATGTTTTATTCTATCAAAACTCGGATCTTGCAAATCAAATCATTATCTTTGTTAATAAAACTTTTAAGACAATACCAGTTAAGGGAGCTAAGCTAGTTAGAAAGGCAAAAGATCTTTATCCAGAAGGTTACAATCTTGATCTATTATTCATACAAGATTGGAAAGAATATAAATTAAACAGAGATTTAAATCGTGGCTCTAAAAAAGCCTGGAAAAAATTAAAAAAATAGACAAACTTAGATAATGATATAAACCCAGAAATTCGGACAAGAATTTCTGGGTTTTATTTACCGGCTCCTTTTACTTTGCAATTGTGATAATTTTTTTATCGACTTGAATTTTATTTTCCTTAGCCAATTCTTTTAACTTACGACTTAAAGTTTCTGGCGTAATGCCCAAATAACCAGCTAGGTCTTTTTTCTTAAGATCTAGCTTTACTTTATTTGTACCTTGTTTTTTTGACAAATCATTCAAATACGCCATAATTCTTTGCTTAGCATCCATTGAATTGCGACGCACTGTATTTTTTTCCGCAGTGACTAATTTTTGACCAAAATCATTGAGTAGACTTAAGGCTAGATCCGGCGTTTGACGAACTAATTTTTGAAAATCATTCCGTGTCATTGAGCATACCCAAGCATCAGTAGTTGCCTGAATAAAATTCTCACGAGCGCTAGTCGAAAATAAATGTTCTTGGCCTTCAGAATCGCCCTTATTCAGCAAGCCTAAAATCGTCTCTTTACCATCTTCATTAAGACTATAAACTTTAGCCTTTCCCTTATCCATGACAAGCATCCCGTCTTTTCCATCAAAGGGTTGGCGAATCAAACTGCCTTTAGGAAAATATTCTTGATGCGTCGAAATGGTAACTAGCTTTTTTCTAAGTGATTCTGGTAAATCCTTAAATAAAGTGGCATTACTCAAACAAGCAAGTGGCGAATGTTTTGTCATTTTTCATACTTCTTTCTTGATATAAATCAATTTTATTATATCCTATCTTTTTATAATTAACTTGTAAGCACTGATAAATGAATTTTTAAGCTTTTCGATTTATGATAGAGCTGAAGTGTTACTTAAAAGAAAGGATCTTTATTATGGCAAAATATATCGCTCACATTAACCCATTAAATGCAGAAAAAATTGGTTGTCAGCCCCATGGGACAGCCGAATTTATCGAAAATGGCGATCAACTTCACATTAAAGTAGAAATGTTTGATACACCAAAGAATATCGAACACTGGGAACATTTCCACGGCTTTCCTGATGGTAAAGTCGCTCAGGCTGCAACTATGACTCAAGATGTCAACCACGACGGCTTTGTCGATTTACCTGAAACTGAACCAGTATCAGGAACTACGATGGTGCCACTTGATGCGGATCCTGCCAAAATGAATATTCCTAACAATACTTACCCTGTCGCTGACAGCAATGGTTATTACGAATATGAAATTGATGTGCCTTTGACCGAATTACAAGAAAACTTCAAAAAAGCTTTCGGCAGCACCGATCTTCAATTAGATAAACGCGTAGTTTATGTCCACGGAGTTCCTGAGAGCATTAAATTGCCGGACACTGTTAAGGGCTGTGTAATGGATTATGATACTCACACTACCTTGCCAATTGCCGCAGGCAAGATTGAAAAAGAAGACTAATTAGATAATTTAAATTAATTGAATATTTATTCTAAAAAGCTGTTACTAATAATAGCTTTTTATTTTTATGTGTTTCATTGAGAAAGTATTAATTTTGTCGATACATTCAAGTACGTAGTTGTGATCTGATACTAATAATACTATCAAACAGATGCAAGTTTGCACGATCCTAATGTATCGTCACCATCTGTTTAATAAGCATATAAAAACGGGTCATTAGTAAAAATGACCCGTTTTTTGGTTGTATATTAAAGTTAATTAACCCTTGATAACAATAATTACTACATCTTCTGGTTTCATGATTTGGTCCCCCTTTTGTTTAATCTTTATGCTACTAATTATATTTAGCTACAGTAATTAAATTGTAATTAGTCATATTTGACTCAAAAATTATCTTTAATGAATTTTCTGAGTTCATTGCTGTATTCTTTCATGCCTGCATCTTGTAGGGTTTTAATAAAATTCTTGCACTTATTTATTTTTTTCGCATCATTACTATTTTTAATTTCAATTATATTTTTGAAAAACTCAATATCTATTTTATAAAAAAGCAATTGTGGCGTAGTTTTTATATTTTGAATCTTATTAAGAAAGTAAGAGACGTTTTCAAATTTATCATTTTCAATAGAAAAAATAAGAATATTGCATACTATGGCTAAAATAAGTTCTTGGATATTAGAGTCATTGGTGGATTGATACTGTTTTAAAATGTTTCGCGTAATTATTTCATTATCTGATAAACTATAAAATCGCATAAAGTCGCAGTAAAGCATTAGCTTATCTTGAGTATAAGATGGAATGTCAAAAATTTTATTTTTAATAGTCGATGTTAGCTTTTCACTATTTAGTTTTGGATTCATTAATGCTAAAAATCCATTAGTCATTAATGTTTGATAGTTTTTATCATATTCGCTTAAAGTACTTTCGTGAATAATTTTCTTAATATTATGCATCTGCTCTATATTATTAGTGTAATAAGCTTCAATCATCATATTTTCTAATTCTTTTGTTTGGCGGTATGAATTATCGCTTTTTTGACTAAAGCTATTAAAAAATTCCTGTACAGAAATATTGTTATATTGAAGCAAGCCTATTAAATTGTCCGCTGTAACTTGACTTATATTCTTTTCTACTTTTGAATAATAAGACTGCGTAACAATTGAACCAATAAATTTTCTTTGGCTCTTGTTTTGTTTTAAACGATATTCTTTCAAAAGACTGCCAATCATCATATTTATCCCTCTTTGCAATGAGTCATATATGACTTATTTTACTATATATATCGCTAATTTGCTAAGCTCAACCTAATTAAACGAGGTGAATATGAATGAATATATTTTTAACTAATAAAAATTATCGTAGATTTTCAATTGCTAGTTTTCTTTCTAGCGCAGGTGATATTCTTTTCTACTTGGCATTTATGACTTATGCAAGTAAATTAAAAAACTATTCTTTAGCACTTTCATTAATTGCCATTTCAGAGTCTTTACCTAAATTATTTACAATTTTTGGCGGTTACTTTGCAGATAAAACGCAACATAAATTTAAAAATATATTTTTAAGCGCCATTATTCGTTGTGTTTTATATGGCATCGTTGGACTGCTATTTATCAGTAATGTCAATCAATGGAGTTTAGTAATTATTGTTGTAACAATTAATTTGATTTCAGATACATTTGGAGCTTATTCCAGCGGATTAGTTTCACCATTAGTCGTTGATCTAGTAGGAAAAGATCATTTCGGAGAAGCAGAGGGCTTTACTAATGGGGTTAATGAAGTTATTAATATAGCAGCACAGTTTATAGGTTCAGCATTGCTGCTAATTATGTCATACTCATCCCTTGCGTTTTTGAATGCTGTTTCATTTTTACTTGCTGGAATTTTGTTTGCGAGTGTGGGACTGAGACAAAAATCTATTGCGTCGCTTAAAAGCCATGAAATTAATACTCAATCTTTTTTGGTAACAATGAAGGCGTCTTTCAAGCAAGTTAAAAAGCAGACTGGCCTTTTAGAGGTTGTCCTGATTGTTGCAGTTTTGAATGGATCGCTAAGTTCAATGGGATCATTAATTCCAATTATGATAGCGGCTCATAAAACAGCAATGGTAATTTCAAGATATAGTTTTACGATTGCTTTGATGGGTGTAGTAGTAGCTTGCGGAGCTGCTTTGGGAAGTATGTTTGGTACGCAGTTGTTTAAGAAATTCACAATTTTTTCTATGACAATTCTAGCCACTTTAATCGCTTTAATGACCACTTTTGCGATTTTTGCAACTAGTATCTATCTTGTTTTAGGATTGTATTTTTTATTAGCATTAACAGCCAGCGCAACTTCAATCAAATTGACACAATGGCTAGTAACGTCCGTCGAGCATAAGATTTTAGCTTCTACTGTCGGTCTATTAAACACTATTTTGATTGCGTCTGCTCCCTTGATGACTACTATTTTAACAACTGTTTCAGGTGCAACCAATATAAGATATGCCCTTATTTTGCTTGTAGCTTTAGAAGTAATTACTTTTTTGGTAGAACTTAAAGTAAGTCATAAAGTAAAAGTAGCCTCAATCATATCTTCTGTAAAGGAGTGAAATATTTATCTATACCGCCTTTTATGTCTCAACAGTTCAAGAGATTAGAACAGTCACTTTGCATGATTTTTCATAATTTGTTGCGGTGTTGCAAGTTTTGATGAAAATGGACATAAATGGGCCTTGAATCATTTTAAAACTTGCCTAGGTGCGACTATACTTTAATTACAAAAAAATAAGCCCTCTAGCTTAAATTTGAGCTAGAGGGCTATTTTGTATATTTAAGCTATCCATCTAATTCGACACCTTGCAATTTTTTAATTGCATCATAGACTTGTCCGCGTCGATTTTGATCAACAGCTAGCACTAATAAATCGCCAGCTGCAATCACAGTGTCTCCGTGAGGAATAATATCTTGACTGCCGCGATGAATAACTTTAATTAAGGTATCATCCGGCCATTTAACATCTTCTATCTTTTCATCGACTAATTTACTGCTTTCATAGACTGGGATTGAAATTTGATCTTCTTCGCCGCACAATCCCTTTTCACCAGATTTTGGCTCCATAGCAGCCGCTAAGCTATCATAAATTGGACGGCCGCCAAGTAATTGGTCAACTAACAAAGCAATAAATGCTACAACAGCTAACGGCATTAAATGTAACAGCGATCCGACCATTTCAGTAATTAAAATAATCGCTGTAAATGGTGCTCGAATAATTGCTGCAAAATAACCAGCCATGGCAAAAATAATTAAATTAATAACTAATTTTTGTGGCAATAATCCCAGCTGCACCATAAATAGACCGTAAGTTGCGCCAATTAAAGCACCCATTGTTAAAATTGGTAAAAAGATGCCGCTCGGCAGACCCGAATCATAAGAAACAATTGAAAATGCAATTCTAATTACATAAAAAATCGCCAGCATCCCTACTAAATTCCAACTGCTATAAGCAATTGACTTAGGCAAAGACAAAATCAAATGATTACCTGGTCCAGTAATTAGTGGCAAATAATACATAATCGGCATTAAGATCACTAGTGGGATTAATCCGTGTAGCCAGCGCGGAATAAAAGTGATTTTTGCATAAAACTTTTTTAAATTAAACAAGCCCAATTTATATAAGTGTCCTAAAAGCCCCAAAATAAGTCCTAATAACACTAAATGCCAATAAAGTGGCATTGGGAAGGAATGATTGTAAGCTAAAGCTAAAGCTGGTTTTTGACCAAATAAGTTAGATACAACAAAGTTCGAGGCAATCGCACCCACCAAGGCATTCATCCACACACGTGGCGAAAAATTATGAAAAATTTCCTCTAAAACAAACAACGCACCACTTAAAGGGGCACCAAAAGCAGCTGATAAACCACTGGCAGCACCTGTTGCTAGCAAAACTCGTGAATTTGTTTTAGTTTGCTTAAAGCCTTGGCCGACTCCTTGACCAATTGTGGAACCTAATTGAAGCGATGGTCCTTCTGGTCCTAAAAACAAGCCTGTTCCAATAACCATAATGCCGCCGATTAACTTTCGCCACAAAATCGGCCACCATTGCAAAGTTAATTTTCCTTGCATTTGTAATTTAACTTCCGGAATACCAGACCCACCAACGTGCGGATATTGTTTAACAAAATATCCTGCAATTATGCCAGTTAATGCCAGTCCTGCTACGATTACAATAAACCATAATGGATTTTGGTGCGACTTCTTAAATAAATCGAGCCAAAAAGCTTCGGTTTTACCAATTCCATATCTAAAAAATCCCACTACAACTCCAGCAATTAATCCCACGCATAATGCTTGCAGCATTAATTTGAGATTGCTTTTTTCCCCGTATCTCATACTTTCCCGCTTTCTGATTGATATAAATATTATTTTACCGCAAAAAGCCACTACTTTCGTAGTGGCTTTTTAGTTTCATGTGAAACATTATTATTTTTCTTCATACCATTCAGTATGGAAAGTACCTGGACGATCGTTTCTTTGGTAAGTGTGAGCACCAAAGTAATCACGTTGCCCTTGAATAATATTTTGAGGTAAACGTGGGTTAAAGATTGATTCTAAGTAGTTTAAAGCTGCACTAAGAGTTGGTGTTGGTACGCCAGCATCAGCAGCAATTTTAACAACTTCTCTTAAAGCACTAATATTTTCTTTCTTTACCTTATCGAAAAATGGAGCCTTGAACAAGTTTGGTAAGTCTTTATCAGCATTGTAAGCAAACTTAATATCATGAAGCATTTGTGAACGAATAATGCAGCCGGCTTCCCAATTTTGAGCAATAGTTGAGTAGTGTAAACGCCAATTATAAGCCTTTGCAGCCATTGTTAATTGCTCAAATCCTTGTCCATATGAAACGGCCATTGCTAAATATAAAGCTTTAGCAAGTTGATCAACTAAATCTTTTGGAGCCTTTTCTGGATCAATCTTTGGTTCAGGATCATCTCTCAAAGTTGCTTTCGACATAAAGCGTGCAAGAACAGCTTCTGCAATCACAGTAATTGGAGCGCCAAGACGAATTGCATCTTCCAGCATCCAGTTACCAGTTCCCTTGTAAGAAGCTTCGTTTAAAATATGATCAATAATGTGGTCATCAGTTAAATTATCTTTCTGCTTTAAAACTTTAGCAGTAATTTCAATTAAATAAGCTTGTAGAGCACCCTTATCCCAATTTTTGAAAATTTCACTCATTTCATCATTTGAGTAATGGCCTACGGTACGTAAAACATCGTATACTTCAGAAATAATCTGCATAATACCATATTCAATACCGTTGTGAACCATCTTTACATAGTGTCCACTTCCTGCTGGCCCAATGTAGCCAACACATGGTTGACCAGTTGGCGTCTTAGCAGCCATAGCTTCAAGAATTGGTGATACTTCTTCATAAGCCTTTTCATCGCCACCTGGCATTAAAGCTGGGCCATTTAAGGCACCTTCTTCACCACCAGATACACCCATTCCGATAAAGTGAATACCATGTTTTTCCATTTCTTCATAACGACGATTAGTATCATAAAAATTAGAATTACCACCATCAATCACAATATCGCCCTTATCTAAAAGAGGCAATAATTTTTGTAAAGTTTCATCAACTGGTTTTCCAGCCATAATTTGAACTAAGATTTTACGTGGCTTTTCTAGTGAATTAACAAATTCTTCCCAAGTATAAGTCGGCTTTAAATCTTTATCTTCATATTTTGCTAAAGCATCGACCTCTGGTTTATCAATCGAAAATCCAGAGACAGAGTATCCATGATTTTTAACGTTTAAGGCAAGGTTTTTACCCATAACGGACAAGCCAATAACCCCAAATTGTTGCATATTTTTGCCTCCACATATTTAATAAAATTCTTCATCTACTAGTATACTTTTTTATTGCAAATTTCGCACAATTTTGCTTACTTTTTATCAAAAAAATAAAGAGTTCAACTATGTGAACTCTTTATTTAATTATTTCCTAGGAAATTAATGACGTGATGCGCCTGATGAAGCATCTTCTTCTGCTTCGACTGGTTCTGCCTCAGTATGTTCAGAAGCCCCTGATGCGGCATCTGCTTCAACACCATACTTGCCAGCAAAGTAACTAAATGGTTTCAAAGCTTGGGCATCGTACTTAGCAACGAATGCTGGATCATCTAAGGTATTCAACTCAGTTGAATATGGCATATCATGAGTGATCTTGCAGTCGATTAGAACTGGACCTTCCATTTTTTGAGCAGCTGTTACTGCATCTTCAAATTCTTTCTTATTGCGAACAGTAAAGCCCTTTACATTCATACCTTCAGCACTCATTGCCCAATCGTTATCAGGTAGCTTTACACCTGATAATGGTTGGTGTGATTCATCAACTTGTTCAGCTTCAATGTATCCTAAAGTCTCATTAGTAAAGACCACGTTAATTACATGCATATTGTAACGTGCTTGAGTCAAAAGCTCTTGGTTCATCATAGCAAAACCACCATCTCCGGCTAGGTTCCAAACTTCACGGTTTGGATAAATAGTTGCTGCAGCAAGAGAAGCTGGAGCACCATAACCCATAGTTGCATAGAGACCTGAAGTAGTCCATTTTTGATCACCATGCAAGTGCATTAGACGATCAAAATTAATGTTTACGTTACCGACATCTACTGCAAATACTGCATCGTCAGCTGCTTTCTTGTTGATAACATCAAAAATTGGTTCAACTCGCATTGGAATTTCATCTGAATCATTGAAACTTTCAAGCCAAGCCTCCCAGTTTTCACGATCAGCAAGAGCTGCTTTATACAATGGAGATTCTGAACGACTTTCACCTGCTTCAATTAAGGCACGTAAAGTCTTCTTAGCATCAGCTAACATTGGAACAGTTACTGCATGACGTTTACCTAATCTCTCAGAATTAATATCAATTTGAATTACTTTTGCCTTAGGGTTAAAGAAGAATACTGAGAATGGTGAATTATTACCAACCCAAACAACTAAATCAGCATGAGTTTGAATATCGTTACTTGGCTTAGCACCAACACGACCAATTGAACCCATATATGCTGGAAATTCATCTTCAACAATTCCTTTTCCTAGAACTGATGAAACTAGTGGCATCTTGAATTTATCAGAAAATTCTTTCAGTTCCGCACTAGCATCTTCAGCACCATGACCAAAGTAAACAATTGGATTTTCAGCATTTTTAATTAATTCAAGCGCCTTATCAACCTGTTCCTTACGAGGTGCTGGGAAGTTAGGTACAACTTTATGTGCTGCAGCATTGTTGCGGAAGTTATCTTCGATCTTATCCCAACCAAAGTCCTTAGGTAAGATTAAAACTGCTGGACCTTTTCTTTGATAAGCTTGACGAATTGCTTCATCCATCAAAACCGGAATTGATTCAGCTGTTTTTGCTTGGTGATTCCAAACAGCAACAGGATCAAACCATGGCTTTTCATCAAAAGCTTGGAAGAAGTCAATATCTTGACGACTTGTTGGAACGTTAGCAACAATCGCAACCATTGGAGTCTTATCATATTTTGCATCATAAAGTCCATTCATTAGGTGAACTGCACCTGGACCAGCAGAGCCAAAGCAAACTCCAACTTTCCCACTAATCTTATATTCAGCAGAAGCTGCTAAAGCACCAGCTTCTTCATGTCTTACTTCAATAAACTTTATCTTATTTCTCCAGTTATGAATTGCATTCATTGTTGAGTCAAATGAACCACCTGGAAAACCGTATATATGGTCAATTCCCCAGTCATACAAAACTTGGAACATTGCATCTGAACCACTAATTTTCGTCATAGTCTATAAGCATCTCCTTAATGATTTTTCTTACACCTTGATTAAAACACATTTATTAACTAATTGAAAGCGTTTGCCATAACTGATATATCAATATTTAGAGCATACTCAAAAATAATTATTTCACAAACTATTTACCTTTCTGCTTAACTTATCGGTAAAACACAATTTTAAAGTGTGATTAAGTGATCATGCTCAACAAAAAAAGCAAAAAAACTTTTTAAAATTTTTTTGCCTTAATTCAATTATTATTTATTTCTTTATCTTAGCAATTCTGCCTTGTTGAATGTAAGCAGTCAAAATTGCTAAATCAGCCGGATTAACCCCAGATATTCTTTCAGCTTGCGCAATAGATTCAGGACGAATTTTTTCGAACTTTTGACGTGCTTCAGTCGCTAAGCTTGGAATTGCATTATAGTCGATATCTACCGGTATTTTCTTTGACTCTAATCGATGTAAACGATCAACCAAAGTCTTTTCTTTTTTAATATAGCCTTCATATTTCAATGCTATTTCCACTTGCTCTTTGACATAACGATCAGTAGCTAAGGTTTGACCACTTAATTTTTCAACGGCATCGAACGTAACGCGAGGACGTTTCAAAAAATCTGCCCCACTAACTCCTGCATTCAAACGGTCCTGCTTGACGCTAGCCAAATATTCTTGTACTTCATCAGTTGGATGAATTGTAACTTTTTTAATAGCTGCCATTGCCCGGGAAATAGCCTGCTTTTTAGCTTCAAATTTTGCATAACGCTCTTCTGAAATCAAGCCTAATTCATGACCCTTTTCAGTCAAACGTAAATCGGCATTATCATGACGAAGAAGAAGACGATATTCTGCTCTACTTGTAAGTAGACGATATGGTTCATTAGTTCCCTTAGTTACTAAATCATCGATCAAAACACCAATATAAGCTTCATCTCTTTGCAAAGTAAAGCCAGGCTTATTTTGAGCACTCAAAGCGGCATTGATTCCAGCAATTAAACCTTGTCCAGCTGCCTCTTCATATCCTGAAGTTCCATTCATTTGACCAGCAGTAAAGAGATGCTTAATATTCTTAGTTTCTAAAGTGTGCTTTAATTGCCAGGGCTCAATAACATCATATTCAATCGCATATCCTGGACGCATTAATTCTGCTTTTTCTAATCCAGCAACACTATGAAGCATCTTTAATTGTACTTCTTCAGGCATTGATGTAGAAAAGTCTCCTACGTAGATTTCCTTGGTGTTACGTCCTTCTGGCTCTAAGAAAATTTGGTGACGATCTTTATCTGCAAAACGAACTACTTTATCTTCAATTGAAGGACAGTAGCGTGGTCCTACACCTTTAATAACTCCAGAAAACATTGGTGCTCGGTCAAGGTTGGCTCTAATAATGTCGTGAGTGACAGTATTAGTGTATGTCATATAGCAAGACATTTGATCTTTTAAGTAGTCACTATCTTTACTAGTGTAAGAAAAATGTCTTGGTTCCTTATCGCCAGGCTCTTCTTGAGTCTTTGAATAATCAACTGTATTACCATCAACACGTGGAGGAGTACCAGTCTTAAAACGACGTAATTTAAAGCCTAATTTTTCAAGATTTTCAGGCAATTTGATCGACGGTAAAGAGTTGTTAGGACCTGAAGAATAGGTTAATTCTCCAATAATAATTTTTCCTCTTGCAGCGGTTCCAGTGGTTAAAACTACGCTTTTAGCATGGTATTTTGCACCAGTATTAGTTATTAATCCTTTGCATGCTCCGTCCTCAACGATCAATTCATCTGCAACAGCTTGCCGCAAAGTTAAATTAGGTTCATTTTCAATGGTATCTTTCATATGTTCATGATATTGCCATTTATCTGCCTGTGCACGCAAGGCTCTAACTGCAGGACCCTTTCCCGTATTAAGCATTCGCATCTGAATGTAAGTCGCATCGATATTCTTACCCATTTCTCCACCAAGGGCATCAATTTCACGCACAACGGTTCCCTTGGCTGGTCCACCAACTGATGGATTACATGGCATAAAAGCCACCATATCTAAATTAATAGTTAAAAGAAGTGTTTTTTCTCCCATACGAGCTGCCGCTAAAGCTGCTTCAACTCCAGCATGTCCAGCCCCCACAACAATAACGTCATACTCGTTCGATTCGTATGTCTTCATTTTTCTCCTACTTTCCAAGACAGAATTGACTAAATAACTGTGTAATTAATTCGTCAGGTGCACTTTCACCAGTAATTTCACCTAAAGTATCCCAAGCATTTTTAAGATCAATTTGAACCAAATCTAGAGGCATTGCATCATCAATTCCACTAATTACATCCTCTAGAGACTGCTTTGCTTTAGTCAATAATCCAGCTTGTCTTTGATTCGTTACCAAAATTTGATTTTGAGAATTTTCTATTCCGCTAAAGAATAATTTTTCAATAGCATTCTCAAGTGCATCCATATTCTTTTGTTTTAAGATTGACGTTACAATAATAGGATTATCGGTAATGTCTTTAATCATTTCCTGGGAAATTTTTGTACCTAGGTCCTGCTTATTCAAAATAATGATCCGCTTTTTATTTGCTGTTAAGTCTAATAATCTCTTGTCTTCAGCTGTTAAATCTTGACTTGCATCAAGAAGTAAAAGAACCAGGTCAGCTTCTTTAATAGCCTTCTTAGAACGTTCAACACCAATCTTTTCAACCTTATCTTCTGTGTGGTGGATCCCAGCAGTATCAATCAACTTAAGTGGAACACCCTTAACAGAAACATACTCTTCAAGCGTATCTCTAGTAGTTCCAGCAATATCGGTTACAATTGCTTTATCGTCTTGAGTTAAATAATTCAAGAGCGATGATTTTCCAACGTTTGGTCTGCCGACAATTGCAGTTGCTAAGCCATTACGGATAATTTTCCCTTCTTGAGCTGTTTGAAGTAATTGCTCAATTTGTTTTGAAACTTCTTGTGCTTTCTTTTTCATTTCTTGAGAAGTTAAATCATCCATATCATATTCTGGATAATCGATATTAACTTCTTCATGAGCCATTGTATCTAACAATTCTTGACGCATTGTCTTGATTTTATCTAGTAATCCACCAGCTAGTTGCGTCATCGCAACTTGGCGAGATTTATCAGTTTTAGCTCTAACAATATCCATTACTGATTCAGCTTGAGTTAAATCAATTCGGCCATTCATAAATGCTCGTTTAGTGAATTCGCCGGGATCTGCCATTCTAGCTCCATTGGCCAAAAGCAATTGCAAAATATCATTAGTAACGATCATTCCACCATGACAATTTATTTCGACCATGTCTTCTCTGGTAAAGGTTTTTGGGGCACGCAACACGCTAACCATCGTCTCATCGACAACTTCCTTAGTTTTAGGATCAACAATATGTCCATAGTGAATTGTATGCGTAGGAACTTTGGTTAAATCTGCCCCTTTAAAAAGCTTGTTTGCAATCGCTACTGCATCTTCACCAGATAGACGAACAATTGAAATTCCTCCTTCGCCAATAGGGGTAGAAATTGCAGCGATTGTATCAAATTGTGTTAATACTTGTGCCATTTTTTCACCTACATAAATAATTAAATAAAAAAAGTGCCCACTCCACCACTATAAAAACAATGATGGATAAAGCACTTTGACTACTTTATCTTAACAATTTAAAGATAATTTATTTTTGTTTTTTACGTCCTAAACGTTTGTATACACGACGAACTTTACGTTCACGTTCACGTTCTGCCTTCTTTTGTTCTTCCAATTCACGTTGATACTTGAATGGATTTTGCAAAATAAAGGTTTGAACTACTTGGAATAAGTTTGAAATCACCCAGTAAAGTGAGATCGCAGATTGGATACCAATTGCCGAAACCCCAATGATAAGAGGCATTAAGTATGTCATTCCCTTAGTCATTCCATTTTGTGAGGATTGAGGCGTTGACATCTGACTAATATACGTACTTATAAAAGTAAATGCAGCTGCCAAAACAGGCATGATGTAATATGGATCGGGACGTCCCAAATCCATCCACAAAAACCGACCATTTTGTAACTGTGGAGTCCGCCAAATTGCTTGATACAAGGCATACATAACTGGCAGCTGAATTAGCATCGGCAAGCATCCAGTATAAGGATTAATGCCGGCTTCTTTATACAACTTACTAGTTTCTTCTTGCAGCTTTTGACGTGACTCAACATCCTTGCCAGGATACTTTTTACGCAATGCATCCATCTGTGGTTGCACTTTTTGTTGCTTAGCCATGCTCTTAATAGAAATGGCATTCAATGGTAATAAAATTATTCTTACTATAATAGTAAAGATAATGATTGCCCAACCATAGGAATCACGAACTAAACTTGCAATCCAAAGAATAAATTGGGAAATATAGTAAACAATATACCGATCCCACCAATTGCCACTAGTATGAGAAATAGGAGCAACACTTGATCCATTAGTAGATGCACAACCTGTAACTACTAAAGCTAAGGTTAACATTCCTAGACCTAATAGAATCAGTTTCCAATTTTTCTTAGATAAATGATTTCTCACTCTACTTTTCCTCAGTTTCCGTCTCTTCGTTTGATAAGACTTTAGCTAGCCTTAAGACATGAATAAGATTCTTTTTGGTTCGTTCCATGTCAAAATCTCTTGCATAGGGCCTAGCGATTACTAAAAAGTCTAAATCAGACCTTATCTCTGGCTTAAGTTCTGTCAGTGTAGCACGAATGAACCGTTTGAGGCGATTACGTGCTACCGCCGTATGACCCACCTTTTTCCCAACAGAAATTCCAACGCGAAAATGCTTTTGTTTTTCTTTGGGCAAAGTATAGACAACAAAGCCTCTATTAGCCATCGACTGTCCTTCTTTAAAAACTTTTTGAAAGTCTCTCTCAGTTTTTACACGGTAGCTTTTTCTCAATCTGGTTCATCCTTACTTAAATTAAAAAAACCACTGAGCTTCAGTGGCTTAAGCAGATAAGACTTTTCTACCCTTTTTACGGCGTCTTGCTAAAACCTTACGGCCGTTTGCTGTAGCCATACGCTTCATAAAACCATGAACGCGTGAACGGTGACGCTTCTTAGGTTGGTAAGTTCTCTTAGTTGACATTAATGTTGCACCTCCGTTTTTCAATGCTTAATAAGCACAATTTCTAAGATAGAATAGCATATTTACGCTTAAAAACCAAGTCTTTATCAAAATTTTCCTGAAAAGAAAAGCTTTTTTAAAGTTATTTTCAAATTTATATTTTGTGGATATCTTGAATACATATTTTTTTACGTTTTTTATCAACAAGATAATTCTCAAAGTTATGCACAATCCACACCCTGTTTAGAACATAATAAACACCCTGTGTATAAATAAATGTTTTTCGTCTCAAATACTGCTATACCACTAATTTTAAACTCACATAAATTTGTGGATAACGCAAAATTGAAATTTTATTTCATAGATCAGTGGATTTCTATTATCTTTTTTCCACAAACTTGTGAATTTGTTAGTTATTTTTGTTCCTTGTGGAAAACTTTAAAAATTCATGCTAAACTTATTTTGACTTAATCTGTGGATAATACAGTACTTGGAGGAATTTTTTTGTTTGATTTAGATAAATTTTGGCAATTTTTCAATGCTGAGATGAAAAAAAGCTACAGCACCGTTGCCTATAACGCTTGGTTTAAAAATACTAAACCTATTTCCTTTAATAAAAAGACAAAAGAAATGATAATTGCTGTTGAATCTCCAGTTGCAAAAGGGTATTGGGAAAAGAACTTGGCTTCTCAACTGATTCAAGAGGCGTATGCTTATGCAGACATGGAAATTCAACCAAAATTCGAAGTGGCAGGTAAAGAAGGACCTGAACGTCTAGTTACGCCAAAACCAAGAATTAAAACTAATCAAGAAATATTAGAGGATCGCCGTGACGAATTTGCTCAAGATCTTCAATTAAACAGTAAGTACACTTTTGATACCTTTGTTCAGGGTGAAGGAAATAAGCTAGCAGCCGGAGCCGCTTTAGCAGTTGCCGATAACCCAGGAAGTTTTTATAATCCTTTATTTATCTTTGGTGGTGTGGGTTTAGGTAAGACGCACTTAATGCAAGCTATCGGCCATCAAATGCTAGCCGAAAAACCCCATGCAAAAGTGGTCTACATTCAAAGTGAGACTTTTGTAAATGACTTTATTAATTCGATAAAAAACAAAACTCAAGCTGAATTTCGTAATAAATATCGAAATTGTGATCTGCTATTAGTAGATGATATTCAATTCTTCTCTAAAAAAGAGGGGATTCAAGAGGAGTTTTTCCATACTTTTGAAACTCTTTATAATGATCAAAAACAGATTGTTATGACTAGTGATCGTCTGCCAACTGAAATTCCTGAATTATCAGAACGATTGGTTTCTCGATTCGCCTGGGGCTTACAAGTTGAAATTACGCCACCTGATTTAGAAACTAGAATTGCAATTTTACGTAAAAAAGCTGAAACAGATGGTTTGGCAATTGATGACAGTACCCTTGACTATATTGCTTCGCAAGTTGATACCAATATTCGAGAACTCGAAGGCGCTTTAGTTAAAGTTCAAGCCCATGCAACAATTGAACGTGAAGATATTAACGTTGATTTAGCAAAAGAAGCTTTAGCAGACCTAAAACTTGTTCAAAAAAATAGAGGACTTCAAATCTCAAAAATCCAAGAAGTTGTCGCAAATTACTTTCAAACTTCAACTACAGAACTAAAGGGAAAGAAACGGGTAAAACAAATTGTTGTCCCGCGGCAAATTGCGATGTATTTGTCACGTGAGTTAACAGATTCCAGCTTACCTAAAATTGGACAAGAGTTTGGTGGCAAAGATCATACCACGGTTATGCATGCCTGCGATAAAATTTCTCGTGCCTTAAAAACCGATGCCGAAATTAAAGCAGCTGTGTATGATTTAAAAGCAATGCTTGAACACTAAAAGTTAATAACATGTGGATAAGTTCTTCTTTTGTCCACATCCATTAAACAGACAAAAGTCCGTTTTATTCAGGTGTTTGACTACTTTCCCACAGATTCCACTGGCCCTACTACTACTTCTAAGTATTTAAATATATAATTAAATAAATAAGACAAAGTACATATAACTTCACAGGAGGTAAACGATGCAGTTTACAATTAATCGTAATTTATTCCTCGAAAACCTAAATAATGTAATGCGTGCAATTTCTTCACGTGCAACTATTCCAATTTTAAGTGGTATAAAACTTAACCTTACTGATGAGATGCTAACTTTAACCGGTAGTGACACTGACATTTCGATCGAAATTCAGATTCCTGTAAACGATGATCTAGTTGTTCAATCTACAGGTTCGATTGTTTTACCTGCACGCTTTTTTAGTGAGATCGTTAAAAAATTACCTGGTAAAGACTTTTCATTTGAAGTAAGAGAAAGCTTCCAGACTAAAATTGTTTCTGAAAATACTGAATTTATGATCAATGGCTTGGATGCAAATAACTATCCTCATCTACCAGAAATTTCTACTGATGCCTCATTTAAGATTTCAGGTAAAACTTTTAGAGAAATTATTAATGAAACTGTTTTTGCTGTTGCTACTCAAGAAAGTCGTCCTACTTTAACAGGTGTTAATTTCATTTTTAATAACTCATCAATTAAGGCAGTTGCTACCGACAGTCACCGTTTATCACAGCGTCAAATTTCTTTAGAAAACGGCCCACAAACTAGTACTGACTTAATAATTCCAGGAAAGAGTTTAGTAGAATTAGCTAGAATTATTGGTGAAAACGATCCTGAAATTACAGTAAATCCAGGTGAGAACCAAGTTTTATTTGAAGTCGGAAATATTGCATTCTATTCCCGTTTGCTTGATGGTCAATATCCAGATACTGATCGTTTAATTCCAACTGAATCTACTACTTCTGTTGAATTTGAACTGCCAGTTTTAGCTAGGTCTCTAGAACGTGCAAGTCTTCTTACGCATGAAAGTCGAAATAACGTAGTAAAAATGACTCTTGATGTTCAAAATCAATTAGTTAAGCTTCAAGGTGATTCTCCAGAGATAGGTAATGTGGAAGAAGAAATTAGTTTTAAGAAGCTTGAAGGCGAAGGTTTGACAATTTCATTTAACCCTGACTATTTAAGAGAGGCTTTGCGCGCATCAATTACTGATTCCATTATTATGAACTTTACGCAGCCATTGAGACCATTTACAGTTGTACCTGCAAAGCAGGATGTCAACTTTACGCAACTGATTACTCCAGTGAGAACATTTTAAATGCCTGAAAAAGAGCTACTTTGGTAGCTCTTTTTTTCTTGTTGTACTTAAAAGCTAAATTTAGCCTGATTAAACGAATTTTTCTCTAGTTAAGTATAGTCATATTAAATTAGGAGAAAATGGCTTAAAAAAGGCTATAATGCCTCATAAAATTGAATTTCACATAAAAAAACGGTATAATAACCAGGTATGACAAGGTAAATGGGGTGATATTATCAAAAAATTCACAATTAAGGGAGAATATATTACGCTTACTCAATTTTTAAAAGAAGAAAGCGTGATTTCTTCTGGTGGTCAAGCTAAATGGTATCTAAAAGAAAATCCTGTTAAGTTAAATGGCGAACTTGAAGATCGTCGCGGAAAGAAAATACATGCAGGCGATGTATTGAACTTAGCTGGAGAAGAGTATGAATTTGTTTCAGAGTAGCCAATGTATCTCGCAAACTTTGAATTGAAAGACTTTAGGAATTTTAAAGAATTAAAAACAGATTTTGATCCTCATGTAAATATTTTTATTGGTCCGAATGCCCAAGGAAAAACTAATTTACTTGAGGCAATTTATTTTTTAGCCCTAACACGATCCCATCGAACTAATAGCGATAAAGAATTAATTCGCTTTGGCAGTAAATTTGCCGGTTTACAAGGTCGAGTTCATAAAAGCCAACTGCAAGTAGAGCTTAAATTACGTTTAACAGCTAATGGAAAAAAGGCTTGGGTAAATCGCTTGGAGCAAAAGAAGCTTTCTGCTTATGTTGGGCAAATGAATGCAATTTTGTTTTCTCCAGAAGATTTAGCCCTAGTTAAGGGAGCACCATCTGTTAGACGGAGATTTATGGATTTAGAGTTTGGGCAGATTAATTCAGAATATCTATATTTTTCAAGTCAGTATCGTCAGGTACTGCAACAGAGAAACAATTATTTAAAGCAACTAAGCATCAAAAAAGCAAATGATCAAGTTTTTTTAGATGTCTTATCTGATCAGCTGGCAGGAATTGCAGCAGAGATAATATCGCGAAGAATAAAATACATCAAAAAACTCAATTCCTACGCTAAAGCTGCTCATAGCGAGATTAGTGGTCAAGCTGAAAAATTGCAGATTTTTTACCGTCCATCAGTTAAGGAAATTATCCCAGAGGATAATGTAGAGACCATTTATCGAAAAGTTATTACTAGTTATAAGAAAAATCGTCCTAATGAAATTCGAAAGGGCACTACTCTAAGTGGCCCGCATCGAGATGACTTGGAGTTTTTAATTAATGAAAAAAATGCCCATGATTTTGCATCTCAAGGACAGCAACGGACGATTTCTCTAAGCGTCAAGTTAGCCGAGATTCAATTAGTACATGAATTGACGCAAGAATATCCAATTCTGTTATTAGATGATGTGATGAGTGAGTTAGATCATCGAAGACAGAGCCGTTTATTGAACTATATTCATGGCAAAACGCAAACATTTATAACAACGACAGATTTAGAAGGTATTTCTTGGGAAATCGTGAAGGAACCTAAGGTTTATCACATTTCTGCTGGAACGATCAGTGCAAAGGAGAGTTAAATGGCAGAAGATAAGAGCAAGGCAGCATTAAATAAAGCTAAAGACTTTGAAAAACGTGCTGATACTTACAACGCAAGTCAAATTCAAGTTTTAGGTGGACTTGAAGCAGTTAGAAAACGCCCAGGTATGTATATTGGCTCAACTAGTAGCCAAGGTTTACACCACCTTGTTTGGGAAATTATTGATAATAGTATTGATGAACGATTAGCTGGTTTTGCAACCAAAATTGAAATTACTGTTAATGAAGATGGCAGTGTAACCGTTCAAGACGATGGACGTGGTATCCCTGTCGATATTCAAGCAAAAACCGGTCGTCCAGCCTTAGAAACTGTATTTACTGTTTTGCATGCCGGTGGTAAATTCGGCGGTGGCGGATACAAGGTATCTGGTGGTCTTCACGGTGTTGGTGCTTCTGTAGTAAATGCTCTTTCAACTAAGCTTGATGTTACAGTTATGAGAGATGGAAAGAAGTATGCAATTTCCTTTGATCATGGCCGTGTCGTAGGAGAAATGAAACAAATTGGAACAGTTCCTCTTGAAGAACATGGAACAATTGTTCATTTTTACCCTGATCCAGATATTTTTACTGAAACTACAACTTTTGACGACAAAATCTTAAAGAACAGAATTCGTGAACTTGCTTTCTTAAACAAAGGCTTAAAGTTGACCTTTACTGATAAACGTAAAGAAAGTGCTGAAACTGATGTCTACCACTTTGAGGGCGGTATCAAGGAATACGTTGCCTTTTTAAATAAGGGCCAAGAAGTCCTATTTGATGAACCAATTTATGTTGAAGGTAATTACGAAGGAATTGATGTTGAAGTTGCCTTGCAATATACCAATGGTTATAAGACAACTTTAATGACTTTTGCTAACAACATTCACACCTACGAAGGCGGAATGCACGAAGCTGGATTTAAGACAGCTTTAACTCGTGTAGTTAATGATTATGCTCATAAGGCTAAGATCCTAAAGGACAAGGACGATAACTTATCTGGTGAGGATATTCGTGAAGGAATTACAGCTGTTGTTTCTGTTAAGCACCCTAACCCTCAATTCGAAGGTCAGACGAAGACAAAATTAGGAAACTCTGATGCAAGAACTGCAGTGGATCGGGCATTTTCAGAAACATTTAGCCGCTTCTTAATGGAAAATCCTTCTGTTGGTCGTAAGATTGTTGAAAAGGGTCAACTTGCTGAAAGAGCGAGAACTGCTGCTAAACGAGCTCGTGAAGTTACACGTAAGAAGTCAGGTCTTGAAATTGCTAACTTGCCAGGAAAATTAGCCGACAACACTAGTAATGATCCAAGTATTTCTGAATTATTCATTGTCGAGGGTAACTCAGCCGGTGGATCAGCAAAACAAGGACGTTCACGTTTAACTCAGGCTATTTTGCCAATTAGAGGTAAAATTTTGAACGTTGAAAAGGCTTCAATGGATCGAATTCTTGCAAATCAAGAAATTAGATCGCTCTTTACAGCTTTAGGTACTGGATTTGGTGCTGATTTTGACGTGTCAAAAGCAAGATATCACAAGTTAATTATTATGACAGATGCCGATGTTGACGGTGCTCACATTAGAACTTTGCTTTTGACTCTCTTCTACAATTACATGCGTCCAATGATTGAAAAAGGCTATGTTTATATCGCTCGTCCACCTCTATACCAAGTTCGTCAAGGTAAGATAGAGAAGTATTTAGATACAGATGAAGAGTTACATGATTATCTAGGTACGCTTCAGCCAAGCCCTAAGCCGGTTGTTCAACGTTATAAGGGACTAGGAGAAATGGATCCAGAACAGCTATGGGAAACGACTATGAACCCAGAAAATCGTCGTTTAGATAGAGTAAGTCCTGAATACGCTGAAGACGCTGATAAGGTCTTTGATCTTTTGATGGGGAATGAAGTAGGTCCAAGACGAGAATTTATTGAAAAGAACGCTAAATACGTTGAGAATTTAGATGCTTAGGAGGCTTTAGATGGCTAACGAAAATCAACCTCAAGATCACAGAATACGTAATGTTGATTTGACCCATACGATGCGTAGCTCTTTCTTAGATTATGCTATGTCAGTTATTGTGGCTCGTGCCTTACCTGACGTTCGGGATGGTCTAAAGCCTGTACAACGTCGTATTCTTTACGGAATGCATGAACTAGGAGTTACACCAGATAAACAGTACAAAAAGAGTGCCAGAATTGTTGGAGAAGTTATGGGTAAGTTTCACCCACATGGTGACTCCTCAATTTACTTAGCTATGGCTCACATGGCTCAAGACTTTTCATATCGTTATATGCTAGTTGATGGACACGGAAACTTTGGTTCTGTCGATGGGGATGAACCAGCCGCAATGCGTTATACCGAGGCAAAAATGAGCAAAATTGCGGTTGAAATGCTTCGCGATATCAATAAAGAAACGATTGACTGGCAACGTAACTATGATGATACGGAAAATGAGCCGGTAGTTTTACCTGCCAGAATTCCTAACTTACTTGTAAATGGTGCTAGCGGTATTGCTGTTGGTATGACGACTAATATTCCACCACATAATTTGGCGGAAGTAATTAGTGGGATCCATATGTTGATGGATAATCCAGATGTTACTACCAAAGACTTAATGAAGGTCATTCCTGGTCCTGATTTTCCAACTGGCGGTATTGTAATGGGACGTGGCGGCATTTACCGCGCATATGAAACAGGTAAAGGTAATATCGTTGTTCGTGCAAAGACTAATATCGAAACAGAAAAGAATGGCCGTGAACGAATCGTAGTTAGTGAATTACCATACTTAGTAAATAAGGCTGAATTAGTTAAGAAAATTGCAGATTTAGCTCGTGAAAAAATAATTGATGGTATTACTGGAGTTCGTGATGAATCAGACCAGACTGGTATGAGAATTACGATTGATATTCGCCGGGATGCAAGTGCTAGCGTGGTTTTGAATAACTTATTTAAAGAAACCCAAATGCAGGCAAACTTCGGTATGAATATGGTTGCGATTGTTAACGGCGCTCCACACTTCTTAACTTTGAAGCAAATGCTTGAATACTATCTTCACCATCAAGAAGATGTTATTACTCGCAGAACTAAGTTTGAATTAAAGAAGGCTGAAGCTAGAGCACATATTTTAGCTGGATTGAGAATTGCGCTAGATCATATTGATGAAATCATTAAGATTATTCGTGGATCCCAAAATAGCGATATTGCTAAAGCACAATTGATTCAAAACTTTGGCTTAGATGATCGTCAATCTCAAGCTATTTTGGATATGCGTCTGGTTCGTTTAACAGGTTTAGAGCGAGACAAGATTGAAGCTGAATATCAAGATTTACAAGCAAAAATTGCAGATTACAAAGATATTCTCGCTAAGCCAGAACGAATCGATGAAATTATCTACAATGAATTGCTTGATATTCAAAAGCGTTTTGGTGATGATAGACGAACTAAGATTGCGGAAGGCGAAGCAGTTTCAATTGAAGATGAAGATTTAATTGAACAAAAAGATGTATTGCTAACTCTCACTCACAATGGCTACATTAAGCGGATGCCAGCTGATGAATTTAAAGTACAAAACCGTGGTGGACGCGGAATAAAGGGAATGGGAGTACAAGATGATGACTTTATCAATCACTTGATCTTCTCAAGTACCCATGACTTTTTGTTATTCTTTACTAACTTAGGTAAGGTTTACTCAAAGAAGGCTTATGAAATTCCAGAATTTGGTAGAAACGCTAAAGGATTGCCAATCGTTAACTTGCTAGAGCTCGATAAGGGTGAAAAGATTCAAGCGGTAATTAATGTTCCGGAAGGCGCAGATGATAACTATCTCTTCTTTGTTACTAAGATGGGAACAGTCAAGAGAACAAAAGTTAGTGAATTTCAAAATATCCGTCGTAGTGGTTTGATTGCCTTGACTCTTCGCGATGGGGATGAGTTAAATAACGTTTTAACTACTGATGGTAAGCAAAATATCCTTATTGGAACTCATTTAGGCTATGCGGTTACCTTTAATGAAAATGATGTTCGCTCAATGGGTAGAACTGCAGCAGGTGTACGCGGAATTAATCTAAGAGACAACGATTACGTAGTCGGATCTGATATTTTAGAACCTGATTCAGAAGTATTAGTAATTTCTGAAAAAGGATACGGAAAGCGGACCGCAGCTTCTGAATATCCAGTTAAGGGACGTGGTGGTAAAGGAATTAAAACTGCCAACATTACTGAAAAGAATGGTCCTTTAGCAGGTGTAACAGTAGTTAATGGTGATGAAGATATCATGTTAATCACTAGTGCTGGCGTTATGATTCGTTTTGACGTTGATGACGTTTCTCAAACTGGTCGAGCTACTTTAGGTGTACGTTTAATCAAGGTTGATGATGGTGCTCAAGTTGCAAGTATTACTGCAGTACCGAAGGCTAATGATGAAGACGAAGAAGCAACTGATGAAAAAGAACCAGTAGAAGAAAATTAATAAATAAAAAAATTACCAAATTTTTGCGTAATAATAATTGAGTAATGTAACTCAGGATCGCGTGAAAAATATTTGGTAATTTTTTTGTTTCTGTGATAAAATCAAACATTGTGAGTAATATTATTCATTACTCCTTGTTCTTGATTTTAACAAGAACCATTTAGTCCAAGAGGAGGTGCAATTATTATGGCAAAAACTAAGTACGAAGTTACTTACATCATCAAGCCTGATATTGACGAAGATTCAAAGAAAGCATTGATCGATCGCTTCGATAAAGTTGTTACTGACAACGGTGCTGAAGAACTTGAATCTAAAGATTGGGGTAAGAGACGTTTTGCATACGAAATTGAAAAATACCGTGAAGGTACTTATCACATTATGACTTTCGTTGCAGAAAACTCTGAACCAGTTGATGAATTTGGTCGTCTTTCTCGTATTGATAACCAAGTTTTACGTTCAATGACTGTAAAATTAGATAAATAATTTGTTTTCGTGAATTAGGAAGGGGACAAAAGTATGATTAATAATGTTGTACTTGTTGGCCGTTTAACACGTGATCCTGATTTACGTACAACCGGGAGTGGAATCTCAGTTGCTACGTTTACTCTAGCTGTTGACCGTCAATACACCAATAGTCAAGGTGAACGTGGTGCTGATTTCGTCAGCTGTGTAATTTGGCGTAAAGCTGCAGAGAATTTTGCTAACTTTACTTCCAAGGGTTCACTAGTTGGTATTCAAGGTCGGATTCAAACTAGAACGTATGATGATAAAGATGGTAAGAGAGTCTACGTGACTGAAGTCATCGTTGATAATTTCTCTTTACTAGAATCACGTCGCGACCGTGAAAATCGTCAGACTAATGGTGGTAATTTTGCTCCGCAAGGAGGAAATGCTCCAAGTACCAATAACTTTGGTGGATCAAGTGCACCAAGCACTAATAATGCTCCTGCTGGTGGAGAAAGCAATAAACCGCAAGATCCATTTGCAGATTCAGGTAGCACTATTGATATCTCGGATGATGATCTCCCATTTTAAATTTAATTAGAAAGGATCTTTGATATGGCTCAACAAAGAAGAGGTGGCCGTCGTCGTAAGGTTGACTTCATTGCAGCTAACCACATTGACTACATCGACTACAAGGATGTTGATTTGTTGAAACGTTTTATCTCTGAAAGAGGTAAGATCTTACCACGTCGTGTCACTGGCACTAGCGCAAAGAATCAACGTAAGTTGACTGTTGCTATTAAGAGAGCTCGTGTTATGGGCTTATTGCCATTTGTCGCAGAAGACTAATAAAACAGATCAAAAATAATAAAAGAGTAGCATATGCTACTCTTTTTATTTTATTTTTTGCGGTATTATAAAAGAAGTAAACGGAGGGATTGTCATGATTATTAAGCAAAAATTAGCCGGAAATATTGATTTTGACTATAAATGGTACGATATTTATAACTGTGATGATCATGATATAAGATTATTGAAGGATGACTTTGATTTAACTTCAGAAATTATTTCTTATATCACCGACCTTCACGAGCGTCCCCACTTTGATCATGACTACATTACCAATAGTGATTTGTTAGTTTATGATGTGCCAGTTTGGCCAACAGCAGATGCAGACCATTTCACTACTTTACCAATTAAGTTTTTGATGGTTGGACATACTCTTTTTACAGTTCATTCTCCTGACACAACTTATATGATTGAAGAATTTAGGCAGAAGCCAGATGAACATATTCATAGTGAAAAAGAACTGATTTTTGCAATTTTATTTGCAGTTACTAAATATTTTCAAAGAGCCTTGAGTCAGCTGAATAGTCAGAGACTGGTTTTAGATAATCACTTAAGTGAGAGGATTCACAATAAAGACTTGCAAGAGTTATCACAAGTTGAAAAAAGTTTAGTTTATTTGTCTAGCTCAATTAGGACTAATCTAATGATGCTTGAGAGCTTAAAAAATAAAAAATCAGGTCTTCATATGAATGCGTCTGAAGAAGAAATGTGTGATGACATTATTATTGAAGTTCAGCAGTCCTCGCAAATGATCAAAATTTATAGCGAAGTGACTGAATAAATATCTAAAACATCCAATAATATTTTGAATAATAACTTGAACAATACGATGCAGTTTTTGACTGTCTGGTCACTTCTTTTAACAATTCCAACGATTGTAACAGGATTTTTTGGAATGAATGTGGACTTACCTATTTTTCATAATCCATTTGATTGGGTAATAATTACTGTTGGTTCGATTATCGTAATGGCAATTTTACTTTGGTATTTACGTCGACACAATATGCTATAATGCTTGCTTAGCTTAGATGATGAGCAAGCATTTTTTGATGTATAATATAAAATGATGTAGTATATGTTTTTTATGATATTAATGCTATAACAGGAAGGAATTTCAATGAAAGGCTTTTTACGCAAATTAGAATTGCCTGAATTTGTTAAAGATACGCGTTTAACAGCATCATTGATTATTGTCCTAGTCTTATCCTTATTGGGAGCTATTATTGGGATGCTAATTAGTCCGTTATTTGGACTAGCAATGGTGCTACTGTTTATCTTGACGGTTATTTTTGCAGTATATGGCATTTATGTTCTAGCTGGTAATACAAACAACTATGCTGCTAATCTTTCATATCGTATCAAGCGCGGTGAACAAGAGGCAATGATCAAAATGCCACTTGGAATTATGCTTTACGATAAGGACCGACAGATTCAATGGATTAATCCATATCTACAGATGTATCTGCATGATAAAGATATTATTGGCTCTTCGATCTCTTCAGTTGATAAAGAATTAGCCAAATACATTGATGATGCTATTAAGTCTAATAGTAAGCAAAATAAAATTATCAAATGGGGCGACCGAAAGTTTGAGATGGTCGTCCAGGATGATTTAGGTGTGGTTTATTTACTTGATATTACGCGTTACGCAAATATTGAAGAAAAGTATAAACAAGAAAGATTGGCAATTGGCTTAATATTTATTGATAACTATGATGAATTAAGCCAAGCAATGGGCGATCAAAACTTAACAAATATGAGTTCATACGTTCAAACTACCCTGAGCAAGTATGCAGGTCAATTTAATTCATATCTTAAGCGTATAGATGAAGATCACTTTATTTTGTTAACGCATATGCACGATTTAGCCAAGATGGAAGATAATAAGTTTTCTATTTTGGATAAGGTTAGAACTGAATCAAGTAGAAAGAATATGCCGTTGACCCTATCAATTGGGATTGCTTTTGGATCTGAAAGCTTAAATGAGATTGCTGACCAAGCACAATCTAATCTAGATTTAGCCTTAGGACGTGGGGGCGACCAAGTTGTTGTAAAACAATCAGGTCATGAAGCCCGCTTTTATGGTGGAAAATCTAATCCAATGGAAAAACGTACGCGAGTAAGAGCTCGAATGGTTTCTCAAGCTTTGGTAGAATTATTTAAAGGCGTTGATCACGTCTTTGTTCAAGGACATCGAAATCCAGACTTAGATGCTATCGGTTCAGCGATTGGAATTGTTAAAATTGCTAGAATTCATGGTGTAAAAGCTAGCGTCGTAGTAGATGTTGACCATGTCAATTATGATGTAGGACGCTTAATCGCTAAAATGCAAGCTGCTGGAATTGATAAGGATGTATTTATTTCACCTAAAGATGCTCTTGAAGCAGCAACGGATGAGTCACTTTTAGTTTTAACAGATCATTCTAAGTACAGTATTACTTATGATCCTGAACTTTATAAGCGCTTAAAGAATCGTTTAATCATTATTGACCATCACCGTCGGGGGGAAGAATTCCCGGAAAACCCAATGCTCGTATATATTGAACCATATGCGTCCTCAACGTGTGAGCTAGTAACAGAAATGATTGAATACCAACCGCAAGGTGGCGAGGGAGTCTTAACTGACTTAGAAGCTTCAGCAATGCTAGCTGGTATTACGGTTGATTCAAAAGAATTCTCCTTGAGAACAGGGACTAGAACTTTTGATGCTGCAAGTTACTTGCGATCAATTGGAGCAGATACTCAGGTCGTATCTGAGCTTTTGAAGGAAAATATTGATAATTACTTGCAAAGAAGTCATTTAGTTTCTACTATTGACATGATTGAACCAAATATGGCGCTCTTAATGGGAGAAGATAATAAGATCTATGATCCAATTATTACTGCTCAGGCTGCAGATACTGCTTTATCTCTTGAGCATGTAGATGCCAGTTTTGCATTAACTAGACGCAGTAAAGATGTAATTGGAATTTCGGCCCGTTCAATGGGAAATGTTAACGTTCAAGTAATTATGGAGAAGCTAGGTGGCGGTGGTCACTTGTCTAATGCAGCAACTCAAATTAAGGGCGTAACAGTTGAAGAAGCTAAAGATAAGTTGCTTGCTGCAATTAATGAATATCTTAAAGAAAATGAATAGGAGTGAAATTCATGAAGGTTATTTTTATTAAAGACATGAAGGGTAAAGGTAAGCGTGGAGAAGTTAAGAACGTACCCGATGGCTACGCTCAGAATTTTTTGATTAAAAATGGTTATGCAAAAGAAGCTACTAGCTCCAACTTAAATACCTTAAAACGTGTTCAAAAGGCAGAAAAAGATGCTTACGAAGCAGAAAAAGCAGCAGCTGAGGATATTAAGAAAAAACTTGAAGATGACAAGACTATCGTAAACTTTAAGTCTAAAGCTGGCACTGACTCTCGTTTATTCGGCTCTATTTCAAGTAAGAAGATTGTTGAAGGACTTGAAAAGCAATATGGTATTAAAGTCGACAAGCGTAAATTGGAGCTTCCAGAGCCAATTAAATCTTTAGGATACACAAATGTACCTGTTAAGCTATTTAAAGGCGTAGAAGCAGTAATTCGCGTTCACATTACGGAGCAAGACTAATAATGGATAATGTTGTTTCTCAACAAATTCCCCATGATAGTGAAGCAGAGAAGGCGGTCCTAGGGGCCGTCTTTTTAGATCCAGAAGCCATTATTGATGCTTCAGATATATTACAACCTGATGATTTCTATGAGCACGCAAATAGAATTGTTTTTCAGGCGATGCTTAATATTTCTGATCGTGAGGAAGTAATTGACCCAGTAACTCTGCAGGATGAGTTAAAGAAAAATAATCAGGTAGATGATATTGGTGGGATTGCATATGTAACGGAATTGTCAATGGCAACGCCAACAGCAGCCCACCTTACTTATTACGCTAAGATTGTAAAACGTAAGGCAATTCTCAGAAATCTAATTTCTACTAGTCAAAGAATTATTCAAAATGCCATTGAGGGTTCTGATGATGTAACTGATATCTTAGATGACGCTGAAAGCCAAATAATGGGCGTCTCACAGGATAATGCTAGTGGTGGGTTTAAGTCTATTCATGATGTCTTAAACACAACTATGGAGGAGATTAACTCTATTCCTGATGATGGAAATACAGTTACGGGTTTGCCGTCAGGATTTTCTGAATTAGATAAGATGACTACTGGTTTTCACGATGATGAGTTGATTATCTTAGCTGCTCGTCCTGGTGTTGGTAAAACTGCCTTTGCTTTAAACGTAGCGCAATTTGTAGGCCTAAAAACTGATAAAACTGTTGCTATGTTTTCACTAGAAATGGGAGCTGAACAGCTAGTTCAAAGAATGCTGGCTTCAGAAGGCTTGATTGATTCACAACACCTTAGAACTGGTCAATTAACTGATGAAGAATGGCGCAAATTAGTTGTTGCGGCAGGTTCTTTAGACAATACAAGTATCTATATAGATGACACGCCTGGAATTAAGATGAGTGAAATTCGGGCTAAAGCACGTAGATTAGCTAAAGAAAAGGGAAACTTAGGGTTAATTGTAATCGACTACTTGCAGTTAATTGAAGGACCACGTAGTGAATCGCGTCAGCAAGAAGTTTCTGCAATTTCGCGGCAATTAAAGAAGTTAGCCAAAGAACTACATATTCCAGTTATCGCTTTATCACAGCTTTCTCGTTCGGTTGAACAACGTCAAGATAAGCGACCGGTCTTATCTGATATTCGTGAATCCGGTTCTATTGAACAGGATGCTGATATTGTTGCCTTTCTTTATCGTGATGACTATTACCGCGATGAACGGGATGAAGATGATGAGGGTGAAGTTGAGGCGGAAGAAGATAATGGCGAAGTAGAAGTAATTATCGAAAAGAACCGTTCTGGTACACGCGGAACAGTTAAATTGATGTTCTCCAAGCCATACAATCGTTTTTCAAATCTTGACTATACTCATAATGAGGCTTAAAAAATAATTTGTAAGCGTTTCATTAATTAGCTATACTGGAAGAGTTAAAAGTCTATCTTTTTAAGAAATAATTAAATGAGAAAGTGTAAGTTAAATGGTAGAAGGTAAATATGTAGGTAGTATTGAAGCCGGTGGTACTAAATTTATCTTGGCAGTTCAAGATACAGAAAGCGGCGAAGTTGTAGCAAAGAAGAGAATCCCAACAACTGATGCAAAAGAAACTTTAGCAAAAAGTGTTGAGTTTTTTAAAGAACATCCAGTATCTGCTTTAGGAATCGGAACTTTTGGTCCAATTGATATCAATTCAAATTCAAGAACATTTGGTTACATCTTAGATACGCCTAAGCGTGGCTGGTCTGGAACAAATGTTAAAGGCACTTTTGAAAAAGAATTGGGTATTCCAGTTGTAATGACTACCGATGTTAATGCATCTTGCTACGGTGAATATATTGCGCGTGGCAGAGATAATTCTAAGACTTACTTTTATGTAACAATCGGAACAGGAATTGGTGCTGGTGCAGTTCAAGCCGGGAAGTTTATTGGTCTAAATAATCATCCAGAAATGGGACATATGTTAGTAACTCCTTATCCAGGCGATAACTATACTGGAAAATGTCCATTCCATGGTAATAAATGTGTTGAAGGGATGGCAGCGGGTCCTTCACTCGAGGGAAGGACCGGCATTCCGGGTGAGAAATTACCTAGAGACCATAAAGTATTTACTTATGTGTCTTACTATGTAGCACAATTATTGTTTAATGCTTATATGACTATGCGTCCTGATGTAATGGTTGTTGGTGGATCAGTTTTAAATGATCAGGATCTGGTACAAGTTCGCGGATTCTTTAAAGAGTTCAACAATAACTATGTAGCAACTCCAGATGTTGATGAATTAATTGTTCGTCCAGCCGTTGCAGATAATGGCTCTGCAACTTTAGGTGATTTTGAATTAGCTAAAGAAGCTTTAAAGAATAAGTAATTCATATTAATGTTTATATTTAAAAAAGCAACTTCAATTTGAAGTTGCTTTTTGTTTCACATGAAACATATAATTAACTGCCATCGTAGGAATCATCAACAATTGGACCTTTGCTTGAGTCATTGCCTAGTGGCTTTAAGTGTTCATTATGGCTAAGAAAAGGAAGGTTAATGTACTGACGAGCAGTTGCTGTAATGTCAGAGATAATCTCGTTAGCAATTAAGCGTGCGTCAGGATCAAGGGCAAGATAGGCATGGCTAAATTGAATTGCACCACGAATTTTATTAGTTGTTAGTTGACTAGCCTCAGTAATTTTTTGAGATTCTAATGCAGTAAAGAAGGCTAACCAAAAAGCTTCGCGCTTTTCACGTGGAATCTTGGTATTCCAAGAAATAAAGGTACTTCTAATAATTCTGCTTGCGTTGCTTAAACCTGGTGCCATTACGAAGCTATTTCGCGCTACTTCCCAATGTAAAGGATTATGCTGCTTCATTAAGTGCTTCATTCTACTTTTAACTACGATAACACGTTCTGGGTGGTCAAGCATCATTCCAAAAATTGATCCTTCAGGAACATAAGTCATCATTTTTGGAATTACGCGTCGAAATTCAATCTGGTTATACATTTCTTTCATAAAACCAGGTCCATCGAAACTATAAGCCTTAATGACTCTGTCTTGAAGGCGAGGGGAAGCTGCATAAAGTGCATAAGCGGCGAAATTTCCACCTTTTGAGTGGCCTACTGTGTAGATTTTCTTATCAGGGTAAGCTTTAGCCATTTTATCTAGATAATCTGCTGCTACACTTTGACCAAAGATTTCTGGCTGATAACTCATATCGACGTCTTCGTTCAGTCCTACCATCGATCCGTCAGTTCCACGGTAAGCCACCAGAATAGTTTTTGAATCTAATTCAATTGTCATTGCAGTGAATTGGACGGGGGGCTTTTTTTGAGAAAGGTGCGACCAGTCGAGAAAGTGCATATTTTTATAGCGGTCGCTTAAATTTACTAGTTCTGCCTCTAATTTATCTGAGTGAATTAAGGTTTTCCTTTGTATTAAGCGTTTTGTAGCTGCCTCAAGCGTATGACCTTTAACACTGGAATCAAAAGGAAGGTAAGCAAAAGCAGCGAAAAGACCTGCATCTAAACTGTTGAATGGTTCCCGATCTAATGTTAGATCACCCCGCCAGCGAACATAATCAAGTACTTTACCCAAGATAAAAGTCCTTTCGTTAACGGATATAGTACTTTCATTTTAATGCTTTTTTGCTTAAAGATAAAAGAGGACGCTTGATGCTCATTAGAAGCAACAAAAAAGAAGAGCTAAGTTGCTCTTCTTAGTGATTAGAATATTAATTGGATAGTTTCAAGAGGAGATAAAGGAGCCTTAATTGTAGCAACATTATCTGTTACTTTAATTTTCACTACTTCTTTTTCAACGCTATTATCACGTCTTCGAATTAAAGTGGCTGTATTAGAAGGTAGGGGTTTACTTAAATGCCAGTTGATCTTTTGGTAACCATCTAAGTTGAAATTGGCTAGCCAGACAATTTTAACGTTTTCTTGAATGTTTAATTTGACGTGAGGCATATTGATTAAATAGTCAATTGGTTCAACGCTAGCTAGAATTTGTTGCATTAAACCTTGCTTATAAGATGAAAATTGTGATTCCCAACCGTGTTTTGGATCTTGATCCATTGGTAATACAATTATGTGATCATCAATAACGGCCATGAAGTTTCCAAGTTTTTGGTCGATCGAATTATAGGCTGAACTCCAAATCTTAACATTACTATCTGCTTGATAGTCTAGCTGTAGATAGTTGCCAGTATGTTGCAGCATCGTAATACGAGGGTTCTTAACACCTTGAACAGTTGTGCCATCGGCTTGTTCAAATGATTGGTAGCCACTCTTGCATGGATGCCATTTAGCACTTTGAATATGAAGTAAATTGCCTATCTTTCTGTCTAGTAAAACCTGGATACTTTCACCGTCAAGCAGAACTGTGTTTTTAGTGATTAGATTAGTGATTTGTTCATTTGAAAGGTTGCGTAATAATTGACCAGCAATTGCAATGGTTTGATTTTCAATTGCAAGGTCATCTTGAACAGGAAGAATAGTTGTCGCAAAACCGAAACTTGCTAATAAACTAGCCCAATTTTTTTCATGTGGAAGTAGCTCTTCTGGTTCTTTTCCTAAAGTTGTGTGAGCAGTATAAGCAGAGTCTTGATCTACTAAAACTTTAATACCACGTAATTTTTGCATGTTAAGGCGATGGTCAGCTAGGGCAGAAGCAAAAGGCTTAATATCAGCTAACATTTTGTCATAGCCCCAATCTTCGTTTACACCATTGCCCATCATGTCAAAGATATTAAGCATGATTCCTTTAGCTCCGAGAAGTGCTGTGGTAATAATTTGAAAGTCAATAAAGGTATTAGATTTTACTTGCGGTGTCCACATTGAATTTTCTAATTCTGGATAAAGCTCAGCCCGAGGTCCTAAAAAGGCAGCCGTAGGTCGACTATATTCTTCGAATTTACGACCATAAATTAAAGGAGCAACTTCGTTATAGGACGGTAAGTGTGGACGTGCTACGCGAGGATGTCCAGGACCTGCTTGGGCGTCAAATAAACTAGCCCAGTCTCTGCCTTCAATAGCATGCCAATCAGGAAATGAAGTCATTTGTCCTAAATCAGTATTAGGACTAACTTTGTGAACTGCTTGTTCAATTAAGTGCTCGTTTTCGATCATTTCCTTACGTGCTTGATCAAGATAAATTTTTCGCTCAATAGTAGGTTCGCCAGGTTTAAGCATATTTTTAACAAATTCTGCACGGCTTTCTGCTTTACCCAATTTTTCTTGATATAGTTTCATATGATAGTCGCAAAAACACATTAACTTCAATGGAGTATGGTTATAATGCCGAAAATCGTCTTCCATCCATAAACGACGTGGATGAATCGAAGCATATTGAGCATACCTATCAGCTAAATACTTACGCCAAGTTGGATCTGCTGGACAAGCCATGTCTTTAGCTTGATTGCCATTAATATCGACAAAAGTATTAAAGCCAATTTCAGGATTAACGCTAAATCCGCGATCAGAGTGCATAATAGTTGTCCATGGATTTAGACTCGTAGTAACATCAAGCTTAGCTAATTGCTTTTGTAGGGGGATAATCGCATCAAGCCAGACTTGTGTTTCTTCCTTGGTTAGATGACTGTGGTTTAATTCTTCGCCATTAATAATAAAAGCCACGTCATCAATTTTGGCTTTTTGTACAAAATCTAAGAGTTTTCTATCTTTCTCAGGCGTATTAGTACGTGGATCGAAAACATAACGTAAAGTATAAATGTAGCTCATAATAAATCCTCAATATTCTATTCAATTAATATTCAAAAAAAGTGTGTAACTTAGTATATTAAGTTACACACATATCTTAGCATATTTTGAAAACGGTTTCTATAATTTTATTTTGCTCCGTGAGTAGAATTAATTCGGCGAATATTTTGGTCTTTTTCAAGAGCTAGGATGATGTCATTTTCATCTTTTCTATTCTTGATGACGCCATCTACATTAACAACAATGTGTTCGGAAGTTACATCAATAATTTTAATAGAAATTTGTTCAACTTCGTTTAAAGCTAGTTCTTTTTTCAATTCATTGAGAACGTCGGGACGGTTATTGGCTTCAATTTGAACGTTAAAGCGAACATGAAGAATAATAAAATTAATAAATGTATCATCATGAAAAATAATTTGGATAATGAATAAAAAGACTGTGCTGACAATTCCGATGACATACATTCCAGCACCCACTGCCATACCGATAGCAGCAGTTGCCCAAACACCAGCTGCAGTAGTTAAACCAGAAATCTGTTCTCGTCTAACTAGGATTGTACCGGCACCAATAAAGGAAATTCCAGTTACAATTTGAGCTGCAATTCTTGATGGATCAAGTGAAATATCATGTAGTGATAATAAGTCAAAGAAGCCATATTTAGAAACTAGCATAAATAGAGCAGAGGCGACGGCAACAACCATGTGAGTTCTAATGCCTGCGCTTTTTCTTTGAGTGGCACGTTCATAGCCGATTGCTGTTCCGCAAAGAGCGGCAACTAAAATTCGTAGTAACCAATCTAATTCAGTTGAAAGTGATGTTAAACCTACCATAATTAATCCCTTCTATATAACAGATACGCTTTTATTGTAGCCCAGATTTAGTCGAATATTCATTTAAGTAAAAAGTTTAAAAAATCTCTTGTACAGAAACATATAATATGGTTAAATACATAATTGTCATATAAACAGGCTGACTTAGCTCAGTTGGCAGAGCACGTCACTAGTAATGATGAGGTCGAAGGTTCGAATCCTTTAGTCAGCATTTTTTGTGCTCATATTTAATTAAAAGCTATCAAATTATTTCTTAAAATACTGATTTGATAGTTTTTTCTTTGCTTTGAACTAGAATAAAAAGGTTTGGGAGCAAGCGTTAAGCCTTTTTTGTGTTTAGGTATTTGAAAAGGATTATCTTCAGTATTAGAGATAATCCTTCTTGGTTCGAGCTATTATATTTTTTGACACGTTCAAGATGAGATAAAGTAATTAATTTATTAGCCAATAAAGATATTAACAATTTTAAAGCCAATTGTAGTACTAAATAATTATCTTTTAACTATTTCTTCTAAATTAATTGGGTTATTTAATTGATAATCTGCTTCAGGAAGTTCTTCATGTGCTCCCCAATTGGCTAAAGCAAATTTCACTTTAGCGGCGTTAGCAGTTAACATATCATATTTGGTATCACCTACATAAAGCGTTTCAGTACGATCTACACCAAGTTTACTTATTGCGAAATTTAATGGCTCAGGATTAGGTTTATGATTCTTAGTATCACTTGCAGTAACAATTACATCGAAATAATCATCTAGTCCAAAGTGACCGACTTCATTAATATATTCTTGTTTAGTTTTTGAAGTAACAATTCCTAAAGTAATTCCCTTTTGAGATAGAGATTTGATAGTTTCGGGGATATTATTAAATAATGTATCTTCATCAACTCGGTTACTAGCTTTTTCAGACCAACTTTTAGCCATTTTATTGATCAATACTTTATTCTTAGTAAAATGCTTAATGGCATCTCTTCCAGGAATTCCCAATGCAAAGGCTAAATCGTTAATATTAACATTTGTATTTAAATATTCTTTAATAACCTCTTTGAATGTGGAAAGAACAACCTTTTGTATATCAACAATAGTGCCATCTACATCGAATAAAATTGTCTTAATCATAATTTACTCCTTATTTATAAAGCGGTTACAGCAATTATATCAAAAGCATAATTATCTGAATATGAAAAAACTACTAATTTCCTTAATAGCAATAGCGTTTATAATTGGCATCATTTTTAATTAATACACTAGAGAACTGAAATAAGTTTACGTAATACCGTAATACGCCTTGTTTTAGTTTTTTATTGCTGTGGTTCAATACGTAATTGGATGGTCAATGATTTAACTAATGGAGTATCAGAATAAAGCTTAGTATTTATAGATCTACCTGTTTGTTAACAAAATATGTCATATATAATTGACAATTCTGAAATAAATATTATACTTAAAGTATAAAAAGTCACATATATATGACTTATAAGAATGATAGAAAGAATTGCCATGAACAGAGTTAAAGAATATCGAAAGCAAAAAGGCTTATCACAGATGGCATTAGCTAAAAGGATAGATGTTGCTAGGCAAACAATAAATTTAATTGAAAATGATAAATATAATCCTTCATTAGATTTATGTTTGAAGTTAGCGCATGAGTTAGATACAGATTTAAATACATTATTCTGGGATGGAGATGTTTAAGAATGAAAGCAAAAGAAACTAGATTCGAAAAATATATGAAATTTTGGTACGGAATTTCTGGTCCACTTGATGAGCAGAAGCGTCAAGTTATGAATCGAATTGGGAATAGGGCATTTTTTATTTTCTTTTTAGGGATGGATGCAGCATTCTTAATTTCTCTGGTTTTAATTTCTTTCTATGGAGCAAACGTTGCATACATTTTTCTTAGCGGTAGTTTTTTTGTAATGCTAATGATTGTTAGTTTTTATGTAATGTTTCAATCCAAGAAATTTAAATTAACGGATAATGAGATAGAAAAAAATGAAGTCTCTAATGCTAAAAAGTCTGCTTGGATAAGAGGAATGATGTCAGGTTTATTTTTTGGAATTATGATGTTGATCCTAAATTTTCTGACTAGCTACGGTGATGGTTCTTGGACCTGGATTGAGATTCCTTCTAGTATAATTGGGGGTCTATTCTTTGGTATTGTTATGTCATTAGTTTGGGTTCACAGAATTAAAGTAGTAAAAGACGAAGATTAAAGAATTAGCCATTTTTAATGCTAAATTGTTGCATTAAAAATGGCTTTTTTGTTGAAAGAACTTCACGTAGCCCATAAATATTTGTATCATTTAAATGTAATCGTTTGCATGAAGATAGAAAAGATAAAGAAAATGAAAACAACAAAATTAGGAAAAACAAGTTTAGATATTCCAGCTCTCGCTTTAGGCGTTATGCGGATGGGGACTAGAACTCCAGAAGAAGGAGCTGCTGCAATTAACGTGGCATATGAAGCTGGAGTAAATTTTATTGATTCGGCAGATATTTATGGACGTGGAAATTCAGAAAAAGTTTTTGGTAAGGCACTAAAATTATCTGACGTTAAACGTGAAGATTTATTTATTCAATCAAAGACTGGAATTGTCGTAGGGCCAAATGGAAGCCATGGATCGTTGGTTTATGGCTCACGCTATGAATTTACTAAAGAGCATATTTTGAATGCTGTTGATGGTATTTTGAAGAGAATGGATATTGATTACTTAGACTGCCTAGTCTTACATAGACCAGATGTCTTGATGGATCTAGAAGTAATTAAACAAGCCTTTGATGTCTTGCAAGCTACCGGTAAAGTTAGATTCTTTGGTGTATCAAACTTTAATCCTGCTCAGTTTAAGATGCTTCAAAATGCAGTAAGTCAGCCTTTAATGTTTGATCAGGTGCAGTTTGGATTAATGCACACAGGGATGATTGATTTTGGCTTGCATACTAATATGACTGATGATGCTTCTATTAATCACGATGGTAGTTTGCTTGAATTTCTACGGATGAATCACATTACTTTGCAGGCTTGGTCACCATTTCAATATGGAACATTCGAAGGTACATTTATCAATAATCCGGCCTTTCCTGAATTAAATAAGAAATTGCAGGAAATCGGAGATAAATATGGCGTTGGTAAAAATGCAGTTGCGGCAGCTTGGATTCTTAGATGGCCTGGACAGGTTCAAGTCATTATGGGAACTATGACACCAGCTCATATTGTCGATTCTGCCAAGGGTGCAGATATTGAGCTGACTAATCAAGAATGGTATGATTTATATTTTGCTGCAGGACACGATTTACCATAAAAAAGTTTTGCTTTTTATAAAATCATCTGATATACTAGTAGACGTTGTGAGAAATGCTGACTTAGCTCAGTTGGCAGAGCACGTCATTAGTAATGATGAGGTCGAAGGTTCGAATCCTTTAGTCAGCACAAGTTAAAAGTCCTAATCTGATGGTTAGGGCTTTTTTTGTTACTCTTTTAACTTGATATAATAAGATGTAGAAATAAATTGCGAAATATTAGAAAAGGTAAAAGCAGATGAAGCTAAATCAAGATAAAGAAACTTTAGATCAAATAGCGCCATTAGTTGAGTATGCTTTTTTAAAAAATAATGATATACGTGAGGATCCCAACTTTTTAAGTCGTTATAACCATAGTATGAGCTTTGGCGAATATAAAGACGGCCATCTTGCTAGCTATATTATGGTAAATAAATTTAAGAGTATGATTTTTGCTAAAAAGGTTAAAATGGGCGGAGTTGGCTATGTTGCTTCTTATCCTGAAAATCGTGGTCAAGGCGATATTAACCGTTTGATGAAGGAAATTATGTTAGAACTACATGACCAGAATTATGCAATTTCTAACTTAGCTCCATTTTCAGAGACTTTTTATCGTCGCTATGGCTATGAAAATGCTATTTATGAAAAAATGTATCAAATTCAGCCAGCCTACCTGCGCTTCTTTAAGGCTGTCCAAGAGGGAAAAGTAGTTCGCGGAAGATGGAGTGATTCATCCCTAAAAAACGCAGTAATTAAGCTATATCAGGCTAAACTCAATCAAGATGATCAAAGAAATACAGTAGTTCGCGCAGAATGGTGGTGGGATCGATTAGATACTTATTATCCTGGCAGATCAATTTGTGTTTATTTTGATAAAAAGCAGCAACCACAGGGGTATATGTTTTACCGAATTGTTGAGCGCAATTTTCGAGTAGAAGAAATGTATTATCAAACTCCGCAAGCAGCTAAAGCTTTACTAAGCATTATTGCAAGTCACAGTTCAAGTGATTTGAAGTACTATGTGAAAATGCCTGAAGAAAGCTTGTTAGAAGAATTCTTCCCAGAACAAGAAGGAATCACCGTTAAAATCTTACCTTACATGATGACTAGAATCATTAATATTAAGCAAGTGTTGGAAGCATCGCCTTTAGTTAATAATAAGAAACTAACTATTGAAGTCACTAACGATGATATTATTGCTGAAAATAACGGTGTCTGGTTAATTGACAATGCTAACGAACCAAGGGTAAGAGAAGTCGAAACCGATCCAGATTATACAGCTTCTCTGACCAACTGGACGAAAGTTTTATTAGGCCACTTAACTTTAAAGCAGGCAGTTCAATTAGGCTTTGTTAAAGAAAATCATCCAGTTAATACTGATTTTGTTAAGGGCGACGTTTCATTTTATGATTACTTTTAATTAAAAATAGTTTTTCTGTTGTTTTACGGCAGTAAGTCTCATAATCTTGCTATACTATTGATTTTAAATTTAAAAACCAAATATTATCCTACTTATCTTTTTTCATGCTAAGCTAAGGTAACAGATAAAACACAGAGAGGAGAAATTATAATGAAAGTAGGTATTATTGGTGCTTCAGGCATGGCAGGAAGTGCAATTTATAAGTTAGCTAGTCAAAATAAGGACTTAGAGGTAACTGGAATTGTTAGAGATGAAGATAAGGCTAAAAGAGTCTTAGGTAAGGATGCTAAACTCTTAATTGGTGACGTTTTAACAATGGATGACAGTTTACTCCAACAATTTAATGTGATTGTTGACGCCTTTGGGACTAAGCCTGAAAAAGCAAGAGATCAGGTAAAGCTTGCTACTAAGTTATGCGGTCTAGCTAAGAATAAAGATATTAGAGTAATTTTTATTTTAGGTGCTGGCAGTCTTAGAACTGGAATTGATAATCACTTAGTCGTTGAAGATATTAAGAAATTAACAGGCTCTGAAAACTGGATTAATACACCAAAAGAACAGTTGAATGAGTTGAATTATTTAAAGCAAGTCGAAGATGTAGATTGGCTCGGAATTTCACCAGCCTTAACCTTTGAAGCAGGTCCAGAAGCTGCGGGGTATATGTTAGGTAATGATACTTTGCTCTACAACAATAACAATGAATCTAAAGTAACTTCGGGCACAATGGCACGCTTAGTTGTAAATGAGATTGTTCACCCAGAACACCATAAAGAAAGAATTACTTTAGTCGATGAATAAAAAATAACCGCTACAACGCTCAGGCGCTATAGCGGTTATTTTTATGTAATATTTAATTATTAGCAACTAAAGAACGATAAAAGTTGGCTTTAGTTTGACGGTAGTAAGGAGTAATCCAAATAAATCCAATACCGCAAGTGATTAAACCAAGTAAGCCCCAACCAATGAAACTTAAGTCTAGAACAAATAAGTCCATCTTATGTCCATCCATTAACTTACGACTTTCGGTAATAGCTTCAGTTGCTCCAATATCAGTTTGACCAGCTGAAAACTTATCTTTTAAGATATAAGGTGTCATGGCATAGGAATAACCTTTAATAAAACCAGGAATAATAAATAAAATGGTCCATAAACTAACGAATAAATTAGTCATAAATAGGGTAAATAAACTATTCTTAAAGCGTCCGTTGCTATAAGCACTAAAAATACCAGAATACCAAGGCTCCATCTTGCCTGTTTCAACGAAATCTAAGATTGTGTAGGCAACTCCCCATAAAATTAAACCGGTAATTAAACCAACAATAATTTCTGATAGGTTATAGGCGGGCTTGTATCCTTGAATTAAGTTATCTTTATTAAAGCGTAGAACAGTATAAGTGAAGTCTTTTCCAGTCCAGATCCAGCGGTTGAGATCCATAATAACTGCGTTAACTAACCAGGCAAAGATAGTTAGGCAAATAGCCCAGCCCCAATTGCCGCGTAGTTGATCTTTTGCAGCTTGTTTCATTTGTGCACGTGTCATAGTATTACTTCTCTCTAACAATATATTAACTTCTAACCATTCTAATCTTACCACTAATCTTTAAGTAATTTGAAAAACTAAAATCTGCCATGTTCTGCTATAATCAAAATTACTAACTTAAATAGAAGAAGGGTTGCTACTTGAAATATAAACAATTAATTTTTGACGTTGATGATACTTTGATCGACTTTGCGGCTACGGAAGATTCATCTTTGCATGCATTATTTAAATCGCACAAGTTGCCTCTTTCTTCTGATTTGCAGAAACAATATCATACTTATAATCAAGGGCTTTGGCGCAGGCTTGAATTAGGTGAGATTACGTATGATGAGCTAAGTGAGATGACTTTTCATGATTTTATTAAAGAGCATTTTAATCTAGAGGTAGATGGTAATGAATGGATGAACGAATACCGTTCTTATTTTGGCGAAGCGCACCAGTTGTTGCCTGGTGTAGAAGACACGCTTAGGTTTGCGAAGAAGCAGGGATATAAGTTAACTGTATTAAGTAACGGCGAAAAGTTTATGCAGCGTCACCGCTTAGAGTTAGCTGGAATTAAGGACTACTTTGACTTAATTGTAACGTCTGAAGAGGCACATTATTCTAAGCCTGATCCACATGCCTTTGATTATTTCTTTAGTAGAACTGAAATTGGTCCGAATGAAACCTTGTTCTTTGGGGATGGGTTGCAGTCAGATATTTTAGGTGCTGAAAAATACGGCTTTGATAGTATTTGGTATAATCATCGTCACAGAAAAGATACTATTGGTCTTCATCCCTTATTTGAGGTCGAAACTTATCCTGAATTTGTAAAAATAATGCAAAATGATTTTCAAAAAGCATATTAAAAGGAGTGCGTGAGGCACTCCTTTTGTGTTACATACTATTCTTTTTCAAAACCAACCATTAAACCGCCATTTTCGGCGTAGAAACTGCAAAGGGCACCGCATTCTTCGAGAGTAACTTTAGCATCTGGGAAGTTATCTAGGATAATCTCTTTCATGCTTAGTGCAGAACCTTCATTTTGAACGTGATCGATTTGAACACGGCCGCCTTTGTAGCCTGCTTTGACCATTTCATCTAAGAGCTTTCTTCTAGCTTTCTTAGCACCGCGTGCCTTGCCTAAAAGTTCAAATTCACCTTTATTGTTGGCAGTTCCGATAACGAAAAGCTTCAACAAACCAGCGATTTTTGCGACTGCTGGTGGGATACGGCCATTATTTCCTAAGTTAGTTAAGTCTTGCAAGGCAAACATTAAATCAAGTTTGTGTTGATATTCTTCTGTAGCTTTAACAATTTCTTCAAAAGACTTACCAGCACTTGCTAGACTGGCAATTTTTTCAGCTAGTAATCTTAATTGAGGACCAGCTGAGCGAGAATCAAAAACTAAGATCTTAGCTTTAGGATTCTTTTCATGATAGATTTTTGCGGCTTGGGTAGCTGAATTATAACTACCAGAAAGTGCGCTAGTTAAAGTAATTACAAAAATTTCATCGCTGCCCTCAAAGGCTTTTAGCCAGTCATTTACGTTAGGGCAAGCAGAAGTAGATTTACTCTTAGTGTGTTTTAGCGTATGAAGAAACTTATCTAAATCAATATCAGGCGTATCCATCCAAAGCTTGCCATCAACGTGAAGCGATAAAGGAACTGTAACGTGATCAATTCCGTCAATTTGATCAGCTGTGATATTCGCAGTTGAATCTGTAATAATTTTTATTGGCATATAGATTACCTCGAATTAAATATATTAACCTATTTCCTTTCAGTCTAGAGAAGATAGATAGTAAAGTCAAAGAAAATGCTAGTAAAAAAGACAGCACTGAGGCTGTCTTGATTAACGTGAAAAAACTAGTCCCAGAAGACCGCCAATTGCGATTAATGCTAATAGCGGCAATACTAGGTAAGAAACGAAGGCAAATAGCAAGCCAACGATGATTAAGAAACCAACAATTTTTAGCATGCCAATTCCTAGTTTCCAGAAAAGCCAAATAATCAATAAGGCTAATAAAATTGAAAACATATTCTAAACCTTCTTATAAAAAATTAAACTATATTTTGATATTAATCATATTACGAAATTGAGAGAAAGTGTAGATAAGTTTTTATTAAGAATATGGGGAAAGTAAAATATACTAAGAAAATAAATAAACCGCTTTCATATTTTGCAAAAACGTGCTATATTAATGGTGTGAAATAGCTCAAGTAGAAGTCACGATTAAGATTGTTAGAAGTTATATTTTTTATTAATTAAGTAGACGATACTCTAGCTATTGCAATTCATAAATATAATTCATAAGTAAAAGGAAGTTCTATTTTGAACTTCCTTTTTTTGCTGTATCGCTTGCTATAATAATACTAAAAAGTACTATCTATAATTTTTGGAAAAATAAACTAATGAAAAAAGTAACAATAGGAATTCTAGCCCACGTTGATGCAGGCAAGACTACTCTATCAGAAGGCTTACTTTATCAAAGCGGTACGTTAAGAAAACTAGGTGCAGTTGATAAAGGAACTGCATATTTAGACAATGACAATTTAGAAAAGAAACGCGGAATTACGATCTTTTCTCATATGGCGCGCATTAAAACTGAAAATAGCGAATTACTCCTCTTAGATACTCCCGGCCACATTGACTTTGCCCAGGAAATGGAAGAGACGCTTAGCGTATTAGACTATGCAATTTTAGTTGTGTCGGCTAGTGAAGGCGTAACTGCCTATACACAGACGCTTTGGAACTTATTAAAAAGTCACAAGATTCCAACTTTTATTTTTGTTAATAAGATGGACACGTTAAAGGCTGATAAGGAGAAGGTTCTTCATGACTTAAGTACACTCGATGACAGCTGTGTTGAGTTTGGGGATGAAGATTCTGATTTTTATGAAAAAATTGCTACAGCAGATGAGGCAATTTTAGAAGAATATCTAGAATCTGGTCAGATAAAAGATAAAGAAATCCAAGATTTGATCTCTCAAAGAAAAGTTTTTCCAGTTTATTTTGGTGCTGCCTTAAAATTAAAAGGCGTAGCTGAATTTTTACAGGGACTAGATAAGTGGACTAAGAAAATAGAGTATTCTGAGAAATTTGCTAGCCGTATTTTTAAGATTTCTCACGATGAGAAAGGCGAGCGCTTAACTTGGCTAAAAGTTACTGGCGGCGAATTAAGAGCAAAAAGTGAGCTAATGCCCGATGAAAAGGTAAACGAAATTCGTCTCTATAACGGTAATAAGTATGAAGTGGTTTCGAGTGTTCAAGCTGGCGAAATTGTTGCTGTTAGCGGACTGAAAACAACTTATCCTGGTCAGGGTATAGGATTTGAAAAGGATCAAATGAACTTTACAATGCAGCCAGTTTTAAATTATGCAGTGCAAACTACACCGGATAAGACGCATGCGACTTTAGCGGCTCTAAGACAGCTAGAAGATGAAAATCCGCAACTGCATGTTAAGTGGGATAAGCAAACAGAAGAAATTAGCATTGACGTAATGGGGAAGATCCAGTTAGAAATTCTTCAACAGATTTTGCATGATCGTTTTAACTTAGAGGTTGAATTTACTCAAGGCAAGATTCTATATCAAGAAAGTATTAGAAACTCAGTTGAAGGAGTAGGTCATTTTGAGCCTTTAAGACACTATGCGGAAGTGCACTTATTGCTAAAGCCTGGTAAGCTAGGCAGCGGCTTAGTTTTTAAAAATGAATGCAGTCTAGAAGTCTTACCTAAAAAATGGCAAGACCAAGTAATGGAGAGTCTAGCTAACAAAGAACATCTGGGTGTTTTAACCGGCTCACCTCTAACTGATGTTGAAATTACGCTAATCGGCGGTCGCGGTAGCAATGTTCATACAGTTGGTGGCGACTTTAGAGAAGCGACCTATCGTGCAGTGCGACAAGGTTTAATGGAGTTAAAAGCACAAAATCAAGTATCTTTACTTGAGCCTTGGTATCAATTTACTTTAAGGATTAATCAAGACCAGGTTGGTCGTGCAATCAATGATATTGAGAAAATGGGCGGAAAATTTAAAATCGGAGAAAGTGATCATGATATCGTAACGATTACTGGTCAAGCGCCAGTAGCACAGATGCAAGATTATGCAACTGAAGTTAGGAATTACTCACATGGTAGTGGTCAATTAGAATGTTTATTTGCAGGATATCAAGAATGTAAAAGCAGTGCTGAAGTTATTGCGGATGCAAATTACGATCCAGTTTCTGATATTAACAATACACCTAATTCTGTTTTTTGTTCTCATGGCGCAGGTCATACTGTTGTTTGGGATGAAGTGCCAAGTTATGCCCAATATCCTTACTTAAAATCTTAAGATTAATTAGGATTGACTAAAAAGATAGACATGATTATTTTAGATAATTCTTTTTTCGTAAGAATAAAGCCGAAATAATGGCTAAGGCAGCTCCAAATAAGATTACCCATAAAAAGCCAAATTCATTATCTTTACCTGGTAATCCGCCAACATTCATCCCCCAGATCCCACTAATTAAAGCTGGAATTGAGATGATTAGAGCAATTGAATCAAGATATTTCATCAAATTGTTTAAATGGTTATCCATCATTGCTGAGAAAAGGCCATTAATTGATTCTAAAAGATCACGATAAACTTTAATCTTCTTAGTAATCCGGCGCTGAGAAAGTAGTAGATCAATGATAAAAATTGAATTGGCTGAATGCTGCTCTTTAAGAAAATCAGTTAGAGCTTCAATAGAAGAAACTTGGTCATCCATTGTGTGATTAAAATAGACCAAAGTCCTAGTTAAGTCAGTTGCTTCTTTTAAAGATTTAGTTTTGGTAGTAGTTCTTGCTGCATGATCTAACTGATCAAGTTGTTGCTTTATTTTATTTAATTCTTCATTAAAGCAATGGTTTTGATATAGTAATTGCTTAATTAAAAGATCTTCAACTGATAATTTAGCAATTGCCTTTTGATCTTCTAAAGTAGGTGCTGGATTTTTTTGTAGAACTAAGATTAGTTGCTGAGAATTGAAGATCGCAATTGTGGGATAAATCGCATCTTCAACTTTAGTTTGCCCAGCGTCAAAATTAAAGGACACAAAAATTCTAGCATTTTTAATTTTACATTTGGGCAAGATATTAAAATGTGATACTTCAGTAGCAGACGTTTGTTTAGTAAAGACATGCGCGTCACAGCCGATTGTTTTTTCTATATTGGTTAATTCTTCAGAAGTAGGATTAACTAATATAGCAAGTTTAGCTGATAATAGATTGTCTGATGTTGTGGATCCATTTTTATCGTATACAGTAAGCATAAGAAAACCTCCTGACTATTGTTTTTTAGGGTAAATATATCATAGAAGGCACTATAAGTTAGATTTAACGCCTCGCATTTATTAAAAATGAAAGCGATATACGTACAAAAAATTAATTTATGATTAATGTACATAGCAAGTTATTAAGGAAATGTTAAGCTTGCTATTTTGAAGATCCCAGAATATCTTTATCGACTAGTGCTTGATATGATTAGGTTAATCAGTCATGAGGATTGAAGCTAGCTAGCTAAAACAATCTTTTATGTGTTTTAGGAAAGGATACCTAATTATGATGAAAGATAAACATGGAATTAAAGACAAAGTAGCAGGAAAACTTAAAGAAGTAGAAGGAAAAGTCACTGGCGATAAAGCCCGTGAATTAGAAGGAAAAGCTCAACAAGCTAAAGGAAAGGTAAAATCTAAGGCTACTAAAGTAAAAGAAGACTTAGAATAAATTACTACTAAATTAGAAATAGGAGGCGATCCCCATGCTTCACTGGATTTGGGTTTTGATTGTCGGAGGCGTAATCGGGTTAATTGCAGGAGCCATTACTCATAAGGGTGGCTCAATGAACTGGATTGCAAATATTATTGCTGGGCTAGTAGGCTCATCTCTAGGCGAGGCCTTGCTTGGCGCCTGGGGTCCGCAAGTAGCGGGAATGGCAATTGTTCCATCACTGTTAGGTGCTATTATTCTAGTTATCTTGGTATCATGGATTATGACGATGCTATTTGGCCCTAGGGCTAGCGAATAAATCATATTCAACACAATTAAATAATCTCTCTCAAAAGAGCAGTCTTAGCAGACTGCTCTTTTCTATAGCCGACGTTTTGATTTTTCATAGTATAATGAATGTGATATAAAAATCTAGGTAAGAAAAGAGATAATAATGCGTTTAATTTCATGGAATATTGATTCGCTTAATGCTGCTTTAACTAGTGATTCAGCACGTGCCAAGCTTACGCGCGGCGTTTTAAATACAATTAAAGAAAAAGATCCGGATATTATTGCCATTCAAGAAACTAAGTTACGGTCAACTGGTCCGACTAAAAAGCATCAAGAAATTTTGGCTGAAATGTTTCCTGATTATGATTATGTTTGGCGTTCTTCTGAAGAACCTGCACGAAAAGGTTATGCTGGGACAATGTTTTTATATAAAAATACTCTCGCTCCTGAAGTAACTAAGCCAGTAATTGGGGCTCCAGAACCAATGGATCATGAAGGTCGAATTCTAACTTTAGAGTTTGATAACTACTACGTTACCCAGGTTTATACGCCAAACTCTGGGAATGAATTGAAGCGATTAGATGATCGTCAAGTTTGGGATGAAAAGTATACAGAATATTTACAAAAACTAGATCAAAACAAACCTGTGATTGCTAGTGGTGATTATAACGTTGCTCATACGCCAATTGATTTGAAGCATCCAGAAAGTAATCATCATAACGCTGGTTTTACTGATGAAGAGCGACAAGACTTTGATAAGTTGCTTAAGCTTGGTTTTACTGATACATTTAGAAAAGTTCATGGTAACGTCGAAGGGGTTTATTCTTGGTGGGCTCAAAGAGTTAGGACCAGCAAGGCTAATAATTCGGGCTGGAGAATTGATTATTACATCGTGTCTAATAGAATTGCTGATCAGGTAACTAAGTCAGAAATGCTTGATACTGGCGAGCGAAAAGACCATTGTCCAATTATGTTAGAAATTAATTTATAATTGTCCACTTGTGGATAAATTGAGAAGATCCAAATGATCTTCTTTTTTAGTTTAGGATGGAAGTGAAAGCTGTGGATAACGTTTTAAAAGATGCAATTTTGAATGGCTTATACAATAAGAATGAGAATAAGGGAAATGAGTTTATTAGTCCTCAATTAGTAAATAATGATGATCAAAGTAAAATTTGGTTTACTTTGCGACAAGAATTAATGTCATGTACCTCTTTTACCTGGGCAGTTGCTTTTATTTCAGAGAATATGCTCGTTCCCTTTAAGTTAGTAATGTCGGAATTAGCGAAAAAAGGAGTTAACGGTACCTTAATTACAGGAACTTATCTTGGCTTTAATAGTCCTAAAGTTTTTAAGGAATTAGTGAAGATTCCTAATTTAGAGGTACGATTAAGTGAGGAAGCTGGTTTTCATGCAAAAGGTTATATTTTTAATCATGAAGACTATCAGACGATTTTAATTGGAAGTGCAAATTTTACTAGAAGTGCCTTATTAAAAAATTGCGAGTGGGGACTAAAGGTAACCTCGCATGAAAACGGTCAGCTAGTAGCAGAAGTTAACGATCAAATTGAAAATAATTTAAGTAATAGTTTGATACTTACTAGTTCTTGGATTAAAGAATATGAACAAAATTGGCAGCCAGTCAAAAAAGCGGCTTACCTTCCATTAGGGAAAGCCAAGAAAATATTGCCTAACCAAATGCAAAAAGCAGCTTTAGCGAATTTAAATGCTTTAGTAAAAGAACAAGCCAAAAAAGCGCTAGTCGTCTCAGCGACAGGGACTGGAAAAACATATTTGGGTGCTTTTGCAGTTAAGGAATATAAGCCAAAAAAGTTTCTGTATCTAGTTCACCGAGAACAAATAGCTAAGAAAGCTTTAGAGAGTTTTTACCGAGTAATTGGTGGCAAGAAAAGCGACTATGGTTTATTAACTGGAAATAAACATGATTTTGATAAAAAGTATCTTTTTGGAACGGTTCAAACTGTAAGTCAGGAACAAATACTCGAACAATTAGATCCGGAAGAGTTTGACTATATTTTAATTGATGAAGCTCATCGAGTGGCAGCTCCAACTTATCAGAAGATTTTGAATCATTTTGCACCGAAATTCTTATTAGGTATGACGGCAACGCCCGAGAGAATGGATAAGCAAAATATTTATGAAATATTTGATTATCATTTAGCTTATGAAATTAGACTAAAGGATGCCTTAAATGACCAAATGCTTACACCGTTTCATTATGTGGGCGTTGAAGATTATACAGTGGGAAACCATGTAATTAGTGAAACAAGTAAGTTAAAAGATCTAGTCGCTAGAAAGCGAGTAGAGTATGTACTTAAACAGCTTGATTACTACGGCTATTGCGGAGAGAAAGCAAAGGGCTTAGTATTTTGCAGTCGGCAAGAAGAAGCAAGAGAGCTAGCAAAATTATTTAGTCAGACAGGGCATCCGTCTCGTGCGCTTACTAATGAGGACAGTCAAAAACAGCGTATTGAAGTAACTCATCAGTTAGAAAATGGTGAATTAGAATACATTTTTACCGTTGATTTATTTAATGAAGGAATTGATATTCCATCGCTTAATCAAATTGTGATGTTACGAAATACCCAATCAAGTATTGTTTTTATTCAGCAATTGGGTCGAGGCCTTCGTAAATTTCCGGGAAAAGATTATGTCACGGTGATTGATTTCCTGGGAAATTATAAAAACAATTATCTAATTCCGATTGCTTTAAATGGTGATAAGAGTCGTGACAAAGATCAAGCAGTTAGAGAAAGCAAGTTACCACAAGTAATTGATGTTTCAACGATTAACTTTACAGAGATTGCTTCTCAGAGAATTTTGGTTTCTCTTGAAAAGATAAAGCTAGACAGTATGCGCGAACTAAGGCAGTCGTATAAAGACTTGAAAGAAAAGATTGGTCGTGTTCCACTCTTATACGATTTTTATCAATATGGTACGACTGCGCCAACGGTTTTTGCTAAAAATCATGCTCTAGCTCATTATGGTGACTTTTTAAAGAAGATGGGAGAAGAAGTAAATTTAGGTAATTATCAAAATGCAGCTCTCTCTTTTGTGACGAAGGAGTTATTATTTGGAAAGAGACCGCATGAGTTGCTACTCTTAGAAAGTTGTTTAGATAAAAACATCAGTAGAGCTGATTTTACTAAATTGCTTAAGAGCAAAAATTGTTATATTAGCGAAGATGTACTTAATTCGGTTGAAAAAATTCTATCATTAAATTTTTTTGACGTTAAACAGGGAAAAACAACCAAGAAAGAGCAATACGGAAGTTATCCATTAATTGAAAAAGAAAATGGAGAGTATCGCTTGTCTAGTCAACTACTTCAGGCATTAAATGATAACCACCAATTTAAAATGCTATTTGAAGATGTCCTAAAAACAGGTTTAGCCCTTGCTCGGGAATATAATTCGCAAGCGCAATTTACTCTGTATAAGCAATATGATCGTAAAGATGTTTGTCGTCTGCTAAATTGGCCTAAGGATGTTTCGGCTCCAATGTATGGGTATCGCGTGGGAGAAAAAGAAACACCGATTTTTATCACTTATCAAAAAGATTCTGAGAAAAAACGTAATGCTCGCTATCAAAATACGCTTGAAAATGGTCATAGTTTACGGTGGTATACTCGTACGCCGCGTCACTTAGATTCAGATGAAGTAAAACGATTGCTTCATAATAAAAATATGAAATTGCACTTATTTGTGAAACGAAGTGATGCAGCAGGAAAAGAATTTTATTATTTAGGGACAGCTGAGATCCAGAAAGACTCAGTCAAAGAAGAAAAAATTGGACTTAAGCAAAAGTGTGCAGTTGGCATGAATTTGGTCCTTAATCATCCTTTAAAGCAATCGATTTATAATTTGCTTTTTAGTTAAGAAATTAAACCTAGTTTAGGATAAAGTATAGAAATTCATAATAATTATTTGATAGATTCTAAGTTACAAAAATGGAGGAAGAGAGAAAATAAGAGTGAAAAATAAACTAGTTTCTTTACTTGCTTTCTTGGTGATTTTTTTGACTGGTTGTACTAATCAAGATAAACCAAATCAGGCAGATGCGGCACCTAAATACTATGTTGAAAGGCGTCAAACACCTAAAACAAGCTTGAATGTGATACCAACTCTATTTTTTCATGGTGGCTTAAGTAATTATAAGAGCGAAGAAAATATGGTAAAAGCAGCTCAAAAAGCAGGAGTTACCAATTCGGTAATTAGAGCTGATGTAGACGCAAATGGTAAAGTGAAATTAATCGGCGCTATTTCTAAGAATGCTGTAAATCCAATTGTAGAGGTAAATTATAGCAATAATGTCCAGCTGAATTTCAAAGAGCATGGTCGCTATGCTAGAAATGTTGTGCAGACTTTGCAAAATGAATACGGAATAAAAAAGATAAATATGGTTGGACATTCCCTGGGAAATATTTCGATTATGTATTACTTATTACAAACTGCTCATGATCCTGAGATGCCCAAACTAAATAAGCAAATTTCAATTGGAGGACATTTTGATGGACTTGATTTTAAGCAACTACCAATTGCGATTCGCCAGCCTGCCAATTTACATGTGAATAGAGAAGGAAAGCCTAATAAGACTAATTCTACTTATCGTGAAATGATGAAATTAAGGACTCTTTATCCAAATAAGCAGACTGATATTTTAAATATTATTGGTAACATTGGGGGTAATTCAGATGGAATTGTAAAGAATGCTTCGTCACTTTCGCTTGAATACCTTGTTGCGCCAATGGCTAAGACTTATCAAGTAGTCAAAATTGTCGGTAAAAATGCAGAACACGGACAATTGACTTATAATAAGCAGGTTGAAAGAAGCATTATCAATTTTTTATGGCTCCAGTGATTTTGAGCAATCAAAAAGAAGATGTTTTGATGCATCTTCTTTTTTTAGACTTTATTTTCATGTTGATTACTTTTATCGAAATTATGAAGCCACATGCCCCAAGCGGCTTGAAATTCAATAATTAATACACTGGCAGAAATAAGTACCATGATAATTAATGCATAACTAGCCGTTTCACCTAATTCAGATGTATCAAAATTGTAAGTAAAGAGCTTAATTCCTCCATAGATAAGTAGAATAACCCAATATATATTTGCTCCCCACCATAACTTTTTCATTGCAGATACCGCTTTCATTTGCTATATAAAGCTATTATACCATTCTTATAGTTAATTAAAAGCTTGGTGCCTAGCTAAAGCCCCCTTAAGAAGTTGTATAATAAATAGAAAATGGAGAGGTGAAGTGAATGGGACAAGTTTGGGAAAAATTTAAAAAGAATACAAACGTGCATCGCCTGGCTACGCTCTGCTTAATTATTCTGGTCTTATATGCGGCACGTTCAATGATGAATACAATATTATTAACGTTTATTTTTACGTATTTAATTGTGCACTTAATTCGTTTTACGCAAAAGAAATTGCCAAACTTGCCTTCGCAGGTAATTGTTGTGTTAGCTTATTTATTAGTAATTGCGATCATTTATTTTGCGATTACCATATATATGCCAATATTAATTAAACAAATTGTTAAAATGAGTCATTCTTTAATGGAATTTTATCAATCTGATAATATGGACTGGTTAACGCAATATTTGAACCATTATATCAGCGATAGTGAAATCACAACGCAGGCAAAGCATGGTGTAACTATCTTGGTTCACGCCTTAACTAATGTGGGTACATTAACGATTGCGTTCTTTATGTCACTAATTATGAGCTTTTTCTATACTATTGAACTTGATTCAATGAACGAATTTTCTCATACTTTTTTGAATAGTCGCCATTTATCTTGGCTGTTTAAAGATATTGCCTACTTTGGTAATAAGTTTGTTAATACTTTTGGCGTGGTTTTAGAAGCTCAATTCTTCATTGCCTTATGTAATACTGCGATGACAATGATTTGCTTAATTATCATGAAAATGCCGCAGATTATTGCGCTTGGTTTAATGGTCTTTATTCTAAGTTTGATTCCAGTTGCTGGTGTAATTATTTCATTGATTCCATTAAGTTTTGTGGCTTATTCAGTAGGCGGAATTAGGTATGTAATCTATATCTTTATTGTTATTATGATAATTCATGCAATTGAAGCCTACATTTTGAATCCTAAGTTCATGTCAAGTAAAACGGAATTACCAATTTTCTATACCTTTGTGGTTTTGCTTGCAGGTGAGCATTTCCTTGGAACGTGGGGATTAATTGTTGGAGTACCAATCTTCACTTTCTTGTTGGATATCTTAGGAGTAAAGTCAGTTAAAAAGAAAAAACCAACAATTTTAAAAATTGAAAACAAAAAATAAAAGCAGCTGTCAAAGCTGCTTTTTGCGTATTGTAAATAGGATTGTAGGTCCCAAATGAGAATATATGAAAAATACGAGATATGAATGGAGTTTTTAATTTTGCTATTCACAATACAATATTAATTACGCAAAAAAATCTGACTTTTTGTTGTTTTCTTATAAAAATTTTCAAACACTAATAATAGCGGTTTCACATCTTTCTTTGTTAAACTGAAAATGAAAGAAAAATGTGAGGCAATCTTATGAAAAAATACGATTATATAATTTTAGGAACAGGTCCTGCAGCATATCAATTTATTAAGCTCTTAGCTACACAACGTAAATCAATTTTAGTGATTGAAAGTGGCTTATTCGGTGGAACTTGTCCCAATGTCGGTTGTGAACCAAAAATCTATTTAGATGGTGCTGTTCAAGCTGCGCTTCTTAGCAGGCAATTAGAAAGTCATGGCATTGAACAGGCTGCGACGATTAACTGGTCACAATTAATGAAAGAGAAGAAGGAACGATTTGCTAGTTGGCCAAGTGAAACAAGAAAAAATATTAGCAAGATCTGCGATGTAGTCAGTGGGAGTGCACATTTTATTGATCAACAAACAATTGCAGTAAATCAAAGGTATTTCCAGGGAAATAAAATTATTATCGCAACTGGGAGACGACCGCATGAACTATCAATTCCAGGGGCTAAGTTTTTGCATGATAGTTCAGATGTATTATCTTTAAATAAAGTTTCAGAACACGTTACCTTTATTGGCGCGGGTTATGTGGCGATGGAGTTAGCTACTTTCCTAGCGGCTGCAGGCAGTCAAGTAACCATTTTGGTTAGAGGAAAACATGTATTAAGACATTTTTATCAAAAGTATAGTGCTGAACTAGTTACTAGAATGGTGCAACGCGGGATTCAATTTAAGTTTGCTACTGAGGCAACTTGCATTACACAATTAAGTGATAAATATGTTGTTGAATTAAATCAAGGCAGTTCCCTTGTAACTGATTATGTTGTGAATGCTAGTGGGCGTACGTCAAATATTGAAAAGCTCGATTTATCTGCTGCACAGATTGACTATTCACCTAAGGGAATTAATGTGGATCAGCATTTACAAACAAGCGTTAAAAATATTTATGCAATTGGCGATGTTACGAGTCAGGATGTACCTAATTTAACTACGGTAGCAGAGTTTCAGTCGCACTATCTTTTCAATTCTCTTGAAAAAGGTTTAAGTCAGCCAATCAATTATCCTGCGATCGGGACCGGTGTATTCGCCTTTCCGCAATTGGCTCAAGCTGGAATTAACCCTGATAGTGTTTCTGAGGATAAAGATAATTTTGAAATTGTTGAATATGAACTAAGTCAGAGTAGTTTATATGCTGGTCAAAAAGAAAAAGGATTGCTAACGGTAGTTTATGATAAAGCTAATTATATCGTTGGAGTTAGCGAAATCAGCACCAGTGCAGTTAATGATGTGAATTATTTTGTTCCAATTATTGGACTAAGAATCAGGAAGAATGAATGGCATCAAAATGTATTGCCAATTTATCCAGCCTTAGCTGATAAGATTGAAGGAATTTTGAGATAGAAAAAAGACACCATTAAGGTGTCTTTTAATTATGAATCTAATTTTTACAAGTCGCTTCCACCATAGTTAGGAGCTTCTTTAGCCATTTGAACATCATGTGGGTGAGATTCGCGAAGACCAGCGTTAGTAATTTGAACAAATTGACTGTTTTCAATCAATTCTTCAATTGTACCAGCACCAACGTAACCCATACCAGCACGTAAACCACCGTCAATTTGGTAAATAATATTTGAAACGTCACCTTTATAAGGAACTAAAGCTTCAACACCTTCAGGAACTAACTTGTTTGCTTCGTTAACTCCGCCTTGGAAGTAGCGGTCAGAAGAGCCGTGTTGTTGAGACATAGCACCAACTGAACCCATACCGCGGTAGGACTTAAATTTCTTACCTTCGTTTGTGAAAATCGTACCAGGTGCTTCAGTGGTACCTGAGAACATTGAACCGAGCATAACGGCATTTCCTCCAGCAGCTAAGGCTTTTACAACATCCCCAGAGTACTTAATACCACCATCGGCAATGATCTTCTTACCGTATTTTTGAGCAACGTTAGCAGCATCATAAATAGCAGTAATTTGTGGAACACCGACACCAGCAACAATACGAGTAGTACAAATTGAACCAGGTCCGATTCCGACCTTAACAACGTCAACACCAGCGTCAAATAAGGCAGCAGTTCCTTCGCCAGTAGCAACGTTTCCTGCAATCAGAGTAGCCTTAGGAAAATGATCGCGAATTTCTTTGATCTTACGCAGAACACCTGCAGAGTGACCATGTGCAGTATCAATCACAATTGCGTCAGCACCTGCCTTAAGTAAAGCTTCAGCACGTTCAAAAGTATCACTAGTAACGCCAACAGCAGCGGCAGCTAAAAGACGGCCTTGAGTATCAACTGCAGGGTGAGATAAGTTAGGATCAACAGCTTTAGTTTTAGCTTTTTTAACCTCTTCAACCTGGGCTTCGATTGAAAGGTTCTTGTGAATAACACCTAAACCACCATTTTCGGCCATGGCAATTGCCATATCGCCTTCAGTAACAGTGTCCATTCCAGCAGAAATAAGTGGAATGTGCAACTGAAGATTAGGCGCTAATTTTGTATCAAGTTTAACTTCATTAGGCAGCACATGACTTTCAGCTGGAATTAAAAGTACATCATCAAAAGTTAATCCTTTTTTGGCAAATTTTGTTTCCCACAAACTCATTGTAAAGTCCTTTCTATAGAAGCAACGTTTTAATATTAAATTAGCTAAACTTTACTCGAATCTGGACCAGAAGTCAATTGGAAATTTGATTTATTTTTTTAACAATTAAATTTGCTAGTAACTTATAACCGTTGACTCCGAAGTGAAGTCCGTCATTCTTTTTTCCGTTGAAAATTTCGGGAAAGTTTTTATTTTCTTGCATTTTACTTGCAAGATCAATAATTGAAAATTTGTATTCACTAGCTACTTTTTTAACAATATTGCCGTATTCCATAACTAAGCGGTTGTTTCTTACTCTTTGTTTATTTTCATCCACTGCTGGCGGAGTGATAAAGATAACTTTTTCTGGATAATAAAGCCAAATAATGCTTGATGCAATTAACTCTAAATTTTTTTCAAATTGACGAAGAGGAACTTGCTTATGCGTTGCTAAGTCATTAGTACCAACTAAAATAATTAGGTAGTTACACTTAGGCTGGTTAAAAACTAGATTAGGTAATGAAAGAGCAAGACCACCAGAATTAATTCCTGAAATTGCAGTGTTGTAAATATTACAAGAAAGAAATTTTTGTAGCTGAAAATTAAGTTCTGGAATTGAGTGGTTTTCAGGACGGGCAATAATGCTATCACCAGTTAGAAGTAATTTCATATCAGAATCCTTTAGTTAGAAAAAAGACCTTGAGAAAAATCTCAAGATCTTTTTTATTATCAATAATTTAATCTTTAGAACTTGTTCTTGTCTAAAGCAACTGGTGAGTCAGGCTTTTCACCGTTGATTAACTTCAAGTTGTTGTCAAATGCCTTAACAACCATGTTACGTACTGCGTGAGTAGTGTAGAAAGCAGTATGTGGAGTTACCAAAACATTTGGACGATCGATTAAGTCAGCTAAACGAGCATCTGGGAATTCTTTGCCTTCCCAATCCTTGTTAAATACACCAACTTCACCTTCGTAAGTGTCCATTACGAAACCAAAAATCTTACCTGAGTCTAAACCACGGATAACAGCATCAGTGTCAACAAGTGGACCACGTGAGCAGTTTACGATTACAACGCCGTCCTTCATTTCAGCGATTGACTTGTCGTTGATCATGTGAACGTTAGCTGGAACATCTGGTACGTGAAGTGAAATTACATCAGCTTGCTTGTATAAGTCATCAAGTGAGTCAACGTAGTAACCCTTCTTTTCAAGTTCTGGGTTCTTGAAGATATCGTAAGCAATAACCTTTGCGCCGAAACCTTCCATAATTCTCATAAATACTTGACCAATGTGACCAGTACCAACAACACCAACAACTTGGTCACGAACTTCACGACCAATAGTAGGTGCCCAGCGTAAGTCGCGCTTAGCCATCTTTTCATCCATACGCTTGTCTTGACGTAGTACACGAGCAGCTTGGATTGCAGCATGTTCAGCAATTGCGTCAGGAGAGTATACAGGAACGTTAGTGATTTCAAAGCCTAATTCCTTAGCCTTGTCCATGTCAATGTTGTCAACACCAACGTTACGTAATGACATCTTAGTTACGCCAGCATCAGCTAAAGCTTGAAGAGTTTCAGGGGTGTAGTCTAATTGTTGGTAAACAACAACACCGTCAGCACCCTTAGCTAACTTAGCAGTTTCAGGAGTCAAAAGCTTGTCAGTGTATTCAACTTCAACATCCTTGTGAGCATCTTTCCATTCGTTTAAGAAAGGTTCTTCATCTTTACGAATAGCGTAAGCAAAAATCTTTGTCATAAATTCAACCTCCGTCAAAATTAATAGTATGACCGTCTTTTATTATACACTTGACTTTGTTAATAAAAACACAAAATCGAATTTTTTTGAAACTTATTTTAAAGATGTTTCATGTGAAACGATAATTGCAGTGAAAAATAGATTTTCTTTTGCGTATCATTATGGGCTGCCTTATGATAATGGTTAGAAAAAAGAATTGAAAGTAAAGCTACTAAAATGTTATTAAAAATCAGTCAAAATAGATGAGGGAATAAGTAATGTCAGTTGTTGTGAAATATATAGATTTAGATAATAATTCAGCTGAGCTGGCAAGTTCAGAAACGTTAAATGGAAAAGTGGGAGAAAGAGTTAACTATCATACAGCCGAAGAAGTCCAAAAGCTAATAGCTGCTGGTTATGTATTAGTTAATAATCCGTTTGATCTGAATAATGAAGTACATTTTTTTAATGAAACTTCTCAAGAATACAAGCTCACTTTTAAACATGCTCAAGAAGAAGTGACTGCTAAGAATTTAAAATACGATTGTCAATTAGGGGATGTGCAACTTAAAGGAAAGCAAGTAGTCCATTATACGGGTCTTGAAAAAAATATTGCTGACAATATAGTTGAGGTTACTTTTAATAGAAAAATTATCTACGACAAAGTTACTAAGCAGAAAGTGTCACTAAGCGCCTGGCAGCCAGAAAAGTATTATTTGCCGTTAATTGCTACACCTGCTGTTTTAGATTATACGCCTGATAAAACGGTAATTGGCGGAGAAGCTGTTACAGTTCAAAAGCCTAAGCATGAGTACGTCGTTACTTATTTGCCTAATAAGAAAAATGCTAGAAGGCAGAAAGCTGAAATCAAGTTTATTGATGTTGATAACAATAATCAAGAATTAGCTAGCTCTGGCGAATTAAAAGGTAAGCCCGGCAAAGAAATTTCTTACAGTACGACAGAAACTTTAAAAGAACTGTCAGATAAAGGATATGAAGTCATTAATAATGACTTTGATTCTAAGGACCAAAAGCCTGTCTTTGGAAATAGCAGAGATTACATTCAAACCTTTATTATTGCCTTAAGACATAAAAAACAAGCCGTTAATTCTGATCATCCTTCTTCAGAAATTGATCATCGTCTTTATGAAAAAGAAGTACATCGAAAAATTACTTTTTCAGGTTTAAGCGGTCAAAAATTAGATGATATAGTTCAGACTGCTGTCTTAAAACGTAGTCTAACAATGGACATGGTTACTAAAAAGATTATTCAAGGTGAATACACTAGTCAGTGGCAAAGCACAGAAACATATCCTTCAGTAGCCGTTCCTGTTGTTGCAGGATACCATACTAAAACTAAAGAAGTAGTAGCTTGTCCCGTAGTAGAAGAAGACTTAAGCGAAGACATTAAGTACTATGCAAATGGTTATTTGATTCCAGTTGATGCAAATCATAATAAGCTTTCTGAAATAGATAAAAAGCAATTAATCACTAATTCTATTAATCCAACGAAGGCAATTTTCCCTAAATTAGAGCTTGAAAATATTGTCTTAAAGCCAATTAAAGGAGTAGAAATTAAAGATCCGGGACGAGACTATGAAGTTCCATACTTATTAGTTCATAAATATATTGCCGTTGATGAAAAGCATCCTAGAGAGGAAGTAAGTCCAGCATATTATAGGAGAATTGTTACAGCTCGCGTTCATTATCAAGGCGCTGGCGACCAAACTCCTGCTGACGCAGAACAGATAGTTACCTGGACAAGAACAGTAACTTATGACGAAGTAAGTAGAGAAGTTATTGATAATGGAATGTACACGACAGAGTGGCTAGCTGATAAAGATATCTTTGAGGCAACACCTACGCCGGTTATTAAGGGATTTTGCGCTGATATTGGCTTAATTGGCGAACATCCAGTTACAGAAACAGACTTAATGGCGACAGTTACTTATATGCCAGTTGGAAGAATGATCCCAGTTGATGAACATGGAAATGAAATAAAAAATGCGATGCGTTCGCCATACATTAATGACCCATATGATCCAGTGCGGGTACTTTTTACCGAAGAAGTTCCAGAAGTACAAGGATATGCTCTGGTTAATAATACAATTTCAGTTAATGATCCATTTTCTGATACCAAGGTAACTTATACTTTGAAGCCTCGCTATATTCCAGTGAATAGTGAACACCCATATCGCCCGATCAAGCCAACGATGTATAGCGTGCCAGTTAAGGAAACAGTTAAATATCAGGGAGCTGATGAGCAAACGCCAATAGCTCGTTTGCAAGCAGCTCGATGGACTAGAACATTAACAGTCGATGAAAATACTAGTGAATTAATAGACAATGGTAAATATACAACAGCTTGGAAAGTTGATAAAAATCGCTATGCTGCAGTAAAAACACCGATAATTGATGGCTATCATGCTGATAAGAATATTATTGAAGCAAAAGAAGTTAAAAAAGCTGATCTTGATTTTACTGTAATATATAAAGCCAATGGACGTATAGTACCAGTTGATGCAAAAGGCAATTTGTTAGCTAGTGTTGATCAACCATCGTATGTAACTGATCCAGAAGATGCAACAAAGGTTTTACCAAAGCAGGGTGTACCTAGAATAATGAATTATGTGCCAGAACAAGAAGTGATTACGGTAGGGGATGCTAGTGAAGATACACTAGTTAGATATTACACATTTAACGAATGGGGTGAATTAAAAGCTAAGAAAGCGGCTGAGCAGAAACAGAAAGATTTAAAAACAAAGAAACCGATTGAAAATAAAGATGAGCAAGAAAAGATGGAAAAAGTAGAGGAAAGGCAATTAAAATCAGCTGAAGAAGAGAAGAAATCTGAGAAAAAAGATACTGGTTTTAAATCCATGTTTTCTTGGCTTAAGTAGTTATATAACAAATTTAGTATAGATTTTTTGTTATATAAAAATATAAACAAAAGCACTATTTCTGTATACATATAGAAATAGTGCTTTTTCATTGTAAGAATATAACTGCTAGCAAAAAAATATTTTATAAAAGATAAAATAACAAATGAATATTATATATTACTTCATTATATAAAAACAACACATAAAATTCGAATATTATTCATAAAATGAACATACTTTTTTGAATAAAAATAGGCTAAATCCTATAAAAACAGGCATTATAATAGATAATATATTAAATTAAATAACCGTTCCCCCTATTTTTTGAAATAAAAAATACATGTTATAATAACACTAACATTTAGATAGTATGACCAAAATATGTGATTTATTATGACAGTAAATGGAGGGAAACAGGGATGTTATCTAAGAATAACTACCAAGAACGTTTAAGAAAAATGGATGATAAACAAGAACGTTTTTCAATCCGTAAGTTTTCTGTTGGTGCAGCTTCTGTATTGGTTGGTACAGCAATATTGAGCATGCAAAATGTTCAAACTGTACGCGCTGATGCAACAACTGATACTGAAAAAGGTACAACTGATGTAACATCAAAAAATGATGAACAAAATAAGCAAAAAGCTTATAACCAAGTTGTTTCTGAAGATCAAAATAAGGCAAGTAAAACTACCGATACTACTATGGTGGGCCAAGATAGCAAGGTAGCTTCTTTTAGTGCGTCTAAAAATGAAGGTACATTTGCAGAAGCCTCTAGTGAAGACAAGACTTCATCAACTACTGATGCAACTCAGAATAAGGCTTCAGAAAATACTAAAGCAACTGAAGATAATAAAGTTGATGCAGTAGCAGATAAGAGTACTGAAGATAAGACTAACACTGCGACAACTCAGGAAAGTAGTGATAATAAGTCAACTGAAAATAAAACTACTGATGCACAAAAGGTAGAATCTAAAGTTGCAACTGCTAAAGCAACAACTGATACTGCTAACTCAGTTAAGACCGCATCAACTACTAGTACTGATCAAACTACTTCGGTAAACACTACGACTTTCAATACTAATCAGTCTTCAACTGCAGCATTATTTTCAGCTTCAGCATTGAGTGAAAGTAAAGCATTAGCTGCAACTCCACGTGCAAGTTCAGCTACTACTAATGCTCAAGCTAAGAACAATAATTACAAGCTTGTAACTAGTTCAAGTGAACTTCAACAAGCAATTAATAGTGGAGTAGCTGGTATTAACATTGATAGAAGTATTGATGCTTCTAACGTTAACTTAGCAATTACCAATACTTTTGCGATTGTTGGTATCAATGACGCTGCTGTCCTTAACTTAGGTCAAAAATCTCTTAATAATTCTGGTAACTTAACTCTTCAAGATATTACTATCAATGGTGCTGTTTCTGGTAATGGTACTGTTAACATTAAGGGTAATGTTACTTCTAATGTCAATGAAAATAACTCACTTATTAAAGGTGCAACAGCTGATGCAGCTAATGCAGCTTTAAAAGATCAAACAAGTACTGGTACGATTGGAACACAAGGTACAAGCTGGGCAAGTGGTAGCAGTAATCAAAATGGTTGGACAGTTAAAGGCTGGAATTATGCAAACTTTAGTGGTTCTAAGGTTAATGTAGCAGCTGATGCTAACTTGACTATTAATCGTTCAGCAATTGGTGATGGTATTCATTTAGCAAATAATGGTACAGTTAACGTTGCTGACGGCGGTCAGTTGACTATTAATATGAATACTAACAACGATTTAAATACTACTGCTCGTTATCACAATGCAGGTATTTTCGCTGTGGGTAATGGTAACTTCACTACTGGTTATAAGTCAGTTGTTACATTAAATACGAGTATCGGTCAAGGTATTGCCATGACTGGTATGAGACCTTATGTTACTGATACTGATGTTTTTGGTGGCTATAGCGCTCGTGATCGTGGCGATGGATCAGGTCAAATTAATTTAGGTCAGTATTCAACTTTGAACTTCACTGGACGTGATGGTGTTATTTTAGGTAATAACTCTAATTTTAACGTTGGTGATAGTGCAAACGTTCACTTTGAAAACAAAGGCCGTGGTGTTGCCCTTGATTTAGCTGCTAATAGTAATATTAATATTGATGATCACGCTGTAACTTATTTCCATTCTGTTGGAAAGACTACTACTAACGCACTTGGTAATACTGTTGGTGCTTCAGGTAGCTTTAGTGGCTATAACTATATTGGTGTAAACGAAGGCGGTAACATTACTGTTGGTAAATTTGCAACATTTAGAGTTATTCTTGAGGGTCGTGGTAACAATAATTATGATGATGTTGTTTCATTAGACTCACAAAATACTAATACCAATGCTGCATTTACCTCTAAAACTGGTGCAATTGTCGATATCCGTGATGACAACACTAACTTCTATGCTGAATTAATTTCATTCCCATTAGGTGCATCTAACACTAGAATTGATATCCATGATCCATTAATGCTTAACTTACAGCGTTACTCAAGTGGTGGTCCAACTACTGGTTGGATGCCAATTGGTGGAGATATGATCAATACAACATCGAACCAATATACTGCTAACTTAATTTATATGAGTGGTAGTAAAGGTGTATTTAGTGTAGATGGTACTAATTACGTTGTTTATCAAAAAATTAAGTCTGATGGTTCTAAGCAAATTTGGTTAAACGTTAATGGCGTTAATATTCCAATGAGCGGATTCCAAACTAAAGATATTTGGGATAATCAGGCAAACCCGGATGTATCAATTAAAGGTAACGACTTAACAAGTGGAATTAGAGCTAACCAAGTTCACAACTATGATGGTACTCCATTAACTGGTAAGGATGCACCATATTACGGTATTTCTACTCAACGTGCTAGTCAACAAATCTGGTTCCCACACAAGACTCAAATGGAAGTGGTTGGCAGCCATACCAATACCATTAAATACGTTTACGAAGATGGTACTCCAGTACTTGATGAAAATGGTAATCAAATTGTTAAGACTCAAAACCTTAATTTAACTCGTAAACTTACTCTTGATATCACTGATGACAAGATTGAAGAAATTCAAAAATATGCCTTAACACATAATGCTGATCAAACTTTAGAGTATATTAAGAATGCACAAGGTGTAAGTGAAGACTCTGGTTGGGTTTATACTGATGCTCAAGGTAATACTGTTACTGATCCATATGCTACTGTTGTTTCTCCAGTTGAAGATGGCTACACTGCTTCTATTGAATCTTCAAATGTTCCTGGAATCACTGAAGGAGCAGATGGAACCTCTGTAACTGCTAAATTACAATACAAAGAAGAACTTGTTCAAAACGGTGAGTTATCAAATAACTATAAACAAAACGGACTTAGTGCAATTTTACCTGATAATTACGAAACTGTAGTTGTTTACAAGAAGGCAAAAGAAGTAACAAATACTCTTAAGTTCTACGACGATACAACTAAGTCATACATTTCTACTGTTGCCGATCAAACAGCAACTGGTAAAGAAAATGATGATGTTAACTTTAAAGATGGAGCAAGTACTGTAAAGTCATTAGAAGATCAAGGATACAAGTTTATTAATGTAACCGATGGTACTCCTGATGATACTAATGCAACTGTTTTATCTGGTGACACATTTAGTGATGTTGATTTCGGTAAGTTTGGTAAAGACGGCAAGACTTTTGTAGTCCACTTAACTCATAAAGTAGTTCCAGTAACTCCTGATACTCCAAATGTTCCATCAAACAGTAAAGTTTCTAAAGACGATCTTACTAAGACAGCAACTCGTACTATTCACTATGTTGAAAATGATCAAAACGGTGCGGAATTAAAAGAATCAACTGTTCAAACTGTAAACTACACTGGTACTGCATATGTTGATGTAGTAACTGGTCAAATGGTAAATGCTAAAGCTGATGGCAAAGATGCTCAAGGCAATACTACTTATGTAGTTGACACTGACAACAAGAAGCAACCATCAATTACTTGGACTACAGATAACAACGGTAAGTTTGCTCAAGTTACTCCAGATGCAAGCATCAAGAAGGGTGATGATACTTGGACAACTGGTGTAAAATCTGTTGATGAAAAGAATGCTCCAGATGTTTCAACTATCACTGGCAAGACAACTAATGAAGATGTCTATGTACCATATACTTTAAGCCAAAAGACATATACTGGTACTAAGGAAACTAAGACCGTTACTCGTGTAATCAACTATCTTGATAATGAAACTAAACAACCAGTTTCAGATGCCGTAGAACAAACAACTACTTTATCTCGTACACAAATTAAGGACGAAAAAGGTAACGTAATTGGTTACGGTACTGTTTCTGAAGATGGTCATAGTTACACTTTAAACAATGACTGGACTATTGATAAAAATGGCTGGGTAGCTCAAGTTTCACCAGATGAAACTGCTAAGGGTTACAAGGAGACTCCTCACTTTGAAGATGGTAAAGATGCTTCAACTGTTGCTGCCGATACTCCAAGTGTAACTGATCCACAAGATGTTACAGTTAATGTCTTCTACGATCACGACACTACTCCAGTAACTCCTGACAAGCCAGGTCATGGGCTAACCCACGATGACTTAAACAAAGATGTTACTAGAACTATCAACTATGTAGATACTACTGGTGCTGCAGTTAACGGTGCTCCAGATGGTAAGAGTACTTACACTCAAACTGCTCACTTCACTCGTACTGCTATTGTTGATAAGGTAAATGACAAATTGCTTGGCTACGATATTAATGGCGATGGTTCTGTTGATATCAGCCCAGATGCTGGTGACTTTGCATGGAAGTCAACTGATGCTAATTTACCTGCAGTAACTTCTAAGGCTCCTAGTGAAGTTGGATACGATAGCGTTGATACTCCAGTAGTTCAAGCTACAACTGTTGCTTATAATTCTGAACCAATCAACGTAACTGTAACTTACAGTAAGAATGCTCAACAAGGGTCATTCCAAATTCATTACATTGATGAAGATAACAATAATGCAATTCTTCATCAGGATACTGTTTCTGATAAAATTGGTGATTCTGTAACATACTCAACTGCTGATCAAATTCAGCTTTGGGAAAGCAAAGGATACGTCCTTGACCAAGATGGTTACACTACTCAAACTACAGTTAATGAAGATAACAATGGCAAGACTTACATTGTTTCCTTTAAACATGGACGTAAGAATGGTACTACTGAAACTCTTGTACCAACTGAAACTATTCACTTCCAATACGCAGATGGTACTAAAGCAGCTGATGATGTACATGGTAATGCAGGTGACTTTAAGTTTACTCGTACTCCAATTATTGATACTGTAACCGGTCAAATCGTTGATCCAGGTACTTGGAACAAGGAAAGTTACACTTTTGATGATGGTCAAAAGAACGTTAAGGTAATTAATGGCTACGTTGCAGATAAGGCAACTTATGGTAACAAGACTGCAACTCCAACTGACTTGAATGTTGAAGATACTGTAACTTACAGAAAGATTAGCAACATTATCCCAGTTGATGAAAACGGTAATCAAATTCCAGGAACTACTCCAGTAGATTACAAGAACGATCCAAGTGATCCAACTAAGGTAACTCCAGACGAAGAAAGTCCAAAGGTACCAAGTGGCTGGACAATTTCACCTAACCAACCAGAAGGTGTAACTCCAAATACTACAACTAATACGGCTAAAGTAACCCCAGTAGATCCTACAAAACCAACTAATGTTGTGTACACTAAGGACAATGCTCCAGTAGATAAAGCTACTGTAATTGTTCGTTACCACGATGACACTACTAATCTTGATCTACCTGAATCATTTGACTCAGGTAATAAAGAAGTTGGTACAGATACTGGATACACTCAAGCTGACATTAACAAAGTGGTTCAAGAATATGAAGCTAAAGGTTACTACTACGTAACTACTGATGGCACTCTTCCAACTACTATCCCAGCTGGCGGTGCTACTATTGTGGTTCACTTAGCTCACAACCAAATTCCAGTAGGTCCAGATACACCTGATAAGCACGGCGTTGATCCAGATCAAGTTAAGAAGGCATACACTTCAACACTTCACTACCAAGATAGCGAAGGCAAGACTTTAAGTCCTGATCAACAACAAACTTCAACTTGGACTCGTACAGTTACTGTTGATACTGTAACTAACCAAATTGTAAATGGTGGTAAATACGACACTAACTGGACTTTACAAGATGCAAATGATAAATATAGCAACTTTACTGTTCCAGTAGTTGAGGGTTACGTTGCTAGAAAGACTACAAACAACGGTGCAACTGTAACTACTGTTGTTGCAGGTCAAACTAAGGTACAACAAAACTTAGAAGATACTGTTGTTTACGATAAAGTTGGTAAGCTTGTACCAGTAGGTCCAGATGGTAAGACTCCAATTCCAGATGCACCAACTCCAAGTTATCCAAATGATCCAACAGATCCAACTAAGGTAATTCCAAACGAACCAGTTCCAGACGTTCCTGGTTACACTCCTGTTGATCCAACTCCTATAACACCAGAAGATCCAACTAAGGATACTCCAGTTCCTTATACTAAGGATCCAGTAAAGGCTGGTTTGACTGTTCAATATATTGATCAAGATAATAACAATAGCGTAATTAAGTCTGATGCAGTAGATGGTAATATTGGCGACAAGATCGACTACAGTACTGCAAGCTCAATTACTGACTTTGAAAACAAAGGCTACATTCTTGTAACTGACGGCTTTACTGGTCAAGCAGGAGATGAATTTACTACTGAAAACAATGGTCAAGTTTACAAAGTTGTCTTCAAACACGGAACTCGTCCAGTAACTCCAGAAAACCCAGCAGATCCAAACGAGCCAGTAGATCCAGATCATCCAGATACACCAACTCCAAGTAATCCAAACTTGAGTAAAGAAGATCTTCAAAAGACGATTACTCGTACAATTGAATATAAGTATGCAGATGGTACACAAGCACATGAACCAGTTAAGCAAGAATTAACATTTACTGGTAAAGGTACTATTGACTTAGTAACTGGTAACTTGGTAACTGTTGATGAAGATGGTAACATTACTAGCCAAAACGGCAAGATCACTTGGAACCATGAGAGTCAAGAATTTGAAGCAGTTCCAGCAATTGATCACGATGGTTACTACATTTCAAGCATTAACCAAAGTAATTCAACAGCTAGTGTTGATGGTCAAACAGGTGCTGTAGGTACTGAAACAGTAACTCCAAATAGTCAAAATGGTAATATTGTAATTACTTTGACTAGGAACCCAGATGTTCCAGTAGCTGCCCAAGGATCAATTAACTATATCGACGATACTACTGGTCAAACTATTGAAAGTGCAAACTTCTCAGGTAATGTTGGTCAAAAGATTAATTACACTACTGCTGGTAGCATCAAGAACTGGGAAGCTAAGGGATACAATTTAGTATCTAATAACTTCAAGGATGGCGAAGAAGTATTTACTGATGGTAAGAATGCGTTTGAAGTACACTTAGTACACGCTACTACTCCAGTAACACCAGAAAATCCAGGAAAACCAGGTGAACCAGTAAATCCAACTAATCCAGATGATCCACACAAGTATCCAGATAACTATGTACCACAAGAGTTAGCTAAGACTGTAACGCGTGATGTAACTTATGTTTACGCAGATGGTAGCCAAGCAGAAGCTCCAGTACATCAAGAAGTTAAGTTTACAGGTAATGGTTACCTTGACTTAGTAACTGGGGAATATGTAACTGTTGATAATAACGGCAAGATCACTGGTAAAGGTCAAATTAACTGGACCCCAGAAAGTGCAAACTTTGATGCAACTAAGTCAATTGATACTTCTAAGTACCAAATTGTTGGTATTAAAGAAAACAATACTACTGCAAATGTAGATCAGACTACTGGTGTTGTTGCGGGTGAAACTGTAACTCAAAACAGTAACAATAGTTCAGTTGTAATTACTTTAGCTAATAAGCCTGCTCCAGTAGTTGAAAAGGGTTCAATTACTGTAAAAGTTCATGATTTAACTGATAATGTTGACTTACCTCAATACGGTAAGGAAAGCGGTGAACAAGAAGTTGGTACTAGCTTTACTTATGATAAGAATGCTGTAATTACTGAACTTATTAACAAGGGCTACAAATTAGTTGATGGTGGTGAAAATGTTCCATCTGAAGTAGCTAAAGGTGCCAAGACAATTACAATTCTTGTAGAGCACGATACTGTTCCAGTAACACCAGAAAATCCAGGAAAACCAGGTGAACCAATCAATCCTAACGATCCAGACGGTCCAAAATGGCCAGAAGGCACTGATGAGAATAGTGTGAAGAGAACAGGAACTCAAACTATTCATTACGAAGGTGCAGGTGACAAGACACCTAGTGACGATGTACAAACATTCGACTTCACTAAGAAGATGCTGGTTGACAAGGTAACTGGTAAGATCATTGACTCAGGTGAATGGAATGTAACTAGCCACACATTTGGTTATAAGGATACTCCAGTAATCGATGGTTACCACGCAGATAAGCGTAATGCTGGTGGTTCTGTAGTAACACCAAATGACTTGAACAAGAAGGTAGTAGTAACTTACAAGCCAAACGGCAAGATCATTCCAACTGATCCAAGTGGCAACCCAATTCCGAACGTACCTACTCCAACTTACCCAACCGATCCAACAGACCCAACTAAGGTAGTACCAGACGAACCAGTACCTGATATTCCAGGTATGACGCCAAGTACACCAACAGTAACGCCAGAGGATCCAGGTAAGGATACTCCAGTACCATATAACCCAGTAGTTCCAGCTAAGAATCAAGTTGCGCAAGTTATCTATCGTGATGTACAAGATGGAGCTAATAAGCAATTAGCAACTTCAGGTGACTTGACTGGTAAGAGCGGTTCAGAAATCAGCTACTCAACTGCTGATCAAATTAAGAAATTAATTAACCAAGGTTATGTTCTTAAGAATGATGGCTTCCCAGCAGGTGCTGTATTTGATAATGACGATAGTAAGAATCAAGTATTCTACGTAGACTTCATTCATGGTCAAGCTCCAGTTAATCCAGATAATCCACATGAAGGTATTGATCCAAGTCAATACGAAAAGACTGTTACGGAAAAAGTTCATTATGTAGGTGCGGGCGATAAAACTCCAGCTGATAATGTTCAAAACTCTAAGTGGACTAGAACTTTAACTATTGACACAGTAACTGGTAAAGTTGTTGAAAATGGTCAATACACTACTGATTGGTCAATCGCTAAGGGTGAAAAGACTGTTTACGATCAAGTAAGTACTCCAGTAATTGATGGTTATCACGCAGATAAGAGAGAAGTTCCTGCTACTGCTGTGACTCAAGATGATATTGAAGTAACAGTAACTTATAAACCAAACGGCAAGATCATTCCAACTGATCCAAGTAGCAACCCAATTCCAAACGTACCAAACCCAACTTACCCAACTGATCCAACCGATCCAACTAAGGTAGTGCCAGACGAACCAGTACCTAATATTCCAGGTATGACGCCAAGTACACCAACAGTAACGCCAGAAGATCCAGGTAAGGATACTCCAGTACCATATAACCCAGTAGTTCCAGCTAAGGATCAAGCAGCAGTTGTTAACTATGTGGATGCAGATAATAACAATACAATCATCACTAGTTCTGGCAACTTAACTGGTAAAGCTGGTTCAAGAATTGATTACAGTACTAAGACAACCATTGCAGATCTTGAAAATAAGGGTTACGTACTCGTAAATGATGGCTTCCCAGCAGATGCTACATTTGATAATGATGACAGCACGACTCAAGTCTTCACTGTTGTATTGAAGCACGGTACGGTGCCAGTAACTCCTGAAAACCCAGGTAAGCCAGGTGAACCAATCAATTCTAATGATCCAGACGGTCCTAAGTGGCCAGAAGGCACTGATGAGAATAGTGTAAAGAGAACAGGAACTCAGACTATTCACTATGTTGGTGCAGGCGACAAGACACCTAGTGACGATGTACAAACATTTGACTTCACTAGAAAGATGGTAGTTGATAAGGTAACTGGAAAAGTCGTTGATGGTGGTTCATGGAACGTAACTAGCCACACATTTGGCTACAAGAATACTCCAGTAATTGATGGTTACCACGCAGATAAGCGTAACGCTGGTGGTTCTGTAGTAACGCCAGATGACTTGAATAAGACTGTAACAGTAACTTACAAACAAAATGGTAAGATCGTTCCAGTTGATCCAAGTGGCAACCCAATTCCAAACGTACCAAACCCAACTTACCCAACAGATCCAACAGACCCAACTAAGGTAGTACCGGATCAACCAGTTCCAGAAGTACCAGGTATGACGCCAAGTACACCAACAGTAACGCCAGAAGATCCAGGTAAGGATACTCCAGTACCATATAATCCAGTTAAGAATCCTGATAAAGTAACAACAGTTGAAGGTAAACAAATTGTTCACTTTGTAGATGGTGACAACGGTAACACTCCACTTAGAGATCCAAATACTCAAACTCATGAGTTTAAGATCACCAATGGTGTACCGGATGAATCAAGCCACACATTTACTTTGGTTGATGTTCCAGTCATTCCAGGATATGTTGCTGAAGTTAAGTCCGCTGGTGGAAAGACAGTAACCCCAGATACTCCTCTTGCAGAAGTAACTGTTGTCTACCATAAGGTTGGTAAGATCGTGCCAGTTGATCCAAATGGCAACCCAATTCCAAATGTACCAACCCCAAGCTACACTAACGATCCAACCGATCCAACTAAGGTAGTACCAAATGAACCAGTACCAGCTATTACTGGTAAAACTCCAGATAAGACTTCAGTGACTCCAGTTGATCCAACTAAGGACACTCCAGTGGTTTACAAGAATAATGAAGTTCCAGCAACTCCAAATTCACAAAAAGCTGTAGTTAACTTTATCGATGTTAATACTGGTAAGCTTATCAAGACTTCTGGTATTCTAAGTGGTCGTCCAGGTGAAGACATCAATAAGTTGTACTCATCTGCTGAAGTAATTAAGCAGTTAGAAGAGGCTGGTTACGAAGTTGTTTACAATGCATTTGATGGCGATGGCGTAACTAAGTACTTTGACGATGATGACAATACAACACAACAATTTACTGTTGCTTTGAAACTAAAAGAAAAAGCTAAGACGCCATATCCAGTTGTTCCTGCTCCAGAAACCCCAGCTAAAGAGCCAGAAGCTCCAGCAGAAAAGGTATCTAGACCTGAACAACCAGTTAAGCAAAATGTTAGTGTTCCAACTCCACAAAAGCCTGTAGAGAAGAAGACTAATAATAAGAAAGAAGTTCTACCTCAAACTGGTGCAGATAATAATGAAGCAGCCTCAATTTTAGGAGCTGTTGCAACAGCAATCGGTATGACTAGCTTAATTGGAGCAAAGAGACGCAAGAAAGATGATAAATAATTTTTAAAATTAAATATCTTTTTCAAATTAGCTAATAAAAAGGGCGTTGAGACTTGATTCTCAGCGCTCTTTTTTAATACATTATATTTGTAAATAAATGCGTATATAAGTTAGGAAAAGACATACAATGATAGAGAATAATTCGCTTTAAGAGGGGGCAGCTAGTGTATGGATAATTTAAGTGAAAAAGCCGCATCCGTGGTTATCAAGTATACTGATTTAGATAATAACTTAGCCGAGCTTTCAAATTCTGGAAGTTTGACCGGGAATATCGGCGAAGTAATTAATTATAGTACGGCAGATGAAATAAAAAAATTAGCAAAACAAGGATATGTATTAGTTAATAATCCTTTTGATAATAAAGGGAAAGCGCCAGTATTTAGTGGAGACCAAGACAGTTACATGGTTACTTTTAAGCATGGTAGAGAACGCGTCACTGCTGATAATCTAAAATATGGCTGCAAACTTGAAGATTTGCAAGTAAAGGGAACACAAACTGTTCATTATGTTGGTGCAGGAAGTCGAACTCCGCGAAATGAAGTATCAACAATTACTTTTAATCAAATCCTGGTTTATGATCAAGTAACTGGGAAAAAAATTGGTAGTAAAGGCTGGGAAAAAGTTGAACAGTCTTTCCCCGTAGTTGCTGCCCCGAGCATTTTAGGCTATATTCCTGATCAAGTATTAGTCGGAGGTAAGGCAGTTACTGCTGATGCTCCTAACCGGGAATATACTATTACTTATAAAGTTAATGAACATATTTCTAATAAAGAACAAAAGGCTGAAGTTAAGTATCTTGACATTGATAGTAATAATGAAGAGATTGTGGAATCTGAACTTTTAACGGGAAAACCAAATACTAAAATTAACTATAGTACTATCGATCAGCTTAAAAAGTTAGGTGAAAAGGGATATGAAGTTGTAAGTAATGGCTTTGACGCTAACGGCGATGTCCAATTCTTCGATACTAGTGATGAATATGTCCAAACTTTTATCGTTACCTTAAAACATAAGCAAGTCTTGGTAAATGCAGAAAATCCACTGGATGGGATTGATGAAGCAGAATATCATAAGACAAGCAAACGCGTTGTTTCTTATGCTGGTGCTGAGGATGAAACGCCAGAAGAAGTAGTTCAGTTGGTAAATTGGAATCGAAATCTTACTGTGGATGCAGCTACAAAAAGAGTTATCGCAGACGGAAAATATACTACTGATTGGAAGCCAGAGCGAGAATCATATTCAGCAATTTCTGTGCCGGTAGTTAGTGGATATCATACTCGTATTAAAGAAGTGCCCGAAGAAAAGGCAAGACTGGCTAATATAACTGAAAAGATTAGGTATGTAAAAAATGGCTACGTGATTCCAGTTGATGAAAATGGACAAAAAATCGATAGTTTACCTAAATTACGTTTTGCGTCAGATAAAGATGACCCAACTTTAGTATCCTTGCCAGAGAATAGTTTAAAGGATGAAAAGTATGAGCCGGAAAAGGTTGATCTTACTGAAATTGATCCAGCAAAAGATTTTGAAGCTAAATATCTTTTGAAACATAAATATGTGACTATTAACAAAGATAACTCTCATTTTGACATTAACCCTGGTTCATATCGTCGTACTGTTACAGCAATAGTTCGCTATGAAGGAGCGGGAGATAAAAATCCTAAGGATTCTATTCAAACTGTTCAGTGGAATAGAAGCATCACTTATGATGAAGTAACAAAAGAAATTCTGGAAGACGGAAAATATACTACTGATTGGAAGCCAGATAAAGAATACTTCGAAGCTGTAGATACACCAGTAATTTCTGGATTTACTGCTGATATCGGAGTTGTTGCTAAGCATGATGTAACGCAAAGCGATCTTTTTGCGACGGTTAAGTACCAAAAGAATGGTGCAATTATTCCTGTTGATGAAGGTGGAAAAGAAATTGCTAAAGCTAAACCAATTCCATTTCTTACTGATTTAACAGATCCAACTAGAGTTTTAGCAACTGAAGAAATTCCTGAAATCAAGGGCTACCGCCGAACTGAAGAATCAGTTTTAATTAAAGATCCCTTAAAAGACATTAAAGTTACATACATTTTAAAGCCAAACTATGTCTTAGTGGATAGTGAACACCCGTATCGAACAGTTAAGCCGCACAACTATAGTATTCCTGTTAAAGAGACTATTCATTATGTAGGTGCTGACGAAAAAACTCCAGCTGATCGAATTCAGGGTGCACGCTGGCGTAGGTCTTTGACAGTAAATGATAATAACGGAAAAGTGATTGAAGACGGCAAATACACTACTGATTGGAGCGTTGATAAAAAAGAATATAGCGCAGCTGTAACGCCAGTCGTTGATGGCTATCATGCAGATCAGTATCAAGTTAAAGCCCATGGGGTTAATAAGGAAGATATTGATGTAGAGGTAAAATACCAGAGAAACGGTCAAATTGTACCAGTAAACTCTAAAGGTGAAAAAATTGAACATGCAGATTGTCCAGTTTATATCACTGATCCAACAGATGCGACAAAGGTTCTGATGGAGCAGCCTGTGCCACGGCTATTGAACTATATGGCGCAAGACTCTTCGATTGTTGTCAAAGATCCAAGTCGTGATACTAAAGTTACTTATTATACTTTTGCTGAAATTAAAGAACTAAGTTCAGCTAAAAACTTGAAAACTGAGATCCAATCAATTGATGGAAAAACTGCAACTTCGAATGTTGTATCTCTTCCAGTTAATGGCAAGAGGAGAAAAGCGGTTGTTACATTCGTTGATTTGAGTAACAATGCAACTCAAATTGCATCTTCTGGTGTTTTAAGCGGAAATGTTGGTGATAAAATTACTGACTTGTATAACACGAGTAAGCAAGTTGAAGAGCTTAAAAAGAAAGGTTATGAAGTTGTCTACAATGGTTTTGATCCAAAAGGTGCAAGTAAGTACTTTGAAGAAGATCAAAGAAAGGTTGCTACCTTTACAGTTGCTGTCAAAAAAGTAAAGCAGTTAAAACCTAAGGAAGAAAAGCAGGCTGAAAAAACTTCTAAAAAAGTAAAAGAAAAATCAAAAGCAGCTAATTCTGATGAAAAAAAGAAGAAAAATCATAAAGTTTTGAAGTATATATTTCCGTGGATGAAATAAAAGATAGAAAACTAGATTTGTTTAGTCAAATCTAGTTTTTTATTGTAAAAATTTTAGACCAATTTTTTATGAAGAAGTGTATAATTAATTTCCGAAAAAACTTTTTCGGAGGAAATATTGTGTCTGACAAAAGCGAATCGCTGACTAAATTAGAAGAGGATGAAAAGTATAACCGACTAACAGCATTGAAGTTATTTGCGATGACTTCATCAATGGTTATTTCAGTTAATGAACTAGCTCCTTTTGGAAAAACTGGACCAACTGCAGTTTTTTATTTACTATTAGCTGGGCTAATATGGTTTGTACCAATTACGCAGATGGCAGGAGAAATGGCTTCTATTGACGGCTGGGATAAGGGTGGAATTTTCACCTGGGTAAAAGGATCGCTGGGAGACCGCGCTGGTTGGACAGCAATGTTTTATCAGTGGATTCACATTACAGTTGGGATGAACACGATGATGTACGTTATTATTGGTGCATTGTCGATTACCTTTAATACCCCCTGGTTTAATACGACACCAAGTATTAGATTTTTGTTGATGATGGTAATTATCTGGTCAATTACCATCGTTGAAATGGTTGGAGTTAAAAAGATTGGTCATATTGCAGAATGGTTATTTGCCTTAGGAATTGCGTTACCAGTTATTTTACTGATCGTTACGTTCTTTATTTATTTAAGTCAAGGGCGTCCCTTATATATGCATTTAAACTGGGATAATATTATTCCGCATCATTTAACTGGGACTACTTTAGTAGCTTTTGTGCCATTTGTGCTTGCCTTTTGTGGTGGGGAAGCATCTGCACCGCACGCTAAATATTTAGAAAACCCTAAGAAGTATTCTACTGTGATGCTTGCTTTAGCAATTACGGCTATTTCTTTTGATTTATTAGGTAGTACAGCAATTGGAATGTCAGTTCCTAAAGATCAAATCCAAAATTCAACTGGTTTTGTCTATACTTTCGGAAAAATTTTAGACTCAATTGGTTTACCTGGTGACTTGATTAAGAAATTTATCGGTGTATTATTAGCAGCTGGTATTATTGGGGAATTAGGTAATTGGCTTGCTGGTCCTAGTCAGGGAATGTTTGAAGCAGCTAAAGAAGGTTACATGCCTAAGTTTTTTGCAAAATCTACTAATCGTGATGTTCCAATGCGATTAATTGTTTTACAGACTTTGATTGTAACGGCATCAGCTGTTTTAATTACTTTTACTAGTGGAAAAAACTCGGATTTTGCCTTTAATGTTTCTTTAGCAGCGACTACTGCGCAATACTTAATGGTTTATATTTTGATGTTAATTTCTTATATTATTTTGAAAATAAGGCATCGAAATTTAAAACGTAGCTATTATATGACTAAAAACAATGCGTTAGGCATTACGATTGCAATTATTGCCCTGGTAATAACTGTAGTTGCTTTCTTTATTTCATTTATTCCTGCTCAAGGCACGCCAGCATACTTAAGAGAAGTTTATATTTGGACGATGATTGGACTTTGCGCAATTGTTACAATTCTACCATTGGTGATTTATCATTATCATCATCGCTTTTAAGTAGAATAAATGAAAGTTTAAAAAACATTAATAAAGTAAACTTTTTGCTTGTAAAAAGTTATTAATAAGATTACATTTAAGATGTATTCAAGTAAGAAGTGTAAAGCAAAAGAGCTATGGTAAATTTGAGGTATCCATAGCTCTTTTGTTTTATTAAAATAATGACTTAAGGAATAAAAGAAAATGAATAATCCTGAAGAAATACAGCATTTTATTGACGTTTTAATTAAAGAAGATAGCTTTGTCAAAGCTGCTAAAAAATTATATATTTCGCAACCATATTTAACTCAATTAATAAAAAGAATTGAAAGCCATTTGGGTACTCCGATTATTAATCGAGATAAAAAGCCATATTCATTAACGCAAGCAGGGTTACTTTATTATCAATATTTAGAAAATGTCTCCTATGATAAACAGCAATTGAATAAAAAAATTGCTAAATATACACATCCTAATAAAGAAATTATCAAAATTGGTATTTTAGAAAGCTTAGGAACGTATTTACTACCAGAAATATTGCCAGATTTTTTGAAACAAAATCCGCAAGTAGAGATTCAGCTTTTTGAAAATTTTCCTAGGGAAAATGAAAAAAATTTGCTGAGTGGAAATATTGACTGCTACATTGGACAAACTCCTGAAGCAATTGATTCAAGCTTAGATATTGTTAGTAATGGCGGAGAAAAGTATTATATTGTAATTTCACCAGCTTCTCCTTATTATCAAGCTGGAAAGTTTATTCTTGATCCAAATGAATTAGATCTAAAAGAGTTACTACAAGAGCCATTCGTTTTAAGTGTTCCAGGTTCCGCAATTCGCCATCAAGTAAATGGTGTGTTTCAAAGATTTCACTTGGAGCCCAAGGTGGTTTTAGAATCTAAAAGTATTATTACGGCTACTAGTTTAGCAATTCATGGAATGGGGCTAACAATTTCTACGGCTAGTATCATTAAACGAATTGGTGAGACGCCGATTAATTTGTTCCCTATTAGCCATGATCTGATTAATGTCGTTTTCTTTATTGCATCTAGGCGGGGAAAAAACAAATCAAAAGCCCTAAAAAATCTAATTAGAGAATTTAAAACTAAAAACTTACAAGCAATGATTAGATAAGATTCTTTTTTAGATAAATTAGCTATAACAAATTTGTTATTAGCAAGTTACAAAAAAGATATTTAAGCAGTGAGTTTTAATCACCTATAATTTAGGTGTGAAAAAGGTTTAAGAAGGGGCAATAGAATTATGAAATCAGGAAAGTATGAAGTTAGAGCTAAGGGCCATGGCGCAAGTTTCATGCCTATGGAAGTAACCCTCTCTGAAGATGAAATTGAAGATATTAAGGTAGATGCTAAGGGCGAAACTAAGGGTGTGGCAGATGAAGTCTTTAGACGCTTGCCAGAAGAAATTGTTAAAAATCAAACTTTAAATGTTGATACCGTTAGTGGTGCCACTATTTCTAGTCATGGTGTGATTGATGGAGTAGCCAGTGCAATTAGTAAAGCTGGTGGAGACCCTGATGAGTGGAAAAAACGTGCCAAGCCTGCAGAACAAAGAGAAAAAGACGAAACATATACTACTGACGTTGTAATTGTTGGTGCTGGTGGTGCAGGTCTAGCTGCAGCAGCAAGAAGCATTCAACATAATAAAAAGGTTATTGTGCTTGAAAAATTCCCACAAATTGGTGGTAATACCAGTCGTGCTGGTGGCCCAATGAATGCGGCTGAACCTGATTGGCAAAAACAATTTAAAGCTTTAGCTGGTGAAAAGGAAACTCTTGAAGAACTGGCAGCAACTCCAATTGAAAAAATTGATCCAGAATATCGAACAGATTTTAAGGAGTTACAAAAACAAATTAAAGAATATGTTGCTTCTGGAGCTAATTACTTATTCGACTCAAAATTACTTCATGAAATTCAAACTTATTTAGGTGGTAAACGTACAGATTTAAAGGGTAATGAAATTCATGGTAATTATACCTTAGTTAAAGAATTAGTTGATAATGCTTTAGATTCAGTTCACTGGTTGGCAGATTTAGGAGTAGTTTTTGATCGCAGCCAAGTAACAATGCCAGTTGGTGCCTTGTGGAGAAGAGGACACAAGCCGGTTGAGCCAATGGGCTATGCCTTTATTCATGTTTTAGGTGATTGGGTAAAAGAACATGGTGGCACAATTTTAACTGATACTCGTGCTAAGCATTTAATTATTGAAAACGGAAAAGTTTGTGGTGTAATTGCCAAAAAGCCTGATGGCAGTAAAATTACTATTCACGCCAAAGCAGTAATTTTAACTGCTGGAGGATTTGGCGCAAATACGCCAATGGTTCAAAAATATAATACTTATTGGAAACATATTGATGATAATATTGCGACTACTAATTCTCCAGCTATTACTGGTGACGGGATTGGTCTTGGTAAAGAAGCAGGTGCAGATTTAGTTGGAATGGGCTTTATTCAAATGATGCCTGTTTCTGATCCTAAGACTGGTGAACTATTTACTGGTCTTCAAACTCCTCCGGAAAACTATATTATGGTCAATCAAAAGGGAAAGCGTTTCGTAAATGAGTTTGCGGAACGTGACGTTTTAACTAAGGCAGCGATTGATAATGGTGGTTTATTCTACTTAATCGCTGATGACAAGATCAAAGATACTGCTTATAACACAACGCAAGAATCAATTGATGCTCAAGTTAAAGCAGGTACCTTATTTAGAGCAGATAGCTTAGAAGAGTTAGCTGAACAAATCGGTATGGATCCTGATACTTTAGTCGATACAATCAAGAAATATAATTCATATGTCGATGCAGGAAAAGATCCTGATTTTGAAAAGTCTGCCTTTAACTTAAAATGCGAGGTGGCACCATTTTATGCTACGCCAAGAAAGCCTGCTATTCATCATACAATGGGTGGTTTAAAGATTGATACTGGTGCACATGTTTTAGATAAAGATGGTAAACAAATTTCTGGTTTATATGCGGCTGGGGAAGTAGCTGGCGGAATACATGCTGGCAACCGTCTAGGAGGGAATTCTCTTGCTGATATCTTTACTTTTGGTAGAATTGCCGCAAACAGTGCTATTGATGAATTAGAAAAATAGTATAGATAGATTAAAACGTTGTAAACACTAGTGTTTGCAATGTTTTTTTGCTAAAATACTAAAAATACCTAATTTTTTGGAGGACTTGAATTGAGAGAAGCGCAGGAAAAAAAGTTAACTACAAAGCGATACTTAATTGTAGCATCGATGATTTTTGCACTGTTTTTTGGTGCAGGAAACTTAATTTTCCCACTTCATTTAGGCCAGCTTGCTGGTAAAAACTGGGGACCAGCAGCAATTGGTTTTTCAATTACAGGAGTAGTCTTACCCTTACTTTCACTTCTTGCAGTTGCAATTACTCGCAGTAATGGTGTTTATCAAATTGGATTACCAGTAGGAAAGGTCTTTGCTCTTTCTTTTATGACTTTGATGCAGCTAGCAATTGGTCCTTTATTTGCAGCACCAAGAAATGCCACTGTATCTTATACTGTGGGGATTGCACCTCTTTTGCCTAAGCAATTTCATGGAATCGGTTTGATTGTCTTTACAATTATCTTTTTTGCCATAGTTTATGTGATTGCCTATAACGAGAGTGATATTCTTTCTTCTTTAGGTAAAATTCTGAATCCGATCTTTTTAATTTTACTTTTTGTTGTTTTTGTAATTGCGTTTGCTCGCCCACTTGGTAATCCTGAGATGGCTGCACCTACTAAAGAATATATGAACGGCGCGATAGTTAAGGGCTTTTTAGAGGGCTATAATACTATGGATGCTTTGGCAGGTTTAGCCTTTGGGGTAACTGTAGTAACAGCAATTAAAGAGCTAGTTAATAATGACGAAAAGAAAACTGCTAAAATGACTGCTAAGTCGGGGTTAATTGCAGTTATTGCAATTGGTGTAATCTATACTTTATTAATTGTTATTGGTGCGATGTCATTAGGGCATTTTAAAATAGCGAGTGACGGCGGTATTTTATTTTCAGAGCTCGTTAAGTATTATGCTGGTATTTTTGGACAGGCTTTGTTAGCTGTTTTAATCTTTTTAGCCTGTTTAACTACCGCAGTTGGAGTCTTAGCAGCTTTTGCCTTAGATTTCAGTGCCCACTATTCAAAGATTAGCTATAAAGGTTGGCTAACAATCGGTTGTTTAGGTTCTTTAGCTACAGCAAATTTAGGTTTAGAAAAGATCATTCACTGGTCACTTCCTGTTTTAATGTTTTTGTATCCCTTGGCTATTGTGTTAATTATTTTATCTGTATGTTCACCACTATTTAAAGGTGACATGGTAGTATACAAAATTACGATGCTTTTAACTCTAGTTCCAGCGATTTTCGATCTAATTACCAACTTGCCTGCACCAATTTCTGGAACGCAGTTTTATAAAGTAGTAAGTCAGATTCGCTTGCAATATCTACCTTTAGCTAATATTGGCTTATCTTGGGTTGTACCAACAATTTTAGGATTAGTTATCAGTGTCTTGATTCATTTTGGGCGTCGTAAAGCTAATAAAATATAGTAGTTCGGCTATGGTTCATTTGAATCATGGCTTTTTTGTTGGGATAATGAAATTAGGTGATAAAAAATGAGTTTAACCAATAAAGTGCCCGAAAAAGATGTGCATGATTTATTTACTCGGGTAGCGCCGCATTATGATCAGATGAATAATTTAATTAGCTTAGGTACACAAAAAAGCTGGCGCAAGAGATTTTTAAAAGAATTAAAAGTAGCACCGGGTGATTTTGCCCTAGATTTATGTTGCGGTACAGGCGATATTACGATTGCTTTGGCAAAACAAGTTGGTCCGTCAGGAAATGTAATTGGTCTTGATTTTAACCAAGAAATGCTTGATTTAGCTGAGCAGAAAATACGTCAGCAAAATTTACAAAAAGAAATTCAGTTAAAGCAAGGGGATGCAATGCATTTGCCTTACCCAGATCAGAGTTTTGATATTGTAACGATTGGTTTTGGCTTACGGAACGTTCCTGACGCAAATCAGGTCTTGAAAGAAATTTATCGAGTATTAAAGCCAACTGGTAAAGTTGGAGTATTAGAAACATCGCAGCCAACTAATCCGCTTATTAAGCTAGGGTGGAAGAGCTATTTTAGGCTGTTTCCTAGCTTTGCGAAATTACTAGGAGCCAATGTATCTGATTATCAATATTTGTCTCATACAACCGCTGAATTTGTTTCTGCGCAGCATTTAAAAGAAATGCTTGTAAAAAATGGATTTAAAAATGTGCAGGTAAATAAATTAAATCTAGGTGCGGGTGCAATTCATGTCGGAATTAAGAAGTAAATGAGCTAAAATATAAAATAAAAACTAAAAAAAGGAGAATTTTATGAAAACTGGTACTAAAATTATTACTTTAGACAACGGTTATCACTTGTGGACTAATACTCAAGGTGAAGGCGATATTCACTTATTAGCGCTTCATGGCGGACCTGGTGGTAATCACGAGTATTGGGAAGATGCTGCAGAGCAACTGAAGAAACAAGGATTAAATGTACAAGTTACAATGTATGATCAGTTAGGTTCATTATATTCAGATCAACCAGATTATTCTGATCCAGAAATCGCTAAAAAATATTTAACTTATGAATATTTCTTAGATGAAGTTGATGAAGTTCGTGAAAAACTTGGTCTAGATAATTTTTACTTAATTGGCCAAAGCTGGGGCGGTCTTTTAGTTCAAGAATACGCTGTTAAATATGGTAAGCACTTAAAGGGTGCAATTATTTCGTCAATGGTTGATGAAATTGATGAATATGTTGACTCAGTTAACAGAAGAAGACAAGAGGTTCTTCCACAAACTGAAATTGACTTTATGCACGAATGTGAAAAGAATAATGATTACGATAATCAACGCTATCAAGATGATGTGCAAATTTTAAATATTAATTTTGTGGATAGAAAGCAACCATCAAAGCTTTACCATTTAAAAAACTTAGGTGGCAGTGCAGTTTATAATGTCTTCCAAGGTGATAATGAATTTGTTATTACTGGTAAGCTTAAAGACTGGCATTTTAGAGATCAACTTAAGAATATTAAGGTACCAACATTAATTACTTTTGGTGAAAATGAAACAATGCCAATTTCTACTGCTAAAATTATGCAAAAAGAAATTCCAAATTCCCGTCTTGTTACTACTCCTAATGGTGGACACCATCATATGGTTGATAATCCTGACGTTTATTATAAGCACTTAGCTGACTTCATTCGTGAAGTTGAAAATGGCAATTTTAAGGGTGAATAAAGATAAAAAGTCCATGCGATAGTTTCTATATTGAAGCTCTAGCATGGACTTTTTAAGCATATAAATCGCTTTCATGACATATATTCTATATAATTAATAGCAAATATAGTTTTATTATTTTAAGGAGAAAAGCCATGAAGAGAAAAATAAGTAAACTACTTGCAGCGACGGCTTTAATGGGGGCACTAGGAATTTCAGTAGTGGCTTGCGGCAATAATGATTCAACCAGTAAAACTAAACAGTCAAGTGTAAAGAAGACTGCTAAAGATAAGGCAAGTAATACAAAAAATGCAACAAGAAAAAGTCAGATTAAACTTAGTCAAACTGAAGCAATAAATAAGTTTGATAAAAAGTATTCTGATAAAAAATTAAAAGAAATAGATCTAAAATTAGATGGTAATAAATATCTTTATGAAATTACAGGATTTGATAAGGATAAAGAATATGAGATGACCATCAATGCCACAAGTGGAAAAGAAGTCAAATCTAGTTCCGAAAAATTAGACTTAGATGAACGTTTGCAAAAGGGACTTGATTTAGATAAAGTGATATCTCGTGATCAAGCAAGTGAAATAGCAGAAAAAGAAGTTAAAAATAGTACTGCTAAAGAATGGACTCTAAAAATGGATCAAGATAAAGCCATTTGGGATGTAACTGTTGAATCAGGTTCAAGCAAACATGAAGTAGAAATTGATGCTATTTCTAAGAAAGTTATTAAATCAGAAAAAGATGATTAAACAAAAAAATTCAGAGTTTTTAAGCTCTGAATTTTTTTATTAGTATTTTTATAGAAATTAATTTAATAGGTGATTAGCTTGTCAGCGTTCATCGTTTCATCGTCTAACTTATAAGTCTTTAATTCAAAATCATTTTCAAAGTTGCAGTAATAAGTCTTAGTAGCAGCAGAGTAGCAAGCGGTGTAGACAGTGTATTCATCGCTACCCAGTTTGTTAACTACGCTACCCTTAATCATCGCAACAGACTTTAAGATGTTAAAGAACTTAGCCACGTTAGCTTTTTCACCCTTAACAGTTGGGTAATTAACATTTAAGTAAGCTGCTTTAACAAAGCGATCTGCTGGAATGCTATCACCTGGTAAACCTAAGCTGCCAGTGCCAACGCCCCATGGAGCAACTTTTTGACCGTTCCAGCTTTGAGCTGTAGCATCATGTGGATCTAAACCAGTATAGTTGCCAAGGTTAGTAAGATGCCAGTTAAAGTCTGGACTGTTAGTTAAAACGCCAAGCTTATCATCAAAGACTTTCATTCCGTATTGCTTTGAAACTTCAACAATGATAGCTTCATCCTTGTCACTAATAATCCAGTGAAGAGGAGCAACTGCAAATGATGAATTAATAGCTTCATTAACTAAGTTAACGTTCTTTAAAGCTTCTTTCACATCGCTAACTTTAGTGAAGTTTTGAGTAACCCAGAGCATAATTTCGTAAGAAGCTAAATTGATTTTTCCATCAATTGGTCCATCGCTAAATTTGGCAAAATGTGGGAAGTTTAGACCAGCAATTCCTAAACCATCTTCATTGAAACAGTCAAAGTAAGAAGGATAGCCATCAACTACAATTCCCATACCGATAACGGCTTTTTTAGTAGTCGTATTATCTAAAAACTTATATGGAAGAGGATAGTTGCGTGGTGTGATAATTACACCTTCACCATAATCTTGTCCAACATCTAAGTTACGTCCAAAGTAGAGATTTCCTTGATCATCTGTAAATCTTAAACCAGTACACATTTTAAAATCCTCCTTAACTATTTAGCAGTAGTTTTAGCTTCTTGCTGAATGATGTATTTCTTTTGACTTCTCTTAATTTGAATAACGGCAAATACTAAGATGATGAAACCAATTGCTACAAAGGCAATCATGAAGTACCAAGCAACTGTAAAGCTGGCTTTTCCTTTAATAATTCCGAATAATGGAGCACCAATAGCATATCCAATTGCATAAGCTAAACCCACATATCCTAGCATTACACCTTGATCTCTTGAACCAAAGAGATCCTTGGCCATAAATGCAGGACCAGACATGTAGCTAAATACAGCTAAACCACAGAAAATAGCATAAGCAACACCTGCGATTTTACTTACGTGAGCACCATAAGGTTGAAAACTGATCAAAACCATCATTAAGATGGATAAAACATACATGCAGCCGGCATAAGTCATTGATTTGGCAGTACCAAATTTATCAAATAAGAAGCCACCGGAAACATTTCCAATTAAACAACCAACACCGTACATTGATCCAATGAGGCCAACATCTGTTAGTGAAAGCTTAGTATCAAGAAAGGCCGCATAATCTTCATTTAAGGAAGCTAGGCCTAAGCCAATAATTAGAAAACCAAGACTGAAAATCCAGAACCATTTCATTTGTAGAACTTGTTTACTAGTCCAGCCCTTAAATTCTTTCGCCTTGGCCAATTCTGCTTCTTTTTTGCTTTCAGCTAATTCAGCATCAGAAACGACGATTTCATCTTTCTTAGGAGTTCTAATAAAGCAAGCAATAACTATACCAATTACTAATAGAGCAACTGCGAAGATGAAAAATGGTGCCATTGAGGTCAAGTGACCTGTCTTAGTGTTACCAGTCATAAAGTGCTTTAAAATAGCTTGCGTTGCAGGTTGTAAGAAAATATTACCAATCGAACCACCGCAGAAAGCAATTCCTAAAGCAGCTCCACGTCCTTTTGCAGGGAACCAGTGGTTAATAACCCAAGGAACACCTTGGCCGGAATAAAAAGTTGAACCGATCATACAAATGATAGCAGCAATATAGAATCCTGGCAGTTTTGTGCTAATTCCAAAGATTACATAGGCAATAACAGAAAGCCCAATACCGATTAAATACATAAGTCTGAAATTAACTTTCTCTAATGCTTTACCAATAAATGGCGAAGCAACTGAAGCAAAAACTGCCCCAAACGTAAAGATTAATGTATACGATGCTAAGGTAAAGTGAAAAGTATTAACTAACGGGTGGATAAACAAAGGTTGAATATTTTGAGCAATCCCATAAGGAATGGCTTGGGTTAACATACAAAGGAAAACCATAAAATATTTATAGCCTTTGCTAACGACTTTATCTTTAGTAGCGACATCAGTAGACATGTAATTACCTTCTTTCTAAACTAATTACTTATCTAAAATAATATTTGGTTTGCTGACGACAATATTTTTTTGCATTTGCTTAATTTTAATAGCTGCAAAAATTAATAATATAAAACCAATTGCTACAAAGAAAATAGTGCAGCACCAAGCAGTTGTGAAACTGGTAGCGCCTTTTATGACGCCAAATAGTGGGGCGCCAATTGCAAAACCAACAGCATAGGCCAGGCTAATGTAACCTAAGTTAACACCTTGAGCTTTTGCACCAAATAAACTTTTCGACATAAATGCAGGACCAGACATATAGCTAAAGACAGATAGACCACTTGTAAAGGCCCAACCCATACCAGCGTAGAAATTAATGCGATCGCCGTAAGGATGAAGGCTAATAAAGATCATCATTAGGATAGCTATAATTAACATTATTCCTGCATATGCCATTGATTTTGCTGTACCGAACTTATCAAATAAATAACCCCCAGAAATGTTTCCGATGATGCCAGCAAGTCCAAAGACTGAGCCAATTATTCCGACCTCAGTTAAGGATAATTTAGTATCAAGAAAGGCCGCATAGTCTTCATTTAATGAGGCTAGGCCTAAACCGATAATTAAAAATCAGATACTAAAAATCCAGAACCATTTCATGTGTAGAACTTGTTTGCCACTCCAGCCTTGAAATTCATGGGCTTGCTTTTGAGCAGCTTCGTGTCGGTTTTGTTCAACTTCTTGAGCAGAAGCTAAAATTTCATCTTTCTTTGGTACCCTAATAAAAGCTGCAATAATCAATCCAACTACTAATAGAGCAACAGCAAAAATAAAGAAAGGTGTCATCGAAGTTAAGTGACCAGTCTTGGTATTACCAGTCATGAAATGCTTTAAAATTTCCTGGGTAATAGGTTGCAAGAAAATATCACCAATCGATCCACCACAAAATGCTAGACCTAAAGCAACACCGCGTCCTTTAAATGGAAACCAGTGATTGATAATCCAAGGGACACCCTGACCAGAATAAAAGGTTGAACCAACCATACAAATAATTCCAGCCAAATAAAAGCTAGGTAGCTTTGTACTAATTCCAAAAATTACATATGCTCCAGCTGAAAGACAAATACCTATCAGATATAAAATCTTAAAGTTTACTTTTTGCAAAGCCTTACCAACTAATGGTGAAACTAAAGACCCTACAACAGCCCCAAAGGTAAAAATTAATGTATAAGAAGCTAATGTAAAATGAAAAGTATTAACCAGAGGGTGAACAAATAAAGGCTGAATTAATTGGGCGATTCCATATGGAACAGCTTGAGTTAACATGCAGAGAAATACCATAAAGTATTTGTAGCCTCGACTGACCACCTTTTGTCTATCGTTTGACATCGTATCTCTCTTCTTTCTGACAAAATACTATTAGCTTGATAAGTTATATATTATTAAACACGTGAGCTTTGACTATAGCCACCTTTATTGTGGCTCACTAAATCGAGTAAATCAAAAATAACGACCTATAATGTTATTTAATAGGCATAATAAAAAGCCTATCTTTTTGAGATAGACTTTAGAAAATTATTTTTTTACATATCCTGCGATATCATCATCGTCAAAATCATAGGTTAACTTCTTACCATATGCTTTTTCATATGCTTTTTTCTTTTGTAGATAATCAATATCACGCATTCTTTTGGCATTTTGATCAACTGTTAGACGGTCAACTGGATAAATTGTTGGTAAAACGTGAAGAATGTAGCGAGTTTTGTGGAATTCGTTGCTATTTTTCTCCATTTCAGGGAGGTCCTGAATTTCTACAAAACAGGAAATAATTGGAACGTTGGCCTTAGCTGCGTAGTAGTAGGCGCCCTTTTGAAGAGGGCGAGGTTTTCGATAGTTATACCACATTTCTTGCTCCGGATAGATCAAGACCCAGCCCTTTTTATCAAAGACTTTTTGCAAATGCTTAGGAAATTCACGCCCCAAATATTGGTAGCTTTGAACAATTGGAATTGCATTAATGTTGTTCATTAGAAAACCAAAGAAACCGGGTAATTTTAAATTAGAATCTTCAATCACAACATAAAGTTTTTTGTGACATTTGTTGGCTAATTTCTTGATTGGAAGACTATCGGTTTGCTTGAAGTGATTACTGGTAATAATTGCGCCATATTTAGGTCCTTGAGCCCGCTTCTTATTTTTGATTTGCGTGTGAGCCATCAAAATTAAAGTGTCAATATTAATAATACCTTGAGCAATAATATTCTTTAGTTTATGACTAAACTTCTTTTGTTGTTTCCAATAATCGTTAACGAGTTTGATTCTTTCGCTTTTAGTCAGGATAGGATCGCCTAATTCGACTTTGGCATGCATTTTTCCCTTTTTAACGGCTGTTTTGATGTTTTCGATAACTTGCGCGCGATTTTCACCAATAATCATAATTTCACCCTTTCGCCTTTTCTTTTAATTTGAGCCCAGTTATTTGGATCAAGTGCCGTGCTCGCCTCTTTTTCAAGCATATGATCTAATTTTGCCCGATCTTCAGCTCGCTCTTGATTAGTATAGTTGTCTAACTCTGATTTTAATTCCTCATAAAAAGGTGTGCTAGAGGCATATTTCCAGAAATAATCATTATATTGGACGTCTTTAAAGTGCCAAGGTTTGAAAAATAAATTATAGTGAATTAGCCCTGGTTCAGGAATGGGGGCGGTATTTTCATTAGGCATTGCGTCCCAACGTGGATCAAGATGTAAAATTCTTCCGTCACCAATCTCATTTAGGTAGTCTTGATCAGGAGCAATACAATCAAAGTGATATTGCTCAAGTAAATGCATAAAGTGATCGATAAAGTGTTCATCCCTAAAAGCTTTAGAATTTAAGACTAACATCCCAGAATTAATATATTTCTTTGGATCGAGAGCTAGAACTTCTTTAATATATTTCACCATTTTATCTACATATTGAATCGATGAATCTGTACAAGCGGCGAATAGATTATTACCTAAGTCGTTATTATACAGTTTAGCAATGTCATCAACGACGACTGTGTCACTATCAATGTAGATTGCTTTATCATATTGTGGAAATAAGTCAGGGATAAAGAGACGATAAAAAATAGACATTGTGAAAAAGTCTGCCCGGAGATAGTTTTCTTTACGATTTTGGATCGGTTTTACCAGTTTTTCATCAATATGGAAAAATTTAACGTGCACATGGTCATTAGCAAAAGCTGCAAGTTGCTTTTGGTGTTTTTCAGACAGGTCTTGATTTAGAAAAGTAGCTGTGTAATCTTTTTGCGGATTAGCATTTTTAACCAAGGAGTTTAGCGAAACTGCCGCATACTTGGCAAAATCATCACTAATACTATAAAAAACAGGGATAGTCATTTTTAAGCCTCTTTATATTTTTACAGATGTCGTTTTCTTAACTTTCGCCCAAGTTACATCTTCATCTTTGATTTCATCAACTTTTTTAATCATCCAATCAAGGTCGGCACGTGCTTTTTTACGGTCTTCATCGGTGAAGTTAGCTAATTGTTCTTTTAGTTCTCCATAATATGGAGACTTTTTAGCAACATCCCAGAAGTATTTGCCATATTGAACATCTGCGAAATGCCAAGGCTTAAAAAAGAGATTATAATGGACAATTTTAGGATTTTTAATTTCATCCATGTGTTCATTGGGCATTGCATCCCACTCAAGGGGCAAATGATAAATTTTGTCTTCACAAATTTCGTTCATATAAGCTTGATCAGGATCGATATTATCGAAATGATACTTTTCAATTAATGAATAGAATTTATCAACAAATTTCTTATCTCTAAAGGCTTTCATATTGAAGAGAATAACGCCGTTATTGATATATTTTTCTGGTGGAAAAATACCTTGGCATTCCTTGATATAAACTTGAAGTGGCTTAATAAATCTGATTGACATGTCTGGTACACTAGCAAACATGTTGTCGCCGATTTCGGTGTTGTAGAGTTCAGCAATGTCAGTACAAATAATAGTATCAGCGTCTAAATAAACAGCCTTATCATACTGAGGAAAAAGGTTAGGGATAAATAAACGGTAGAAAATAGACATCGTGAAAAATTGTGCTCGTAAGTAATTCTCTTCACTGTTGTGAATCGGAGCTACCATTTCATCATCAATATGAAAAATATTAACATGGACATTTTTAATAGAAAGATCTTCTAAATCTTTTTTGTGCTTATCGCTAATGTTTTGAACTAAAAGAGTAATGGTATAGTCTTTGTTTTGATCCACATGGTCAATTAGTGACTGAATTGAAACGGCCGCGTAGGGTGTGTAGTTGTCGCTAATTGTGTAAAAAACAGGTATAGTCATCAAAAAATAAACTCCTTATATATTAAATGTTTCTAGGCCCGCTTTAATTGTGACCTAAGCTCTACGTACTGCTTAAGTAAATCATCATATTCATGTAATTTCAAGACGCTGTGCACTCGCTCTATATCCCATGGTTTAACAGTTAAAGTATGGAAGTATGGCTTAAAACGAAAGCTAGTCGTGAAATGTTGAATTTTGGTATCTGGTCGTAAACGATATTGTTCATTGTAGCAACGTGGAGCAATTTTCTTCTCAGTAGCAAGTTTATTTAGAGCAGACTGATCTGGAAGAAGCATTTTTTTATCACTCATTTTTTCTCTTACTTTGGCAAATAATTGTGTTTTTTTAATTTCAGCCATGTTAAGAAGCAAGACGCCGGAGTTTAGGTAATCAAAAGTCTTGTGGGTATGGATATTGTGAAAGAAGAACCGCCCCCAGAAGTCTAAAACACCGACTAGTTCAATATTAGCTAGATCTTGATTATAAAAGTCGCTAATATCTTTACGCACAATAATATCATCGTCTAAATATAAGATACGATCAGGAATCTGTGGCAGTTGGTCCGCAAAGAGACGCAGCATTGCATATGGCGTAAAACGAGTTTCCATATTTGCGCGTGGAGGTTCTTTTTTAAATAATTCAGTACAATCGATTAATTCAGCAGTATTGTTAGGATCTTTTTCTTTAAGCAATTTTTTAATTAGATTAAAAGCTTGTTGGTTAAAAGCTGTGTATCCCTCTGCGTGCATCGTCAAAATGTAAAAGTGCAGGGGAGTTGATGTGTTTTTTAGTAAAGACAGCGTTGTAATTAAAATACCATCTTCGGCATGAGAATCGCCGCAAAACATAATATTCATTTTTGTCCTCCAATTTTTCGCTGCTGGTAGCGATAATATTCACAGTTACTCAATTTTGAACGGTTCTTCAATTGAGTAAATATTTGATCATGTAGCTTTTTTTGTTGCAGTTTTTTAGGTAGAGAAGTATCTGGAAAAAAGGGGCCATCAATATAAACAGTAATTCTAGGTCGCTTGCTAAATTTTCTTTTCTGGTAGGTCGTTGTCATAACAAAGCTTGGCTTAGTTGTTTGAACTGGAAAGTTAAAACTAGTTGCTGGAAATGGACGAATATCAGTATAGTAGGGCCAAACATGAGCTTCTGGATAGATAATGATATGGGCGTTTTCCTTAATTAGAGTATTAACTGCTTTAAGCAGATGAATTGCTTGCTTAATATTTTTGCCAACTGGTAATCCTCCATAAGGCAAGAGAATTTTTCCAATTATTGGAATTCCCCAGTTTGCTTGATTAGCAATTGCATAATAATCTTTCCAGCCAAAGAGGGTTAAAGGCATAAAGACGTCGTTAACCATTTGAGTGTGATTTGCATAGACAAAATAGCCCTGATGCTTATATTTAAATAACTTATCTCTCCCTATTACTTTGACATGCATTCCGCCATAAGTAAAAAGATAAGCAAAGCCAGTAGCTAAAAAACGCATTAAATAGTTAAGAGGTGTGCGTTTAATTATTTGATAATCGCTAGGTAAGGTAAAATCTTGTTGCTTACTTTTGACAATGTCGTCAGTTAAAGAATTATAGTAAATAACATTATGTTGAGATGGTTTAGTATTCATGATATTAATTATAAAAGAAGTTTAAAAACAAAAAAAGACATCGCTTCAGCGATGTCTTATAAAATATGGGTGGTCAGGGGATCGAACCCTGGACCCACGGATTAAGAGTCCGTTGCTCTGCCAGCTGAGCTAACCACCCAATTGGATAACCAACAGATACTATTATGCCAAAAAAAAATAAAAATGCAAGAACTTTTTTGCCTTTTTTAAATGCAAGAAGTTAAAAACAAAAAAGACATCGCTTCAGCGATGCCTTTTAAAGTATGGGTGGTCAGGGGATCGAACCCTGGACCCACGGATTAAGAGTCCGTTGCTCTGCCAGCTGAGCTAACCACCCAATTGGATAACCAACAAATAGTATTATGCCAGGAAAAGAACTAAAGTGCAAGCTTTTTTTGCATAAGTTTAAAAAAAGTGTGGAAAACAGTATAATATAGTTATTAATATTGAGGAGGCATCATTTATGCCAAAAAAGATTTTAGTCGTTGACGATGAAAAACCAATTTCTGACATTATTAAATTTAACTTGACTAAGGAAGGCTTTGATGTCGACACTGCTTATGACGGCGAAGAAGCGGTTAAAAAAGTTGATGAATATGATCCAGACTTGATGATTCTAGATCTAATGTTGCCTAAAAAAGATGGCCTAGAAGTTGCACGGGAAGTACGTCAAACTCACGATATGCCAATTATTATGGTAACTGCGAAAGATACTGAAATTGATAAGGTATTAGGACTTGAGATGGGTGCAGATGACTATGTTACTAAGCCTTTCTCTAATCGAGAACTAGTTGCTAGAGTAAAGGCAAACCTACGTAGACGTGATTTAACCCAAAAAGCTACTGAAGATGATGAAGATAAAAATATTACTATTAGCAATTTGGTAATTATGCCTGAAGCCTATATGGTAGAAAAAAATGGCGAAAAAATTGAATTAACACATCGTGAATTTGAATTACTTCATTATCTAGCTCAGCATATGGGTCAAGTGATGACTAGGGAACACTTGCTGCAAACCGTTTGGGGCTATGATTACTTCGGGGATGTTAGAACTGTTGACGTAACTGTTAGACGTTTACGTGAAAAAATCGAAGATAATCCGAGTTCGCCAACAATTTTAGTTACACGGCGTGGAGTAGGATATTACGTTAAAAACCCATCAGATGAATAAGGATCAAAGTCACTAGTAATAGTGGCTTTTTTTGCAATTAGGACAAATGAAGAAAATAAAAAGTGTATTAAATTCTATCAATTTTAAAATCGCAGTAATTTTTATGCTGCTTTTATTAGCAACGATTGAAGTGGTTGGTGCGTCTTTCACAAGGCAACTCGAACAAAACTCAATTCAAAATTTTGAATCATCAATTCAAGTTCCAAATATTATTACTAACCAAATTTCTAGCCAATTAAGTAGGGCTAATTCTAAAAAGGCTAATCAGCAGTTAAGCCAGATTATCTCAAACTATAATTTGGGCGATATTAGCCAATTAATGGTAGTTGATAATAAGGGAGTAATTAGAGCTGTTTCAAATGTGAATGATCAAAACCGTATTGGACAGCGAACTAGTAATGTAGATATCAAGAGTGTACTCTCAAATGGAAAGCAAGTTTCAAAAGTTATTAATGACAATGGAAATTATATGGTGCAAATTTCACCTTTGACTTCTGCTAATGGAACTAATACTCCAGTAGGAGCAATTTATGTTCGCGCTAGCTTACAAGGTGTCTTTAATAACTTGAGACAGGTATCGATTTACTTCCTGATTGCTTCGCTGATTGCAGCTGTTTTGGGAGCAATTGTAGCCTTGGTTATTTCCCGGGCAATAACTAGACCTATTGAAGAGATGCGTAAACAAGCATTAAGAGTTGCAAATGGAGACTATTCTGGACACGTTCGAGTTTATGCGCAGGATGAGTTAGGTCAACTAGCCGAGGCTTTCAATACTTTATCAGTAAGAATTGAAAGAACTCAAGAAATTTCAGACAGTGAGCGAAGACGACTAGATAATGTCTTAACACACATGACAGATGGTGTTATTGCAACAGACAGACATGGAAATATCACAATTATTAATGAAACAGCACTCGATTTTCTAGGAAAAACTGAAAAAGACGTTATTGGAAAGCCAATAACTAATTTACTTGGACTAAAAGATGTTACTATTCAGGACTTGTTAAGTACTCAGCAAGAATTAGTTGTTCGAGTTAATGACAATACGCGCGATGAAATGATTTTGCATGCTAACTTTTCTTTGATCCAGCGTGTAACGGGGTTTGTTTCCGGCTTAGTTTGCGTGCTTCATGACATTACCCAACAACAAAAAAATGAACGTGAACAACAACAATTCGTTTCAAATGTTTCACATGAGCTTAGGACGCCGTTAACAAGTTTAAGAGCATATGTTGAGGCATTGAATGATGGGGCATGGAAAGATCCAAATATTGCACCACAATTTCTGCATGTTATTCAAGATGAAACTGAGCGAATGATTCGAATGATCAATGATTTGCTTAGCTTATCTAGAATGGATCGAGGAGTAGCGAGGATGGATTTAGAATGGGTTAACTTGAATGACTTTGTTAACCACGTTTTAAATCGTTTTGATATGATGCTCAAGTCTGATTCTGATAAGATGCACAAAAAGAAATATACGATTAAGCGTGAATTTCCTCATCAAGCCTTATGGGTTGAAATTGATACTGACAAGATGATGCAAGTAATTGACAATATCATGAACAATGCTATCAAGTATTCACCTGACGGTGGCGTCATCACAGTTCGCTTATTGCAGGCTCAAAAACACGTTATCTTAAGTATTTCTGATCAAGGATTAGGAATTCCAAGAAAAGATTTAAACAAAATCTTTGATAGATTTTATCGTGTTGATAAGGCGCGTTCTCGTAAACAAGGTGGAACTGGTCTAGGACTGGCTATTTCTAAAGAAATAGTAGAAGCACACCATGGTCGAATTTGGGCAGATAGTGCTGAAGGAGCCGGCTCAACTTTCTACATTTCTTTGCCATATGAAGCAATTAGCGAGGAAGGAGAAAACTGGGATGAGGTTTAAAGATAAGTTTTCTAGAATTGCATTACGAGTTAGCTTAATTGCAATGGTTGCACTATCAATTATCTTGTCAGCTATTATTTGGGGTTCTGATGCACGATTCTCAAGGATTGAAGAGACATCTAATCAAACTCAAATTAAAGATTTAGGCCAACGTTCTTTAAGAGATATTTATTTACCTACTCAAACTTTTTATTTTAAAGATAAGCAAATGTATCAGGTTTACGATACTAAAAATAATCTTCCGCTAGAGTTTTCAAAATTAACTCAATCAGTTAAGCCACTATTGCCAATCAGAGTTTGGTCTAGTCAAAGTAAATATGAAAAGTTATTAAAAAATCCTGACTATGTTCAGTTAACATATCCGGATCAAATAACGATTTCCTTATTCTTAACTAATGTAAGAAAAACTGATAGTCGGGAATTTAATCGCTTTTTTGTGCCAGCTCGATCCAGTAAGTATATTTATTTAGGCAATGACGAAAACTATACTATTTATCGAGTTCGTCTAAATGATGTATCGTTTGACAATTTGGTGGAACATATTCAAAGCGCTAAAACACAGATGCCAGTTACGCTTCAAAAAGTTCATGATGATTATTTACCTTTCTATGACAAGAATTTAAGTTTACCAACATACAGCTATTTAACTAATGAAGAGTCAGATTCATACTTTGTGTATCGCTTGCTAGGCTCTAATAATCCTACCCAGCATAGTTCTGGCGAAAGCATTACATATTCTAATGGAGTATACGAGCGGTTGATTGCGGCAAAACATACTCATAATTATGAATATGTTGATTATCAACAGGATCAGGTTCCGAAGACTATTAGTCGAAAATTAAATGATAGTTTATATTTTGTTCGTAAAATTGGATTATCTGAGCCAGATTTAAGGTTCTTTGATGCTGATAATAATACAGTTATTTATCAAAATTATGTTGAAGAATATCCGATCTTTTTACCAGGGAAATATAAGATGCGGGCGCAAGTTAAGTTTGCTTCTAATGGAATGACAATTAACTTTAATAGCTTAGACTTGCAGATTCCAATTCCAACTAATGGTGAAAAGAAGACGCTTATTCCGACTAATGAAGCGATGGATGAATTATATCAAAAGGGATATCACCAAAAAGATATTGAGCGCATTGTTATTGGCTATACAGCTAAGTCTGATAATAGTAAAAATAAAAAATTAGTAGATCTAGAACCAGCCTATTATGTAAAGATTAATAAGCAGTGGAAGACCCTAGATGAATGGCTAAATATTAATAATCAAATTACAAATTCTAGAAAGGAGGGGCTAGTAGATGGACTTTAAGAGAATTGAATGGATTTTTTTAGTCGTATTTATTGGAATTAATATCTTTTTGGGTATTGAGCTTTGGCAAACACCGACGCTTTTATCTGCTGGCTCTACTCCAATTCAAACTGATATTAAAAGCGAAACGAGTGCAGATCAGATAACTATCCCTAAAGTTGATGATAAGCAAGATGATGGGTATTATTTAGCTACCAAAGTGGACAATTCTTGGACAAAAAAAGCAGCAGCACAGGTAAATCAACAAGTAGAAACTAATACAACTGAAAATAGTATTTCAGTTAATTTGAACAAACCAATTACTCTGTCGAAAGATTCCAAAAAAGCCCTGAAAGAAATTATTCACTTTAAAAATAATAGTCAAAACGTGTATGAGGGTAAAGATTATGTCTATCTTTCAGAATTATCCGAGGGAGATGATTATGTCTTTAATCAGAAAACAAAGTATGGAGAAGTTTTTGCAGCAACTGCTCGATTGCACATTATTGTTAAAAATAATCAAATTGTATCGTATTCGCAACGCTACGTTAGCAATTTGAATCCAGTACGTGAAAGACAAAATACAATTAGTTCAAAGGCTGCTGTAAATTCTTTATACACTTATAGTGAATTGCCAAATAATTCTAAGATTATCTGGTTAAAGCAAGTTTATACTAAATTGATCACTGTTCGAGGGAGCGAAATTTATATTCCTACATGGGTAGCTGCGATTGAAAACAATAATTCTCATACGATGACCCTTAAGCGCGTAAACGCATTTACAGGGACAATTATCCAAAATAATATTGCTGCTGATGATTCAAAGGAGTAGAGAAATTTGAAAGTATCGGTTTTATCAAGTGGTTCAACAGGTAATTCTACATTGATTGAGACTCCGCAGCATAAAATCTTAATGGATGCAGGTTTATCTGGAAAGAAAACTAAGGAATTACTAGCACAGGTAGGCGTTGATATTAAAGATATTGATATGGTATTTATTAGCCACGATCATACTGACCATTCTGGTGGATTAGGCGTATTGATGAGAAGATATCCTAAAATTTCAGCCTATGCGAATTCAGGTACTTGGAATTATTTAATTGAAAGCAATAAGATCGGTAAATTACCTGTTGAACAAATTAATACGTTTGAGTCTGGTATAACTAAGACTTTTGGTGATTTGGACGTGACAAGTTTTGCGACGAGTCATGATGCGGCGCAGCCACAATATTATGTCTTTACAAGTGGTGGTAAAAGATTTGCGTGTTTAACAGATACTGGTTATGTTTCAAGTACTGTTAAAGGTGAAATAAGGGATGCAGATGGCTATTTAATGGAATTTAACTATGACGATATGATGCTTAGAAATGGCCCTTATTCTTGGGCTTTGAAACATCGAATTATGTCTGATGTTGGACATCTTTCAAATGATCAAGCGGCAGATACCTTACTTGATGTAGTTTCTCCCAAAACTAAACATATTTTTTTAGCGCATCGCAGCCAGCATAATAATACTCAGTATTTAGCGCATGAAACGGCTGAAGACTTATTGGTAGCTGGGGATGCAAATTTACCAGCTGATGTTAAAATTATTGATACCAATCCAATGCAAGCTGGTTCTTTAACGAAAATATAAATTTTTAGCAAATAATTTGACTTGAATTCATAAAAAATTCAAAATTTGTGATTAGGCTAGAAATGAAGAGAAAAGGAGAAATTTTTATGGCAGAAAATAATACTAAACACCCTACTAAGCATAATGCTTTAATTAAAACTGGTATTGTTGGAGTGGTTGCCGGACTTCTTGGGGGTGGAGTTGCTTATGCAGGTTTGTCTCAAGTTAATGGGCAAAATGCACCACAAACAAGTGTTGTTCCAACGACAAAAGTTGAAAAGTCTAGCAGTAAAAATAGTAGCGAGATGACTAATGCCTTTAATACGGTAAAGAAATCAGTTGTTTCTGTTGTTAACTTAAAGAGACAAAGTTCATCTTCAAGTAGTGATCCGTTTGGTATTTTTGGCTCTGACAGTTCTAGTTCTTCAAAGAAAAATTCTAAGTCTGATTTGGAAACTTACAGCGAAGGTTCAGGTGTTATTTACATGAAGTCTAATGGCAAAGGCTACATTGTAACTAATAACCACGTTGTATCTGGAAGTGATGAGATTCAGGTCATTTTAAGCAATGGTAAAAAGGTAACTGCTAAAAAAGTAGGAACTGATTCAGAAACAGATTTAGCTGTTTTAACCATTGATGGAAAATATGTTACTCAAACTGCGCAATTTGGCTCATCTAAGAATTTAGAGCCAGGACAGCAAGTTATTGCTGTTGGTTCACCTTTAGGTAGTGAATATGCTACAAGTGTAACTCAAGGTATTATTTCAGCTAAGAATAGAACTGTTGATGTAACTAATTCTGCTGGACAGGTTACTAACCAGGCAACCGTTATCCAGACTGATGCTGCTATTAATCCGGGTAACTCAGGTGGTCCACTTGTGAATATGTCTGGTCAAGTAATTGGGATTAACTCAATGAAATTATCCTCTTCTAGTGATGGTACAGCTGTTGAGGGAATGGGATTTGCAATTCCAAGTGATGAAGTTGTTTCTATTATTAACCAATTAGTTAAGAATGGAAAAATCACTCGTCCAAAATTAGGTGTAAGAGTTGTATCAGTTGACGAATTAACAGAGTATGGCCGCAAGAAACTTGGTTTGCCTGATAGTGTTAAATCTGGTGTCTATGTAGCTAGCGTTACTAAGAATGGTAGTGCAGATAAAGCAGGAATTAAGTCACATGATGTAATCACCAAGATTGATGGTAAAGATGTTGATAGTGTTGTTTCACTACATACTGCGCTTTATACACATAAAGTTGGCGATACAGTAACACTTCAAGTCGTTAGAGACGGTAAGTCACAGAATATCAAAGTTACTTTAAGTTAAGTGAATATTATTAAATAGAGATAAAAAAGCTATGATTATGCGTTTTGTAAGCGGTGATCATAGCTTTTTCTTAATGTTTAAAATGTGAAACGCAATAAAGTTCGTCTTTTTGAATTGTCAAGAACTGAAAGTTATCCAGAAGATTGTGGGAAAATGTGGAAAACTCTGTGGATTGTGCATAACTCGGTCAAAGTAAAAATAAATGGTGTGGAAAACCTGTGAATTGTGTGTAAATAAAATTCTAAAATTAGCTGTTCTGAACGGCTGTTCAAGTTGATTATGTAGGGAATAGACCCAAAAGTTTGGAAAATTAGTAGTGTTTATAAAAATGTGGAATAAATTTGCTAAAAAAGTTATCCACTTTTTTAGAAACCACAATTTATTGATAATTAATTAAGTCAACCACTAAATATAGTTTTCAATAATCCACAGCTAGGGGAAAAGTGATGTGGACGCTATGTCAATTAGGGGATAAAATTAAAAACTAGATGCGTGAAAGGTTAGATAGTTACAATGAATATCAAAATTGTTTGTGTAGGTAAACTAAAAGAAAAGTATTTTAAGGATGGTATTGCTGAATACGTAAAGAGAATGGGGCGTTTTGCTAAAGTAAAAATAATTCAAGTACCAGACGAAAAAGCCCCCGAAAAGCTAAGTCCTGCTGAAATGGAGCAGGTCAAAGAAATCGAGGGAAAAAGAATTCTAGATAAGATAAAAGATAAAGAATATGTTTATGTAACGGCAATTAAGGGTAAAGAAAGAACTAGCGAAGACTTTGCTAAAGAGCTAGCTGACTTAACTACTTATGGACATTCAGACATTACCTTTGTGATTGGAGGAAGTTTAGGAACAAGTAATGCAGTAAACAAACGAGCTGATGATCTAATTAGTTTTGGTAAATTTACAATGCCGCACCAATTAATGCGGTTAGTTTTAGTTGAACAAATTTACCGTGCCTTTATGATTAATAGCGGTAGTCCGTATCATAAATAATTATTTTATAAAAAATAAGATTGGTTGCAGTAGGATTAAAATACTACTAAAAATAAGCCAGTCTTTTTTTGTTAGGGCAATTGGCACGATGACATTTCGTGGTTTATCTTCACGATACCCATGTGAAATCATTCCTTCAGCAAGGCTGTTTGACCAAGAAATAGCTGCTAAAATCGCTTTAAAATATAATGTTGGCGAATAAAAAGAGAGATGATAATGCCTCATGTCTCCAACTAAGCGAATGCGATTAACTTCAGCATGGATTTTAGGAAGTACGTTGAATGCGGCTAAAGTCCCATAGGCGAATTTACTCGGTAGTTTAAAATTTTGCTCTAATGAGCGAGCGAGTGAAAGAATACTAGTGATTTCAGTAAATGTAGCTCCTAAAAATACATAAGCGTAAATTCGTGTAAATAAAACGCTGGCATGGTAGAAACTATGACCTGGAGTAAAGTAATAGATCGTAATAAAGACTACTAAAGCTGCAAATAATGGGATTAAAAATAGCAAGAGTAGTTTTTTAGGGCTGAGATGCTTAAACGTGAGATAGCCAAGACTAGCTATAATAATTATTATATTTGCAACCAAATTAGGAATAAGCGATATTTCAAGTGAAATAATTAAAATCAAAAATAGTTTCAATCCGGGATTCATGTTATTTACCTTTTTAATTAGTGTAGAAAAGTTTCTGATCTTTGATAGTTAAGTGATAGTCACAGAGATGCTGAACTTGTGCAAGTTGGTGACTAATGACAAGCAAGGTGTGGTTAGAATTAAGAAAGTACTTTTTAAGCAAATAAATGACCTCTGAGACGCTTTCTTGATCTAAACCACTAAATGGTTCATCTAGAAGTAAAACCTCGGGATAAGCCATTAACATGACAAGAATTTGCAATTTTCTTTTTTGTCCTCCAGATAGAGAATAAACAACTTGTTCGCCTAAATTTTCTAAGTTGAGTTTAGTCAGCAGGTGCTTGAGCTCAGTTTTATTCAAGGAAGGGTTTTGATTGTGTTTTAGGCTAAAGTCTAATTCTTCCTTTACTGTAACATTTAAGAATTGGTCATCTGGATTTTGAAAAATTTGTCCTACTTTTGCTAGATAGCGACGCCGGCGCCATTTCTTAATGTCTTTACTTTTAAATATTAATTGTCCTTGATACGGAATAATTTTGGTTAGAGCTTTAAATAAAGATGTCTTACCGCTTCCGTTTTCGCCAGTTAATAAAGTGGCTCTTCCGGAGTAGATTTTTAGATCAGTTGGAGAAATTAGTTTTCTTTCTGGAAAAGATAATGAAAATGATTCAAGTGAAAATACTGGATTTTGTTTTAAGTCAGGAAGAGAGAAAGTTAATGCTTGATTTTTTAGCGTGTTTTCAGGCAAAGTAATAGTTTTAATATTTTTGTCTTTGATAGCCAAGACCGTGGAAACTAGCTTTTCATAGCCAGAGAAATTATGGTCGCTAATTAAAATTGTTTTTCCTTCTTTGTGAAGTGCAGCTAAGCAAGTTAGTAGAAACTTCCGATTATGAGAGTCGCAATTAGCAAAAGGTTCATCTAATAAAAATAAGTCGCTTTTCATGGCAATCAGGATAGCTAAGGCAACGCGCTGCTTTTCACCGCCTGAAAGCTGAAGAAAAGGTTGGTCTAATAAAGATGAAATATTAGTTCTAACACTTGCGTAATTAATACGCTTTAAAGCAGCAGTACGATCAACTAGTTCATTTTCTAAGGCAAAAATTAGTTCTTCTCGAGGAGTCGCCATCGTAAATTGTCGGTTAGGGTCTTGAAATACCATGCCCCAATTAGTGAAAGGCTGTTTTAAAGAACCAGCAGTAATTTTGCCATTGAAAGTTGGGTCAAGGCCGGAGATGAGCTTTAACAGAGTTGATTTGCCACTACCGGTTTGACCAGTCAGTAGAACAAAATCACCTTGATTTATGGTTAAATTTAAATCTTTAAAAATTGGCTGATTTTGATATTGAAAAGATAGCTGATTAATTTTAATTTGTTTGGACGACATGGGCTTTTACCAAGAGGTTAATGATCAATTTAACTAAAACGCAGGTAAACAAAAGCATTGAAAGCCAACGAACTACGAAGTAGAAAATCATGTTAAAAGTTGAAAAATAGCTATAGCCATTCTTAATGAAGTCATACAGGTAGGTAACGATTGTTGTCGTTGTAGCAGATAAGAAAAGGGTGAACCAGTTGTAGCGACGGTAGCTAGTAAAAGTAAAACCTAATTCGCTACCTAAGCCTTGAACAGCTCCAGAGATCAGATTTACGGCTCCCCATTGTTCTCCAGCGATAAGTTCAACGCAAGAACCTAAAAATTCTCCTAGAAATGCAGCCCCAGGTAGTCGAACTAAGAATCCCGCTAAAGGACCTGCCATACACCAGATTCCCATCATAATATCATTGGCTAACATTCCATAACCAACCGGTGTAAGGAGCGCAGTTAAGACATTATAGAGGCCGTCACTAACTAAGTAAATAAAGCCAAAAATAATAGCAATTAAAGCAATTAGGATAATATCTCGAACATGTAATTTTTTCATTTTTTCCTCCCGAAATAAAAAAGCCACCTCAAAGAGGTGACTAAATAAAAGTCTAAAAATAAATCATTTTCCCTACGCTGATGTTAATCAAACAGGTTCAATGGGTATATTCTCAGCCATCTGGCACCCCAGTTATATTTCTAGGTTTAGCTTACGCTTAATAAGCCGAAATGACAATTAAAAATAGCAAAAAGGTTATAATTAAAATAGAGTGAAAGCAAAGGGGACCGGTTGAGATGGCAACAGCGACATTAAAAAATTATTTATCAAGTTTAATGCAGAATACGCAAGGTACTGAAATAGAGATCCGTACTGAAAATCTTCTTTTGCCATATAGTCTTTATTTAGAAACAGTGCATTATGATTTTACTGAATATCAATCTAGTACTAGTCAATTAATTTACTGCTTTGCGGGTAAGTGTGAGGTTGAAATTAATAATAAAACTTTTTATTTGACGGCAGGAAATATTTTGCTAATTGAAAAAGACACTGACTATATAATTAAAGTTAGTGATAAAAACGCAATTATTGTTAAGTTTAAGCTAAAGAGTAATTTTTCATGGCAAAAACAAGTAGAACAGTTAGATGCCAATACACCCACCGAACAAAGATTGAGCACATTATTTTTAAAAAAGTTAAATCAAGATAGTGCTTTTTTATTTACAACTACCTCTGTAACGTGGGGTAGTCAAAACTTGAAAGGTATAATTCAAGACTATCTTAATAATGTCGCTTTTAATGGAACAATTGGCTTAGAGCTACTTAAAATTATAATCTTACGCAATTTGCGCGAACAAAACTTTAAAGCAAATGAAGTAAAAGAAAGTACATTTAAAGATGAAGCGTTAGATCAATACATCGACCAACACTATAATGATATTAGTTTAGCGCAAGCTGCCAAATATTTTGGCTTTAATCGTAATTATTTTTCTACAATGGTAAAAGAAAAAACGGGAAAGAGCTTTGTTGAGCATGTCGATGAAAGAAGGATGAAAGAAGCTAGAAGGTTATTGGCCAAGCCAAATGTTTCATTAAAAGAAATAATTGAAACTATTGGATATTCAAGCAAGTCGTTTTTCTATAAGAAATTTAAGCATTATTATGGCATGACTCCAGCAGAAATGAGAAAGAGACTATTTAGAGAGGCTCATATCAATTTGAAATAATAGAGTACACAAAAAGGGATGCCTTGTGCATCCCTTTTATTACATGTTTTCCAATCTCTTAATTCTGTCTGCTGTAGGCGGATGAGTATCAAATAATGAGCTCAAGCCACGCTTATGAAACGGATTTTCGATGTATAAACCAGCGCTTGACGGATCTGGATCTTTCATTGGCTCGCTATTTGAAATCTTTTCTAAAGCTGAAATTAACCCTTGAGGGTTTCTAGTAAGCTCAACTGAACTAGCATCAGCTAAATATTCACGATTACGTGAGAGAGCCATCTGAGCTAGTGCAGCAGCAAGAGGTCCTAAAATTAATGTGAAAACAATGGCCACTATTTTAAAAATTGTTTCTAGAGAGCTAGAGTCATCGTCATCACGGTCAGAATTGCCGCCCCACCACCAAATACGGGACGCAAAACTAGAGATAAATGAAATTACAGCAGCTAAAGCTACTCCAATTGTAGATACTAAAATGTCATAATTTCGAATATGAGAAATTTCATGGCCAAGAACACCCTCTAATTCACTTCGATTAAGTCGCTTTCTTAATCCAGTAGTAACAGCTACGAAACTGTGCTTAGGATCGCGCCCAGTTGCAAAGGCATTAGGACTTTCATCGTTGATAATAAAGACTCTTGGCATTGGAACCTGTCCCGCAAGTGCCATATCTTCTACAATATGCCACAATTCTGGATCATCTTCTTCATGAATCTCTCGGCCATGATTCATGCTCATGACTAAATTTCCCGGATTTTGAAGAACAATAAAAAGATAAATTAAGCTACCGATTAGGGCAATTACAATTCCTGATAGCGGTTCACCGTTAATCAAATATCCTAACCCACCACCAACAAGAGCTAGAATAATAACGAATATAACAAGCAAAAATGCTGTTTTACGCTTATTGCGTGCTATTTGTTGATAGAGCATTGATAGACCTAGAATTTAACTTTAGGCACAGCTTTTTCTTCAGTTGGTGTTTGAAGGTAGTCCATATTCTTAAAGCCGTGAATCTTAGCGACTAAGTTAGATGGGAAAGTTAATAGTTTCTCGTTAAACATAGCAACAGTTGAATTGTATAACTGACGTGAATATGCAATCTTATTTTCAGTGTTTGTAAGTTCTTCTTGAAGTGACATGAAGTTTTGATTTGCTTTTAAGTCCGGGTAATTTTCAGCTAGAGCAAAAATACTCCTCAACGAATCAGTAATTTGGTTAGAAAGTTTAATAGCTTCTTCGTGATCGGAATTAGGAATATTTACTAATTGATTTCTTAGAGCAACTACTTTTTCTAAAGTGCCGCTTTCATGTTTGGCATAACCCTTAACTGTTTCAACTAAGTTAGGAATTAGGTCGTTACGACGTTTTAATTGGACATCAATTTGACTCCACGCCTCGTCAGCATGAACTTTAGCTTTTTGCAAGCCATTGTAGATACCAATATAAACGGCCACCAGTAAAATTAAAATGATAATAATAATCCATGTTAAAGTCATAGAAATAAATCCTTTCTATTATCATAAAAATATGGTTAGAATGTTAGGAATATTGTACCAAATAAAGAAAGCTTAGAATACCAAAAAAGCGCAAAATTGCGCTTTTTTTATGATATTTAAATAACAAAATCTAATACTATCCAACCTAGAACTGTCAAAATAATTAAACCTGCAAATTCTAGAACTGAAAATACCCAGAAAAACTTTCGTTTTGAAACAGTTCCGTTTTCAACAAAACTCTTGAAAACAAGCATATTGGCCATTGAACCAACGATTGAACCGAATCCTCCGATATTTGAGCCAAGGAATAAGGCTTCCGCAAAGTTAGTAAATTTACCAATTAAAATTGTTGAAGGAACGTTAGAAATGAATTGACTGGAAATAATAGAAGTCAAGAATACAGAATGTTCGGAGAACATTGTCTTAGAAATTAAAGTAACAATAAATGGAATTTGCTGGATATCGCTAATAAAAATGAAAAAGCATGTGAAAGTTAGAAGTAGAGCATAATCCACATGTAACATAATAGAAGGATTAATAATAAGAGCAAGGATCACTGCAACAATTGCAGGAACATATGCAGGTACAATATTGAAAACGCCAAAGAAGAAGAAAATTGAAACAGCAATCGTTAAAAGCATTGGTCGAATGCTGATTCTAATGTCTTCTAAAGGCACAGTAGGGATTGGCTTATCTTTAACAAAAAAGATAAACACTAAAACAATAATTAAACTAACTAGTAATAATGGAATTGACCAACTAAAAAACTTAATTGGTGAAACATTATAACGGTTAACAACAAAGATGTTATGAGGATTCCCCCATGGCGTAAAAGCAGCGCCAATATTTGCGCCCATCCCAATTAAGGTGACAGGCAATATCTCAGGTAAGTGATGGCGTCTAGCAATCGTTAAATATAACGGTATAAGAGTTAAAACAGTTATATCATTAGTTAAAAACATCGCAGAGATAATTGACAAAATTGTGAAGATTGCAGTTAATCTTCGAGTACTCCTAGCGCTTGCAGTTAGTTTATAGGCTAAGACATCCAAAACATGTAAGTAAGAAAAAATTTGGATGATTGTAAGCATTGCTAGAATTGAGTAAAGTGTATGGAAGTTAATATCTTCAATACGCGGTCTTGCGAAGAATAAGCTTATGATCGTTATGACAACCGTAATTTGTAAAATACGGTCTTTAGCAATATTTTTGATGACGGTCATTAAGGTCCCCTCTTAAAATTAATTCAACACTACTATTTTGAACTCTTTACGGCAAGTTCGCAACGCTTTTTTCGCATTAGTCCTTCCTATTAGTAAGATTTTGAGCATTTTATTAGGAAAAACGGTAATTAACCTGCTATATTTAAGTTAGTAAAAGAGGACGGAGGAAAATAAATATGGTTGATTCCAAGAATCTTGAATTAAAAATTAAAGATAGTGCTAAAGAAGTTTTAGAAAAGAAAATTAAGCCAGGACAAGTCGTTTTGCTGGCTTTAAATGATGGTTCAAATGGCTATTCTAAATTAGGTGGAACTTGTACAATCGGTGCTAATTTTCAACTAGTGTTGCTAGATCATAAGGATCCAGAATTTTCAATTAAGGTTAACAACAACATGGGTTTAGATATGTATACATCTGATAAAGAATTAGCCTTTTTAGACGATGGTTTAGTTCTTAATGCTCGTAATGCTACTCTATCCTTATCTTCTAATGAAGGAATCATCGATGGCGGAGTTACTATTTCTGAATTCAAAGGAGAAAAACTTTCTGCTGATGAGATGAAAAAATTAGGTGGAAAGATCTGCTAGGTATTGAAGTGACGTGCTTCTTCGTGGTATGATAATAAAAGATTTTCGAAAATTTTATTTGAGAGGAAGTATAGATCTATGCGTAAAGGTGAAAACTACAACACTGGTGTTACACCAAACTTAAGACCTAAGAACAAGAAGAACTCTAAGGCTCGTGTTAAGAGAGCTGCTGAAGTGGTTGCTTTCTTAAACAAAGCTGCTAAAGATGAAAACAAGTAATTAAATTTACTGCATAAGATAAAGAGAGACGCTGGTTAGCGTCTCTCTTTTTTTGCATGTAAAAGTTATATAAATTCTAATTTATTTAATAACATTTTGTTGTAAATGAATTTATATTATTATATAAAAAGCCTTATAAAATATGAAAAATTGAACATAGGATAGAATTTTAGATGAATAACATTTCGAGAAAAGGGCTAGAAGTAAAGGCAGTTTTTGCCCTTGTTTTACCCTCTCTTTTTTTAGGACTAGCAAGTAACTTTTCCCGCAATATTTTTTTAGGAGTTATGCTGCTCTTAATTTTGGGAGCAGTCGTCGGCTTGAGCATACCAACTATTGTTAGTACCTGGCTTATTTTGATTTTGACTGTACTAGGGATTAGCTCTCTAACTCTTGGATATGCGGCGATAGATTTTTATGGAAAGACCCTGCTGCTTATTTCTTTTCCCTTAGAAACATATTTAACTAGTCAAATTAAAGAGTGCGTTTTTAGATGGCAAATATTTAAGAAAAATCAGTCTAGTGCTTACCGTTATCTTAAGCACTACGATCAAAATGTAAAATTACAAACGACATATAATGCAGAGAAGTTATATAAAAAGATTAAGAGAATTTTAACGGAGAAAAATTATTTACCATTGTGGTGTGATTTTACGATTATTGATTGGGAACATGATCAGCAGTTTGCGCAATTTAATTTAGAAGATCATGACAAAATTTTGCAGCAAATAGCAAGAGTACTTAAAACAAGTAGATTAGTTGATGAAAATTTATATTACCTGGGAAATGGTCAGTTTCTAATTATCTCTAATACGATCGCACCAGGTACATTAATGGTTTTAAATGATGAACTAAAAGCTGAGTTAAAAAGGCTACAGTATGGGGAATATCAGCCTGCTTTTAAAATGGCAACGCAGCACATTACAGAACAAGATTTTCTTGAGTATCCTAATTTTAATGCAATTCTTAAACGTCTAAAAAGAAAGCTTGAAACGGACTTAGTTGTTGAATATTTAAAGGGAGTAGAAGCATGAGTAATTGGTTCTTTTTCTTGGTAATTTTGGTTACTTTAACATTTCTAGTGGCATTTTTTGCTATGTTTCGTAGCCTCTGGACTATTTATCATCAAACTGAGCATACAGTGCGTCATTTAGGAAGAAAGCATAATGTTAAATGATTTTTTAGCTGTTTCAACTTTAGTTTCAATTTGGTTTTCGCTTTTAGCTTCGTTAGTTACTCTTTATGGTGCAACTCGTTTTTGGCTTAAGCATAGTAAAAAAGTCATTTCAATTACGCCACTAAAGCATTACCCCGCAATTACGATTGTTGTTCCAGCACATAATGAAGAAGTGGTAATTGCAAATACCACTAAGGGAATTCTTAACTTGAATTATCCTGCATCAAAGGTCGAGCTACTCTTATATGCCGATAATTGCCAAGATAAAACTGCAGCTGAAATGCGTAAGACGGTAGATTTACCTCAATATAAATACAGAAATGTACAAATAATTGAACGGCGTGGCTCAGGCGGTAAAGCAGGTGTCTTAAACGATGCCTTAAAGATAGCGCAGGGAGAATATATTTGCGTTTATGATGCAGATGCATTGCCCGAGAAAAATGCTTTATATTTTTTAGTGAAAAAAGTTTTAGAGAATCCCCAACGATATATGGCAACTTTTGGCAGAAATAAAACACGGAATGCGAAGCAAAATTTTTTAACTAAATGCATTAACCAAGAAGTTATAGTGTCTCAAAGACTTCAACATGTAGGTGTTTGGAATTTATTTAAAATTGGGCGAATTCCAGGAACCAATTTCATCATCAATACTGAATATGTAAAAAAGATTGGTGGTTGGCAAAGTGGCGCCTTGACTGAAGATACCGAAATTTCTTTTCGCATTATGGAAGATGGCTATTTGATTGCTCTAGCGTATAATTCAGAGGCTTTTGAACAGGAACCTGAGCATTTACGTGATTATTATTATCAACGATTACGTTGGGCTAAAGGAAATTATCAAGTAGTGATGAATAACTTTAAACACTTATTTGATACTAGTAACTGGCGTGTAAAGCTAGAGACTTTTTATTTAGCATGTACTTTCTTTTGGTTTAATTTAGCTGTTGTTCTTTCAGACATTATCTTTTTTGTGGATTTGGGATGTATAATTACAAGATTTTTCAATCCAGAAATCCCAATTATCTTTGCAATGAATTCTAATATTCTCTTAATGCAGCTACTATTAATTAACTGGCTATTAATGATCTTGCTCTATGTAATTCAAATAAATCTCGCTTTAGCTACTCAATATGGTCAAGCAACTAGTGATCAAATCTGGCTAGCTTTAGTGTCATATTTTACTTATTCGCAACTCTTCATTGCTATTTCTCTGCAAGCAGTCTGCTCAGTAATTGGAGATAAGGTGTTTAAACGAGATGGTACTAAGTGGGTGAAAACCAAAAGATTCGCAGATTAGGAATAAGAGATGAAAGTAAAGAATTTAATACTGATTTTAGGAACTATCATTGCTTATTTAGGAATCATCGCCTATGTGAGGATGAGCAATGATCGAACGCTAGAAGAGCGATGTTATCATTCGTGGCGTGAAGATTATATAAAAAATAAAAATCAAAATGAGCAATATGTGAATGCAGCAGGAAGAAATAATCCTTCATTTGCCTTATCTGAAGCACAAGGTTATGGAATGTTACTGGCTGCTAAAGCGGGAGAGAAACATTTAGGAAGTCGGATTGATTTTCAAAAACTAGATAATTATTACCTGGCTCATCGCTTAACAAATTCAAATTTGATGAGCTGGAAACAGAAAGATAGAAAAAATATTTGGCGTGATAATCCTGTGAGTGCAAGTGATGGTGACATAATAATTGCGCAAGCTTTGCTGCATGCTGATAGAGTTTGGCCAGGACATGGTTATAAGTCACAAGCTGTTAACTTAATTAATGATATTAAAAGGCTTGAAATCAATCAGAAAGCTAAAATGGTAACTGTCGGAAACTGGGCTAATAAAGATTCACGCTTTTATAATGTACTGAGAACATCAGATGTAATGCCAAAAGCGTTTGAAGAATTTTATCAAGTAACTGGGGATCAAGCTTGGCTAACAATTAAAAGAAAAATGCTTAACTATTTGCAAAAGTTAAGCAAGAAGTACAATACTGGTTTAGTTCCTGATTTTGCCTGGATTTCTAATAATTATGTTAGGCCCGCACAAGCTAATGAAGTGGCGATTAATGATGATGGTCACTACAGTGCAAATGCTTGCCGAGTCCCAATGTTGTTAGCTGAAAGCAATGATAAAGAAGCAGCTCAAGTAGTAAAGAAGATGCTAAAATTTTTTAAGAAAAAAGGGACTTCAGCTGGTTTTACCTTAAAAGGTGAAAAATTACATCATTATCAATCAGCGAGCTTTAGTGCGCCAATCTTTGTAGCGGCTAGTAAGTATCGTAATCAGGGTTATGATACTTTGATTGAACAAGAAAAATATATCTTTTCAAGACCACTTCCGAAAGATAACTATTACGATGCTACTTTAACGGTTTTAGCTGCTTTAAATACAAATGAGTTGACGGGATTAGAAAAATAGAGAAAGATTAAGTTGTTGAATCTTTCTCTATTTTTGATTTGCAAGAGTAGAACGGTTTTGCTATGATAGTAGAAATTTTAGACATCTTTATATTTCTGGAAGGGGTAAGTTTTTATGGGATTAAATGCATATATTCAAGGTTTTAATAGTTTAGAGTCAATCGATCGTGCACCAGGTTATTTTAAATATCAGCATCATTCTGTCGCTGATCATAGTTTTAGAACAGCTGAACTTGCTCAAATGATGGGAGATATTGAAGAAGTTGTTGGTAAACAAAAAATAAATTGGAAAGCCCTCTATGAAAAGAGTCTTAATCATGATTATACCGAGCGTTTTATTGGTGACATTAAGACTCCAGTTAAATATGCAACTCCACAATTGCGGAAGATGATTGGAGACGTTGAAGAAACAATGACTGCCAAATTTATTAAGGACGAAATTCCAAAAGAATTTCAAAAAATTTATACTAAGCGTTTGTCTGAAGGGAAAGATGATACTTTAGAAGGTAAAATCTTATCTATTTGTGATAAGTTAGATTTACTTTATGAAGCTTATGGTGAAATTGAATTAGGAAATCCAAATCCAGTTTTCATGCAAATGTTTAAAGAAAGCCTTGAAACGATTAAAAAATTTGACGACTTAACTTGCGTTCAATACTTTATTAAGAAGATTTTGCCAGACTTATTTAAAGGTGACTTTGCTGGTAAAGATAAGATGCAAAGAATTGCTTTTAGTATTTTACTAATGGGGGAAGAATAGTTTGAAATTTCAGTGCGCATCCTGTGGGTTGCGACTTGACAGCCTTCATTTTAAGCAAGAAGGATTAATGAATCCCAAGTTAACAAGTATTTGTGATATTTGCCTAACACGCAATCTAAATGCAGAAGATTATGAAAATCCAGTAATTGAGAATATTTCCCAGGTAATGCTCTATGGCTTTGTAGGAAAGAAAAATACGGGTAAGCTTAATCTAGAGTCTTTAAATCAATATCTTGTAGGAAGCGATCATAGACGCCAATATGAATCTTTTATTCAGGATTATGATGGTAATGAAGTAGCTCTCCAGCAATTGTCACGATCTGAATTTAATCAGGCAATTATTAAGAGCGAAGATAAAGAAATAAATTATATTCCTAATAGCAATGTTGATTTTGCGGTTAATATGAAAAACATGGGAATTGAAGTTGACTTTTCTTTAAATGAAGTCGATTTTGTTGACCGTGAAAGAATTCGTCATAAATATAATTATCGCTGCCAATATTGCGGTAGACGCGGGACGAGCGTAGATCACAAAGATCCAGTTTCTTTATCGCATGATAATTCTTTTGATAATCTGATTTTGTCATGTAGCGAGTGTAATCGAATTAAATCTAATATGCCTTATAATTTGTTTACTAAGCTGAATAATCAACTTACTGTTGTAAATAGAAAATTGGTTAAGTACGAAGATACTCTTGCTAATTTAAAAGAAGAATTTCAGCAGGCAAAACGTGATTTGGCTGGACAAGTTCATTTAAAAGGGGTAGTTAATGACCCTGAATTAAATGCGATGAGAAAGCAAAATAAAAAGCTTCAGGATGCAATTGATAGTTTGCAGAGCGATTATGATGCTTTAAGGAAATTGCGTAAGACATATTTTGAAACTGGTTGGAAACTAGCACAAGAAAAAGAAAATAGTGAGATTATATAGTAAAAAAATGCATTGGACATAAAAATCCAATGCATTTTTTGCTATCTTAAAGTTCATTACTTCTAAAGTTACGTAAGAATTTCTTAGTCTTCTCTTCTTGAGGATCATTAAAGATCTCTTGTGGTGTACCTTGTTCAGTGATAACTCCATCACTCATAAAGATAACTTGATCAGAAACGTCACGAGCAAATCCCATTTCGTGAGTAACAATGACCATTGTTAAGCCAGTTTTAGCTAGTAACTGCATAGTATTAAGTACTTCACCAACCATTTCAGGATCTAGCGCACTAGTTGGTTCATCGAAAAGTAAGATTTCAGGATCCATCGAAATTGCCCGCGCAATAGCTACACGCTGCTGTTGTCCACCAGATAATTGTTGAGGCTTTGCAGTTAAGAAAGGTTCCATGCCAACTTTCTTTAAGTTCTCAATTGCAACTTTTTTGGCTTCTTCTTTAGAGCGTCCAAGAACCATTTCTTGACCAATCATACAGTTTTGAAGCACGTTTTTATTATTAAATAAATTAAATTGCTGGAACACCATACCAACCTTTGATCGGAATTTATTGCGATCAAAATGAGAATCTAAAATATTGTTACCATGGAATAAGATCTTACCATTGCTTGGTTCTTCAAGAAGGTTAATACATCTAAGCATGGTCGATTTACCACCACCAGATGGCCCAATAATGGTCATTACTTCACCTTTATTAATATCAAAAGAAATATCTTTTAATACTGTGTGGTCGCCGTATTTCTTTTGTAAATGTTGTACTTGTAAAATGTTTTCTTCGTTATTATTGTTCATGTTCAAATCCAGTCTCCTTTGGATCTTCTACTTGTAATTGATTAGCCATTAAGTTGTAGTTCTTTGGACCTTCAAGCTTCTTTTCAATGAAATTAAAGATTCTAGTAATTGAGAATGTCAAAATTAAGTAGATCATTGAAATAATGAAGTAAGTTTGGAAGAATTGGAAGGTTTGACTGGCAACAGTTGTACCAACAAAGAACAATTCTGATACAGAGATAATACTTAATACTGAAGTATCCTTAATGTTAACAATAAATTCGTTAGTAATTGATGGCAAACAGTTTCTAATTGCTTGTGGTAAAATGATATGCCACATTTGTTGTGAGTGAGTCATACCGATAGCAGAAGCTGCTTCAAATTGACCTTTAGGGGTAGCGTTAATACCACCACGAATAACCTCGGCTAAGTAAGCACCAGTATTAATTGAAACAATTACTAGAGCAGCTACTGTACGGTTTGAGTTAAGGTGCCATAATTGGGCAATTCCGTAGTAGATAACAGCTGCTTGAACCATCATAGGAGTTCCACGGAACACTTCAATATAAACTGCTAAAATCCAATCAACAATCTTTAAGCCCCACTTCTTACCAGTAGACTTAGGAGTTGGGATAGTTCTAACAATACCCACAAGTAAACCAATGAAGAAACCAACAATAGTACCAACTAAAGCTAAAAGAAGAGTCATTCCAACACCGCCAAGGATCATTGAACCATAGCGATGCATAATTGACATAAACCAGTTTTCTTTCTTGCTGCCACCTGCTTGAGGCTGTTCCTTTACAGCATCAGCCATTAATTGGTCGCGCTTTTTCTTAGAAATACCATTTAAAATGCTATTAACTTGGTTAAGTAATTCAGTGTTGCCTTTCTTAACACCAATTGATGTAATTGAATCATCGTGGTCAACTTTGAATCCTTGCATCTTGTTTAAGTTAACGGCAACGATGTTAGGGTTAACTGCCTTGTAACTTTGGTATTCAATATCTTCTGCTACATAACCATCAATAGTACCTGATTGTAAGCTTTGACGCATTGCAGAAAAGCTTCTCATTGCTGGTTCACGCTTAGCGCCATGTAATTGCTTAATTAGATCATAGTGCAATGTACCTTGTTGAGCAGTTAATTTTGCGCCTTTAAAATCATTTAAGCCTTTTGCTTGAGCAAATTTTCCAGTCTTGCTTGTAATAACTACGAAAGTACTCTTTCTGTATGGTACAGAGAAGTTGATTGCCTTTCTACGTTCAGCAGTAGGAGACATACCAGCAATAATTAAATCAATTTTGCCAGAAGTTAAAGCTGGTAATAGACCATCCCATTCGGTCTTTTCAACGACAACTTTACGATGAAGCTTTTTACCGATAATTTTTGCGATTTGTACATCATATCCATTTGCATATTGCTTAGATCCATCAATTGGAACTGCACCATTTGCATCGGTTGTTTGAGTCCAATTGTATGGTGGGTAATTAGCTTCCATACCTATTTTTAGGGGTGCTTCTTTTTTAGCCGCTTCGGTTTGACTAGAATTAGAGCTAAAACCGATAACTAAACTTAAAATTAGGGCTAATAAAGCACTAAACCATCTTATTTTTGACTTCACTTTGAAATACCTCCAAAAATTATTTCAAATAAAGCCAATACAATAAAAGCGTAAATAAAAAGCCTCGCTGTTTACCAAAAACAACGAGGTTTGAAAATCATCAGTAATTAAACCAAATCATATAGCGCTCCCTGGGGACTACCAGGACAGTATGTAAGATATGCTCTCACATCCCAACAAGCTTAATTCGCGAAAGTAAGCTTGTTTCGGCGATAATCCTAAAAACTACTGTCAATGTATTCGCGTACTCAAGTAGATTTTGTGGTTATCGCAACCTCTATTGCATTGGGGATTTATTTAACTGATGAAAAGATTAAACGATTTTTAATATTTTGTCAAATAAATCCGTGATTTTTTTTGACATCTTTTTTCTTAATATCTGAAACATAGGGATTACCAGCAACTATAAATCTTAGCTTTTTCTTGGCCCATTTAGGATCTGACTGATTGATCCCAACTCTTGGAAGAGCAGTAATTTTTTCAATTTTTCGTTTATGATTAATATCAATATCAAAAGGAGAATCTTCTAAACGAGCTAAGTCCCATTTTCTACTAGTAATTCCAAAAGCCTGCATCATCTTTCCAGGGCCATTAGTTAAAAGTGGACCAGTTTTGCCGTTGCGATTTTTAATCATGGTATCAATTCCGGTCAGTGGGTCAATTGCCCTAATTAAAACTCCTTGTGGTTCACCTTCTGCTTGGCACGCAACATCAAAGAAGAAGTATTGTCTCTGAGAATAGATATACAAACTGCCACCAGGACGATATAAGCCTTCATTTGCCTGACTGCGTCTGCCACCATAAGAATGGGCAGCCCGGTCTTTTACACCAACATAGGCTTCTGCTTCAACTATTGTGCCTGATAAAAGTTCATTTCCATTGTTGAAAGATAAAGTTCTACCCAACAGATCTTTACTAATTTCACTAGTAGACCGATTAGTAAAAAATTCTTCATATTACTACTTCTTTCTAAAAATGTTGTACACTCGTACTTGAAAGTAAATATAAATTGTAGGGGGAATCAAAAGATGAATGAAATAAAAGTTGTTAGAATTTATGACCATGAGCAACCCGCAGGTTATAGAATCTTAGTAGATCGCTTATGGCCTCGAGGAATGAGCAAGGTAAAAGCTCATTTAGATGAATGGGATAAGGAAATTGGGCCAACTAATGAATTAAGAAAATGGTTTAATCATGAAGATGACAAGTTTCCTGAATTCAAGACTAAGTATATAGCGCAATTGAAAGCTAATCCAGTTACAACCGAGTTTGTTAAAAATGTAAAAGAAAAGCTAGCTCAAGAAGACGTTATCTTCTTATATGGTGCTAAAAATAAAAAGCACAACCAGGCAGTTGTGCTTAAAGATTTTATTGATAGTCAATTAGGTTAAGGCATTTTTTTGCCATGCAAGTTTTGTCGAACGTAATGAAAAATAATTGTTAAAATAACTGTACCAAAAACGATGCCGGCAAAGATGGCATCGGGCAGTTTGAAGTTTAGCGGTGGCAATGAAACAAGTAGCTTAACTGCAATGATTGTGATTAAAACATAGGCCATTGTTTGAAGTTCAGGAATAATTTCCATTAATTTGATAATAACTTCAGCAACTCCTCGCATGCATAGAATACCAATCATTCCGCCAACTAAGACGACAACTGGATTATTTGACATGGCTAAGGCTGCTAAAACAGAGTCAATTGAAAAGACGATATCCATTGACTCAATTGAAATAACAGTTCTCCAAAATAATGAAAGATGGTGCTTTCTTGTCTTGGAGCTCTTTTTCTTATGGGCTTCTTTTTTTGCCGCTTCTTTCTTAGCAACTTGTGCAGGGTGGCGAAGATCATAAAAATACTTATAAACTAAGTAAAGTAAATATAAACCGCCTAACAGTTTGATTTCCCAGAAATTAATTAGGTAAGTACCAATCCCAATTACAATAAAGCGAAATAGATAAGCCCCCCAAAGTCCGTAAACTAACGATTTCCTTTGCTCATCTTTAGTTGGTAAAACTTGCGTTTGTGCGGCTAAAACCACCGCATTATCAACTGATAGCAAACACTCCATTAAAATTAGAGTCAGAATCATCATCCAATCTTGTCCGCTAGTTAGGACATGAGCCCAGTTATTAGCGTCAAAAAAGGGTTGATAAAGTTTAATCAATTGCATTCAAATAGCCTTCTTCAAGTTTTATTAAGCGTTGCTTTTCTTTCTCTCCCATTCTATAACTTCCAACCTTATCTGACGCTAAAATTACGCGATGACTTGGAATAAAAATTAGGGATGGATTTAGGGCTACCGCATGTGCAACTGTTCGAACCGAAGTTGAGCCATTAATAGCAGAAGCTAAATCATTGTAAGAAATGGTTGTTCCATAAGGAATATTTTCAATCATTTTAACAACTTGATTTTGAAATGGAGTACCAAAGCTTGAGTAGTCGATAGGAACGGTAAAGGAGCGACGCGTGCCTGCAAAATATTCTTTTAATTGTTGAACATAAGGAGCCAATTTTTTGGAATCTTGGACCAGAATGTGGTTAGGATAAAATCCTAAAATAGAAGATTCAATATTACTATTCTTGGAACCGACGAATGCTAATCCCAAGTTACTAATGACTAATTCATAGGTCCATGGCTTAATTTCAACAAAATCGTAATAAAAAACTTTTGCTTGGGCAAGTGGCATTTAATCCTAACCTTTCTTTTAATTAATATATTAACTCCATCTTATATTGTACAACAAAAAATAACAGAAAGAGCTATGGACAAATTAAATAAAATGTTAGTTAAGATAATATCGGTTATATATATAATTTGTCAAATACTTTTTCAGCATTTTCAATAATTGTTAAAACATCTTTAGGAGTTGGTACAGGAGTATTATTGATAACCCAGACTTTGGCAGTAGCTTGTCGATAGGCAAGAAGTTGAGCGAAAGGATAAACAACAAAACTAGTTCCAGCAATAATAACTAAGTCACTATTTTGAATTGCTTTGACTGAATCAGTTAAAACCATTTCATTAATTGGTTCACCGTATAAAACAATGCCGGGACGAATTATTCCGTGATCTTTTGCGTGTAGGTACGATTTCTTATATTCTTCGTATGAAATTTTTTCATGACACTTAGTACAAAAAATATTATAAAGATTGCCATGAAATTCAATGACATGCTTATTGCCAGCTTTTTTGTCTAGACCATCAACATTTTGTGTAATTAAAGTACCATTTTTATTGCAGCTAGCTGCAATTTTTTGGTGAATAATATTAGGTTGAGCATTTGGAAAATACATATTTTCCATTACAAAGTGATGAAACTTAGCTGGTTCATGAAAGAGAGTATCCTCACTTAAAATTTGTTCTGGACTTTCGGATATGCCATTATAAATTCCGTTTTTTGATCTGTAGTCAGGAATATGAGAGGGTGTAGAAACTCCAGCACCAGTTAAGTACGTGACATGGTGGGCATTATTGAGATCTGCTTGCAGGGCAGCAATTTGATTGTTTAAATCCATATGAAACCTCCTATACTTTTAATTTTCAACTAAGTCAATTATAGAATGCTGAGAGAAAAAGTGGTATTTGTTATAATTGAAGTAAGAATTTTAACGTTAATAAATATTTTTAGAAGGAAAGATATGTCACTTTTGTATATTGCTTTTGATATTTTGCTAATTGGCTATATTTTTTATAGTTGGTATTGGCAAGCAAACATTGATTATAAGGCTCGCTTTAGAAGTTCATCGGTTATTTGGGCTTTGATTTTTCTATTAATTGGATTTTATTTAGATTACTTTACTGATCCAACTTTGCTCATGAATGTGTTTATAGCAACATTTTTATTAATGAGTATTATTGATGGTGTTAGTGGATTAGCTAAGAAGAGGTTAGTTGTAAGTGGATATTTTAAACGAACAGTTAAGTATAGCGATATTGCACATGTTACCTTAATTACAGTTCCTAATCCTAAAAAGCCCACTGTGATGGCAATTTTTCAAACTAATAATCGTCAAGCGTATTATTTACGTTTTTCACAGCAAATTAGTGATGTAATTGCTAACATTAGAAAATACTTAGGTTCAAACGTTGGCATTGAAGTACAGTCAATGATGTAAATATAAAAATATGAAAAGAAAGGATAAGAACTCTGATCACTATACAATGAAGTGAAGGAGTACTTATCCTTTTTTGCTTTTTATAAAATTGGAGAAAGTAATCTAGAAAAGGCCTGTTTGAATCGAAGGTAACGAGACCAATTATTGGTGATATCCAACGTTAATTCAGTACAGTTAGCAAGATCTTTTTTAAAAATCTGATTTAATTCCCGGGTAATATTTTTATCATAGAAAACAGCATCAGTTTCAAAATTTAGACTATATGAGCGAAAGTCTTGATTCATTGAACCAACTGCTGAAAAGCGTTCATCAACCATGACAGTCTTAGCATGAATGAAGCCATTATTATAGACGTAAATTTTTATCCCTTCATGTAATAAGTAGTTCGCATACCACTGAGTAGCGCGGTAAATAAAGGGATGATCAGGCATTGAAGGGATCATGATTCTGACATCAACACCTGAACGGGCAGCAATAACCCAAGTGGCGATCATTGGATCGTCTGGAACTAGGTAAGGAGTCTGAATCCAAAGCGTTTTTCTTGCCATCATCATCATTCTAATCATGCCATTGCGTAAGTAAGGGGTAGAAGTATCAGGTCCATCTGACACGATTTGTGTTGCAACGTCATCTTCAGTTAGCTTATTTTCTTCAATCTTTGGAAAAAGTTTTTCATTAAATGAAATTGTCTCATTTTTATTAGTAACTGAAGCGTTCCAGTCCATTACAAAACGTTCTTGGAGTAATAGCGAGGCTGAGCCTACAATTCTAAGATGGGTATCGCGCCAGTAACCAAATTTTTTGCTTTTACTTACATATTGGTCACCAACATTGAAGCCACCTGTCCAAGATATTCGGCCATCAACAACGACAATCTTACGGTGAAGGTGATAATTCATCCGATATTTTTTGATCATATTCTGAGCCGTGATAAAAGCTGCCACTTCTCCGCCTAGATCAGTTAAAGGTTTGAACCAAGCCTTTGAAGCACCTGGCGATCCCCACGGATCATAAATCAATCTTATTTTTACGCCTTCACGAGCTTTTTTGATTAATAAATTGAGAAACTGATTTCCTAAATCATCATTCATGAAGGAATAATATTCAACATTGATTGTTTCCTTAGCCTGATTAATGTCTTTAAAAAGAGCTTTAAATTTCTCTTCTCCATCGGTATAGAAACTAATTTTATTGTTTTTAGAAAGCGGGGAATCATGTTTAAAGTTAAAATAATCAATTAAAATTTTAGCTTCTTTAGAAGTATCTGTTGGCCCAGTATCTTTAGGGATACGCGGAATCATTTTATTTACTTTGTTTAAGCCAATGTGTTTTTGATTATTAATTGCAAAAAGGTTTTCTTGTGATAATCCACGTCCAATAAAACCGTAAAGAATAAAGCCGAGCACAGGAAAAATAAGTAAAATAATTAGCCAGGCCCAAGAGGTAGCGACTGATCTTTTTCTGTGGAACACTACATAAAAGGCTAAAAGTGTGTTAACTGCCCAAAGAAGTGTCCAAAATTCATTTGAAAAAATAATTATCCCTCCCCGTTAACTCAGTTATTATCGTCGTTATGTCCTCCAAAAATAAGAAGAAGTCTAAATAATTGTAGCATGCTTGTTAAAACTGCTGCGACATAGGTTAAGGCTGCCGCAAACAACACTTTGCGTGCCATTGGCATCTCTTGTGGCGATAAAATAGCCCCATTATTTAACATCCTTAGCGCACGATGTGAAGCATTAAATTCAACTGGTAAAGTTACTACCTGAAAAAGAAGGACTAGTGCAAAGCACCAAATACCAATTTTAATCAAGGTTTGATTCATCCCTAAGACTAGTCCTAGAAGAATTAATGGCATTGATAAATTAGAACCAAGAGAAACAATTGGCACTAAGGCAGAACGCATACGCATTGGTGCATAGTTGCTAGCATCTTGTAAGGCATGTCCGACTTCATGTGCTGCTACACCAACCGCAGCAATAGAAGAAGAGTTATAAACAGACTGCGAAAGGCTGAGAACTTTATTAGTAGGATTGTAATTATCAGTTAAGTTCCCGGCAACTTCGCGAATTTCAACTTCATATAAACCAGCTTGGTCTAGAATGTAACGAGCGGCTACTTTACCAGTGTAATTACCTTGATTTTGAATTTGATCATAGCGATTAAAAGTCGAATTAACGTTCATTGAGGCCCAGCCAGAAATTGCTACACCTAAAATAATCATCCAAAAATATGGGTCATAGAAAAATGGCATATAGTACATAACGATTTTCTTTCTTTATAAAATTAATCAGTTAACTTCAAAAACTTATTGATAATATTAATTACAAAAGGATTATCATGTAGAACACTATGTTCAGCTGCATTCCCGCGAACTTCGATTTCTTGGAAGGTGTGGGCAACAGGAGCAAGAATATAGCGAATTGATTTAGCAGAAACAACAGAAATAAACCTATCTGTATTAGTTTCATCTAAGATATTTCCATAAATATTTAAAACAGAAATATTGGGATTAAAGCGACGCTGATTAAATAGCATACCTAAATAGGAAATACTCATCAGAATAGGACGTCCTTTTTCATTGAGACGATTAACATTAGGTAAATCGCCTAAATACATTACTCCATCAAAGGGCCCAGCAATTAAAGCGCAATGGTCTAAGTGAGGAAAGTTTTTTCTCAAGCTTGTTTTCATTTCAACCTTTACTACTGAAGGTGCACCTAGAGAATGGGCGACCGCACTATATTTCTTGAAATGGTATCTCTTACTTAAGTAAGACAAGGCCGTGCGTAAGTAATAGGAACTTGCATAAACACCAGCAATTCGGTCTTTAAAAACTAATTGAACGATGGGCTGTGGATCAGCTGTCCAAGTTCCTTCCAAAATAAAATTACCAAAGGGATCGATTGTAACTTTAAGAAATTTATCTGTTCCTTTTGCCTTGCAAGCAGCATGAACCATTTTGTTAGTTGTATAATCGCCTCCGCGAAAACCGTGTACGTAAAAAATTGGTGTTTGCGTAATTGTAGAAGCTTTTTCTGTTGTTGAACTATCTTCAACTTTACGTTTGTGCATTCTGAGTAGCCAGCGTGTAGGAGTAAAGGTAGCCATTAAACCTAAAAAAGTCATTCTTGCAATGCTAGGTTCTTTATTTTTATGTTTATTATTCTTTTCAACTTCTTCGCTATATCGTTTTTGAATAAAAAACACACTACATCCTCCCTTCGTATTAATTTTAGCGTTAAAATTATTCTAACATTTTATCAGCTAGAGCAGATAAGAAAGGAACATTTATGAAATACTATGCAGTAAAAAAAGGTCGTACACCTGGTGTTTACCGGACATGGGAAGATGCTAAAAAACAAGTTGATGGCTTCTCCGGTGCCGAATATAAGTCTTTTGAAAAGATAACTGATGCGACTGAGTATTTAGACTGGAATAAGGAAACGCAACCAGATATTGTTAAAGAAGATTCCTTAAGCAATGCGATTAAGAAAATCCAAGCTGCTAAGATCGTGCCCCAGGCTAAAAAGAAAAAAATAAAAAAGACTAGTTCTAATAATCCAGCTGACTATTTTGCAACTATTTATACAGATGGTGGATCACGAAATACTGGTGTGCATAAAGGGGGACATGTTAATAAAACTGATAAAGCAGCGTGGGCTTATTTAATTGAATGGCAAGGTGGTCGCACTTATGGTTCGGGCGGAGAATTTGGCGCCACAAACAATAAGATGGAATTATTGGGGCTAATTAATGCTTTAGAGAAATTACTTGAGTTGAAGTTTAATGATAAACATCTTTTATTTGTTTTAGATTCACAATATGTTTTAAATGGAATTAATAAGCACTGGATTGAGGGATGGAAGAAACGTGGCTGGAAACGAGCAAATGGTCCTTTAATCAATGCTTCCGAATGGAAAAAACTAGATAGTTTACTAGGTCATTTTTCGGATAGTACTTTTAGCTGGACCAAGGGACATGCTGATAACGAGGGCAATGTTTTTGTGGACCATGAACTAAATCGTTATATGGATAAAATGAAGTAGTAATCTGCTTGATAAACAAAAAAGTCTGCAAATTGCAGACTTTTTTAATGCACTTTTTTTAGTAGTTGCTATAATAATAATTGAAAGACTAGAACGCACGCAGGTACTAGTTTTGACGACGGAGACGGCTATTTTAAGCCGTCTTTTTCTTTTAATTTTTTAGTTTAAGACAATGACACCGCCAAAGATACTTCTAAACCAGCTAACGATTGAATCAATTAATTTTTGGAACCAGTTACGAGTTTCAGGTGTATTAAATTTTGAAAAGATATTCTTAGCACCAGATTGAATTTGGTCTGCCAGTTGGCCAGCTTGTTGCTGGAAGTTTTTGTCTTTTAAAGCACCAGAATTTTTAATCTTAATTAAGACATTAATAATTTGTTCTTTTTGATTATTAGTAATGGTGTCGCCTAGGTGGTTAATGTTAATTTGATTGTTAACGATATCTCTAATTTGGCTATCGGAAATATTTTGTCCCTGTTTAGCCATTTCTTTTTTTGCACCAGCTACGGCATTGTTTAATTGAGCGTCAGAATAGCCATCTTTTCCCTTATTTTGGCTAGTAATCTTACTTAAGGTATTCATTTCAGTTTGTGCTGCATTAATTTGATTTTGATTTAAAGAATTGCCATTTTTAGCATAGGCAGCATAAACACCAGCTAGAGCACCTGACCCATCAATTGGCGTAGCAGAAGTGACGTAAATGTCCGCGTCAGAAATACCAGCAGTTAAAGCGGCATTTTTGTACTGGTTAGCAGTAATAGTTGTAATGTTATTGTGACCATTATAAGGTAAAATGTGAACATTAATCCCGCTACCAGAGCTAGTTTTTTGGATCATAGCGCTAGACCAAACACCTGAATTATTAGTGAAGTCATAGCCAGAAGGATTAAGATATTTTACAAGATCTGCGCCAGTAATAGTGATGGTGGTATAATTACTACCATTTAAGGACTGCGTTAAAGTATCAATTGTCCCCTGTTTTTGAGAAGAGGTAAGGGATGTACCTAAAGTTACGACAGGAGTGTCATTTTCATTTGCCTTAACTGTTTTAGTATTACTAATAGCAGTTAATCCTAAGATTCCGCTTGTTAAGATAGCGACAAGCGCGGTTAGTATTTTTTTCATAATAAAATTTTCTCCTTATGAATAAAATATACTCAATGTGATGGCTATATTATAACCTAAATAGCTAACTGAATTATGTAAATAAGTATTAAGATGCTATAATCATAAGCAAAAGGAGGCAGACGCTGTGTTACGCCAGCCAATGTTAACGGTAATTATGCCTGTCTACAATATGGAAAAATATTTAGGCCGGGCACTAGAAGCTTTAGCAAAACAAAAAGATAAAAATTTTAAATTATTGATTGTTAATGACGGATCAAAAGATAAAACTCGCGAAGTAGCGGAAGGGTATCGTGATCGGTTTCTTTATTTTGACATTATTAATAAAAAGAATGGAGGCCTTTCTGATGCTAGAAACGTTGGAATGGCTCATGTAACTACTCCATATTTTACTTTTCATGATGGGGATGACTGGGTTGATCCTGGCTATACTGCATATTTTGTAAGAGCATTTGATGAGCATCCAGATGTAGATATTGTTTCTTGTGGTTTTTGGATTGATTCAGAAAAAAGACATGAGAGTCATCCAGTAGGAAATAAGCAAAGCGGTGGTTTAATCGACAAGAGAGAAGCTTATTTGAAGATGACGAATGTCTTTGGCTCGCCTGTAAAGGGGTATACCTGGAATAAAGGATATAAAATTAGCGTCGTTAAAAAATATCATTTGCGTTTTGTGGAAGATTTAGCCTTTATGGAAGATCAAATCTTCAACGTTAAATACGTATCGTTGACTAATGGTTTTTACTATAGTTCAACCCCGTATTATCATTATTGGCAACGTGCTGATAGTATGGTGCATGATCTTAATCCTAAAAAAATACCAGATAATTTCCGAGCTAATTATCGTGTATGGCACCAAATTATTAAAAGCTTGATGGCGGAGCGTGAAGCCCAAAAAGAAAATAAAAAGGTTGCAAAAAAAGCATCTTTAAGTGATTTAGATCATCAAGATTTATAAGAATTTACAGCTAAAGGAATTGGTATGAAAGTAAAAGTTAATGGGGTTGAAATTTACTATCAGAAATTAGGTAAAGGACATCCCTTAATTTTGTTACATGGACATCACCAAGATGGTGGAATCTTCGATAAATTAGTTGCGCCGCTTTCTCTCTATTACACAGTTGTGGTCCCCGATATGCGAGGCCATGGTTTAAGTGAAGGAGAAGCAAGCGAGCATTATCAAACTGAAGTTGAAGATTTACGGGCTTTTATTAGCGCGCTTAAACTTGAAAAGCCTTATATCTTAGGCTTTGGTTCGGGAGGCTTAGTTGCTCTTTCTTTGGCCGCTCAAGCACCAGAATTAGTTTCTAAAATAATTGTTGCTGGTACTTACGTTAATGGAAACGGCGTGAATGCAAAGCACATTGCGGCTAATACCATTCGAGGCTTTTTTAAGGGAGATCGTGACAGCAAAGTAGCTTTAAGAGAGAGTCATATTCCTGTTGAAACGTTAAAGCGAATTAAGACGCCGACCTTATGTGTAGTAGGTGAAAAGGATTGGGTTAAAGTTGAACATGTTCGTTGGTACAGTCAATTGCTTCCTAATTGTCGTTTAGTTTTAATGCCTCGTCAGACGCATTATAGTTATGTTGTTCATAGTTTAAAATTATTAGATTTAATTAAAGATTTTTGTAAAGAGAGCTAAAAAAGTAGCGCTCTTTTTCTTTTTGATCTAAAAATTCGATAGAATTAATATGTAAATGGAAATTAATAGATAGCAGAAGGTTAGAACAATGACAAAAATAGTGGTTCAAGGAATGAATGGCGAGATGTCTGTAGATGATGACAAAATTAAGATTAAGCATACTGCGCCTTTATTTCCAGGTAAACGAGAAGTAACATTAGACATTCACAGTTTACAAGCTGTTGTATATAAAAAAGCGCACATCTTAATTAATGGTTTTTTAAAATTAGTTCCTAAGGGAGATAATCCCATGCTTTATCAAACGGCTAGTTTACACCAAATGGGAAAAGATGAATTGGCAATTGTTTTGAGAGCTTTTGAAAATACCAATCCTAAAGATGCAGAGCATTTTTATAATTATGTCGTTGGTCGCTTAAATCAGATTAAAGCAGCAGAAAATAATCAGTTATAATCTATAGCTAGAAAAGTAGAGCAAAACGGGAATTTTTAGTTATAATAAAACTAGCTGTTAATTTTACAAGGAAGGGCAAATTGATGAATAAAGAAGAATTGCACGAAATGTTGCACCCAATGAAATTAATCGGTCTTGGTGGAAATCAAGCTTTAGCAGAGAGAATTGCGTCAGCTTTGGACAAGCCATTGTTAGAGACTGCTGTTCAACACTTTAGTGATGGAGAAATTCAAGTTAACATTACAGAAAGTGTCAGAGGCTGTGATGTCTACGTAATTCAATCTATTCAAGATCCAGTAAACGAAAACTTTATGGAATTGATGATTGTATTGGATGCTTTACACCGTGCATCTGCTCACTCTGTTAACGTAGTAATTCCTTATATGGCATATTCACGTCAAGATACTAAGAATCGTTCACGTGAACCAATCACTGCTAAATTATTAGCTAACTTGCTTCAATTGACTGATATTGATGACTTGATTGCTGTTGACTTACATGCCTCACAAATTCAAGGCTTCTACAATATTCCAGTTGACCACTTGCACGCTATGCCAATCTTAGCTCAATACTTCTTAGATAACGGTATTGCAAGCAAGGATGATGATGATGTAGTAGTTGTTTCTCCAGACCACTCTGGTGCAAAACTTGCACGTACTTTTGGTTCATATTTTGATGCACCAATTGCAATTGTTGACCAACGTGGAGCACGCTATGATGCAGAAGCTCATGATATGATCGGAGACGTCAAGGATAAGACTGTTATTATCGTTGACGACTTAATTGATACTGGTTCTAGAATTGCTTCTTCAACTAAGTCAGTTTTAGCTGCTGGAGCTAAGAAAGTTTATGTTGCCGCAACTCATGCTTTGCTTTCTCAAAATGCAATTGATGTCTTAAACGAATTACCAGTTGAACAAATTGTTGTAACTGATACCATCAAGCACAAGAAGTATCCAGATAGAATGGTTCGTTTATCTGTTGCACGTTTACTTGCCAAGGGTATTGATTACATTTACAACGATAAATCAATCCACCAAATCTTTGATGAACAAAACAGAATTCAAGGATAGTTTACATTAAATTTTAATATTTTATAAAAAGGCTGAAGCTTAGTATTGTACTAGTTTTCGGCCCTTTTTTTATCTAAAATAAATACTATACATTATTGAACATCCATCAATATTAAGATAATATTAAATGAAAATTAGCTAAAAGATCAAGGTGGATAAAATGAAAAGAGTGTTTCAGGCGCAGCTATATCTAAATATTTTGATGGCTGTAATTATTTTGATTAATTATCGTACAGTTAAAGATTGGATTTATCTTGGAATTTTAGCTGTAGCAGTTGTAGTAAGTAAAAATAAAAGGATTTCGCAGCTAATAAATACAGTACTTATACCCATGGTTTTTATCGATCAAGTTAGAAACTTGAGTGATATTCTCATTCAGCACTTTTCTCAGTTAACACTACTCATCTTTTGGATTTATGCTGTTGGGGCCATAATAGTATTGATTCCGGTCACAATAGTCGAATATGGGAAAATTAAAAAGCCAATTTGGCGATTGATAGCATCGGTCTGGATGATTAATTTTGTTATTATGTTTTGCTATCTTTTAACCTTAAAAAATGTAAATCCAGACGGCTTTTTAGTGAGTTTAAATAAATCTGGCTTGGTTTATGCTTTAGCAATTTTAGTTTATGTATATTTTGCTGTTAAAAGTTGGGGTTATGAATTTTGTTTTAATTTACCAACTTTTAAAGGTAAAAAAATGCAGCTACTTTCATTTATTCTAATTTTTGGGATAGCGATTTGGATTTCATTTTTTAAAGTATTTAGTGAATTTGCTCAGAGATGGCAGGAATTATTTTGGAATTGGGATTTTTCTTTACTTAATCCAACTGAGTCGGCCCTTCTAAAAAATGCTTGGTCTGTCTTTCTCTACTCAATAGAAGCGGGAATTGGCGAAGAGGCGACTCGATATATAAACTTAGTTTTACTATTAGTAATTTTCAAAAACAAAAAGTGGCAAATTAATGGTGCGGTTTTAGGCAGTGCAATTCTATTTGCTTTGCCTCATATTGGAAATGCCTTTGCCTCAGAACTTAAACAAACACCACTAGCAACTGCTTTTCAAGTGATTGATACATTTGGCTTTGGGTGTTTTGCGGCTGCGCTAATTTTATATAGTGGTAAATTATGGCCGACAATGGTAATCCATGCACTATATGATATTCTTGCATTTTCTAAAACCCCATTGACTCAAGATAGCGTGGGAATTTTTGGTGGAAATACAGGTCAGTTTATTCATGTAATTATTAGTTTAGTACTTTGGGTAAGTTTTGCTGCTTTTCTTTTAATCAAGAACAGAAAATTAGTAAAACAGAATGTTCAAATCTTGACTCGGGTTCAAAAAACAGATTTGACAATTTCATGAAGCAAGTTATAATACAAGCAAATAAAATAGCCAATTGATTTACTATACAAGAACTTTAATTTTACAAAAATAGAAATGCCTCTAGTATAAGTTAAGTACTAGAGGTATTTTTGTCTTTAGGGGGAGTACAAAATGGATGAAAAGGAGAAGCTAAAACTAAAAAGATCGCTTAAGAGCCGTCATGTAACGATGATTGCAATTGGTGGAGCTATTGGTACTGGATTGTTTTTAGGATCTGGTACAGCTATTCAAAGTGCTGGTCCATCAATAATCTTGTCATACCTAATTGTTGGAATTATTAGCTTTTTCATGATGAGAGCGTTAGGGGAGCTAATCTTAGCTGAGCCTGATCAACATTCATTTATCGAATCAGTAAAAAAGTACCTGGGAAATAGAATGGAATTTGTTGCAGGTTGGACTTATTGGTTATGCTGGCTTAGTTTAGCAATGGCTGATTTAACTGCAACAGGAATTTATTTAAAGTATTGGTTTAAAGACTTACCACAATGGGTAGGGCCTTTAGTAATCGTTGTTCTGTTAATGCTTGTTAACATGGTTAACGTTGGATTATTTGGTGAGCTTGAAAGCTGGTTTTCAATGATTAAGGTGCTGGCCATCTTAGCTTTAATCGTTACTGGCTTAATCCTCTTAGTTATGCATAGCAAAATTGACTCTAGAACTGTTTCACTGAGTAACTTGATAAATTATGGGGGCTTTTTTCCAACAGGCTCATGGGGCTTCTTAAAGTCATTTCAGATGGTAGTCTTTGCCTTTGTTGGGATAGAAATTGTCGGTTTAACAGCAGGTGAAACGGCTAATCCCGATAAAGATATTCCCAAGGCAATCAATACTTTACCAGTAAGAATTGGGTTATTCTATGTTGGTTCTATGATTGCAATTATGGCAGTCTATCCTTGGAACAAGATTGTTACTACAACTAGTCCATTTGTGCAGGTTTTTGGCGCAATTGGGATTCCTGCAGCAGCTGGAATTTTAAACTTTGTTGTTTTAACAGCAGCTATGTCTGCTACTAATAGTGCTATCTTTTCAACTAGTAGATCACTATATGCACTTTCACGTGGAAATAATGCCCCAAAAAGATTTGGAAAGTTAAGTAGAAAAGCGGTTCCTAATAATGCTTTGACCTTTTCATCGCTAATTTTATTTATCGTCGTAATTCTAAATTATATTATGCCAGCACAAGTTTTTGATATTATTTCTAGTGTATCAACGATCAACTTTATTATGGTCTGGATAATTATTATGTGGACGCATTTGAAATATCGTGCAGAAAATAAAGGAAAGCTAGGTAGTTTTAGAATGCCTGGATTTCCAATAACTAGCTGGGTTACAATCATTTTCTACTTAGTGATTTTAATAATTTTGGCGCTAATTCCAGCCACAAGGCTGCCGTTACTTATTTCAATTATTTTTATTCTAGCTTTAGCATTGAGTTACACCCTTTTAGAAAGAAAAAATTAAATATCAAATAAAGACTGGTAAATAAAATTGTCGGTCTTTTATATAGCATTAAATTCGAAAAAAGCAAAATCCTATCTCGTTATTAGTAATAGGGCTTGGTATAATGATTGTAATTAATGCTCTGAAAACGCTATACTGTATAGGAATAGAATAATAATAACGAGGCAAAGGATATGGCAAGACAAAAAAATTTAGCAAGACGACATGAAATACTACGCAATACTTTTATGCTCTTGAAAAAAAGAGGCATGGAAAATGTATCGCTACAAATGATTGCAGATAAATCTGGCATTTCTAAATCATTACTCCAGTCATATTACCCACGTAAGAATCTACTGATTACTGAAATTGTTACCAATTTTATGACGGCGGTCTTAAAGAGTTTAAATGCGACTGATTTCAAAAATTTGAATACATATTCTAAGATGAAAATCTTTATCTATTTGATTTTAGAACAAGGTATTCAAGATGAAGGCGTTGAACGTGTCGTTAAAAGTATTTTAAGTGATGGCGATTCACTAGATCGCTGGAGTCAGATACTTGATGATTGGCTTAAGAATGAAGGCGTTAAGCATGATTTGGGAAATGATCGTCAGGTTCAGATTGGTTTAAACTTTATTGTTACAGCTGGAGGAGGTCTATACGTAAAACGGACTGAATTTGATTTAGATGCCGATCAAATTTCTGATATAATGGTAAAAACTTTTATGTCAACATTTTTATCAATAGATGAGTCAAAGATAAGCCAAACACTTGTAGAGGCTAAATCAGCCTTACAAAAATATGAATTAACTACCTTAACGCAGGCTATTAATAAAATGTTCGACAATTAATTTTAAGGAAGGTCGAGGAAATGGCAGTACGCACACGCAGTGAGCTGCGTAGAATTGATCAGGCTCAAACTGTGCATGATAAAAGATCTTTTGGAATTGCAATCTTTACAATTGTAGTTTTATTTTTCAGTTTAGTAACCTTCATGAATCCGATTTTTATGAAGAGTCAAATTGCTAAGGAAAGCAATGGAGTTGTAGCTGAACGCTATATTAATCAGAAATTTGATAATTTCGCTGCGGCAATTGGCGCTGATCGAAGTAGTAATAACAGTACTAATAATCTCCTAACTGTTAAGCAGACAAGACCGATTGCGAATGCAATGATTGACTATACTTTGGGAGTTCATTTATTTAGAGCAGAAAATTCTAGTTTAGCTAGTCAAATTCGTAAGGTTATTTTGACTAAAATCGATGACAATTCTTCAATGGAAGCTAAGTCTGTTCAGGAAAAGTTGAAGAAGAATAAGGAAAGTGGGCTTTACGCAATCATTACAAGCTTTGGTTTAGCTAATGCCACTTTAGCAGCAAATGTTGAGCTCGTATTTTTGATTTTAAATATCTTGGTAATCATTTTTGTGGGTATCTTAGCTTATCAACAAATTAAAAGGCTCAAAGAAATTGTTTCAACTGGGCGTTTAATTCATATGTTTGCGGCTGGAGGGATGAGAGCATCACTAGGACTGATTGTGGTTTTTGGCTTACTAGCTTTCATTCCAACAATTTTTAATGTTGAAGGTTTGATCTTGAATATTGGCTATTTTTTGGAGATAGCGAGTGGCATTTTCTTAGAGTTAGTAATTGTCGGAGTAGTCTTGTTTGTAATTAGCACTGTTACTTGGCAGCTTACAAGTGCAAAATAGTAAAAAGTTAATGAATAACAAAAAAGGTCTCAGGTTTTTACCTGAGGCCTTTTTCTGGGAAATGGCGCCGGATTGGATGATCTTAATTGTATTCAAGTAAGTGTAAAGTAGTTAGGGTATAAAATAATTGTAATATGCAACAGCCATAACGGCTCTTGTAAGGGTCCTCAACCATTTCTCACTACTTATTTTTACAGTAATTAGTGCTTAAATCAAGTTGAAAAGCCTAATTATTCTTAAATAATATAATATGTTTGAATTGAGCTGAAAGAATATTCTAAAATCACAAATTCGTTACTTTATAGTCTTTCATAAGGTATTAATTTATTAATTATTCTGCCTGATCCATTGCTTTTTACCAAGATAATACCAAGTTATATGGTCGGTAGTAATTGACTGACCATAAGCGTAACTTTTTCCAGAAGTAACATGATTGGCGGTGCGTTTTTGTAGATTTGGATAAGGACTAGTATAAATATTGGTATCGAATGAATGATTATCGATATTTACCACACCCGCAGTAAAATCTGGATTGTTGTAAACATAGAAATTATGGAACCATTGGTCATTACCTAAGTTATAGTAAGAATAACCATCTTGATAAGAACGACCGAAAATTACTGTATTCATTCGGCGCTTTTTATTTAAAGAATCACGTAGTTTTTCTGCTTGAAGTAAAAGGGCTGATTTAATAGTTGCAGATGAATCAGGATCAGCTACTTGTTTTAAAATCTTGCGCGTTGTCTTGTCACTGCTATCTTTAATATTTTGCGAGGAAGATATTTTTTCAGAGTTTTTTTCTCTGCTCTTAGTTTCAGTGTTATCATTTGAGGTTTTTAGCTTAGGTTGATTAGCAGCAACCTGATTAAATAATTTAAAACTATATTGGTAGACATTATTAATATTCACGTTATATTCATGCCCTGAAACTAACTTAATATCTCCTGGGAAGTAAGTAATAATTGTTTTGAAGTAACCATATGCCTTATTGCTAAAGTTATTAACATTTGTAGCTTGACTAACTTCGCCTGTATCTAAATCAGTGACAGTAATTTTAGGAATGCCAGGGGTAGTTTTATCAGATAAATAAAGAGACCAAGCAATGTTATTTCCTTGAAGCAATTCTATTGGAAAAACGCCACTATTGGGATAAGCAACAGCACTTTTAGCAGCAGCCTTATAGCCATCGCTTGAATATGCAACTTGCTGGACTGAATAGCGGTAGCTATTTTCACCGTATGCTGCACCAATACCAGTGGTAGTAAGTCTACTTGATAAAAGCCACGCACGATGTCCAGTATCCGATCCATCAAGATTATAGGTATCAGTTAATAAATCTGTGATTACATCACCAGCAGATTGATTGCTTACATTAAAATTCAAATTAGAGCTAGCAGAAACATTTTTGGCAATTGTCCAGTAAGTATCGCTAATGTAGTTCGGTCGTGTTTCACTAGGTAACCCGTGTTGATTAGTAAATGGGTTAGCCTTAATTGCAGCCATAACACTTGCGGTAATTTGCGCGTTGTCATTATCTGTCTTATTTGTAGAAATACTTGGCAGATCAAACAACCTACGATAAAAATTAATATAGTCTAATTGAGAGCTAATATAAGAACTGGTAACAGAACCAGGTGAAAATGGTGCTGTTAGGTGAGGGCTGCTTGCATAAAGATTACTGGAGTTAAAAGTTTGTTTTGGTAATCTTGAATATTGATTTTGAATTTGATGAACTTCTTGAATTTCATCTTTGGTAAATGTTGCGGCCAACGCTTCGTTAATCGTAACGGTGCTAGTTGTGGCACTGAGCGTAATAGCAACTATAAAAGCGGTGGCTTTTTTTGTAAAATTCATCTTATCTCCTTTTCGGGATTTATTAGAGTAATAGTAATATATATAACTTAATTATAAAAAATTTTCATTCTTTTGAGACTTTTTTTCAAAAATAATGCATTATAGCGTCACGATTGTTTATAATAAGGTTTCGAGGACAAAAAGGAGATAAAAATATGACTGACAAAATTAAGGTAGGTTTGATCTTCGGTGGAAATTCTTCAGAATATGAAGTTTCTATCATGTCTGCCCACAACATTTATGAAGAAATTGATACTAATAAATTTGATGTTTATCCAATGTGGATTACGAATGATGGTTATTTAGCTAATGACGCCGATTCTCGCAAAGTTTTAGATAATCCTAAAATGGAAGTAGCTAATCCTCATAAAGTAGCAAATATTTCTAATATTGTTGAATTAAAAGATCGTCCTGAAATTGACGTATTTTTCCCAATTGTACACGGAAACTTAGGTGAAGATGGATGCTTACAAGGTTTATTTAGAGTTTTAGATAAGCCATTTGTTGGGGATGATGTTTTAGCTGCAGCTGTAACGATGGACAAGGAAATGACCAAGATTTTAGCTCAACGTGCTGGTGTTCCTGTCGCAAAATGGATTGCAGTTAAGCGTTTTGAATATAACGATCCAGATAATAATAAATTGGACTATGAATACGTAGCCAGTCAATTAGGCTCAGATTTATTCGTGAAGCCATCAAATCAAGGCTCTTCAGTTGGTGTAAGTCACGTTACTAACGAAAAGGAATACAAAGTTGCCCTAGCTGAAGCATTCAAATATGATGACAAGGTTTTAGTCGAAGAAACTGTTCACGGTACTGAAGTAGAGACTGCCGTTTTAGGTAATGATAAGCCAATCGTTGCTGGTGTTGGTCAAATTATTAATGCCAAGGATTCATTCTATACTTATGAAAATAAGTACGATGATAATTCAACTTCAACTTTGGAAATTCCAGCTAAATTACCTGAGGGAATTGTTGAAAAGGTTAGAAAGAATGCTTTGAAGGTATTTCAAGCAACTGAATGTAGTGGCTTAGCACGTATTGACTCAATGCTTCGTACGGAAGACAAGGAAGTTGTTTTAACAGAAGTAAATGCTCTTCCAGGATTCACTAATATTAGTATGTATCCTAAACTATTTGAAGAAGTTGGGATTCCATATACTGACTTGATTACTAAATTAATTGATTACGCAATGGAACGCTACGATCACAAGAAGACTTTGTTACATAAACATGATTAAACTTAGTTTAAGTAAAGGGAGAATTTAGGATGGCAAGCGACCATAATTTTGAAGAACTCGAGGCCCCAGCAAAAACGGCGGAGGAACTTCATATTAGCGTAGCAACATTAAGAAAGTATTCTTTAATTGTTGAAAAAGTTACTGGAAATAAAGACTACTATGAAAGGACTAAGCAGAAGTCTCGGCTATATTCAGCTAAAGACATTGAAGACTTAAAAGCTTTCAAGGCTCTGTCTAAAAAAGCTGATCTGACTTTACAGGAAGCAGCAAGACAAATTTTTGCAGTGAGTGATAAAAAAGCTGAAGAGGCTAAAAAGGCTGCAAAAGTGCAAAAAGAAGTTGCAACTAAGACTGCTACTGTAGATGCTGATCAAGTAGTTAAACTTTTAACTATGCTACAAAATACGATTGCAAGTCAAAATCAAGCAATTCAGGATTTGCAAAAGCAAGTAGCGCGCGTTGAAGCTCAAAATAAAAAGTTAATTGATCGATCACACCAATTAGCTGAGCCAGAATCAACAGATTCACAAAAGGAAGTTCAATCCAATAAAGATCAGGAAGCTGCCAATAATATTACTGAAGAACAGAAAAGTGACCAAGAAGTTCATGAAGAAATCTTAAGAAAAGCTAGAGAGAACGAAGAAAAGCGTCGTAAACAAAAAGTAGAAGAAAATATTCATCGTACTTTAGCTCAGATGCAAATTCGTCCCAAGAAAAAACACCATTGGTGGGATCGCTTTTTTAATTAAAAAATAGGATGCCTGTTTGTAGGCATCCTATTTTTATTCGTCTTCAGGTTCAATAATTAATGACTCTGCTAACAAAACGTCGTTATATAGATTTAAAATATAGGTTCGATATTTGCTTTCCTTTTGCCCAATCATTTCTAGATATTCGCGTTCAATCGCAAAAGCCCTAAAAAAAGCAAGACGCTGTAGATACTGTTCTGATTTGCTTAGGTTAGGCTGGTCAATTGTTTTTAGTAGAACGCGCATATACTCACGTGTTTTAACAACTCGTTTTTGATTAAGTAGGGTATAGATAACATGGCGTTTTACTCTTTGCGGTAAATACATTTTATGAACGACAACTAAGGCGCGTTTAACCATTTCACTTCGTATTTTATCCATTACAATATGAGCTTCTTCGTCACTGACATTATGCGGAAGAATAAATTGAAAGACAATTATTGGAACAAGCATACTTAAAATAATTAAAACAGCCTCAGACATGATGACTAGGTTATAACTTTGACTTCCTAGGAAGTCAACGCTTATCGTTAATGCTAATGCTAAAGTAACTGCACCATGAATCCCTCCAAGTGAAAAGACTATGCTTTCTCTTCGATCATAACGAATAATTAAGCGACCATATAGGTAACGAACTAGCAAGTTGGCAAGGTAGACTATAATGCCAACAATAATCCATTTAGCTAAATCTCCATTAAAGAGCTTATTACGTGAAATTCTTACCATCATTAATCCTAAAATAATGAAGACCATACTATTAAAGATATCAGAAATAAGATTTTGTAAGTCTCGGCTCATATGAACCTGTCTTGAATTAAGTAATAAACTTTGCTGAGATTCTGCATTATGTAAGAGACCAGCCACTACCACAGCGATAATTCCGGAAACCTGTAGATGTTCTGCTAAAGCATACAAGGCTAATGGGGTAAGAATATAAATAAGATTTTGAGCATTTAAGGAATTAAATCTGGATCTGACAAGAGTCTGACGAAAAATAATTATTACCCACGCTACAGCAAAGCCTAAGACTGCACCGCCAATCGAAGAAATACAAAAGTCCTGAATAGTCTGTCCATAATTAATATATCCGTTTGCAAACCAAAGCAGGCTCATGTTAAGCAAGATAATCCCAGACGCATCGTTAAAAAGTGATTCGGCCCTTAAGGCTGACATTACACGACGAGGCATCCGTAATCCATTCGTTACCGCTTCACTTGCTGTAGCATCTGTTGGCGTACTAATACTGCCGATAATAAATGCAAGCGGTAAGCTAACGTCAGTAAGCAGATGGATGCTAAAGCCACTAACAATTAAAGCCAGTAAAACCATGATAATAGTTAGTCCAATTATCTCTTTAATACGTCGGCCAACGTTATGAATCCTAGTCTTTTGACCTTCAAAAAATAAAAGTGGCGCAACGATCAATTCCATAAAAATTTCTGAATCAAAACTGGCAACTTGTTGGTTTAAAAAGGGGACAAGACCAATAATGATTCCGATGATCATACTTATATAGTTAACTGATACTTTATCAATTGCTTGGGCAATAATAATACTAATAGCAGCTGCAATTGCTAGAGTAAAAGTTGAAATCATAAGTTCCATAGTTTAGATTTACCTCAGATAAATTACTATTTTTTAATAATTAGTAAAAACTTTTAATGCTACTATATTAGCATACTCACCATTTAGGTTATTAGGGAAGGTGAAGATGTGAAAAAGAATCAAAAAGTTTGGCTTAGTTTAACGACTTTAATTGTTGGCATAGTTTTTACGGCAATTACGTATTTTTCTACAACTTTTGCTAGCAAGCCAATTGCTGTAATTACCGATAATCACATTCAAGACACGCTAATTAATAAAACCAAAGACAATTATGAAAATAAAGATGAAGTTAGGCAACAAATATTGCATTTAAAAATCATCTCAGGAAAATACCGAGGTAAGAGATTCGTTGTTACCAATACCTACTCTCCTTCACAGGCTGTTTCACAAAAATATCGTCCTCATCAACGTGTGATTGTATCTTTTATTAAAGAAAAGCCAAAATTAGTTGAACCTAAACGTGATTGGGTAGTTGTCTTGAGCATGTTTTTGACTATTAGTCTGATCATTTTAATCACAGGAAAACAAGCCAGTTTATTATTAATTTCAATGGTTTTGAATAGCATTATTTTTTATTTTGTAATTAAAAATGATATTAAAGAAAATGGAACTAAAATTTTCTTAGTTTATGGTATTGCGGCCATTTTGTTTACCCTTATTTCCCTGATAATTGTACAAGGCTTTAATCAGAAAATGATTGTTACATTATGCGCTACGCTTTTAGGAGTTTTTGTGTCGTTTGGAATTTTTTATTTAGTTATGAGGTTGACACATGAACACGGGATTGACTATGAAGCAGTTGATTATGCAACGCAAGATCCGCGTGCGCTATTTTTATCTCAGACCATTTTAGGAGTTCTTGGAGCTGTAATGGATGAAGCGACTGATATCGTTTCAAGTCTTTATGCATTAGCTAAGCATAAGGTTGACTTAACTTTTAAGGAGTTATTTCTTAGTGGCCGGACCTTAGGACAAGAAATTATGGGGCCATTAATAAATGTATTAGTACTGATTTTTATGGCCGAAGCGCTCCCTATGACAATTTTGTATCTAAGAGATAATAATACTTTAGTTTATACTTTTAAATATACTCTTTCTTTAGGTGTAATTCAGAGCTTAAGTTCAGCGATAGGCATAGTTTTAACTGTGATTTTTGCCACTCTTGCTAGTTCTGTCTTTTTAAAAAAATAAAAAAGTAGAGGGGGCAGTAAAATGACAACTTTAACGGCCCTATTGATAATTCTCTTAATTTTAATGATTATCGTTGGTGGAAAAACTGGCCTTAAAAGTTACCTTAGCGTAGTTATTAATGCCTGTTTGTTAATTCTTGTTGCTTTGTTAATTTCTTGGGGAGTAAATATAATTTTAGTAGGAGTAATTTTTATTCCTTTAAAATTATTAACAATTATTTATTTAGGGACGCATGATTACACTGTAGCTAAGAACGCATTTTTGACGGCCCTGTGCGTGAGTTTGATCGTAATGCTGATAATTATCCTGTTTGAGAGCTTAGCTCAGACTCAGGGCTTTGGAGACCAGGCAGGAGAAGAATTAATTGGTTTATCGTTGAATGTAGGAATCAGTTTCGCTCAAATAGCTATTTTAGTTGCGATTTTTTCAATGCTAGGAGCCATTGCAGAAGCAAGTGTAGCGATGAGTGCAGGATTACTTGAATTAAAAAGGCATGATCCAAATATTACACAGAAACAATTGATCAAGAGCGGAAATGAAGTTGGTTCTGATGTATTAGGAACAGCCATGAATACGATTTTATTTGGTTTATTTGGTAGCTTTTTGCCAATATTTATTTGGTATATGAGGTTAAATTATTCATTGTTTGAGATTTTAAATGATAAACTTTTTGTAGATGAATTTTTAATTATTGTGTATTCATTTATCGGTGTACTTTTAACAGTTCCATTGACGACGATATTTTTAGCACATACGTTAACGCATGACGAAATTAAGAAATAAATTGCATAGAGGCTTAGCAAGATGAAAGTAGAGTATTTAACACAAAAGAATTTTAATAATCGCGAGTTTAAAATCACGTATTATGGATTACAAGATAATCCGCAGCTTTTGCAAAAAAAGAGACCGTTGATACTCGTTTTTCCTGGAGGAAGTTTTGACCATTTATCTTTAAGAGAGGGAGAACCAGTAGCATTGGCATATGCAGCTCGTGGCTTTAATGCCGCAGTTGTTTCATATAATCTAACTACTGATCCAGGTAAAATATATCCTGATGCGGCCTTATCAGGATTAAAGGCTATTTCTTATTTTAGAAAAAATAGTGAAAAGTTAGGAATTGATCAAGATCGAATTACTACGATCGGATTTTCTGCAGGTGGTCATGTTGTTAGTTCAATGAATGTGATGGCAGAAAGTGAAAAATGGCAGGCAAAATATAATTTTAACCATGATCAAGTAGCACCTAATGCCACAATCTTGGGCTATCCTTTAATTAATATTAAAGACATTGGCTTTCCATTACCACCTGATGCTAATCAAAAAATGCCTACTGTTAAAGAATTATTAGATACTGCTTTAGGAGTAACGCCTGATACGCCACCGACTTTTATTTTCCAAGCTGTCGATGATCCAGTTGTCTTGATTGATAATACAATCGAATATATTACAGCTTTAAGAAAGAAAAGAGTTCATTTTGAAGCACATTTGTTTAATAAAGGCGGCCACGGTTTTTCACTTGCTACTCCTGAAGTGGCTATGGCTGGACGGGAGCCTGATTCACATCTTGCACATTGGTTTGAACTAAGTCTTGAATGGTTAAAAGACAGAAAAATTTATATTTAGTTTCACGTGAAACAAGACTTAGTTTTATATAAAAAAGTCCGAAAAGGAAATGAAGTTAATCATTTCGCTTTTCGGACTTTTTGTTTAGTATTAGATGTTTTTTATTCTTTAGCCATAAAGAATAAAATTTCTTTACCAGAAGCTAGATTATCAGAAGTAGCTAAGATTCTAAGCTTGATTGCTTTTGCTACTACATCTCTTAACCCAATTACTTTGTTTTTAGCATCATTTGGCCAATTAATTTCTTTACTGAAGTCGCTGAAGTTTTCACCATCTTTTGAAATGGCAACTTGAACTCGTAAAATGTGACCTATGCGGTCGCGTGAACGAGGCACATAAACCATTCGGCTCAGTTTATAAATATGATTGAAATTGAAAGTTAAGTCTAGCGGACTATCTTTACTAATTTTGTCTTTTGAAAGCCATTCACTAGCTAGCTTAAGATCGGTTAAGTTTTCGACTGGAGAATCTTTTTCACTTTCTGCCGCGCTAGTAACTTTTACATTAGAAATTGCATAATCCATTTGATCGCGCTTAGTATGAGTTCCAAAGTATTCAGACCAATCCGATACCTTGTTACCAAATTTATTTCTAATTCTGAACCGATAACGTGTATTAGGTTCAAGTTCGTGGAAAGTAAAGGTATCTCCATCAATATTAGTATGAACAATTCCATTAACTTCGATATCAGCCATTATATTTTTACCGGCGAAGTTAGTTGGATTAGTCCAAGTAATAGTGATGCTCTTTGAAGTTAAACGATCTGTTAAAATTGCGGCACTTCTTGGAGAAGCCATAGCAGAATCGATGATAGCATGTTGTTCAACTTCACTACCATAACTAAAGTTTTCAATCGTAAGCTCAAATTTATTATCATGAATGTCAACTGCTGGCATTTTTACCTTAATAGCAGGTTGCAGTTGACCTGTGAATTGGCCGAATTCTTTACATGGTACGTAATCTTGCTGGTAGAAAATACCTTCTTCTGATTTGTTAAAGCTATCTAAATCATTATATTCAGGTAGGGGAACAATTTGATCATTTAATTTAAGTGAAACTTTACCTGGATAGCGATCAGCCATAATTGTTAAGAAAGTAGCCTGTTTTTCTTCAAGTCCCGCATAGCTTCCCTCAGTTGGATAAACCGTAATATGAAGATTAGATCCATTAACCGAACTAGTGATTTGAGTTGTAGCTGCGTTGCCTTTTTCATAATCATTAGTTTGATTATCATCTTCATATAAGATGGCAGAACTCTTATTTTGTGGGTAAACAAGAGCACTTCTAAGTGATTCTTGTAAGATTGCTCCTCCGCGGACATAAACCGGAAGATGCCACAATGGATAGTGCAACTTATCGTAGATTCTGCCACCAATTAATTTTTTACCAGTAAAGAGATCAATCCACATAGTTCGGTGATCAGGTAGGTAAAGATTGTCTTTTAATGAAGCTCCACTTGGATCTTCTCGCCCGTTAGTAATTGGTGCTACTAATAAGTTATTTCCTAGCATAAATTCATGCTTTACCTGATTTGTGTAGTTAACTTTTTCGTGCGGGAATGACAAGAACAGAGGTCTAACAATCGGCATCCCATCTTGAGCAGCTCGAGTAAGAGTGTAGAGATAAGGAGTAATTCTTCCTCTAAGCTTTAGGTAAGCGCGAGTAATTCGCGTCATTTTTGCATTAAATGCAAATGGCGTTTTTTGAATATTGCCATAATTATCAATTGAGTAGAGCAGAGGAGTGAAGACTTTCCACTGTAGGTCACGGATGTTTACTTGAGCATTACCGCCGCCCTCTTTTCCGTCAATAGCACTTCCGACATTTGGTTGACCAGAAAGAGACATACTTAAGAAACTAGCAATCTCCGTTGCAATTTGTTCCCACTCGCCACCTACACCTTCATTTGCAGTAGTAGCTAAAGTTTGAATAGCACTCCAACCATTACTTGCCATTGCCCAAGGACGATTAGTTTTGTTTTTATCAACTAAAGGCTCACTAGCAATTGCAAAATCTTGCATAATCTTGTCATTAGCTAAATTAGGGGCTTCTGTCTTAAATTTTAAGAAATTAGCTGGTGCATTTGTAGGTAAAGCGCCGTAAAAACCAAGTTTTATATTTTGCTCCTTGGCAAAATCAACTAAGTTAGCTAATTCGGTTTCATTTAAAGCTTGTTTACTGTTGTAGTTAGGAACAAACCAGCTAAGTGGGAGATGGTATGAGCGGTAGCGTTCAATCATTGCACGAGCAGAAAATTGATATTGTTCTTCACCATTAAGAGAGGACTTAGCAATAATTTCATTATCAGCATGGGCAATTTTATAAGTATTACCATCTTCAAATTTTATGGCGTTATTTTCTTGAGGCTTAGCAACACTCCAGCAAGTATCAAGATAGTTACCCAAGTATCCTAGACCAAGTGCATATTTAGGTAAGAAGAGGGGAGAGCCAGTAATTTTGTAGTACTGACGCAAAATTTCAGCTGGAGAATCTCCTAAAAGATAGAAATTATCAAAAATAGGAGTTTGATGGGTAATAATAGCAGTATTTCCATTTTCACCTTTAAAGTTGTAAATTCCATCTTTCCAAGTGTTTCGCAATTCTGCAAAACCAGCATTAGACCAGAAAAAGCCTTCTGGGCAAGCAACTGCCCCGGGACCAGTTAAGTTAGTATTTTTAATTTCAATAATTTTTCCTTTATGGCTAAAGCTTCCATTTTGCATTCCGCCGCCATAATAGAATTCATTTTTGTTTTGACGTAGGAATTCCCTAGAACAATCTGCTCCTAGTTCAATTGGACTGCTTTGCATCATACGGTAGCGATGGAGTTGATCATCAAAAATGCTAAAGATTGCAGGATTTTTTTGTAAGCGAAGTGAAAATTGACCACTTTTAATCGTGAAAGTTTCATCAGTTACTAAAAGTTGTGATTCTTCAAAAGGACGCAAACTAAAGTTACCTGCGGCAATCGTTAAAGACGGCGACAAAGGTTTAAATTCTGCAGTTGGATCAACGATTAATCGAAAGATCCCTTTAGCAATAATGTATAGACGTGCTCTTTTTCTGTCTGCAAATTGCAGATCGTAGTAGCGAGTACCTTTCGCTACCTGCACTAAACGACTTAATTGTTGTGGTTGTTGATTATTAGTAATTTCAGACATATTACATTTCTTCTTTAAATTAAATTTTTCATTTACGTATAGTTCATATTATAACGAAAAAATGCATTTCGTGTTTTTTTAGATTTGACATAAAGCGCTTTCTAGAATATTCTGTAGAAGGTGGTACTAACCAGTTTAAGATTGGATGGGGTTAGAAGATGAAAAGACCACTTTATCAGCAAGTGATTTCAGATCTTGAAAAGAAAATTAAGACTGAAATGAAGCCAAATGATCGACTGCCTAGTGAAAGACAACTTTTAAAAGAATACGGTGTGAGTCGAAATACAATTCGATTAGCATTAAATAATTTAGAAGAGCGAGGCATTATTTATCGATTGCATGGAAAAGGTACATTTGTTTCCACAATTTATCTAGATCAGACCAACTTAGGAAGTATGTACTCATTTAGTGAACAGATGTCAGAAGCAGGACGCAAGCCAACAACACAAAACCGCACATTAGAGCTTGTTGTTCCCGATGCAGCTGTCGCAAATCAGCTTAATTTGAAAGCTGGAGAAAAAGCGTACAAGTTAGTTAGGTTACGTCTAGCTGATGGAGTACCACTAATGTATGGAGAAACATATTTACCAGAAAGTATTTTTCCGGATCTAAAAATGTCGGATTTAAATGAAAATCATTTGTACACCGTTATGAAGCGAAAATACAATGAACAAAGTGTTCTTGCCTTTGAAGATGTACAAGCGGTTAATTTAGATAAAAGAGACAGTAAGATTTTAGGCGTAAAGCCCGGGGATGCGAGTTTAAAAATTTTTAGACGGGCAATCAATGATAAAAACGTGCCAATTGAATTTACCATTTCTCTAGCTAGAGGAGATAGATTCATTTACCGATCACGGCAATATAATCATTTAGTTTAGTTATTGAAAGGAATAAGCCAATGTTTACAAAAAGTGACGCAGAACTAAAAAAGATGGGCGCAGATATTACTACTAGAGAAATTCAGCAACAGCCTTCTCTATGGAAAGAAACTTTTAAGATTTATCAAGAAAAGAAACAAGAGATTGATGACTTTTTAGCTAAAATTAATCAAAAATTTAACAAGGTAAAAGTTATTTTTACAGGTGCAGGAACAAGTGCTTATGTTGGTAACACTGTGATGCCATATTTAAGAAAGCATGGCGATCGCACTAAGTATGACTTTGAAGCAATTGATACTACTAAGATTGTTTCAACACCAGAGGATTATCTTGAAGCAGAAACGCCAACAATTCTAGTTTCTTTTGCCCGTAGTGGTAATTCTCCTGAATCAGTTGCAACTGTTGAACTTGCTAAGCAATTAGTTACGAATTTATATCAAATTGCTATTACATGTGCTCCAGAAGGACACTTAGCTCAAGACTTAAAGGATGATCCAAATGGACTTGTTCTTTTAATGCCTGCTAAGTCATTAGACCAAGGTTTTGCGATGACAGGTTCATTTTCATGTATGAGCTTAGCCACTTTATTGGTATTTGATACTAGAGGTGATGCAGAAAAAGAAGCAATTGTTAATGAAATTTCTAAGATGGGCGAAAGCGTAGTTGATCGTGAAGCTGAAATTCAAAAGTTAGTTGATACTGATTTTGACAGAATTACTTATATCGGTAGCGGTGCTTTAGGTGGCTTAGCTGAAGAAGCTCGACTTAAAATTTTGGAATTAACAGCTGGAAAAGTTGCAGCCCTATTTGATACTTCAATGGGATTAAGACATGGACCTAAGTCATTCTTAGATAAAAAGACTATTGTTTTTGACTTTGTTTCAAATAATTCTTACACCAGAAGGTATGATTTAGACATTTTAGATGAGATTAAGGCTGATGAAATAGTTCCATTAGTAATGGGAGTAGGTCAACTTAAGAAGGGACAAGACTTTGACGGTAAATTCTTTGCCTTTTCTGGAGAAGAGTTACCAGATGCATATTTAGCATTGCCAGATATTATGTTTGGTCAAACAATTGCCTTGCTTACCTCGGTTAAGGTTGGAAATACCCCAGATACTCCTTCACCAACTGGTACAGTTAACCGTGTTGTTAAGGGTGTAACAATTCACAAATTCATCAAATAAAATTCAAATTTTGAAAACAGTTTCAATTTAGAATAGAAGTTAATTTAAGGAGTTAAATACTATGTCATATTACATTCATGCAGGAAAGTTCTTTTTAGAAAATCGAACTGAAAATGGTGGTTATCTTGAAGTTCAAGATGATGGAAACTTTGGTTTATATTATCGAGAAGATGAAAAGCCTAGTCATGGCCTAATTAAGGAATATGGCGATCAATGGATTGCACCTGGTTATGTTGACACGCATATTCATGGTTTGCTTGATGAAGATACAATGAAGAGCGACTGGGAAGGCGTTAATAAGATTTCTGAAGGTTTGTTGCAAGCTGGTGTAACTAGTTGGTTGCCAACTACTATTACTGCAAGTGATAAAGAATTAACTGAAACTTGTGAAAAGTTTGCTGCACATAAGGGTGAAGAAACTGGTGCAAAAATCCAAGGGTTACACTTTGAAGGTCCATTCTTTACTCCAAAGCATGGTGGAGCAGAAAATCCTAAGTATATGACTGATCCTTCGATTATGCTTTTAAAGAAGTGGCGTAAGGCTTCAGATGACATGTTGATTAAGATTTCAATGGCACCTGAAAGAAAGAATGCCCGCCAATTTGTACGCGAAGCTGTAAAGATGGGCTTAGTAGTTGCCTTAGGACACTCAGATTCTGATTTTGAAGATGCCATTGCTTGTGTTGAAGCCGGCGCTAGCGTCTTTACACATACTTTCAACGGGATGAATGGCTTGTCACAACACTCACCTAATATTATTGGTGCTGCATTTTCTTCTCGTTTAACAACGGATGAATTAATTTGTGACGGTCACCACGTTGAAGAACCAGCTGTTCGCGCTTTAGTAAATGCACGTGGACCAGAGCATATTGCCTTAATTACTGATTGTATGCAGGCTGGATTAATGCCTGATGGTGATTATGTTTTAGGTGAATTGCCAGTTTATGTTAAGGATGGTATGGCACGTTTGAAAGATACTAACAACTTAGCCGGCAGTATTTTACTCTTAAAGGATGCAGTTAAGAATATAGTGGACTGGAATGTTGCAACGCCAGAAGATGCAGTTATGATGGCTAGTTATGTACCAGCTAAGAGTTGTAACTTACTCGATAAGTGTGGTGTGATTAAACCTGATCACCCAGCTGACTTTGTTGTTTTGAATCATGATATGACTGTCAGTGAAACTTATCTAAATGGTGAGTCACGTTACAAGGCTTAAAAGAGTATACTTTTAGTAGGAACTTTAGAAATTCTTAAAAAAGTGGTCACAACCAGTTGACTAGTAAAAGTTAATATACTAAGATTAAAACTGTAGAAAGCGTTTACAGAAATATTTTACAGAATATGGAGGAATCTATATGAATATTGTGGGAGCTAGAATTGATGGACGACTAGTCCATGGTCAAGTAGCCAATCTTTGGACCCCGAAACTTCAAGCTGATCGTATTATTGTTGTCGATGAAGAGGCAGCAAAAAGCGATATCCAAAAAAGTGGTTTGAGAATGGCTACACCTCTTACGACTCGTCTTAGCGTTTTGCCAGCACAAGTTGCAGCAGATCATTTGATTCATGAACGTTATGGTAATCAGCGAATATTTATTGTCGCTAAAAAGCCAGCAGCCTTCTTAGATTTACTTAACTTAGGTCTTAAGCTTGATACTTTAAATGTAGGTACAATGTCTCAAACAGATACTACTAAGCAAGTAACTAAGCAGATTAATGTTGAAGAAAAAGATGTCGAAGATTTTAAAAAGATAGCAGATAAGGGCGTGAAAATCACAGCTCAGTTAACCCCAAGTGATGATTCTCATGACTTTATGAAATTAATGAATGAAAAGATTAAATAGGAGGTCTAACTATGGCTTGGTGGCAAATATTACTACTTACCCTCTATGCTGGTTATGAAATTCTTGATGAATTGCAAATTTATTCATCATTGAATACACCAGTTGGTGCCGGTTTAATTGCCGGTTTAATTATGGGTGACTTAAAGACTGGTTTAATTATTGGTGGTGCCATGCAGCTTACAGTTTTAGGTGTTGGTACTTTCGGTGGTGCTTCTAAGATTGATGCAACTACCGGTACGGTTTTAGCAACAGCATTCTCTGTAAGTATTAAAGGAATGAGCCCACAAGTAGCTATTTCTTCAATTGCGGTTCCAGTAGCTGCAATTATGGTTCAATTGGATGTTTTAGCAAGATTTGCTAACACTTACTTTGCACACAGAATTGACCACTTAATTGAAGAAAACAACTACAAGGGTATTGAAAGAAACTTCCTCTATGGTGCAATTCCTTGGGCTTTATCTCGTGCAATCCCTGTATTTATTGCTTTAGCATTTGGACGTGGCTTAGTTCAAACTATTGCTAACTCATTAAACGGAAACTTGAAGTGGTTAGGTACTGGTTTAACAGTAGCTGGTGCGGTTCTTCCTGCAGTTGGTTTTGCTATTTTGCTTCGCTACTTACCAGTTAAGAAACACATTGCTTACCTAATTATGGGATTCACATTTACTACTTTATTCTCAGTATTATTCACAAGTATTCAAACTTTAGGTACAGGCCTTCAAGCAGCAAACAAGTCATTTACTGCAACTTTCAACGGCTTGCCAATGCTTGCAATGGCTTTAATTGGATTAGCATTTGCAATCTTACACTACAAGGATGAAATTAGTGGTAAAGGTGGCAGCGGTAAAGGTGGAACCAAAGAAGCCGCAGCTACTACAGAATCAACTAATGTAGCTTCAGAGGGGGAAATCACCGATGATGAACTCTAAACCAAAATATAAATTAACTGACAAAGACTTTAATCAAATTAACAGACGTTCTTTATTTGGTTTCCAACTAGGTTGGAACTATGAAAGAATGCAAAACACTGGATACTTATTCTTGATCTTGCCACAACTTCGTAAGATTTATGGTGATAATACTCCAGAATTACAAGAAATGATGAAGACACACGTACAGTTCTTTAACACTTCTAACTTCTTTAACACAATTATCACTGGTATTGACTTAGCTATTGAGGAAAATGAAGGTGTTGAAGGTAAAGATACTGTTACTGGTTTGAAGGTTGGTTTAATGGGACCATTTGCCGCAATTGGTGACTCAATCTTTGCTGCTTTGATTCCAACCATCTTCGGTGCCTTGGCTGCTTCTATGGCTTCACAGGGAAACCCAGTAGGTGTATTTATCTGGATTGCCGCTCAAATTGCGATCTGTTTCTTCAGATGGAAGCAACTACGCTTTGCTTATGACAAAGGTGTAACTCTTGTTACTGAAATGAGAGACCGCTTGAATGCTTTAACTGATGCTGCTACAGTACTTGGTGTATTCATGGTAGGTGCTTTAGTTGCTACGATGGTTAACGTTAAGTTTGCTTGGGTACCACAAATCGGTAAAGTTACAATGAATATCCAAAACAACTTAGACATGATCATTCCTAAGTTATTACCTGCCTTGATCGTTGGCTTTGTTTACTGGTTACTTGGAAAGAAGAAGATGACTTCAACTAAGGCTATTTTAATTGTTTTAGTTCTATCAGTTGTTCTTGGCGGTATTGGTGTTCTTGCCAAAATTTAGCAGTCAATTAAAGGAAAAATATTATGGCAAAAGAATTAGTATTGATCAGTCACGGTAAGATGGCTGAAGAAGTTAAAAAGAGTGCAGAATTAATTATGGGTCCCCAAGAGCATATTCATGCTGTATGCTTGCTTCCTGAAGAAGGACCTGAAGATTTTGAAAAGAAGTTTCAAGATACTATTAATGGCATTCCTGAAGAAGATTTAACAGTATTTGCTGATTTAATGGGAGGAACTCCTGCTAATACAGTTAGTCGTTTGATTATGGGTGGTCAAAATATTCATTTAGTTGCAGGGATGAACTTAGCAATGGTGATTGATTGGCTCAATAGTCAAATGATTGGCAATGATTCAGATGCTGTTAATGCTGGTAAAGCTGGAATTGTGGATATCAATCAAATGCTAGCTAGCATGAAGAAGTAGACTATTTAAATAGAAATTAAAAACGACTTACGTTGGTAAAACCACACGTGGGTCGTTTTTTTATAATAAAAAAATTTATAGATTTTTGCTTTGATCAAGATAGGTCAAAACAATTGCAAGATGGCGTGACAAAGATTATTATTAATTCACAAGTTTCAACTGAGGGTCAGAGTGAAGATTTAAAGGCCCTAGCTAAATTAATGAATAATAAACCAGTTAAATTAAATAAGCATTTTGACTATGCGCAAAGAAGAATTAAGGAAATTAATGAAGATCCAGAAACGAGGGAAAAGATCATGCTTTACGAAACGAGAATGCTAGAACGTGAACAAGCTGCTGGAAAAGCTGGATATGAGCAAGGAAAAGTGGATTCTGCTAAAATTATTCTCGAAAATCAATTGAATAATGGCAGAACTTTGGAACAAGCTACGGAATTTGTTAGAAATTTGAAACTGATTTCTGATAAAGAGTTAGAAAAAGTTGTTGCTATGTATAAATAGTAAAAAATGCTTGCGACATTTATATCCTGAGCATTGTACAAATAATTTATAAGTATTCAATAGTGATATTTAAAAGACTGATAGATTTCATTTCTATCAGCTTTTTTTGTTGATTAATTTGTTACAATATAAACAATTTAATGATAGCGCTATAATTTATACTTTTAGAAAGGTCAAGATATGAATAAATTCTGTCCCCACTGTGGGAAACCAATTAAGCCTACTGATAGTTTCTGCTCACATTGCGGAAAGCCGGTTGTATCTTCCGAATCTGAAAAACAATTGATGCCCAAAAGAAGTGAAATTCACAGCAATAGATTAAAATCCAAAAAAAGAAATATTATTATTGGAGTAATCGTCGCCGTACTTGTTTTAATTATGGGCGGCTGGGGATTATATCAACATGGTCGAAATTCAGCGGAAAGCACAGTAATTGGTGGCAACGGAAGGCTAACTAATGCTGAGATTAAAAAGATCCCGCGTAAGCAATTAGCTGCTTGGGCAATTCTTTATGCTGATAAAAAATATGGTAAAAAGTGGGGCGAAGCAGCCGATGATCTAAGAAGTGGTCACTTGACAATAAAAAGTTATTCAAAATATCGTTTTGGAGATTATGAAATCAGTGCTACTGACGGAAGTACTTTATATGTTATAAATGATCAGGTTGGCTATTTGGTTTCTAAAGATAACAAAGAGATAACTTATGTTGGAAATAAGTCTAGCTATAGTAATAGAAGTGTTTTAAGTCAGATTTATCCAGAAATTAAATCTGAAAATACGGAGAAAAATGTAAATACTTGGAATGATAACCTGTCAATTGTTACTGGTAAGTCGGATGAAAATGCTAGTGATCAGAGTTCTAAAACTAGCAAAAAAACTAAGAAGACTGTATCTGAAGATAAATTATGGTCAAGTAATCAAAATGATGAACTAATTAGTTATATGGATGAATTTGGTGATAAAATGCACCAATCGTATGAGCATTATACTGGCAGTGGTAGCTTGACAACTGCGGCTGGACAAGAATATCCAAGTTGGTTGTCTCAAGGACGTTTTAAGCTAAGCACAGGTGACCACGACAGTCGCGATCCTGAAGATATGAGCAGTATTGACTTGAAATGGAATCCACAGGTAACTAGTGAGGATAGTGATGATGATACATATAACGTGGTTGCCATCTTTAACTATAATGGGAAGAGTGCGGAGCAACATATTACGTATCTATTTTGTTTCTATCATGGTGAACCAGTAGCCTTAGTTGATCAGACAACGAATGGTGATTATACAATTGTTCATGCAACTGCAAATAAAGACTTAACTTCTCACTTTGAAGAAATTGCAAATAATGATTAAAAAAACTTGGAGATAAAAATGAAAAATAGAGTATTTATTTTCTTACTAGTAGGATTTTTGGTTTTAACTATGGCTGGATGTCAAAGCCAGATTAAGCAAGAAAAAGGCAGTAATGAACAAGCTAGAATTATTAAAAAAACTAAAGCAAATAAAAACATAAGTATCATAGGAAGTTATCGTGATGATGCTGATGGGGCGGCAATTGCATTTAATTCTGATCATACTGGAAGATATGTATATGCTGATCCTAAAAATTCAGATACTGACGATCAGTTAACTTGGAAGAAAACTGGCAAAAATACTTATATAATTAGACTTAATGACAGTGATGTAAGCAGTGCTTTAACTGCTAAGCTTACTGGCAGCACTTTGGTTATATCAGGAGATGGCGACTGGAATACGGAAACTTTTAATAAAACAAAGAATAAACTTAATTTGGATGACTTCCTTTCAAATAGAAAAGTAGGAAATTCAACTTCAAGTAAGGCTAACGGTGATGTAAAAAATTCTAAGTCTACAAATAGTATTCCAGGTGATGAAGGATTATTTGATATGCCAAATGAACTACGTGGTACATGGTATTTAGCAAATGAAAGCGACGGAAGTGTAAGTAAACTGATAATTGATAAAAATACCATTACTGGTGAGGGATTTGTAGAAAAATTGCATAAAATGAGTAAGAACTTTGATTTTACCAGCTATGTTCAGGAACATCCATCTTACCAAGATATGACGAAGGATTGGGCAAGAGTAGTTGTTTTATCTGAAAATGGTGAAAGTAAGATTAACGTTCGTGGTTGGCTACAAGGTGCTGGAGCTGGAGAATATTATAATTTAGCTACAGAACATGGACAAAAAGTTTTAGTAATAGGTGGCGGTGCTGAGGCTTGGGTAGATGGCATTGGCTGGAAAAATAAGACAGATGCCGAAAAATATGCAAAAGAAAAATTTAGTGATCTTCATTATCGAGAAGATATTAGCCTAGAAAATAACGACGATTCTGATAGCGCTACAACAAATGATGAAAATTAACCAATAAATAAAATTAGGAAGAGTTCTTTGGATAGTAATTTATGTACAAATAAATAAGCTGGTAGATTTTTTCTACCAGCTTATTTTTATCTAATTAATATACAGCACCATCGTAGAAGTTGTATCTTGGACGGTTGAAATCAAATGTTGCTAATTCACTCATCTTGATTACGTTGTCGGCAACGCCCCAGCTCATCAAATTGATTGATTCACCGTATAAGTCATCAGGAATTACAAGTAAAACGTATTTACCTTGAGACATAGCGTATCCTAATTCCATTCCTAAGCCAACGTCCTCTTCCTTAGGAACATAAACGCCAAGCATAACATCGCTAGTCCTAATTCCAACTAAGTCACCGCTATAAGTTGCTTGAGCCCATTCTTTGTCGTGTAAATATTCAGGGTGTTCATCAACACGAATGTCTTTGTATTGATTTTGAAGTGGAACATAGCTGTTTTCTAAATCAATAGTTGGGTTAGCATTTAAAGCGCTCATTGCATCTTTGTAAGCCTTGTTTTGTGTTTCAGTAAACCAACCAGCACCAAAGTAAACTGTCTTTTGTTTTGTCATGGAAAAACCTTTCTTTCTTATCGGTGGAATATTTTTACATTAACTAACTTTAACAAAATTTGAACAAAAGGAACACCCACTTTTGTGTTTTTGAAATCGGTTTTATATAATGAAACTAGAAATTTTTGCTTAGGAAAGGCGGAACCTACTACGAATACTAAAAAAAATCTTTTCGATCCAGAAGCTGTCTTTGTAACAGATTTAACTGATCGAAATGAGATCTTCAAGACCGTTTCTCAAAAATTATATGACTTAGGCTATGTTAAAGAAGATTTTTTAGGCGATATTATTGAACGTGAAGATAAATATCCAACTGGAATTTCTATGAGACCTTTATCCCGAAAATTGCCTGATGTTGCCGTACCTCATACTGAGGGTAATTATGTAAGTACGCAATTGATTGTGCCAATTGCGCTTAGAAATTCTGCAACTTTTAACAACATGGTTAACCCTACTGAAAAGTTAAAGGTTAAATTTTTATTTTTAATTTTGAATAATGATCCAGATATGCATTCAACTATTTTGGCTAAAATTATGGATTTTCTTGCTGGAACTTCAGTTGATGATTTAAATGAATTATTTAATTCAGATTCAAATGAAGAAATTTATGATTTCTTAGAAAATAATTTTGAAAATTAAGATAGAAAAAAGAAGCTGCATCGCAGCTTCTTTTTGTCTCCAGATTAAATTATTAAACTTCCGGATAATCAGTACTTGAAAACGAAAGTGAGAAGTAGTCGCAGCGTTTATATCCGATTACTAATTCAACAACTTCACCTGTTGCACTTAAGATAGTCTTCTTAACTTGGCGTACAACTGGATAGTCTTTAGCAATATTTAGTCGTTGACTGATTTTATCGTCTGCTTGTATGATTGTATCCGTTTCTGTAAATGGCTCATCAAATAGATATAATTGCTTATCTTTTTGTAAAGTCTCATATATGCTGTGGTAGTTATTTGGATCTTTAGCCAAATTTCTATTGATGAATTTGGCTGGGATAAATGAACGGTGTAACATGAAAGGCTTATCGCCAATTAAACGTAAACGTTCAATATAGTAATAACTATCATATTTTGGTAAACCAAGCCTTTCAAGTATGTCTGGTTTATTATTTTCTTGAAGTTTTAATACTTCAACTCTATCTTCTTGTTGGTTGTCAGAGAAGACCTCATTATCACTTAGACGAACTAACTTGTCCTTTCTTGAACGTGAAATAAACGTGCCTTTTCCTTGGTGACGAACCAAATAGCCCGCCTTAACTAGGTCTTTGACAGATCTGATAACAGTAATCGAAGAAACATTAAATTTATCTTTTAATTGAGCTTCACTATAGAATTTATCTCCGTATTTAAATTTACCGGAGATGATTTCTTTTTTTAACTCATTTTCAATTTGTAAATATTTTGGAATATCCATAATATGTATCAATCCTTAAGATAGATTCTCCTAAGATCCATGATATCACGGCTTGAGAGCTTCATGGTAGAACGAAGGTATTCATTAATTCCGCCGTATTGCTGGTTTAGAACGTGTATGGCGTGATCTAAGTATTCTGGATAGACTGACTGAATGTCCTTAATAGATTGCAAGACGCGCTTGCTAGAGCCATCAGCGGCAGCTTGCTTAAGCATCCCATCAACGAAGCTCTTAGTAGTAACATTTGTTAGAGTATAGTCATATTTGATAGTAGTAAAAGGTACACCTAATGCTGATAAAACTAGCAATGCACCAAATCCGGTTCTGTCTTTTCCTGCGGTACAGTGGAAGAGCAGGGCATTTTTCTCTTGATCGTTAGCAAGTAAAAGATCAAAAAACTTACGATAGGCTTTTTGAGCTGTTTGTCCATTAATCATATCTTCATAAGCAAAGAACATATGCTTAAAGCCAAATTCAGGATCTTTTTCAGCGTTTTCTTCTAAAGCAAAAATCCCTTTAGAAGCGTTAGTTAAGTCGTCACTAAAAACTGGATCGAAAATATATTTTGCACCTTCAGGTACACGATCAGGATGCTCGGTCTTTTCTTTTTCGGTTCTAAAGTCAACGTCGTATTTTACACCGTGTTTTTGCAGTAAATCTAAGTCTGATGAAGAAAGATCAGCTAAATTTCCGGTTCTAAGCAGTTTATTATATTTGATGGTTTGACCAGATACGGTTTTATAGCCCCCAAGTTCGCGGAAATTGCGACCATTTTGGATGCCAATTAATTTTGTCTCATAATTTTCGCTCATTAATATTTTTCCTCACTAAAGTTATTTAAATACAGTATTATTACTTTAACATATTTTTTCATAAATATTTTAGATTTATTAGATCTATAAAAAGAAAACAAATTTATTAATTGTTATAATTAATGGTAAAATTACAATGTAAAGATGCGAATTCCATTTGGAGATGATTACTTATGGTAAAAGATTATGACAACATTTTAGTTCCTGTTGATGGATCTGAAACAGCAGAGCGTGCATTTGATAAGGCAGTAAAGATTGCCCTTGATAATAACGCTCACTTAGATGTATTAAACGTTATCGATACTCGTCAATTCATGGGGGAAATGCAAGATACTTTGATTTCCGGAGATACTATTTATCAAATGACCCAAGATTCTGAGGAGTATCTTAAGAGCTTAAAAGAATGGGCTAAGGAACACTTTGATTTTACCGATGTTTCTTATCACATTCGTTATGGTTCACCTAAGAGAATCATTGCGGTTGATTTCATTAAGGACCACCACAATGACTTAATTATTATGGGTGCAACTGGTATGAACGCAGTTGAAAGAATGTTAATGGGAAGCGTTACTGCTTACGTTAACCAACATGCATTATCTGATGTTTTAATTATTAAGACTGATATTGATAATAAAAAAGTTGCCAAACCTAAGAAAAAACTTTTCTAAAAAGCGAACATTAAAAAGCCACTCTATATATTTATTAATAGAGTGGCTTTTTGTAAAGTGGATCGATCCAATTCAATTAATTAAAACTTACTAGCGCTTTCATTAAAATAATAGTACCCAAGTACGAATATTTTTGGTATGATACATAAGAACGAACGTTAAATACTAGGGGAAGGAAGAGCGATGATGGTGAATTTCGATTACAACATTATAAAACGTAACCAAGATTCAGTGGCTCGTTCTTGGGCTGATTCTTTCTGGGAATCAGTCTTCATTGATGTTGGCGCTTTCGTTGGTTTTTTAGCGACTTTTAGGACTCGATGTGATTAGCTGTTTTTGTCAGCTTATCATATTGAGTCTTTTTTTGTATTTGTCATTTAATGTGTTTCATTAGGAGGAAACGATGAAAAAGTTCAAAAAAGTCTTGGTTGGCCTTTTTGCAATTTTACTTGCTGTTGTTGCAACTGCTTGTTCTAACAAGTCAAATGGTTCAAAAGATGGTTATACACCTAAGTCATTAACTATTCAGTTTGTACCTAGTCAAGCTGCTAATAAGCTTGAAGCTCGTGCTAAGCCTTTAGAAAAGATGCTTTCAAAGAAACTTGGCATTCCAGTTCATGTTTCAATGTCAACTGACTACAATACTGTTGTTGAAGCAATGAAATCTAAAAAGGTTGATGTTGGTTTCTTGCCACCAGATGGTTATGTATTAGCTCACAAGCAAGGAGCAGCTAATGTTTTACTTCAAGCACAACGCTACGGTGTAAAACAACCAGGTGGTCAAGCTACTAAGAACTTAGTTAACTCTTACAGAGCCGAAATTCTTGTTAAGAAGGGTTCTAAGATTAAGTCTTGGAAAGATTTAAAAGGTAAGAGTATTTCAGTTCAAAACCCAACTTCTTCAGCAGGATATGTTTTCCCAGTTGCTGAACTTGAAGAAAAAGGGTTAAACGTTCCAAAGGATTGTAAGTTAGTTACTGTTACTGGACACGACCAAGCAGTTCTTAACGTATTAAATGGCGATACTGACGCAGCATTTGTTTTTGAAGATGCTCGTAACATCGTTAAAAAAGATAACCCTAAGATTATGGACCAAGTTGTTCCAATTTACTTCACTAAGCCAATTCCTAACGATACTATTTCTATTAGAAGCGATATGTCTAAGTCATTCCAAAAGAAACTTGCAAAGGCATTTATTGAAGTTGGTCAATCTAAAGAAGGTAAGAAGATTATCGAATCTGTTTACAGTCACGAAGGCTACACTAAGTCTAAGGACAGTAACTTCGATATTGTTCGTAAATATGACAAGATTATTGCCAAGGACAAGAAATAGTCAATTAAATATAGCTTAGTTAGTAAAAAGATAATTGTCTCCAAAAGATGATTATCTTTTTATGCACTGTAAACAATATAAATATGTTAAGGAGAAATTTAGATTAAATGGCAGCTACTAATCAGCCAATGATTCAACTTAAAGACGTTAGCAAAATTTATGATAACGGAACAGTTGGTTTAAAAGATATTAACTTAAATATTGATAAGGGAGAATTTGTAGTAGTGGTAGGTTTATCTGGTGCAGGTAAATCAACATTGCTTCGCTCTATTAACCGTCTACAAGATGTTTCTAAAGGAGATATCTTAATTGATGGCAAATCAATTACGTCTGCTAAAGGAAAAGACTTGCGCGAAATTCGTCGTGATATCGGTATGATTTTCCAGAGCTTTAACTTGGTTAAACGTTCAAGCGTTTTGCGAAATGTTTTAACTGGTCGAGTTGCATATTATCCAACTTGGAAGACAACTTTTAACTTATTTACTAAAGAAGATAAACAAAAAGCATATGAAGCATTGCAACGAGTTGATTTAGCAGATAAAGTTTATACTCGTGCAGACCAACTTTCTGGTGGACAACAACAGCGTGTTGCTATTGCTCGTGTACTTACTCAAAATCCTAAAATTATTTTAGCTGATGAACCAACAGCTTCTCTTGATCCTCAAACTTCACGTCGAGTTATGCATGACTTGAAGATGCTTAATGAAGAATATGGTATGACAGTTGTTGCTAATCTTCACAGTGTTGAACTTGCTAAAGAATTTGGAGATCGAGTAATCGGTGTCCGTGCCGGTCAAATCGTTTATGATGGCAAGATGAGTGAAACTTCTCAAGCCGTGTTTGACGATATCTACAATGGCGGAAACGGCAAGAAAGGGGAAGAAGATGCCTAAATCTAAGGAACAGCATTTAGCTGAATTACCTAAAAAGAAATTTAAGATTATGAACCTTGTGTGGGTCGTAATTATGGTTTTAGGTCTCTTTCTTTCGGTAAATGTAACCAATACGCACATTAGTGTTTTGTTTAACAACTTTAGCCAATTTACCGATATTTTTGTACAAATGTGCCACCCAGACTGGGGATACGCTGCTACAGCAGTTCCGCTTTTAATTGAAACAATTAAAATGGCTATCTTAGGAACTGTGATTGGTTCAGCTATTGCATTTGTATATTCACTTTTAATTGCGAGAAATATTGTTAAAAATAAAGCAGTTACAGGTATTTTAAGAGTGATCATGAACATTGTTAGAACTATTCCAGATTTACTTTTGGGTGCAATTTTTGTTGCAATTGTTGGTATCGGTCCAGTTGCCGGTGTTTTAGCCTTATCAGTATTTACTTTTGGGGTAGTTGTTAAATTGTTCTATGAGGCCATTGAAACCATTGATCCAGGTCCAATTGAAGCTTTAACTGCTGTTGGTGCAAACAAGCTTCAAATTATCCACTTTGCTGTGATGCCGCAAATTATTACTTACTTTATTTCTTATGTTTTATATGCGTTTGAAATCAATGTCAGAGCTTCAACAGTTCTTGGATATATCGGTGCTGGTGGTATTGGTCTTTACTTGCAACAAACTCTACAAGTCTTTGACTATGCTAAAACTGGTCTAATTATTTTAATTATTATCGTCGTCGTAGTTCTTATCGACTATGTTTCTACTAAATCTCGGGAGGCGTTGATGAAATAATGGATACTACAATGAAAAAACTACCTCCTAAACCAATTGACACTAAGAAAAAAATTAAGCATTGGGTAATTGCAATTGTTACTGTAGCTTTAATTATTTGGTCATTTGTAGGAATGAACTTTGGTGGAATAAAAGCTACCGCTGGTCAAATTGCCGGTGCTATTTTGGCTGGTATTTTCCATCCAGATTGGTCTTATGTATATAACGGAAGCGGCGAAGATCTAATTTCTCAATTATGGGAAACAATCTGTATTGCTTTCTTGGGTACTTTTATTTCTGCAGTTATCTCATTACCTTTTGCTTTCTGGGCAGCTAACACGCGCCACAAAAAATGGTATACTTCTCGTTCTGGAAAAATTGTTTTAGCAATTATACGTTCTTTCCCAGAAATTGTTTTGGCTTTGATGTTTATTAAAGCTGTTGGACCTGGTTCGGCAGCCGGTGTTTTAGCTTTAGGTTTTCACTCCGTGGGGATGCTTGCTAAATTGTTCTCTGAAGCAATTGAGAACCTTGAAGAAGGAGCTAATGAAGCTGTTACAGCAGCTGGTGGATCTAAGTTTAACATTATTATGTTTGCAACAATGCCAAACTTAATGCCAGCTTTAATTTCTAATACTTTGTACCGTTTTGACGTTTCAATTCGTTCGGCATCTATTCTAGGTTTAGTTGGTGCTGGTGGTATTGGTTATCCATTAATTATTGCCTTGCAATATCGTCAATGGAACCGTGTAGGTGTTATCTTAGTTGGTATTATTGTCATGGTGGTCATTATTGACTGGATTTCTGGTTGGATTCGAAAGAAATTAGTCTAATTTATTATTTAAACGAGTGGAATTTTTATCTGCTCGTTTTTATTTTTGTCAAATTCTAAATTTTTTTGTAATATCTACCTATAATAATGATAAGTAAAGGAAAAAAAGAACTTTTTTGTTATAATGGAAGTTGTATTTCAAGGAGGACAATGATGGATAATTTAACTACCATGACATTGGCTGATGATATTGCTTTATCACAAGAAAAAATTATCAACGGTCAACAAGACCTGAATACCAAAAGAATTTATAATGAAATTAATAGTCTAGGCATTCTTGATAAGCCAATCGAAGAATACTTTGATATGACTCAAGATGAATACTACAACAGTGAATCTGATGGTAAATTAACTCTACTTCATTTAGATCAACCACTAAGTGAATTAAGCGATCGCATTTTGACTAATCATGTAGATGGCTATGTTGATAAGGATGAAATTAATCTAACCTATAATCATGAAGATCCACTGCAAGATGGTAGCTATGATCGTGCTACTGACTTACATGTGCTTTTATATAGTTTGAAAGTTATTGGTGCTGTCAGAGCAATTGCTCCAGATGACTTAAAAAAGGTTTTGTCTAAAGATGCGGTTTTATCATTGGGTCTTGCCGCAGCTGCTTTGGCAAAAAATTAACCCCAAGGCCAATTAAAGGCCTTTTTTTGTGTGATGAGTGGGGAAGAGTATCATGAAAATTATCAACAAAACCAAGGGTATGATTGATAAGTTTTCCGGGATGACTCGGAAGATGATGCGAAAGAAAAATAATGTTCCATTTGACGGAATGCAAAAATACATGACTGTCGGTGAGTATAACGTTGGAGCGCCAGAAGGCACGCCACATGGCGAAGAATATAAGCTTATTGTTTATAAAGATACTGATAATGTCTTACATCAAGCTTTACGTTCAGTTAATGCGTCTGATCTAGCACCAGCTTATGTCAGAAAGTTTGATAAAAGGTTAAATCGGTATACTGCCTTTGTTAATAAGCGTACTGGGCGTCGTTATATTGTTGAAGATCAGTTAGATCAATTAGTCGACTATGTAAAAAAGCATAGTAGAAAGGGCTATAATTCGATTAATATTGGCGTTATAACTGATACTCATTATAAAGATGCTGATAGTGTAGACTTCTATGGCCATAACGGTTTAAGGCATGTTAAGGAATTTAATTATCTTGAAGACAAAGACATTCTAGACTTAAAAGCACATTTAGGTGATTGGATGGACGGGTCTGATCCAGGCTTAGTAGGTGAGGCCGAGTTAATTTCTTTATCTCGAACATTTCGTTCTAAAAAGACTAATTTTGCTGTGATTAAGGGAAATCATGATGAAAATGATAAGTTTGATGAACATCATGATTTAAGGGCTAGTTTTCCTGAAAATGAATTCGAAGATATTATGTGGCCAAGCATGTATGCACAGGATGGCATTCATTACATCACGCGTAAACATGGTGTTGCATATTTTGATAAAGATGACGTCAGAATTATTACCGTTAATACTTCTGACTTACCGTATGAATTAGACGAGCAGGGAAAGAAAAAGTATGATACGAAGCTTTCTTTAGCTATTCGTGAAGACCAGATGCAAGAAATTATCGAAATTCTTGAGAATTCAAATGGTAAAACAATTATTTTTATGAGTCATGCTAACCCCATTACTCGCAAGGGAACCAATGCCCTAAAATTCAATGGTCGTTCGTTACATGAGTTGATGGTTGCTTTTAATCAACATGAAAAAGGCTACCTTAATTCTAGAGACGTTCCTCCTGAATTTACCTTAGCTAATAGCTTTGATTTTACGAAAATTAAGAATGCAAAAATAGTTGCATATTTCTGTGGACACCGTCATACTGAGGACCAATATCGGATTAATGGTATCCAATATATATTTTTTAATTGCTCGGCCCTTATGGGTCCAAACCACGCGCTTACTACGCAATATAATAAGCGCTGGAATAGACAGATGGATCATGCTAATGAAGCAGCAGGCTACATTGTAAATGTTGATATTAAAAGGCATTTACTACAAGTATTTGGTTATGGTGCAGCTTCTAAGAGAAGATTCTATCGAATTTAGTTTTTGAAATGTAAATAGCTTATAATAAGACTACTGTTTATTTTGAGGTGAAAGTTACTTATGTGTGGAATTTGTGCGTTTTTCGATCCTGAATTGAAGGATAAAGACTGTGCTATTCAAGGAATGATGGACACGATCAAGCACCGTGGGCCATCTTCAGATGGAAAATATACTAATGATCAGGTGGCTTTAGGCTTTAGGCGTTTGTCAATCATTGATCTGCGTGGCGGAAGTCAACCTATTTTTAATGAAGATAAAAGTAGAGCAATTATTTTTAATGGTGAAATTTATAACTTTAAGCCATTAAGAAAAGAATTAATTGATGCTGGCCATACTTTTACTACTAAGGCTGATACTGAAGTTCTACTTCATGGCTATGAAGAATGGGGAATGGACGGCTTATTGAAGCGCGTTCGCGGTATGTTTGCCTTTGTAATTTGGGATGACAATACTAAGACTTTATATGGTGCACGTGACTTCTTTGGAATTAAGCCAATGTATTATTCAGACCAAAATGGTAAGTTGATCGTTGGTAGTGAATTAAAGAGTTTCTTAGCTTATCCTGGTTTTAAGAAGGAACTAAATACTGAAGCAGTTAAACCATACTTGATGAATCAATATAATGACTTAAAGGAAACTTTCTTTAAGGGTGTTTACCGTTTCCCAGCAGGTCACTGGTTTGAATATAAAGATGGTAAGATGAAGACTCATCAATACTGGGATGCTAAGTATGTTGAAAATAGCTTAAGTTTTGAAGAAACTTTAGATAAGATCAACGAAGATTTAAAGGAAACTGTTGACTTATACAGAAACGCTGACGTTCCAGTTGGTGCTTTCTTATCTGAAGGTATTGATTCTTCTTATTTAACTAGCTTACTTGATCCTGAAGATGTCTTTTCAGTTTCTTTTGATGATTCAACTTATAATGAAGCATCAAAGGCTAAGGCACTTTCTGATTTACATGGCTGGAAGTTTTTCGCTGATAAGGTTGATGCAGATGAAGCCATGCGCGACTTCCCAGAAATGCAATATCACATGGATGAACCAGATGCTAACCCATCAATTATTCCATTATGGTACTTGTGTAAATTAGCTAGAAAACATGTTACTGTTGCTCTTTCTGGTGAAGGTGCTGATGAATTATTTGCCGGCTATGTAAACTATGGAATGCATACGCATAACGACGTAATTAAGGTCTTTACTGCTGGCTTGAAGAAATTACCTAAGAAGAGCCGTGTACGTTTAGCTCATAAGATCAAGAAAATGCCTAACTTTCCAGGTAAAGTACATATGTACACTAACCTGGCAGAACCAAGCGAGTTTTACGTTGGTCAATCCGTAATTTATGACATGGATTATCCAACTATCTTTACTTCTAAAGATGCTAATAATATCTTACGTGATAAGTACAAGAACGATTTGACTGTTAATGGCATTTATCAAGAAGATTTCAAGAAAGTTAAGAATATTGATGAAGTTAAGCAAATGCAATATATTGATCTTCACCACTTTATGCTTAATGATATTGAACAAAAGGCAGATAAGATCTCAATGGCTCACTCATTAGAATTACGTGTACCATATCTTGATAAGAAGATTGCCGAACTTGCTAATTCAATTCCAACTAAGTATTTAGTTAACCGTCATGATACTAAATATGCTCTTCGTAAGGCCTCTGAAAAAGTCTTGCCAGAAGAATGGGCACAAAGACCTAAACTTGGTTTTCCAACTCCAATCAAGCAATGGCTTAAGGAACCTAGATTCTACAAGCAAGTTAGAGAATTGTTTACTGAAGACTTTGTAAATGATATTTTTGACCAGAAGAAGATTGTTAAGTTACTTGATGATAATTATAAAGGCGATGGATCAGCTCGTCGTCAAATTTGGGCAATTTATACTTTCTTAGTATGGTACAAATTATTCTTTGTTGACTATGATGAAACTGTTAAAAAGTATCAACATGTTCAACCAGAAGTGGCAGAATTAATCGAAAGTGGCAGACTTGTTTAATTAAAGTTAGAGAGAAGTACGGATACGAAATGGTACAAGCAAAATTTACTCCTATTTTATTAGGTAGCGACATCAATGTTTATGGAATGGCACGTTCATTCAATGAAGCCTATGGGATCAAAGTTCAAGCATGGGCAGCTAGCCAATTAGCAGCAACGCGTTACTCTAAAATTGTTGACGTAGAAGTTCATGAAGGCTTTGAAGAAGATCCAGGCTTTATGAACGTGATGAAGCAAAAGATTGAAGAATACAAGAATCACCCAGAACCAGTTATTTTAATTGCTTGTGGGGATGGTTATGCTGAATTACTTGCTAAACACAAGGATGAATTAAAGGATACTTTCGTTGTTCCTTATATTGACTATGACTTGCTAGAGAAGTTAATTTCTAAAGAGGGATTCTACGAAATTGCTGAAAAATATGGTCTTCCATATCCACATACTAAGATTGTGACCATGGATGATTACAAGGCCGAAAATTACTTAGATTTACCATTTGATTATCCAATTGAATTGAAACCAGAAGATCCTGTTTCTTGGTTGAATTGTCAATTTGAAGGTCGTAAAAAGGCATTTACTATTCATGACGAAACTGAATTAGTAGATATTGTGGGCAAGATTTATACTAACGGTTATACTGAAGACTTGATTTTGCAAGACTTTATCCCAGGTGATGATTCTAACATGCGTGTTCTTAACGCCTATGTTGATAAGGATCACAAGGTTAAGATGATGTGCTTAGGTCACCCACTTCTTGAAGATCCTACGCCACAATCAATCGGTAACTACATGGCAATTTTGCCAGCATTTAGTCAAAAACTTTATGATACAGTTCAATCATTCCTTGAGAAGTTGAACTACACAGGGATGGCTAACTTTGACATTAAGTATGATCCGAGAGATGGAGAATACAAGTTCTTTGAAATTAACTTGCGTCAAGGTCGTTCAAGTTTCTATGTAACTTTAAATGGCTATAACTTAGCTAAGTGGTATATAGATGATTATGTAGAAGATAATTTAAAAGATAAGCCAACTGTATATGGTAATAAAGATGGCGCTAATTACATGCTTTGGCTTGGTGTTCCTAAGAAAATCTTTAAGGAATATGCTTATGAAAATGGCTCAAAGCGTTTAGCTGAAAAATTAATTGATGAAGGTCATTATGGTACTACTGTCTTTTACGATAAAGATCGTAGCTTCAAACGCTGGTTATTAATGCGTTATATGTTCCACAACTACTATGCTAGATACAAGAAGTACTATGAAGTAAACAAGGGACAATACTTTGAAGAAGAAGCTAAGAAGTTAAAAAAGCAAGCACTTCGTGATGGTCAACAAGAAAACCATGAAAATGAAATTTAGTTAAGAAATACCCTCTAAGTAGAATGACATTGCTTAGAGGGTATTTTTGTATCTAAAAGTATTAAAATAAAGATGATAGGAAAGCTACTTGAAGAAAGTAGGAAAATAGAATGATTGACTGGGGATTAATGGCTCTATGCATAGTAACGATGTTACTAGGATTTTTTGAGCTGTACCGTACTTTTAGATTTTATAAATGGGATAAAAAAACTAAAGAAATACCAACTGCACCTTATGTGATTTATTTTGGAACGTTTTTTAGTGGGGTATTAATTGTCGTGTCAGCTATGTTTATGATGGGGAATACTTCATTAACACTTCCTAAAATTTTTTACATAATTTTGGGAATTATTCTAGTAGTCGTGGCAGTTTTAATGTATCGTCGTGGACACCAAATGGCGAAGAAATTAGGTAAGGATGATAGTAACATTGCTGTTTGGCAAACTTATTTGATTAGCACAGTAATTTTAATTACTGGTTTGATTAATTTTCTTAGATGATAAAGGAGAGCTGAAATTCAGCTCTTTTTTTCCAATAAATTGTGGCTTATTATTTGCTAATAATTTTCTACTTTACTGATTATAGAAAAAGTTTAAAATTCTCTTCTTTCTTGTCTGACGTGAATTTTGCTAAATACAATATATATGTTTTGAAAAGTCAATACCTACAATATCATGTAGTTTTTGGTAGAATATAACCATACATATTGTGAAAGAAGAGAATGACCATGTTACAACAAGATGCTCAAATTAAATCAATTACTCAAATGACCCTTCCAGAAACAGCCATTAAAAGAGATGGTAGCATCTATCCTTTTGCTCTTTACAAAATTGAAATGGTCTTAGACAACTTGCATCTTACGAAACATGAAGCAGATATTTTACCTTCTATTTTGAAGAAATTAAATGGTGTAAAACAAACTTCTACGAAAGATATTGCAGATGCCTTTGTCCAAACTTTAACGGAATTAGGATTTGATGATGAAGCCAATGCTTATGTGGATTACCGTAGAGAAGATGAGGCCAATTTTGAAAAGCAAACAGAAACTACCAACCGTCTGGATCGTTTAGTTCACCATGATCCAACGATTGTTAATGAAAATGCCAATAAGGACTCACGCGTTTTCTCAACTCAGCGTGATTTAACTGCTGGTGTTGTTGGTAAGACGATTGGATTGACAATGATGCCTGAACATATTGCTAAGGCGCACTTACGTGGTGATATTCATTGGCATGATTTAGACTATACTCCACTTAGTCCTTTAACTAACTGCTGTTTGATTGATTTTAAAGAAATGCTTAGTCATGGCTTTACGATTGGAAATGCCAATATTGAATCACCTCATTCAATTGAGACTGCTACGGCACAAATGTCGCAAATTATTGCTAATGTAGCTTCCAGTCAATATGGTGGCTGTTCAGCTGATAGAGTTGATGAAGTTTTAGCTCCTTATGCTGAAAAGAATTACCACAAGAATATTAATGAAGCACGCGAATTCTTTGATGATGAAGAAAAGATCAAGGCTTTTGCAATCAAGAGAACTAAGAAAGATATCTATGATGCTATGCAAGCTCTTGAATACGAAATTAATACTTTACTTTCAAGTCAGGGACAAACTCCATTTACTACCTTAGGTTTTGGGCTAGGAACTTCATGGATTGAACGTGAAATTCAAAAGGCTATCTTGAAGATTAGAATTGAGGGTTTAGGTAAAGATAAAAGAACTGCTATCTTTCCTAAATTAGTTTTCACCTTAAAGAAGGGGCTTAACTTACATCCTGGCGATCCAAATTACGATATTAAGGAATTAGCCTTAGAATGTTCAACTAAGCGGATGTATCCAGATATTGTTAGCTATGACATGATTAAGAAAATCACCGGTTCATTTAAGGCTCCGATGGGTTGTCGTTCATTTTTACAGGGCTGGAAAGATCCAGAAACTGGTAAAGAAGTAAATTCTGGCCGGATGAATTTAGGTGTTGTTACTTTGAACTTACCTAGAATCGCAATGGAATCAAAGGGCGACAAAGATTTATTCTGGCAAATCTTTAGAGAAAAAGTTCAAACAGCACATGAAGCTTTACAAATTAAGGCTAAGCGTTGTACTGAAGCTGTTCCTGACAATGCCCCAATTCTTTACGAATACGGTGCTTTTGGTAAACGTCTGAATGCAGAAGATAATGTAAATGACCTATTTAAAAATGGTCGTTGCACTATTTCTTTAGGCTACATCGGCTTATATGAAGTTGGTACCGTCTTTTACGGACCAAACTGGGAACACAATGAAGAAGCTCATCAATTTACAATTAATATTGTTAAAGAACTTCATGACTATTGCGCTAAGTGGGAAAAAGAAGATCCAAATCATTACCACTACAGTGTTTACTCAACTCCAAGTGAAAGTTTAACTGATAGATTTTGCCGTTTAGATACTAAGAAATTCGGTAAAGTGAAAGATATTACTGACAAGGAATACTACACTAATTCCTTCCACTACGATGTTAGAAAACACCCAACCCCGTTTGAAAAATTAGCCTTTGAAGCACCATATCCATTTTATGCAGCTGGTGGTTTTATTCACTATTGTGAGTACCCAAACCTTAAACAAAATCCTAAGGCTTTAGAAGCTGTTTGGGATTGGGCTTATGACAAGGTAGGATACTTAGGAACTAACACTCCAATTGATCAATGCTATAAGTGTGGTTTTAAGGGTGAATTTAAGGCAACTGCTAAAGGATTTGAATGTCCTCAATGCGGCAACCACGACCCAGAAACTTGTGACTGTGTAAAACGTACTTGTGGTTATCTTGGTAATCCTTTGAAGCGCCCGATGGTTCATGGCCGTCACGAAGAAATTGTTCATCGTGTAAAGCACTTGAACTTAGGAATGGAAGAAAAAATGGCTAAGGATGAAGTTAGAAAGAATGACGAATATTAATGCCAGAAAAAGATAAAAACAGTCAAGAAGGTCCTGATGTTCGAGGTAACTTAATTAAAGTTAATGTTGGCGGCGATACAATTTTTGTTGATTCTAACCAATATAAGCCACAAGTTGAACATGCTAAAAAATTAAAGCAGCAACATAGGAAACCTAAAAATCCTAAACCACAAGAATGGATATCGGAAGAATATTCTAAGCATAAAATTGCGGACTATAAACCATTTAACTTTGTTGATGGGGAAGGCGTTAGATGCAGTTTATATGTAAGTGGATGTTTATTTGATTGTCCTGGATGCTATAATTTGGCAGCGCAGAACTTTAATTATGGGCGTCCTTATACACAAGAGTTAGAAGATAAAATTATTGAAGATATGTCTCAATCTTATGTGCAAGGATTGACTTTATTGGGCGGAGAACCATTTTTGAATACTTGGGTTTGCTTAAAATTAATTAACCGCGTCCGCAAAGAATTTGGGCATACTAAGGATATTTGGTCCTGGTCAGGTTATACTTGGGATGAACTCCAAAAAGAGACTCCGGATAAGAAAGAAATGCTTTCAAAAATTGATATTCTGGTTGATGGACGCTTTATGGATGACTTAAAGGATCTTACTTTACAGTTCCGTGGTTCAAGTAATCAAAGAATTATTGATGTTCAAAAGTCACTTAAAGCTAAGAAAGTCGTTATTTGGGACAAGCTAGTTAGATAAGTTTGATAGAATAAGGGAAACGATAACGTTTCTCTTATTTTTTTAGGTGAAAAAGATGCAAGAAAAAAATTTGAAATTAGTCGATAAAATAATGACAGCTCTTCAAAAAGTAGAAGATCCTGAATTATTAGTTGATGTGGTTAATCTAGGCTTGATTTATGGGATTGATATTGAAGGAGATCATGCCACAATTAAGATGACTTTAACAATTGTTGGCTGTCCCTTATCGACATATCTACAAAATTCAATTGAAAAGGCAGTTTTGTCGGTTCCTGAGATTAAGACCTGTGATGTGAAATTAGTTTGGTATCCAGTTTGGAGTCCAGAAAGAATGACGACAGCTGCTAAGCAGCAATTAGGGATGCTTGATAATGAACAAGCTCTTGACCAAGAAGAAGAGATTGAAGACACCGAAGAAAAGCAAAAGATCATTGATTTTTCAGTGCCGATTAAGAAACTAGCTGAAGAATATCCGGATTTCGTTCAAATTATGTATGATTGTGGTTTTACTAGAATTAAAATTCCGGGCTTATTATCAACAGTCGGACGTGTGATGACCATTCCGCTTGGAGCACAGGCTATGAAAATTGACTTGGATAAAATAAAGAGGGCTTTTGAAAATAAAGGCTACAAGGTGATTGATAAATGAAAGAATTGGATAAACAACGCCAAGAATCCATTTTGAAAATTTTAAATTTTATTCAAAATGGCGGAGAATTAGAAGAAGCTAAAAAAATGTTTCAAGCTGCTTTTGATCAGGTTGATGTGGCTGAAATTACAGCAGCTGAAAGAGAGTTAATTGCTCAAGGACTAGATCCAAGAAAGATTCAGTACTTGTGCAATGTTCATGCGGATGTTTTTAAAGGCAATATTAAAGAAAATAAAGAAAGTCCAGAGTTTGAAACTCCTGGACATCCTGTTCATACTTTTAAACTAGAAAATATTGTAATTAAATCTTTAATTAATGATGCCTTGCTTCCTGATTTGACTAAGTGGGAAGATGGATCTTCTGATGCTCTACCTAAATTGAAGCGAGAGTTAAAAGATCTGGCTAAAATTCACTATCACTATGCCCGTAAAGAAACTTCTATGTTTCCAATTATGACTAAGTATGGCATTACTGCTCCACCTAAAGTTATGTGGGGTGTTGACGATAAAATTAGAAAATTAATTGGTCAAGCTAATATGCTTGTTAATCAAAAAAATGTGGACCAAAGTGAAGTTGCTAGTGTAATAAAAAGTGCTGCTCATGAAGTTCTTGAGATGATTTTTAAAGAAGAAGAAATTATGCTTCCGATGATTGATGAAGTTGCTAGTGAAGAAGACTGGGGCAATGTTAAAAATGAAGAAGAGCAAATTGGCTATACTTTGATTCAAAAGCCGATGAACTGGAAGCCGAAGATAAAAGAAAAAGTAGCCGGGCCAATCTCTTTAGATAAGTTGAGCAGTTTAGCGCTGAATTTTGCGGAAGGTAGTTTAAATTTAAAACAATTGTCGGCAATCTTAGATTTATTGCCATTTGCGATAACTTTTGTCGATGAAAATGATAAGGTTGCATATTTTGGTGGTGGAGCAAATATTTTTCCGCATTCTAAAAATGCAATTGGAAACAGTGTATATTCGTGCCATCTTCCTGAGAGTGTTCCTCGGGTTAAGAAAATTTTTGATGATTTTCATCAAGGAAAGAAAGATAAGTTCGAATTTTGGTTCGAGCCACGGCATATGGGGAGATATTTATATTTGCAATATTTTGCTGTACGAAAAAATGGACGGTACTTGGGATGTTTAGAAGTTGCTCAAGATGTAACTGAGATTAGAAGCTGGAAAAATGAAAGAAGATAAAAAATAGCTTGCATTTTGCAAGCTATTTTTTGTTTGGAATCTATTGTGTGTTATGTTAAAAATGTAATCTGTAAAACTTAATTTTGTTTTCCATTAGTTTACGTGAATGTCAATCATAACTTTTATTTAATCTTTAAAGTATATGTATTGGAAATTCGTAATAATGTAATAATTGAAAAAATTCTAGTATAATAAGAATAGCAATCTCTAGAGTTAATACTGATAAAGTAGTAAATTGAGTTGTTATAATAAATTAATCAAAAATCCTATAAGAATTATTTTTAACGCGTTAAAATAACTATAGAAATCTTATAACTATTACCAATTTAAAATTGAAGGGACAGGCTAAAATGTTATTCAATAAAAAAGACTTTGATTCTAAACAACGTTTTAGTATTAGAAAATTGAGCGTTGGTGTTTGTTCTGTTTTACTTTCAACTTTATTTCTAACTTTTAATGAAGGTCAGACAGTTCACGCAAGTACGGATGCTAATGCGGCGGACACTACAACGACTAGTGTATCATCTAATACTACTAATAATAGTTCTGATAATAATACTGATAAAAAAGATGACTCCAAAGTAGAGACATCTTCTTTGGCAACCGCTGAAAAGCATGCCCCAATTCCAATTGCTGCTGAAGTTAAGAGTAACAAGTCGGAAGATCAGACAAATAGTGCAACTACTGAAACTGCTACTCAAGTAAGTAAATCTAAGCAAGCACAAAGTCAAACAACTACTAATATTGTTAAAGCTACTGCTACTCAAGCATCTACTTCTTCAAAAGATAGCTCTGACACAACAAGGTTTAAGGATAATTCTGCCCAAAATACTGTTGAAAAAAATAGATCAACCTCAACTTCAAAATATACACCTGTCTTAACTAGCGAAACTTCCGTTTCTACTAAAACTAATCAAAGTAATAGTAATTCTGCTACTCAAGAAAAATCGAATATTAAACCTGTTACCCCACACGCTGATTCAACTGAACATATTGCACCAAAGACTTACAGCATGGATAGCGACTCACCTGCTTATGTAGTTGCTGGAAGTGATTTAACGAATTTGGCCTCAAAATTTATTTCCAATGCGGATGTCTTGACTCAAAATGGTGCTACTTTTTCTTGGGTTGGCAATGTCCCGACTCCAACTCAACAAGATGCCATTGGTGGTAATACAATAACTGGAACTATTAAAGTAACGTATAAAGATGGCACAAGTATAACTATTGATATTGAATCTTACGTTGAAGCACGATCAGAGCTTCAACCAAGTACCTTCTACTACGTGAATAGGGTTGGCGATACCCCAGACTTTAACACCGCCGATGCTAATGGCAATAACTTTTCTACAATTCTTAAAAATACAGACGTATATGATCCGACTGCTTTTTCTTATAAGATATTAGGGACACTGGATACAAGTAGTTTAGGTATCCACTGGGCCAATGTTCAAGTTACGGATAACAATACTTTTGCTGGTGCACCAGATGCTCCTAAAGTTATCGGTGGCCTTTATATTGTTAAGGTTCCTTACGTAGTTCAGGGACTTAAATTGAAGGATAATATTCCAACTGATGCTAACGGTAATCCTATAATTAATGCTCAGTTGGCAACAATGCCGAAGTCAACATCTACGACACCGACAACACCGGAGGCTGCTTTTGATCCTGTCCATGGAAATTCTACTAATTTTCCAGCGGGCTTATGGGGACAATATTTCTACCAAGATTATGCTTTGGCTTATGCGCTAGGTATCAAAGTGCAAGTAGCTGCAGATGACCTAGATAATAATGGAAAGTGGAAAAACAAACCAACGGATTTAGTCAATACTAAGACCAACCACTTCGCAATGACTTTTAACAAGTTGCCTAATGCTACCCAGCAGGAAGTAGACGTAAATTACGTATCTGCTCCACATGCTGAAGATATGTATATCTATAATGCCGCAAACAAAACTTATATGACTGGTCGACCAGAAAATGCGCAAGCAATTAAGGAATTGCTTGCTGACGGCTACATGAATGATAAAGTTTGGGTAACGTTAGCTGATGGCACTAAGGTCTATGCTTCTAAACTTGACTATCTTAATAATGGTAATAACTTTGTTGTTGGTGGTGCAAAAGCCGGCCGATACAACATTAACTTCAATGCTAGTTTTGACCAAAAAAATAGCGCTGGTCAACCACAGATTTTTTCAAATAACATTTTTAATACAGCAAGTGCTGACTTTAATGATGACCTAAATAAGTGGTATCGGAAGACTAACAATCAGACGGTTGCTAATTATGCTGCACCTACTGCCGCAACCTGGGATAAGGTTTCAACTAATGGGATTTCCTTAGCACCAACGATCAAAGCCAGTGATGATCCCTACGAACAAGATTTAACCGACGGCCCAGTTACTTTTGATAGTGAGGCACTTAAAAATGTGGTTAAAAATCCAAGTACGGGTGCAGAGGTGCGTAAAGTTCAACATACTTGGCTAGCTAATATGGTCCCTAACTCAATTCTGGACAATAACACGAAATGGCCAGAAGGTACTAAACTCACTTGGGCTGGTAATGATGGCAGTACCAAATTAACCTTCGATAAAGCCGGTGAAAGCAAGACCGGGAACGTAACAATTACTCTTCCAAGTGGTTCTTCATACACGGTTAAAGACATTACAGTTATCTCTAAAGCTAATGTGATCGCAAAGAGCGAAACTGTTGACTACGGTAAGAAACTAACAGCAGCAGATTTGGTAACTAACCAGAATGTTTTCCCAGCAGGCACGACTTATCAATTCGTAGATGGTTCAGAACCAACTTGGGGGACAGCTGGCTCATACGATCATGTTAAAATTACAGCTACTTACAAGGATGCTAGTGGGGCAAGTGTTAATACACCAGTTGCAAACTGTGCAGTTGCTATTAACGATAGCCGGAGCATTAAGGTATTAGCTGGTAGTGATGTTCCTTCAGTTGATAGTGTTTTGAACTTGCCTAACAATTGGGAAGAGCACACTGCATTCTGGACTACGCCAATTAACACTACTGCAACTAATGAAGGTTTAATTACGATTCATTACCCATCAAGCAATTTGGATCAGAAAATTAAAGTTTATGTAACTGTTATTCCGAAGACCAGTGCAGTTGATGGACAAAACTTCTTTACTAATGGTAATAAGTACGATGGTACAGAGGGTAGCATTGCTAACGGTGCTAACCAAGGTGCAATTTTAACCCAAGCTAATGGTCAAGCAATTGACTACACTACTTATAGTGGTTCTAATACACCGGGAACGCAAACATCTTATGATACGAAGACGACCAGTTACACACCAACTTACGGTCTGTCTGGACTTCAGACCAATAGCGATGGCAGTTTAGTTAGCGGCGTTCAAACCGCAACTGTTCGCGTGTCTGTACCTAAGGGTACGATTGGTGCCAAAGTAGATGCTGATGACAATTACTACTATGAACTAAACGCTAAAGTAAATATTGCTCAACCTGTTACTTTTGAGTTTGTAGATGAATATAACAATGATCAAGTAGTTGGTCAGACCTACTCACAAGAATTTGTGCCCGGAATTGATACAAATCTCAATTTCAGTATGGCTATGCCAGATGGTTATGAACTAGGAAATGGTGCTTCAATTCCAAGTCAGTATACTTTGCCTGCCTTTAGTCAAACGACACCGGTTGTCAAAGTACCTATTCACCAGAAGATGCACTTCTATATTACTTTCCACGATGAAGATTCAAATACTAATCTTGGTACGGTAGAAGTGTCAGGCAGTGCTGCAGCAGGAACTGGTGGCTATTATCCAAGCATTAACACGAAATTAACATTCCCAGCAGGTGCTGATGCTGGTGACTATTATTCTGTTTCAACTTCTGGCGTGCCGGATGGGGTGCAGTTAGTTGGGAGTTACGGGGTATCGCTTACCAATCCAACCGCCGATTGGACAACTCCAAACTATCAGTGGGAGAATACTTTCTCCGTTCTTAAGGCTTTAACCGGTGCAACGATGACCATTAATCTTAAGCACAAGTTTAATGAAACGCAAGAAAAACAGACGCGTACTGCAACGGTTAACTATGTTAAGGCTAAAGTTAATGCGGATGGTACTTATACCCAAGATGGCAATGCATTTACTTCTGCTGTCCTTGATGTGTACTACTCAAGAACTAAGTCAGAGGATCTGGTTACTAAGAAAATCACTTATACTCCATGGCTGTGGGATACAAATCAAGGTGATAGAACAACTCCTGGTTATCATGTTGAATCTGGTAAGTGGACTAGTCTTCCACAGCATTGGGCAGCTGTTGTTGCAGATGTGCCGACATTAGCTGGTTACACTGCTGCTACAGTTACCGATAAGTCCGGCAAGCCAGCAAATCAATTTGTTTTTCCAACTTGGAATGGATCAGATCAAGATACATCTAATATTAATAAGGAATCCTTAGCATATACTGAGAACGCCCCAATTTATGAAGCACGTCCAGTCCATACTGTTTTGTATATTCCTAATGAACAGCAAGCGAGAACAATAACTGCTAAATATGTAATTGCTGGTGGCAATAATAATGGTCAAAAGTTTGCACCTGATTCGCAAATTCAAATCTTCTATGGCCGAACTGGTACTTTAAATGTTGCCAACAATAAGATTACTTATGGAAATTGGCAGTGGGACAATACAGCAGGCGATCAAGATACACCTGGATTCCACGTGATTTCAGGATCGTGGAGTTTGCCTACAAATGGATCGTCTTGGCAAGTTAATATTCCTAATTCAGGTAACGACTATGTTGTTGCAAATTTACGTTATGATGGAGCATATTCAACTTTTACTTTAGCAGCGCCAAGTTATAATGCTAATGATGTGTTTACTAGCTCTACAAGTGATCAATGGTTCACCCGTAATACATTAGTTACTTACTATGTGCCAACTTCAATGGTGAATAAAACAGTAACGCGGACAATTACGATTTTTGAACCCGGCCAAGGTAGTAAGACCATAACTCAGACTGCTAAATTGACTAGACAGGTAAGAGTTAATAACGATGATACCGGTGTTGTTTATGATGGCTTTGCAGGTAGCGGCTGGAGTACTGGCACTTGGGGAGCTCAAGATGTTACAACTCATGACGGCTACACGATGTCTGCAACCCAAACAGTTAATGGAGTTACTACTCCAATTCAACTTGTTAACGGTCAAGTTCCAGCTGAAGAAGTCGATGGTAATACCAAAAATACTACAATTAATATCACTTGGGGTGCTGTAGCTACAGCTACATTAACTGGTAATGGCACTAGTACTTATAATGGCCAAGCTATTACTAATGCTGAACTTAATAATGCTTTGAAAGTGAATGTTACAGGACCAACTGCAGGCGCAGGTACGTATACTCTTCAAGCCGGCGATGTTGAATTTTCAACTGATGGTACAAACTGGACTACTGCCTTACCAATCAATGCTGGCAACTATCAAGTTCGTTTAACTGCTCAAGGTAAAAATGGCATTATTGCTAAATACGGCAACAACAGTATTATTTGGACTCAAAATGGTCAGTCAACTATCACCAGCAATGCAACTTACATGATTAATAAGCTTGCTGGTAATGCCGTGATGACTAATGCCCAGATCGGCAATTACGAGATGACTTATAATGGTGCTGCTCCAAGTACAATTGATCCAAGTAAGTTTGTCTTTACAACGACTGTCAATGGTCAAAACGTTGAGCTTGATACCACTGGCTTAGATAGCAGCGACTTTACTTGGGTTGATAGCAATGCACCAGTTAACGTGGGTACTTACAAGGTTATTCTAACTGATGCTGGTTTAGCTAAATTAAATGTTAATAATCCAAACTTTAACCTAAGTAATTCTGGTAATGGTACTTTCACAATTAACCAGGCTAATGCTTCAGCTACTCTTTCAGGTAGCGCAAGTCGTGAATACAATGGTCAAGCAGTCAGTGTTGATGATCTCAACTCAACTAGTACTGGTAACAACATTACTTTGACCTTGCATTATCCAAAGGATGGTAATGCTAACTATTCAACTACAGTTAAATTAAATGCTGGCTACTTTACTTGGAATACACCAAATGGTCAAGCTCCAGTTAATGTAGATAGTCAACCTTATACAATTAGTTTGAATTCAGATGCAATTGAAAGAATAATTAAACAAGCTGTTGGTAACGGTCAAAATGATGTAAGTAACGTTAAGTTTGCTAGTGATGCAATTAGTGGTAGTGCAAATTACACAATCACACCATTAGAAAGTTCAGCAGAACTTTCTAATATTACTAATGGTAATTACACGAAAGTTTATAACGCTGAAACTACTAACCAGATTGATGCTTCGAAGTTGCACATTACTGCAAATCTTGGCGGTCAAAATGTGGACTTAGATACTACAGGAATCACTGGTAGTGACTATCAATGGGTTGATGCAAGTGGTGCAGAATTGACTTCTAATCCAAAGAACGTTGGTACTTACTACATCAAGTTAAGCGATACTGCTTTTGCTAGATTGCAAGCACAAAACCCTAACTTCAAATTGACAAGTAACGACGGATTAGGTGTTTATACGATTACACCAGCTACTGCTAATATTACTTTTGGCGGTACTAACTCTCGTGTTTATAACGGTCAAGGTACCACTACTACAGAAATTAACAGTAACGGTCAAATTAAAGTTCACTTTACTTTCCCGGGCTCAGTTTTAGATGCCTCTTATACGCTTAAAGATCGTGATTATTACTTGGTTGATCAGGATGGGGCTGGTTATGATGGTGCTCAAATAATTAATGTTGGTACTTATACGATTAAGCTGACCCAACAAGGGATGCAAAATGTCATTGATACGATTCATCAACTATCAGGTAGTGGCGATGGCGGCTATAACATTAATGTTGACTCCGCAACTCAATTGGGTAATTTGACTTCAACATTTGATATTGTTCCTTCGCAAAATACGATTAGCGTTTCTGGTACACAAACTGAAACCTAGGTTTCAATCGCTCAAACTAGTGGTAATACCACTGGCGCTGTCGCAAGTTTAGCCGATGTAGCCCTTGATTCAGGTGACTTTGCGATCGTTAACGGTCCAGCTGAAAATGCAGGTAGCTATCAAGTTAAGTTGACTGATGCTGGCTTAACTAAGATTCAAAATGCAGTTGGCGATAACTACAGCGTAAGTCTTGCCGACACAACTGGTACACTAGTCATTAATAAGGCAAAGGCTAGTGCAGTCTTCAGTGGTGATCCTTCCTACACTTACACTGGTACGCCAGTAAGTGCTAATGATTACTTGGGTAAATACTCAATCAAGTTAACTGAACCCAATAATCCAACTTATAACTTAGTTGCAGGTGATATTGAATTCAAATTTAACGGCAATTGGACCACCCAAGCTCCTGTTAAAGTTGGTCAGTATGAAGTTCGCTTATCGCAGCAAGGTTGGAACCACATTAAGGCAATTAATAGCGATAACGTTGAATGGTCTGCTACTGCCTCTGCAGGAACTGGCACTTACACTATTAATCAGGCTAAAGTTACCGCTGATCTTAGTGGTAGCAACTCTATGACTTATACCGGATCAGCGGTAACGACAAATGATTTGTATAGTCAAGATTCAACGATCAAGGTTGTAATTAATGGTACTGATATTACTAACTTGCCACAGACCTTTGAATTAAAAGATGGCGACTATGTATGGCAAACCACTGCTGGTCAAGCACCAAAGGATGTTGGTAATTATCAGATTAAGTTAACTGCTGCTGGAATTAGTCATATTCAAAAGCAGATTAATGATGCATTGGGTGCAGGGAATGTTGCTTTGACTACTACTGCCGATAATGCTGGTACTGCAAATTTTGAAATTAAGCAAGCGGTAGCTGAAAATGTTCAACTGTATGGGGATGAACAATCAACTTATGATGGAGATACAGTAACTTTTGATCCAACTAACCTTGATGTGAAGAATAACTTTGGTTTCCACAACGTTGAAGGATTGACTATTCCTAACTTCACGAGTGCAGACTTTGATTGGTATGATGCTAATGGTGAAAATAGAATTGCCGCACCAAAGAATGCAGGACATTACACCTTGAAGTTAAACGATCAAGGAAAGCAAGTCTTGGCGGATGCTAACAAGAATTACACCTTTGTTGATCAAAATGGCAAAAGCACCATCTCCGGGCAAATTACTTATGTAGTAACCCCAGCAGAACTCGTAGTTAAAGTTACTGGTAAGGCTTCAAAGGTCTACAATAATCAGAATGCAAAAATCACGCAGGATCAGATCAACCAGGGTGACATTAAGTTAGTTTGGGGTAATTCAACTACTGAACCAACTGATTTAGGTGAATTTACTTTAACTCCAGATGATCTTGAAGTTGTTGATGCAAGCGGCCAGCCTGCTATCCATGCAAACTACGTCGATGGTCAGCAAACAGGTGACACGTATTATGTCCGGTTAACTGCTGATGCGCTTGCTAAGATTAAGCAATTAAGTGGTGCTGCTAACTACAATATTAGCCAAGCAACTGATACGGCAACTTACCAAATCTACGCTCACAAGGCTGAATTAACCTTAACCGGTAACCAAACCACTGCTTACGGTACTGAATTGCCATTTAATGAAAGCAAGTATACCTTAGACTTCACTAACTGGGTTAATACAAACATTCCCAAACCAGTTATTACTTGGCAAAACGGTGAAATGCTCATTAATGGTCAACAACCTGAGGATGGCTATAGCTACCACACTGGCGACCTCTATGTTGAAGGTTATTCGGACGGTGGCGTACCAACGAATGCTGGATCGTACAAGGTTAAAATCTCAGCTAACTTAACTAAAGAACTGCAAAAGATATTCCCTGATTATGATTTTTCAGGTAATATTGATTCTAGTACTTTAAACTCTAATAAGACGGTTAATAATGATCCAGTTGAAGCTTCACATGAACCTGCTAGCTATGTGATTACGCCAGCTGAAGCAACCATTACGATTAATGGTGCTCAACACGTGAAGTATGGCGAATCAACTGCAATTGCTGGTGATCAATATACTGCTAGCGTCACTGCACCGGTTTCTGGCAATGAAACTAATGTAGTAACTGATGTGGCTTTGACTAGTGATGATTTGACGACTGTACCAAGTAACGCGGGCGTTGGTAGCTACACAATTAAGTTGACCCCTGCTGGTTTGGCGAAAATTCAAGCTGCAATTATTGGTCATGGGGATGTAACCAAGAACTATGGTTGGACGCAGGCAGGCAATGCAACGGCTAACTTCTTCGTTGACCAAATGCCGGTAACGATTACGGTTAGTGGCGGTAGAACTGTAACTTATGGTACGCAAGCTTGGTTGAGGGCAATTAAGGCTAACCCAGCTGGCTACACTTTGACGGTTACAACTGAAAACGGTACTAACTTAAGCTACACTGCTAACGATGGTGACTTAGTCTTTAACCAAACACCAGGCAATGTTGGTGAATACCAAGTAGAATTGTCTGCGCAAGGTTTGACTAACATTGGAAAAGCACTTGGTACTAATTACGCATATCCACAAATAGCTGCTGATGTAACTGCGAAGGGAACGTTCACTGTTAACCGGGGTGCAGTTACTATTACCCTTAAAGGTAGTGACGGTAAGCCTTATAATGCTCAGCAAACCTTACCAAGCGGACTTAATTTAAGTAAGTATGGCTTAGACTACTCGGCTACGGTTTACTCCGCTGATGGTAAAGCCCAGATGCTTAATTTGACCGCTAACGACTTGCAAATTATTGGTAATGCAACCAATGTTGGTACTTACCAAGTTGAATTGTCACAGGCAGGTCAAGAAAAAATTGAACAACTAACTGGTAATAATGGTGCTAACTACAAGTGGACGTTTAAGACCAACGCTGATTATGTAGTAAAAGCAGCCACAGCTAGTGCAGAACTTAGCGGTTCTAACCAAAAGACTTTTGATGGTTCAGCAGTAACTACAACTGAAGTAAATAGCAATGGTCAGATTTTAGTCCACCTTACTTACCCAGGCTCTAATGTTCAAAGTACTTACACTTTGCAAGACGGTGACTACACTTGGGAGACTGAGGATGGTCAAACAATTTCTGCACCGACTAATGCTGGCACTTACACCATTAAGTTGAATAAGCAGGCTATCTTAGCTCACTTACAAGTTGCTCTGAACCAGCAAGCTGGTTTAGGTGACAATGATCAGCCTAATGTGACTGTTTCAGCAGATAAACTAAGTGGTCAAGCAAGCTTTAAAATTAATCCACAAGCACTTACTGACGTAACAATTTCTTCACCTGATCAAAGTAAGACTTATGATGCTCAAGTAGCGGATCTTGATGTTAATGGAATAACTATTACTGCAAATGGAATCGTTGCTAATAATCCATTAGTAAATCCAGGTATTAGCGCTAGCGACTTCATTTGGTATGATGAAACTGGTAATAAGCTTGAAAGTGCACCAGCTGATGTCGGTACTTACCAGGCACGCTTGAATGCAAGTACACTTGCTGAATTGCAAAACGCAAATCCAAACTATCAATTTAGCTCTGTAACTGGTTTGATTAACTACACAATTAATCCAGCTCCTGCCACTGCAACAATTAGTGGTTCAGCTACTCGTGACTACAATGCTCAAACTACTTCTGTTTCAGATGTAATGAACAATATCAAGTGGGATGCAACAGGTTTAGTTACCGACCAAGATCTTAACCTTACTGGTTTAACTGCTAATAGTTATGCTTGGTACAGTAAAGACGCGGACGGTAATTACGTTGCAATGACAGGTAACCCAGTAAATGCTGGTACTTACTACTTGCATTTGACTAAGAGTGCAATTGAACAAGTAAAAGCTGATAATTCAAACTATGACTTTACATCAGTAAATGGAGAATTTACTTACACGATTAATGCTGTAAATGGTATTGCAACTCTCAGTGGCTCGTCTTCTAAGACTTATGATGGTCAAGCTGTAACTACTGCTGAAGTGAATAGTACAAATGGTGATATTATTGTTAACTTTACTTTCCCAGGATCAAGCGCTCAAAGCACTTATGTTTTGCAGACTGGAGATTACACTTGGGAGAATAAAGATGGTCAAGTAATAACAGCACCAACTAGTGCTGGTACTTACACTATTAAGTTAAGTGCAGATGGTATTACGAACTTGCAAAATGCAATCAACCAATATGCTGGACAAGGAAACGTAACTTTAGATGTACAAGATCTTTTGGGTGCTGCTGTTTACACAATTAAGCAAAAAGCTCTTGATGTAATCCTTGGTAATAATAGTACTGGTACAGATGGCAAGACTTATGATGGTCAGGCCGGAGTAATCAATACTCAAGCTGTAAACTTTGGCGTATTTACCACTAGTGGACTAGTAAATGGTGAAACTTTGAATGCTGCTAACTTAACTAGTGATGACTACGAATGGGTAGATGTAAGTGGCAACGCAATAACAGCACCAATTAATGCTGGTACTTACTATATTGCTTTGACTGCAAATGGATTGAAGAAATTACAAGCTGATAATCCAAACTATGTAGTTTCTGAAAGTGGCCAATTCACTTACGTAATTAGTCCCGCTGAAGAAAATGTCACAGTTTCTGGTAGTCAGGAAAGTACATCAACTTCAATTGATAGTGCCAACTTCACAGTTCATGCTCCAGCGGGTGTTACAGTTCCAGCAGGCATGACTTATGAGTTTGCAACTGGAGTTCCATCTGAATCTGGCGTTTATGTAATTAAATTAACTCCAGAAAGTATCACTACTCTTGAAAAAGCAAATCCAAACTACAAGCTGGATATTTCTTCAGATGCTAAATTTATCTTGGACGCAATTTTAAATATTGAGTTTGAAGATACACAGGATGGTAATAAGCAAGTCGGTAAGACAATTACTAAGACAGGTGTTGCTAATTCAACTATCAATGATCTTAAATTAGTTGTTCCTGAAAATTACGAATTAGCTCCAGATCAAGAATTACCAACTAGTTATACTTTTGGTAAGACATTGAATCAAAACATGTATATCAAGTTAGTTCATAAGTTGAATGAGCTTAATCCAACTGATCCAAGTACTAATCCAGATCCAACTAATAAGAACTGGTTCAGAGAAAATGGCTTAGTTAAAGACATTACTCGGACGATCAACTATAAGGGATTAAGTGACGATCAATTTGCACAAATTCCAGAAGCCCAAAAAGTTCAAACTGTTGAGTTTACGAGAACTGCTAAGTATGACTTAATTACTGGTAAGATTGTTGCAAATAGTGAAGGCTCATGGACTGCAGTAGATGGTAAAGATACCTTTGCTGGCTTTACTCCATTTACTTTTGCTGGATACACTGCAGCTCCTGCTAGGGTTGAGCAAGTGAAAGTAACTGGTGATGATAAGAATAGTCAGATTACGGTTGCATACACTGCAAATACTCAAACCGGTAAGATTTCTTATGTTGATAGTGATGGCAAAGAAGTTGGTCAAACCGCATTAACTGGTAAGACTGACCAAAGTGTTGAAGTAAATCCAGAAGCTCCGACAGGTTGGCAAATTGTTTCAGGTCAAGATATTCCGAAGACAGTAATTGCTACTCCAACTGGAGTGCCTACAGTAGTTGTGAAAGTAGAACACAGCACAATTACTGTTACTCCAGGAACACCAGAAAAGGATATCCCAACTGGTCCAGTCCCAGGAGATCCAAGCAAGAATTACGAGAAGTTGGCAAGCTTAATGTCAACTCCAACTCGTACAATTGTGGTAACTGATCCAAGTGGCAAGCAGACAAGGGTAACTCAAACCGTCAACTTCACTAGAACAGCAACGTTTGATGAAGTAACCGGTGAAATTACTTACAGTGATTGGAAGAATTCTGAACCAGCAGAATGGCAAGCTTATGCAGCACCAGAAGTAGCAGGTTATACTGCAACTTCGAGTGTCAGTGCAAAATCTGTGACTGCTGAAACTAAGAATGAAACAGTAAACATTTCTTACACTGCGAATACTCAAACCGGTAAGATTACTTACGTTGATAGTGATGGCAAAGAAGTTGGTCAAACTGCAATCAGTGGTAAGACTGGCGAAACTGTTAAGGTAACGCCAGAAGTTCCATCAGGTTGGAGAATTGTTTTAGGTCAAGATATTCCTGAAACAGTAACTATGGGAGCAAATGGTGGTCCAACAGTAGTTGTTAAAGTAACACACAGCACAATTACTGTTACTCCAGAAACACCAGAAAAGGATATTCCAACAGGTCCAGTCCCAGGTGATCCAAGCAAGAATTACGAGAAGTTGGGAAGCTTAACGTCAACTCCAACTCGTACGATTGTGGTAACTGATCCAAGTGGCAAACAAACAACGGTAACTCAAACCGTCAACTTTACTAGAACAGCAACGTTTGATGAAGTAACTGGTGAGATAACTTATAGTGATTGGACTAGTTCAGAGCCAGCAGAATGGCAAGCTTACACAGCACCAGAAGTAGCAGGCTATACCGCAACTTCGAATGTTAGTGCAAAACCTGTAACTGCTGAAACTAAGAATGAAACAGTAAACATTTCTTACACTGCAAATACTCAGACCGGTAAGATTACTTACGTTGATGGTGATGGTAAAGAAGTTGGTCAAACCACAATCAGTGGTAAGACTGGTGAAACTGTTAAGGTAACGCCAGAAGTTCCATCAGGTTGGAGAATTGTTCCAGGTCAAGATATTCCTGAAACGATTACAGCAACTGCAACTGGAGTGCCAACGGTAGTTGTGAAAGTAGAACGCAGCACAATTACTGTTACTCCAGAAACACCAGAAAAGGATATTCCAACAGGTCCAGTCCCAGGTGATCCAAGCAAGAATTACGAGAAGTTGGGAAGCTTAACGTCAACTCCAACTCGTACGATTGTGGTAACTGATCCAAGTGGCAAACAAACAACGGTAACTCAAACCGTCAACTTTACTAGAACAGCAACGTTTGATGAAGTAACTGGTGAGATAACTTATAGTGATTGGACTAGTTCAGAGCCAGCAGAATGGCAAGCTTACACAGCACCAGAAGTAGCAGGCTATACCGCAACTTCGAATGTTAGTGCAAAACCTGTAACTGCTGAAACTAAGAATGAAACAGTAAACATTTCTTACACTGCAAATACTCAGACCGGTAAGATTACTTACGTTGATGGTGATGGTAAAGAAGTTGGTCAAACCACAATCAGTGGTAAGACTGGTGAAACTGTTAAGGTAACGCCAGAAGTTCCATCAGGTTGGAGAATTGTTCCAGGTCAAGATATTCCTGAAACGATTACAGCAACTGCAACTGGAGTGCCAACGGTAGTTGTGAAAGTAGAACGCAGCACAATTACTGTTACTCCAGAAACACCAGAAAAGGATATTCCAACTGGCTCAGTCCCAGGAGATCCAAGCAAGAATTACGAGAAGTTGGCAAGTTTAACATCAACTCCAACTCGTACAATTGTGGTAACTGATCCAAGTGGCAAGCAGACAAGGGTAACTCAAACCGTCAACTTTACTAGAACAGCAACATTTGATGAAGTAACCGGTGGAATTACTTACAGCGATTGGAAACTTCAAAAGTCAAATGCTGCTAGCCATGTAGCTCAATGGGATAGTTATACTCCTCAGGTTATTACTCACTATGTTCCAAGTGTAGCTGAAGTACCTGCTAAAGTAGTTAATGCACATACTGCTAATAGCCAAGTTGAAATTACTTACGCTCCTGCTTCAGAAAGCCAAGTAATTCGTTACGTTGATCAGAATGGTAAAGAAATTAGTACCCAAATTGTTCCAGGTAAGTACGGTGTAGATACAACATTTACGCCAAAATTACCTAACAACTGGCAAGCTGCTAATACTATTCCAACTTCAATCAAGATTGGTGAAAATGGTGGTTTAACTACAATTGTCGTTGAAGCTAAGACTGAAAAAGTACAACAAGCTAAGACTGTTACTGAAACTATCCATTATCACACTGCTAATGGCAAACAATTATTTGCTGATAAAGAAATGGAAGTTAACTTCTTTAGAACTGGTGTAAAGAATCTTGTAACTGGTGAGATTACTTGGAATAACTGGAACAAAGATAAAGAAAGCTTTAATGAAGTTCCTTCTCCAAAAGTTTCTGGATACATGGCTTCTCCAACTAAAGTCGCAGTTCAAACTGTAACTCCTAACTCAGAAGACCTAGTATTCAACGTAATTTACACTAAGAATTCACAAACTCATCCAACAATTCCAGAAAATAAACCAAATAAGCCACAAGAAGAAAATGTTTCTAAGCAAGAAACTAAGACTCAAGATAAACTCATTCACGAATATGGATATAAGAAACGTGCAGATGGTCGTTTAGTAGACCATACTGGTCATGTATATCCAGCAAGTAGCAAAGTTAAAGAAAATGGAGCTATCTACAGTGAAAAGGGTGAACTATTATCAGTTGGTTCAAGAAGAAAACATGAATTGCCGCAAACTGGTCTTCATGACAATAGTTTAATTGCTGCAATTGGATCACTTCTTGCTGGTATTAGTATCTTTGGTTTACTTGGTGGACGGAAGAAAAAGGATGACGATAAATAAAACTGAATAGGTTTTGAAAGAGGCAATTTGCCTCTTTTTTTTTACGCTCGTGCAAAATAGTTCATTAATTGCTAGACTGAATGTAAGAGTCTTAGAGAAAAGGGTGAAAAAAGTGCACGGTAAACAGAATATTCAACCAGATGATGAAATTAAGCTTCATTGGCTCCTATTAGGTGAGTTATTTACCTGGATTGGAGCTAGTTTTATCTGGCCATTGACTTCAGTTTATTTAAATAAAAGGCTGCATGTATCTTTGGCAATGATTGGGATTGTGTTGCTCTTTAACTGTTTAGCTAATATGCTTGGCTCCTTTGTCGCAGGTTGGGCGTATGATCATTTCAATCCCTATTATTTAATTATTGCAGGAGCAGGTTTAGATGCCTTAGTTTTGTTTGGAATGGCTGCTAATCATACTTGGCCGATTTATTGGGTCTGGATGACTTTAACTGGGCTACTTGGTGGCTGGAATGGGGCTTTAATTAATTCAATTGCAACTAGTATTAAGTCTAAGCCTGGCAGGTATGTTTTTAATACGATCTATTTTGCACAGAATCTAGGTGTGGTACTTGGTACATTGATCGTGGGTTATATTTACGATTATTCCGTTACGATTTTATTCGTTATTGCAGCTAGTCTTTTCGTGATTGTATGTATAAACTCAATTATTAATTATCGTCCAATTATTAAGTTTCATTTGGAAAGAAAAGCTCAGCAAAATACTAATAGTAAAAATAAGACCACACCAATGCCGGGTGCTAATTTGAAATTAACTATTGGCTTTTTTACTACTCTAGCTGTGATCTGGTTAATGTACATGAACTGGGAATCTAACCTTTCAGTTTATATGGTTTCTTTGGGCATTCCATTTCATTTATATAGTTTACTTTGGACGATTAATGCCAGCATTATTGTGATTGTACAGGCTTTTTTAAGTCGTTTTCCTAATACTTTTAAGAATTTATTCCATCAGGTTGTGTTCGGAGTTACAATGTTTGCTATCTCTTTTGTGACTTTAATTTTCGCGAAAGATTATGCGCATTTTGTGTTTTCAATGGTTACTTTGACTTTAGGTGAATCAACTGCAATGCCGGCAATGCCAGCTTATGTAAATGATTTATCTCCAGTTGAAAGTAAAGGAAAATATCAAGGATTAACGATTTCAACGTCTGCGATTGGTAGAGCGTTTGGTCCTTTATTTGGAGGGTTAGTGATTGATAAGTTTGGCTATATCAATTTCTTTATTGTAGCTGCAGCTGGAATCTTTATGATGCTGGCAATTATCGTGCCACTTCACGCACAGTTGAAAGATAAGCTGAAAATATTTAGGTAAACTTTTACATGATTTTTCTCATTAGATGAAAACCTTTACAGAATGTAAGCGATCTCTTCTATTTGTGAAAGCGCCATCTTATAATATAGATGTGCGGTTAAGTAAAAGGAGATACATAATGAGAAAAATTTCACCTGAAGTTGCAAAACATATGGACAATTTATCTAATGAAGCTGGAGTAATCAGCGCATTAGCAATTGACCAAAGAGGATCATTAAAGAGAATGTTAGCTGAAGCAGCAAATAAACCTGCTGATGAAACAACAATCGTAGATTTTAAAAAGGCTGTTTCTAAAGAATTAACACCATATGCTTCCGCAATTTTAACGGATCCAGAATATGGTCTTCCTGCAACTAAGGTAAGGGATAAGAATTGTGGTTTATTACTATCTTATGAAAAGACAGGCTATGATACCACTGAACCAGGCAGAATGTGTGATTTGATTGCCGACCAATCAGCTTTAAGAATTAAAAATGATGGTGCCGATGCAGTTAAATTCTTGCTTTACTACGATCCAGACGAAAGTGATGAAATTAATGATAAGAAGAAGGCTTTCGTTGAAAGAGTAGGAGCTGAAACTAAAGCAAATGGTCTTCCATTTTTCCTTGAATTATTAACTTATGATGGCAAGATGGATGACGTTAAGAGTGAAGAATATGCTAAAGTAAAGCCTGAAAAAGTATTTAAGACAATTGAAGAATTTTCAAAACCTCAATATGACGTTACTGTTCTTAAGGTTGAAATTCCATTCAATATTAAGTATGTAGAAGGCTTCAATGGCGACAATAATGTTGTTTATACTCAAGAAGAAGCAAAGAAGTTGTTGAAGAAACAATCAGACTTAACTGATTTACCATACATTTTCTTATCAGCTGGTGTAACAAGTGAAGAATTCATTGCTGAAATTAAAATGGCTGAAGAAGCTGATGCAGACTTCAATGGTGTTCTTTGTGGACGTGCAACTTGGAAGCCAGCAATTAAGCCTTTTGCTGCTGAAGGTGAAAAGCAAGGTAGAGAATGGTTATCAACTGAAGGTAAGCAGAATATCGAAAACTTGAACGATGCACTTAAGGGTGCTAAGTCATGGAAAGATAAGCTCGAAGTTGAAGATTAATAAATTATTTTAATAACTAATGAAAAACAAGGCTAGAAATTTAGCCTTGTTTTTTTGTGGAAAATTTAGCTTGATTTTTATATGTAAAATGCCGATGTTTATGCACTTGAAAAGCTATTTATAAGTTATTAGAATAAAAGAGTAATGTTAATTGGAGGAGAAAAAAATGAAAGGATTAAAATACACAAGTTTAGCTGTGGCAGCATTAACTGCTACTATTTTGGCAAGCACCAATAATGGTAAAGTCCAAGCTGCATCAACTAATGAAAATGATACTGTTACTGTAGCAAAATCAGATAAAGAAAAGGCTCAAGCAGCTATTAACCAAGCACAAAATTCAGTTAATAATGCTCAAACAGTCGTTGATAGCAAGAAGAGCGCGTTAACTGATGCCCAAGAAAAGGCTCAAGCACCAGATAATGCTTATTCTGCTCAACAAGCTAAAGTAAATGACAGTCAAAAGAATCTTTCTGCTAAACAAGCACAAGATAAATTAAATAGTGCTACTGAAATTTCAAAGCAAGCTACTCCAGAAAATATTCAAAAAGCACAAAAGAATATTACTGTTCAACAAGATGCAATTAAAAATGCGCAGCAAAATGTTAATGATGCAAATGCAGATTTGAATAAAGCACAAGCTCAATTAGCAACTGCTAAGCAAAAACAAGCTGATGCTCAAAATGTAGTTAATGCTAAAGAATCTGCTAAACAAACAGCCGATAAGAATGTTGCTAAGGCAGAATCTGATGTTAAGAACAGCGGTTTAGATGAAGCAAAGCAAGACGTTGAAAAGGTTCAAACGACATTAAACGACATTAAAAAGACCAATGCTAATAATGAATCTATTTTAACTACAAATAAGTCTGCTTTAACTGAAAACAATCAAAAGATAGCAACTGTTAATAATAAGATTGCAACTGCAAATCAAGCTGTAGTAGATGCTCAAAATAATGTTAATGCTAAGCAACAAGCATTGGCTGATGCTAAAAAGGCTTTAAAAGATTTACAAGATCAAGTTGCTAAAGATCAAGCAAGTGGTGCGGCTGGTTTCTTTAAGTCAATTGCCGATAATAAAGATAATTCTGAAAGTTTAAGAGAAGATGCACGTACTGCATATGATATTGTTACTGGTAAGCCAAATGCTTACCAAGATATTACTGTAAGATGGGTTAAACAAGCTGTTGAGTTGGGTCAAGAAAAAGACTCTACTTCATTCAGTAATATGGAAAAAGCTCTAGGATATTATGAACATTGGATGACATACCGTGATAAGTATGGCTTGAGTCATCCATCAATTTCTTTAACTGCTGTTGCCATTGCAATGCTTAGTTCTGATTTTCAACATTACTCTGATGAATTTAATCACCCTATTTTATTAACTGCTAAATATGGTCCATTTTATGAAGATGAAGAAGATATATCAGCTGGAGACGTTAATCCAATTGATAACTGGATGAGTGAAAAAGAAGATATCGATAACTATATTAAGGATCATCCAGATGCAGCTGCTTATAGTTTTGAAAGTAGTCATCCATTAACTGAAGATGATTGGGCAAGAGATGTTGATTTCTGGAGTAATAAACCAGTAGATATTGGTCACTATACTTCTATGATAAAACCAGATGCCAACTATGTTGGATTAGCTGGAAATGAATATGAGATTGAACCATTCATGGATAATGCAGATAGCATGGATGAAATTGAATTTGATCCAATTAACGGTATGGACTTCAATAGTTACCAAAATCTAGTTCACTCATATTTGCAAAACATTAAACAAGAAGATCAAATTAACACTCTTAAAGCTAACGTAGAAACCGCAAGCCAAAACTTAACTGCTGCACAAAATGCCGTTCAAGCAGCCCAAAACAATGTTAAGAGTTTACAAGCTAACTTAGCAGAATTAAACAATGGTTCTACTAAGATTAACAAGGCAATTACTGATACTCAAGATGCTCTTGCAAAGGGCAGAGAAAATCTCGAATTTGAACAAAAGCAACTAGATCAAGCAAACAAGAATTTAGCAGCTGTACAAGCTAAAGTTGGTGCAAAGGCAAAAGCATTAGATGACGCAAAAGCTGCTCAAGCTAAGGCTGCCGATGCTTTAGCTCAAGCTCAAAATGTTTTAGCTGGAGCTACTGCTGCAGTGAAGTCAGCTCAAACAACTGTTGATAATGCACAAGGCAACGTCAATGCCAAGAACAAGGATCTTAAGGCTGCTAAAGCAAGTCTAGAATCATTGAAGCAAACATTAAGCAGTTTAGAAAGTGCCAAGGCTAACTTAGCAAGTGCTCAAGCAGCTTTAACTGCCGCAAACAATGATGTATTAACAGCTGATAAAGATGTAAAAGCGCAAGAATTAATTTTAGCTTCCCTAGAAGAAGCTAAGGGTAAATCAGATGCTCAAGTTGCAAGTGCAGAAAAAGATTTGAAGAAAGCAGAAGCAGCTTTAGCTAATGAACAAAGTAAATTGGCCGACGCAAAAGCTAAATTAGCTGAATTGAACAAGAAAGCCAACAACAATACTGGTAAGTCAGATTCTAAACCTGAAATTAATAATCAAAAACCTGCTAAACCAGCAACTAAGCCAGGTTCAGAAAGTGCAAATACTGAAAAGCCAGAACCTGATTTTTCAGGTAATAACAAATCAGATTCAAAGAAAGAACAAAATTCTACAGATAATGTAAAATCAGATGTTAAATCTGAAAACAAGTCAAATAAGACTAAGGAAGAATCAAAATCATCATCTTCTGTAAAGATTGTTGATAATGGTGACGACTCAACTGCATCTGTTGTTTTAGCTGGTTCTAATACCGCAGTTAAAGTCTATGGTGAAAAGACTGTAAACGGCACGACTTACTACAAGATCGGAGCAAATCACTGGGTAAAAGCTGATAAAGCACATGTTGTTTCTATCGGTGGTCAAGCAACTACTAAGCAATTGCCACAAACTGGTGCTAAGAATGAACTCATTGCAGCAATCTCAGGTTTAACAGTTGCTTCAGTTGGTATTGCTAGTGCAATGGGCATGAGCCGTAAGAAAAAGAATAACTAATTTATAAAATTTACATATTTATACAAAAAGAGTTGATAAACCAATGGCTTAAAGCTTGGTTATCAGCTCTTTTTTCTATCTTTAAAATCACGTATTAACAGTAATTATTGTCTAGCAAAACCAGTTCTAACTGAATAGGCATCTGAAAAAATCCGAGTCATAATTTGTAAAGGTAGTCTAGAACGTACTTCATAGTCAGGGAAGTAGTTGGTTTTAGACATGTATCCCATAAAAGTTAATGTCGAAAGCGAAGCAAGTTGACCCTTGGGATTAGTAGTAAAAGTAATAGTAGGGACGTCATGGTGAGATAGGCTTTTAGCTGCATCAACTAGTTCGGGCGTATTACCGTTTAGGCTAATAAAAATAACCAGAGCATCTTGTTTAATTCGCTTAGAAGCTGTTTTGATAATGTTAGGATCAGCATGAAATTCGACATATTTACCAGTTAGTTGAAGTTTGACCATTATTTCTTGACCAATCGATTCAGATAAGCCTCGCGCAAAGATATAAACTACTTTTGCTTGTTTGGTCATGGAGATACTATCTTCAATATTACTGTAGCTAAGATTATGGAGAGTATTGTTCATCTCAATTTCATTTTTAGTGATTACGCTCTTAATTTTATCGTCGGCCTCATTTAAGACGTCAAAGTTGCTGTTAGAACGATCTTGTAACTTCAAAGATTCCCGATAGGAAGTGTAGCCACTGTAGCCCATTTTTTGCATTGTTCTAACAATTGTGGCTGTTGAAACATGGGCAAACTGGCTCAGTTTGACAATCGACATTTTTGCAATTTTTTGCGGATTATTTTGAACTATTTCCCATAAATGTAGTTCCGCATTGCTAAGATCATTATTTTGCATATTAGTACTTCCCTTTCTGTAAAACTTTACCACTTATTTCGTAAAACGCTTTCAATTCAGAAAATCCTTACGTTCTTATCTAAGTATACTAATAATGTAAGCGGTAAGAAAAGGGAGAAAACTCATGATTTATACAATAACACTTAATCCAGCGATCGATTTGGTAATCATTACTAAAAAATTAGAAGCAAATACTGTTAATCGAACTGAAAATTTTGAGCTTCAACCTAATGGTAAGGGTGTAAATGTATCGTTTATTTTGAAAAAAATGGGTATAAAAAATATGGCGACCGGAATTGGAGGTGGCTTTACTCTTGATTACATTACAGCAGGTTTAGAAGAAAAAGGCATCAAGACTAAGTTTCTTAAGGTGAAAGAACCAACTAGGATTAATGTCTTTACACGAGTTTTAGATCAAAATGTGGAATATAAAGAAGTAAATCCTGGTCCAGAAGTTGGTCCAGAGGTTCAAGATAAGTTCTTGAAGTACTTAAAAGACACCCTGAAAGCAGACGATACTTTAATTATTTCAGGTAGTTTTTCAAAAGGAATTAAAGCAGAATACTTAGTTGAAATTGCGAAGATTACAGCAGAAAAGGATATCAAACTAGTAATTGATTCTAGTTCTAAAGTTGTGTTAGATACGCTGCAGTATCAGCCGTATTTATTAAAACCAAACGATCAAGAGCTAGCTAGTTTCTTTGATCTAAATGAAAAATTAGATCAGGAAAAGATCATTGAGTTAGCTCGTAAGTTAATTAGCGCTGGCTGTCAGAATGTCTTGGTTTCACTTGGCGAGAATGGAGCGGCTTTAATTAATAAAGATCATGCTTATTTTGGTAATGCACCGAAAATTCAGGCACTTAATACGGCTGGCGCTGGTGATACAATGCTTGGAACCTTTATTGGAGAAAAGTCAAAGGCAAAAAGCGACACTGCAGCTTTAAAATCTGCAATAGCGGCTGCTAGCGATACAGCTAGCCGATCCGGATTAACGGATTTTAAATTAGAAAAGTACCTAAAGGAAATTCAAGTAAGTGAAATTAAGTAGTAGGAAGGATGAAATAAAATGGCTCAATATGATTTAGTCGGGGCAACGGGCTGCGCTACGGGAGTTGCCCATACTTTTATGGCTGAAGAAGCTTTAGAAAAAGCTGCCCAAAAGTTAGGTTATAAGATCAAAATTGAAACACATGGTCAAACTGGTGTTGAACATGAGCTTACGCCAGAAGAAATAAAAGCGGCGAAAGGTGTTGTTATTGCTTCTGATGTTGATGTTGATCCAGATCGTTTTGCTGGAAAAAGAGTAGTAATTGTTCCAGTTGCCAAAGGTATCAAAGAACCTGAAACTTTAATTAGAGAGGCATTGAGTTCAGAAACGCCAATTTATAAACCAGGACAAACGGCCAAAAGTTCTACTGGAAAAAGTAGTGCTGGTGCTGAAAAATTAGGCACTAAAATTTATACTTCATTAATGAATGGTGTTTCCCACATGTTGCCATTTGTTGTGGCTGGTGGTGTTTTGATTGCTGTTTCATTCTTCTGGGGTATTTATTCAGCTGACCCTAAGAGCAGTCAGTATAATCAATTTGCTTATATGCTAAATACAATTGGTAGCACAACCATGGGATTGATGGTTCCAGTTCTAGGTGCCTTTATTGCAGAAGCCTTAGCTAAAAGATCAGGGCTAGTTGTTGGTTTTGCGGCCGGGATGATTACTAGCGTTGGTGGTGGCGGCTTCTTAGGTGCGATCATTGGTGGTTATTTAGCTGCCGTTGTAGTACTTTTACTGCAAAAATTAATGAAGCCATTGCCAGACAAAGAATTCCGAGGATTAAAATCAATTTTCTTATTGCCTGTATTAGGGGTATTTATCACTGGTGCAATCATGTTCTGGTTGAATGGACCAATTAAGGCAATTAACACAGGAATGATGTCTTGGCTAAAAGGTTTTGAAAATTCAAGTCCAATTCTTTTAGGTATTATCATTGGTGTAATGTGTGCCTCTGACTTTGGTGGACCAATTAACAAAGCTGCTTATGTAACTGGTACTGCACTTCTTGCTCAAGGTAACTATTACTTCATGGCGGGTGTATCTGCTGCATGTATTGCACCGCCTCTAGCAACTGGTTTTGCAGTTTTATTAAATAAGAAGGCATATTCTAAGAACGAGCGTACTGCTGGATATGTTAACTTCTTGTTAGGATCAACCCACATTACAGAAGGTGCAATTCCATTTGCTGCTAAACACCCATTATGGAATATTCCAGCATTTATGGTCGGCTCAGCAATTGCCGCAGCTTTGACTTATGTTTCTAGAATTCAAGTTCCAGCTCCTCATGGCGGTTTTATTATTTTGCCACTAGTTAATAAGCCATTTCTATGGGTATTGTGGATTGTAGTTGGTGCACTTGTTTCCGGAGTTTTACTAGCTTTAATTGCTGGTAGATTTGCTAAGACAGAACCACAATTTGAAGATGGTCCAGATATTGATGTCTTTGGTGAAGAAGAAAATGTTAACAAGCCAGTAGCTGAAAAAGAAACTACTGATTATAATCTTAAAGATATTTTGGATACTCAAAATATCAAAATTAATGTTGATGTTCCAGATAAAGATTCAGCGCTTAAGTATTTAGCTAACTTTGCTGTAAAGAATGGCTTAGCTAGTGATAGCGAAGAAGTTTATGATAAATATTTAGCTAGAGAAAAGGAAAGCTCTACAGGGATGACTGATGGTTTTGCAATTCCACATGCACAATCTGCTGCTATTAAGCAATCTGCCATGCTTGTTTTGAAGTTGAAAAATCCGATTGATTGGAATTCCTTAGATGGGCAAAAGATTGATACGGTGATTTCTTTCTTAATTCCAGCAAAGGACAGTAAGACTCATTTACAGTACTTATCTAACACGGCTAAATTGCTTACTCATAAAGACTTTATTGAAAAATTGAAAGAAGCTAAAACGCCAGAAGAGATTAAGAAGTTATTTGATGGAGAATAAGTAAAAGCTGATTTTTAATAATAGACTAAAAATTTTAATAATGATATCATCTATATAACCACTTATGAATTACAAGGAGGAATTAATTAATGGCATTATTCAATGTACGTGGCGGTGCTGGTGATATCACTAAGCCAGATCTTAACGCAAGACCACAAGATAATCTTTACTTAGCAGTGAACTCTGAATGGATTGAAAAAGCAAAGATTCCTTCAGACCGTTCAAGAATTAGCTCATTTGACGGCATTGACTTGAATATTGAGAAGAGCTTAATGCAAGATTTTGCTGATTTTGCAGCTGGTAAAAAGAAATTGCCAGAAGTTCCTAATTTTGACAAGGCAGTTGAGCTTTATAGGATTGCTAACAATTTCGATAAAAGAAATGAAGACGGTGCTAAGCCAATTAAGGCTGATCTTGAAGAAATTACTAGTTTACGCAACTTAGCTGATTTGAACTTAAGAGCAGCTGATTTCTATAAGAATGCTTTTGACTTACCAATTAGCGTCTCAGTTGATGCAGATATGAAGGATACTAAGGTTCATGTTGTTTACTTTGGTGGACCTGGCTTGTTCTTACCTGACACAACTACTTATGACAATCCTGCAGCTGCTGACTTATTGAAAGTATTACAAGATCAATCTGAAAACTTGTTGAAGATGGCTGGCGTAAGTGAAGCAGATGCTAAGAAATATGTCGAAGATGCATTGAAGTTTGATAAAAAGCTTTCTAAAGTTCTTAAGTCAACTGAAGAATGGGCCGATTATCCAGCAATGTACAATCCAATATCTTTAGCTGAATTTGAAGCAAAATTTGATAGTTTCAAGATTGATAACTTCTTAGCTAGTTTATTTGCTAAAAAACCTGAAAAGATTATTGTAACTGAACCGAGATTCTTAGATCACGTTGAAGAATTGATCAACGAAGATAATTTTGATGAAATTAAGGGCTGGATGGTTGTTAAGTTCATTAACGGTGTAGCTGCATATCTTTCGCAAGACTTCCGTAAAGCGGCCTTTCCATTTAGTCAAGCTTTATCAGGTCAGCCTGAATTATCTTCTGGAACTAAGCAAGCTTACCATTTAGCTAATGGTATGTTCAGCGAAGTAGTTGGTGTATACTACGGCCAAACTTACTTTGGTGCAGAAGCTAAGGCTGATGTTGAAGATATGATTCATAAAATGATTGATGTTTATGAAAAACGTATCTCTGAAAATGATTGGCTATCTGAAGATACTAAGAAGAAGGCAATCGTTAAGTTACGTGCCTTAATTTTAAAGATTGGTTATCCAGAAAAAATCGAAAAAATTTATGATCGTCTTCAAGTAACCCCTGAATCAGAAGGTGGTAGTCTTTACTCAAACGAAAGTGCTGCTGCTGTTGAATCAATTAAGTACAACCTTGAGAAATTAACTGAACCAGTTGATAGAACTGTTTGGTTAATGCCAGGTAACTTGGTAAATGCATGTTACGATCCACAAAGAAACGACATCACTTTCCCAGCTGCAATTTTGCAAAAGCCATTCTATGATTTGAAGCAATCACGTAGCTTGAACTATGGTGGTATTGGTGTGGTTATTGCTCATGAAATTTCGCATGCCTTTGACAACAATGGGGCTAAGTTTGATGAATTCGGTAACTTGAAGAACTGGTGGACTGACGAAGATTTCGCTGAATTTAAGAAGCGTACCCAAGCTGAAATTGACTTGTTTAACGGCATTGAATATGGTCCAGTAACCTTGAATGGTAAGCAAATTGTTTCAGAAAACATTGCTGACCAAGGTGGCTTGACTGCTGCTGTTGAAGCTAATAAGGGTGAAAATGGCAACATGAAGGAAGTCTTTGAAAACTTCGCTCGCGTTTGGGCAAACAAGCAACTTCCAGAATCAATTAAGACGCAAGTTTCAGTTGACGTTCACGCTCCTGGTCCTGAAAGAGCTAATGTTCAATCACAATGCCAAGAAGAATTCTACAAGGCATTTGATGTGAAACCAGAAGACGGTATGTGGCTTGATCCAGAAAAACGTGTTGTAATTTGGTAGGAATTAAATAAGAATCATTAAGAATCAAATGGTAAAAAGCTGTTTGATTCTTTTTTCATAGTTTGCAAAAAAATATCGTTAATAATATTATGAATTGGTATTCTTATTATCTAAGACAATCTTCTTAATTAGAAAAGGTTAAAAATGTTAGAAAAAATAAAAACTAATAAATTTTGCCAATTTATCTGGCCGTATCTCTTAATTATTTTGGCCACTACAATTGTTATCTCGCCGCAATTAATTTCGCATACTATCCTAGCTAGCGATGATACGGCAGATACCTTGTTTCACTATAGTCGTTTCTATGATGCAGGAATGCAGCTAAAAACTGGAATTTTTAGCATCTTTCAAACTAATTTTACCTTCCAGCAGAGCGGTAGAATTATTAATGCAATTTATGGACCGTTATTTGCATACTTTAATGGAATTTTAGTTCTTATTGCGGGTAATTGGTTTAATTATCAAGTCATTTTAGCCTATGTTATTTCGCTATTAGGTGCTGGGAGTATGTATTACTTACTTCAAAAAGTAGGTATTAATAAACTACTAGCTACAGTAATAGGAATTATTTACATTAACATTGGGATGATTCCAGCCTTTATTAACCGTAGTTCATTTAACGGTTGGGGACAGGCATTAATGCCGTTAGTTGTGTTATGCGGCGTACGCATGATTCAAGATAAAGAGAAACCAATTAACTGGATTCAGCTAATGTTAGTAATGAGTTTGCTAGTGCAAGTTCATGTTTTGAGCACTTTAATGGCAGCTCTTTTATTAATTCCTTTCTTTATCTATTCCTTAATTATTAATTATAATTCTAAAAAGGTGTGGATCCCTTTTATTAAGGCTGTTGTCGGAACAATAGTATTATCAGCTAATGTAATTGGGGCTTTTTTAGTTTTAATGCCTAATAATCATTTAGCTGCGAATACTGAATTTGATCTGTCTCGTGGCGGGTTACGTCCACATGTGCTGTGGCATAACGAATATGGCACAGCTTTTGCCTATATTTTGCCAATTTTTGTTTTATTAATTATTGCGCAATTTGTTTATGTCGTAATGCACTACAAAAAAGATAGATTAAATACTTTTGTAACTATTTGGGGTACGGTTTTATTAGGACTGTCTTCATTTGTTTTTCCTTGGGGATTGGTTCAACGCATTTTTCCAAGCTTGAAGTCATACTTCCAATTTCCGTTTAGATTAACTGTTGTTGCCTATCCATTAATTTTACTAGGGATGGCATTAACTATTAATCAGTTACTAAAACAAGGAGTTAAACCAAGAGCAGTTGGAATTAGTTTAGTGGTAGTTCTTCTTTTAGAAGCTGCTGTACCAAATATCATTACTAATCACATCTTTACTGTTGCTTGTGGAAAAGATGCGCAAGTTCAAACAGTAGCTAAAGCATCAAACAGTGATCAGATGCTTAAGATGTTGAAATGGCACTACTTGCCTGATTATTTACCAACTAAAGACAAGTCTATTGACCAAAATGCAGCTTATCTTTACAAACTAAATGTAGTTGATCAATATCAAAAATTTAATCATAAAGTTGCTAAAAATGGTGATTTGATTCTTTCTTGGAAAGGAAAAAAGGATAAAGATATTGTCTTGCCCGTTGTTTTATACAAGCAAAGTGAATTAACTGTGAACAGTAAGAAATTCACTGGTGCAAAAAACGTAATTGGAAATCCAATTATTTCGCAAAAGTCAGGTCTCAATCGTGCTGTTTTGCGTTTTATTGCTCCAGCTTGGTTCTATGTAGTCAGCGCAATTTCGTTAATAGCATGGCTCAGCGTACTTGTATTTTACCTGTGGAAAAAATTTATTAATAATAACAACAACAAAATAAAAGTTGCTTAATCATATACAAAAGTAGTCTTTTAATAAGATAGTCTTATTAAGAGGCTCCTTTTTGTTTGTATGGTTTTACTTACTATTAATATCAATTTATTTTTTGATTATTACATGGCTATAGCTGTCTTGTTATGTTATGATTTAATTGTAATCATTGAAACCGCTTTCTATGGTTTCAGAGGAGGAAAAATAAGGTGAGTACACAAGAACGTTATTCTCATGATGAGTTAAGAAAAGCTAACAAAAAATTTAGTCGGGTTCGTTCTACTATTGAATCTGCCTTTTATGGCAACAATGTACACGAAGTAACTAGTGTTGCTGAAGCTTATAATTTAGCTAAAAAACAATCTGGTGTTATCGAAACTGACCTACCGATTTTGCATACTAAGGAACTAGGCTTGCCACAAGGTGCAAAGCAATTAGTTTATAACCACGGTAAAATTTTGGGTAGAACAGCAAGTGCACGTCACTTTGTTGATGATCCAAAAGAAGATCCAGAGGCATTAGCAGGTAACTTACGTGAAGATATTTATAAGGGCCATGATCAAAAATTCTTAAAGGCTACAGTTTTAGTTGGATTAGACCCAACCTTTACTGTTAAGGCACATATTATGATGCCAGAGGATCAAGCCTTTAACTTACTTTCATATATTTTGAACTTCCACTTCTTTGATGAAGAAGCAGAGAAAATTTACAAGAATTCTAAAGTATATGACGAAGGAGATATTTACTTCTACTTCGATCCAAATACTCAAGATGAAGATTATCCTAAGGGATTCGGCGTCTTTGACGCACCACATAACTGTGCTGCAGTCTTCGGCTTACGCTACTTTGGAGAATTGAAGAAGGGTACTTTAACTCTTGCTTGGGCTATGGCTCACAGAAATGGTTATACTGCTTGTCACGGTGGTGAAAAGTCATTCCACTTTAAGGACAAGGACGATAAGGTATTTGCCTTCTATGGCTTATCTGGTTCAGGTAAATCTACTTTGACTCATGAAATGTACGATGGTAAATATGACATCACTGTTTTACATGATGACGCATTTATTATTTCTCGTGAAGATGGTTCTTCAGTAGCATTGGAGCCTTCATACTTTGATAAGACTCACGATTATCCAGCAGGTCACCACGAGACTAAGTACTACACTACAATTATGAACTGTGCAGTTACTCAAGATGAAGATGGTAAGAAAGTTATTGTAACTGAAGACTTACGTAACAACAATGGTCGTGTTATTAAGACTCGTTACACTTCACCACATAGAGTTGACTACGAAGATGCACCAATTACTGCTCTATTCTGGATTATGAAGGATGGTTCATTACCACCAATCTTAAAAGTTGATGATCCAGTTTTAGCAACAACAATGGGACTTACTTTGGCTACTAAGAGAACTAGTGCTGAAAACTTGCCAAAGGGCTTTGACATGAATACTTTGGTAATTGAACCATTCGCAGATCCATTCCGCGCATATCCAGTATCTGGCGATTATTCAGACTTCAAGGAATTATTCACTAAGCGTGGAGCTTCTTGTTACATCTTGAATACTGATGCCTTTATGGGTAAGGACATTCCAAAGGAAGTAACTAAGAAGTTAGTCGAGGATCTTGCTAACGGCAGTATCAAAGATAGTGACTGGAAACCATTTGGTAACTTCAAGGGTGTATCTTACTTGCCAATTGAAGGTTATGAAGTTCATCTAGAAGATCCTGAATACCAAAAGACCTTAGCTAAGAGAATGCAAGACCGCTTAGACTGGTTGAATAAGTACGATGAAGAACATCCTACTCAACCAATCCAAGAAGAAGCTAAGAAGACTTTGGAAGGTATCATTAAAGAATTAAATTAGTTAATTGAAAAATCCCCTATCAATTTCTATATTAGAACATTGAAAAAGCGCATCCCATTGGGATGCGCTTTTTGTATATCTATATCTATTTATTACTCTTTGAGTTCACCTTCAGCTTGAAGTTTCTTTTTGATATCTTCAAATTTCTTTGGTGCGATACGAGTAATATGTTGTCTTCGTTGATTTCCTAAGATTAATGGTACACGTTCAATAACTGTATCAGCATAATCTAAGCCAAACCAAGAAGCTGGATTAGAAGAAAGATTTTGAAGCCATACACGTGCTTCAACTAAGAATTTTTCATAACTTCTAAGTTGCGTTTGTGGACTAATTACATCATTAACGATAACGAATGAAAAATCACCAACATCTCTACCTGGAGTAGTGGTGTATTCTTGTGGTTGCGATTCAATCGTGCCATCTTTGATTAAATCGTGGACAATTTGACGTAAGTAAACATTAACTTTTTGTTGCTGTTTAAATCCTAAATATAGTTGAACATTAATTACGTTCTTTGTGCCATAGGTATTAACTGCATATTCAGCAGTAAAAGGTTCATTCGTTACATTTACGGTTACAAACCAATAAGCATGAGCACGCTTAGGGCGTTTATCTAAAATTGAATACAGCATATCGCGCTTAATAAACTTGTTGTATTTAACTTTTGCCATGTAGACCAAGTTGGTTGCATATAGCGGAATACTTTCGTCATGGCTTAAATTGCTTAGCATAGTTGTAAATTCATCTAAACGGACATAAGCATTTTCAGCTTCACGTTTATCACGAATTTTATTGCCAAAATACCAAATATACATAATTGCCCCAATAAAGGCTGCAATAATTACCGTGACATAACCACCATGTAAGAATTTAGCTAAGCTGGAAATCAAGAACATGGTTTCAATTGCACCAAATAAAAGTAAGAAGACTAGTCGCAGGCTCAAGTTAACCTTTCTAAGTGATAAGTATTCAAAGAGCAAAACTGTCGTCATGAGCATGGTTACGGTAATTGCTAAACCATAAGCTGCTTCCATGTGTTCAGAAGTTCTGAATAAGAAGACAATTCCGATGGTAGCAGCGCAAAGCATCTTATTAATTGACGGAATAAAAAGCTGTCCTTGTTCAGTAGAAGGGTAAATAATTTTCATTCTTGGTAAAAACTTTAAACCACTAGCTTCAGAAACTAAGGTGAAGGAACCAGTAATTAAAGCTTGCGAGGCAATAATTGCGGCTAGGGTAGCTAGAATTATTGCAAAGAACTTCCATTGACTTGGCAGAGCTTCAAAGAATGGGTTAAAGTCTGTCGCACCAGCATGATAATTAGGATTTTCTAAGATCCAAACGCCTTGACCGAGATAATTTAGGGCTAAACAAATAAAAACGTAAGGCCAAGAGCCCATAATATTACCTTTACCGACGTGTCCCACATCTGAATAAAGGGCTTCTGCACCAGTAGTAGCTAAGAATACTGCTCCTAGAATTAAAACACCGACTTTATTAGCTGGACTAAATAAAATTTTTACTGCTAAAAGTGGATTGAGTGCTTCAAGTAAAGACCAGTCATGACTTAAGTTCATAATTCCAGTTAGTCCTAGGAAAGTAAACCAGACTAGCATGATTGGTCCAAAGGTCTTACCGATAATGCTTGTTCCCATTCTTTGGATAGAGAATAGGAAAAGCAAGATGACAATAGTAATCATAATGACACTATTTTGATTTGGTACTGGAATATCGTTACCAAATTTCATGTTTTTAAGACCTTCAATAGCAGTTGTAACAGTAACTGCTGGTGTTAAAGTACCATCAGCTAGCAAAGCAGCTCCTCCAACTAAGGCAGGGATGACTAGCCATTTAGCCTTTTTTCTAACTAAAGCATAAAGTGAGAAAATTCCACCTTCGCCGTGGTTAGTTGCTTTAAGGGCAATTAAAACATATTTAACAGTTGTTAAAAGAGTAATCGTCCAAAGAATAAGCGAGATAGAACCAACAATATATTCGCGGCTAACATGAGCGATTCCACCATTTTCGTTTACGATTGCTTTCATAACATAAAGTGGACTTGTACCAATATCGCCGTAAACAATTCCAATCGAAACTAAAAGCCCCGCTAAGGTGACTTTTTTACGTAAATTACTATTCATAATAAGCTTTCCTCTAAAAAGTATTAAATAACATTTGAATAAACAAAAAAGAATGTATTGTAATAATACATTCTTTTTATTTTCGTTAGCACTATTTTGGCCCTTTAGAAACCAATATGCAAATAATAAATTGTGATTTTTTTATGAAAGAGTTTGTTTGATTTCATTACGACGATCAGTGTACCATTTATCCCAATCTTCATAAGTCTTCATGTTTTGTGGGTCTACGCCAGTTTGCTTTTGAATATTGTTAAGCATATCCATAAAGCGTTCTGCATGAATATTTAATACGTGCTTAACCAAGTTTTGACGGCTGAAGGCCATATTGTTAGTTAAGTAAGTGTTAATTTCAATAACATCATGATTACCATCGTAGACGTCCATAATTTCAAGATCACTTTCATCGAATTTTGAAATATAGAAGTTAGCAAATGTCTTTAAGTAATCAGGTTGTTCTTTAAATTCAGTAGCCGGCATTTCTACACGATTTGCCTCTGGCATAACTACTTCAAATTCTTCTTTTTCTTGAGTTTCTTCGGTGTTCTTCTTGTCTTCAGTCAAAGTTAAGAGCTCCTTTACTGTCTAGCTGTACAAAAATTCAATATAATCTTACATTGAATTACAAGCAAAAGCAAATTTTGTCAGGTTTATTGAAAGTTTTCTACATCTTGCTTAGTGTATGAATCAATTGTAGTGTGACCGTTATTAGCAGCTGATCTCATGAAGTTAACTACTTTTTGGTCAGACCAAGAACTAGTGTCAACACCAAGTGAACTTAATTGGTTACGAGTTTGTGCGATTACTCGACCAGTAACTGTTTGACCATCAATCATCATGCCACTATTTGAATTTGATGAAGAATTAGTATTTGAACTATTGTTAGCATTGCTATTTGAAGTGGTGGTATGGGATGATTGTTTACTTGCCGCAGAGTTGTTTTGAGTGTTAGCGGTATTTGAATTATTTTGGCTAGAGTTAGAACTAGTATTGGTATTACTATTATTAGATGAATTAGATTTTGAACTAGTAGATTTGTGTGAAGTAGTTGCTTCATCGTCATCATTAGCATCTAAATTCTCAGTATTAATATCGTCGTTAACATCTTCACCGTTTAATTTAGCATTAGCAACTTTACGTAAATGTTTTACATTTTTCTTTACTTTTTTGTAGTACTTACCATTAATGTAAGACAAGTCTAAAATTTGGTCACAAGATTCAACGGTTGCTTGATAATTACCATCACGATAGCTTAATTTAGCTTGCTTGTATAAAGGATTGATATCGTGAGTGATATGGTCTTGTACCTTGTTAATGGTCTTATAAAGCTTAGTAGCTTGCTTAGTCATTACAGAATAGCCATTGGTCTTGTTAGCTGCCTTGTCTAATTCACCTAAAGCATCTTTAAATTCATACTCTCTAATTTCTTCTTGAGCATCTTTCATAGCGCCTGCTTGGTCTGCATAGGCTTTTGACTCAGAAGTTGCTTTCACATCGTGAGCATCTTCAAATTTTTCTTCAGCTGCTTCATACTTTTGACTGGAAGCAGCATCTTTTCCTTGACTCATATAAGTGATGTACTTGTCTGAGCTGTTATTAGATGAACTGTTTGATGATGAATTAGAACATCCAACTGCAAAAAAGGTAATAAAGAATGCCATAATGGCAACTCCGATTTTTGATCGTTTCATTGTTTCTTCCTCCTATAAAAATGAATTTATCTTACTTAAATTATACCAAATTTCACTAGTAAAAAATTGGTTGAAAAAGTTGGCACAATTCTTTGAGATAAATCGTTAGTAATAGTGTAAGGCAATTCACCGGTGATGACTTACAAAACATATTTAGTTACTAATTAGATTATTAGAGGTAGAAAAATGGAATTTATTTTAAAAGATCAATCAGTTCAATTTACTTTTGCAGGTGAAAAATACAGCAATGGTAAGAAAAACAGAATTTTGAAGAACGTTAAAAAGCAAGCTAGTGCTGAAGAGGTAATGAAAGTCGGAAATGCCTTGTCTAAATTGCAAAAAGATGCTGGCATCAAAAGCGCTAGATTAATTTCTTATTCAGATATTCAAGCTTAAGAAATAAAAGAAAATAATATATAGAAGATTTTTAAGGAGAATTCAAAATGACCACTACTAAGACTTTAAGACTTACATTTAAAAATGCTAAAAATAAGAAAGTGAACTTATCATTACCTGATGCAGCAGAAAATTTAACCGAAGAAGAGGTTAAAACTGCCATGAATGAAATCTGTGAAGCTAACTTGTTTGTCAAGGAAGAAGTTGATCAATATCAGGCTCCTTTATCTGCTCAATATGTTGAACGTACAGTTACTTCTGTGTTTGATGATAGTGAAAAGAACTAGAACAATATTTTATGAGATAAGGATCTTAATTAAGTTATTAAATAAACTCTTGAAAGGTTAATGTTTCGGCATTGCCTTTTTTATTTTGAGACGAAAGTATGTAATTTATGTTACTTTTTTATTTCAGAATGTCTGTTCGGTTGTATCTGACAACTTGCCACACTACAATAAAGGGTGTATGTAAATTGGAGGGAGTTTAAGCAATGAAAAAAAGAACATTCACTGGTATTGCTACCGCGGCACTTATCACAACTGCCGGTATATCAGTTACCAACAACCTTAAACCAGAAAATCCATTAAAAACTGGTGAAGGTACTGTTCAAGCTGCAACATATCAACAAGAATTTTTAAACAAAGCTATTCCAGCTGCTACAACTGCATCATCTAAGTATGGTACTTATACTTCAGTTATGCTTGCTCAAGCAGCTGTTGAATCAGCTTGGGGTCAATCAGGTTTGGCACAAGCACCTAATAATAACTTATTTGGTATTAAAGGCTCTTACAAGGGTCAATCAGTAAACATGAATACTGGCGAGTATGGCAGCAATGGTTATTACACTACTAACGCTGGATTTAGAAAGTATCCATCATATACTGAGTCATTTGAAGATAATGGCTCTTTGTTACGTAACCAAATGGGTAACTACTACTCTGGTACTTGGGTAGAAAATTCAAATAATTATGCTCAAGCAACTCAAAATGGTTTACAAGGTAAGTATGCAACTGCGCCAAACTATGCTAAGACACTTAACAGCGTTATCGCAGCTAATGGATTTGATAAGTACGATCCCGTTACCCAAGTTGTTAACGAAAACCGTACAGTTGCACAAACCACACCAATTATGAGTGCACCAGTTGACGCTAGTGTTGGTACTCAAGTTGGTACTGCAAGAACTGGTCAAAATGTAAATGTTACTAAGTACATCACTTATAACAATGGTGTTAAGCGTGCATATATTGGTACTGGCTGGATTAATGCACTTGCATTTAGCCCAATTACTACTAATACTACTGCAAACAATGCAGCTACTAACAAACAAGTTAGTCAAACAGTTAAAACGCCAGTAGCCCAAACTCAACAAGCTAAGAGTCAAGCACCTGCAGCTCCAGTTAAAACTGCAACTGTAACGGTAAAAGCAAAGAGTGCAGCTGAAGTTAAAACTCCAGTCCAAACCAACACTTTAAACGTTAAGACTGAAAATAAAGTAGCACAACCTGTAAAACAATTAGCTACTTCATTAGCTGTAGCTCCAGCTAAGAAAGAAGTTAAGAAGGAAGTTATTAAAGCTGAACCAGCTAAGACAACTCCTGTAAAGGCTGCGTCTACTAAAGTTGAAACTAAACAAATTAAACCTGCAACTCCAGCAGTTAAAACTACTGATACAGTTAAAAAGGTTGAAACTCCAACAGTTAAACCAGTTGAGTCTGTAAAGAAGGAATCAACTCCAGTTGTTAAGACTGCTCCAGTTACTGTAACTAAAGAAGCTGCCAAGACCACTGAAGCTCCAGTAGTTAAACCTAAGAAAGTTGAAGTTAAGGAAGTTAAGACAACTCCAGTAACTACTAGTGCTAAAACTGTTGTCAAGCCTGTTCAAAGCTACCAAAATGTTGTTGCAAACAATAACTATGGTACTCAATGGATCAGTACTAATACTGCTCCTAAGGCTGCATCTACTGTTTTAGTTAAGGTTACTAAGACTGTTGACGTTTTATCAGCACCAGATGGTCAAAAGTTAAATCAACAAGTTGAAGCTGGCTCAGAGTTCGTTGTTATTGCTTCTAAATACTACAACGGTAACTTATATTACGAAATTAGCAACGGTAAATGGATTATGGCAAAATATACTACTCAAGAAGCACAAATTACTGCAAAATCTGGTGTATTAACTATTAATTCTAAGCCAGATTACGGTGTGCCAGTATGGCGTGTGCCAGGTCAAGATCAAGTTTCAGGTAAATTCTTGAAAGATGGCTCAAGTTGGAGATACTTCCGTGTAGCTAATGTTCATGGACAAACTTGGTATGACCTTGGCGGAAATCAATGGGTATCTGCCAAGTCTGTATTAGTTCGTTAATGTATAATTGGGATAGAATTTAATTCATTAAAATTTTTTGGAGGAGAAGTTTTTAATGCGTTCAACAAATAAAAGATTTATTAGTGCCTTAGCTTGTGCTAGTGCTATGACAGCTTTAGCAATTGCCGATCCAATGGGTGTTACTAAGACTCATCAAGTAGTACAAGCTGCAACTGATAATGTACCTGCAAGATCTGCAGGTGTGGATGTTGCAAGCTGGCAAGGTACTAATTTGACTCAACAAGCTAAGTCAGGTGCTAAATTTACTGTAGTTAAAGTATCTGAAAGTACAAACTACCAAAACCCTCATGCTCAAGGTCAAATTAATAGTGCTGAACAAAACAATATGATGCCAATGGGTTACCACTATGCTCACTTTGGTGCAGATAGCAACAGAGCTGTTCAAGAAGGTAACTATGCTGTTAGTTCAGCTCAACAAGCTGGTTTACCACAAGGTTCATATTTAGCAGCTGACTGGGAACAAGATGCTCATAACAACACTAATGGTGGTCGTGAAGCAAGTGCTAATGCAATTACTAGCTTTATGGATACTGTTCACAATGGTGGTTATAACCCAATGCTTTATTCAAGTGAATGGTTATTAAAGGCTAAGGTTGATACTAATAAGGTTACTCAAAAGTATCCAAATTCATTGTGGGTAGCAGCTTATAAAACTATGGGCCGTCAAGATCAACCTGATTATAACTACTTCCCATCAATGAGTAATGTTGCTATTTGGCAGTATACTCCAAACTGGCGTGGTCAAAACGTTGACGGAAATGTTAATGTACTTCCTCTTTCAAATAAGAGTAACAACGCTAACCAAGCTAATACCAACACTTTAAACGTTAATACTAATGGTCAAAGCAGTAGTCAAGCACCTGCAAATCCAGTTGTTAACACTTCTAATAAGGTAGTTGATACTAATTGGGTTAAGCAAGAAGGTACTTTCACTACCGGTGGCGCAATTAACTTGAGAACTGGTGCAAGTACTAATAGTAGTATCATTGCTCAACTTCCAGCAAACAGTGAAGTAAAGTATGATGCTTATAGTACTAAGGGTAACTATACATGGTTGAGACAACCACGTGCTAACAACCAATATGGTTACTTAGTAGGACGTGCAAATGGACAAGATTGGGGTACTTTTAAAGTTGCTCCAGTTGCTAACCATGTAACAAAACCAACAACTAACACAGCTAAGCCAGCTCAAAATGTTAACAAGCCAAGTCAACCAGTACACGTAAATACAAATAATAATGTAAACAATAACTGGACTAAGCAAAATGGTGTATTTATCACTGGTGGAGCAATTAACTTGAGAACTGGTGCCAGCACCAATAGTAAGGTAATTGCATTATTGCCAACAAACACTGAAATTAAGTACGATGCTTACCGTACTACAGGCCAATACACTTGGTTAAGACAACCACGTGCCAATGGTCAATATGGCTACTTAGTAGGTCGCTTAAACAACCAAGCATGGGGAACTTACAGATAGTTTAAAAAAATGAATAATCTGAAAAGACATGATCCGAATAGGAATCATGTCTTTTTTGTCTTATAATAAATTATGAAAAAAGTATGGAGGACATAGTTTTGATTTATACAGTAACTTTAGATCCTAGCGAAAGTGTAGTAGGTAAAGGAATTAATATTTCACTTGTTTTAAAGAAATTAGGTATTGAATCGATTGCAACTGGTATTGTAAATCATAAAAACGTAGAGCAAGTTGCAGAAGAACTTGATAAAGCAGAGATTGAAAATCAATTTATTGAACAAAAACGTGGAATTAAAATCACTGCTAAAAATCAGCAAAAGTTATTAGATTATCTGAAAGTCTTAAAAGCCGGTGACATTCTAGTTATTGCTGGTGGTTTTGCCAAGGGAATTGATCCAGTTTATTTAACTGATCTTGCTAAAGTAGCTGATAAAAAGGCAGCAGGCTTGGTAGTGGATGTTCCTTATGAAAACGTTCTTGATATCTTGCCAATGAATCCTTTATTGATTAAGCCGAATGAAACGGAATTAAAACATTGGTTTGAAAAAGATAATCAAAAGGTAACTACGAAAGAATTAATTAATATGGCTCATGATTTAGTAGTTAAGGGTGCGCAGCATGTTCTTTTGTCTTTAGGCGCAAACGGCGCTGCAATTGTTAATATGATGGACGCTCTAATGGCACATGCACCAGAAATTGAAGAAGTAGTTGATAGTACGGGTAGTGGAGATGCGCTTCTTGGTACTTTCCTTGCAGGGATGCTAAAGGGCTATATGCCGGTTAAAAATTTGTCAGATGCAATTGCAGCAGGGAGCGATACAGCTCAAAGCGATTGGCTTACTGACTTTAGAACTACACCAGCACTTCAAAAGCAAGTCATTGCAAGACGTATTACTTTTGAAGAAGCAGAATAAAGAAAATAAGTTGGCTTGTTAGAGCCGACTTATTTTTTGATGCTTTTTTTAGTATAATGACAATAATTTTATAATAAGGGAGAAAAAACGTGGACTTATCTCTATTTATTGTTAGTCTAGCTGCCCTAGTTATTCCGATTATTATGGCACGGTTTAAGATCAATGCTATTCCAACTGCCGTTGCTGAAATTGTAACTGGAATAATTTTAGGTAAGAGCTTATTAAATACAATTAAAATTACCAGTAGTGTATCACTTCTATCGAATTTAGGTGTGATATTACTGATGTTTCTTTCAGGAATGGAAATCAATTTTGATTTATTTAAGAAAAAAGATTTGCCTGATACTAAGCCAAGTAGTGTTAACCCAGCGCGTATAGCAGTTTTTTCCTTTGCCACGATAACAGTTATGGCGCTTATTTTAGCTGAGATATTAAAATTAATTGGACTCTTTAGCGATGTAATGCTGGCAATGATCATCTTCATGACTGTAGCCTTAGGAGTGGTTATTGCAACCTTAAAAGAAAAAGAAATCTTATCTCGTCCAATTGGACAGACAATTTTACTAACAGCAGTTTTAGGAGAAGTAATACCACTACTACTTTTAACTGTCTATGCTTCAATTAATGGTGGTAATGCAGGAAAACTATGGTTGATCATTTTATTATTCCTCGTAGCGATTGTTTTACTGAAAAGATTTAAGCAGCCGTATCAATGGTTTAACAGAATATCTAAATCTACTACGCAATTAGATATTAGACTAGCCTTTTTCTTGATTTTCACTTTAGTAACGGTTGCTGAACGAGTAGGTGCTGAAAACATTCTTGGAGCTTTCTTAGCCGGAATGGTTATGAAATTACTTGAGCCAAGTGAAGCAACTATGGACAAATTAACTTCTATTGGTTATGGATTTTTTATTCCAATTTTCTTTATTACAACTGGTGTTAAGCTAGATCTTAAGACTTTAATTACTAATCCGAATGCCTTAATGTTAATTCCGGTTTTGGTTTTATTTCTACTTTTGTCAAAGCTACCAATCTTTTTAGTCTATGTTCGTAGCTTTAATAAGCGCAATAGTATTGCAGGAACGTTTTTAATTATGACTACGATTACGATTGTGCTTCCAACTTTGGAAGTTGCTCGTAAACTGAATGCAATTACAGAAACTCAATCAGATGCCTTTATTTTAGCAGCTGTTGTGGTATGTATTTTAGGACCGATTTTGTTTAATTCAATTTTTAAGTTGACTAAAGAAGATAAGATTAAACAAAGAGTTGTCATCATGGGAACAAATGTGATGACTGTACCGGTTGCACAAGAATTGCATGATAACTGGTATGATGTTCTTTTAGTAACTCATAAGAAAGAAAATTACGATACTTATAAGAGTAAAGTTGCTAATTTAAAATTAATTTCAAGTCTTGAAGAAACATGCTTAGAAAAAGCCGGTGCCTTTAATTGTGATATTTTGGTAGCTGGATTTATTGAAGATGAATTGAATCGTAAAATTGCCCGGATGGCTAAAGAGCATGGCGTTCAAAGAGTAATTGCAAGTCAAGAGCGACCAAAACCAGAGACGATTAAGAACTTAACAAATGAAAAGATTGAGATCTACAATCTCTTTAATGTTCAAACTTCAGTTTTACGTGCTTTGATTGAATCGCCATCTATTTTAAGAATTCTAACTGATACTAAGAATGGTCTTTTTGAAGTTACAGTTAGAAATCATAAATACGCTGGTCAAAAGTTGATGAATCTTGACTTTATTGAACAAATGACAGTAAGTCGAATTTGGAGAAATGGTACTTGGTTAGTACCGCATGGTAACACGATTATTGAAACTGGTGATCATTTGATCTTTACGGCTAAAGGCGAAGATGCAGAAAGAGTACGAGAAGAATTAGGAAGAAAAAATTAGCAAGAAAAAGGACAGGATTTTAATTCCTGTCCTTTTTGTTAACGTTGACTTTTAGCTTCTTGTAAAACAGCTAAGGTATTTAAACTATGGGTAAAAGCTTGATCAGCTTCTTTGAAATCATGTTGAGCAATGATTTTAGTAAATTCAATGAATTCAGCCACCATTCGGTGAGAGTACTTATTGTTGTTGATAACTTTAACTTCTTGTCCTTTTAATTGCATTCCAACTTTAGGCATTTCATTAGGGTGACCATAAATTATCAATGCGCCTTTTTCACCTTCAATGGTGCTGACATTCGGTGAAAAACTATCTTTAGCAGCGATTGAACTAGCTTGTTTATCAGGATAACTTAGGTGCAAGATGCCTGAAGTGTCGATATTTTTCTGCATTGTAGGGAAGTAATTGACAGCTTCTGGCTTGCCAAATAGTTTGATAATAATGTGCAAATTGTAAATTCCTAGATCCATCAAAGCACCACCGTCTTTTTTCGGATCAAAAGCTGGCTGAATATCACCAGCTAGAAAGGCATCATAGCGACTAGAATACTGAGTGTAGTTAAGGTTAACTACATGAATTGGAGCAATTTTATCTAAATTTTCTTCAATAAACTTAAAGTTTTCCAAATAAATGTTAGTTATGGCTTCAATAATGATGAGCTTCTTCTGATCAGCAATTGCTTTTAATTCTCTTGCTTCATCAACAGTTGCGACAAAAGGCTTTTCGCAAATAACATTTTTACCTGCTTCAAGTGCAGCTTTTGAAATAGAAAAGTGAAAACTATTTGGTACTGCTACATAAACAGTATCAACGTTAGGATCATTAAATAAGTCATCATTATTATCGTATAATTTAGTGATCTGATATTCTTTTTGTAAATCTAGGCCAATTTGATGACTTCTCTTAGTAGTTGCAAGAGCTGTAAGTTCGAGATTGGGAATTTGATCAGCAATTGTTAGAAAATCATGGACAATTTTTCCAGAACCAATAATACCTAATTTCATAAGTTTCTCCTTTAATTTGATTTAATATTTAGTTTTTTGGCATTTTTAGTAACCGAGGTTGGAATCTTTAATTTCTTAACCTGGTTAACATCATATAAGTGAAGTGATAAGGTGCCTTCTTTTTTACTATAGTAAGTAACTTTATAGTAAAGATCGGTTAGCTCTTTTTTGCGGTTAACTTTAACTCGCAGCTCAATGCTTTTTACATTACTTGACTGCGGGTCACTTGTAGAAGCTACTGAAGTAGCTTTTTGCATGCTTTTAATGACGTCTTTATCATTGCCATGGTAAGAAATTACATAGCCACTAAAGCCATTAGATTTTAGTTTTAACTTTTTAAAAGCATCATCAGAGAATTGTTTAAAGTTGTGAGCTGTATAGAGCTTTTTGTAGCCAGAGTAAACCTCATTGAAGATCGCATTTTGCTTAATATAATTCCATGCTTCATCATTATCACGATGATAGACGTATTGATCATTAGACCAGAGTTCAGAATTTGTATCTGATTTTGGGATACTTCTCATTGTGATGTGAATTGTGTTATTAGGACCAACGACATAGTTTGAGTACATTTTGCCTTTTGAATTGGTAGTTTTAACATCGACACGTGCTGTTTGAATTTCAGTATCTGCTGCTTTAGTTAAGGCAGCTTTAGGACTAGGCTTGCCAAGGGCAAAAGTAGCGCCCAAAATAATTACTACTAAAATAATAATGGCTAAAATTAAAGCGGCAATTTTGCCGCCTTGATTGTTAGGAAAAATAATCTTTTTATTTTTTGCTTTATTTTTCTGCATTAGTTTATCTTTCTAAAATGATTATTGTTTGTTTTGCTCAGCTTGAGCTTTCTTGATCTCTTCAGCGTCAATCGCATTCTTCTGAATATCAGCAGGAACTGCTAAGTCAGCGTGCTGGCCGAGTTGATCATAAGTTAAGGTCCAAGTGAAGTTATATTTTCCACCAGCAATGTATTGTGCCTTGAAAGTCATAGATTCAACATTTTTTGTTGTAGGATCAATTAAATAAGTAACTTTTAAGTTCTGCACTTGGGCTGATTTAACTAGACGAGCTACTTGCATGTTTTGTGAACCTGGAGTATTCATAGCGTCAATAACAAGTGGATTGACCGCATTCCATAGATTAGAATCAGTCCCATTGAAACTGATGTCATAGTTGCCATTTTTCTTTTGAACAGTAGCCTTTTTAGCAAGTGCTTTGTTGATCTTCTTAAAAGTTGCAGGATTAAATCTTTCTTTTACTTGGTCGGGATCAAAAGTATTGGCATTAGCTGAGTTTTTGATCCAGTGTCCCTTATTTTGCTCTAAAAGAAGGTACATATCTTTTTTAGTTAACCACATTTGTTCTGTTTGTGATTTTTTCTTTTGAGTCAAAGTGTAAGTAAGATTAGTTACATCGCCTTTATCTTTAAAAAGACCTTCCGATTTTGACTTTTGGCTCATTTCATCAGAATTAATTGTTTGAGTGAAGTGACCGTTAGCTAAGCTAGAATTAAACTTAGCATTAATTAGCGAACTTGCAGAAGGTTCAGGATTAGTTTTTGGTTTACTATCTTTCTTTGAACAAGCTGTAGTTAAAGAAACTAAAATTACTCCCAATAAGAGCAGGAAGTTGAATTTTTTCTTCATAAAAATATTCCCCCAATAAATGTATCTATCGTATCCTATTTTACTCTATTTTCTGTTGAAAAAAGTATTATAAGAACTTAACTTTAGTGCTTTTTAAGGACATTTAAGATATTGCGCAATTTGCTGCCCTTAACTTGCAAATTTTTAACTGCTTGCGTTACTTCAATACAACCAATATATTTTCCATCTTCGTTATGAAGGCTATAAAAAGAAATATTTATTGGTTGCTCATCTTTAGTGATCATAATTGAAATATTTTTACGATTGCCTGCGTGCATTTGGTTTAAAACTTCTTTAACGTGTTTTTGGCTGTGGCCGGGATGCACCTCAAAAACAGTCTTACCAATATCTTTTTCGGTTCGCTTGAAGAGGCGATTCTTATTCATTGATGACCAGACAACGCGATCATTTTCATCTAAGACGTCCATTTCTTGTGGAATAGTTCTAAAGATTGCATTTAACTGTTCAAGTGAGAGATGACCACCGTCTAAATTAATATTATCCATAGGTAATTCTTCCAATCTGTCCAAATTAATATATCTATTGTTATTTTAACATTAAAAAATTGTGGATTAATAAAGCTTTTTTTCGTAATTCCTATGAAAATTTCTCATAAGCGTGTAAAATAGTTAGTGAAACATTGAATTTTAAAGGAGATACAGTTCATGTCGAAATTAGTTTTAATTCGTCACGGTCAAAGTGAATGGAACCTTTCTAACCAATTTACTGGTTGGGTTGATGTAAACCTTTCAGAAAAAGGTGTTGAAGAAGCTAAGAAGGCTGGTCGTTTAATTAAGGAACACGGTCTTGAATTTGATCAAGCTTACACTTCATTATTAACTCGTGCTATCAAGACTTTGCACTACGCACTTGAAGAAAGTGACCAACTTTGGATTCCAGAAACTAAGACTTGGAGATTAAATGAACGTCATTACGGTGCTCTTCAAGGTTTAAACAAGAAGGCTACTGCTGAAAAATACGGTGACGAACAAGTTCACATTTGGCGTCGTTCATACGATGTTTTGCCACCAGCTATTGATGATGACAACGAATTTAGTCAAGCACATGACCGTCGTTACGCAAACTTGGATCCACACATCGTTCCTAAGGCAGAAAACTTACACGTATGTCTTGATCGTGTAATGCCATTCTGGGAAGATCACATTGCTCCAGATTTACTTGACGGCAAGAACGTTATTATTGCTGCACATGGTAACTCACTTCGTGCTTTAACTAAGTACATTGAAAACATCTCAGATGATGACATCATGAACTTAGAAATGAAGACTGGTGAACCAGTTGTTTACACATTTGACGACAAGTTAGATGTTGTTAACAAAGAAAAGCTTGACGACTAATTTTTAGTTATTGAGTATTAAAGCTCTGACGAAAGTCAGAGCTTTTTTTGTAAATCAAAAAACCTCCTAAACAGGAGGCTTTTAAGTATGACTATTATGTTTGTGTATTTAAGTTTTGCTTTAAATAAGAGCTAGTCTTATAATTTTTACCAACTAGCTTTACGCACGCCAGGAAGTTGTCCTTTATGTGCTAGTTCCTTGAAGCGTAAACGTGACATACCAAACTTACGCATATAACCATGTGGTCTACCATCGTGTAGATCACGGTTGTGGTAGTGAGTTGGGTGAGCATCAAGTGGCAGTTTTGCTAGTGCTTCGATGTCACCAGCTTCTTTTAATTCGTAGTATTTTTTGATTAATTCGCGCTGCTTAGCAGCCTTAACAATTTTGGATTTTTTTGCCATATATCTTTCCTTTCGAATATAGAATTTGAATGTGATAAAGATTAACTATAATAATTTGAGCTAACTTAAAGTAAGCATATTGTATTAAATTATTAATAATTTGTCAAAAAGAAAGTATTTTAAAAAGAATTAGTTTAAAATAAGTAATGATTGATTAAAGAAGGGAAAAGAAGCCGTGGGTATTTTTAAAAGAATACTTCATAATGAAGACTTGCGACAGCTGATTATTTATGTATTAATTGGTGTGTTAGGATTAGGTGTTGATTTTGGAATTTTCGCACTCCTTACCCATTTTAAGATGCAAGTCGAAGTAGCTAATTTTATTTCATCATCTTGTGGGTTAATCAATAACTTCTTCTGGAATAGTTTTCTTAACTTTAAGGTTCACGATAAGTTATTAATAAGATTCGTTTCTTACTATTTAGTTGGACAAATTACGACTTTATTTACCACATTATGTTTATTTATTTTCGTAACTCAGCTAGGCTATAACCAACTAATTGTTAAGGCCGTTTCAACATTTATCGCTACCTTAATTCAATTTGTAATTAATAAATTACTTACATTTAGAAAAATAAAAACTACTAAGTCAAAAGTAGACATTAGAAAGTAATCAGAAAGCCTGTTAAAGTATGAAAAAATTATCAATTATTGTTCCTTGTTACAATGAAGAGGAATCTGTACCACTTTTTTATCCAGCTGTGAATAAAGTAATGGATACAATTCCAGATTTAGAGCCAGAATATTGGTTTATTAATGATGGTTCCAAAGATAATACACTTAAAGAAATTAAAGAATTACGCAAAAAAGATCCAGAACATGTTCACTTTGTTTCTTTTTCAAGAAACTTTGGTAAGGAGTCCGCACTTTATGCCGGACTTCAAGCTGCAACTGGAGACTATGTAGTCGTAATGGATGTTGACTTACAAGATCCACCTAAGTTTTTGCCGCAAATGTATGATTTGATCAAGACGGGAGAATATGACTGTATTGGAACTCGTCGGGTTGACCGTACAGGGGAAGCTAAGTTTAAGTCTTTCCTAAGTGATATGTTCTATAAGGTTGTTAATAAGATTTCTGATACTGAAATTGTACCAGGCGCCCGTGACTACCGAATGATGACTCGTCAGATGGTAAATGCAGTTTTGGATATGCCTGAATACAACCGTTTTTCAAAAGGAATCTTCTCTTGGGTTGGATTTAAGACTAAGTATTTAGACTACCACAATGTTGAACGTGTAGCTGGCGAAAGTGATTGGAACACTTGGAAATTATTCAAATACGCGATGGACGGAATTGCGGACTTTTCACAAGCGCCACTTAACTTAGCCGTTTGGATTGGTACTGGCTCATTTGTATTATCAATTATTGGCTTGATCATTGTAATTATTCGCAGAGCACTCTACCCTGGTTCAAGCATCTTTGGCTGGGCTTCAATGGTATGCATTATTTTGCTACTGGGTGGTCTGCAACTACTCTGCATTGGTATTTTGGGTAAATACATTGGTAGGGTATATATTCAAGTTAAGAATCGACCGATTTATATTATTAAAGAGAAAAAATAAACATTGCAAAAAGTTTCGGAATTATCACATAAATTCCGAAACTTTTTTTATGAGATTATAAATTTGAAAAGTGAGATAATCTTAGCGAGGGAGAATTTTAGAATGAAAAAAATTAGTCAAAATACATGGATAAAAATTGCTTTATCTATTCTGGGAGTTTTGGCTGCAATTTTGGTTTATGTACCTAACTATGCAGCAGTTGATCAGGGGCTTAAGGGTAGATGTGCAATTTTCTTTATTATTGCAGTGGTCTTGCTTTGGCTACCAATGGAGTTAAAAAGCAGTATTTTTGCGCTTAATTTCTATTATGAATTAGGATTAATTTTAATTATTGTCTTTTTGATGACTAATCAAATGGCAATGAATTTCACTATTGGTCTAGTTATTGCTTTACTATTATTAACCTGGGTCGGGATGGTAATTTTTAAAAATAATCTCGTAATGAAACAAAAGAATAGCGAATTGTTAATTATTAGATTAGTGATGATGCTAGTTTTAGCATATTTGGCTTATATTAGTGGCTTTGCGGCACTAATGGGTGCTGAAATTTTTACTGTACAAGGCCAAACTTGGCTACTTATTTTAGGTTTTGTACTTTGTGTCTACTATCTTGTTTTAGCAGGGAGTATTTGGCAGCCCTGGTTTAGAAGGTGGACTTCTTGGATCATGATTTTAGCGGCAGTTGTACTGCACATGATCTTTGCAAGTGCAACTTCATTAAATGTTATCTTTTTGCCAATAATTGGTGAAATAATTATGCTAATTTTGGTCTGGCGTAGCAATCGGATCTTAATGAAAAAGAAAATGATTTCATAATTGACTCTTGCCAGACGGTATTAATCCCTGATAGAATAAATTGTTTAAAAGTTTAGGGAGAGATACAAAATTATGAAATATGTTTATTTGTTTTTACCAGCAATTGGCTGGGGACTGATGCCCTTAGTTATTGCTAGTGTGAAAAATAGTACAGTTTATAATCAAATTGTGGGTACAGTTGCGGCTTCATTTATTTTTGGTGCAGTTGTAATGGCAATTATGCATCCAGCAATGAGTTGGTCACTATTTTTGCTTTCTGCATTAGGTGGTGCTTGCTGGGTAATTGGTCAAGTTGGTCAATATATTTCTTATGAAAAAATTGGTGTTTCAGAAACAATGCCAATTTCAACTGGTTTGCAGTTGATCGGTGTGCCTCTTGTAGGTGTGCTTGCTTTTGGCGAATGGGCTAGTCCACAAGCTAAGCTTTATGGCTTTATTGGTATTTTAGTATTAATTATTGGAGTTGTTTTAACTTCATTGACTGATCGGGGAACAAGCGAAGGCAACAAGTCTAATCAGATAAGCACAATTATTTTGCTTGTGTTAACTTCACTTGGCTACATTACTTCAAGTTCAATTCCAAAGGCTTTACATGGAAGTAGTATTTCAATCTTCTTTGGTCAAACCTTCGGTATGCTTGTAGCTGTGTTTATCTATACGCTTGTTACTAAAAATTTACATGTTTGGAAAGAAAAATCTACTGTTCAAAGTGGTGGAGCAGGTATTCTATATGCAATTGCTGCATTAGCTTACATTCTTTCTGTTCAAGATAACGGAGTTAACATGGCTTTTGTTATTTCACAACTTTGCGTAGTTATCTCTACTTTAGGTGGCTTAGTTTTCTTACACGAAAAGAAAACTCGCAACGGTTTAATTTTTACCATTGCAGGCCTAGTATTAATTATTGGCGGTGCAATGTTAACTACATTATTCTAGGTATGAAAGAAGGCATCCCATTGGGATGCCTTCTTTGTATCAACTTGTCCTAATTCTTAAATCATTTTTAGTATTAGAACACCTTTCATTGTATTAGAACTAAATTAAAAGTCAAGCTAAATACAACAGTGTTTAACTTATTATAACATTTAAGAATTAATAACAAGTGTAGAGATACGGAATTCAGTAATAATCTATATGTTATCGCTTGCAGTTGACATATTGAGTATGGCGTGATATTTTCAGAATAGGATCAGTCGAAATTGTTTAGGAGGACAATTGATGGTAACAATTGAAAACAACCAGTTAAAGGTTGAAATTAATGAAGTCGGCGCCCAGCTTACTCATGTAGTTGATAAGGCTACTAATGCCGACTACATTTGGAATGGGAGTGAATGGGAGAGACATGCTCCAATTCTTTTTCCAGCGATCGGAAGATCAAATGATAATAAATATATTTTAAATGGAAAAACATATGAAATGAAACAACACGGCTTTGCTCGTGACTATCCATGGACAGTTGTCGATAAGGGAGACGACCGAGTAAGTTTAACTCTAACCGAAAATGATGAAACTTTAGCTGTTTATCCATTTCGTTTTAGCTTGATGGCTACATATACATTAGAAGCTAATCAATTAAAAGTAGAATTTTTAGTTAAAAACAATTCAAAAGAAACAATGCCTTTTGGATTAGGATTCCACCCTGGGTTCAATGTCCCAGTAGCTGGCGATGAGCTAGAATTTTCTGACTATGAAATTAATTTAAGCCCAGAAGTAACAGAATTGACTCAATTTCAAATTGATCCAATTCCATTTAGAAATGGTAAAGTTATTCCTGTACCTAATGCACAAAAGAGTACTTTACCATTGTCATATGCTGAATTTGATGATGGGCTGATCATTATTAATAATCCTGGCTTAACTGGAATTGAACTATCTAGTGCGAAGTCTGACCACAAGATTTCTTTAACTTTAGAAGATTTTCCATATGTGGCACTCTGGGCTATGACAGATCCAGAAGCTAAGTTTTTATGTATGGAACCTTTTGCTGGCTTACCAGACATTAAGAGCAATGAATTAACTGACTGGATGGAAAAAGAAGGTAATAACTTCCTGGCACCAGATGAAAGTTCACATTTTTCAACTACAATTACTTTAGAATAAATATGAAAAGAGGGAAGCGAGAGATGTTTCTCTCTTTTTTACTAATTGATTAAGATTTGGCATAATAAAGTTTTCAGATTGTAATTTTGCTATAATATCCTTGTTTTAAGAAAGTTTGAGAAAGAATATTATGGATAATAAGCCCAAAGAACCTGTTCTCTCAAGAGTTGAGCTGAACAAAGAAAAACATAGTAAGAAAAAGCCAATCCGTATTATCATTGCGGTAGTTTTAGTGTTGGTTTTAGGACTTGGTGCCTACGCAGGATCTGTCTATTTTAAAGCTAAGAATGCTTTTGATAAAACCTATGATCCTAAGAATGCCGTAAAGCAAGATAGTTTTTCTGGCAAAGAGCCATTTAATATTTTGTTATTAGGGACAGATACAGGCGCTTTTGGTAGAAAAGAAGTTCGTGGAAATTCGGATACGATGATTATAGTAACCGTTAATCCAGCTAAAAAGAAACTTTCTTTGATGTCGATTCCGCGTGATACGATGGCAAGAATGATCGGGACAGAGAGCTTTAGCGTCCACAAGATTAATGCAGCTTATAACATTGGTGGAGCTAAGATGGCGATGCAGACTACTAGTAAAGTCCTTAATGTTCCGATAAAGTATTATATTTCAATGAATATGGGTGGTATGCGTAAGATTGTTGACGGCGTTGGCGGTGTTACTGTGACGCCTCCTCTTACCTTTACCTATGATGGCTATACTTTTACTAAAGGTAAAAAAGTTCACTTAAATGGTAGTCAAGCTTTGGCTTATTCAAGGATGCGCTACGATGATCCCAAGGGAGACTATGGTAGGCAGCTACGTCAACGTGAAGTTATTATGTCAGTTTTAGAGCATGCTATGTCATTTAGCACTTTAAAGAACTTAGATTCAATTTTAGGCTCAGTTTCTACTAGTTTAAGGACTAATTTAACTTTTGATTCAATGGTGAAGATTAGTAAGAACTATCGTAAATGTACCCAAAACATGTCTAGCGACTACTTGCACGGAGTAGGAGCAATGATTGGGGATGCATCATATCAAGTAATGTCTGACAAAGAATTACAACGAACTTCTAATATTGTGAGAAATGATCTGGGTCTAGATTCAATGAATATTGATAATAATGAAACTTATCAAAATTCAATGAATTCTCAATTTGATTGGACCAGTGGTGATTCTAATCAGGTATACTACGTATATGATCCTTATACGGATGAATTATGGAACGGAGATCGTGCTTATTAATGAATGAATTGATTTCACTAGTAATAGGATATTTCCTCGGAAATATCCTTTTTGCTATGATTGTCGCAAAAATATTTTTACATAAAGATCCAACTAAGTATGGTTCAGGTAATCCTGGCACAGCTAATATTGGCGCAGTTTTTGGTAAAAAGTGGGGTATTCTCACTTGTATCGGAGATTTAGCTAAGACTTTGGCAGCGTTGTTAATTGTTTACTCTCTTTATCATGGTAATCGTTTAGATTTGTCTTTTGCCGGTCTTGGCGTAGTCTTAGGGCATTCATTTCCGTTCTGGAATCACTTCAAGGGTGGTAAAGGAGTGGCAGTTACTGCATTATGGCTTGTCTTTTTCGATTGGCGAGCTGGCTTAATTGCTTTATTGTTTGGCTTGTTTTTAGTGATTATTATGAAAAATCTTACAATTCCGCCACTTGTCTATATGTTGGGTTTCAGTATTTTTACTTGGCTTAACTTTGGTTGGGAACAAGGATTAATCTTTTTAATTGCTACTTTAATTATGATTTTTCAATTTAGAAAAGACATTGTTGACTTCTTTACCGGACACGGTAAGCGAGTGGATGTTTTGGTAACAATTAAGAAAAAGTTAGGGATATACAAATGAAATCAGCGTTAAGAAAAACAATCCAGTGGATCTTACTTTTATGTTTATTGCTGGGAATATTAATTCAAGCCTTAGGCTTTTGGAACTATAATCCAACTTCAGTTTCTACTAAAACGCGAATTGGCATGGTAATCAGTCTGATTCAATTGATAGTGGTTGTCTGGTATGGGATGAGCTACGGCAGTAAGGAGTATAGCTTTAAAGAGGTAGTTAAGAACTGGCTTGAAGGTGTCATTACTCTGATTATTTTCTATTTAGTATTTGTTATTTCATTGCCGCAATTGTTCTCCGCCTGGAACTTATGGGGAGTCTTTTTCCCAGTTTTAACAAGTACGTCAGCTTTATTTAGCGGAATTATTATCTCTTTATTCTTTCAGCCTTTTATTTTTCGACTACAAGAAAGATTAAATACTAAGCAAAATGTGTTGTTATTAACTACCATTACACTTTTAATTTTTACTTTAAGTGCTGGAAATTCGCTTTTAACTAGCTATAGTATTTTTGGCTTGTACTTAGTTTTGCCTTTTGCCTGGGGAATGTTGATTTCTAAAATTAAGGTATCTAAGAAAGTACTTTTTGGCCTGGTAGTAGCAACGATTATTTTGCTACCAGCAGTTTACTATCTTACGATTAAATTAATGCCGATTCAGACGCCACAAGGATTTATCTTTTCTCAGATGAATATGTCTTGGAATACTAGTCTTTTAATGGCCCCATCATCACCGTTGATGATTTTATTTGTGGTTACTGGAGCATTATTATTTAGAAGTTCAATGCTAGGAGCATCTCACAGAGTATTTTCAATTTTAATTCCAGCAATTATTTTTGGGACTACCTCTTATGGGATGAGCTTGTGGAAGGAAAAGCTGCAATTGTTGCTTGCACCCGTAAGTAAGAAAGTTACTGTCTTATTGATTCTTTCTTTATTAGTTGCAAGCTTTATTATTAATTTCATTTTCGTTAAGTTTATTCTGTCAAATAAGTGCGTTCAGAGATTCTTAAATAAGTTTGATGAGAATAATCTGGATGGTCTTGTTAAACTTTTAGAAGCGGGATTGGGCTTTTTAAAGAAACATAGCAGATCAATTATCTTATTTGCATTCCTGATATTCTTAAGTATCGTCGGTTTTTATACTGTTCGAGATATTCAATCTGCAAGTGATTTTTGGGTTGCTTTAGTCTTTATTTTTACTAGCAAATTTGGCACTTTAGTTTTATCGTCGATCTTCTTATTTGCAATTTATGAGATCTTTTATGTAATTACTACTAGGTTCTGGGTATCCGCAAGCATTCCAACTGTTTTGGCTTTAGGAATTGCAATTGCAGATGGAATCAAGATGGATTTAAGAGAAGAGCCAGTTTATCCCAATGAAATTAGTGAGATCGTTAATTGGAAGACACTAATTCCAATGATTGGTGTGCAAACCTTAATTTATATTTTAGTGGGCATTGCACTCTTAGTTGCTGTTATTGTCTATCTTGAATTAAAGCACCCATATAACTTAAAGAGAGAGAAAAAGAGCTGGGTTGCTTTAATTGGAAGTCTCTTAATCTTAATTACACCGGTGTGGTTTAATGATGAAGATTCAGTGATTTACTATATTTCAAAAGGCTTTGATAATAACCCTGATTTTAGAAATCCACCAGATAGTACAGCTAATAACGGTGCAGTTTTAACGTTTTTAGACTTTATTAAAGTTCCAATTATGGATAAGCCAGCTGGTTATTCAGAACATGCGATTAAAGAAATCACTAAGAAGTATCAAAAAGAAGCAATTGCTATTAACAAGACAAGGAAAAATAAGTTGTCGGATCAAACAATTGTCTTTAATTTGAGTGAAAGCTTTGTAGATCCAAAAGAATTTCCAGGTGTTAAAGTTTCTAACAATGTTAGAGATCCGATGGAGTATATCCGTAGCTTAATGACTCAAACGACCTCTGGTAAAATGCTTAGTGCTGGATATGGTGGCGGAACTGGAAATATGGAATATGAGTCTTTAACTGGCTTTAATATGGGTAACTTTTCTAGTGCCTTAACGCCATATACTCAAGTAACTTCGCACTATGAATTCTACCCAACAATTGGGATGAATTTCCCTTATAGTAGTGCAATCCATCCATTTAAGGGTACGTATTACGGCCGAATTGATAATTACCGCCGGTTTAAGTTCAATAAGTTTGCTTATTTGGGTTCTAAATATAAGATCTATGATCAAAAGTCACTTGGTACCAGTCCATATCTTTCTGATGAAACAGCCTATCAAAATGGTTTAAGACAGATCAAGAGTAGAAAAGGCGGTCAATTTATTAACCTTATCTCAATGCAAAACCATATGCCCTATGGCGATTATTATTCACCAAATGAATATAAGGATAATGTCAGTGGCTCTTCTCTTGCAGATGATAACGTTAAAACTAGTTTTGCGGCATATACGAAGGGGGTTGAATATACTGATAAGGCAGTTAAGGAATTTATTGCACAAATTGATAAGCTTAATAAACCTGTCACGCTAGTCTTTTATGGGGACCACTACCCATCAATTATTGATCAATCGCTTTTAGCTAAATATCCTTTAAAGATGCATTCAACTACTTACTTTATCTATTCAAATAAGTATGCGCGTGAACATGGGGCTAAGAGTAAAATCGTGCCAGATAAGTACGTTGCAACTAGTTCCTTTATTCCGATGGCTTTAGAGCAAACTAATGCTAAAGTTACTGCCTATCAAGCTTTACTTACTCGGATCTACAAAGATCTTCCTGCAATGACAATTAACTATAGTAGCAGTGACGGTTTTGAACTAGTTGATCAAAATGGTAAGAAAGTTTCTGAAAAGAAATTAACTAAAAAGCAAAAAGAATTATTGAAAGACTACAAACTGATTCAATATGATATGTCAGCTGGTAAGGGTTACACTTTAGATGTTAAAGGCTTTTATAAATAAGCAGTTGACTAAATAGCTATTCTCCCTTATTATCATAGGTAAATATAAAGTAGCAACTTGATTCAGTGTTCAGAGAACTAGCGGTTAGTGTGAGCTAGGCAGGTCAAACTTGCGAAGTACAATAATGGGGTTGTTTCCTTATCAACTGTCTCAAGGCGCATTAAGCGTGAACGTGGGTGGTACCACGGCTAATGAAGTAATTTAGTCGTCCCTAGATTTCGAAAGAAGTCTAGGGACGTTTTTTGTTAGGAGAAATTATTATGGCAAAATTTGACATTTTAGAAGATTTAAAATGGCGCGGTGCTATTAACCAAGAAACCGATGAAGAAGGGTTACGTAAGTACTTAGCAGAGCATGATGATTTAGCTCTTTACTGCGGAACTGATCCAACTGGAGATTCTCTTCATATTGGACACTTAATTCCATTTATGATTTTAAAAAGATTCCAAATGGCTGGCTACCATCCAGTAATTTTGATTGGTGGAGGAACTGGTTCAATTGGTGACCCATCAGGTAGAAAGACCGAACGTGTTCTTCAAACTGCTGAACAAGTTAAGCACAATGAAGAAAAATTGACTACTCAAATGAAGAAGTTATTCGGTACTGAAAACTTTGAAATTAAAAACAATGCTGAATGGCTTGGAAAACTTAATTTGATCGATTTCCTACGTGACTATGGTAAATTTTTCCAAGTTAATAACATGATTAACAAGGATGTTGTTGCAAGCCGTTTAGAGAACGGTATTTCATTTACTGAATTCAGTTACCAAATTTTGCAAGCAATTGATTTCTACCATTTGAACAAAGATAACGGTGTTCAACTTCAAATTGGTGGTTCTGATCAATGGGGCAATATTACTGCTGGTATCGATTTAATCCACAAGCTTGAAGGTCAAGAGCGTCCAGCATTTGGTTTAACTATTCCATTGATGCTTAAGGCCGATGGGACTAAGTTTGGTAAATCTGCTGGTGGTGCTGTTTGGCTTGATCCTGAAAAGACCAGTCCTTACGAATTCTACCAATTCTGGATTAACCAAGATGATCGGGACGTTGTTAAGTACCTTAAATACTTTACTTTCTTATCTCGTGAAGAAATTGAAGACTTGGCTGAAAAGACTGAAAAAGAACCTTGGAAGCGAGCAGCTCAAAAGAGATTAGCTGAAGAAGTAACTAAGTTTGTTCATGGTGAAGAAGGCTTGAAAGAAGCTCAAATGATTACTGAAGCATTATTCTCAGGTAACGTTAAGAGCTTGTCTGTACCTCAAATTGAACAAGCTTTGAAGAATGCACCGAGTGCTGAAGCAACTCATGAAGCTAAGAATATTGTTGAATTCTTGGTTGAAACTAAGATTGAACCATCTAAGCGTCAAGCACGTGAAGATGTTAAGAACGGTGCTATTTACGTAAATGGTGAACGTCAAAATGATATTGACTTCATTATTGAACCTGATAATGATTTTGATGGTAAGTACGTAATTATCCGTAAGGGTAAGAGAAAGTACACTCTAGTTAAAATTAAATAGTTAGTGAAAAAAGAAGACGAGGGATCGCTAGAAAGCATTCCTCGTCTTTTTTGTTATAATTAGGTGTAGATTAAATGTGTTTGCCGTTTTAGCTCAGGAGGTAGAGCACCGCCGTGGTAAGGAGGAGGTCCCCAGTTCAAATCTGGGAAACGGCTTAGTTATTAAATAAGCTTAGGTTAGCAGAAGTTTTTTTTGATGGATGATGCATTAAGGGATGGTCAAAACGACTATCCCTTTTTATAATGGAGATAAAACATTGTGATTTATGAAAGAAGAATTAATATGGCACATGAACTTACGCTAGATGAAATTGCAAAATTTCAACAAGATTATCAACGAAACAAGCAAAATAAAATCGCTGAATTAGCTGTTGTGAATAACGGTGTGCAAAAAGTAAGCTTTAACAGTGAAGGAATTCGTGATTTAAATCGGACCTTCTCAATTGAAATCCCAACTGATAACGTAACTGATCAAAAGCAATCAGGCCGTTGCTGGTTGTTTGCGGCATTGAACGTTTTACGTCACAAGTTTGCTAAGCAATATCATGCAAAGAACTTTACTTTTTCACAAAGTTATCTCTTCTTCTGGGATCGAATTGAAAGAGCAAATATTTTCTTTAATCATATCTTAGAAACTGCGGATAAGCCTGTGGATGATCGAACTGTGCATTTTTATTTGCAAGCTCCAGATACAGATGGTGGACAATGGCATATGGCCATTTCTTTGATTAGAAAATATGGTTTAGTACCAACTTATGCACAAGATGAGAGTTTTACTGCCAACAATACAGCAGCATTTAACCAAGCTCTGAACATGAAATTACGTGAAGACGGACTAGTTTTACGTAAACTTGCACAAGCAGGCAAAAATGATGAAGTAGAACAAAAGCGTCAAGAATTTTTAAGTGAAGTTTATCGCATGGCTGTGATTGCTTTTGGACAACCTGTGCAAAAGTTTGATTTGGAATTTAAAGATGATGACGGTAATTACAAATTAGATCAAAATCTTAGTCCATTAGACTTTTTCCACAATTATTTTGAAGATGATTTGGATGATTATGTTGTTCTCTTTAACGCGCCAGACCATGAATATGATAAGCTTTACGCTTTCCCATTTGAAGATAATGTTGAAGGCGGTAGTCCAATTAGATTTTTAAATACAAATATTGAAAATCTTAAGGAAGCTGCTATTAAGCAATTAAAAGATGGTGAAACAATCTGGTTTGGTTGTGATGTAGGCAAGCAAAGCGACCGTCAAAAGGGTATTTTAGCTGCTGATTTGTATGAAACTGATACTATTTTTAATATTGAAACTAAGTTAAGCAAAAAAGAACGTCTTGAAACCGGTGCAAGTGGATCAACACATGCGATGACCCTTGTTGGTGTAGACGTAGTTGATGGTAAACCTCGTCAATGGAAAGTTGAAAATTCTTGGGGAACAAAAGTTGGTGAAAAGGGCTACTTTGTTATGGATGATAAGTGGTTTAACGAATACCTCTTTAAGGTTGTAGTAAAGAAGCAATACTTACCAGCAAAATTAGTAAAGATTGCTGAAGGTAAAGCAACACCAGTTCCTTGCTGGGATTCGATGGCTTAATTGTGGTGATAAATAGATGGATATTGAATTAGTTAAGCAATTTACCAGGGTTCATTTAAAAGGTGAAAAAACAGGTCATGATTATTATCATGGGCAGAGAGTAGCAAACTTAGCTACAAAAATGTATTTAAGCGATTATCCTAATGCACATGAGGATAGCCGAGTTGTTGCTATTATTCAGACTGGTAGTTATTTACACGATACAATTGACGAAAAGATTTGCGAAAATCCAAGCAAGGTAATTGCAGAAATTGAAGAGCTACTACCTAAAGTTGGATTTACTGAATTAGAAGTACAAGATATTTTATTTACGATTCAGCACATGTCTTTTTCTGACAATATTGAACACCACTACAAGTTGCCTCTCAGTGGACAATATGTGCAAGATGCAGACCGAATCGAAAGTTTGGGTGCAATTGGAATCGCACGAGCATTTACTTATGGTGGAAAGCATGGAAATAAAATCTATGATCCAGAGATTAAGCCTGAAAAGTTAGTAAGTCATGATCAATATCGTAATCATGATGAAACAACAATTAATCACTTCTATGAGAAATTATTTGATTTAGAGGGATTGATGAATACTCCTGCTGCTAAGAAAGAAGCACATCGAAGAACTGAATATATGCGTGAATTCGTTCAAGAATTTATGGACGAATGGAATGTGTAATAGAAAAGCGCCTTGTATCAAAAATGATACAAAGCGCTTTTTTTATCAATATATTTTATTTTTACTAAGCAAGTGAATCCCAAGCTGGAAGTGGAGTAGGTTTGCTTTCTGCGAGTTTCTTTTGATCGTCAGTTAAGAATTCTTTTCTAACAACTACTTCATAAACAAACTCATCAAACCACTTATCGCTCATTGTGAAGTAACCTTTACGGCCTGACTTTTCACTCCATGAGTTTTCAACTTTCCACTTACGGATTTCTCCCTTATCTAAGTCGACACCAACTAGGGTCATTGCGTGACTGACTTCACCTTCGCCAGTAGCCAATCTTTCAGCCTTAGTCATGTAAGTATCAACATCAAATAATTCGTCGGTCTTGTACAATTCAGTATCTAAGTAGCCAGTCTTACGGTCCATTTCCTTTAAGACGTCGTTACCGAACCAAACACTTTCGCCGTCTTTCAATTGCTTGACTGCAGCTTCTTTTAAGTATTCGATTGGAACATTTAAGAAAGTAATAGGAAGACCTCCATTAACGTTATCTTCGAATGGAAGTGAGTAAAGCTTGCCATATTCGTGATCAGGTGCGTTAGTCAAGCAAACATAATCATCGAAGTTAATATCCCAATACTTATTGAAGAATTCAACTGGTGTTAAGTTTTTATCTAAGTGCAATTTTTTATCGTCGTCGCGGTATTCTAAGTCAAAAGTCTTAGGTGGTTCACCAACAGCAATTGCAGTCATCCGGTAAATTTCGCTTAAGAACTCTTTACGTTTCTTTTCAACTTCGTCGGTTTTACCTTCTTGAACTAATTTACGTAAAACTAAGGCATCTTTTCTTTCTTTACGAGCTAAGGCATCAGCTAAGCCAGCAGTGTGGTTAGTGTTAAAGCTTTCTGGCATTGCATTGGTTGGGACAACGCCGTACTTCTTAACTAGTGAAGCAGCCATTGCCCATTGACCACCATCTGAGCCTGCAAAGTTCATGTATGCTTTAACAGTACGATCATCTAATGGCTTATCAGCGGAATCGATGATTGCATCGTAGAAGATATTTGCACGTTCAATTTTATCCCAGAAAAAGTTGTATGCTTGGGATAAAGTAAAATTCTTAGCCTTATACTTTTTACCAAAGTCGTGACGTAAGGTGTTTAAAGTGGCAAATAACCAGCAACGTCCTGATTGCATTTGGTTAGTAACGTTATCAGTTTCTACTTCAACAGAAAAGACATCATTTAGACGGTTAGTAACTGCTGGATTAAAAGATGCTTCTAATACACCAGAGCGCATTGCTGCGCGAGAAACAACTTCATTGCGTGAATTATCAAAATCATTACGGAATTGATCAATTTCTTGTAGAGTTAATTCGTGAGACATGTAATTTTACACTCCTTTAATTTTTTTATCATGTTTTTCATTATCTTTACTATACAGCAAATGACGACTTAATACACTAATTTTATTGAATGAAAGTAGCTTTCATAAGTATGACAAGGGACAATATGAAGTATAATATTGATAATAATATCGGAGGTAAGACTATGAAAAAGAATATTTTTGTATCAGGCATTACCCTAATGACTATGCTTCTTGCTGTAGGTTGCAGTAATAGTGCAAATCAATCTAGTACTAATAACGAAGCAAAAAGTAGTAAGACAAGCCACAAGAAGAGTCATAAGGCTAAGAAACATACTACTAAGAAAGATAAGACCGATGTAGATACTGACGATTCAGAAACTACTAATTCAGATAAGAAGAACGATAAGAGTAGTGAAAGTTCAAGCAATACTAACGGCAAAAAGACTAATAAGAACGAATCAACTAATTCTAATAATTCTTCTGATTCAACTGGCTCAAATAATTCGAATAATGCATCAAATTCGGCTGCATCTAACAACCAAACTAATGGTAAGAGTCAAAACGCATCATCAGCTAATAACGCTTCAGATGCCATGTTTAACAAGATGGTTTCTGACACAATTAAAGAGCACGGCTATTCAAGTAGTTATGGTCCAGACAACTTTACTTTAATTGATGGCGGCAATGGTCAATACTCTTTAGCTGAAAAGTCAACTGGAACAATTGTTGGTCATTATTCAGTCAAGAATGGTGAACTTTACAAGCAAGATATTCTTACTGGAAACGATGTTAAGGTTAAATAATGGTTTACTATCAAAAAATGACGCCAGAAGGCTATCAAGAAATTAAAGACGAGATAGCCCGTTTAAAAAAAGATCGACCACGTAGAATTAAAATTTTGCAAGAAGCTCGTAGTATGGGAGACTTGTCAGAAAATTCAGAATATACGACTGCTAAGATGGAATTAGGGCACTTGCAGAGTCGACTGCGTTATCTAGATAAACAATTAAGATATTCAGAAATTATTCAAAAAGATGAAAGTGGAACAATTGATTTAGGTTCAAATGTAAAATTGCTTTTTGAAGGTGATGACGATGCGGAAGAATATCGGATTGTCGGCAGAATGGAAGCAGACCTAGCTAAAGGAAAAATCTCTTTTGATTCTCCTTTAGGGCAGGCTTTAATGAAGCAAAAAGCTGGTGCAACAGTTACTGTTCAAGCACCAGCTGGAAGTTACGATGTAAAAATTATTGCAGTAAATTAAAAAACACCTCGCTCATGCGGGGTGCTTTTTTATAAGCAATCAAATTTATTCAATTGTGATGGTGTTTTCTTTATCTTCTTCAGTTAACTTTGGCAAGGTAATCGTTAAAACGCCATCGATGTCTTTAGCAGAAATTTCTTTAGAATCAACATCAGGAATACGATAGCTTCTTTGAATGTGACCAACGCTTCTTTCACGGTGAATAAGGTTACCATTCTTGTCATCTAAGTTGTCAAATGAGTCGCGACTACCTGAAACATTCAAGATACCATCTTTATAAGAAACCTTGATGTCCTTCTTGTCCATTCCTGGCATATCGACTTTAACGATATAGTCTTTGTCTGTTTCAGCTACATCAGATTGCATAATGTTCTTAATTGAACTATCGTCAAAAAAGTCTTTTGGAAAACTAAACCAATCGCTTAATTGATCCATCATATTATCATTGTTACGATTTTTCATCATTTCGTTTGCCATAATAAAACTTCCTTCCATTACGCTCTCTACACTTTCTATTGTAGTAGCTCAGAATAGAATGTAAAATATTTAGCACTCTAATTGGTGAAGTGCTAATCCTAATGCAAAAAATAGGATTTAGAGTAATTCTAGATCCTATTTTTCGTGATTAGTCTAAGTCTTTACCGTTAGATTCAATAACTTTCTTGTACCAGTCAAAGGAATCTTTCTTTGAACGCTCAAGTGTTCCTTCACCCTTGTCGTTTTTATCAACATAAATAAAGCCATAGCGCTTGTCCATTTGACCAGTTCCAGCTGATACTAAGTCAATGCATCCCCAAGGAAGGTAACCCATCAAGTCAACGCCATCTAAGACAACAGCCTTTTCCATTTGTTCAATGTGTTTTCTTAAGTAATCGATTCTGTATGGATCATGAACTGAGCCATCAGCTTCGCGTTTGTCGTAAGCACCAAGACCATTTTCAACAATAAAGAGTGGCTTGTGGTAACGGTCAGTTAGGTGGTTAAGAGAAATTCTTAAACCTTCTGGATCGATTTCCCAGCCCCAGTCACTGCGTTGCAATGTAGGATTTTCAACAATTGCTTCTTGTAAATCAGTCAACTCATCAGGCTTAACTTTCTTACTTGAAACAGTAGTTGATTGGTAGTATGAAAAGCCAACGTAATCAACCGTACCTTCCTTTAAGGCAATCTTATCTTCTTCAGTAATATCTGGACGGTAGCCGTTTCTTTCAATATAGTCTTCAACAGCATTTGGATATTCACCATTTACGTGAACGTCAGAGAAGAAGTCACGTCTTTGTTCGAACTTGTCAGCAAGTAAGACATCGTCTGAAGATGGAGTTAAAGGACGAACAGGTGAGTAGTTAATCATACAACCGATTTGGAAGTCTGGATTAATCTTGTGTCCCTCTTTAACAGCTAGAGCAGAAGCAACTAGTTCGTAGTGAGCTGCTTGATACATTGCTGCTTCTTTTTCTTTATCGCCCATGCCATTTTTGAACAAAATACCAGAGTTAGTAGCCATCAAGAAGTCATTGTTGAAGCTAGATTGGTTATCGATTTCATTAAAGGTCATCCAATACTTAACTTTGTTCTTGTAACGCTTAAAGCATACCCGTGCAAAGCGAACGAAGTAGTCAATTAATTTACGGTTAGTAAAACCACCATATTCTTTAACTAAGTGATATGGAATTTCAAAGTGAGAAAGAGTAATTACCGGTTCAATACCGTATTTGTGGCATTCGTCAAATAAGTCATCATAGAATTTAAGACCTGCTTCATTTGGCTCTTTTTCGTCACCCTTAGGAAAAATTCTAGTCCAAGCAATTGAAGTACGAAAAGCCTTAAAACCCATTTCAGCCATTAATTTGATGTCGCCCTTGTAGTGGTGATAAAAATCAATTGCATCATGGTTAGGGTAATTCTTACCAGGGATGACGCCATCTGTAATTTCACGTGGCTTAGTTGCAGATCCTACAGTCATTACATCAGCAACTGACATTCCTTTTCCGTCTTCATTCCATGCACCTTCAAGTTGGTGAGCAGCAACAGCGCCACCCCATAAAAAGCCTTTTGGCATAGTGTATCCAGTCATATTCAATACATCCTTTCTAAAGTAAGCGTTTTCGAAGTTCATTCTACAAATTAAAAACTCAATTGTAAAGATTAAAAGTATAGAATTTTATTTTTATTATAAAACGGTCTTTATTGTTGCAACCGTTTTCAATTAGTAGTATTATACAGGTGTTGTCTGAATTGTTCAGGAACAATATTGAAAGGGCAGATACAATAATGACTAAAAAAGATCAGAGTTTAGAACAAAAGAAACATGATATGAGTGTGAGATCTATAAACTTTAGCCGCTATTTAATGATTCGTTATTTTTCTGCGGCGTTCTTATTCACTAATCTATTTTGGTTAGTTTTTGCAATTTGTTACAAAGATATTGTTGCTTCGATAATTTCGGGATTATTGTTTGTTTTATTATTAGTAGCTTCAGTTGAGCAAGTAAGTAAATGGAATGTGAGAAATACTGACTTGAAGTTTACAAAACTTTATTATCAGCTGCAGCTAGTTGCAAATGTAATCTTTGCTATAGGTTGCTATTTACCATTTGGAAAGGTTCTGTTTCCTTTTATGGCAACAAATGATGTCGCAAATGTAATTTTTACGATTTTAGTTGTTGGAATATTAGGTTCTATTTTGATTTTAAGAAGAATTAGCAACATTCAAAATGGGCGCGACAAATATGCACGAGCAATTAAGACATTTGAAAGTAATAGACAGTAGGACAAATTGAGGGGGATGTACTATGTCTGACACTGCGCAACCATCATTTAAAGATAAAATGATGAAGATACTAGGCAAGTTCTCAGGTTCACGTTTTGTACGTGCAATTATGGGTGCTGGTTATTCGATTATTGCCTTTTCTATCATTGGATCAATGTTTTTGGTCTTAACAGTTTTGACTCAAGTTATTACTGCTAAAGGATTTGTAGATTTTTACAATAATACATTTGGACGTTTTAACAATATTTATACTGTTATTTACAACGCCACCATGGGTATTATCGCAATTTACTTTGCTGGATCATTTGCTTATAACTATGCAGATATTTACCGTAAAGAAGAGAATTTATTGCTTGATCCATTGAACGCAGTTTTCTTAACTTTAATGGGCTTATTCATTACCGTTCCACAATTAGTATGGAAGGGTGGTAACACTGTCTTTGTTAACATTTTAAAGAAAGATAATGTTATTGCCGGTGGTTATGGCGTTTCTGGTTCTGGGTTAACTAGAATTGGTGCTACAGGTATCTTTACTGGTTTAATCGTTGCCTGGTTAACTGTTCAAATTTATCGTTTCTGTATTAAACACAATTGGCGAATTAAAATGCCAGCATCTGTTCCATCAGGTGTTGCTAACTCATTTACTGCTTTGATTCCTGGTTTTGTGATTGCGATTGTCATTGCTTTAATTGACGTTATCTTAATTGTTCTTGGTACAGATATTTTCCAATTATTGTTTATTCCATTCTCATTTGTTTCAAACATTGCTAATACCTGGTGGGGAGTTTTGATTATCTTCTTCCTGATTCACTTCTTATGGTGGTTTGGTATTCACGGTGCGACTATTATTTCAAGTTTCTACCAAGCAATTGTTTTATCAAACATGGCTGCTAATGCTTCTGGTGCTCACTATGTATTTGCAGGTGAATTCGCAAACGCATTCGTAATTATGGGGGGATCAGGAGCTACCTTGGGTATGGCACTCTGGATGGCTTTTGCTTCTAGATCTAAACAATTACGAGAACTTGGTAAACTTGAAGCTGTTCCTGCTGTATTTAACATTAACGAACCTTTACTATTTGGTTTGCCAATTGTTTATAACGTACGTTTATTTGTTCCATTCTTATTAGCACCTATGACTTGTTCAATGGTTGCTTATGCAGCTATTGCAACTCACTTAGTACCTAAGATTATTGTTCAACAACCATGGCCAATTCCTGTAGGTATTGGTGGTATGATGGCCACTGCTAGTTGGCAAGGTGCTGTTTTAGCTTTAGTCAATGCTATAGTTGCATTCTTAATTTGGTATCCATTCATTAAGCATTACGACAATGAATTGCTTAAGAAAGAGCAAGCTGGTGCTGAGAAAGCTTAATTATAAAATATAGACTTTGAAAATTCTCATAGTTAAAATATAACTATGAGAATTTTTCATTTAGGGATGTAAATAATGAAGAAATATGAATTAGTTGCGGATAAAATAAAAGATTATATTACTGAAAAGCAACTTCATCATGGTGATAAATTGCCAACTATAACTGACTTAATGAAGAAATATCAAGTCGGAAAATCAACTATTTTGCAGGCAATTACTTTACTTACGCAGCGAGGGATTGTCTATAAGGTGCAAGGGTCAGGCGTCTTCGTTAGGCCTACCGGGCAAGATGGTTATATGTCTCTAACAGACAATGCTGGTTTTGCCCATGTATTAAAAAAGCCTACTACGGAAGTAATCGAGTTTTCGGAGAAGAAGGCACCTAAGCCAATCAGTGAACATCTTCATTCTAATGAAGAATGCTACTTTATTAAAAGATTGCGCAAACAAGATGGTAAGCCCTTTGTCTTAGAAGAGTCATATTATCGTAAAAGTATAATTCCCTTCATGAGTAAAGAAATCGCAGAAGGCTCAATTTTTGATTACATCCGAGAAGGACTAAAGAAAGAAATTCGGTTTTCTGATAAGTATATGCGTGTTAGAAAATTAACTGCTGACGAGGCAAAATACCTTGAATTAAAAGAAGGAGATCCTTGTTTAGAAGTCTATGATACCTTCTATTTAGCTAATGGAACTGCTTTTGATAGTTCTAAATTGGTTTATAATTACAAAAACTCTAAATTTTACGATCAAAGTTCTGATGATATTATTTAACAAAAATAGCCCTAATCTCGAAATATTGAGACTAGGGCTATTGTTATTTGGCGTAAGCTAACACATTATTCTTCATTTGCTTTAGTTGTTTTTTAGCACCTTGTTTTAACTGCCAGTTGTAAAACCAGGTACCAAGATTAGAATGTTTTTTTTCATCAAAACTAAGAACGTCTTCTTTAAAAGTGATCTGACAGCCACGATCATTGTCTTCTAAATAATAAGCAATTTTAACATCTAGCTTAGAAGATTTAAAAATTGAAACGTATTTTTTACCGAATTCGTACTCAGTGATTTCGGCTTTCACGTTTCCTTGCTGATAGGTAGTTCCTGCAGCAATTTTGACAGGTAGATCATTATCACGCGTTCTTTTAATAGCTTGTAATAGCTTGCGTGAGCTGCATATTAAGGTAATTGAAGAAGTCTTTTGCTTTAAACTTGGCTTGGTCTGTAATTGTAATCATTTTTTGTCTTTCTAACTCTTAACTTGTTAAAAAAATAGAGCCTAGAAAATGCTAGGTTCTATTTTTATTTTAGTCTAAATCTTTACCATGGGATGCAATAACCTTTTTATACCAGTTAAATGAATCCTTAGGATATCTCTTCAAGGAACCGTTGCCTTTATCGTCGCGGTCTACATAAACAAAACCGTAGCGTTTCTTCATTTCACCGGTTCCGTTTGATACTAAATCAATTGCTGACCACATAGTGTAGCCCATTAGTGGAATTCCGTCTTCGTTAACTGCTTCTTCCATTGATTTAATTTGAGCACGTAGGTAGTTAATGCGGTAGTCATCATGAACCTTATGATCTTTAGTTAATTCATCGCCCCAACCAAGACCATTTTCAACAATAAATAGTGGCTTGTGGTATCTATCCCAGAGATCATTTAAAGCAATTCTTAAAACGTCAGGGTCTGTTGCCCAGCCCCAAGCATTATAGTCAAGGTACGGGTTCTTAACGCCACCTGCTGACATATTGCCGTTTGCTTTAGCGTCCGCTTCATGCGTTGTTAAGACATTAGATGTGTAGCAAGAGAAACTTAAGAAGTCAACCGGATATTTCTCGATTAGTTCGTAATCTTCTGGGCGATCATCTAATTTAATGCCATCTCGTTCATATTCTTTAAGACGGTATTCAGGATAGCGGCCACCTGTTTGAACGTCAGAATAGAAAAGCATTTCTTGCTTAGCTTTCATGACTAAAAGCTGATCTGCGGGGTCTGATGTATATGGATAGTAAGCAGAGTAGGCGAGCATTTGACCAACTTGATTATTTTTATCAATTTCATGCGCTAATTTAACAACTTTGCTGCTGGCTACAAATTGATTGTGAGCTCCTTGAGCACGATTTTGCTTGCTCCCATCAATTAAGCCTCCACCCATATAAGGAGCCATGTCCATGGCATTAATTTCATTAAAAGTCAGCCAGTATTTAACTTTACCCTTGTAGTGGTTCATAACGATGTCTGCGTAGTGAACGAAGATATCGATCATTTTTCTATCTTTCCAGCCACCAAAGCGATTAATCAAAGATAGGGGAGTTTCATAGTGCGAAAGGGTAACAAGTGGCTCAATTCCGTACTTAGCACATTCATCAAAGACCTTGTCATAGAAAGCTAAACCTTCTTTATTTGGCTCTTGGTCGTCTCCATTTGGCAAAATACGCGACCAATTTAGAGATAAACGGAACATATTAAAGCCCATCTCAGCCATATATTTAATATCTTCTTGATAATGATGGTAAAAATCAGTTCCTTCATGGCTAGGATAGTAATAGTTATCTAAAAGTGCTGGTTTTGCACCATCAGGTAATTTGAATTCTTTACCCCAAGTCATTGGAGTGACGCCTGTTTTACCATCGTTTGTTTTCCAAGTTACTTTTCTTGGCTCAGTAGCAGAACCATTAGTCAAAACATCAATAGCGTTTAGTCCCTTGCCGCCTTCGTTATAGCCACCTTCATATTGGTTAGCAGCACTAGCGCCACCCCAATAAAAATTCTTTGGCATTGAGTAGGTTTTAGTCATTATTTTTCCTTTCTTTATTTGTTTAAATTTATAAAAAAAGTTCTAGACTTGCTCTAGAACTTTTACTTAAAAGCTGCTTGTCTCTACAACGACATAATTTCGTTCATCGTAGCGATTACGACTGGTTGAATATTCAACTGGTTGACCATTATTTAACCATACGATTTGCTCAAGCTCTAAAATTGGGTCATTTTTTTTAGCTTTAAGATATTTTTGATCCCAATCGTCTGCTTTAACAGCCTTGATTTTACGATATGCAATGCCAAACTTAAGTTTCAAGTCTTGATGAAGATAATTGTAAATAGAATTGTGTAAGATATCTTCAGTTAAGTTAGGAACTAAGTGAACTGGCATAAAAGTGTGTTCAAGAATCAGTGGCTTTCCTTTAAGTCTTCTTAAACGCCGGATATTATAAACTGGGTCGCTAGACTTTAATTTGAGGTAATGTTGAATATTTTCATTGGGAAACTCAACATTAAATTCAATAATATCGCTAGTAACCTCATCTGATCCAAGTAGGTTAGCCAAGCCACTAAAGGCATTTGCTGGTGAATCAAATTTATCTTGAATTGGAACTGGACCTAAGACAAAAGTTCCTAAACCAGATTCTTTATAAACAAGACCCTTTCTTTGTAATCCATCTAAGGCTTTTTTGACAGTTAAACGGCTTACTTGTAATTCGTCTGCAAGTGTTTTTTGGTCAGGAAGGGGAGCTTGAGTTTTGTAGACTCCATCTTCAATTCTTTTTTGTAGAATTCGAGCAACTTTTAAGTATTTTGCTTCCGCAGTCATTATTTTTCAGCCATTTTTTTGTAAACAGCTACTACTTCTTTAGCTAAATCAATAAAGGTAATAGCTGTCATCAAGTGGTCTTGAGCGTGAACCATGTAAAGGTCAACTTTTACATGGTTACCTTGTGCTTCTTGAGTCAACATATCAGTTTGAACATTGTGAGCATTTACTAAGCCTTCATTTGCTTGCTTAATAAATTCATCAGCCTTGTCAAAGTCGCCTTTTTTAGCAGCTTGGATTGCTTGCATAGCAGCAGCTTTTGCATTACCTGCTTGCATAATAATTCCCATTACAACTTGCATGTTATCGCTATTTTCTTGTGCCATAATTTAATTCTCCTAGATAGTATTTTTAAAATAAAAGATGCTCCTGACAATACTTTATTTTACTATGTCAGCGAGCATCTCCCATAAATTATTTTTGTTTTAATTCTTGAATTCCTTGATCAATTGCTGCATCACAGTCAATTGGTAGTTGCAGCATCATTTTTCCGTCTAATTCAAGCCCCTTAGGAATCTGAATAATACCTGGGAAATGATAGCCGTGATGGGCTTTAGTTTCATTATCTATATAGATAATGAAACTTGTCCATCTGCGCTAACGCCAATTTTGAAGTGATGACCATCACGATCAAATTCATTAACAATTTTTATTTCGTCATTCATTTTGACTATTTGTCGCCCATTAATTCTTGAGCAGTTTCAAGAACGTGTTCGCCATTCATCATGCCGTAGTCTTGCATGTTAATAACTGTTAATGGGATGCCTGCTGCATCAGTAATCTTCTTAACACTGTCTTCCATGTATTGAACTTGAGGCCCAAGCATCAATATATCTGGGTGTTCCTTGTCAATTTCGTCTTGAATACCTGATGCTGCAGTAGCAAAGATCTTGTAGTCCTTGCCTTTTTCTTTAGCTGCGTTTTGCATCTTGGATACTAATAATGAAGTTGACATTCCTGCTGAACAAGCAAGCATAATAGTTTTATCTGCCATAATAATTATCTCCTTTGTAAATACAATTAAGTGTTTTTCAGTGTTTGAGTGTTGATCTATAAATTAAATGTATGCACTTTCATCATTGAAAGCATTTACATTATAGCACTATTTTAATGATAAGTGTCAATTAATAACTGAAAAAATTATTTACTTTCAGCCTCGTCTTTCTTGAGAGTAGCAGCTTCACGTTTAACAAGAATGTTGTCGTATTTCTTAGCAAATGGCCAGTAAATTAAGGTTGAAATTACTAAGGTACATGCTTGCCAAATTGCCATCTTCCAGCCGCCAATTAGGAAGCCAGAAATAACTGCTGGCATCGTCCATGGACAGGCAAAACCATTTAGAGGAGGAACAATACCAGTTTTAATTACGAAGTAAGTTGAAATAGCAACTACAACTGGAGTTAAGAAGAATGGTATTGCAAGGAATGGATTCATAACAATTGGTAAACCAAATAGGAATGGTTCGTTAATGTTAAAGATACCAGGAACTAATTCAACTTTACCAATTGAACGTAATTGTGCTGATTTAGCAGCAATTAAGATAAAGATAATTAAACCAATAGTAATCCCTGAACCAGTTAAGTTAATGAAGTTATTGTAGAATTCATTAGTAACAACGTGAGCACCATTAGCAATAGTTAACTTGCCGGCCTTGTATAATTGTGCATTATCAAATGAGTTTGCTTGAAGCATAGGACCAGCTAAGGATCCAACAATTAAACCACCATGGACACCGAAGAACCAGAAGAATGGGACTAAGAATCCAATGGCAATTGCACCACCAAGTGAATCAGAGATACCTTGAAGTGGAATTTGAAGGGTTTGGTAGGTCCATTGTAAGAAGTCTGAACCAGTGGTTAGCTTGAAGCCTGCGTAAATAAGCATAGTACCAATTAAGATCATTCCTGATGGAATCATAGCAGTAAATTGGTTAGAAACAGCTGCTGGAACTTGTTCAGGCAACTTAATAGTCCAGCCTTTTTTCATAATAGCTGAATAAATCCAGCCGACTAATAAACCAACAATAATTGCGGCGATCATACCGTCTCCGCCAAGCCAGGTAATATTAAATACGCCTGTAACTGGGGATTCTAAGAAACTTTGTAAAGCATGTGGTAACTTGTCAATATTTTCGGTTACAGCTTTAGCAGTCATTTGACCGTCGATACCTTTAGCCATGGCATTCTTTAATGGACTGTCAATAGTTAAAGTTTGAAGCATTAAGAATGATGCTAAAGAAGTAAGACCGGGAGCTAATGGCTCATAGCCTTCATTTTTAACATAAATATAGGCGATACCAACAGATGCCCACATAGCCATGATACTAAAAGTAGTAGTGTAGGCTTGGTTAAAGAATGCTCCCCAACCAGAAGCATTGATTGCATCAGCTACTGATTTGATTGGAATATTTCCTAGAATAAGGAAGATAGAACCGATTAAGATAAATGGTAAAGTGTAAATCATACCATTTTGCAAGGCTTGGATGGCCTTGGTGTTAACAAATTTCATTACTGGGGGCAAGATGTGTTTATTAACGAAAACACTAAAGCCCGATTTTTTCTGTTCACTCATTATATTTCGTCTCCATTATTCTTTAATACTTTTTGGGACCAATAAAATGATTTCTTAGGAACACGTTTTAAATCTTTTAAGTCATGGTTTGACCGGTTAACATAGACAGCGCCGTAACGCTTTTCCACATCGGCATGCGAACTTGGAATATCAATTAGTCCCCAGCCTAGATAACCAAGAACTTTGGCACCATCTAAAAACATTGCATCTTTCATTGCTTTGATATGTTCTTCATGGTAAGCAATTCGTTCATCATCTTCGATCATATGCTCGCCGTCCCAAGTTTCTTTTAAGCCAATTCCGTTTTCGATTGGAAAGACTGGAATCTTGTAGTGGTTGTACATCGTCGTAATAGCGTTTCTAAAGCCAAGTGGATCAATCGTCCAGCCCCAAGCATTAGTCTTGAGATACTTGTTTTTAACACCGCCATAATTCATGTAACGGTTAGGTGCGATGTCTTCTGGAATTTTGTCAGCTGAGAGAGTCCAAGAAGAGTAGTAGCTGAAAGCTAAGAAATCAGCTTGGGCTTTTTTCATTTCTTCTTGATCTTCATCAGTGATATCCCAATTAATATGGTGATCTTTTGCATATTGCATAACTTCTGGCGAGTAACCACGCCCAGTATCTGCATCATAAATATTAAAGTTCAAAAATTCTTGAGCTTGCTTAGCAGCCCAAACATCAGTGGCTTTTGATGTTTCTGGGTAAATTTGCTGGTAGGCAAGCATACCGCCAATTTTTACATCATCATATTTTTCATGAATGTAATTAGCCAGTCGAATGTGGCTAATCATTGTATGGTGAAAGATGGTGTACATGTCGTCTAAGGTTTTATCGCCTTTTTCATAGCCAGAAATATTGAATACTTCATCTTGGAAGTAGAGATTATGTTCATTAAAGACAATCCAGTATTTAACTCGGTCTGAAAAATGATCGATCATCTTTTTACCAAATCTGACAAAGGCATCGACAACATGTCTTGACATAAAGCCGTTATATTCTTTGGCTAAATGTAGTGGCATGTCGAAGTGATAAAGACAAATCATGGGTTCAATACCACGTTTGAGCATGGCATTAATCAATTTGTCGTAAAAATCGATTCCTTTAAGATTAAATTTTCCGTCTCCTTCAGGACAAACTCTTGACCAGGAAATTTGAATACGATACATATTCATATTCATTTCTTTCATTAGGTCTAAATCTTCGTCATAACGGTGGTACTCATCAATTGCGGTGTGCCAATCTGTGGTGTTTTCTGTAGCAGGTCGTACATCGTAAACTGATAAGCCTTTACCATCCTCATTCCAGGCACCCTCAGTTTGCATACTTGAAACTGAATTGCCCCAGAAAAAGTCTTTAGGCATTTTCTGCTTATTCATAATATTCCCTCTTTGCAATCGCTTACACGTTTTACGCGTATAAATATAAACTTATTTTATATAAAAGTAAAGCACTTTAATATAAAAAATATATACTTTTGTAAAATTGGATAACAAAAAAAGACCGAGATAGTATTCTCAGTCCTTTTTGTGATGCTTTCAAACACATTTATTTAATAATAAAAAAGTGTCTATATAAAATTTAATGCTCTTTTTCAAAATCTGCAACAGCTCCACGCAAATTTGCTTCATTTTTTAAGGTACAGATGTCTAAAATTGGCTTAACAGTCGCAATATCTAATTTATTTCTTATTTTTGATATTTCATCATTAAGAAGAGGTATTAATTCTTGATTTTGAGAAATTCCGCCACCAATGATAATTTTTTCTGGATCAAAACTATGTTGAATATTATAAATAGCAGTAGCTAAAGCATGGATCAGCTTGCCGCGTTCTTCCTGTGCAACTAAATCATCGGTGTCAGCAAGTTCAAACACTGTCTTTCCATCAAAATTTTTACCAGTTTTTTCATTATGGCGTTTAGCCATAGAAACAGGAGAAGCCAAGACACTAAGTTGCTGACCATCAATAATCATAAAGCCAAACTCACCGCCGTATAGATGAGCACCATGCCAAATTTGGTTATTAATGATAACACTACCGCCGACTCCAGTTCCAATTACTAAAAATGCCATACTGCGGCAATCTTTAGCTGACCCAGCAACTAATTCAGCTAGAGCTGCGCAATTTGCATCATTTTCAATACTTACTGGCAAACCAAAGCGTTTTTCTAATTCAGGCACAATTTTGAAATTGTGAATATAAGGTAGAGCACTAGCGCCTTCAATTACTCCAGTCTTTTTATTAACAGCGCCGGGTGAAGAAATAGCTACACCGTCAATTTTATTATTAGTTTTGATTTCATTAACTGCATCGCTTAGTTTATGATAAAAAGTTTCTAAATTATCAGGCGTATCGACAGTGAAGACCATCTTTAATTTTTTATTTATCCAAGTAGCGATTTTAATTGTTGTCCCGCCAATATCAATTGCGATTAAATTCATAATAAATATTTCCTCTCTTATTCGAGTTACTTTCATGCTAATTATATATGAAGGCGATTTCAATAAGTATATATTTTTCATGTACTATAAATAACGTTAACTGCTTTGTTATAATAAAGGGAGTTGATATGAAAGGGAAGAAGCCATGAATACGCCATCATCAAGGCAAGGAAATTTAACTAGATATGCTGTTTATTTGGTTCTTTATTTGATAGTAATTGGAATAAAGAAATTAACATTATTAGATGATCAAGTAAATAAGATTGGATATTTTTTCTTTTTAATCTTTACGCTCTTTGCCTTATACTTTTACATTAGGCAATTCAATCGCGAACAACGATTCTTTGAAAAAAAGCCAAGTATGCCACTTTTAGCAGATTACAGTTTTCTTGTTGGTGTATCTATCTTGGTGATCTTAGGACGAATTTTTATTTCCTATCTTCAAGCCAAAGGAGCAGTTCCCTTGATGAATTTTCAGATAATTTATCAAAAGGGCGAAAGTAATCTTTTATTCTGGTTCTTTATTTTTTCAATCGGAATCTTAATCCCAGCGCTGCAAGTGTATTTAACAAGTGGTTTTTTCTTTAATTATGGCTTTAGGGCGCAAAATATGACTAGTGGAGTAGTGGGAATAATTTGCTCTGGTTTTTTCTTTGGTATTCTTAATTTTCAAGCGTCATTAGCTTTATTTGTGATCAACAGCCTTTACGGAATGCTGTTTGCCTGGTCATATTTATATTCGCAGCGCATTTTGATGCCAATTTATTTAGCAATTTTAAATGGAATTTTTATGGTGATCTTAGCATAATAAAAAACGAGGGACAGAATGTTCCTCGTTTTTTTATATAAGCGGATAGCGTGAATCGAACCCGCATCTTCAGCTTGGGAAGCTGACATTTTACCATTAAACTATACCCGCGTAAGCAAAATGATTATATCATTTTTGTTAACGATGTGGCAACTGATGCCGAGCTAAATTATATTCTGAACGATCAAGCAGAGAAGTGAAGTTTTGAAAAAGCCAGCGACGTAATTCTGATGGTTTTAAGACTAACGGCATGCGTTCATGAACGGGAAGAACAGTATTGTTAGCAACAGTTGTTACCATTGAAAAATCGTTGCCTTGATAAATGCCAGCGATTAAAGTCATTGGTTCTTCTATAGCAGTAAAAGATGAGTGCTCATGGTAAGTTTGATTATTTGAGGCAAGGTAAGTTTGTTTGCTGCTTTCCCAAAATTCACTGGCTAAGATAATGCAGCGCTGCCGAGCAAATGAGTTGTCCCACATTGACGGTTTTTCTTCGTAAAAACGTTCTACACGGGCATTGTAGAGAACGCGATTCTTTTGAAAGGGACTCGGATAGCCCCATTTCTTTTCAACCAGTTTTAATTCATTGTTGCTGTAAAGCATTACTAGGGATGAAGATTTAGGATAAATTTGTGTAGCAGCAGAAAATTTATCTTCGATATTTTTAGGTACAATCAGTGGTAATTTCAAGTCAGTTGTTAGGTAAGTCTTGATTTCTTTAAGAGATGGCATTGCAAAATGACTACACATGATTTTTCACTCTTTCTATCTTTAGTTAATTATTTTAATTTCATTCTAACAACTTTTGAGTAAGTTTAAACGAATAAGGTTTTTTGCTAGAATTGGAGGTAAAGCTAAAGATTAACAAATATTGGAGAAAATTATGACGAAAGAAATTTTATTAACTGGAGATAGACCAACTGGTAAGCTTCACATTGGTCACTATATTGGGTCCTTAAAAAACCGTGTTAAGCTGCAAAATGAAGGTAAATATGAACCTTACATTATGATTGCGGATACGCAAGCCTTAACTGATAATGCAAGAGATCCTGAAAAAATCAAAAATAGTTTGATTCAAGTAGCTTTAGACTACTTAGCTGTTGGTTTAGATCCTGAAAAATCTACTATTTATGTTCAATCGCAAATTCCCGCTCTTTTTGAGTTAACTGCATATTACATGGATTTAGTAACAGTTGCACGTCTAGAGAGAAATCCAACCGTTAAAACTGAAATTAAGCAAAAGAACTTCAAGGATTCAATCCCTGTAGGATTTTTAAACTATCCAGTTTCTCAAGCAGCAGATATTACTGCTTTTAAAGCGACAGTAGTCCCAGTTGGGGATGACCAAGAACCAATGCTTGAACAAACTCGTGAAATTGTACGTACTTTTAACCGAGTTTATAACACTGATATCTTAGTTGAGCCCAAGGGCTACTTCCCGCCAAAGGGTCAAGGAAGACTTCCGGGATTAGATGGAAATGCCAAAATGTCTAAATCATTAGGAAATGCGATCTATTTATCCGATGATGCAAAGACTGTGCAAAAGAAAGTAATGTCCATGTATACTGATCCAAATCACATCCATGTGGAAGATCCAGGTCAAGTTGAAGGTAACACTGTCTTTACTTATCTTGATGTATTTGCACCAGACAAGGATAAGGTTGCTGAACTTAAAGAACAATACCAAAAAGGTGGCCTAGGTGACGTTAAAATTAAACGTTACTTAAATAAGGTTCTTGAAGAAGAGCTTGGACCAATCAGAGAACGTCGTGAAAAGTTTGCTCAAAATCCAGATGCTGTTTATGAAATGCTACTAGAAGGATCAAAGAAGGCAAATGAAGTTGCTAATCAGACTCTACAAGAAGTTAGAGAGGCAATTGGTTTAAATTATTTTGATAGATTAAATAAATAATTTAAAGAGGGTAAGAACAATGACAAGAGACAGGATTCCGTGGAAGCAATATTTTATGATGCAGGCTTTAGTTATTGCACAACGTTCTACCTGTGATCGTGCCTTAGTCGGAAGTGTATTAGTTAAAGATGACCGGATGATTGCGACCGGATATAACGGTAGTGTTTCAGGACAGCCTCATTGTGATGATGTTGGTCATCTGATGGTTGATGGACATTGCGTAAGAACAATTCACTCTGAAATGAATGCCTTAATTCAATGCGCTAAAAATGGTATTTCAACTGAAGGTACTGAAATTTACGTTACTTATTTTCCTTGCTTTAATTGCAGTAAGTGCTTAGTGCAAGCTGGTATTAAGAAAATCAACTATTATTATGATTATCATGATAATCCTTTAGCCTTGAAATTATTGCGTGAAAAGGGCGTTGCAATTGAACAAGTAACGCTTGATCATAAATATGTTCAAAGCTTAGCAGACAGGCTGGAGAAGGCTGACAATGAAAAATAAAGTCATTGGTTTAGTGGCACTATTAATTTGCATATTAACATTGACTGCTAGCACAAAATCTTTTGTTAGTGATCCGCAAGGACTATTTGATAATCAGACGAAAGAACTTGTTAATCAAAAAAATGAGAGCTATCAAAAGACTAAAACTAAACCTGAAATTCGCCTTTTAAGCTTAAAAGACAGCAAGGATTTAAATCGAATTCAGCCATTAAAGAATCAGATAATTATTGCCGTTGCCCTTCAAAATAAAAAGAAAAATGTTCAAATTATTGTTGGTAAGAATTATCAAGATCTTTTAACTCAAAATAAATGTGGCAACATTATTCGGTATGCAGGGAATAAATTAAGGAGCAAAAAAGCAGCTACTTTTAATTCTGGGATTCGACTAGTTTTTAATGCTTGCGCTACTTTGGTTGCTCAAAAAGATAAGCTGTCTTATGATAAAAATTCGTTAACACAAGATGAACTGCAAAAAATAGATCATCCACAAAGTGTAAACTTGGTTTGGGGATTAGTAATTGCAGCTTTAATAAGTTTTGGATTAGTTCTATTTAAAAGCTTTCGAAAAAAGAAGTAGGGACTTGACTAATTCTTAGTTAGCCGTTAAAGTATCAATAGAAATTAAATATTAGAGCAAATAAACTGTTAGGTGAGACTCCTACGTGAACATATGCTGTCGCCCAGCAACATCCAGAGATGCCAACGGGTCAAACAGGGATCGTCGATATAAGGCCCTCCCCAGCCAGCTAGTTATTTTTAATAACCTTACGTCACGTAGTGTTAAAACTGAACGACGAGTATAAAAATCGCTTGGATTTGAGCCGATGCAGTTTTTGCATCGGCCTTTTTGTTTGTTTGCTAGGTTCTTAAGAAAGGATGTTGAAGATGTTCAAAATCAACACTTCCGGCACAAGAAATACTACAGACACCAAGCTGGTGCGCCGGATTGCATGCGAAGATAAGTTTGCGACGCTGCAACGATTAAAAACCTCAATTAGCGGCCTTCAAAGTAAAGATGCGAGGCAACGCTTAGCAAAGTACGGATCTAATGAAATAATAATTAAACATGATAAGACTAAACTTCACTATTTGTTAAAGGCTTTTGTAACTCCTTTTTCCCTCGTTCTGCTTTTTTTAGCAATTGTAGCAATTTTTTTAAATTCTTCTCAACGTACTCTTAACCTAAGTCCAGCAATTTTTGTTTTAGCAATTTTATTTATTTCAGTAATTTTAACTGCTATGCAAAATATTCGTATCAATACTAATATTCAAAACTTGATAAATCGAATTTCTAGAACAACTCAAGTAATGCGTGATTGTGAACCACAGAAACTTTTAACTCGTGATCTAACAATTGGTGATGTGGTACTACTTAAAGCTGGAGATATTGTTCCAGCGGACGTTAAATTACTCAAAAGTAATGATTTAGAATGTTCATTACTTGGTGAAGAAGATACTGTGAAAAAGAGAGCTACTAATTACACTGGCAAAAACAATAACTTAGATTACGCTAATATTTTATATGCAGGCACAATTATTCTTTCAGGTTCAGGAATTGGCGTTGTTTTTGCGACTGGTAAAGAAACTGTTTTTGGAAAAATAGCTCAAAATCTTTCTAAGATTAATCTAGAAAACAATCTTTTTAATTTTAGTATGAAAAAATTAACTAAAATCTTTTTGACATTAATCCTGATTATTGTTCCAGTTGTTTTGCTGATTAATGAAATAATACGTGGCAATTGGGAAAATGCTTTAATTTTCGCTATGGCAATTACTGTTGGTATAACGGCTGGAGTAATGCCGACAGCTATTGTAAATAATTTGGTAAAGGCCAATATCGATATGCCTAGGATTCGAGCGACATATGACAATTAATTATCTAAATGATTTGTAGGGATTCCGTATTTTACAGAATTCCTTTTTTTAATGTACAAATTAAGTCCTACATGCTATGTTATACTAGCAATTAAAAGACTTATGAGAGGAAGAATAAAGATGGCTGAAAAGAAAACTTTTTATATTACTACACCTATTTTCTATCCATCTGGAAAATTAACTATCGGTAATGCTTATACTGCGATTGCTGCTGATGCAATGACGCGTTATAAAAAATCTCGTGGTTTTGATACCTTCTTTTTAACAGGTACTGATGAACATGGCTTGAAGATTGAACAAAAAGCTGAAGCACAAGGTATTAAACCTCAAGAGTTTGTGGACAAAATGGCAGCTTCTTATAAAGAGTTATGGAAGATGCTAGATGTTTCTTATGATCGTTTCATTAGAACAACTGACGAAGACCACGTTAAGGCTGTGCAAAAGATTTTTGAAAAGCTGTTAAAGCAAGGCGATATTTACTTAGGTGAATATACTGGTTGGTATTCAGTTGAAGATGAAGAATACTTTACTGAATCACAACTTGCTGAAGTTTATAGAGATGATGATGGTAACGTTATTGGCGGAAAAGCTCCATCTGGTCATGAAGTTCGTTTGGTTAAAGAGCCTTCATACTTCTTTAGAATGAGTAAATATGCTGATCGACTTTTACAGTATTATAAGGATCATCCTGACTTTATCTTGCCACACTCTCGTGAAAAGGAAATGGTTAATAACTTTATCAAGCCAGGTCTAGAAGACTTGTCAGTAACTCGTACAACAGTTGACTGGGGAATTCCTGTGCCTAGTGATCCTAAACACGTTGTTTACGTTTGGATAGATGCTTTGTCAAACTATATTACTGCGCTTGGTTATGGCTCAGATGATGATTCATTATTTAAGAAATACTGGCCAGCTGATGTTCATTTAGTAGGTAAGGAAATTGTTCGTTTCCACACAATTTATTGGCCAATTATGTTAATGGCATTAGACTTGCCACTTCCTAAGCAGATTTTTGGCCATGGCTGGGTCTTAATGAGGGACGGCAAGATGTCTAAGTCTAAAGGTAATGCTGTTTATCCAGAAATGATTGCTAAGCGTTACGGATTAGACGCACTTCGTTACTACTTGATGCGTGCAATTCCATTTGGTTCAGATGGTATCTTTACTCCTGAGGATTTCGTTGAGAGAGTTAACTTTGATTTGGCTAATGACTTAGGTAACTTGTTGAACAGAACTGTTTCAATGATTAACCAATATCAAGATGGTTACGTTGCACCAGTTGCAGCAGATCAAGATGAATTTGCTCAAGACTTGATTAAGACAGCTAAGGAAACAATCGCTGAATATCAAAAGCAAATGGACGCTCTTCACTTCTCTCAAGCTTTAGACAGTGTTTGGAAGCTTATTTCTCGTGCAAATAAATATATTGATGAGACTACTCCTTGGACTTTGAATAAAGAAGGTAAGAGTGAAGAATTATCAAAAGTAATGTCTAACCTAGCTGAAAGTCTGCGTTTAGTTGCTATTTTAATTGCACCAGTAATGACTCAAAGCCCAGTTAAAATGTTTAACCAACTTGGTCTTGATTGGAATAAAGAAGCTCAAAAGAAACTTGAATTTGGCGCTTTTGACTGGGACATTAAAGTAACTGAAAAACCAACTCCAATCTTCCCAAGACTTAAGAATGATGTTGAAGTTAAATACATTAAGGAAGAAATGAAGAAGGCAAAGCCAAAGAAGAAGACTAGAAGCCAGCAAAAAGAAGAGAAACATATTACGATTGATGACTTTGACAAAGTAAAGATTCAAGTTGGCCAAATTTTATCAGTTGAACCGGTAAAGGGTTCAAGTAAGCTTTTAATGTTTAAGCTAGATTTTGGCGATGGAAATGAACGTCAAATTTTGAGTGGTATTCGTAAGTTTTATCCAGATGCAAGTGAATTGTTAGATAAAAAAGTACTAGCAGTAACTAACTTGAAGCCACGTAAGATGTTAGGTCATGAAAGTCAAGGTATGCTTTTATCTAGTGAAAAAGATGGCCAAGTCAAATTAGCTCTTGTAGGCGATGAACATGAAGTTGGGGCTGAATTAGGCTAATGGAGATTTTTGATTCACATACGCACTTAAATGACGTGCCTTTTCGGGGAAAAGAAGAGATCTACCTTGATCGAGCTAAAGAATTAGGTGTAGTAAAAAGTGCAGTTGCAGGACAAGACCCAGAATTTAATGAGCGTGCGATTGATCTAAGTCAAAGATTTGATAATTTATACGCTATTGTTGGTTACTGTCCTGATGTAGCTAAAGGCTATGATCAAAATGCAGAAGATGTATTAGTAGAACAGCTTAAGAAGCCCAAAACTGTTGCTTTAGGAGAAATTGGACTAGATTATTACTGGGATGAATCGCCAAGAGATGTTCAGCGAAAAGTTTTTGCAAGGCAACTTGATTTAGCTCATAGCTTAAAGATGCCAGTAAATATTCATACTCGCGATGCTTTTGAAGATACATATCAAGTTTTGAAAAATAGTCATGTGGGTGAATATGGCGGGATTATTCATAATTTTAATGGTGATCCAGAATGGCTTAAAAAGTTTCTTGATTTAGGGATGATGGTTTCATTTTCTGGGGTAGTTTCATTTACAAAAGCAATTGACGTACATGCTTCTGCCAAAGTTGTGCCTTGGGATAAATTTTTAATTGAAACTGATGCCCCATACTTAACGCCAAAACCATACCGCGGAAAGCAAAATGAAACAGGATATGTACGCTATGTTGCAGAGGCAATTGCTAAGTTGCGTGATGTATCGGTTGAAGAAGTGGCAAAGCACACATTTGAAAATACGATGAGGGCATATGGAATCAAATAATCAAAAACAGTTCAATGCAGTAGTAGTTGTTGAAGGACGAGACGATACCAAGAGATTAAAACAGTTCTTCCCAGGAATTGAAACTATTGAAACTAATGGCTCAGAAGTATCTGATCAAACTTTAGCAGAGATTAAGAAACTAGCAAAAACAAGAGAAATAATCATCTTTACTGATCCAGACTACAATGGTGAAAGAATTAGAAGACTAGTGACTAATGCTGCGCCAAATGCTAAACAAGCTTTTATCACTCGTAAAGAAGGAGAACCAACTAAGCGTGGAAACAGCTTAGGAGTTGAACATGCTTCAAAAGAAGCCCTTGTTCGTGCTTTAGGTGATTTGCACGAAATTCAAGCAGTAGAGAGTGATATTACTAAAGAAAAATACGATGATTTGGGTCTCGCAGTTAGTCCGGAAGCTCGTCTTTTACGTGAAAAAGTTGGAATTAAGTTAGGAATTGGATATGGAAATAGCAAGCAATTCTTAAAACGTTTGAAGATGTTTGGAATTACTTATGATGAATTAAAGAGGGCAGTTGAAGATGTCAAATAGTATGCCAATTGCTAGTCCAGTCCGGACTCAAGCGATTGTTAATCGCTACTTTATGCATGCAAAAAAGAATTTGGGGCAAAATTTCTTAGTAGATTTGGCCGCAATTAAAGGAATTGTTGAAGCAGCTGATATTCAATCAGGTGATCAAGTTATTGAAATTGGACCAGGTATTGGTTCTTTGACTGAGCAGCTTCTTTTAGCTGGAGCAAAGGTTTTAGCTTATGAAGTTGATCAAGATTTGCCTGAAATTTTGAAAAACGAATTACCACAAAAAATTGATGGTGAAGAGTTAAATAGTCGCTTTAAATTAGTCATGAAAGACGTATTAAAGGCAAACTTTACTAAAGATAGCGATGGTTTTCTTGACTTAAATAAGCCGGTTAAAATTGTGGCTAATCTACCTTATTACATCACAACGCCGATCATTTTTAATTTAATTAAAAGTGATTTAGATTTCAGTAGCTTAACGTTGATGATGCAAAAAGAAGTGGCTGAACGTTTAGTTGCTATACCTAAGACTAAAGAATATGGTCCTTTAACCATTGCTGTTCAAAGCAGAATGAATGTAGAGTTAGCAGAAGAAGTTAAAAGTACTTCATTTATGCCACGTCCAAAGGTTGACTCTGCAGTTGTTGTCTTGACACCACTTACTGAAAAACCAAATATTGACGATTATTCTTTCTTTGATCATGTTGTAAAAATGTGTTTTGCGCAGCGTCGTAAAACACTAGCTAACAACTTAAAATCCTTAGTCAGAGATAAAGATATGCGTGAAAAAATGATTAATGATTTAGGACTAGATCTTCGAGTTCGTCCGGAAGAATTAACGCTAAATCAATTTGTAGAGTTGGCACATCTTTTAAAAGATCAGCAAGCATAGAACGCTTACAATTTACAGACTTGAAAAAATATTAATTTTTTGATAAAATAGTAACCAAGCAAAGGAGTGACGTCCAGTGCCAACAACACTAATGGCAATTAAACATAATTTGGATTCTCATTTGGGCGAAAGCTTGGTAGTAGTAGCTCAAGCAGGAAGAAAGAAAGTAACACGCCGCAAAGGTAGATTAACTAAGACTTATCGTGCAGTGTTTGTAGTTGACCTTGATCAAGATCAAAACAACTTTGAACGAGTATCTTACAGTTACACGGATTTATTAACCAAGAACATTGAGCTTGAGTTTGATGAAATGTAAGCGACAATAGAATATATTACGAACAATCACTAGTATTTTTCTTAAAATGCTAGTGATTTTTCTTTAGATAGAGTATATTTAAGTTTAGAAATTTAATTTAATGTTTAGGAAGGTAAAAGCATGAAACGTTCAGAAAGATTAGTTGATATGGTTAAGTATCTTTTAGCTCGCCCTCATACTTTGATTGCATTGCCATTTTTTGCAGATCGTTATGGCGCAGCTAAATCTTCAATTTCAGAAGACTTGGCAATCTTGCGTCAAACTTTAGCTAACGATCAAAATGGCATTTTAGAAACTGTAGCAGGAGCTGCTGGTGGAGTGAGATACATTCCTTTTGTTGGAAAAAAAGAAGCTACTAACTATCTTCATGATTTGGCTGACCGTATCGAAGATCCTGATCGTATTTTACCCGGTAATTTTGTTTACTTATCTGATATTTTAGGATCACCACAAGATTTGCAACAAATCGGACAATTAATTGCAACTAAATATGCTTATAGCAATGTTGATTATGTAATGACAATTGAAACTAAAGGGATTGCTATCGCGCAGGCAGTTAGTCGCTTTTTAAATGTACCATTTGTGATGGTTAGAAGAAGACCTAAGATTACTGAAGGATCAACAATCTCAGTTAACTATGTTGCTTCGTCAAGTGAACGAGTTGAAAAAATGGAATTAGCTAAAAGATTACTTCCAGAAGGAAGCAATGTATTAATTGTCGATGACTTCATGAAGGGTGGCGGCACCTTAACTGGGATGGAAGAATTAGTTAAGGAATTTAAGGGAACAGTTGCTGGAATGTGCGTCCTTTGTGAAACAAAATACGCTTCGCAAAAGGTCGTAGATGATTATCAATCATTGATTAAGATTACTGAAGTTGACAGAACTAAAAAGTTAATTAAAGTGCGGCCAGGTAATTTCTTAGAGCAGACAGACTTCAATCGTTTTCCAAAATGATATACTGATAGTTGTTTAAATATAAAAATTGAAGGGATATAAAACTAATGAATAAGTATGTTGTTATCTTAGCTGCTGGAAAAGGTACCCGCATGAAGTCCCAACTTTACAAGGTATTACACAAGGTTTGCGGTAAAACTATGGTAGAGCATGTGGTGAATGCTGCTAAGGGCACTAATCCAGATAAGATTATTACTGTAGTTGGAAATGGTGCAGATAGCGTTAAAGATGTTTTAGCAGGTCAATCAGACTTTGCGTTTCAAGAACAACAATTAGGTACTGGCGATGCTGTACTGGCAGCTAGTGATTTGTTAGAAAACTTAGATGGCTCAACTTTAGTTGCTACTGGGGATACGCCATTATTTACTGCCGAAACTTTTAACAACTTATTTAAAAAGCATGAAGAAAGTGGAAATAGCGCAACTGTTTTAACTGCAAAAGCTCCAAACCCATTTGGTTACGGCCGCATTATTCGTGACGAAGATGGAAATGTTTTAAGAATCGTTGAACAAAAAGATGGTACGCCAGAAGAATTAGCTGTAGATGAAATTAATACTGGTGTCTTCTGTTTTGATAATAAAGAGTTATTTAAGGCTTTAAAACAAGTTGGCAACGACAACGCTCAGGGTGAATATTACTTAACTGATGTTTTAGAAATTATGCGTAAAGCTGGTCATAAAGTTGGTGCATATGAAATGCCTGATTTTAGTGAAAGCCTAGGAGTTAATGATCGAATTGCCCTTGCTCAGGCCACTAAGATTATGCAAAGAAGAATTAATGAAGAACACATGAAAAATGGCGTTTCCTTTATTGATCCAGATACAGCATATATTGATAGTGACGTTAAAATTGGTAACGACACTGTTATTGAAGGAAACGTTGTTATTAAAGGAAACACTGAAATTGGTAGTGACTGCTATATCACTAATAGTTCAAGAATAGTTGATTCTAAGATTGGTAATCATGTTACTATTACTTCTTCAACTCTTCAAGAAGCTCAAATGGATGATAATACTGATATTGGACCTAATTCTCACCTTCGTCCAAAGGCGGTTATTAGAAAAGGTGCTCATATCGGAAACTTTGTTGAGATCAAGAAGGCTGAAATTGGTGAAAATAGTAAAGTGGGACACTTAACCTATGTTGGGGATGCTACTTTAGGTAAAGACATTAATATTGGCTGTGGTACTATTTTCTCTAACTATGATGGTGTGAAGAAGTTCCATACTAACGTGGGCGATCATTCATTTATTGGTGCTGGTGCTACAATTATCGCTCCAGTTAATATTGCTGATCATTCATTTGTTGCTGCTGATTCAACTATTACTAAAGACGTTGCACGCTATGATATGGCAATTGCTAGAGGAAGACAAACTAATAAACCTGATTACTGGCATAAGTTACCACTCTCAAAAGATAAAGAATGGGAATAAATTAAAAGAAGTTGTTAAACACAACTTCTTTTTTTGCTATTTACAAGCGTAAAGGGTATTTTTTTGCTATTATTAAGTATGGAATTGTAATTTTTCGGTGGAGGAAATTATGTCTCAATTAGACAAAGAAATCAAAATTTTTGCGCTCAACTCTAATAAGCCTTTAGCAGAAAAAATTGCTGATAAGGTTGGAGTTAAGCTTGGTAAGTCTGATGTTAAACGTTTCAGTGATGGTGAAATTCAAATTAACATCGATGAGTCAGTTCGTGGTAAAGATGTTTACTTGGTACAGTCAACTTCAGCTCCAGTAAATGATAATTTAATGGAATTATTGATCATGATTGATGCTGTTAAACGTGCATCAGCTAGAAGTGTAAATTTAGTTATGCCTTACTACGGATATGCACGTCAAGATCGAAAGACTCGCGCACGTGAACCAATTACAGCTAAGTTAGTAGCTGATATGTTGCAAAAGGCTGGTGCTGATCGAGTTCTTTCGCTTGATTTGCATGCCCCACAGATCCAAGGATTCTTTGATATTCCAGTTGATAACTTGATGGGTGCACCTCTTCTTGCTGACTACTTCTTGAGTCATGAATTAGAAAAAGATGCTGTCGTAGTTTCACCTGACCATGGTGGTGTAACTAGAGCAAGAAAATTAGCAGAATTTCTTAAGACTCCAATTGCCATTGTGGACAAGCGTCGTCCAAAGGCAAATGTTGCTGAAGTTATGAATATTATTGGTGATGTAAAAGGCAAACGTGCAATCATTATTGATGATATGATTGATACAGCAGGTACCATTACCTTAGCTTCTCAAGCTTTAATGGATGCTGGTGCAACTGAAGTTTATGCATCTGCAACTCATGCTGTTTTATCTGGTCCAGCAATTGAACGTTTGAATAATTCTCCTATTAAGAAATTAATCTTAACTGACTCAATCAATCAACCTGAAGAAAAAGACTTGTCGAAGGCTGAAATTGTTTCTGTTGGGCCATTGATGGGTGAAGCAATTAAATTGATTCAAGAACATAAACCAGTTAGTCCACTGTTTAATACTCGTTTTCAATCACATAACTAAATGAATTATAAGGCGGTACCTATAGGTAGGTATCGCTTTTTTAGTACTTTAAAATAATAGTTTTAATTTTTAGGATCGCTAAGCGCTTACATTATTAGAATAATTAAGGTAATATTAAGTTATAAAGTTTTAAAAAAGGACTTAAAAGTATTATGACTACTTTATCTGATGTAGCGAAAAAAGCTAGCGTGTCTAAGATGACGGTATCGCGCGTCATTAACCATCCTCAACAGGTTACGCCTGAATTAAGAAAAATTGTCGAACAGGCAATGGAACAATTAAATTATCATCCGAATTCAGTTGCAAGTGCCCTAGCCCACCACCGTACAAATGTAGTTAAGCTAGTAATTCTGGAGGATATTGATACAACTGAACCCTATTACATGAATCTGCTTTTTGGAATTGCCAGTGGATTAGGTAAGAAGCACTATGCATTGCAGCTAGCAACCGATAGCGAGGTTAGCGGCGGCGATGGCTATATTATCACGGGTGGCAGAGCAAATGATGCAAAATGGTTAGACCAATTAAATAAACCTTTTGTGTTATTTGGTGAAAATCGTTATGGTTATGATTTTATTGATACTGATAATAAATTAGGCGAACAAATTGCCACACAATATGCTCTAGATAAAAACTATCAGTCAATTGTTTTCATTGGAATTGATGAAAAAGAGCCTTTTGAATATTCAAGAGAAGCTGGATATATTAACACCTTGCAGAAGCATAATATGATTCCTAAAATTTTTAGAATCCAAAATCATAGTAGTTTAGCTGAAAAGTTAATTATTAGTAATTGGAAAAAGTTTGCTCCTAACACTTGCTTTATTTGTGCAAGTGACCGAATTGCAGTTGGTGTTGTACGTGCTATTCAAAGAAAAAATGGAAATATTCCACGGGATTTTGGAATTATTGGCTTTGATGGAGTTTTCTTAGATCAGGTATCTAATCCTAAGCTAACGACTATTAAGCAAAATTTATTTAAGTTAGGTGAACTTTTAGCAGAAATGATTTTGCAAAAGATTCAACAAGGCGGAGCTCAGCAGGGCGAGGTTCTTATTGAACCTGAATTAATAAAAAGTGAATCTACTAGAAATTAAGAAGCTACTGGTGAGCTTCTTTTTTTGATACCGGTAACATTTAAATAACATTGTAAGCGCTTAAAATTATTGCTTAAAATAAGATTTATGGAGGAAGTTTATTATGAGACATTGGTATGACCGAGCAATTATTTATCAAATTTATCCTAAGTCCTTCCAGGATTCTAACGGTGATGGTATTGGCGACTTAAATGGTATTAGAAAAAGAATACCGTATTTGAAGGAACTAGGAGTTAATGCTGTCTGGCTGAATCCAGTCTTTGTTTCACCACAAGTTGATAATGGCTATGATGTATCAAACTATTTTGCCATTGACCCCAAAATGGGAACCATGGAAGATATGGATGACTTAATCAAAGAAATGCATGAAGCTGGAATTCATGTAATTATGGATTTTGTTTTAAACCATACTTCTGATCAACATCCGTGGTTTCAAGATGCAATTAAAAACCCTGATAGTATTTATCGAGACTACTATATTTTTGCTGGTAAAAATAATCAGAGACCAAATAATTGGGGAAGTTTTTTTGGAGGTAGTGTTTGGGAGAAAGATCCTGCTGGAACAGGGCAATTTTATTTTCATCTTTTTGATAAAAGAATGCCCGATTTGAACTGGAAAAATCCTGAAGTCAGACATGCAATGAGTGAAATTGCAAAATATTGGCTAGAAAAGGGAATTGACGGCTTGAGATTAGATGCCTTTATCCATATTGCTAAAGCAGATTTAAGGCAAAATTTCCCAGTTAATAGTGAAAATGAAGAACCCGTGATAGCTGAGCCATTTTTTGCAAACTTACCACAAGTACAAAAATGGATGCGACCTTTCTGTGAGGAAATAAAGCAAGATTATCCTGATGCACTATTGTTAGGAGAAGCAGCAAGCGCGAATGTTAATTTAGCAGTTGATTATACAAATAAAGATAATCACTTGATGGATAGTGTAATTACATTTAGATACTTTACAGAGGATCAAAGTCAGATTGATCCTAGTTTTTCAGCTCAATACCAGCCGAAATCATTAGATTTAGTAAAATTTAAGCAAAATCAGGCTGTTTGGCAACAAACTTTAAGTGGTGTTTCTAAGCCAACCTTGTACTGGAATAATCATGATATGGCTAGAATAGCGACTAGAATTGCTAAAAATGATATTCAAGCTCGGAGCTTAGCCATGCTCATGTATTTACAAAATGGGTTGCCGATTATTTATTATGGCGAAGAACTCGGAATGAAAAATTTGGAGTTTGAAGACGCAACACAATTTGAAGATGAGACAGTTAAAGAATTTATTGAAAGCGCCAAAAAAGCTGGAAAAACTAGTCAAGAAGCATTACTAATGGCAAGTAAAACCCATAAATTGCCAGCTAGAGGGCCAATGCCATGGAATAATGAAAAAAATAATGGCTTTAGTGATGGAAATCCTTGGCTTAAAGGAAAGAAAGTTGATTATGCTAATGCGGCTGATGAAATAGCAGATAACCATAGCATGTTTAATTTCTACAAAAAATTGATCGCCCTAAAGAAAGAAGCATTGTTTGAAGATGGTGGCTACTATTTATTACCAACGTCAAATGACAGCTATGTTTATGAGCGTAATTTAGAAGATCAAAAAGCATTAGTCGCTGTTTCTTTAAGTAAAGATCCTATTGAGCTTGACGTAGATCCTGAATTTAAGCAGGAAAAATTAGTAGCAGGCAACTATCAATTGAAAGATGGAAAATTAAAATTAGCTCCGTATGCGGGAGTAGTATTAGAAAAAGACTAAGGAGTAAAATATGCAACTAGCAGCTTTAAAACATAGAACTGAAAGTGAAGACTGTACAGTAATTGATCACTCACACGTAAAAATTAGACTTCATACTGCTAAAGACGATGTAAAAAAAGTCTTTGTTCACTATATTGATAACTATTTGCCACCCGTAGATGCGGCAACGCTCGAAATGAAAAAGGCAGGTAGCGGTCAAGTAAACGATTATTGGACAGCCACTTTAACAGCACCGTATCACCGAATCAAGTATACTTTTGAAGTTATTGGTAATGATGGTAGCCATATTATTTTTGGTGATCGTAGTATTGAAAAATTTAGTGATGAGAAATTAAGAGAAGATGGCTTATATTTTAAAGTGCCATATTTTCATGATATTGATCGTATTAAAACTCCTGCTTGGCTCAAAGATGTTGTCTGGTATCAAATCTTTCCAGAGCGCTTTGCTAATGGAGATAAAAGTAATGATCCAGTTAACGTTAAGCCCTGGAATCCAGAAGATCATCCCGGCAGAGAAGATTTTTACGGCGGAGACTTGCAAGGAGTATTGGATCATTTAGATGATTTACAAAGGTTAGGGATTACCGGCTTGTATTTCTGCCCTATTTTTAAAGCAAGCTCTAATCACAAATATGACACCATTGATTATTTACAAGTTGATCCAGCTTTTGGCGATAAAGATTTATTTGCAAAAGTAGTGAATGAAGCTCACAAGCGCGGGATGAAAGTAATGTTAGATGCAGTTTTCAACCATCTTGGTGACCAATCAATGCAGTGGCAAGACGTGGTTAAAAATGGAGCCAAATCCCGCTTTAAAGATTGGTTTCATATTAATTCTTATCCTGTTGAACCTTATCGTGATCCAAGTAAGGGAGAAAAGAATCCGCCTTATGAAACCTTTGCTTTTGAAAAGCATATGCCCAAATTAAATACTGCTAATCCAGAAGTACAGGATTTCTTATTGGAAATTGCAACTTATTGGGTAAAATATTTTGATATTGATGCTTGGCGCTTAGATGTAGCAAATGAAGTTGACCACCACTTTTGGAAGAGATTCCACGACGAATTAATTAAAATTAAGCCAGATTTCTATATTGTTGGAGAAATATGGCATTCAGCTCGTCCGTGGCTTCAAGGAGATCAATTTACAGGTGTAATGAACTATCCGTATACTTTGCAAATTGAGGATCATTTTTTTAAGCATAAGTTAGATGGCAAGGAACTTAGCGAACACTTAACTGATCAATTAATGATGTATCCAGATATTGTTAACCAAGCGATGATGAATATGCTTGATTCGCATGATACAGCTCGAATTTTGACTTTAGCAAACGGTAATCAAGATTTAGCTTTACAAGCTATAGCTTATGAGTTCGTTCAACCTGGGATACCATGTATTTATTATGGAACAGAAATGGGGATGAGCGGCGATAACGATCCTGATTGTCGTAAGCCAATGGATTGGGGTAAGTTAAATGGCCCAGTCTGGAAGAGGGTTTATGAATTGGTTAAATTCCGTTTAGACCATCAGGATACTTTAAATCAAGGCGATGTGAAGTTAACGGTAACAGAAAATGATCTACTAAAAGTTGAACGAACAGGAAAAGAAACAATAAATGCCTACTATAATACCAGTGATCATGATATCAAAATTGATAAAAAACCATCGCTTAGTCAAAATTATGAAGATGGTATTTTGGCGCCAGATGGCTTTTTGGTAGAAGTAAAAGCTTAAATTTATGATAAGAAAAAGCAGCGATAAGAAGCTGCTTTTTTTCTTATAATTTTTTGATACCGGTAACATGAAAATAATCATTGTGAAGCGCTTTCAATCAATGGATAATAGACTTGTAAACAAAAAACCTCACAGAAGTGATGGAGAATGATGATGAAGAGAATTTTTGAAGTTGATCCTTGGAAAGTAACAACGCATGAATTTTCTAAGGAAGATAAAAGATTACAAGAAAGTATTACCGCAATTGGTAATGATTATATGGGAATGAGAGGAAACTTTGAAGAAGGCTATTCTGGCGATACTCTTCAAGGTACCTATTTAGCAGGTGTTTGGTTCCCAGATAAAACTGTTGTTGGTTGGTGGAAGAATGGTTATCCAAAATACTTTGGTAAGACTCCTAATGCACCAAGCTTCATCGGAATTGGAATTACTGTTAATGGTGAAAAGCTTGATTTAGCAAAAGTTAAATTTAGTGATTTTGAGTTATCACTTGATATGCATCAAGGCCTTCTCTCAAGAAGTTTTATCTATGAAGGAAAAGATGTCAAAGTTAAGTTTGAATTTGAACGTTTTCTTCATATTATTCAAAAAGAAGCAGCTCTAATTAAAGTTAAAGCAACTGTACTTGAAGGACATGCAAAAATTGATTTTGATTCAACTTTAGATGGAACAGTTGTTAACGAAGATAGTAATTATGATGAACGTTTCTGGATCCCACTTGGTGAAGATAAGGATAGAAGAACTATCCAAGTAAAAACTAAGCCAAATCCATATGAAGTTCCCCAATTTACGGTTTTACTTAAGCAAGCATTACGTCATAACGGGAAAGCACTTCAAGGTGAAGTAACAACTGACGAAGCTAAGTTAAGTGAAAAGCTTTCGGTTGAATTAGATCAAGGTCAAAGTTATGAGCTTGAAAAAGACGTTATTGTTGTGACAAGTCGTGACATTGAAGAGAAAGATCAAGCTGATGTTGCTGAAGACTTCATGAAAAAGCTGCAAACTAAGAGCTTTGAAGAGAACTTAGCTGAGCATACAGCTACTTGGAAAAAGCGCTGGGAAACAAGTGATGTTGAAATTGATGGGGATGCAGCTGCTCAACAAGGTATCCGTTTCAATATTCTTCAATTGTTTATGACTTACTATGGTGAAGATGAAAGATTAAATGTCGGTCCCAAAGGATTTACCGGTGAAAAATATGGCGGTGCTACTTATTGGGACACAGAAGCATTTATTGTTCCAATGTACTTAGCTATTACTAAGCCAAGTGTTACTAAAGCATTGCTTCAATATCGTCATAATCAATTACCAGGCGCTTATCACAATGCTAAAGAACAAGGCCTCCCAGGTGCGTTATTCCCAATGGTTACTTTTAATGGTATTGAATGCCACAACGAATGGGAAATTACTTTTGAAGAAATCCACCGAAATGCTGATATTCCACATGCAATTGCAATGTACACCGAATATACTGGCGACGATAGCTATGTTAAAAACGAAGGCATGGATGTCTTAGTTGGAACTGCAAGATTCTGGGCAGCTAGAGTTCATTGGTCTAAATGGCGTAATAAATATGTAATGCATGGTGTTACTGGACCAAATGAGTACGAAAATAATGTTAACAATAACTGGTTCACTAGTACTATGGCAAGATGGCTTTTGAAATATACTTTAGAGCGTTTGCCGCTTGCAACTAAAGAAGCTCAAGAAAGAGTCCATGTCACTGAGGAAGAAAAAGAAAAGTGGCAAGACATTGTTGATAAGATTTATCTTCCAGAAGATAAAGATTTGGGTATTTTCTTACAACAAGATGACTTCCTTGATAAAGAAATTCGCCCAGTAAGCGAAATTGAAGATCAAAGACCAATTAATCAGCACTGGTCATGGGATAAGATTTTAAGATCGCCATTTATCAAGCAAGCAGATGTATTACAAGGAATCTACTTCTTCCCAGAAAATTACACTAAAGAACAAAAGGAGAAGAACTTTGATTTTTATGAACCACTAACTGTTCATGAAAGTTCATTATCTCCTTCAATTCACTCAGTTTTGGCAGCTGAACTAGGGAAGAAAGATAAGGCTGTTGAGCTTTATGAAAGAACTGCAAGGCTTGACTTAGATAATTACAACAACGATACGGTTGACGGTTTGCACATTACTTCAATGAGTGGTTCATGGCTAGCAATCGTGCAAGGTTTCGCAGGCATGCGTTATGATCACGATCAATTAAAATTTAAGCTATTTATCCCAGATAATTGGAATCATTACAGCTTCAAGATTAATTATCGCGGTCGCTTGATTGAAGTTTATGTCGATCATCAAGAAACTAAGATTTCACTACTCAAAGGTGAAGATCTCGAGATTTTAGTTAATGATCAAAAAGTTATGCTAAAAGAAGGTGAAACTGAATGCTTAAAGGCTTAATTTTTGACTTAGATGGAGTTTTAACTAACTCAGCTGTTTACCACTTGACTGCTTGGAATAATTTGGCTAAAGAATTAGGAATTAACCTAACAGACGAACAGCTTGATAGTTTAAGAGGTATTTCAAGAATGGATTCATTAAATTTGATCTTGAAATACGGTGGTCAAGAAAATAAATATTCTGAAGCAGAAAAAGAAAAATTTGCTGAAGAAAAGAATACTAAGTTTGTTGAACAAGTTGAAAAGATGACGCCAGCAGATATTTTACCGGGCATTCCTGAATTACTTAGTGATGCAAAGAAGCAAAATTTAAAGATGGTTATTGCTTCTGCCTCAAAAAACGCACCTAAGATCTTAACTAAATTAGGAATTATGGATGAGTTTGATGGCATTGTTGATCCAGCTACTCTTCATCGAGGAAAACCAGATCCAGAAATTTATGAAAAAGCACAAAAATTACTGGGTTTAAATGCAAATGAAGTTATTAGCTTTGAAGATGCTCAAGCTGGTGTTCAATCAATTAAGAGTGCTGGACAATTTGCAGTAGGGATTGGAGATAAAGAAGTCTTAAAAGAGGCTGATTATATTGTCCCAACTACTAAAGAATTAAAACTTTCAGAAATTGAATCAGTTTTTAATAAAAAATAAGAGGGAAGTAGGGAAAGAGAATGGTTGAAGTAGATTTAAACCATATCTATAAAAAGTACGAAGGAAATGATAAATATTCAGTTAATGACTTTGATTTACACATCAAAGACAAGGAATTTATCGTTTTTGTTGGGCCATCTGGTTGTGGTAAGTCAACTACTTTAAGAATGGTTGCTGGTCTGGAAGATATTTCTAAGGGTACTTTAGAAATTGACCATAAAGTAATGAACGATGTTGCTCCTAAAGATAGAAACATCGCCATGGTATTCCAGAACTATGCTTTATACCCTCACATGTCAATTTACGACAACATGGCTTTTGGATTGAAACTTCGGCACTACAAGAAAGATGAAATCGATAAACGGGTTAAACATGCTGCTGAAATTTTAGGCTTGTCTGAATACCTTGATAAAAAGCCATCAGAACTATCTGGTGGTCAAAGACAGCGTGTTGCCTTAGGGCGTGCAATTGTTCGAGATGCACCAATCTTCTTGATGGACGAACCTTTATCAAACCTAGATGCAAAATTACGTGTCACAATGCGTGCTGAAATTGCTAAATTACACCAAAACTTAGGAACTACTACTATCTATGTTACTCACGATCAAACTGAAGCCATGACTTTAGCTGACCGAGTAGTTGTTATGTCAGTTGGTCAAGTTCAGCAGATCGGAACGCCACTTGAAGTTTATAACAAGCCTGTAAATATGTTTGTTGCTGGTTTTATTGGTTCTCCGCAAATGAACTTCTTCAATGTTCACTTTAAAGGTAATCGAATTAGTGATGGCAAAGGATTAAATATCGAAATTCCTGAGGGTAAGGCTAAGATGCTTAAAGATAAGGGATATGAAGATAAAGACTTAGTCTTTGGTATTCGTCCAGAAGACATTCACTCAGAAGAAGCCTTCCTTGAAACTTGGCCAAATCAAACTGTTAAATCTACAGTTGTCGTTTCTGAGTTGCTGGGATCAACGATTCAACTTTATCAAAAAGTAGACGGCACAGAATTTGTAGCTATCGTAAATGCCCGTGATTACCATACTCCAGGCGATAAGGTAGAAATGGGATTTGACGTTAACAAAGCTCACTTCTTTGATAAAGATACAACGAATGCAATTCGTTAACTTGCAGAAGAGGACGCTTCTGCAAATATTAATTAAGCTTACAACGAGTGTGAAACTTGGTTCACGGTTGTAATAATGTGTTTAGCCTTTTATGGCTAGGAGGAAATATCATGAAGTTATGGAAAAAATTGGCTTTAGGTAGTGTCGTAGCTTTATCAGCTATTTCATTAACTGCCTGTGGTAAGAGTTCTAATTCAAACGAATCAAAGAGCTCAGATAAACAACTAACCCTTTGGGTAGATACAGCTCGTGTTAGTTGGTACAAGGGTGTTGTAAAAGACTTTGAAAAAGAACACCCTAACATTAAAGTTAAGGTTACCCAAAACCCTAATGGTTCTGCTAATGCTAAGACTGACGTTGGTAAGGACCCTTCAAAGGCCGCAGATGTTTTTGGTGTTCCAAACGACCAATTAGGTCAAATGGCAGATTCAGGTTATATTAACCCACTTTCACCATCTGATACTAAGGAAATTAAGAAGAACTCAGTTCCAGAAGCATATAAGGGTGCTGAATGGAAAGGTAAGCTTTACGCATATCCATATGCAGAACAAGCTCAAACCGTTTACTACGACAAGTCTAAGCTTTCTCCAGAAGATGTTAAATCTTGGAAGACCATGACTTCTAAAGGTGTAGTTGCAACCGACTTTACTAATGCTTACGTAATGTGGCCAGTAATGTTCTCAGCAGGCACTAAGCTATTTGGTGATAGCGGAGAAGAAGTAAAAGGTTCCACATTTGACTCACAAAATGGTGTCAACGCAATGAAATGGTATGCAGAACAAAAGAACAACAAGGGTGTTATGCAAACCTCTAACGCACTTAACCAATTAAAGAAGGGTCACGCTCAAGCTATCTTAGATGGTCCATGGAATGCAGCAAACATTAAGAAGATCTTAGGTAAGAACTTAGGTGTTGCTCCATATCCAACTATTGAACTTGGTGGCAAGACTGCTCAAATGGAAGCTTTCTTAGGTATTGAATGTTTCGCAGTTAACTCTCATACTTCTAACGCTAAGAATGCTGCAATTTTGGCTAAATACTTATCAAACAAGGAAAACCAATTAATTGTTCACAAGAATGCTGGTGAAATTCCTGTAAACAAGGCAGCTCAAAATACTGCAGAAGTTAAGAATGACCCAGTAGCTAAGGCTGTAATTCAAATGGCACAACCAGGTTACTCAGTTCTTCAACCAAAATTGCCACAAATGTCAATCTTCTGGAACGACTCAGCTCCATTAATTAGTGGTGCATACGACGGCAAGATTAAGCCATCACAATACAAGACTAAGCTTGCTAAATTACAAAAGAGTATTTCTAAGAAAGAATAATCTTGAAAAATCACATAAGCAAAGGTTTGATTAATTATGTTTAAGAAAAAACATGCTACGCCTGCGGTTACCTTAAAGGAAACGTGGAAAGATGGAGATACCGTAACCAAATTAACATTCTTCATCATGGGTTTAAATGCTATTAAGCATCGGCAATGGCTAAAAGGATTTTCGCTTTTATTTTCCGAAATTATATTTTTAATTTGGTTCTTTTTAAGTGGAATTCATTCAATTGCTGGCTTGAGTAATTTAGGTGCAATAAAAACCAAACGAGTTGTGTTTGATAAAGCACAGGGAGTATATGTTACTCAACAACCAGATAATTCAGTTTTGATCTTATTATTTGGTATTTTAGCTTTATTCATCGTTGCTGGAATTATTTACTTATATATCATTAATCTGAAATCTAATAAGCATACTTTCTTATTAGAAAAGAGACATGAACATATTCCAACTAACCGTGAAGAGATTGCATCTTTGTTTGACCAAAGATTACATGCAACCTTGATGACAATTCCAATCGTTTTAATTATCTTGTTTACTGTTTTGCCAACTGTCTTCATGATTTCGATGGCCTTCACTAACTATGATCGTCAACACTCAATCGGATTTTCATGGACTGGTTTTCAAGCATTTGGAAACGTGTTAGGAGGAGACTTAGCTGGTACTTTCTTCCCAGTTCTAGGTTGGACTTTGATTTGGGCAGTGGCAGCTACTGCTACTACTTTCTTCTTTGGAGTCTTGCTTGCACTTTTGATTGAATCAAAGGGAATCAAGCACAAGAACTTATGGAGAACAATCTTTGTAATTGTTTATGCTGTACCACAATTCGTTTCTCTATTAATGATGGCACAATTCCTAGATTATCAAGGACCATTAAATACATTGCTTATGAACTGGGGCTGGATTAGCCACCCAATTCACTTCATTGATAATCAGGCTAGTCCACTTGTCGCAAGAATTACAGTTATTGTGGTTAACATGTGGATTGGTATCCCAGTTTCAATGTTAACTTCAACTGCTATTATTCAAAACTTACCTCAAGACCAAATTGAAGCTGCACGTATTGATGGTGCAAGCCCAGTACAAATTTTTAATCACATTACATTCCCACAAATTCTCTTTGTAATGTCTCCAGCTTTGATTCAGCAATTTATTGGTAACATCAACAACTTCAATGTTATCTACTTACTGACTGGTGGTGCGCCAATGAACAATAACTACAACGGCGCTGGTTCGACTGACTTGCTAGTAACTTGGCTATATAACTTAACATTTGGTCAAGAGCAACGCTACAATGCGTCAGCTGTCTTAGGTATCTTGATCTTTATCATTAGTGCCACATTTTCACTAATTGCATATCGTCATACTAATGCGTACAAGGAGGGCTAAAAATGAAGTCTTATCATAATCAAAGAAAGATTGCTTTAATCTTTAGATATGTTCTATTAGCCATCTTGGCCGTTTTATGGATATTCCCAATTATTTGGATTATTTTAGCTAGTTTTTCATACAACAACACAGGATTCATATCTACTATTTGGCCAGATAAGTTTACTTGGCAAAACTATATTGGTATTTTTACTAACTCACAGTATCCATTTGTTAACTGGGTATTAAATACATTGTTTGTCGCTGTTATCTCAGCAACATTATCAACTTTTGTTACAATTGCGGTTGCTTATGTATTATCAAGATTACGTTTCCGCTTCCGTAAACCCTTCTTACAAATTGCCTTAGTTTTAGGGATGTTCCCAGGTTTCATGTCAATGATTGCTTTGTACTACATCTTAAAGGCTTTGAACATGTTAAACCTTGGTGGCTTGATCTTAGTTTACGTTGGTGGTGCAGGATTAGGTTTCTACATTGCTAAAGGATTCTTTGACACAATGCCACGTGCAATTGATGAAGCTGCTGAAATTGATGGTGCGACTAAGTGGCAAGTATTTATTCATATTGGATTGCCGCTTTCAAAACCAATGATTGTTTATACTGCACTTACTTCATTCATGGCTCCATGGGTAGACTTCATTTTCTCAGGTATTATCCTCTCTACTTCTGGAAATCCGAAGACCTACACGGTTGCCTATGGTTTGTACAACATGGTCCACTCTTCAAAGGGTATGATGGCTCAATTCTTTACTCAATTCATTGCTGGTTGTGTGGTTATCGCTATTCCAATTACAATTTTGTTCATTGTAATGCAGAAGTTCTACGTTAACGGAATTACAGCAGGTGCTGATAAGGGTTAATCAAATTAAAGTTTATGTGAAAAAAGTGTTCTGCGTTTGCAGGACACTTTTTATTTAAAGGAGAAAATTTATGACACCATGGTGGAAAAAAGCAGTTATTTACCAAATTTATCCTAAGTCATTTCAAGATAGTAATGGAGACGGAATTGGGGATATTCCTGGGATTATCTCAAGACTTGAATATTTAGAAAAATTAGGAATTGATGCAATTTGGTTGTCGCCCGTTTATTTATCTCCTGGGATCGATAATGGGTATGATATTTCTGATTATCAAAAAATTGACCCACAATACGGGACAATGAAAGATATGGATAATCTAATTAAAGAGGCTAAAAAACATCATATACGGATCGTTATGGACCTTGTCGTAAACCATACTTCTGATCAACATCCTTGGTTTGTTGAAGCAAAAAAGAGCCAAGACAATCCATATCGTGATTTTTATATTTGGCGTGATCCAGTAGATGGACATGAACCAAATGATTTAAAGTCTGCTTTTTCAGGCTCAGCTTGGAAATTTGACGAAAAAACAGGACAATACTATTTGCACTTTTTTGCGGATCAACAGCCAGACTTGAATTGGAAGAATCCAGAACTAAGAAATAAAGTTTATGACATGATGAATTACTGGATTGATAAGGGGATTAGTGGCTTTAGAATGGATGTAATCGAGTTGATTGGTAAGGATCCCGATCAAAAAATCCGTGAAAATGGTCCCATGCTTCACCCTTATTTAAAAGAAATGAATGAACATACCTTTGCTAATAAAGATATGATGACTGTAGGTGAGACTTGGAATGCAACGCCTAAAATTGCAGAAGAATATTCTGATCCAGCGCGTCATGAATTGTCGATGGTCTTTCAATTTGAAAACCAAGCTTTAGATCAAGAACCAGGAAAAGAAAAGTGGGATGTAAGGCCGCTTGATTTAGGAGAATTGAAAAAGGTCTTAATTAAGTGGCAAACAGAGATTGATTTTAACCATGCCTGGAATAGCCTTTTCTGGGAAAACCATGATATCCCACGTGTTATTTCACGTTGGGGAAACGATCAAGAGTACCGCGTTCAATGCGCTAAAATGTTTGCGATAATTTTGCACTTAATGCGTGGAACTCCTTATATTTATAATGGTGAAGAAATTGGGATGACTAACTGTCCTGTTAAGTCTATTGATGAGGTCGAAGATATTGAAAGTATCAATATGTATCATGAAAGGCTAGAGCAGGGGTATAAGAGAGCTGATCTGATTAATTCAATTAACGTTAAAGGCCGCGATAATGCAAGACGACCAATGCAGTGGTCTAATGAAGAGAATGCTGGATTTACTAGTGGAAACCCCTGGTTGAAAGTAAATCCAAATTATCAAAAGATTAATGTTAAAGCTGCTTTAGCAGATCTAGATTCTATTTTCTATACTTATCAAAAACTGATTAAGCTTAGACATGAAAATCCTGTTGTAGTTGATGGAGATTTTGAATTAGTTGAAAATACTGGTGATAGTGTTTTAGCATTTTGGCGTAAACTAGGAAGTGAAAAGTGGCTTATTGTTGCTAATCTATCTGGTGATAGACAAAGGTTTAACTTAGATAATGATTTCAAAGAAGTTTTGATTAGTAATTATGAAAAGCAAGATAGTTTAAAGAATATTATTCTAAAGCCATATGAAGCTTTTGCAGTTAAGGCATAAAGAAAAAGTACATTGATTTCTGCAATCAATGTACTTTATTTCATAGTTATTTCTTTTTATTTGGACGTCTTAAGTAACGCAATGTGTTGTTTCTAATATATTTCTGAAATTCTTGATAAATTGGATCAAAAATTTGTGGCTCATCAGTTTCTTTAACCATTACTTTAGGAAAGAAGAAACGTTCATCTCCCTGAAGCGTACCATTTAAAGATTTAACGAGGGGACTTAACTCGGATAGTTCGACTAAGCTACCATCAGCTTGCATGATTTCAATCGGACTGTGGGCATTTTTACCAATAGGCTTATAAGCATCATATGGCTCATCAAATGCCGAATTAGTGGCAGTGTAGTAGTTAGGATCAAAACCTGCTTGTTTAATTAAATTCTTTAATTTTGGTAGTAAACTCTTAGTATCTTCATTAATCTTGACACTTTCAAGGGGATGACGATATAAGTAACGACTTGAAAGGTCTGATAGAATTTGATCGCCTGAATTAGTCCATAATAAGAAATTAGTTTCCATTACGCCGTCGTCTAAATTAAGATAATCTTCAAGTGTCCAATTTCCTTTTAGAAAGGCCTCTAGTTGTGGAGTAACTTGGAGCTTACCTGCTTCATATATAATCTGCGCTCTTTCAAGTAAGTGATGCAGGATGACTTCCATTGAACGATTTACGCGGTGAAAATAAACTTGTTGATACATCTGGTAGCGGCTAATAATATAGTCTTCAACAGCGTGGATGCCCTTATCAGTAAAGCAAATTCCATCACGGTACGGACGAATCACTTCTAAGATTCTGGTTAAATCAAAACTACCATAAGTTACCCCAGTAAAGTAAGCATCACGAAGTAAGTAATCCATTCTGTCAGCATCTGCTTGACTAGAAATTAATTTTACAACTTGTGGGTTAGAGTAAGTCTTAGCAATTACGCTAGCTACTAATTCTGGAAAATTGGGACTAACTTGTCTTAAAGCTTGGTTTACTTCAGTACTTTTATCGGTAATAATTTGTTGACCCATTTTTTCATGGTTAGTACCAAAGAGATGCTCAAAGGTATGAGAGTATGGACCATGACCAATATCATGAAGCAAGGCAGCACATTCTGCTAAAAGACGTTCGTTAGGATCCCATAATCCATCGCCGGGTTCTTTACTAGTATATTTTTCTTCAAAAATATCGCAGATTCGGCGTGTTAATTCATAAACACCCAAGTTATGTTCAAAGCGGGTATGTGTTGCTCCTTGAAAAACATAGGAAGCAGGTCCTAACTGTTTAATACGGCGCAAGCGTTGAAATTCTTTTGAATTAATAATATCTAGAATGACTTTATCTTTAACATGAATATAATTGTGGACTGGATCACGCAATACTTTTTCATGATCTAGCTTTTTACTTTGAAATTTTTCCATTTTTCTTATACTATTTTCTCGGATAATAAAATAATCGGTTAACTCTTAATTAACTTGATTATAACAATAATGCTACTGTAAGGCTATCTTAGCACGGATGAAGGTGAAAATAATGAACAAAGAAGTTGAGATAAAGATTACCAGTGAAATTCATCAAGAAGATGATTCAGCAGTTTTTGAAAGAGAAGGCTTGGGAAGCCTCGAAAAAATTGGTAATAATTGGCGATTAAAGTATAACGAAAAAAATAAGGCAGGCGACGTTGAGGTTAAACTATTAATTAAGCCCAATGAATTAGTAATGCAACGAGGAGATATTAAAGGCGATCATACATTAATGAAATTTGAACCAGGAGAGAAACAAGAATGCAAAGTTATGGCTGCTGGTAAGCAAATGGATTTAGTATCTTTGACCAATAAATTAGATTTTTCAAAAATTTCTCCCGGAAAGATGCAACTTAAAGTTGAATATGATCTCTTTTCTGGTCTATACTTAGTAGGTAACTATGCAATAAAGATTGAAGTAACAGATCTTTAGCAAATTTAGATAAATTGATTACGTGAAAGGACGTGCCACTGTGGGGTTAGATGATTTTAAAGGCCAAAATAAAGACGAATTGTCAATGATCGAAGTTGCTCGTGCAATTTTACAAGATAGCGGCAAGCGAATGGCCTTTGCTGATATCGTTAACGCCGTCCAGAACTTTCTGGGTAAGAGTGACGAAGAAATTCGTGAGCGTTTGCCACAATTTTACACTGATATGAACACTGATGGTGAATTCATTTCAATGGGTGATAATGTTTGGGCATTGCGTTCTTGGTTCCCATATGAATCTGTTGATGAAGAAGTAAACCATCCAGAAGATGAAGATGATGTGCCACGTAAGAAGCACCACAAGAAGGTTAACGCCTTTATTGGTGATTCTGACGATGACGACATTATTGACTACGATTCAGATGATCCAGAAGATGAAGATTTGGACGTTGATGACGACGACAATAATGAAGATGATTACTCAGATGATGATCTTGACGATGCTGACGACAATGAATTAGATGATGGTATCGAAGGACAATTATCAGAACTTCACCAAGATGATCTTGATGATGATGACGATTAAAGTACTTGACGGGAAGAGAATTTCCCTTTAGTATTTTGTATGGGCACTCTATGTGCATTTAAGCTCCCATGAACTTGGGAGCTTTTTTTGATTTTAACGAAGAATAAAAGAAAAGAGAGGAAGCACGGCATGACAAAGTATATTTTTGTAACTGGTGGGGTTGTTTCATCATTAGGTAAAGGTATTTCAGCCTCAAGTTTAGGACGTTTACTTAAGAATCGTGGCTTAAAGGTTACCATGCAAAAGTTCGATCCTTACATTAACATTGACCCAGGTACAATGAATCCATATCAACACGGTGAAGTTTATGTTACTGATGATGGTACGGAAGCTGACCTTGATTTAGGTCACTACGAAAGAATTGTTGATGTTAGAACAAGTAAATATTCTAACGTGACTACAGGTAAGATTTACCAAGAAGTACTTGATAAAGAACGTCGCGGTGACTATCATGGTGCAACTGTTCAAGTGATTCCACATATCACTGATATGATTAAGAAAAAGATCATGCGTGCTGCCTTGACGACTGATTCAGATGTAATTATTTCTGAAATTGGTGGTACAGTAGGTGATATTGAATCAACTCCATTTATGGAAGCAATTCGTCAAATGCGTCGTGAAGTTGGTGAAGAAAATGTAATGTACATCCACTGTACTTTAGTACCTTATCTTCATGCAGCTCATGAAATGAAGACTAAGCCAACGCAACATTCAGTTGCTGAACTTAGAAGCATTGGTATTCAACCTAATATGCTTGTTTTAAGAGCAGAAAAACCAGTACCTCAAGATTTAAAGAATAAGATTTCAACTTTTACTGATGTTCCAGTAGATCGAATTATTGAGTCTATTGATGCTCCTTCACTTTTTGATTTACCACTTGCCTTTCAAGCACAAGGGATGGACCAAAAGGTCTGTGATTTCTTACACTTAGAAAGTCCAAAGCCAGAAGCAGATATGGAAGCTTGGAAGAAGCTTGATGAGCGTGCAAAGAATTTGAAGCACGAAACTACTATTACTTTAGTAGGTAAGTATGTAGAGCTTGAAGATGCATACATTTCAGTTACTGATGCATTACAACACGCAGGCTACTTATACGATACCAAGATTAAAGTTAATAAAGTTCAAGCAGAAGATATCACTGAAGATAATATTGCTGAAATCATGAAAGGCTCGGACGGCTTAATTGTACCTGGTGGTTTTGGTACACGTGGTCTTGAAGGAATGATTACTTCAATTAAGTACGCTCGTGAACATGACATTCCTTTCTTAGGTATTTGTTTAGGTATGCAAATGGCAAGTGTCGAATTTGCTAGAGATGTACTTGGATTAAAAGATGCAAATAGTGCAGAAGCTGATCCAGAAACTAAGAATAATATCATTGATATCATGGCTGACAAGCGTGACGAAGAAAATATCGGTGGTACTCTTCGTTTAGGTTTATACCCAGCAACCTTAAAGAAGGGTACTAAGACTCGTGCAGCTTACGATGATCAAGATGTTATTCAAGAGAGACACCGTCACCGTTACGAATTTAACAATGATTATCGTGAAGCCTTTGAAAAGGCTGGCATGGTCTTCTCCGGCGTTTCTCCAGATAACCACTTAGTAGAAATTATTGAAATTCCAGATAAGAAGTTCTTCATTGCAGCTCAATATCATCCAGAATTTTTAAGTCGTCCGCAAAGACCAGAAGGTTTATTCAAGGCCTTTATTGGTGCAGCTAGTGGTCTTCCAGCACAACATTTTAATTAGGCTTTTCAAAAATTAAATTTCGGTAACAAGAGGGCCATAATATACGGGTTCTCTTGTTTTTTTTGCGTTTTTCATTTAATATATTTTGTGATACATTTGGGTATTACAAATAGAGAAAAGGATTGTTTCCCCAATGAAACAGATGATTATTCATGGTGGAAAGCCCCTGAAGGGCGACGTATGGATTGGCGGTGCTAAGAATTCTACTGTAGCACTGATTCCAGCGTCAATACTTTCGCGGACTCCTGTTACCCTAGAAGGGGTTCCGCGGATTGCTGATGTAGATAATTTGATGGATCTGCTTAGTGAAATGGATGTGAAGTGTGATTTTCATGAGACGACTTTACGGATAAATCCTGATGACATTAAGCGTAGTCCCCTTCCAGCAGGTAAAATTAAGAGTTTAAGAGCTTCTTACTACTTTATGGGTGCATTATTAGGGCGTTTTGGTAAAGCTGTGGTGGGCTTTCCAGGCGGTGATGATATTGGCCCTCGTCCTATTGATCAACACATTAAGGGTTTTGAGGCATTAGGCGCAACTGTTGAAAATGAGAACGATCAGATTATTATCACAGCGCCTAAGACTGGGCTTCGTGGTGCAAAAATTCATTTAAAGATGCCGTCTGTCGGCGCAACAATGAATATAATTATGGCTAGTGTGATGGCTAAAGGACAAACTATTATTGAAAATGCGGCTAAAGAACCAGAAATTATTGATTTAGCGACATTTTTAAATAATATGGGAGCCGTTATTCGTGGTGCTGGTACTGATGTAATTAGAATTGAAGGAGTAGAAGAGTTGAAGGCTCAAACTCCGCATACAATTATCCCTGATCGAATTGAAGCTGGAACTTATGTGGCTTTAGCTGCATGCATTGGTGACGGAATTAGAATTCATAATATTATTGAAGAACACCTTGATTCATACTTAGCGAAAGTAGAAGAAATGGGTGTAGTAATTGATGCTGATGAAGATTCACTTTATGTGTATCCAGCAGGTGACTTAAAGATGGTTCAAGTTAAAACTGACGTCTATCCAGGCTTTGCAACTGACTTGCAGCAACCAATTACCCCACTTCTTTTAACAGCTAAGACTGGTGAAGGTGTAGTAATTGATCGGATCTATCCTAAGCGAGTAGGGCATATTCCTGAACTTCAGAAAATGGGTGCGAATATCCAGGTAGAAGATAATATTATCTTAGTTCATCCAACTCATCATTTGCATGGTGCACATGTCAGCGCCGGTGAAATTAGAGCAGGGGCATGCTTGATGCTGGCTGGTTTAATGGCTGATGGTGAGACTATTATTTCAAACGCAGGTAATATTTTGCGTGGTTATGATAGAATTGAGCAAAAGTTGCGTCAATTAGGTGCAGAAGTATCTGTAATTGATGTTTAAGATTTTTGAATAAAGTAAAAAGGACTTGGAAAAAACTCCAAGTCCTTTTTATGTGGTTTTAAGAATAATTTTTAATTAGTGTTGTACCTCAATTTTTTCTGGTGCAGCAGGGATATGCTGCTCTTCTAACCCAGATTTTCCTTTAAAGAGGAGATTGAGGATAGTAGCACTTAAGCTAGCTACAACAATACCATTTCCAAGGAATAACTGAATAGTTTCAGGTAGAGATTGGAAAACTTGCGGATAAACAGTAACACCTAATCCTAAACCAATTGAAATGGCTACGATTAAGATGTTGCGAGTATCGTCGAAATCAACTCGCTTGAGCATCCGCATTCCTTGGACGGCGATCATAGTGAACATTACTAGCATTGCACCGCCCAAGACAGAATCAGGAATGATAGTTACTAACGCACCAAATTTTGGTAATAAGCCCATTAACATTAAAAATCCAGATGCCCAGTAAATTGGTCGTTTAGTGGTGATGCCTGACAATTCAAGTAAACCAACATTTTGTGAAAAAGTAGTGTATGGGAAAGTGTTGAAGACACCACCAAGAATTTGAGCTAATCCTTCAGCACGGTAGCCCTTCTTGAGATCATCACTTGAAATATCTTTATGTAGCAAGTCACCAATGGCAAAGAAAACACCAGTTGATTCAACCATTGAAACTAGTGCAATGATAATCATGGTTAAGCTAGATGACCACTCAAATTGCGGCATCCCAAAATAAAATGGTTGTGGCAGGTGGAACCAAGAAGCTTGTGCGACTGGGGTTAGTGATACCATTCCTAGCGTGCTTGCAATTAGTGTCCCAGCAATTAAGCCAACTAAAACGGCAATTGATTTAATAAAGCCCCTACCCCAAACCTGTAATGCTAGGATAATTGCGACAGTTATAAAACCAGTTAAGAGATTTTTAGGATCACCAAAGTTCTTAGCAGCAGAATTTCCACCACCAAGATTTTGAATAGAAACTGGAATTAAAGAAAGTCCGATAACTGTGATTAAACTTCCTGTTACAACTGGCGGAAAGAGTTTTTTGATTTTTGAAAAATACCCTGCTACGAGGAAGACGAAGATACCTGCGACAATAATAGCGCCATACATCGTTCCGATAGTGAATTTTTTACCAATCATTTGAAGTGGAGCGACTGCTTGAATTGCACATCCTAAAACAACTGGCAAACCAATTCCGAAGTAACGATTACGTAAGAGTTGAAGTGCAGTGGCTAAACCACACATAAAAATATCAATTGAAACTAGGTAAGTCATTTGTGTGGAGTTAAATTTTAAGGCTGTACCAATTAAGAGCGGAACAGCGATAGCTCCAGAGTACATTGCTAATAAATGTTGCAATCCTAATAAAGCTGCTTTTTTGTGGTTAACTTGCATATGCTTCATTTATTTTTCTCCTACAAAATGTACTTGATTATTTTCAAAATTAGAAATTCTAGCTAAGGCTTCAAGACGATAGCCATGTTCCTTAACCCAGTCGCTGCCACCTTGGAACTCTTTAGCTACCACTACGCCGACACCTGCTACAGCTGCATTTGCTTGTTTGGCGATATTAAGCATTCCCTTAACGGCTTCACCATGTGCTAAGAAATCATCAATAATTAATAAATGATCGTCACTGCTTAAAAATTTCTTTTCTACGCAAATTTTATTATTAACCTTTTTTGTATAGGAAAATACATCGGCCCAGTAAACAGCGTCGTTGAGAGTGGATGGCTTTTTCTTTCTTGCGAAAACCATTGGAACGCCTAGTTGATAAGCTGCCATAATACCAGGTGCAATTCCTGAAGCTTCACAGGTAAGAACTTTAGTGATCTTTTCATTTTCAAATAAACGTTTGAATTCTTCCCCTACTTGCATCATAAGTTCCGGATCGACTTGATGATTAAGAAAAGAATTAATCTTTAAGACGTCACCATCTAATACTTCTCCATCTTTGCGAATCCGTTCCTCAAGTAATTTCAATTTGTTCCTCCTGCATAAAAAAGACTCCTTCTACCCGTGAATTAGGGTAAAAGAAGTCTATTGTAGTGCTACTTATGACATCGATTACCTATAGTCCAGAATTAATTGGTTCCGGGTAGAAACTGTCGACCTTATTACGACGATATATAGATATTTTGATATCTAGAGTGTAGCAGAATCATTTTCCGAACACAAGGGCCTTTTTAGGGATGGATCATTCTGAAATTGCTTTTTTCTTTTTTAGCGACATGACCGTTTCAAAGATTCCGTACGCAATTCCAGCTAGCGGCCAAATAATCCAGCTCTGGCTCCAATTGTTACTCATAAAACTATAAGCAAGATAGATAAAAGAAATTACCATCCAGTAAATGGTTGCGTATTTTTCAATCAACTTTTTACCAGCTTTTTTCTCACTTGTGTAGTCATCAAGTTGTAGGATAATATTGAAACTATCATGAATGATATTAGTTTTAACTAAGAAAAAGACGCCAATGCCAACGAGTAAAAGCGTAACTGAAGAAAGGCCAGTCATTAAGTCATCAAGTCTACTGCTAGCAAGTGCATCTACAAATAAGGCGCCACTCATTAACGGAATAGCAGACAAAATGCAAAAAGTAATGCCAATAATTTTAAAAATCATATGTTGGTTTTCATAGACTTTATTTTCTTTGATAATTTTTTCTCTTAATTTGTTTGAAAGATTGCAGTCTTCATATTCGTAATTTTCATGAACTTTAAGCCATCGGTTTCCAGCTATGAATAACGCAACTGCTGCGGCGATAAAAGCTAGTAAAACAATTACTCCAATTCCAGTTGCAAAATTGATTGACCAGGTTAAGATGTCTAATCTAGTAAAACTAATTAGAAGTAATAAGACAATTGGTGAGAAAATACATAGCATCACGCCACTAGCAATTAATGTTGAACTACGTCTTCTGGCAGATAAGAAATCTTGGGTAGCAGAATAAGATATATAATTTTCGTTAGACATGATAATCACCTCTTTAATATATAAATAGAAGTTTGTATAGACTATCTATATTTTATCGATCAAGAAATGAATACGCTATTTTAATGCTTAGGGATAGAAAGATAAAAGAAATGATTGACCAATTGAATTTTTCTTAGTAAAGTTTCTAGTAAATAGGGATGAATTATTTTAGAAGGAGAAAATTGTGGCTAAGACTAATCTAAATGACTTTGACAAGATTATCGTGCTTGATTTTGGTAGTCAATATAACCAACTGATTACCCGTCGAATTCGTGATTTTGGTATTTATTCAGAACTTTTGCCTCATGACTTGAGCATTGAAAAAATTAAGAAAATGGCACCTAAAGGAATTATCTTTTCAGGTGGTCCTAACAGTGTTTATGATGAAGGCGCATTAAAGGTTGATCCTGAAATCTTTAAGCTAGGTATTCCAATTTTAGGTATTTGCTACGGGATGCAGCTGATGAGTTACGACTTAGGTGGCAAGGTAGAAAAGGCTGATAATTCAGAATATGGCCGTGCAGATATCGAAGTAACTGATCCAAATGCGGTCTTGTTTGAAGGCTTACCTAAAGAGCAATATGTATGGATGAGCCACGGAGATCTAGTAACTAAGGCACCAGAAGGCTTTAAAGTTACTGCTAAGAGTAAGAATTGCCCAATTTCTGCAATTGCTAATGATGAAAAGAAATTCTATGGAATTCAATTCCATGCGGAAGTTCGCAATTCAGAATATGGCTTAGATATTTTGAAGAACTTTGCATTCAATGTTTGTGATGCAAAGGCTAACTGGACAATGGACGATTTCATTGAAATGCAAGTTGATGAAATTCGTGAAAAAGTCGGTGATAAGAAAGTCATCTTAGGCCTTTCAGGTGGTGTTGATTCAAGCGTTACAGCAACACTTTTGCACAAGGCAATTGGCGATCAATTGACTGCAATTTTTGTTGATCATGGGATGCTTCGTAAGGACGAAGGCGACCAAGTAATGCAGGCCTTGAACAAGGATCTTGGTGTAAACATTATTCGTGTTAATGCACAAAAGCGCTTTTTAGATAAACTTAAGGGCGTAACCGACCCTGAGCAAAAACGTAAGATCATTGGTAAGGAGTTTATTGAAGTCTTTAATGAAGAAGCTAAGAAGCTTAAGGATGTTGATTTCTTAGCTCAAGGTACGTTATATACTGATGTGATTGAATCAGGTACTAATACTGCTCAAACAATTAAGTCTCACCACAATGTTGGTGGCTTACCTGAGGATATGCATTTTGAGTTAATTGAACCACTTCGTAAGCTTTTCAAGGATGAAGTACGTGAACTGGGTGAAAAATTGGGTATTCCACACGACTTAGTATGGCGTCAACCATTCCCAGGTCCAGGTCTTGCTATTCGTGTATTAGGTGAAGTTACCGAAGATAAACTTAAGATTGTGCGTGAAAGTGACGCAATTTTACGTGATGAAATTAAAAAGGCTGGCCTGCAAGAAGATATTTGGCAATATTTCACAGTACTTCCTGGTATTCGCTCAGTTGGTGTTATGGGTGATGGACGTACTTACGACTACACCATTGGTATTCGTGCTGTAACTTCAATTGATGGGATGACTGCAGACTTTGCTAAATTGCCATGGGATGTATTAAGCAAGATTTCTACAAGAATTGTAGATGAATGTGATCATATTAACCGTGTAGTTTATGATATTACTAGTAAGCCACCTTCCACTATTGAGTGGGAATAATAGAATATATAAGTAAAGCTCGCAATTAGATTTGCGGGCTTTATTTTGAAAAAATATGCTATAATCAAGCATGAAAAAAGGAGATCCGAAGATCTCCTTACAGCCCGCTTTAAGAGCGGAGGTAATTATAGTATTGTGAATACGTCACTCAATAACTGTCCAAAGTTATATAATTGAGCGGCGTTTTTATTTTTTGTGGTGGTCGATGTATGTCAGCAGAGCTAACAAGAACGTACCAAACAAAAGCATCAAAGAAATGCTCTCGTAAACCGACATGGTTGAACCTTTTCTGCAGTATATTGACCATAGGCTTCACCTCCGGGAGGAAAAACAACCGTCGCTCATAAAACTTTCTGCAAAAATTAGTATAGCGAAAATTTGTTCGTAAAGAAAGACGGACAAACCAAAAGCTCGCAATTAAATCTGCGGGCTTTTTAATGAATATCATCGCCTGGTGTTGATACTATTCTTATTTATGGTATAACTAGTTTATAAAATTTTGGAGGATTTGATTAAATGAATTTCAAAAAACAATTATTTTTTGGGGCAATTGCACTCCTTACTGTCGGTTTAACAGGTTGTGCAAATAATACTTCTTCTAATAGTTCTAACAATCAAGCTACGTCTAGTAAATCAAGTAAAACTAATCAAAGTTCAAGCCATGAGTTAACTATCACTGATATAGTTGGAACATATGTAAATAAAGATAAAACAGCCGCAGTTGTGTTACAAAATGGACATACGTTATGGTATTACCAAACTAAGAACCATAATGATGGTTCAAAAAATGATTCTGGTAATTGGCATTACGAAGGTCACAATAAATTCTCAATTACGCTAACGCATAGAGATGATAATAATCAAGAGGTTAATACTAATGCTAACTTGTTGTTAGAAGGAAAAAAACTGACGATGACTGAGAAGAATGGTCAGAATAAACAGGTCTTCACTAAGACAAGTAATGAGGCTAAAGAATATGATGAGATCTTTAATCCTGGTAAAAAAGTAGACTCGGATGATCCATCAACTAGCGCAAATAAAGATGATCAAAGTTCAAATAATTAATTTTCTGGTTAATAAATGAAAAAGCTCGCAATTTATTTTGCGGGCTTTTTAGGTGAATTATTCAGCTTTTTCTTTGATAAAAAAGTATGTAAATAGACAGTAAACTGTAATACTTAAATATACGAAAAGTGTAGGATTAAAAAAGGGTATATACAAACCATAAGGAAGTCTAGTAGTAATATAAAAAATACCCAGGACACAGAAAACATAAATCCAACTGCCATAGACAAACAATCTGTGAAGCTTAATTGGCAAATGCTTTTTATGCTTAATTAGAGTAGAAAGATAATTTCTTTGGAATAAATAAAAAGTAAATAAATATGAAGCACTACTAAAAATTATGAAAGTTATTCCCCAGGTAATAATAAATCCTATGCTAGAGCTTGAAAAGTTACTGAACCAATTAATCATTGGTCCGATAATACTTAAAACGGCTAAAATACTAGCAAAGACTACGTATTTATCATTATTTTGGTGAAATAATTTAATTGTGAATTCTAATTTCTTTCTCTCTTCAGTCAAATCAAAGTGTTGCTTTTTGATTTGTTTGAACTCACGCATATTTAATAGACTATAAATAAAAAGCCCCAATGCAATGGCAATAGTAATAATAGCTGCTACGTAGCCACTGAGAGAAATTGTGAAAGTTAGAGGAGTTTCATAGTGACTGTCGTGGTCGAAGAAGATAGATAAGATACATGCAAAACATAACCACACAGGACTAAAAATAATTAAGGCAATAGCTAAAGCACGTAATTTGGAACTTTTCTGACTAGCAGCTAAATATTTTTTAACTAATTCATCAGATAAAACAGGTAATTTATCTTTATCATTAATATCTTCATTTTTAAGCTCAAATGAGGGTTCGCCGCTCTTTAATAGATAGTCAGTTGTTACACCAAATAATTCTGATAAATTAACTATTTTTTCAATATCTGGAATTGATTGTTCACTTTCCCATTTTGAAACTGCTTGGCGACTAACGTTCATTTTTTCAGCTAAGCCTTCTTGAGAAAGATTATTCTTTTTCCGCAAGTCTGCGATTTTTTGACCTAATCTCATAATAGATCGTCCTTTCTGTTTTTATTGATCTTAATTTATAAAAAATCTTGGTTGCAGACAACCACTTTTTGATTGCTTAGCAGGCAACTATTAGTTGCAAATACCTTTTTATAGGCTAAATGATGCTACATGTATCTACAAAGTGATAAAATGTAATCACACAAAATAAGTGGGAGGTAATCTTATGGATTTTTTGAAGGATAATAAAACAGCCAAAGTTTTTAAAGCAGGAAATTCAGAAGCAATTAGGTTAACTAAGCAAGATACTGCTATCTTTAAAGTTAAGCCTGGAGATCAGGTAATCAAAGAGGTTTCTCCAGATGGGATGTCAATTACGTTTAAAAAAATGCCTGAAGTATCAGAGGATGTAAAGAAAGAAGTTAGTGATATCTTAAATGAAGATGCAGATTTAATTCAAGCGTTAAAGGATTTATAAAATGGAATATAGATATTTATCTTCTAGCGATTTGATATATGTTAACAAAAGAGTTCTAGAATTTACCGGCGAAAAGCAAGAAGTTATTCAATACCCCGAAGGATTAAGTGTAATTATTGAACAGCCACAAATGGTTCTTTTTGGACATGAATTATATCCAAGTTTATGGTTAAAAGCTGCCTTTGTTTTGCAAAAAAGTACTAAAAAACATATTTTTACGGATGGAAATAAGAGAACAGCATATGTGGTAACAAAATTATTTTTAAAATTAAATGGATATAGTTTAAAAGTATCAAAATCTCAAGGGATCGCATTAATGCTGAGTGTAACTACAAGTGCAGATTCAGAAGAAATAATGCAAAAAGTAGCAATATTTTTGCAGAAGAATAGTGTAAGGATCAATAAGTAAATATTTAACTGAGCAGTTGAAGAAGATAGCAAAAAGCAACTGTCAATGAAATATTTTTTGTAAAAGAAGACAAATAAGTCAAAAAGCTCGCAATTAACTTTGCGCGCTTTTATTTTGAAAAATATGGTATAATTTGTGTAAAGAAAAAGGAGATCCGAAGATCTCCTTGCAGCCCGCTTTAAGAGCGGTGGTCGATATTATAAAAATCGTTGAAAACGACGCTCTATAACTCGCCAAAGTTATGTAAGTAGAGCGGCGTTTTTATTTTTTGTGGTGGTCGATATAGGTTAGCAAAGCTAACACGAACGTACCAAACAAAAGCATTAAGGAAATACTTTCGTAAACCGACATGGTTGAACCCTTTCTGCAGTATATTGACCATAGGCCTCACCTCCGGGAGGAAAAACAACCGCCGCTCATAAAACTTGCTGTAAAAACATTATATCGAATACTTGTTTGCAATAGAAGGCGAACAAGTCAAAAAGCTCGCAATTAATTTTGCGGGTTTTTTAATTTTTCTTTACTTTATTAGGATAACGGTGTTATCATTTGAGTCAAAGATAACACTGTTATCTAGGAGGCGGGTATGAATACACAAGATAAGTTAGTTGGTAAGACTATTACTGTCATAGACAAATATGGGTATCAAAATTTAAGTTTAAGAAAGTTAACAGCTACACTTGGATTAACTACAGGTGCTTTTTATAAGCATTTTAAAAGTAAAGATGCCTTATATGAAAAAGTAGCAATTGAACTATCACGTAATTTTATTGATAAGATATCTTTACCTGATAATGCGACAGCTCAAGAGAAATTACTAATAATTGCTAAAAACTTTTGTCAGTATGTAGATCAACATAATAATTTAGCTGAATTTTTGTTTTTTAATTCAACTACTTTAAAAGTATTTTCTACTAAAAAATCAAAATATGATTTTTTAGATAAAATGAAAGTTTTAGTTAATGAACTAAATCCAAAAAAGAATGTATCAAATCAAGATCTATTTATTCAAATATGGTCATTTATTCAAGGATATGCTGCTTTAGTTAATAAGAAAATAGTCGAATACGACGAGGATTTAGTGAAAAGGACACTAGATGAGTTTTTACAGTAGAAAAGAGAATATTTTATGGATTGCTTGATTATTTATTGTCATCCCTACGATAAAAGTTTTAATCATGCTGTACTAGAAAATGTAGGAAATAATTTAAGACAAAATAATAAGGATTACAAATTAATAGATTTGTACAAAGATGGTTTTGTTCCAATCTATGATCTCGAAGAAATGCGCTTGTTTCATACCGGACAGACACATGATCCTTTAGTAAAAAAGTATCTTAGTTGGTTGAAAGAAACACCAGAAGTGATTTTTATTACTCCATTTTGGTGGAATGGAATTCCTGGAATGTTAAAAGGATTTATTGATAAAGTCATGAAAGAAGGACAAGGACTGTCACATACAGTTACGAAAACTGGTATCCATGGTGAACTAACTAATGTTAAACATACATATGTTTTTACTACTTCAACTTCTCCAACATTTTATTTGAAACTGTTTTTAGGAAATGGTATTAAAAAAATTTTTGTTAATAAGACTTTAAAACAGCTGGGGATGCAAGATCGTCATTGGTACAATTTTGGTGGTGTAAGTACTTCTTCAGTAGGTAGACGTAAAAAATATTTGGATAAAATTGCAAAAATGAATTTATAAATAATTTAAGATATAATTTTCCCTAAGGAAAGTAAAAACACGATTCGGTTGGTAGTCCGAATGTATAATTATTAACTTTATATCAGTAACCTTCCTCCTAGGATGTCCATCTTTCCTAATAAATTTTATTAGGAGGAACGCATTATGATTAAAGGTGAATTGACTATCATTTTTGATGATCCGTTTTACAAAGCAATTTTTGAACGGATTGATGGTACTAATTATGAAGTAGCGCAGGTTAATTTAGGAGCATCCCTGCCACATATGCCAGAGATACTTAAGTTGGTAAACTTTCATTATTCGAAATTGCATTTTTATCAAACTACGGTGGAGAAAGAAAAGATTTATCATGTTAATCCTAAGAGAGCACAAAGATTAGCTCATAAGGTTACTCAAAAGAAAATTATTGGTACCAAAGCACAGCAAGCTTTGAAAAAGCAGTTTGAACAGTCAAAGATAGCCAAGAAAAAGGCAAATAAGGATAGGAAACGTAAAGAACAAGAAAAACGTTTCTTCCAAAAACAAGCTAAACGTCGAGAAAAACATCGTGGTCATTAATGCAAAAAAGCTCGCAATTGATTTTGCGGGCTTTTAGTTTAAAAAATATGCTATAATCTAAGTAAAGAAAAAGGAGATCCGAGGATCTCCTTTGCAGCCCGCTTTAAGAGCGGTGGTTTTAAACGTTAATTTTTGCGATGAACGCTACTCAATAACTGGCCAAAGTTATACATTGAGCGGCGTTTTTATTTTTTGTGGTGGTCGATATAGGTTAGCAAAGCTAGCACAAACGTACCAAACAAAAGCATTAAAGAATGCTTTCGTAAACCGACATGGTTGAACCCTTTCTGCAGTGTATTGACCATAGGCCTTACCTCCGGGAGGGAAAACAACCGCCGCTCATAAAACTTTCTGCAAAGATTAGTATAGCGAAAATTTGTTCGTGACGAAAGACGAACAAGATAAAAATTTAAATAAAAAATTAAAGCTCCCAACAAAAATTGGGAGTTTTTTGCGTAATAAGGATTAGAAACAAAATTTTTAGTAGAAGAGGAAAAATGATGAAATATATTAAAAAAATGTTTACTGATCCAAATATGTACAATGAAGTTGAATTTAGTAAGAAGATTCATGAAGATAATGTCTTATTAAAAATAATGCAAGAAATTCTTCCTGAAGAACGTATTGTATCAGTCGGATTTCGTTTTCCCGAAGATAAGGACAATCGAAATATCTTTGCTAAAACTTCTGATGGAGAAACCATAATAATTGGACTGCTTGTAGCTGATAAAGAAACTTGGCCGAGTGGCTTAAATTATTTCCAAAATATGTTAAAAGATGAAGTTTATCGTTTTATGAGAAATGAATTGTTGCTTTGTAGAACTTATTTTATTTTGTTAACGCCTGTAGATCCATGGAAAAATGGAAGGGAGAAATATACTATTTCATTTCGAAATGAGCAATCAGAAGAATTGACTGAGATGCTTAAATCTCGGTTAGTTGTTGTTTGTCCAGAGAATTAATAACTAATAGCTTTGCGTAATTTAGATATAGATAGGTAAAATAGAAAGGAGAAGATAATGATTTTACTGATGAGAAAAGGTGAGAGAATGTTATATCCATATGCTGAATTTCCAGGAAGATTAATTGTTACTTATACACAACCTTTAAAAGACAAAAATGGTGCTGTTAAGGTTGAAGTTAATTTCGAGTTGCCTACTGATGATGGTTTTAGTGAGGCACGTTATACCTTACCAGATTATAGTTGTTTATATAATGACGGTTTTACACCTTCTGAAACCAAGAGAAATGAAAAAATATTGCATAATAATGCAAAATTGATTTTAGCAGCTGCACGAGAGAAAGAAGAGACAAATGCCTAATTATTTTACTTATGCAGGTTATAAACTATATTTTTGGTCAAATGAAGGTGATGAGCCGATTCATGTTCATGTGACTAAAGGCCACCCTAATCCAGCATCTACAAAATTTTGGATTTTAGAGGATGGTACTGTGCAAATGGCAAATAATAAAGCTGAATTGTCTAAAAAAGATTTAAAGAAAATAACAGCTTTCTTGGAAGCTAATATTGACGAAATCTGCGATACATGGAAGGATTATTTTAGATTAGATAAAATATCTTTTTATAAAGATTAAGGTATAATACTTTCTATGGAAAGTAAAAACACAATTCGGTTGGTAGTCCGAATATATAATCATATAGCTTTATATCAGTAACCTTCCTCCTAGGATGTCCATCTTTCCTAATATTTTTTAGGAGGAATGCATTATGATTAAAGGTGTATTAACTATCGTCTTTGATGAGCCGTTTTACAAGGCTATTTTTGAGCGAATTGATGGAAACAGTTATAGCGTAGCGCAAGTTAATTTAGGTACATCATTACCGCGTATGCCAGAAATTATTTATTTAGTGAATCGAAAGTATTCAAAATTGAATTTCTACAGAACCACAATTGAAAATCGAGCAGATCGTCACATTAATCCAAAAAGAGCTCAACGCTTGGCGCATACAGCTACGCAACAAAAGCAAATTGGGACTAAGGCACAAATAGCCTTAAAAAAACAATTTGAAGAATCGAAAATAATTAAGAAGATGAGTGTTAAAGAAAATAAACAGCTTGAAAAGGAAAGAAAATTTCTAAAAAAGCAGGCTAAAAAACGTGAAAAACATCGAGGTCATTAATGCCAAAAAGCTCGCACCTAAGTGCGAGCTTTTTATTATGCTGAGTTATATTCTTAATTATTACCATATTAATCCTATAAGCGAGACGATGATTTCACTGACTAGTACTAACAAAACATTCACTAAAATTCCTTTAAACGTACTTTCTTTATGAGGATTATTAACGAAGGTTCTAGTTGAACGATAAACTAGTGGAATGGTAAGTAAAGTGCCTAAAGCAAACGTAGGTAGATAGTGCAATACAATACTTAAAACTAAGCATGACGCTAATAGTTGTAGAAACAAGGGTTAATAGAATAATTACATTTCTAGCCCATTTTCGAGAAATGTTGAATTTTTCTAAAATGTTATTGTAACTAGTAACGTGATTTTTTATAACGAAGAGTATATTGATTGTGACCATTGACGGCTAAATGAAAAGAAATTACGGCTAGGAAAAGCCAAAGGCAATAAGAGTGCATAAGAAATTAATGTTCCAACGGAAAAACATATTTTAGTAAAGCCATCTGATAACTTCATTAAGTTAGTTCCAATTAATTCAAAAAATAATAGCTAAAGCTAATTCTAAGTAATACAAAATAAATTCTTGCTTGATTTAATTCATTTTGTATTATATCGGTGATTTTTTTGATTTGTAGACTTGTAATTATAAAAACTCTCGCGAGGTTTGAATTAATGATTAATGTGATTCTTAAATTGACTAATATCAACTCCCTCGAGTCTAAGCAATTTAATTTTCTTATCAATTCCAGCAGCATATCCGGTTAAATTATGGTTAACGCCAACAACTCTATGGCAAGGAACAATAATACAAATATGATTTCGACCAACAGCTCCGCCAGTAGCTCTGATAGGTAAGTGTTCTTTATCTTTAGCTACTTGGACAGCGATTTTTTTGTAAGTTATAGTTGTTCCATAAGGAATTTTTAGTAAGGCCTGCCAAACTCTTTTCTGAAAATCAGTACCAGTAAAGTGTAATTGAGGAGTAAAAGTAGGCTCTTTTCCTTGAAAATAAATATCTAACCATTTTTTAGCAGAAACTAGATATTCGTTTTCTCCTTCGGAATAGTTTTTTGCAAGAATATCTCCATAGTAACGATCAGTATCTAGCCATAGCCCAACTAGACCTTGCTCGTCACTAGCGAGCAATATTTTTCCAATAGGTGAATTGTAGTAAGAAATAGTTTTCATTGAAATATATCTTTTTTCAGTTTATCCGTAATTAATTTTTTGTCTGACAAAAAAGACCAGTGACTTGAAACGTTCACTGGTCTTTTCATTATTTAGCGATCTTATGTACCTTATGTGCAATGACCATTTCTTTATTACGGTCAGTATAAATCGCATCTTTTAGATAATTCAAAGGTTGTCTTAACAAACCTTTATTAGCTAAGAATAAAAAATCTGCATGATGATGATTCAAATGACGCAAATATCTTTTAGCGTTCTTAATCTTAGCGTGATGCTCTAAAGCAAGTTTGGGCTCAAAGTCAGTAATCTTGTGTTCAGCATTATATACTGGCGTAACTTTGTGATGCCACTTGTCGATATGGTGGGTATTATGTGCACCAATTTCTTTACTTGCCTTAACAATGTCTTTTTTAGTGGCTAAATTATCTTGATGCTTTAACTGTGAGTTTTTGTCATAGTAGTAATTTCCAAGGCCATCTTGACGATAAAGTTGCAAATTCTTTAATGACTTATCTTTATTATCAACAGTTACCTTCAGAACATCGCCATTTTTATGATTCATAAGATACATATCATGGTCAATTGTATAATTATCCTTCATGACTAAAATATCCACCTCTTTTATTTATATCTGAATGATATTATAGCCACATTTTAAGAGAAAGTATAGTGATTAAGTTATAGTTTTAATCAATTATTAAATTAGTTAAACTTTATTAATAATTAAAAATATTATTACGCTAAAAGGCAGTTAGAAATTAATTCTAGCCGCCTTTTAGTGTATATACTTAAATTTATTAATCTTAATTAGTGTTCTTTTCCATCAATAATAACGTGAACACGTGGATTCTTTGGACCCTTAGCTTTAGAAATAACGCCCTTGTTAACTAAATCTTCGATTTGATCTGCATCATAACCAAGTTCAGTTAAGATTTCCTTGTTGTTTTCGCCAAGGTCAGGTGCTCTATCATAAGCTGGCTTGTAGTTCGAAAGACTGAATGGTAAACCAATAGTCTTGAACTTACCACGATTACCACCTTGGTCGATAGTAACGATTGTACCATCGCTATTTAGATCAGGATCGTTTTCAAGTTCATGCCAGTCTAAAACTGGTCCAACTGGAACGCCAGCAGCACCAAGCTCTTTAGTTAAAGTGTATTTATCGTATTGCTTAGTGTAGGCTTCGATTAATGGATATAATTCTTCTTTGTGTAATTGACGGTGTTGCCAGTCAACAAATCTTGGATCCTTTTCCCATTCTGGGTGACCCATAGCTTCACACATTTTATCCCATTTCTTATTTTCATTTTGAATAACGATATATACATATGCATTAGGATCAGTTTCCCAACCTTTAGCCTTGTAAGTCCAGCCGATAACTTGTCCACCTTCGGTGTTCTCAGCACGAGGAATTGCCTTGCCCCACTTCCAATTTGGGTAAACTGCGTAGTGAGGTAGAGCACCCAAGTTGTCAAGCATAAGTTGGTCACGTAATTTAATACGGCAAAGGTTAAGAACAGCGTCTTGCATTGATTGGTAAACAAAAGTACCTTCACCGGTGTGTTCACGTTGCAATAAGGCAGCTAAAATACCGATAGCTAAGTGCATACCAGTGTTTGAATCACCTAGGGCAGCTGCAGATTGAGTAGGAACATTGTTTACGCCTTTGTTCCAACCAGTTGCAGATGCAGAACCACCAGCAGCTTGAGCAACGGGCTCAAATGCCTTAACATTTTCAAAACGTGAACCTTCATTAAATCCCTTTAATGAAGCATAGATCAATCTAGGATTAATAGAGTGAAGCTTTTCCCAGCCAAAGCCGTTACGATCAGCTGATCCTGGTGCAATGTTTTCAACAAAGACATCAGCTTTTTTAGCTAAGTCATACATAATCTTTTTACCTTCAGGAGTCTTAATATCCAAAGTTAGAGATCTCTTATTGGCGTTTAATTGTAAGTAGTAAAGACTCCAAGAATCTTTAATATCAAGCAATTCATTTCTAGTTGGGTCACCAGTATTAGTACGTTCAATTTTAATAACATCGGCACCAAGCCAAGCTAAAAGTTGAGTACATGATGGGCCTGATTGGACTTGAGTCCAGTCGACAATTTTAATACCTTTTAATGGAGCATATTCATTTTGTTCATTTTTTTCGTTTTCGCTCATTTTAATTACTCCTTATCAATTTTCTTTTGTTCAGCTTCTTCAAGAGGCTTTAAGTTTAATTCTGGGTTTAAATTACCGATGTGGCCTGATTCTTTACCCATTGAAGGATCAATTTGAACGTTGATAATACTTGGACGACCTGATTCAACGGCTGTAGCAAAAGTATCTTTCATTTCTTGATAGTTAGTTACGTAGTAATTGTCACCACCGAAGGCCTTAGCGATTAGGTCATAGCGACCAGTTGGATCAAGCGTAGTTGGACCTAATTGATCTGGAACAACATTGTCAACACCATTGTAAATACCACCATTGTTAATAACGACAACAGTAATAGGTAAATTGTAACGGCACATTGTTTCAACATCCATACCGTCAAAGCCAAATGCACTGTCCCCATCTAAGGCAACGACATGCTTACCAGTTTCAACAGCAGTAGCAATGGCATAACCCATGCCAACGCCCATGACGCCCCAAGTACCAGTATCAAGTCTGTGGCGAGGAAGTTTCATACCAATCATGTCACGACCAATATCAAGCGTATTAGCACCTTCACTTACAAGGTAGGTGTCTGGATGTTCTTGGAAGTAATCATTAATAGGTTCGATAGCGCCGTAATATCCAAATTCTGGGTTAGTTTCACCAGCCTTAATTCTTTTAGCGAACTTAGCGTCATTCTTAGCAGTATCTTGAGCAATTGCATCAAGCCAGTCAGAAGGTACCTTGTAGCCAGTTGCAGTAAGAGCTGGAACTAATTTGTTTAAAATAGAGGTTAAGTCACCTTGAAGTGGTGCAGAAATCTTTTGAGCAGAATCAAATTGAGTTGCGTCGATGTCTAATTGGATAAATTTAGCCTCTGGGTTAAATTGTGGTGCATCACCATATGAAAGCATCCAGTTTAATCTTGCACCAATTAAAATTACTACATCTGCATTCTTTAATGATAATGAGCGGGCAGCAGCGGCAGAGTGTTTGTCGTCATCTGGGACAAGACCTTTAGCCATTGACATTGGTAAGAATGGAATATCAGTCTTGTTAATCAATTCTTGAACTTGCTTTTCAGTTCTGTCATAAGCAGCACCTTTACCAAGAATGATCAAAGGTTTTTTAGCTTGCTTAATGATGTCAACTGCGCGGTTGATTGCATCGTCACTTGGTTCTTGAAGTGGAGCTGGGTCAACTAACTTGTAGACGCCCATGTTCTTTTCGCCAAGGTCATCATTGAGTTGGGCAATAGTGTCAGCTGGTAAATCAAGGTAAACACCACCTGGTCTACCAGATACAGCAGTACGAATAGCGCGTGCGACTGCTAAACCAACATCTTGTGCTCTATCAACACGGTAAGCTTTTTTACAGAAAGGCTTAGCAACGTTGTATTGATCTAAACCTTCGTAGTCACCTTGAGCTAAGTCGATAATATGACGTTCTGAAGAACCAGAAATCATAATTAATGGGAAACAGTTCTTAGTAGCTTGTGCTAAAGCAGTTAATCCATTCAAAAAACCTGGTGCGGATACAGTCATTGCTACACCAGGTTTTTTAGTTAAAAATCCGGCAGCTGCAGCAGCGTCTACGGCTGAGTCTTCACGACGAAAGCCATAATACTTCATTCCTCTTAATTCAGCTAATCTAGCCAAATCAGTAATCGGAATACCTACAACTCCGTATAGGTTGTTAATACCATTTTTTTGCAAAGCGTCAATTAATAAACTGGCACCAGTTCTATTTAAAGAGTCATCTACCATAACGTAACCTCCATGGTAATGATAATTACTATTTTATATAAAAGCGCTATTCCAAAATGGGATGCGTACAACTAATTTATAACTTTTTTGAATTTGTTAGCAAGAAAAAAACTATAAAAAAACTTCTATTTCAATATAAAAAGCGCTTTCTAAGGCCGCGGATACAATAGATATCTTCTATTAATAGTTTCTTATATATTGCTTCTACTACACAGTGAATTTTAAATAACGATTTTGTCAGAATTATGAAATTGTTTTACTTGCTAATATTTGGATAAAGTCTATATTTAACTTGTGATGAAGAAAGTTTTCATCGGGAGTAATTAAACTGATCAGAATATGAACGAGGTATAAAGATGATTAGTATCTTAGTAAATGACATAATCCCTATTTTAGTGATTATGTTACTCGGTTATCTCTGCGGAAAGTTTTACTTTTTCGATAATGATCAGAGACAAGGACTAAATAAATTAGTGCTTGATATCGCATTACCAGCAGCTTTATTTATTTCAATTGTTAAAGCTACCAGAAAAATGTTTGCGCAAGATATCGTATTAACGTTGATTTCTATTGTTGGTGTTGTTGGGCTATTTATGCTGAGTTATTACTTAGATAAATTGCTCTTCCATAGAACGACGCAGCAAGCAGCTGTTTGTGCTTTGATTGCAGGTTCTCCAACAATTGGGTTCCTTGGTTTTGCTGTGTTAGATCCTATTTATGGGAATAATGCAACAACTAACTTAGTTATTGGAATTGTATCGATTGTGGTTAATGCTATTACCATTCCATTGGGATTAGCTTTAATTAACAAAGGACAAACTTTAACTAAGAAGAAGGCTAACGCAAATCCAAATAATAAGGGAACTAAGGTTGAAGTAGAAGACATAAAGGGAAAGGGCTTAAATAAGACTAAGAAGAAGGTCGTAGTAACTATTCCCGATGGTGTTCCAGTTACTGATGCAGAAGCTAAGGCTTTGAAAGAAAAGGGTATTGAGCGTGAAATTGATTTAGCTCGTGCAGAAATTGCTGATCATGCTGATGAGCCTCATCAGCCGATGAATCCAACTTTAAAATCAGTTATTAATGCAATTAAACAACCGGTTGCAGCGGCTCCATTAATTGCAGTTATTCTAGTTTTAATTGGAATTAGAATTCCTACATCTTGGGCACCAACTTTTGATTTAATTGCCAAGGCTAACGCTGGTGTTGCTGTTTTAGCAGCTGGTCTTGCTTTGTCTACAGTTAAGTTTTCAATTGACAAAGAAGTTATTTGGAATACTTTCTTTAGACTATTCTTAACACCAGCAGTGATTGTTGCAGCAGCATATCTTTGTGGTATGGGATCAGATCCTACCAAGATTTCAATGCTTTGTTTGGCAACTGGATTGCCACCAGCATTTTCTGGAATTATTATTTCTAGTCGCTACAACATCTACGTTAAAGAAGGTGCAAGTTCAGTTGCAGTTTCGACTGTCTTCTTCGCAGTAAGCTGTATTTTCTGGATTTGGCTATTACCAATTTTGGCACATATGTTTTAAACAGAATTTATATATAATTAAAGGGCAGGCTTTTAACCTGTCTTTTTTATTAGGAATAGAAAATGATAGATAATAAAAACTTACTAAAGATTCTGCGGACTGAGCTTAGAAAAATGAGTGATAGGAAAAGGCTCAAATTTTTAACTTATAAGAAAGATCGAAGTATTACTGTGGAAAAGACTGGGGATAGCTTTGAGGTTATTGAAAATGGCTATCGCAAAATTGCTTGGCATAATCTAACTGAAGCAGAAGTTTTAAAGCAAATAAAGAAAGTGCAGAAGATAGAATTTCCTCGAAGCAATAAGTTGTATTTAGTAAGAAATTAAAAAAGTACTTGTAAAATACTTTCCTCTGATTTATACTAAGCCGTGAATTGAATAGGCGATGACGGTCGCCATTAAACGAGCAAAATCTAATGACGTCTACTATTTACCTACACAAGTTGTGTAATTGATAGTAGGCGTTTTTAATTTTGCTCTTTTTTGTTTTGGGAGGTAAAAATTATGACTGTTTATATTGAAAAAGTTCGCGCAATGGAAATTTTTGATTCTCGTGGCAATCCAACTGTTGAAGTTCATGTTGCACTTTCTGATGGTACTATTGCAAAATCTGAAGTTCCATCAGGTGCATCAACTGGTGAGAAAGAGGCTGTTGAGTTGCGTGATGGCGGTGAATGCTTGGATGGAAAAGGGCGTTATGAATGCCGTAAATAATGTTAATACTGAAATTAATGAAGCTTTAAAGGGAAGAAGTCCATATAACCAAGCTGCAATTGATAATTTAATGATTAAGTTAGATGGTACACCGAATAAGGCACGGCTTGGTGCTAATGCAATCTTAGGTGTTTCAATGGCAGTTGCGAGAGCTGCAGCAAAATCTAAGAATGAACCTTTATATCGCTATTTAGGTGGCTGTGACTTAGAGTTACCACAAACTTTCCACAATGTTATTAACGGTGGAAAACATGCGGATAATGGAATCGATATTCAAGAATTTATGATTACACCTGTGAATAAGACTTCATTTAGAGATGGCTTTGAAAAAATTGTTAACACTTATCATACTTTAAAGAAAGTTATTGAAGATGCTGGCTTTGAAACTGGTCTAGGAGATGAAGGTGGCTTTGCTTCTAATTTAAAGAGTTCTGAAGAAGCTTTGAGAATGCTCCAAGAAGCTATTAAAAAAGCTGGTTATGAACCAGGAAAGGATATAGCAATCGCTTTTGATGCAGCTGCTAGTTCTTTCTATAACAAGGAAGATGGCAAGTATCATTTTGAAGGCCACGTTTGGGATGGAGAAGAGATGCTTGCATATTATGACAAGCTTTTGACAGAATTTCCTGAGATTATTTCTGCAGAAGATCCATTTGATGAAAATGACTGGGATAACTTTGAAAAGTTTACTGCTAAATTTGGCGACAAGATCCAAGTAGTGGCAGACGATAACGTATGTACTAACCCTAAGCTAGTTAGAAAAGCTATTAAAGATAAGTTATGTAATGCAGTATTAATTAAGGTTAACCAAATCGGTACAATTACTGAAACTTTAGAAACAATTAGATTAGCTAGAAAGAATAATATGACTACGATGGTTTCTCACCGCTCAGGTGAAACTGGAGATACATTTATTGCTGACTTTACAGTTGCTACTAATGCGGCTGAATTAAAATCAGGTGCTCCAGCACGTAGTGAACGTGTTGAAAAATACAATCGTTTATTAGAAATTGAACAAGAAATAGGTGTAGAAAATGAACGCCTGGCACACTTTCCAAACGATGTGGATATGGACTAAAAATAGATAATAAAAAATAATAATTAGAAATAATACTTCAAACATAAAAAAGACGGATCATATTGATCTGTCTTTTTTTACTCACTATTTGATTTTAATATCGCCGTCTTGTGTAGAAGCAATTAATACATTGGAGCTATTTTTATTTTCTATAAAAGTGCTGCTTGAGGAGCTATCTTTGACCTTAATATCCCCATCGCTTGTATCAAGCCTATAACCGGTGAAGGAAGAATTACTTACCTTGATATCCCCATCATCTGTATTAACTTTAAAACCATTTTTGCTGATTAATTTATTGATGTTAATGTCGCCATCATTTGTATTTATTTTGCCATTTGGAGCTCTTAAGTTAGTGATGTCAATATCCCCATCATTTGTAGCAACAGATATTGAATTGGTAGTTGCGATATTTTCAACTTCAATATCGCCGTCATTAGTGGACAAAGTCACATTTTTCAAAAGCTGCTTAGGTACCGTAATGGCAATTGTAAGATCACTATTAACATGATGGACGCCAGAAGCCGATTGTTTAATAGTTAATACACCGTTTTTTCTATTAACAATTGGTTTTAAATTTTTAGGTCCAGCATATTCGACTTTATATTTATCGCCGTATTTAACAGAAATATCGGAAATAGCTACCGAAACTGCCAGCTTATTAAAACCTTGATTACTGATCGTGGTTCTGATTTCCGGTTTACTATCATTATGGTCTGAAACAATAATACTGCAGGCTGAAAGCAGGATTACTAGTGAAGATAATAAGGGGATTAAGATAAACTTTTTATTATTATTTTTCATAATAAACTCCTAAGATATAGTTAGAATTAATTATCTTATATTTATTAAACGAAGTAAATTAAATGAATAACGAGGAGATATTATGAAAAAATTACCACCGATTCAGAAAATTTTAGAAGCTTATACGGCGATTGTGGATAAACATGTGAATTTAACAAAAGATCAGGCAGAAGTAGCTTCATCTAATGGAGCAAAAACTTATACAGTAAATTGGGATGATAATGAGTACCATTCAAATGATAATGCAACTTATTGGCAAGGATATGCCGGTTATCCTGTAATTGCCGTTTTAATGCTACAGGGGAAATTGCCATTTAATCAAAAACTAGCTGATAATTTTAAATCCGTTAATTGGAATGAAATAAATTCAAAGTTTAAGCGTAACTATGCCAAGGCTGCTACTGAGGTTATTAAGAAAAAAGGGCTTGATGAAAATGAAGTAATGGCAGAACTTGGAGCTGTTTATGAAGACTTAAAAAAGTTACCAATTACAATTAAGCGCGGTTCTCTTAGGCCACCTAAGGCGAGAAAATAATTAAGAAGTATATTATTTTTATCTTACTCCTTATTTTCTAGCCACTTCTTATATATTTGAATTAGATCTGTATTAATAGGGTCTTTTTCAGCTTCAGGATTATCTTGATTTTTAACCATGATCATCCCTGCCAAGACGTTAGGATCATCAGGAAAATCTGGTCGATTATTAGCAATTACAATATTAGTAGGATAACCATAGCCAGCATTACGTTCTTCTTTTAGATAATGACGACAGTTTATCTCAAGTTTTGTTCCAGGATTTAATATTCCTAGACTTTTAAATCCTTTAGTTAAATTGAATAATAAATATTCTGGTAATTTTAAATCTGTATTACTCAGATCCTGGCAATCTTGCATGTATACTACAGGACGATAATAGAATGTTCCATTGCTATCAACACTTTGTTGAATACCGTAGCGATGAAATGTTCCGATAACTTTAACACTTTCGTAAGTTCCTTGCATATTATGTTTCCTCTTTATCTTTTTAGATTTATTTTTCACATTATTATATACGCAAAAAATACTAAAAATTTTTTATTTTTGAGAGGATAATATTCTAGATTATAAAAAAACGTTGAGTTTAACGCTCAACGTTTTTTACATCAATAAGTTTTTACAAATTAATCAAGTAAATCATACTTCAAAGTCATTAAACCATGACCTTCGTTAACCATGTTTCCTAATAATTCAACAGTATTATCGTAGACAGTATCAGCCATCTTTTGGTTTGCTTCATTTAGCTTATCTTGAAGTTCGTCGCCAGAGTATTTTTTGGCTTCTTTATCAGTTTCATGTTGGATCTTGTGGCACTGTGCAAGACTCTTTTGTTCAAAGTCAGCTTCTAATTCGCCATAAACGCGGAAGTTAATATCACCTAGCTGAGCAGTTAACTTGTTTAACCAGAAAATCTTATTTAGATCAAACTTAGGACCAGTTTGAAAGCTTGCTGGAGTAGTAGTGATATTAGTGTAGAAAGGAACCATGCTGTTAAAAGTATTTGGACCAAAAGCTAACCATTGAACACCAGCGATTTTCTCAGGAACATCATTTCTAATTTGTAAGATATGGGTTTCAAAGTTTCTGTTAATACCAATTGGACGGAATGTCTTCTTCTGTTCAGCACTTCCTTGATCACCATATGCGTCAAAAGGCGTGTCTTGGTAATGAGAACTTTCTGCCCATTTGATATCTTCAATGCTGATCTTACGATTAGCGTGGCAGATGAAGGGTTGATTTTGATCACTTGGTTCACCGCCAAAGTCGGGATCAAAATAATTGTGAATATACCAAGCGCGTGGATTGTTGTAGTGAGCATCTTTAATTGTAGAAGAGCCAAAGATATGACGTAAATTGTAGCCTTCAAGATCAGGATTTAAGTGGTATTCTTCAATTAAATTCTTAAGATCTTTTGAAGATGCAAAGTCATCGTCATCGAAGTGAAATTCATCGATATTTAGTCGGTTAGGAGCAATTACATAAGCATCGTCTGGAATACGGCGAGCTGCCCAGTGGTGGCCACCAATAGTTTCAAGATACCAAATTTCATCTTTATCAGAAAATGCCATACCATTCATTTCGTAGGTACCGTATTTTTCTAGTAAATATCCTACTCGTTCAACTCCTTCGTATGCAGAATGAATATAAGGTAGAGTCAGAGTTACAAAATCTTCTTCACCTAAGCCACCTTCTTCAAGCAATGGATCAATTCCTTGAATACGTGAGTTGGTAGTAATAGTTTCAGTTGCAGTCATAGCAATATTGTCTGAATTGATACCAGCAGCTGCCCAAATTCCGTTTTTTCCAGATGCATCAGGTGCACTAGTGTAGCGAAGAGGGTTAGAAAGAAGGTCTGCGTCATCAATCTTTTGGTGGCTAATAACACTTTCGTAATGTTTAGGTTGATCCTTTGGCATTACAACTTCGAATCTTTCAGGAATAATAGTACGACCGCCATCTTCACTACGAGCAATCATTGTTGAGCCATCAATAGTTGCATTTTTTCCAACTAAGATAGTAGTACATTCGGTTTGCTTCATTAAAAAATCTCCTTTTCTGTTAACGTATTTATTTATATTCTAAAAGATCTTTCTAATGTAAAGCAAACCTTGAAGCTAAATTTACAACAAATATAAGGTATAATTTGGGTAAAGCGAAAAGATTCTGAAAGCATGGGAGGAATTAATCGATGAATTATGGAGAAAAGGCGCCAGCACTTTGGGATGCAATTAAGAATGAAGAAAAAAGGCAAGAAGATACAATAGAGTTAATTGCATCAGAAAATATTGTTTCCGATGCTGTCAGAGAAGCACAAGGATCTGTGTTAACGAATAAATATGCAGAAGGATATCCGGGCAAAAGATATTACGGTGGGTGCCAATATATTGATCAAGTAGAACAATTGGCGATTGACTATGCTAAAAAATTATTCAATGCGGAATATGCAAATGTTCAACCACATTCTGGTTCACAAGCTAATATGACGGTTTATAATGCTCTATTAAAGCCGGGAGACACAATTTTAGGGATGGGAATGGATGCTGGTGGGCATCTTACTCATGGCTCAAAGGTTAATTTTTCAGGAAAAATTTTTAATTCTGTTAGTTATGATTTAAATCCGGAAACTGAAGAATTAGATTTTGAAAAAATTAGACAAATTGCCTTAGAAAATAAACCAAAATTAATTATCGCCGGAGCTTCGGCATATAGCAGAATTATTGACTGGCAAAAATTCCGTGAAATTGCGGATGAAGTTGGTGCTTATTTGATGGTTGATATGGCACATATTGCTGGGTTAGTTGCTACAGGAGCTCATCCAAGTCCAATTCCTGTCGCAGACGTAGTTACTACTACTACTCATAAGACTTTACGTGGACCACGGGGCGGAATGATTTTATCTAACAATAAAAAATTAGGTAAAAAGATTGATTCTGCTCTTTTCCCAGGTACTCAGGGTGGACCATTAGAGCATGTAATTGCTGCCAAGGCACAAGCTTTTTATGAAGATCTGCAGCCAGAATTTTCTACATATATTGAGCAAGTGGTTAAAAATGCCCAAGCAATGGCGGACGAATTTAAAAAGAGTGAAAATATTCGCGTAGTATCAGGCGGAACCGATAATCACTTAATGATTGTTGATATTACTAAAACTGGGGTAACAGGAAAAGATGCACAGAACTTGCTTGATTCTGTAAATATTACAACTAATAAAGAATCAATTCCCGGTGATACTAGAAGTCCATTTATTACTAGTGGATTGAGAATTGGAACGCCAGCAATAACTAGTAGAGGTTTTAAAGAAAATGATGCAAGAGAAGTTGCAAGAATCATTATTAAAGTTTTAGATAATCCAGAAGATAAAGATGTCTTAACAGAGGCTAAAAGTAGCGTTAAAAGCTTAGTAGATAAGCATCAAATTAAATAAGAGAGGGCAATTAGTCATAAGCTTGGCTAATTGCTTTTTTAAGGATAAGACAGGAAAAGAAGAGCTAGTTTTCAGAAAAGACGCAATATTTAGATAATTTAGCTCTTGATAAGGTAGAGACCAATGATTGATGTAATTGATAATAAATATTTTTATTTACATAATGGTGCAGTCGCATACTTATTTGGATTGTTGCCTAATCACCAATTAGAGCACTTATATTATGGTGAAGATTTAGGTGAATTATCTAAGAACGATTTAGAATATATGTCGCTTCATCCAAATAAAGCTTCTGGAACAGTGAAATATTCAAAAAAAATTAAAAATTTTACACTCGCTGATCGAATGCAGGAATTCCCAACGTACGGTACAAGCGATTTTCGTGAGGGTGCTGTAAGTATTGAAAATGAGGGCGCGTATCTATATCCTGATTTTAAATACGATCATTTTGAGATTACGACAGGTAAGAAAAGAAACTTAGATTTTCCTACTTCATATGGAAATGATAGTGAAAATTTAATTGTCTCCTTAATTGATACTGATCACCAGTTAGAATTGCAACTTTCATATAGTATTTTTGAAAACTGGTCGGCAATAGTGCGTAAGGCAACGATTATTAATCATGGTAAGCAAGAAGTTAAACTTACTAACTTGCAAAGTACAGTTCTCGATTTGCCGAATGATAGTTATGATTTTCTGCAATTATCTGGAGCTTGGACTAAAGAGCGGCATATTACAACCCGTCCGTTAACGCAAGGAATTACTAAAATTGAATCGTTAAGAGGCGCGTCAAGCCATCAAGAAAATCCTTTTATTGCACTTGTGGATAAGAATGTGACAAATGACAGTGGAAATATATATGCAAGTAATTTAATTTATTCTGGCAATTTTATTAGCCAAGTGGAAGTTGATGAATGGGGACAAAGTAGGTTGATGACCGGAATCAATCCAGCTACTTTTAAGTGGAAATTGGCACCAAATCAGGATTTTTCTACACCAGAAGCTGTCTTGTTTTACAGTAAGCAAGGCTTTAACGGCTTAATGAAGCAGACGCATAATTTTGTTAAAAAACATATTATTGATCAAAAATGGCAACAACGAGATAGACTAATTGTAATTAATAATTGGGAAGCTACTTATTTTGACTTCAATGAAGAAAAGCTGCTGAAATTGGCAGCTCAGGCTAACCAACTAGGAATTGAGTGTTTTGTTCTTGATGATGGATGGTTTGGTAAACGAGATAGTGATAACAGTTCATTAGGAAATTGGACAGTGGATAAAAGAAAGTTTCCACAAGGATTGGATCATTTCAGTGCACAGGTGCATAAAATGGGGATGAAATTTGGCTTATGGTTTGAACCAGAAATGGTTTCAGCAGATACTGAACTATATAATATGCATCCCGACTGGGTTGTTAGACATCCTTACAAGCGTTATTCAGTTGGACGCAGACAATATGTACTTGATTTTGCAAATCCAGCAGTGGTAGATAATATCTATCAGCAGATGGCTAAAATAATTGAAGATGCTCAAGTAGACTATATTAAATGGGATATGAATCGAAATATTACTGAGGCATATTCGCCGTATTTGTATTCTATTAATCATCCCCAAGGTGAAATTTTCCACAGATATATTCAAGGTGTTTATAAGTTATACGCAAAGTTATTAACAAGTTTTCCTGACCTGTTAATTGAAGGTTGCGCTAGTGGTGGCGGACGCTTTGATTTAGGAATTCTATATTATAGTCCACAAATTTGGCCAAGTGATGACAGTGATGCAGTAGAAAGATTAGATATTATGTCAGGAACCTTGTTGGCGTATCCTTTATCTACGTTTAGTAATCATGTTTCTGCTGTTCCTAACGATCAAGTAAAAAGAATAACAAGCTTAAAATTTAGACAAAATGTTGCTTGCTTTGGTCCTTTAGGATATGAGTTAGACCTAAATAAGTTATCAACAGAAGAAAAGAACCAAATTAAAAATTGGATTAGATGGTATAAAGAAAATCGTAAATTGTTGGTCAATGGAACTTTTGATCAACTATTAAAATTTGATCCCTCACAAAATACTTATGCTTGGAGTGTAAGCAATTCTAATAAACAGATTGTCGGATTTTATCGCAAACTTGCGCGACCTAATGAAACTTTAGATCAGTATCTCCCTCTTAAACATTTAAATGATCATCAAAAATATCAAATTAATTTTGATCAGATGGTATCGGGTAGAGTTTTACAAAAATTTGGATTACGTGAACCATATCAATTCAATGCTTCAAATCCTGACACTGCGCAAATTAGTGGTGACTTTCAATCGTATCTTTATCAAATAAAAACTATTGACAGAAAAATCTAAGCCAATTACAATATAGATAAATTTTTTTGAGGAGTACTTAATTATGAATACACAAGCTAATTTTATTAAGAATAATCGTTGGCAAGGCCAGTAAATCAGGTTGTTAGCTAGATGCAACCTGAAAGATTCAGATTGTATCTGTGCTGGCTGTGTATTTATTGTGGTCTGCATGGAAGAAACATGCAGACCTTTTCTTTTATAATCAAAAATGATAGGGATCTGCATGGAGTCAGATTCCTATTTTTTGTGGGGAAAAATTATGAAAAGAATGTATGGATTAATTGCAATTTTAATAACTTTTTTAGCAGTAGCTTTTTTCACTGAAAATCGTGAACAAGAAGCAGATAAAAAAGTACCGCAGGTTGGGGTTTTAACTTTAATGCATCACCCAGCTCTTGATGAAATATATCGTGGCTTTAAAGCAGAATTAAAAGAAGCAGGATATATAGATGGAAAAAATATCAAAATTGATTATCAAAACGCAAATAATGATCAAAGCAATTTGCGTACTATGGCTACTAAGTTAACTGATGAACAGTCAAAGGTACTTGTTGGAATTACGACGCCAGCTGCTCAAGCATTGGCAAATTCAACCAGTAAAACGCCAATTGTTTTAGGAGCAGTAACAAATCCAAAAGCGAGTGGTTTAGTGAAAAATGAACGCCATCCAGAATCAAATGTAACTGGAGTATCCGACGCTGCTCCGATTAAACAACAGTTAGATTTAATTAAAGAATTTATGCCTAATCTGAAAACACTAGGAGTAATTTATACTTCAAGCGATTCTTCTGCAGTTAGTGGTTTTCATGAAATTGAACAAGAATGTAAAAGAAGAAAAATAAATTTAAAGGTATTTTCAATAGCAAATAGCAATGATCTTAATCAGGTATCAGAGCAAATGTTTAGGCAGGTGGATGCGGCCATAGTACCTACTGATAATACAATTGCTGGAGCAATGGAAACTTTGGTTAAAAACGGAAATGCTGCTAAGAAACCTATTTTTCCAGCGGCTGCAACAATGGTAAAGCAAGGTGGCTTAGCAACATATAGTGTTAATCAGTACAAACTGGGGCAGATGACTGGAAAAATGACAATTGCCATTTTAAAAGGTAAAAGGGTCAGTTCATTACCAGTAGAAAGAGTTCAAAAAGGAGAACCTGTGGTTAACTTAAAAGAAGCAAAAGAATTGAATCTCCAAGCGCCACAAAGATTTCTAAAAGAGTGTCAAAGAAATGGGGTTGTGTACAGATGAATTTGATCGTATCTGCAATTGGTCAAGGATTATTATGGGCATTATTAGGCTTAGGATTATATTTAACTTTTAGAATTTTAAATTTTGCTGATATGACAGTCGAAGGAACTTTCCCATTAGGAGCAGCTGTGGCTGTTGCTAATCTTGCTCATGGAATGTCACCATATTTGGCTACTTTTTTAGCTTTGCTTGCGGGGATGCTTGCAGGGTTAGTGACCGGTTTATTATATACAAAGGGAAAAATTCCGATTTTGCTTGCTGGTATTTTGACGATGACTGCGATTTATTCAATTAACTTGAGAATTATGGGCGGTTCTAATATTTCATTAATTGGTAAGAAAACTCTGCTTAATAATGAATTTTTGAGATCTCTACCTCAGTATTTTAATAGCGTGGTCTTAGGAATAATAGTTGTAGTAATTATTACAGGAATTTTGGTTTTCTTTTTAAATACAGATTTTGGTCAAGCTTTTATTGCTACGGGAGATAATCCTAAAATGGCTAAGTCTTTAGGAATCTATACTGATTCAATGATAATTATCGGTTTAATGCTTTCAAACGGAATTGTTGCCTTGTGCGGAGCATTAATTGCGCAAAATAATGGCTATGCTGATATCAATATGGGCATTGGAACGATTGTTATTGCTTTAGCTTCAATTATTATTGGTGAAGTAGCTTTTGGAGAATTAACGTTAAATCAAAGATTAGTAGCAGTGACTTTAGGGAGTATTATTTATCGCTTAATTTTATTAGCAGTCTTACAACTAGGCTTTTCAGCTAATGATTTAAATTTAATTTCTTCAATTGTTTTGGCACTTTGCATGATGCTGCCACAATTAGAAAAAATTGTTCACTTGAAGAAGCCGATAGAGAAAGGAGTGAAGAAGCATGACTAAGCCAATTTTAGAATTAAAAGATGTAAAGACTACTGTAAAGACAGCTGATGGTGAAATAGTTCCTATTTTAAAGGGAATAGATTTAAAAATTAAAGCTGGGGATTTTATTACTATTATTGGAACGAACGGAGCAGGCAAATCTACGCTGTTGAACACTATTGCGGGTAGTTTAAGACCAGATAGTGGTTTTCTTCTCCATAATGGACTGGATATTACTAAAATGAGTGAAGAAAAGCGGACACAATTTATTGGACGTGTTTTTCAAGATCCTAAGTTGGGGACTGCTCCGAGAATGACAGTAGCGGAAAATCTTTTGTTAGCAACTAAGAGAGGTAAGAGAAGATTTTTAAGAATTAGAAAGTTAAAGCAAAACTTACCACGTTTTAAAAAATTAGCTGCAGTCATGAACAATGGCCTAGAAAATCGCTTAAATACTTTTGTAGAAGGTTTATCAGGTGGTCAAAGACAAGCTCTAAGTTTCTTAATGGCTACGATTGAAAGACCAGATATTTTGCTGCTAGACGAGCATACAGCAGCGCTAGACCCACATACAAGTGAAAATTTATTGGCAGTAACTGATCAGCAGATTAAGGAAAATAAATTAACTGCTTTAATGATTACACATCATATGGAAGACGCCTTAAAGTATGGGAACCGTCTCTTAGTTTTAAAAGATGGAAAAGTTAAAGCTGATATTAATGAAAGAGAAAAGCAAAACTTAAAAGTAGGTGATCTATATAAATATTTTGAAGATTAATATGAAAGCTAGAGCCAGTTGTCGGTTCTGCTTTTTTAGTTAAAATAATTTTTAATTGTTTTAAGCATATATTTAATAATAAAAATGGGGGAAGCTGTGAATAATAAAAGACATAAAATAAGTTTATTTTCAGCAATAATGCTAGCCCTTAATTCATTGATTGGATCGGGATGGCTCTTTGGATCGGGATCAGCAGCCAAAATTGCAGGCCCAGCAGCTATCTTGTCGTGGATAATTGGTGCAGTTATTATTATTGCAATTGCCTTGACTTATGTTGAACTTGGAGCGATGTTTCCTGAAAGTGGCGGAATGAGCAAATATGCTCAATACAGTCATGGACCCATGCTTGGCTTTATTGCTGCTTGGGCAAATTGGATTTCATTAGTAACTTTGGTACCAATGGAAGCAGTTGCTGCTGTTCAATATATGAGCTCATGGCCATGGAAATGGGCAAATTAGACTCATTATTTTATGCAAGGCGGTAATATAACGACACCTGGATTATTAGTTGTATTTGCGTTCATGATTATTTTTACTTTAATTAACTTTTGGTCGATTAAGATTATGACGCACTTTACTAATTTAATTTCTGTTTTTAAGGTTTTGCTGCCTACAATTACAATTATTATGTTATTTGCATCTAGTTTTCATCCTGCCAATTTTGGTCATGATGTAAAAACTTTTATGCCTTATGGAAGTCGAGCAATTTTTGAAGCAGCTTCTGGAGCTGGGATCATTATGTCTTATGATGCTTTTCAGACGATTATTAATATTGGTGGAGAATTAAAGAATCCACGTAAAAATATTATTCGCGGAGTTTTGATATCGATGCTGGTAACTGCAGCTATCTATATCTTGCTTCAAATAGCCTTTATTGGCGCAGTGGATCCAGCAATGATTGCTAAGAACTCGTGGCATGGAATTAACTTTGCCTCTCCATTTGCGGATATTGCAATTTTGTTAGGAATTAATTGGCTGGTTATCTTACTGTATATGGATGCTTTTGTTTCGCCATTTGGTACTGGAGTAGCTTTTGTAGCAACGGCTTCTAGAGCATTAGCTGCAATGACTCATACTAAACATTTACCAGCTTGGTTAGGTAGACTCAATCGGCGCTACTTAGTACCTCGCTTTGCAATGATTGCTGATTTAATCTTAGCGATGATCTTAGTTAGTGTTTTTAGAAATTGGAATTTACTAGCAACGGTAATCACTTGCGCAACTTTAATTGCTTATTTAACTGGGCCAGTAACTACGATCACTTTAAGAAAAATAGCTCCTGATTTAGACCGTCCATATAAGCCTGGATATATGCGATGGTTTGCTCCTTTAACATTTGTACTAACTAGTTTGGCTATTTATTGGACAATGTGGCCAACGACAATTCAAGTTATTTTGGTAATCGTGTTAGGCATCCCTATTTATTTCTATTATGAAGTTAAATATCAAAAAAGAAATTTTAAGTCGCAGTTTAAACATGCTGCTTGGCTTTTAGGTTATTTAGTATTTATCTCAATTATGTCTTATTGCGGTAGTGACGGTTTTGGCGGTCAAAACTGGATTTCATATCCTTGGGATTTCTTAGTTATTAGTATTGCATCATTACTATTCTATAAATTTGCAATCAACAGTGGCCTAGAAAAAATTGATTCTGCCGCAAGGAAAGTAAACGAAAAAATTAAGCTTGAAGAAGACTAGGAACTGAAATCGTAACTATAAAATAGCTTGAATTATAGTTAGAAAGGTGCTATTCTTAACTAGTCGTAAAATAATCTATGATCTGAAATATTGGTCATGGCAAAGGAGTATTAAACAATGAGAAAAGGGATTCATCCAGATTACCAAGAAGTTGTTTTCATGGACTCAGCAACTGGTGCTAAGTTCGTAGCTGGTTCTACTTTAAAGCCAGAAGAAACAATTGAATTTGAAGGTAAGACTTACCCATTAGTTCGTGTTGAAATTTCTTCAGATTCTCACCCATTCTATACTGGCAAGCAAAAGTTTGCACAAGCAGATGGTCGTATCGAAAAATTCAACAAGAAGTACGGTATTTCTTCAAAGAACTAATAATTCTTGGTATTTTTTACCAAAAGAGCAGCCCACTTTGGACTGCTCTTTTTTCATGATTAACGTGGTATAATTCTTATTGATATGCACGTGACCTTTTTCTGATAAGTGTAAATCAGTATAATATGGTTACATGCAATTTTAGGTAGGAGTAATTTATTTATTATGAAAATGCAACTTGCTGAGATCGCCAAAGCATTAAATAGTTCAGTTAATATGGGAGAAGATAAGGTCATCACTTCTGTTGTTTTTGATTCAAGAAAAGCAACTCCCAATTCTTTATTTATCCCATTAGCAGGTGTAAGGGATGGACATGATTTTGTATCTAATGCAATGGCAAATGGAGCAGAAGCAACTTTATGGAAAAAAGGCCATGAAGGTAAGCCAACTGATGTGCCAGTTATTGAAGTTGAGGATCCATTAACAGCACTTCAATCTTTAGCTAAATATTACTTAGGTAAAGTTAACCCAACTGTTGTTGGTATTACTGGTTCTAACGGTAAGACTACAACTAAGGATATGGTTGCAGCTGTTTTAGCTAAAAGATTTAATGTTCATAAGACACAAGCCAATTTTAATAATGAAATTGGTGTTCCTGTAACCATTTTAGAGATGAAACCATCCACTGAGATTCTAGTACTTGAAATGGGGATGGATCGCCCAGGACAATTACATCATTTAAGTGAATTAGTAAGACCCGATGTTTGTGTAATTACCATGATTGGTGAAGCTCACATCGAATTCTTTGGTACTAGGGATAAAATTGCTGATGCTAAGATGGAAATTACTGATTTCTTAAAAGAAGACGGTAAGTTTATTTATAACGGTGATGAACCATTGTTAGAAGAACGCGCAGCTAAGATTAAGCAAGACAAGAGTACTTTTGGATTTAGAGAAGAAGATACTGTTTTTGCAACTACTTTTAGATCTTACATGCACCACGCTACTTTTGAAATAAATGATTCAGAGCAGCAGTTCAAAATTCCAATGATTGGTAAGCATAATGTGTCTAATGCTCTTGCGGCAATTAGCGTAGGACGTCACTTTGGCGAAAATGATGAGCAAATTGCTCAAGCATTGGCTAACTTTACTCCAACTGCAAACAGAATGCAGTGGAAAAAGGGAGACGTAGGCGAAGCAATTATGGATGATGTTTACAATTCAAATCCAACTGCAGTTAAGGCTGTTACTACTTCATTTGGCCAGGTGATGGTTCAAGATGGTGGACGTAGAATTGCAGTCTTGGGTGACATGTTAGAACTTGGGGATGAATCTGCTGAACTTCATGCTTCACTTGCTAATGCCTTAGATCCAGCAATTATTAACGAATTATATTTATATGGTCCAGAAATGAAGAATTTGTATGATGCACTTGTTGATAAATATCCAGCAGCAAACTTGCATTATTATCCACAAGATGAAATGAATCATATGATTGATGACTTAAAGAATGATATTAAGCCAGCTGATATTGTCATGCTAAAAGGATCACATGGAATGCATTTAGAAAAGGTTTTAGACCGCCTAATGTAGGAAGGAATTAGATATTTGAAATTTTCTGAAATGAACTTGAAACCTGAAATTTTAAAAGCTATTAAGCGTTCAGGTTTTGAAGAAGCTACCCCAATTCAAGAAAAAACTATTCCCTTGGTTTTAGAGGGAAAAGATGTAATTGGTCAGGCACAAACTGGTACTGGTAAAACTGCTGCTTTCGGTTTGCCAATTTTACAGAATTTAGATAAGCAACATGACTCGATTCAAGCAATTGTTATTGAGCCAACACGTGAGCTCGCTATTCAAACCCAAGAAGAATTATTCCGTTTAGGTCGGGATGAAAAAGCTCGTGTTCAGGTTGTTTATGGCGGGGCAGATATTCGTCGTCAAATTCGTGCTTTAAAGCAAACCCCAGCAATTTTAGTAGGAACACCGGGACGATTACTAGATCACTTGAAACGTGGAACAATTGATATTTCTAAAGTGAAAACGATTGTTTTAGATGAAGCAGATGAAATGCTTGATATGGGATTTATTCAAGATATTGAAAGTATCTTGAATTATGCTTCAAGTAAACATCAAACGTTGCTTTTCTCAGCAACGATGCCTAAGCCAATTTTACGAATTGGTGAGAAATTTATGCATGATCCCGAAATTGTAAAAATTAAGGGAAAAGAACTAACTGCTAATTTAATTGATCAATATTTTGTAAGAGCAAAAGAAAACGAAAAGTTTGATATTCTATGTCGTTTGATTGATGTTCAAAATCCTGACTTAGCTGTTATTTTCGGCAGAACTAAAAGACGTGTTGATGAATTAACGCGTGGATTACAAGCTCGTGGCTATAATGCTGCGGGAATTCATGGTGATCTTTCTCAAGCTAAGCGAATGAGTGTTTTAAAGAGATTCCGTAAAGGTAAGCTTGATATTTTAGTAGCAACTGACGTGGCTGCGCGCGGATTAGATATTTCTGGGGTAAGTCACGTTTATAACTATGATATTCCACAAGATCCAGATTCTTATGTTCACCGTATTGGTAGAACTGGACGTGCTGGTCAAAACGGAATGTCAGTAACTTTTGTTACTCCAAATGAAATTGGCTACATGCGTACTATTGAACAATTAACGCATAAAAAGATGATGCCTCTCAAACCGCCAACAGATGAAGAAGCATTTAAGGGACAATTGAGTGCAGCAAATAAGAAGGTAACAGAATTATTAGATGGTGATCTTTCTAAATATACTACAGAAGCATCACAACTACTTGATGATTATTCTGCAGTGGATTTAGTAGCTGCCTTGTTAAAGAATTTATCTAAAGATGCTGAAAGCGTAAAGGTAAAGATTACACCTGAAAAACCATTGCCATTTAAATCAAAGCACGGTAACAGTAATCACCATTTTAAACGTAACTTCAAGCGTGGTGGCGATCGAAATGAAAGATATCATCGTAAGCCGAATGCCCGTCGTGGTGGTAGAAAACATGACTTTGTAATTAAGAAAAAAGACTAGTTTTTAATTGGGAGCTGTAGTTGCTACAGCTCTTTTTTGTAATATAATGTATCAATGTGTGAGGTAAAAATAATGATTAGAGGCTTTGGAATTGACTCCGTTGAAGTTGAGCGCATGAAAAAAATTGTTGAGAAAGGTGATAAATTTGCCAAAAGAGTGTTAACTCCAAAGGAATTTGCCCAATATCAGCAATTAAAAGGAAAGCGAAGAGTTGAGTATCTTGGTGGGCGTTTTTCATTAAAAGAGTCTTTTTCTAAGGCACTAGGGACAGGCCTAGGTAAGTATGTTGGCTTTCAAGATATTGAAACCTTATGGGATGATTTAGGATATCCAGTAACGACGTCGACTAAGTTTTCTGGAAATATTTTTGCTAGTATCACACATGATGATCATGAGATTATAACAGGTGTAGTTTTGGAGGAATTAAATTAATGGTTCCAGGTATTCATCGTCCAGCTGTGGTTAAAGTCAATTTGGGCGCAATTAAGAGAAATATTGAAAATGAAATGCAGCATCTTGAACCAGGCCAAAAGATGCTTGCTGTTGTAAAAGCTAACGGTTATGGCCATGGTGCAGTAGAAGTAGCAAAAGTAGCAGATCAAATTGGAGCCGCTGGATTCTGTGTTGCAATTTTAGATGAGGCGCTAGAATTAAGGCGTGCAGATATTACTAAGACGATCTTAGTCTTAGGTGTCGTTTCTCCTGAATATGCTCCTATTGCTGCAGCGAATGATATTTCACTGACTGTTCCAAATTTAGAATGGCTTAAAGAAGCAGAAAAATATTTAGAAAATTCAGACTTACAATTGAAAATTCATTTGGGCATTGATTCAGGAATGGGTCGAATTGGATTTAATGAGGATAAGGACTTTATTGCTGCTAATAAGTTTTTAGAAAATAATGATAATTTTTATATTGAAGGAATGTTTGCACATTTTGCTTCAGCTGATAGTAGCGATGAAACTTACTTTAAGCACCAATGTGAAAAATTTAACCATATGAAGAGTTTGCTTACAGTAAAGCCAAAGTGGATTCATGTTGATAATACTGCAGCAAGCATTTTTCATAATGGAATTAAGAGTGATTTAGTTAGATTCGGAATTGGAATTTATGGCTTAAATCCTTCGTCTAATCCTAATTCACCTGATTTGAAGTCAAAGATTGCCTTAGATCCAGCTTTATCATTTGAGAGTGAGTTAACGCACGTGAAGACAATTCATCAGGGTGATGGAGTTGGATATGGTTCGACATTTGTTGCCGATAAGGATACGATTATTGGAACAGTGCCAGTTGGTTACGCAGATGGTTTTATTAGAAAATTCCAAGGTTTCAAAGTTAAAGTAGGTAATACATATTGTCCAATTGTTGGTCGTATTTGCATGGACCAGTTTATGGTTGAAATGCCAAAGGAAATGCCGCTTGGAACTAAAGTAGTAATTATTTCTGATAATCCTGATGATTTAAATAATATTAAAGCAGCAGCTGATTATGTTGATACGATCCATTATGAAGTTGCTTGTTTATTGAATGATCGCTTACCGCGTGTTTATTACGAAGACTAAAAAAGACTCGTTTAGCCAAATTGAGATGGTTAAACGAGTCTTTTTATTGATGAGAATTTAATCTTTTAATTCTCCAGGTTGTTCTGCACTACGAATTGTTAGTCCAGATTGAAGATCCTCAATTTCGGGTACTACAAAACCTTTCTTTTCTAGACGGTTTACAATTGCCGTCATAGTTTCGCGAGAAACACCGATTGGTAAAGTAAATAAGTTACGACGAACTAATTCACCAGTTTTAACATCTAAGGTTAGGCAGCCTGCGATATTACTGTACTTAGAAATGATTTTTGCCATTTTAACTAAGTTACCACGATCATTGTCAGAAAGAATAGTTAAAACATAAGAACCATTCTTAATGTTCCAAGCATCAGAAAGCATGTCTAGTAAACGAGCGTGAGTTAAAATTCCATAGAAGTGGTTTTCTTCATCCAATACAGCGATGTATGGGAGGTCTTTAATATTAAAGAATACACGGAAGAAAGGTGAATTTACCTTAATAGTTTTAGTAGCATTCTTAAGTAAGTAGGTTACAGGCAGGTTCATATCGCCGCCTTGAGACTTATGACGGTAGATATGCATCTTATAAATATTTCCACGGAAAATAGTTCCTGTGTCATCTAAAATAGGAACACAACGGAAACCGGAGTCTTCTAAAATTTTTAATGCTTCGGCAAGAGTAGCTTTTTCGTTGACTGTAGTTAAGTAATCTTTTTTATAAACAAGAGATTTAATTAGCATGATTAGCCTCCATACATCTGAAATTTACAAGCCATTATACCATAGTTTTATATAAAAATTAAAGTCTGATTAAACAACTTTAATTTGAAGAAGAAAAAAGCATTCACTTGTCGTGAATGCTCTTCTGTAGAAAAAGTCTTAATTATTGACGAACTTTTACGCCAGTTTCTTTGAAGGCTTTGTCCATAACTTCTTTCAATTGCTTTGCAGAAGCTTCCATCTTAGCTTGTTCGTCAGCGCTTAATGGCATTTCAATAACTTGTTCCAAACCGTGACGACCAACAACTGCTGGAGTACCAATGTGAAGATCGTGTAAGCCGTATTCGCCATCCATAGGTACTGAAAGTGGAAGAACTCTGTGTTCATTGTTCAAGATAGCTTTAGTAATGAATGCTAATGCAGTACCGATACCGTAGAAAGTAGCACCTTTCTTGTTAATGATATCGTAAGCCATGTCAGCAACTTCTTTATGGATTGCTTCAAGCTTGTTTTCGCCAACTTCTGGGTGAGCTTTTACCCAGTCGCTAACTTTTACGCCACCAACATTGTTGTAGCTCCATACTGGAAATTCAGTATCACCGTGTTCACCAAGCATGTATGCATTAACTGAACGAGGATCAACATGTTCCATTTCACCGATAACTTTTTGAAGACGACCAGTATCAAGTGAAGTACCTGAACCGATAACACGATCCTTAGGGAAACCTGACATTCTCCAAGTTGCGTGAGTTAAAATGTCAACTGGGTTAGCAGCAACTAAGAAAATACCATTGAATCCAGATTCAACGATTGGTTCAACAATTGAAGATAAAATCTTTAAGTTTTTGTTAACAAGGTCAAGACGAGTTTCACCTGGCTTTTGTGGAGCACCAGCAGAAATAACTACTAAGTCAGCGTCTTTTGCGTCTGAATATTCTGCAGAGTAAATAGTCTTTGGTGCAATCCAAGGAGTTGCGTCTGCTAAGTCAATAGCATCACCTTGAGTTCTTTCTTTAACGATATCAACGATACCTAATTCTTGAGCGATACCTTGTTGAACTAATGAAAATGCGTAAGTAGAACCTACAGCACCGTCACCAACAAGAATAATCTTATGAATTTTTTCTTCTGACATTTGCTAATACTTCCTTCCATATTAGTGATTTATTTAACAATAAGATTATATCATATTGAAATTTAAAAATTAAAAATATAATTTTAAAGATGTAGTTTATTATTTGTAAGTAAGCCTGTGCTATAATCTCAAGAGCGAAAGAATATAGAATTAGATATTTGTCAAAGAGGATGAAAAATAATGAAGTTAATTGCAGGTTTAGGAAATCCAGGTAAAAAATATGATCAGACCAAGCATAATACTGGCTTTATGGCATTAGACCATTATTTAAGCAAAAATAACTTAGATCTAGATAAAGATAAGTTTGAGGGACTATGGACCAAGCAGAAGGTTAACGGTGAAGATGTGATCTTTCTTGAACCACAAACTTTTATGAATGATTCAGGAAAGTCAATTGCACAAGTAGCCAATTTCTTTAAGATTGCTCCAGAAGATATCTTAGTTATTCACGACGACATGGATATGCCAATCGGAAAGATTAGAATTCGTGCAAATGGAAAATCAGGAGGTCATAATGGAATTAAGAGTATTATGGCCTGTTTAGGAACAAATAATTTCAACCGATTAAAGATTGGAATTCGTCATCCGCAAAAAGAAAGTGTTGTTTCTTGGGTATTAAGTCCTTTTAATGATGAACAGCAAAAGTTAATGGATGCAGCTTTTGAGGTTAGTGAAAATATCATTAATGATTTCATTAAGGGAAAGAATGCCCAGTATTTAATGAATCAGTACAATTAGAATGAATATTACAGAATTACTTAATAAAGACAAAGATTTAAATAATTTTATTAATAAAGCTCTAAAAGAAAAACGTTCACTTTTAACTGGAGTAAATTCTGGAGCTTTTAGTGCTGTCTTGATGCAAATGTTAAGCACTTGGCAGCGTCCCTTAATTTTAGTTGAAGATAGTGAAGATAAGGCACAACTGCTCTTAGATGAGCTAGGAAATTTATTACCTGATGAGATGGTATTTAGTTTTCCGGTTGATGCCACAATTGCAACACAAACTGCTGTCGCTTCTCCAGATGAACTAAGTCAAAGACTGCAAACTTTGAAATTCTTGACTGAAAAAAGAGCCGGAATTGTAGTAATAACTCCGCAAGCATTGCAATATAAGCTAAGTGATCCGCGAGATTTTATTAAAGCAAAGCAAGTGTTTAAACCTGAAGCAGAATTTGACTTAGATGAATTGACTGCATGGTTCACACAAGCTGGATATCGTAGAGAAAACATTGTTGCACGTCCAGGCGAATTTGCTCGTCGTGGTGACATTCTTGATGTTTATCCTTTAGACCAAGAAAATCCCGTTAGAATTGAATTTTTTGGTGATGAAGTTGATACTGTAAAAGAATTTGATGCAGCAACACAACGCAGCTTGGAAGAAAAAGATATTGTTTCAATCGGGCCGGCTTTAGACAGAGTATTTTCTAGCCGTAATCTGCATGAGGCAATTGAAAAAATAAAGCAAGATATGAATGAATCAATTGCCAACGAAGAAAATGTTAAAAATCATTTTGTTAAAGCAATTGACTTGCTTGAAGCGGACGGCCTTCCCGAAAATTATGCTTTTTTAATTGATTACCTACTACCCAAGTCGTTTAATTTGGTGGATTATCTTGATAAAAATGGCTTACTTTTATTTGATGATTGGCAAGCAATCAAAAAGAATGTTGCTGATGTAGATGCTCAAAACGAAGCTTTTATTTCCGAAGAAATAAAAGCGGGCGCAATGTTAAATAGCCAAAAATTACGGCATAATTTTGAGCAAGTCGTGCAAAAAGTGAAACAGGCGCAAGTGCTATTTTCACTGTTTCAAAAAGGAATGGGTCGCCTAAAATTTGATCAAATACTTAATTTTACTACGCGAGAAGTGCAGCAATTCTTTAGTCAGATGCCACTAATTAAAAGTGAATTAACACGTTTTGCAAATGAAGGAAATACGGTTGTTTTACAGGCTGATTCGGCAACTCGTGCTAAGCAAATTGCTCAAAATTTAGTAGATTATGGTGTTGATCTTCCAGTTGTTAAACCTGATCAAATTTTGGCAAAAAAAGCTCAAATAACTGTTGGTGACTTTGCACATGGTTTTGCTCTTCCTAGTTTGAATTTGGTGTATTTAACTGAACGTGAACTGTTTAATCAAAGACCACACCATCGTAAACGTATTAAAACACTTGAAAATGCTCAGCGTTTACGGAACTATAACGAATTAAAGCCAGGTGACTATGTCGTTCATGTTAATCATGGTATTGGCCGTTTTGAAGGAATTAAGACATTAGATGTAGATGGAAAAAAACGTGATTACATAACAATTACCTATCAACATCATGATCAACTATTTGTTCCAGCTGATCAATTAGGATTAGTTCAAAAATACGTGGCATCAGAAGGTAAAGTTCCGCATATTAATAAATTAGGAAGTGCAGAATGGGCCAAGACTAAAAAGCGAGTTCAATCAAAGGTTGAAGATATTGCAGATGATTTAATCGAATTATATGCTAAACGTGAATCTGAAAAGGGGTTTGCTTTTAGTCCAGATGATGATTTACAAAAAGAGTTTGAAGATGCTTTTCCTTATCCAGAAACGCCTGATCAGCTTCGTTCAATTAGAGAAATCAAGGCGGATATGGAAAGTCCTAAGCCAATGGATCGCCTCTTAGTTGGTGATGTAGGTTTTGGTAAGACTGAAGTTGCCTTAAGAGCTGCATTTAAGGCTATTCGTGATGGAAAGCAAGTTGCATTTTTAGCACCAACTACTATTTTGGCACAGCAACATTTTGAAACAATGCAGGATCGTTTTAAAAATTTCCCAGTCAATTGTGCGCTTCTATCACGTTTTCAAACTCCTGCTGAGGTAAAGGCGATAATTGAAGGGGTAAAAAATGGCAAAATTGATATGGTTGTTGGTACGCACCGTTTACTATCAAAAGATGTAAAATTTAAAGACCTTGGTTTATTAATAGTTGATGAAGAGCAGCGATTTGGTGTTAAGCACAAAGAAAGACTAAAAGAATTAAAAGCTAATATTGATGTTTTGACTCTGACAGCTACGCCAATTCCACGTACTTTACATATGTCAATGGTTGGAGTAAGAGATCTTTCTGTAATGGAAACTCCGCCAACCAATCGATACCCAATTCAAACTTATGTCATGGAAGAAATGCCTAGTGTTGTACGTGAAGCAGTTCTGAGAGAAATGAAGCGAAATGGGCAGGTATTTTTCTTGCATAATCGGATTGATGATATTGATAAAGTAGTTAGCCGATTAGAAGAACTAATACCAGAAGCTAAAATTGAGTATATTCATGGCCGCATGAGCGAAAATCAAATGGAAGATATTATGTATCGTTTTTCAAGAAATGAATTTGATATCTTAGTAACAACAACAATTATCGAAACTGGAGTTGATATGCCCAATGTCAACACAATGATTGTTGAAAATGCGGATCACTATGGTTTAAGTCAGCTTTATCAATTACGTGGTCGAATTGGACGAAGTGCTCGTTTGGCTTATGCTTATTTTTTGTATCAGCCTAATAAGGTCTTAACCGAAATTGGTGAAAAGAGATTAAGTGCTATTCGTGACTTTACTGAATTGGGCTCAGGCTTTAAGATTGCCATGCGAGACTTGTCAATTAGAGGAGCCGGCAACATGCTAGGAAAACAGCAGCATGGTTTTATTGATAGCGTTGGCTATGATTTATATGCTCAAATGTTAGATGATGCAATTAAGAAACGTAAAGGCAAGAAAGTTGCTGTTAAATCTAATGCCGAAGTGCAATTTAATTTGGAAGCATATATTCCTGATGATTATATTGCTGATCAGGAACAGAAGATTGAATTTTATAAAAAAATTAAAGGGATTAATGACCAAAAGGAAGCAGAAAATATCGCTGATGAATTAATTGATCGTTTTGGAGATTATCCATTAGCGGTGGAAAATCTGTTAAATGTATCAAAAGTCAAAGCAGATGCTGATTTAGCCCAAGTAGTAGCAATTAATCAGAAGTCAAATGATAAATTACAGATTATTTTCAATAATCGCGCTAGTGAAGAATTAGAAGGGCCAAATATTTTTAAGGCATTAGAACATGTGTCATTAAGAGCCAGGATTAATATGGATCCACAAAAGAGAATGAATGTCATGCTTGAACTTGAAAAAAAGATGAGCACTAGACAATTATTTAATGAGCTGCACACATTCTTAACAGCAGCAAGTGATATTGTTCAAAGGTAGAGAGGAAAATAAAATGAGAATCGATAAATTTTTAAAAGTATCTAGATTAGTTAAAAGACGTACAGTTGCTAAAGAAATGGCAGATCAAGGAAGAGTAAAAGTTAATGAGCGAGTAGTTAAGTCCAGTTATGACGTAAAAGTCGGTGATGTTATTGAAATCGGATTCGGTACAAAACAATTGAAAGCTCGTGTGCTTGACTTGAGAGAAACGACTAAGAAGGCTGAAGCAAGCGACTTGTATGAGCTAATTGATTAATGACAAGGGAAGAGTAAGGTGTTATATTAATAACAAGTGGTGATATAATTAAGATTTAGAATATAAACGAAAAGGCAGGGACACGCGTATGCAGAGAGGGCCACGACTTTATAATGCCTTAAGCGATGAAGAACGCTTAGCGCGCTTACGGCGTAAAGCAGCTAGGAAAGAAAAAGAAGTTCATCGCGTTCGGCGAAATCGAATTGTTGCTTGTTTTGCAATTGCAATTTTAATTTTTGGACTGCAGTTAATTATGGTCCATGTACAAACAGGTAGGATTAATAGTCAAATTCAAACGAATAAGACAGAGTTAAACCAAGTTAATAAAACTAATAAAAAATTAAAGGCGCAAGTGGCAGATCTAAAAGATCCTGATTATGTGGCTAAAGTAATACGTTATAAGTTCTACTATTCTAAATCTGGCGAATCAATATATACTCTTCCTGATAAAGAGGAGGATTATTAGTGAAATTTCCAATTGGATTAAGACTTAATGCTAAAGTTAACAATATTACTAAGCTTGGGCTCTTTGTGACTTTACCGCACCATCATCATGGCTTGATTTTTTATAAGGATTTTGGTGATAAATGGGAAAGTGCTAGGAACAAGTACAGTATTGGAGATGAAGTCAGGGCAGTTATTATCAATAATCATCAGGGAAAGCTTTCGCTCTCACTGAGTCAAGTAAATAATCCTGATTTAATTGATCCGACTAATGAATTTAAAGACAGTAAAGACTTTACTCCTTTAGCAAAGCTAGTAGAAAATTCTACAAAGAAAATAGCAGATTTAAAAAATTCAATTGAATTAAGTGACCAGTAAGGGTCACTTTTTTATTTAACAATGACAGAATTTACAAATTTTTTTACTAAAAATAATATTGAAATTAAAAATAAAAAGTTTTTATTAGCTGCAAGTGGTGGGCCTGATTCAGTGGCACTATTTCACATGTTAGTTAATTTTTTACCTAATCCTTCAAAGCAGTTGATTGTGGCTCATTTAGATCATTGTCTGAGAAAAGATAGTTATTTAGAAAGTGAGCTACTACAAAAGTTAACTACCGCTTTTAAAATAAAACTGATAGAAAAAAGCTGGCCCGTTGCGCTTCATCCTCAAACTGGTATTGAAGCAAAGGCGCGTGAGTTTCGCTATGCATTTTTAGCTCATACCGGGAAGAAATATCAGGTTGATTACTTATTAACAGCGCATCACGGCGATGATTTAATTGAAAATATTTTACTGAAATTTATTCGCTCAGGGGATGTAGCTGAAATGAATAGTCTTCAGATCGTAGGAAATCTTGACTCCATGAGGCTATTACGACCGCTAATTAAGTATTCAAAGGATCAGTTGTTAGAATATGATAAGAGAAACGGCTTAGATTATATTGAAGATGAGACTAATTTTGAAGATGATACTTTAAGAAATCGCTTAAGGCATTATGTTGTTCCTTTATTGAAAAAAGAAACGAACCATTTGGTTGAAAATGCCTATCGTTTTAGCGAAAGTGCAGCGCTACTTTCAGACTGTCAAAATAGTTTTTTTGAAAGTTTGATTTTACCAATTGACTTTGGTAAAGCTTTACGAGGTAAAAAGTCAGATCTAATAAACTTAAATGAAAATCAACTAGCAGCTTTTTTTGATTATCTAGTTTATAAAAAGTGGCATCAACGAGTTCATTTTGATGAAATTAGGCGGAGGAAAAAAGCAACTTTTAATAAAGAAAATTTTCAATTAATTTTTTATCAAGATTATTATTACTTGATAAATAGAAACGGGTTAACGCCAATTGACTCTAAGAAAAAGAAAATTAAACTCGATGAAAAGTTTTCTTTAAATGGAAAAGAATATCTAATTTCGCATGATAAAAAAATAGGCAACTTAGTTGGATATTTCTATGGAGTGAGAACTGATTTTTTAGAGGTAGGAAGTTTACCTCAGGGGAGCAAGTTAAGACTAGCTGATGGCAGGCAAACAAAAGCTAAGAAAAAATTTGCGGAGAATGGGATTCCTTTGATATTAAGGCCATATTGTTTAACTATTTGGCAGAAAGAAAATCCAGTTTATGTTGAAAATGTTTATCAAAATCAAGAATATAATGCAAATTTTGTTCGATATAATGTGTATATTTATCTTTAAGTTTATGCAAAGTTCTATGGTAAAAGCGGAATTTGTGGTAAAATCGTTGGAGTAATTCCAAGAAGTGTCGCGGAGGTTTATAGATGAAAAATAGAAGAAATAGACTGCTTTCTAACGGTCTTTTCTATATCATAGTATTCGTGATCCTCTTGGCTGGAATCAATTGGGCCGTAGGGGGCTCAGGTAGTAATGGTTCCACAGAAAATATCCGTTATTCTCAATTAGTAAAGGATTTAAAAGCGGGTAAAGTCAAGAGTATCAATGTACAACCATCAAATGGTGTATATACGGTTACTGGATCTTATAAGAAAGCTCAAAAATCAAAGAATCAAAATAATACTGGATTTGGACTTATTCCAAGTTCACAAAGTAGTAGTGAAGTAACTCGTTTCAGTACTACGATGCTTCAAAATGACTCAATGGTTAAGACAGTTTCAGATCTTGCTCAAAAGAGCGGAGCATCAATTTCTGGTCAGGGTGAATCTCAATCTGGAACTTGGATTTCTACCATTGTTATGCTTGTCCCAACTTTGATTTTTATTGTCATGCTTTGGATGATGATGAACCAAGGCGGACAGGGTCGTGGTGGCGGCATGATGAACTTTGGAAAATCTCATGTTAAGCCACAAGACCCAAGTAAAAATAAGGTTAGATTCTCAGATGTAGCTGGTGAAGAAGAAGAAAAGCAAGAGTTAGTTGAAATTGTTGAATTCTTAAAGAATCCAGCAAAATATACTAAGCTAGGTGCTAGAATTCCAGCTGGTGTTCTTCTTGAGGGCCCTCCTGGTACTGGTAAAACTTTACTTGCTCGTGCGGTTGCTGGTGAAGCTGGCGTGCCATTCTACTCAATTTCTGGTTCAGACTTTGTAGAAATGTTCGTCGGTGTCGGTGCCTCTCGTGTACGTGACTTATTTGAAACGGCTAAGAAGAACGCCCCAAGTATCATCTTTATCGATGAAATTGATGCCGTTGGACGTAAACGTGGTAACGGCGTAAGTGGTGGTCATGATGAAAGAGAACAAACTTTAAACCAATTGTTGGTTGAAATGGATGGTTTCGAAGGTGATGAAGGTGTCATTGTTATGGCAGCTACTAACCGTTCAGATGTTCTTGACCCGGCACTTCTTCGTCCTGGCCGTTTTGACCGTAAGGTTTTAGTTGGTCGTCCAGATGTTAAGGGACGTGAAGCTATCTTAAAGGTTCATGCTAAGAATAAGCCTTTAGCTCCAGATGTCGACTTAAAAGAAGTAGCACGCCAAACTCCTGGTTTTGTTGGTGCTGATCTTGAAAATGTTTTAAATGAAGCTGCTTTAGTTGCCGCTCGTCGTAATAAGACTGAAATTACAGCATCTGATATTGATGAGGCAGAAGACCGCGTTATTGCTGGACCAGCTAAGAAAGACACTGTTATTTCTCCTGAAGAAAGAAAACGTGTTGCATACCATGAAGCAGGACACGCAATTGTTGGTTTAGTCCTGAGCGATTCTAGAACTGTTCGTAAAGTTACGATTGTACCTAGAGGCCGTGCTGGTGGATATAACATTATGCTTCCAAAAGAGGATGAAAACATCATCACTAAGAAGCAATTAATGGAACAAGTTGCTGGTTTAATGGGTGGTCGTGCTGGTGAAGAAGTAGTTGTTGGTGATAAATCTACTGGTGCTTCAAACGACTTTGAACAAGCTACTAACATTGCTCGTGGTATGGTTACTCAATATGGTATGACTGACGTTGGTATGACTGAACTTGAATCTCCAAGTATGCAAGTACCTTATGGAACTAAGCCATACAGTGAGGCTACAGCTGCTAAGATTGATGAAGCTGTTAAAGAAATTCTTGATGAAGGTCACAAACAAGCAGTTGATATCATTAAGAGCCACCGTGAAACTCATAAGATTATTGCAGAAGCATTGCTCAAGTATGAAACTTTAAACGAAAAGCAAATTCTTTCATTATTTAAGACTGGTAAGATGCCAGAAAATGATGAGAATGAATTTCCAAGTGAGTCCAAAGCTTCAACTTATGAAGAAGCAAAAGCTGCAATGGAAAAGAAGGATCAACAAAGAGAAGAAACTGAAAATAAGGATGACAAAGAAGACGTTCATCCACTTCCTGATGATCATAAGAATATTGACGATATTCCACTTAACCCACCATCTGAAAAGAAGAATTCTGACGAACACAATTCAGATGAAAACAAGGATAAGTAAGAGTTTATTGTAAGAGTGATGTTTATACTCCTTTCTAATACTGAAATTACAGATTTTAGAAAGGAGTTTTTTGGTATTAAGAATGAAATATTTAAGTAAAAAAGACAAAAAGATTTTAAAATTAAGCTTAATAAGTTGTTTGACAACTATGGTGCTCTTTTTCCTTTTATCTACTTTCACTGATTGTAATCCAATCTTTGGGGGAGTATTGTATGGAGGAGATTTACCTAATCAGTATTTATCTTTCTTTCAATATTATCGTCATTTAGTTTTAGGAAATTGGGCAAGTGCTGGGTATACTTTTTCCAATGGACTAGGTGGAGATATGGCTGGTAACATTGCTTACTATGTCTTAAGTCCATTAAATTTTATAGTTTTTCTTTTTCCTGCAAATAAAATCAATATTGCTGTTTATGTAATAATCTTGTTTAAGCTAGGTTTGATGAGTGGTACATTTACTTGGCTCATTTTAAAATGGTTTAACTTTAAATATCAGGCCTATGCCATTTTTTTAGGAATCGCATATAGTTTAAGTGGCTATTCAGTTGCTTATGCTGGAAATGTCATGTGGTTTGACGGATTAATTTTGTTGCCTTTAATCACTTATGCTTTGGTTAGAGGAATCAAGATTAATAAATGGCTTACTTACAGTATTTTACTGGCTTGTGCCATTATATTTAATTACTATATTGGTTACATGATTTGTATCTTTATGGTAATTATTTTCCTAGCATATACAATCAATAATTTTAAAGACATTAAACTATTTTTCCATCAGTTTTTGAATTTTGCGATCAGTTCTATTATTAGTGGTTTAATTAGTGCAATAGTCCTATTACCAACTCTATTTAATCTTTCAAGTAATAAATTAGCACAGTCGGATTTTAATTCGAATTTTAATATTAAGCTCCTTATTACTGGGGGAAAAACAGTATCCAGACTGTTTATTGGAGATACTTACAATGATTGGCCACCAATTTTTGTAGGTACATTAGCTGCCATAATTTTTATTATCTACTTTATTGATTCTCGTAATTCAGTTAAAGCCAGAATCACTAATTTGATAATTGGAATTATATTTGTCTTAAGTATTATCGTGCGTCCATTATACTTATTCTGGCATGGTGGACAACAAACTATTGCTTACCCTTATCGTTTTAGTTTTTTAATCGTATTTTGGATTTTACTTTTAGCAGCAAAAGAGCTGTCATATCAGAACTTTAAGAAAAAAGATAGAATTATAGCTACCACTATTTATTTATTATTGAGTTTGATGACGGTGTATATTCGTCGTCGAATCGGACCAAATAATTTTTATGAATGGATAGCTGTAGCTTTAGTACTGCTCTTTGGACTATTAATTTACTTCTCAAATAAAAACTTTGTTCGAATTATTCTAATATTGGTTGGATTAGTTGAATTATCGGGAAACGCATATACTGGTCTTAGCCATTTGGGAATGAAGAGTGATTATTATCCTAAATATGTTGCAGAAAACAGTGAAGTAATTTCTAAGATTCCGGCAGCTGATAAGACAGGTAGAATCGCTAAAAATTATGAATTAAATAATGATCGCGGTGAAGGATATACTTTTAACTATCGTGGGGTAGAAGAATTTTCATCTAATAATGATTCACGAATTAGTAGTTTGATGACTGATTTGGGATTTTCAACATTTAGATACTTCTATTACTATCAAACGGGTACTGTAGTTACTGATGCTATCTTTAATGTTAAGAGCTTTATTAACAGTTCTTTGACTAATCAAAGTATTTCACCAGAATATGTTAACTATGGTTTAAGAGATGATTTAAAAACTAGACCAGTTATTTTAAAACAGGGCGATAAAACTGTGTATCGAAATGAAACACTTCCATTTGCCTTTGCTGGTAATTTATCTAATAAATTAAAGTTTAAAGATGAAAATCCTGTTTATAATCAAAACTTAGTTTTAAATTCTTTGACTCAATCTAAGTCTAATGTTTTGGATTATAGTAATAAAAAGGCACGGATTACAACAAATAACTTGTCAGTGAAATATGGTAAAGTAAAATATCATGTCATAAAGAAACATAAGAAGATTACTAAGCGTACTGAACAAAAATATTTCACAATTAAGAGATATGATAAAGAGCGTCCTGGGACGATGAGGTTCACCTATGATAATCTAAAGCCTAACCAGGTGGGATATATTCGTTTTAGTAAAAATTTGATGCAATTAGTGCTTGCTTTAAATAATTATCAATGGAATAAAAATCCTGATTATCGTCCTCCATTTAGTGTGACTATAAACGGTAAACAAGTTCAACTTCAAGAATATACGGACCAATTAATTGGCGTTCAAGCTGATAAAAATGGAAAAGTTGATATTAAAATGACCGTAGATGGAAAGGGTGGCAAGTTCATTCTTAAATACCCTAAATTTGTGAATATCGACTTTTCAGCTTTACATGATAAAGTCAAAAAAGCGCACGAAAGGGAAATGAAATTCACAAGTTTTGAAGATGGATATGTAGCTGGTAAAGTTAAAATTAATAAAAATCAAAATTTAGTAACTACTATTCCTTATAGTAAGGGCTGGCAAGTTAAAGTAGACGGAAAACCAGTTAAAATTAATCGTACTTTGGGTGTATTTATTGGATTAAAGATGAAACCAGGAACTCATCAAATCACATTGAAATATAGAACACCAGGTGTATTAGTAGGTGCTCTCTTGAGCATTATCGGTATTATTTCCTTAATCGTATTTACTTTGTTTTTAAAGAAGAATAAAAAAGATTAATTATCAGATACACTTCTCGAAGCTAATTATTGAGAAGTGTATTTTTTTAAGTAGATAAAATTTAGTAATATCGAAAGTATTAAATTGCTTATTGGCGCTGTAACAAGTATCATAGGTATAATCCTATTAGTTGTATTTAATTTTATTTAGAAAAGAAAAAGTATTAATTAAAGAATGAAGTCTATGTTTTATAGGCTTTATTTTTTAGGAGAAAGAAAAATGAACGATTATTTAGTAAAAGCAATTGATAAAACTAAAAATTTAAGATTAATTACGGTTAATGCTAAAGAGTTAGTAAGTGAAGCTCAAAAAAGACATGATACTTGGAGCGCATCTTCAGCTGTGCTTGGTAGAACTTTAATTGGTGGATTACTTTTATCGGCGGCCTTATTGAAAGATAAAGATGAGTTAACAGTTAGACTGCTTGGAAATGGCCCAGTAGGAGCAACTGTTGTAACAGCAAAAGCTGACTTGACTATTAAGGGATATGTCCAAAATCCGCATATTGCTCTTCCACCTAAAAAAGATGGACACATTGATGTAGCCAAAGCTGTTGGTGAAGGTTGGCTTGAAGTGACAAAAGATCAGGGATTAAAAGAACCTTATACTGGTCAAGTTCCAATTGTTAGTGGAGAAATTGCGGAAGATTTCACATATTATTTAGCAAAATCTGAACAAATTCCTTCAGCAGTAGGTTTGTCTGTCTTTGTTGAACCAAACAATAGTATTGGAGCTGCGGGTGGTTTTGTATTACAGGCATTGCCAGGAGCAACTGACGAACAATTAGCTCAAGTGGAAAAGAGAATTAAAGCTCTTCCTAATCTTTCAACTTTATTCCTAGATGGGATGTCACCTGAAAATCTAGCCGAAAGGATCCTAGGAACTGATTGCAAGATTTTAGCTAAAGAAAATGTTGCGTTTTCTTGTGATTGTTCAAAAGAAAAATATAGTAAAATTTTAGCTACACTTAAACCAGGACAACTAAAAGAAATGATTGAAAAAGATCATGGCGCAGAATTAGTTTGCCGTTTCTGTAAAGAAAAATATCATTTTACTGAAGATGAATTAAAAGATGTCCTGAAGAAGGCAAATTAAAGTGGTGTGTAGTGGATAGTTTTGCTATGATATTAGGGTATTTGAAAGGATGAGCAAGTGTGAAAAACGATAGTTGGAAAATTAGGGATGTTGAAATTCCTAATCGTGTAGTAGTTGCACCGATGGCTGGAATTTCAAATGCTGCTTTCCGAGTAGTATGTAAAGAATTTGGCGCAGGCCTAGTGGTTTGTGAAATGATTTCGGATCATGGAATTATTTACCGCAATAAAAAGACTTTAGAGATGTTAACAGTTGATCCTAGGGAACATCCGATGAGTATTCAAATTTTCGGCGGAAGTGAAGAAACTTTAGTTGAAGCTGCTCATTATGTGGATACTCATACTGCCGCTGATATCATCAACATCAATATGGGATGTCCTGTGCCAAAAGTAACTAAGACTGATGCTGGAGCTCGCTGGTTGTTAGACCCAAATAAGATTTATCAGATGGTTCATGCTGTAGTCCGGAATGTAAGCAAGCCTGTAACGGTTAAAATGAGAACTGGCTGGGATCAAAAGCATATATTTGCAGTTGAAAATGCACTAGCTGCTCAAGAAGCTGGTGCAAGTGCTGTAGCTATGCACGGACGTACAAGAAAGCAAATGTACATGGGAGAAGCCGACTGGGAAACCCTGAAGGAAGTTGCAGATGCATTAACCATACCTTTTGTTGGTAATGGGGATGTTACAACACCTGAAAAAGCAAAAGCAATGCTTGAAGATGTTGGAGCTGACGCAGTAATGGTAGGTAGAGCAGCCTTAGGCAATCCATGGATTATTAAAGACATGGTTCACTATTTAGACACTGGTGAAAAACTACGCCCACAAACAGTTGAAGAAAAGGTAGCAACTGCTAAAGAACAGTTAAATGGTTTAATTGATCTTAAAGGTGAAAAAATTGCTGTACCGGAATTTAGACGTCAAGCTGCTTATTATTTAAAAGGAATTCCCCGTTCAGCTCGAACCCGTGCTAAAATAAATGATGTTTGGACGAAACAAGAAGTTTTTGACTTGTTGGATGACTTTGTGGAAAAATATGAAGCAAGACAAAAGCAATTTAATCGATAGAAGGAGTTTTTAGAGTGGCAAAGAATGAAATGAACGACCAACTAATTGTTCGTCGTGAAAAAATGGACGAAATGCGTGAAAATGGCATTGAACCTTTTGGTGTAAGAAAGTTCGATCGTCAAGATTTAGCTCGTACTTTAAATGAAAAGTATAGTAAAGAAGATAAAGATGAATTAAATGCAGATATGCCTACGACCAAAATTGCAGGTCGTATGCTTGCAAAACGTGGTAAGGGTAAAGTAGGTTTTGCTGATCTTTATGACCGTACTGGTAAGATTCAAATCTATGTACGTAAAGATATTGTTGGCGAAGACAACTACAAGATTTTTAAGAAATCAGATATTGGTGACTTCTTAGGTATTGATGGCGAAGTAATGAAAACTGATACTGGTGAGTTAACTATTCGTGCAACTCACGTTACTTTCTTATCTAAGGCTCTTCGTCCCTTACCTAATAAATGGGATGGTTTAAAAGATGTTGAACAAATCTATCGTCAACGCTATCTTGATTTGATTACTAATCACGAAAGTTACATGCGTTTTGTTCATCGTACTCAAATTATTCAAGCTATTCGTAACTACTTAAATAAGCAAGACTTCTTGGAAGTTGAAACTCCAGTTCTTCACAATATTCCAGGTGGTGCTGAAGCACGTCCATTTATTACTCACCACAACGCTTTAGATATTGATCTTTATATGAGAATCGCTTTGGAACTTCCATTGAAGCGTTTGATTGTCGGTGGTATGGAGAGAGTTTATGAAATTGGTCGAGTATTCAGAAACGAAGGTGTTGATACTCGCCACAATCCTGAATTTACTGAGCTTGAAACTTATGCTGCTTACTGGGATTTCCACGATGTCATGGATGAAGCAGAAGAAATTATCAGAGCAGCTGCTAAAGTTGTTTCTCCAGACGGTAAGATTAACTACCAAGGTACTGATATTGACTTAGGTAAGCCATTCCGCCGTGTTCATATGGTTGACCTAATTAAGGAAAAGACTGGTGTCGATTTCTGGAAAGAAATGACTGACGAAGAAGCTAAGAAGATCGCCGAAGAACATGGAATTCATACTGAACCATTTTGGAAAGTTGGTCATGTAATTAATGCTTTCTTTGATGAATTTTGTGAGAAGACTATTGTTGATCCAACCTTTGTGTATGGTCACCCTGTAGAAATTTCACCACTTGCTAAAAAGAATGCAGATGATCCAAGATTTACTGATCGTTTCGAAATCTTTATTTTAGGAATGGAATACGGAAATGCCTTTTCAGAGTTAAATGATCCAGTTGATCAACGTCACCGTTTTGAAGAACAAATGGAAGAACGCGAAGCTGGTAACGATGAAGCTGATATGATTGATGAAGATTATATCCGTGCTATGGAATTCGGTATGCCTCCTACAGGTGGTTTAGGTATCGGTATCGACCGTTTGGTAATGCTTTTAACTGACGCTCCAGCTATCCGTGATGTATTGCTCTTCCCAACAATGCGTCCTGAAAAGGTTGAAGATGTTGATGCAGAAGTATAAGAAGATTTGAAGAAAAAGAATAAATAGCTTTAAAAATAGACTGTCTTTGAAGATGGTCTATTTTTTTGATTTTTTCAGAAAAAGTACTTGCAATCGAATGATGTTTTGCTATACTAGTAAATGTACTGCGGAAGTAGTTCAGTGGTAGAACATCACCTTGCCATGGTGGGGGTCGCGGGTTCGAATCCCGTCTTCCGCTCCAGTATAAAAGACTCACCGAAGTGTGAGTCTTTTTTGATATTCGGGATGTGGCTCAGCTTGGTAGAGCGCTACGTTCGGGACGTAGAAGTCGCAGGTTCAAATCCTGTCATCCCGATTGAATATTATTTTTATTAAAAAGTTCGTCTTAAGCTAGAAAGACGAACTTTTTTGTATATAATGTTCATGAAATATCAAATAGTTTACATTTACTAATTGTAAGTGTAAGATATTTGTCTAAAGATTGTAGTATGATCTTAAAAGAAATAAGGCGGTGCAGAATGGAAAAATCATATAGTGATAGTGCAAAGAATGTTCTTGAAATTGCTAAAGAGCAAGCACAAAACTTTCACCATCGAATTATTGGAACGGAGCATGTTTTGCTTGCTTTAGTAATTGAAGCTAACGGAGATGCCGGTAAGCTTTTGCGTGAAAGAAACGTAACACCAACCTTAGTGCGAGAAGAAATTGAAAGATATACTGGCTATGGTTCAAGTCCCAAAGCTACATATATGGAAATGTCACCACGCTTAAGCTTAGTTTTGAATTTTGCTAAGCAAAAATCTGATGAATTAGGCACTCCTCAAATTGAAACAAAGCATATTTTGCTGGGGTTATTAGCTAGTGACCAAATTTTGGCAAGTTTAATTTTGAAAAATATTGGTGTAGAACCACGTGACTTAAGTCAAGATATTAATGATAGTTTCATGGATGATTCTGGAGAAGCAAACAATATTTTTGATGTTTCTTCTGCAACTAGAACTAAAAAAGGCAAGTCACTGACACCTAATTTAGATAAAGTAAGTGTAAATTTAAATAAACGTGCACGCGAGGGTGCAATTGATCCAGTAATTGGTAGAGATAAAGAAATAAAGCGAGTAATTCAAATTTTATCTCGAAGAACTAAGAATAATCCTGTTTTAGTTGGAGAACCCGGAGTTGGTAAGACAGCAGTTGCACAAGGAATAGCTTCTGCAATTGTAAATCGTGAGGTTCCGGATAACTTAGCTAAAAAACGTGTCATGGCACTAGATATGGGAAGTCTAATTGCTGGGACTAAATATCGCGGTGAATTTGAAGATAGAATGAAGAAAATTCTAAAAGAAATTCAACGAGATGGTTCTGTGATTCTATTTGTTGATGAAATGCACACCTTGATTGGTGCAGGTGGAGCAGAAGGTGCCATTGATGCTTCAAATATCTTGAAGCCATCTTTAGCACGCGGTGATATTCAAATGATTGGTGCCACTACTTTTGATGAATATCAAAAGTACATTGAAAAAGATCAAGCTTTGGCAAGACGTTTTCAACAGGTTAAAATTGGCGAACCATCAAAAGAAGAAACAGTGGATATCTTAAAGGGATTACGTCCTAAATATGAAAAATTCCACAATGTAAAAATTGAAGATGAAGCAATTAAAGATGCAGTCGAATTTTCAACAAGATATATTGCTAACCGCTTTTTACCTGACAAGGCAATTGACTTAATTGATGAGGCGAGTGCAGCAGTCAAGATTCAAGCAGTTGGTAAGGCTGATCCACGCTTGACTAAGTTAGATACCCAAATTAATGATGTTATTCACCAAAAAGAAGAGGCAGCTGAAAATCAAAACTTTGTACAAGCAGCTAAATTACGTGATGAAGAAAATAAGCTTACGCAAGATCGGGATAAATTAATTGCCAGAGTAGAGAACAAGAACTCTAAAAAATCTATTGTTGATTCAAATAAAATTGCCCAGATTGTATCAGAATGGACGGGCGTACCAGTTACTCGAATGAAGAAGAGTGAAACGAAACGTTTAGCTCACCTCGAAAGTATTTTGCATGAACGCGTAATTGGACAAGATAAGGCAATTAGTGCAGTAAGTCGTGCAATTAGACGAAGTAGAAGTGGGATTAAGGATGAGAATCGTCCAATCGGTTCTTTCTTGTTCTTAGGACCTACTGGGGTCGGTAAGACTGAATTAGCAAAAGCATTGGCAGCAGCAGTCTTTGGTTCAGAAAGAAATATTATTCGTGTTGATATGTCTGAATATATGGATCAAGTAGCTACAAGCAAGTTAATTGGTTCTGCTCCTGGTTATGTAGGCTATGAAGAAGGTGGACAACTTTCAGAACGTGTAAGACGTAATCCATATTCAGTAATTCTGTTAGACGAAGTGGAAAAAGCTCATCCAGATGTTTTCAATTTATTGCTGCAAGTTTTAGATGAGGGTTTCTTAACTGATTCAAAGGGAAGAAAAGTTGATTTTAGAAATACAATCATTATTATGACTTCTAACCTTGGTTCGCGCAGCTTACAAGAAGATAAGACAGTTGGCTTTGCGGCTGATAACGAAGATAAAAATAAACTTCAGCAAGAAAAGGTTACAGCAGCAGTTAAACAGTTCTTTAGACCAGAATTTTTGAATAGAATTGATGAAACAGTTGTCTTTGATAGTTTAACTAAGAAACAATTGCGTGAAATTGTTAGTTTAATGACTAGTCATTTGATTAGTCGCTTAGCTCGAAAAGAAGTTACTTTAAAGATTTCTCCAGCAGCTTTAGATGTGTTAGCCAAAGACGGTTTTGATCCAGAAATGGGAGCCCGTCCTTTGCGCCGTGCAATTCAACATGAACTTGAGGATGTAATTGCAGAAGATTTAATTAGTGAAAAGATTAAAGCTGGTCAAACAGTTAAAGTTGGTGCTCATCAAGGTAAATTAAAATTTACAATTGTTGATAAAGATAAGCCTTTAGTTAAAAACTAGTTCTTTTTGACAAATTAGTAATATAAGTGTAAAATACAAAACGTTTAAAAGGCTGAAATTCAGGATTTCGCTGATCTATTGTCCAGCGAGATGATAAAACAAAAACGACTATTATGTTGTTTTTGTTTTTTTGTACCCAAATTTTGACTTTTTGCAATTTGTAACACAAATGTAATATTTAGATTCTTATATAAGAAAGGATGTTTTCTTTGTTAGGACACGCTGTGAACTACGGTAGTCACCGGACAAGACGTAGCTTCTCTCGAATTAAAGAAGTATTGAAGTTACCTAACTTGACTGATGTGCAAACGCAATCTTACAAGTGGTTTCTTAATGAAGGTATTCGTGAAATGTTTGACGACATTATGCCGATTTCAGACTTTTCAGGAAAACTTTCTTTAGAGTTTGTTGACTACAAACTTCTGAAGCCAAAATACACTCTTGAAGAAGCACGTGATCACGATGCAAATTACTCTGCTCCTCTTCATGTAACTTTAAAGTTAACCAACCATGAAACTGGAGAAATTAAGACTCAAGATGTCTTCTTCGGAGAATTTCCATTAATGACTGATTCAGGTACTTTCGTTATTAATGGTGCTGAGAGAATTATTGTTTCTCAGCTTGTTAGATCTCCTGGTGTTTACTACCATTCAGATTTTGATAAAAATGGTCGCCAAATTTTCGGTGCTACAGTTATTCCTAACCGTGGTGCATGGCTTGAATATGAAACTGATGCTAAGGATTTAGCTTATGTTCGTATTGACCGTACTCGTAAGCTTCCATTAACAGTTCTAATTCGTGCTTTAGGATTTGGATCTGATAGTGAAGTTGCTGATATGTTTGGTGAAAGTGACTCACTTCGTTTCACTTTAGAAAAAGATATCCACAAAAATCCTGCTGACTCTCGTGTTGCCGAAGCCTTAAAGGATATCTACGAAAGATTACGTCCAGGTGAACCTAAGACAACTGATTCATCTCGTTCGCTTTTGTATGCTAGATTTTTTGATCCAAGAAGATACGATTTAGCTCCTGTTGGTCGCTACAAGATCAATAAGAAACTTTCTTTAAAGAATCGGTTATTAAGACAAACTTTGGCTGAAACTTTAGCTGACCCTGATACTGGTGAAATCATTGCTAAAAAGGGTGACGTTGTTACTCATGAAATTCTTGATAAATTGTCACCTTACTTAGATCGTGACGACTTTAAGATGGTAACTTATGAACCTTCAAAGGAAGGTGTCTTACCTGACCCAGTAACAGTTCAAGAAATTAAAGTATATTCTAAGGTTGATCCTGAACGTGTAATTAAGTTAATGTCTAACGGTCATATTGCTGATGACGTTAAGCACTTAACTCCAGCTGATGTTTTGGCATCAATTAACTACTTCTTTAACCTTCAAGATAACATCGGAACTACTGATGATATCGACCACTTAGGTAACCGTCGTATTCGTCGTGTAGGTGAATTACTTCAAAACCAATTTAGAATTGGTTTAGCAAGAATGGAACGTGTTGTGCGTGAAAGAATGTCAATTCAAGATATTTCTACAGTTACACCACAACAATTAATTAACATTCGTCCTGTTGTTGCTTCAGTTAAGGAATTCTTTGGTTCATCACAATTGTCACAGTTCATGGACCAAAACAACCCACTTGGTGAGTTAACTCACAAACGTCGTATGTCTGCCTTAGGACCTGGTGGTTTGTCTCGTGACCGTGCTGGGTACGAAGTTCGTGACGTGCACTATACTCACTATGGTCGTTTATGTCCTATTGAAACTCCTGAAGGACCTAACATTGGTTTGATTAACTCTTTAGCAACTTACGCTATTGTTAATAAGTATGGCTTTATTGAAACACCATACCGTCGTGTTTCTTGGGATACTCACAAGGTTACTGACAAGATTGATTACTTAACTGCTGATGTTGAAGATAATTACATTATTGCTGGTGCCAACGCTCCATTAAATGAAGACGGTTCTTTCAAGGATAAGATCGTTTTAGCTCGTCATAAGGAAGATAACCTTGAAGTTACTCCTGATAAGATTGACTATATGGACGTTATTCCTAAGCAAGTAGTTTCAGTAACTTCTGCATGTATTCCTTTCCTTGAAAACGATGACTCTAACCGTGCCTTGATGGGTGCTAACCACCAACGTCAGGCTGTTCCATTGATTAACCCACATGCTCCAATTGTTGGTACTGGTATGGAATACCGTGCTGCTCATGACTCTGGAGATGCATTAGTTGCTAAAGCACCTGGTGTAGTTGAATACGTTGATGCAAACGAAATTAGAATTAGAAGAGACGACGATACTTTAGATAAGTATGTTCTTGAAAAATTCCGTCGATCAAATGCAACTAAGAACTACAACCAAACACCAGCTGTTAAGCAAGGCGAAAGAGTAGTAGCTGACGAAGTTATTGCCGATGGTCCAGCAATGGAAAACGGTGAATTAGCTCTAGGTCAAAACCCAATTATTGCTTTCTTGACTTGGAACATGTACAACTATGAAGATGCCGTTATGATTTCTGAACGTATGGTTAAAGATGATGTCTACACATCTATCCATATTGAAGACTATGAATCAGAAGCTCGTGATACTAAGCTTGGACCTGAAGAAATTACACGTGAAATTCCAAACGTTGGTGAAGATGCGCTTAAAGACCTCGATGAAGAAGGTATTGTACGTATTGGTGCCGAAGTTCAAGACGGTGATATCTTAGTTGGTAAAGTTACTCCAAAGGGTGTGACTGAATTATCAGCTGAAGAACGTTTGCTTCACGCTATCTTTGGTGAAAAGGCTCGTGAAGTTCGTGACACTTCCTTACGTGTACCACATGGTGGTGGCGGTATTGTTCAAAACGTACAAGTCTTCACGCGTGAAGCAGGAGACGAATTGCCACCTGGTGTAAACAAGATGGTTCGTGTCTACATCGTTCAAAAGCGTAAAATTCAAGTTGGTGACAAGATGTCTGGTCGTCACGGAAACAAGGGTACTATTGCCTTAGTTTGTCCTGAAGAAGATATGCCATACTTGCCAGATGGTCGTCCAGTAGACATTTGTTTGAATCCAATGGGTGTGCCTTCACGTATGAACATTGGACAGGTTCTTGAATTACATTTAGGTATTGCAGCTAAGCAATTAGGTATTCATGTTGCCACTCCAGTATTTGATGGTGCTTCTGAAGATGATATGTGGAACATGGTTCGTGAAGCTGGTATTGGTAAAGACGGTAAGACTGTTCTTTACGATGGACGTACTGGTGAACCATTCCATAACCGTGTTTCAGTAGGTATTATGTACTACTTGAAGTTGACTCACATGGTTGATGATAAGATCCACGCACGTTCAATTGGGCCTTACTCACTTGTTACTCAACAACCACTTGGTGGTAAAGCACAATTTGGTGGTCAGCGTTTCGGTGAAATGGAAGTTTGGGCTCTTGAAGCTTACGGTGCTGCATACACATTGCAAGAAATCTTGACTTACAAGTCAGATGATGTTGTTGGTCGTGTTAAGGCATATGAAGCTATTGTCAAGGGTGAAAGAATTCCAAAACCAGGTGTTCCAGAATCATTTAGAGTTCTTGTTAAGGAACTTCAATCCTTAGGTTTGGATATTAAAGTCTTAGATATGGATCACAAGGAAATTGAATTACGTGATATGGACGATGATTCTAATGATCACTTCAACATTGACACTTTATCTAAGCTTGCTGAACAACAAGAAAAGAAGAAGTTGGCCGAAGAAGCTGCAAAGAAAGATGACAAGTCAGCTGAACCTGTAGATCAGAGTGATTCTTCAACTTCATCTGATGATAAGGTTTCTAAGTAATAGGAGGTTAAACTTTTGATCGACGTAAATAAGTTTGAAAGTATGCAAATTGGTTTGGCTTCTCCAAACAAGATCAGAAGTTGGTCTTATGGCGAAGTTAAAAAGCCAGAAACTATCAACTATCGTACTTTGAAACCAGAAAAAGATGGTTTGTTCGATGAAAGAATTTTCGGACCAACTAAGGACTGGTCTTGTGCTTGTGGTAAGTACAAGGGTATTCGCTATCGCGGTATTGTGTGTGACCGGTGTGGTGTAGAAGTTACTTCTGCTAAAGTTAGAAGAGAACGTATGGGCCACATCGAATTAGCTGCACCAGTTTCACATATCTGGTATTTCAAAGGTATTCCATCTCGTATGGGATTAGTGTTAGATATTTCACCTCGTGCACTTGAAGAAGTAATATATTTTGCTGCTTATATTGTAATTGACGCAGGTGATACTGATCTTGAAGATAAACAACTTCTTACAGAAGCTGAATATCGTGAAAAGAAAGCAAAATTCGGTAACCGTTTTGAAGCTAAGATGGGTGCTGAAGCTGTAAAGGAACTTCTTGAACAAGTAGATATTGACAAAGAAGTTCATGATTTAAAAGAAGAATTAAAGACTGCTACTGGTCAAAAGAGAACTCGTGCTATCAGAAGATTAGATATCTTAGATGCATTTAAGAATTCAGGTAATAAGCCTTCATGGATGGTTATGGATTGTATTCCAGTTATTCCGCCTGATTTAAGACCAATGGTTCAACTTGATGGTGGTCGTTTCGCAACTTCTGATTTGAATGATTTATATAGACGTGTAATTAATCGTAATAATCGTTTAAAGAGATTGTTAGACTTAAATGCACCTAGAATTATCGTTCAAAATGAAAAACGTATGCTTCAAGAAGCTGTAGATGCATTAATTGATAACGGTAGACGTGGTCGTCCAGTTGTAGGACCAGGTAACCGTCCACTTAAATCTCTTTCTCATATGTTAAAGGGTAAGCAAGGACGTTTCCGTCAAAACTTGCTTGGTAAGCGTGTCGACTACTCAGGTCGTTCAGTTATCGATGTTTCACCTAAGTTGAAGTTTTATCAATGTGGTGTTCCACGTCCAATGGCTTTAGAGTTGTTTAAGCCATTTGTGATGCATGAATTAGTAAAACGTGGTTTAGCATCTAACATTAAGAATGCTAAGCGCAAGATTGATCGTGAAGATGACGATATCTGGGACATCTTAGAAGATGTAATTAAAGAAAGACCAGTTCTTTTGAACCGTGCACCTACTCTTCACCGTTTAGGTATCCAAGCATTCGAGCCAGTTTTGGTACCTGGTAAATCAATTCGTCTTCACCCTCTTGCTTGTGAAGCCTATAACGCCGACTTCGATGGTGACCAGATGGCCATTCACGTTCCATTATCTGATGAAGCTGTAGCAGAATCACGTTTGCTTATGCTTGCTGCTCACCATATCTTGGCTCCTAAGGATGGTAAGCCAATTGTTACTCCTTCTCAGGATATTGTTTTAGGTAATTACTGGTTAACTCAAGCAGAACGTGGTCGCGAAGGCGAGGGTATGATTTTTGACTCACCAGCTGAAGCAGCTATTGCATATGCAAATGGTGATATTCACTACCATACTCGCATTGGTTTAGCAGCTGATTCAATGCCTGAAAAGCCATGGCCAAAGGGATATGAACACGGAATTTTTGTAACTACCTATGGTAAGTTAGTCTTCAACCAAATTTTCCCTAAGGATTTCTTCTATATTAATGATCCTACTCAAGAAAATCTTACCCATCCCGTAGATGAAAGATATTTCTTGCAACCAGGTGAAGATATCCATGAAAAGCTAGATAATATGAAACTTGGAAAGGCCTTTAAGAAAGGTTTCTTATCAGATTCTATTGCTCAAATTTACAAGGATTATAAGGTTCAAAGAACTTCTGATTTCTTGGATGACTTGAAGGAATTAGGCTACACTGTATGTACTACTTCTGGTTTGACTATTGGTGTTGAAGATATTCCTACAATTACTGATAAGGACGATATTGTGGCAGAAGCTCGTAAGAAGGTTGACGTGGTTTCTAAGCAATATCGTCGTGGTTTGATTACTGATGAAGAACGACATGATCGAGTGATTAGCATTTGGAATAATTGTAAAGATATTGTTCAAAATGAAATTGCTCAAATTCATGCTCCAAGAAACCCAATCACAATCATGGCAGATTCCGGTGCTCGTGGTAACATTTCTAACTTTACCCAGCTTGCTGGTATGCGTGGCTTGATGGCTGCTCCTAACGGAGGAATGATGGAAATTCCTGTTACATCAAACTTCCGTGAAGGATTATCCGTTTTGGAAATGTTCATGTCCACTCACGGTGCTCGTAAAGGTATGACCGATACCGCGTTGAAGACTGCTAACTCAGGTTACTTAACTCGTCGTTTGGTAGACGTAGCTCAAGACGTTATTATTCGTGAAGAAGATTGTGGTACTGATCGTGGCTTGACTGTTCATGCAATTACTGAAGGCGATGAAATGATTGAACCATTATTTGATCGTCTAGTAGGCCGCTATACTTCTAAGAGTGTCTATGATCCAGAAACTCATGAAGTTATCTGCCCAGCAGATGTCTTGATGGATGAAGATATGGCTCATAAGATTGTTGATGCTGGCGTCACTGAAGTAACTATTCGCTCCGTGTTTACTTGCAACACTCAACACGGTGTATGTAAGAAATGTTATGGTATGAACCTTGCTACTGGTGACGATGTTGAAGTTGGTGAAGCAGTAGGTACTGTTGCTGCTCAATCTATCGGTGAACCTGGTACTCAGTTAACTATGCGTAACTTCCACAACGGTGGTGTTGCTGGTGCTGCAGATATTACTCAAGGTTTACCTCGTGTTCAAGAATTGTTTGAAGCTCGTAACCCTAAGGGACGTGCAACAATTTCTGAAGTAACTGGTGAAATAACTTCAATTGAAGAAGATCCAGCAGAACACACTCGTCAAATTACTGTAAAAGGTCAAACAGATACTCGTACTTATGATGTACCATATACTGCATCTGTAGCAGTTGCTGAAGGTGACCATGTTGTACGTGGAGATAAATTGACTCTTGGTTCTATCGATCCTAAAGAATTGATTCGTGTACGTGATGCATTGACTACTGAAAAATACATTCTAAGTGAAATTCAAAAAGCTTATAGAATGCAGGGTGTAGAAATTGCTGATAAACACGTTGAAGTTATGGCACGTCAAATGCTTCAAAAGGTTCGTATTCTTGATCCAGGTGAAACTGATATCTTACCAGGTGAATTGATGGATATTGGTGAATTTAAGGCAAGAAACCGTGAAGTAATTATTTCTGGTGGTATTCCTGCAACAGCACAAAGTGTAATTCTTGGTATTACCAAGGCCGCTCTTGAAACTAACAGTTTCTTGTCTGCAGCTTCATTCCAGGAAACTACTCGTGTTCTTACTGATGCTTCTATTCGTGGAAAGAACGATCCATTACTTGGTCTTAAGGAAAATGTTATTATCGGTAAGATTATTCCTGCCGGTACTGGTATGCCTGTTTACCGTGAAATGGAACCTAAGGTTGACGTTCCTGAAGATGAAAAGAAAAAGTCAGTTTATTCTATAGCTGATATTGAGAAGAAATTAGCCGCAGCTGATGCAGAGAAAGATAAAGGCTCAGCTGACTAATCATCCTTTCAAAACTTAAACATTTGTGTTAAAAAAGTCTATTCGCTCTTATGCGAATAGACTTTTTTTATATAAAATTATAAAAAATAATGCTCAGGAATATAAAAGGTATAAAAGGATATTGTTTTTGGTTCTGAGTAATTAAGTGAGTGATTATCAGAAAAATGGATGATAATAAGAAAAGATACTCAGCAATGTAGAAATTATAATAAAAGATAAGAATAATAAAAATTATTGTATCGCCATAGCCAAATTTCTTTTTCAAATTCATTATTAAGAAGATCAATATAACAAAAGAAATTAAAATCCATTCGATTGTAGTGTAATTAGAAGTAGAGTAAGGAATTTTAAATACTACAATCGCAATAAGTGGAATAAGGATTTGAACTGGAAAAGATTGATCAATGTAATCGAAAATACTAATTAAAAAAATAAAAATGATGAAAAAGTATGAAGTTTGGTTAGCAAGCGGATTTAAAGGCATGAAAGCTAGGCCACCTAAAATTTCACAATAAAAAGTTTCAATAGGAATATAAGCGTGACAGAAGAAACATTTCCCTTGATATCTTAGAAAAGAAAAAATAGGTATTTGGTTGAGAAGCGTAAGCGGAATTTGGCAGTTATCACAATGAGATTTATCTGTTATAAAGTTCTCCGTCTCAAATCGCTGAACAATTACTAGTAGATGGGAACCAATGATACTACCAATTACAAAATTAAATATATAAATAAATGAGTTTGACATCTTTTAACCTCCAATATTTATATACGCAAAATTAAAAAATTTTTTTTAAAATGTTTACGGAATTAAAAAATCATGTTACACTAGCCATTGTGCTATTAAAAACATGATATCCGTGAGGTCAAAAAAGAAACTCCCGGATGTGTGAACAATTTTAGGAGGAAATTTTAATGCCAACAATTAACCAATTGGTTAGAAAAGGCCGTCACTCAAAGACGACTAAATCTGATTCACCAGCTTTAAACTATGCTTACAACAGCATGAAGAAAAAGATGAACTACAACCCAGCACCTCAAATGCGTGGTGTTGCAACTCGTGTAGGTACTATGACACCTAAGAAGCCTAACTCAGCTTTACGTAAGTACGCTCGTGTTCGTCTTTCAAACTTAATCGAAGTTACTGCTTACATTCCTGGTATTGGTCATAACTTGCAAGAACACTCCGTTGTTTTAATTCGTGGTGGTCGTGTAAAGGACCTTCCTGGTGTTCGTTACCACATCATTCGTGGTGCTTTGGATACTGCAGGTGTTGATGGTAGAAAACAAGGCCGTTCTAAGTACGGTGCTAAGAAAGGTTAAAACAGTTAAATAGGAGGGACTACTAATGCCTAGAAAAGGTAATGTTGCTAAGAGAGATGTTTTAGCAGATCCAGTTTATAACTCTAAATTGGTTACTAAATTAATTAACCACTTAATGATTGATGGTAAGAAGGCAAAGGCATCTTCAATTCTTTACGATGCTTTTGGTATTATTCAAGATAAGACTGGTAAAGAACCAGTTGAAGTTTTTGAAGAAGCAATGAACAATGTTATGCCAGTTTTGGAAGTTAAAGCTCGCCGTATCGGTGGTTCTAACTACCAAATCCCAGTTGAAGTTCGCCCAGAAAGAAGAACTACTCTTGGCTTAAGATGGCTTGTTTCTTACGCTCGTTTACGTAATGAACATACTATGGATGAACGTCTTGCAAACGAAATTATGGATGCTGCTAACAATACTGGTTCAGCAGTTAAGAAACGTGAAGACGTCCACAGAATGGCAGAAGCAAACCGTGCATTTGCTCACTACCGCTTCTAATCGTTAGTTTGTAAAAGGAGATTAATCTTATGGCTAACAAACGTGAATTCCCTTTGGATAAGACACGTAACATTGGTATCATGGCTCACATCGATGCCGGTAAAACTACTACTACTGAACGTATTTTGTACTACACTGGTAAGATCCACAAAATTGGTGAAACTCACGAAGGTGACTCACAAATGGACTGGATGGATGAAGAAAAGGAACGTGGTATCACTATTACTTCCGCAGCTACTACTGCTCAATGGAAGGATTACCGTATTAACATTATTGATACCCCAGGACACGTTGACTTTACTATCGAAGTAGAACGTTCTCTTCGTGTTCTTGATGGTGCGGTAACTGTTCTTGATGCTCAAGCTGGTGTTGAACCACAAACTGAAAATGTTTGGCGTCAAGCTGAAACTTACGGCGTTCCTCGTATTGTTTTCGTTAACAAGATGGACAAGATTGGTGCTGACTTTGACAAATCTGTTAAGTCATTGCATGAACGCTTAAACGCAAACGCACATGCCGTTCAAATGCCTATTGGTTCAGCAGATACCTTTGAAGGTGTTATTGACTTGATCAATATGGTAGCTGACGTTTACGATGAAGATAAACTTGGTTCAAAGTGGGATACTATTCCTGTTCCTGATGAATACAAGGAAGAAGCTTTAAAGCGTCGTAACGAATTAATTGAAGCTGTTGCTGATGTTGATGACGGTATTATGGACAAGTACCTTGGTGGTGAAGAAATTTCTAATGATGAATTAAAAGCAGCTATTCGTAAAGCTACTTTGAATTTGGAATTCTTCCCAGTTTATGCTGGTTCAGCATTTAAGAACAAGGGTGTTCAAATGATGCTTGATGGTGTTATTGATTACTTACCATCACCACTTGACGTAAAACCTTACGTTGCTCATGATCCTAAGACTGGTGACGAAGTTGAACTTATGGCTGACGATAAGAAACCATTTGCAGCTTTAGCATTTAAGATTGCAACAGATCCATTTGTTGGTCGTTTAACTTTTATCCGTGTTTACACTGGTTCACTTCAATCTGGTTCTTACGTATTGAACGCATCAAAGAATGCTCGTGAACGTGTTGGACGTTTACTTCAAATGCACGCTAACTCAAGAACTGAAATTCCTGAAGTATTCTCAGGTGATATTGCTGGTGCGATTGGTTTGAAGAACACTACTACTGGTGATTCTTTAACTGATCCAGATCACCCACTTATTTTGGAAAGTTTACAAGTTCCAGATCCAGTTATTCAAGTATCTGTTGAACCTAAGTCAAAAGCTGACCGTGATAAGATGGATGTCGCTTTACAAAAGCTTACTGAAGAAGACCCAACCTTCCGTGCTGAAACTAACCCAGAAACTGGTCAAACTTTGATTTCAGGTATGGGTGAATTACACTTAGACATCATGGTTGAACGTATGAAACGTGAATTTAACGTTGAAGCAACTATTGGTGAACCTCAAGTTGCTTACCGTGAAACCTTCACTAAGGAAGCTAAGGCACAAGGTAAGTTCGTTCGTCAATCTGGTGGTAAAGGTCAATATGGTGATGTTTGGATTGACTTTACTCCAAACGAAGAAGGAAAGGGTTACGAATTCGAAGACGCTATCGTCGGTGGTGTTGTTCCTCGTGAATTTATTCCTTCAGTTGACCAAGGTTTACAAGAAGCTATGAAGAATGGTGTTCTTGCAGGCTACCCATTAATTGATGTTAAGGCTAAGTTGTACGATGGTAGTTACCACGAAGTCGACTCATCAGAAGCTGCCTTCAAGGTTGCTGCTTCTCTTGCTTTGAGAAATGCTGCTGCTAAGGCTGGTGCCGTTATCCTTGAACCTATCATGAAGGTTCAAGTAACCACTCCAGAAGAATACTTAGGTGATGTAATGGGATCAATTACAGCACGTCGTGGTTCTATGGAAGGTATGGAAGATAGAGCAGGTGCTAAGGTAATCAACTCATTTGTTCCACTTTCAGAAATGTTTGGTTACGCAACTACTTTGCGTTCATCAACTCAAGGTCGTGGTACATTTACAATGGTATTTGACCACTACTCACCAACTCCTAAATCTATTCAAGCTGAAATCATCAAAAAACGTGGTGGAGAAGACGCTGAATAATTTATAAATGTAGAGTTTGAAAAAGAGATATCATATGATATCTCTTTTTTTGTACAAAAAAATAAAATAAAATGCTGAGAAAGCTTGATATTTAAGGAAAGACAAAGTACAATAGTAAACGTGCGAAAATATTGGAGGGGTATACCCCGCGCACAAAAAGCAATGCTTTGACGCAAAAGGTTGCGGCACACCAGGCTGCATTGCCACAGAGGTGAGTCGGTAATTTTTGCCGAGCTAGTCATCTTTTAAAGAAGACGAAGGAGGTTATTAGATGGCAAGTCAACAAATTCGTATTAGATTAAAGTCATACGAACATGGTATTCTCGATGAATCAGCTGCTAAAATTGTAGCTACCGCTGAAAGAACTGGAGCACAAATTTCTGGTCCTGTTCCACTACCTACGGAAAGAACTTTATTCACTGTTTTACGTTCACCACACAAGAACAAAGATTCACGTGAACAATTTGAAATCCGTACACATAAGCGTTTAATTGATATTTTGAATCCAACACCTAAGACTGTTGATTCATTAATGAAGCTTGATTTACCAAGCGGCGTTGATATCGAGATTAAATTATAATTTAAAACATATATGGAGGTGTAATCATGACCAAAGGAATCTTAGGAAGAAAGGTCGGTATGACTCAAATCTTCACTAAAAACGGTATCTTGGTTCCTGTAACTGTTATTGAAGCAACCCCTAACGTTGTTTTACAAGTTAAAACTAACGAATCAGACGGTTACGAAGCAGTTCAAGTAGGTTACCAAGACATGCGTGAAGTATTGAGTAACAAACCAGCCAAAGGTCATGCTGCAAAAGCAAAGACTTCACCTAAGCGCTTCATTCGGGAAATCCGCGATGTCGAGCTTAAGGATTACGAAGTCGGCTCAGAAATCACGGTGGACTCATTTAGTGAAGGTGACGTAGTTGACGTTACTGGCACTACAAGAGGTCATGGTACTCAAGGTAACATCAAGCGTTGGGGCCAATCAAGAGGTCCAGAAACTCACGGTTCTAGATACCACAGAATCCCAGGTTCAATGGGTTCTATCATTAACCGTGTACCTAAGGGTAAGAAGTTACCTGGTCACATGGGTGGCAAGAAAGTTACCGTACAAAACTTAGTAATTGAAAAAGTTGTACCTGAAAAGAACGTACTTTTAGTCAAAGGTAATGTTCCTGGTGCAAAGAACTCATTAATTTTTGTAAAATCTGCTGCTAAAGCTGCTAAATAGGAAGGAGGACTATAATGGCTAATTTAGAAATTATCGATCAAAAAGGTAAGTCTGCAGGTAATGTAGATTTAAATGAAGAAATCTTCGGTATTGAACCTAATGAAAGTGTTGTTTTCGATGCAATCATTAGACAAAGAGCTGGTAAGCGTCAAGGTACTTCTGCTGTAAAGAACAGATCAGCTGTTCGTGGCGGTGGTAAGAAACCTTGGAGACAAAAAGGTACTGGTCGTGCTCGTCAAGGTTCTATTAGAGCCCCACAATGGCGTGGTGGTGGTACTGTATTTGGTCCAACTCCTCGTTCATACAAGATGGACATGCCTCGTAAAGCACGTCGTTTAGCTATGAAATCAGTTCTTTCCCAAAAAGTTGCTGACAAAGATTTAATCATTCTTGATCAATTAACTTTAGAAGCACCTAAGACTAAAGAATTAAAGGCTATCTTAGATAATGCTAACGTTTCTGGTAAGGTTTTAGTTGTGTCTGATGATAAGAATGTTCAATTATCAGGTAAGAACCTTCCAAAAGTGAAAGTTGTACCTGTTAATGGCTTAAATGTTGTTGATGCGGTTGACTACCAAAAACTTGTATTAACTCAAGACGCTATTAAGAGAATTGAGGAGGTTTTGGCATAATGGATGCACGTGATATCATCTTACGGCCTGTAGTTACCGAAAAATCCATGAATTTAATGGATGATAAGAAGTATACTTTTGATGTGCTTGTATCAGCTACCAAGACTCAAGTTCGTAATGCCGTTGAAGAAATTTTTGATGTAAAAGTTAAGAATGTTAACATTATGAACGTTCGCGGTAAAGAAAAGAGAGTTGGTCGTTACACTGGTAAGACTGCTCGTCGTAGAAAAGCAATCGTTACTTTAACTGAAGATTCTAATGATATTAAGATCTTCAATGATAATAAAGAAAATTAGTAAATAGGAGGTCAGTCAATTGGCAATTATCAAATATAAGCCAACTACAAACGGCAGACGTAATATGACTTCTTCCGACTTTGCTGAAATTACCAAGAAAAAGCCTGAAAAGACTTTACTTGAATCTCAAAGTCATACTGCTGGTCGTAACTCATACGGTCATATTACTGTTAGACACCGTGGTGGTGGTCACAAACAAAAATACCGTATCATTGACTTCAAGCGTAATAAGGATGATGTAAAAGCAGTTGTTAAGGCTATTGAATATGATCCAAACAGAACTGCTAACATCGCTCTTCTTCACTACACTGACGGTATTAAAGCTTACATCTTAGCACCTAAAGATCTAAAAGTTGGTACTGTTGTTGAATCTGGTCCAAATGCTGATATTAAGCCTGGTAATGCATTGCCATTATCTGCTATTCCAGCTGGTACTGAAATTCACAATATTGAATTGAAGCCTGGTAAAGGTGGTCAATTAGTAAGAAGTGCAGGTACTGTTGCACAAGTTCTTGGTAATGATGGTAAGTACACTTTAGTTAGACTTCAAAGTGGTGAAGTTCGTAAGATTTTATCAACTTGCCGTGCTACTATCGGTTCTGTTGGTAATGAACAACACTCATTAATTCAATTAGGTAAAGCTGGTCGTAAGCGTTGGTTGGGCAAGCGTCCACAATCTCGTGGTTCCGTAATGAACCCTAACGATCACCCACATGGTGGTGGTGAAGGTAAGGCTCCAGTTGGTCGCCCACAACCTATGACTCCATGGGGTAAGAAGTCTCGTGGTATTAAGACTAGAAACTCTAAGGCTAGAAGTGAAAAACTTATTATTCGTCACCGTAAAGGTAACAAGTAATTAAACGAAGGAGGTTAATTAATGAGCCGTAGTATTAAAAAAGGTCCTTTTGCTGATGCAAGCCTTTTAAAGAAGATCGAAGCCCAAGAAGGTTCCGAAAAGAAGCAAGTAATTAAAACATGGTCTCGTCGTTCAACTATTTTCCCTTCCTTTGTTGGTTTCACAATAGCTGTTTACGATGGAAGAAAACATGTGCCAGTATACATTACTGAAGATATGGTTGGTCATAAGTTAGGTGAATTTGTACCTACTAGAACTTTCCGCGGTCACAAGGTCGCTGATAAGGCCACTACTACAGTAGGTAAATAATAGGAAGGAGAGACATCTAAATGGCAGAACAAATTAGTTCAGCTAAAGCTGAAGCAAGAACAGTTCGCATCGCTCCTAGAAAAGCCCGTTTGGTAGTAGACCTTATTCGTGGAAAGAGTGTTGCTGAAGCTCTCGCAATTTTACAATTTACGCCAAGAGCTGCTTCCCCAATCGTTGAAAAAGTGTTGAAGTCAGCTATTGCAAATGCTGAACACAACTACGATCTTGAAAGTGCAAATCTTTACGTATCAGAAGCATACGTAAACGAAGGTGCAACTTTAAAGAGATTTCGTCCACGTGCTAAGGGTATGGCTTCTCCAATTAACAAGAGAACAAGCCACGTAGTAGTTGTAGTATCTGAGAAGAACGATTAAGGGAGGTAAATTTAATGGGTCAAAAGATTAACCCAAATGGTTTCCGTCTCGGTGTTAACCGTGATTGGGAAGCAAAGTGGTATGCAGACAAAAACTACGCTGACACTTTAAATGAAGATTTACGTATTAGAAAGTTCATCTCTGAAAAGTTAGCTGATGCATCTGTTTCCACTGTGGAAATTGAACGTGCTGCAAACAGAATTAACATTTCTATCCACACTGCAAAACCTGGTATGGTTATCGGTAAAGGTGGTAAAGAAGTTGAAGCTTTAAGAAAACAACTTAGTGCTTTAACTAAGAAGAACGTTCACATTAATATTGTTGAAATTAAGAAGCCTGATTTAGATGCTAAATTAGTAGGCGAAGGTATTGCTCGTCAACTTGAAGCAAGAATTGCATTTAGACGTGCAACTCGTCAAGCAACTCAAAGATCTATGCGTTCTGGTGCTAAGGGTATCAAGGTTCAAACTGCTGGTCGTTTGAACGGTGCTGATATGGCAAGAAGAGAATGGCATACTGAAGGTAGTGTTCCACTTCATACTTTAAGAGCAGATATTGATTATGCTTGGGTAGAAGCTGCAACTACTTATGGTCAAATTGGTGTTAAGGTTTGGATCAATCGTGGTGAAATTTTACCACAACGTAAGAACAAACCTTCTAAGAAAACGAAGGGAGGAAACTAATAGTGTTAGTACCTAAGCGTGTAAAGCACCGTCGTGAATTCCGCGGTAAAATGCGTGGTGAAGCTAAAGGCGGAAAGACCATTGCATTTGGTGAATATGGTTTAGAAGCTGTTGAATCTCACTGGATTACTAATAGACAAATTGAAGCCGCTCGTATTGCTATGACTCGTTTCATGAAGCGTGGCGGACGTGTTTGGATTAGAATCTTCCCACAAAAATCCTACACTGCAAAAGGTGTTGGTGTTCGTATGGGTTCCGGTAAAGGTGCACCAGCTGGTTGGGTAGCTGTTGTTAAAAGAGGCAAGATTATGTTTGAAATCGGTGGCGTTTCAGAAGACGTTGCCCGTGAAGCTTTAAGACTTGCTTCAAACAAGCTTCCAATTAAGACTAAGTTTGTTAAGAAGAGTTCGGAAGTAGGTGGCGAATCTAATGAAGGCTAAAGATATCAGAGCATTAACCACTGATCAAATGTTAGAAAAGGAAAAGCAATATAAAGAAGAACTTTTTAATTTGCGTTTCCAACAAGCAACGGGTCAATTAGAGAACACCGCTCGCTTGAGACAAGTCCGCAAGAACATTGCTAGAATTAAGACAATTCTTAGCGAAAAAGAATTGAGCAAGAATTAGTTAACGGAAGGGAGTTATTAACTTGAGCGAAACTAACGAAAGAAATAATCGTCACGTATACCAAGGTCGAGTTGTTTCTGACAAGATGGATAAGACTATTACAGTTGTTGTAGATACCTACAAGAACCACCCTGTTTATAAGAAGCGTATTAAATACTCAAAGAAGTATTACGCTCACGATGAAAACAACGAAGCTAAGATTGGCGATACTGTTCGTATCATGGAAACCCGTCCATTATCACATGCGAAGCGTTACCGTCTAACTAAGATTGTTAAGAAGTCAATTTAATTACGCGGATTTTATTGAGGGGAGGATAAACTAGTGATCCAACACGAAAGCCGTTTAAAGGTTGCTGACAACTCCGGTGCAAGAGAACTCCTAGTTATCAAGATTTTAGGTGGTTCTAAGCGTAAAACCGGTAATATTGGTGATATCGTAGTTGCTGCTGTTAAACAAGCAACACCAGGTGGCGTTGTCAAAAAAGGTGATGTTGTTAAAGCAGTTATTGTTAGAACAAAATCAGGTGCACGCCGTGAAGATGGTTCATACATCAAGTTCGACGAAAATGCAGCAGTTGTAATTAATGCTGATAAGAGTCCTCGTGGAACTCGTATTTTTGGGCCTGTAGCCCGTGAACTGCGTGAGCACGATTTCATGAAGATCGTATCTCTTGCTCCTGAAGTCTTATAATTTTTTAGGGAGGTGCACTGATGTTTGTTAAAACAGGTGACAAAGTAAAAGTTATTGCCGGTAAAGATAAAGGCAAAGAAGGCACTGTACTTTCAGTCAACGCCAAGACTAACCGTATTGTTGTCAAAGGTGTTAATAAGATCAAAAAGCATGAGAAACCTTCACAAGCCAACGCTAATGGTGGTGTGGTAGAAAAAGAAGGTTCTATCCATGCATCAAATGTAAAAGTTATTGCTAAAAAAGAAGATAACAACAAATAGGAGGGAGGACGCACATGGTAAACAGTTTAGTAGAAAAATATTCAAATGAAATCGCACCAGCTATGAACAAAAAGTTTAATTACGATTCAGTTATGGAAATTCCTAAAATTGATAAAATCGTTTTAAACATGGGTGTCGGTGATGCAGTTTCTAATGCAAAGAATCTTGATGAAGCTGTAGAAGAATTGACTTTAATCTCAGGTCAAAAGCCTTTGATTACTAAAGCTAAGAAATCAATCGCAAACTTCCGTTTACGTGAAGGTATGTCTATTGGTGCTAAGGTTACCCTTAGAGGCGATAGAATGTACGATTTCTTGTACAAATTAATCAACGTTTCTCTTCCTCGAGTTCGTGACTTCCGTGGAATCAGTTCTAGATCATTTGATGGTCGTGGTAACTATACTTTAGGTATCAAAGAACAATTGATTTTCCCAGAAATCGACTACGACAAGGTAAACCGTGTTAGAGGTTTGGACGTTGTTATTGTAACTACTGCCAATACAGATGAAGAAGCTCGTGAACTTCTTACTGAGTTTGGTATGCCTTTTGCTAAATAATTTGGAGGACATTAATGGCTAAAACATCACAAATCGTCAGAAATCATCGTCCTGCTAAGTTTTCATCTCGTGAATACACTCGTTGCGAGAGATGTGGCCGTCCACACTCTGTTTACCGCAAGTTCAAATTATGCCGTATTTGCTTAAAAGACTTAGCACACAAGGGTCAAATTCCTGGTGTTAAAAAGGCAAGTTGGTAATTAACGGTAAAGGAGGCAAATTAAATGGTCATGACAGATCCAATTGCAGATTACTTGACTAGAATTAGAAATGCTAACATGGCAAAACACAGTTCTGTTGAGATTCCTGCATCATCAATGAAGAAATCACTTAGTGAAATCTTAAAGAACGAAGGCTTTATTCGCGATTACCAAGTTGAAGATGACAACAAACAAGGTATGATCAAGATTTTCTTGAAATACGGTCCTAATAACGAACGTGTTATTTCAGGTTTAAAGCGTATTTCTAAGCCTGGTTTAAGAAACTACGTAAGTGCAGAAAACTTACCAAAAGTTCTTAATGGTCTTGGTATTGCTATCATTTCTACTTCTGCAGGTGTGATTACTGATAAAGAAGCTAGAGAAAAGAACGTCGGCGGCGAAGTTATTGCTTACGTTTGGTAATTTTGACAGAAAGGAGAACTATTAATGAGCCGAATTGGTTTAAAGGTCATCGAGGTTCCTGAAAAGGTCACAGTTACCAAAAATGGTGACGACATCACTGTTAAGGGACCAAAAGGTGAACTTACTAGATACTTTGATCCACGCATTACCTTTGAACAAAAAGATGGAGAAATTCATTTTAGTCGTTCAAGTGAAGCTGACAAAGCTCTTCATGGTACTGAAAGAGCAAATCTTGCTTCCATGATTGAAGGTGTAACTGATGGATATGTTAAGAAGTTAACTTTAGTTGGTGTTGGATACCGTGCAGTTGCACAAGGTAAGAAATTAACTCTAAATGTTGGTTACTCTCACCCAGTCGTATTTGAAGCACCAGAAGGTGTTACAGTTAAAACCCCATCAGCAACTTCAATTGAAATTGAAGGTATTTCAAAACAAGTTGTAGGTCAATTTGCGGCAGAAATTCGTGATGTTCGTCCACCAGAACCTTACAAGGGTAAAGGTATTCGTTACGAAGACGAATATGTACGTCGCAAGGAAGGTAAGACTGGTAAATAATTAAATAGAAAATTTTTGAGGTGAAATTGTGATTTCTAAACCAGATAAAAACAAATTACGCTTAAAGCGTCATAAACGTATTCGTGGAAAGATTTCTGGTACTGCTGAGCGCCCACGCTTAAGTGTTTTCCGTTCAAACAAAAACATCTACGCTCAATTAATTGATGATGTAGAGGGTGTAACGCTTGCAAGTGCCTCAACAAATGATAAAAATATTTCAGCTGAAGGTTCTAAGATGGAACAAGCTGCTGAAGTAGGTAAAGCTTTAGCTGAAACTGCTGCTAAGAAGAACATTAAGAGTGTTGTATTTGATAGAAGTGGTTACTTATACCACGGTCGTGTACAAGCTCTTGCTGATGCAGCACGTGAAAACGGATTAGAATTCTAGGAAAGGAGAATTAACTAATGGCAAACCGCAACGATTCTCGTAGAGATTCTCGTAAAGATCGTAAAAAAGACGATATTGAAGATCAATTAGTAGCAATTAACCGGATCACCAAGGTTGTTAAGGGTGGTCGTCGAATGAGATTTGCTGCTGTTGTAATCGTCGGCGATAGAAAAGGTCATGTAGGTTTTGGTACTGGTAAGGCTCAAGAAGTCCCAGAAGCTATCCGCAAGGCTGTTGAAGCTGGTAAGAAGAGAATGATTAAGGTACCTACTGTTGGTACTACTATTCCACATGAAGTTATGGGCCATTATGGTTCTGGTAACATTATGTTAAAACCTGCTGAAGCTGGTTCTGGTGTTGCTGCTGGTGGTGCTGTTCGTATTATCATGGATTTAGCTGGTATTTCAGATGTTACTTCTAAATCACTTGGTTCAAATACACCAATCAATGTTATCCGTGCTACTATGGACGGTTTGAGTAAGTTAAAGACTCGTGAAGATGTTTTGAAACTTCGTGAGTCAGCAAAAAGCTTAGAAGATTAAGGAGATTAAATAATGGATTTAAAAGTTACCTTAATTAAAAGCGTCGCACACCGTCTTCCAAAACAAAGAAAGATTGTTAAAGCTCTTGGTCTTGGTAAGGTAAATAGCACTGTTGTTCTTCCAGACAACGCTGCAACTCGTGGCGCTTTATTGAAGATTGCTCACCTGATCTCAGTTGAAGAGGTTAATAAGTAATTAGAATCCAAGGAGGTGCCAATTAATGAAGCTTAATGAATTAAAACCAAATGAAGGTTCACGTCGCAACAGAAAGCGTGTTGGTCGTGGTACTTCTAGTGGTTACGGTAAAACTGCTGGTCGTGGTCAAAAGGGTCAATTAGCTCGTACTGGTGGTAAAACTCGTTTAGGTTTCGAAGGTGGTCAAATGCCATTATTCAGAAGAATGCCTAAGCGTGGTTTTAAGAATGTTAACCGCAAAGAATACGCTATTATTAATTTAAATGATTTAAACAGATTTGATGATGGTAGTGAAGTAACTATCGACACATTAAAATCATCAGGTTTAGTTAAAAAAGAACTTGCAGGAGTTAAGTTGTTAGCTAACGGCGAATTAAAGGTTAAGTTGACTGTAAAAGTTAATAAAGTCTCAGAAGCTGCTAAAAAAGCTGTTGAAGCCGCTGGCGGAACTGTTGAGGTGATCTAATGTTCTCGACCTTGAAGAACGCCTTTAAGGATAAAGATATTAGATCTAAGATCTTTTTTACACTCTTTATCCTGTTGCTTTATCGTATCGGAGCTAATATAACAGTTCCGGGAGTTAATGCAAAAGCTATTACACGGGTTGCACAGACTGGTTTAGTCCCAATGTTGGATACAGTCAGTGGTGGTGGATTAGATACATATTCAATCTTTTCTTTAGGGGTTTCACCTTATATCACTGCTCAAATTGTTATTCAATTACTCCAAATGGATATTGTTCCTAAGTTAGTTGAGTGGGGAAAACAGGGAGAAGTCGGAAGACGAAAAACAAATCAAGTAACGCGCTATCTTACTTTAGTGGTTGCCTTTGTTCAAAGTCTCGGAATTACTCTTGGTTTTAACGTTTTAACCGAAATGGGTTTGGTTAAAACGCAAACTCCTCAAACCTATATTGAGATTGCCATTATTATGACAGCCGGGACAATGCTTTTGACCTGGCTAGGTGATGAAATCACTGATAAAGGTCTGGGAAATGGTGTATCTGTAATTATTTTTGCAGGTATTATTGCCCGTCTTCCTAATGGAATTTATCAGCTATTTAAAGATTTCATTATTAATAATAGTGCTAGCGATCGTTGGCAAGGGATTTTGTTCTTCATCGCGATCATTATTGCCATTTTACTAGTAACTCAATTTGTTACATGGTTTCAACAGGCTGATTTGCGAGTACCTATCCAATATACTCGTAGAGCAGCAACAAGTGGCTCCGAAAGTTTCCTACCTTTAAAGGTTAACGTTTCTGGAGTTATTCCAGTTATTTTTGCCAGTTCCTTTATTATTACACCAGCTACAATTTTGATGGCTTTTCAAAGATCTCATGGAAATGAACAATGGTTTAAGATTTGTAATCAAATATTTAGTTTACAAACCACACCTGGTGCATTAATTTATACATTGTTAATCATTTTGTTCACTTTCTTCTACGCCTTTGTTCAAGTAAATCCAGAAAAGTTGGCTGAGAACTTGCAAAAGCAAGGAGCCTACATTCCTAGCGTTTGGCCAGGAAAAGATACACAAAAGTATGTATCTAAAATTTTGATTAGATTATCAACAGTAGGTGCAGTATTTTTAGGCCTTGTTGCCTTATTACCGCAACTTGCTACAAATATTTTTGGTTTACCAAGTTCAATTGGACTTGGCGGAACAAGTCTTTTAATCGTTATTGGTGTGGTTTTAGAATTAGCCCGTCAAGTTGATGGACTACTAATGAAGCGCGAATACGTTGGATTTATTAGATAGTAAGGATAAAAATGATTAATTTAATTCTTTTAGGTTTGCCTGGTGCAGGCAAAGGAACAGCTTCTGAAAGCATTGTAGATAAGTATCACTTGGCACATATTTCGACAGGTGATATGTTCAGAGAAGCTATGGCTAATGAAACTCCAGTTGGTTTAGAAGCTAAAAGTTATATTGATAAAGGTGATTTAGTGCCAGACGAAGTTACTGCTAAGTTAGTTGAAGAACGTCTTAAGCAACCTGACACTAAGAATGGATTTATCTTAGATGGATTTCCAAGAACCACTGTTCAAGCAGAACTTCTTGAAGGTATAACTAAACGGTTAGAAAAGCCGTTAACTAATGTAATTGCAATTGATGTTGATGAAGATGTTCTAATCAAGCGTTTATCAGCACGCTACATTTGTAAAAATTGTGGTGCAACTTACAACAAGATTTCAAATCCAACTAAAGTAGAAGGTACTTGTGATCGTTGCGGAGGACATGAATTTTTCCAACGCGAGGATGACAAGCCAGAAGTTGTTAAAAATCGCTTAGAAGTTAACAAGAAGATGAATACTCCTCTTCGTGATTTCTATGAAGAAAAAGGAATTCTTTCAACTGTTAACGGTGAACAAACTCCGGAAAAAGTATTTGAAGACATTGACAAAATCTTAAGTAAAGATTAGTCTCGTATTGTTTTTTTTACATTCCGTGTTATAATGCCTAAGTGTGACTATTTGTTCATGTGGAGGAACAATTTTGGCAAAAGAAGATGTCATCGAAGTTGAAGGTAAGGTAGTTGATACCTTACCTAATGCTATGTTTAAAGTTGAATTAGAAAATGGTGCAACAATTTTAGCTCATGTTTCGGGTAAGATTAGAATGCACTACATTAGAATTTTACCTGGTGATAGAGTAACAGTTGAATTATCACCATATGATTTAACTAAGGGTAGGATTACGTATCGTTTTATTAAGTAATTACGGAGGCAAACATGAAAGTTAGACCATCTGTTAAACCAATGTGTGAACATTGCAAGATTATCAAAAGACATGGTCGTGTTATGGTGATTTGCTCTGCAAACCCTAAGCACAAACAACGTCAAGGTTAATAGTTATATATTTTTATTAGGAGGTGCAATTTAATGGCACGTATTGCTGGTGTTGACTTACCCAGAAATAAAAGAGTTGTAGTCGCATTAACTTATATCTATGGTATTGGTGAACCAACTGCAAAGAAAATTTGTAAAGATGCTGGTATTTCTGAAGATATTCGTACTAATGACTTGACTCCAGAAGATCAAGAAAAATTACGTAGCGAAGTAGATAAGTACCGTGTTGAAGGTGACCTTCGTCGTGAAGTTAGTCTTAACATTAAGCGTTTAGTTGAAATTGGTTCATACCGTGGTATTCGTCACCGTCGTGGCTTACCAGTTCGTGGTCAAAATACCAAGAATAATGCTCGTACTCGTAAGGGTTCAAAGAGAAAATAATTTATTAAATAGGAGGTTAAGTTAATGGCTGCAAAGAAAACAGCACGTAAACGCCGTGTAAAGAAGCATGTTGAAAGCGGCGTTGCTCATATTCATTCTACGTTTAACAATACCTTGGTCATGATTACTGACGTACAAGGTAACGCAGTCGCATGGTCTTCCGCTGGTGCTTTAGGTTTCAAGGGTAGTCGTAAGTCTACACCATTTGCTGCTCAAATGGCCGCAGAAGCAGCTGCAAAGTCTGCAATGGATCAAGGCATGAAACATGTTGAAGTTTCAGTTAAAGGACCAGGTGCAGGTCGTGAAGCTGCTATTAGAGCACTTCAAGCTGCAGGTCTTGAAATCACTGCTATTCGCGACGTTACTCCAGTGCCGCACAACGGTTCCAGACCACCAAAACGTCGTCGTGTCTAGTTTATTCCTGCGTGCAGGACATTACGTTTTGAAAGGGGCCCAGTAATGATTGAATTTGAAAAACCAAATATTACCGTAGTAGACCAAGAGGAGGCATACGGTAAGTTTGTTGTCGAACCACTGGAACGCGGTTTCGGGACTACTTTAGGTAACTCACTCCGTCGAGTTTTACTTACTTCTATTCCAGGTACGGCACTTTCTTACATTCAGATTGATGGTGTGTTACATGAATTTTCAACAGTTCCTGGCGTTAGAGAAGACGTCACAAAAATTATTCTTAATTTGAAGAAACTAGAGTTAAAGTCACTCTCAGATGAAGAAAAAATTGCTGAAATCGATGTAACTGGTCCAGCAATCGTAACTGCTGCTGATTTAAAGGTCGACTCTGATATTGAGGTCTTAAATCCAGATCAATATATTTGTAGTATTGCTGATGGTGGCCATTTGCATATGAACGTTGCGATCAAGAATGGTCGTGGTTATGTTCCCGCAAGTGAAAACAAGACAGATGACATGCCTATTGGCGTCATCCCCGTTGATTCACTCTTTTCACCAATCAAAAAAGTTAACTACCAAGTTGAAAGTGCTCGTGTTGGTAAAAGAGACGATTATGACAAATTAACTTTAGAAATTTGGACTGATGGTTCAATCACACCTAATGATGCCCTTAGTTTCGCTGCGAAGATTCTTGTAGAACACTTCAAAGTATTTATGTCTACTGATATGGATGCGCAGTTTGATGATGTAATGGTAGAAAAAGAGGACGATAAGAATGAGAAGAAGCTTGAGATGACGATCGAAGAGCTTGACTTATCTGTTCGTTCATATAACTGCTTGAAACGTGCAGGAATTAATACTGTTCAAGAATTAACTGATAAATCTGAAGCAGATATGATGCGCGTACGTAACTTAGGACGTAAGTCATTAGAAGAAGTAAAGAATAAACTTGCCGAACTTGGTCTATCACTTCGTCAAGATGACTAAGTTGGAAAAATAAGGAGGGAAAACTCATGGCATACCGTAAATTAGGTCGCGATAGTGCACATAGAAAAGCAATGCTTAGAGAAATGACTACCCAATTAATCATGAACGAACGCATTGTTACTACTGAAACCCGTGCTAAAGAAATCCGTAAAACTACCGAAAAGATGATTACTTTAGGTAAACGCGGTGATTTAAGTGCTAGAAGAAAAGCTGCTGCTTTTGTTCGTAATGAAATCGCTGATATTCATGAAGAGAAAGATGCAGTTGTTGTAAAATCAGCACTTCAAAAACTTTTCAGTGACATTGCACCTCGTTACAAAGACCGTAATGGTGGTTACACTAGAATGTACAAGTTAGCTACCCCACGTAAGGGTGATGCTGCTCCAATGGTAATCATTGAATTAGTTTAATTGCGTAAAATATAATATTATTATTTTATAAATCTTTCACAAAAGCGAGAATAAGCGTGATGATGGTGGCTTTTGCCTAGTCTAGCTTAGATGTTAAATCATCCCTCTTTGTGGTTGATTTTTTTTTGCTCTTTTTTTATAATTGATACAACGACATATTTGAAAAAGAGCAAGTGATATTTATGAAAGATAATATAGTAACCGTAGAGCATCTTTCTTTTACTTATAAGGATAGTGAAGAACCTGCAGTAAAAGATGTTAGTTTTTCAATTCCTAAAGGAACTTGGACCACTTTGGTTGGTCATAACGGAAGTGGCAAATCGACTATTGCGCGTTTGTTAAATGGTATTCTTTTACCAGATGATAATCCTGAGACCTTGATTAATATCGATGGTATTACGCTGACTGAAAAAACTATGTGGGATATTAGAGATCGTGTGGGAATTGTATTTCAAAATCCCGATAATCAATTTGTGGGAGCTACAGTTGAAGATGATGTGGCTTTTGGTTTAGAAAATCGTCAGGTACCTCGTCCTAAAATGAAAAGTATTGTTCAGGATGTACTTAATCAAGTCGGAATGACAAATTTTCAAAAAAGTGAACCGCAATACCTTTCTGGTGGTCAAAAGCAAAGAGTTGCTATTGCAGGAATTTTAGCAATTGGTCCAAAACTGATAATTCTAGATGAATCAACGAGTATGCTTGATCCTGCAGGAAAGTTCAAAATTCTTAAGCTTATAAGAAAATTACAAAAAGAAAATGAACTAACAATATTTTCGATTACACATGATATTAACGAAGCAGAGCACGCAGACCAGATTTTAGTTTTAGATAAAGGGAGCTTGCTAGCTAGCGATTCGCCTGTAGATATATTTAAAGATGTGTCTCTTATTAAAAATGCAGGGTTAGACCTTCCTTTATTTTATAAAATAAAAAATAAGCTGATAAATAAAGGAATAAGTATCCCACAAGAAGTCAATACTGAGGAAAAGTTGGTGAAATATTTGTGTCAATTGAATTCAAAAATGTAGATTATATTTATGCTCCGGGAACTCCGTTTCAGACTCAAGGATTAACCAATATATCCTTTAAAATAAGAAGTGGCTCATTTGTTGCAATTGCTGGTCATACGGGAAGTGGAAAATCTACTTTAATGCAGCATTTTGATGGCTTATTATTGCCAAGTAAAGGCTCAGTTACCATTGCCGATAAGAGTATAACTTCCAATACTTCCAGCAAGTCTTTAAAAGAAATTAGAAAAAAAGTTGGTTTAGTATTCCAATTTCCTGAAAGCCAATTGTTTGAAGAAACAGTTCTTAAAGATGTTATGTTTGGACCGCTTAATTTTGGCTTTTCAGAACAAAAGGCTAAAGAACAAGCTATTCAGTGGATAAGAAAAGTTGGTTTATCTGAACAAGTCATGAATAAATCACCCTTCGAGCTTTCAGGCGGACAAATGCGCCGAGTAGCAATTGCTGGCGTAATGGCGTATGAACCAGATATTTTGTGTTTAGATGAACCAGCTGCAGGCTTGGATCCTGAAGGACAGAAGCAAATGTTTGACATATTTAAAAATTATCAACGGGAAGGACATACAGTCATTTTAATCTCGCATAATATGGATGATATTAGTCAATATGCAGATGATATGTTGGTTCTTGAGCATGGTCATTTAATAAAACATGCAAGTCCAAAGGAAGTTTTTTCTGACCCTGACTGGTTAAAAAAACATTTTTTAGATGAACCTGCTACCAGTAAATTTGCTAGAAAATTAGAAAAAGGTGGCTTTCAATTTTCAGAAATGCCTTTAACTGTTGATTCTTTAGTCAATGAAATTACAACCAAATTAAAGTCGAAGGGAGGAAATGAATGAGTAAGATTATTATCGGTCGGTATATACCTGGAAATTCCATTATCTATAAGATGGATCCAAGAGGAAAAATAATTGCTACCTTTTTATTTATTGTCATTATCTTCCTAGCTAATAATTGGTTATCCTATCTCTTTTTATCTTTTTTTACTTTACTTGCTGTTGGAGCAACTAAATTAAAACCAAAAGTATTTTGGGATGGTGTGAAACCTTTAATTTGGCTGATTCTTTTTACATCAGTTTTGCAGCTATTTTTTACTACTGGTGGAAAAGTTTACTGGCATTGGGGAATTTTTAACATTAGTGAATACGGTATTCAAAATTCTATTTTTATTTTTATTCGTTTTGTAATGATTATTTTAATTTCTACTGTTCTCACTCTAACAACAACTTCGTTAGAAATAGCAGATGGGATGGAATGGCTCCTAAGACCTCTTGGATACTTAAAAGTTCCCGTAGCCCAGATTGCGCTTGTAATGTCGATAGCACTTCGCTTTGTGCCGACTTTATTAGATCAGGCTGTTAGAATTATGAACGCTCAGAGAGCACGTGGAGCAGATTTTAATAGCGGTGGATTAATTAAAAGAATTCATGCAATTATTCCAATTTTAATTCCTCTATTCATCAGTTCTTTAACAATTGCAATTGATTTAGCAACAGCAATGGAAGCTAGAGGTTATCGAGAAGGGGCAAAAAGGACGCGCTATCGTGTTTTAAGATGGTCAAAGTATGATTGGGATTGGGTTAATCTAGGATATTTTGCTCTCCTGACGTTAATTTTATTACTTACAAGGACATATTAAATGATGACTACGAGATATAAGTTGACAATGGCATATGATGGACACCTTTTTCATGGCTTTCAAATTCAGCCAAACGAACGAACTGTGCAGGGCGTGATTGAAGAAGCTTTAAAAAAGATGACGAAGGGAAAAAGAGTAGTAGTGCATGGATCTGGAAGAACTGATGCTGGTGTTCATGCTAAAGGTCAAGTTATCCACTTTGATTATCCGGGAAAAGAAATCCCAGCTAAAAATATGATGCTTGCTCTCAATGCATTAATGCCAATTGATACAGTTTTCTTTGATAGTGAAATTGTAGATTCTGATTTTCACGTGCAATATTCAACTAAGGGAAAATGGTATCGGTATATAGTTGATCAGCACCGTTTTACTGATCCTTTTAATCGGTTTTACACTGGACACTATCCATATCCGTTAGATATTGCTCTAATGAAAAAGGCTGCTAAAGATTTGATCGGAGAACATGATTTCACTAGTTTTGCGGCAAGTGGTGGTCAAATTGTTGATAAAGTGCGAACAATTTATTATGTAAATATTACTTCTGACCCAGATAATAAAAAGATTATTTTTGATTTTATTGGCAATGGTTTTTTGTATAACATGGTTAGAATTTTAGTTGGTACTTTACTGGAAATTGGTAATAAAAAACGTCCAGTTGATGATATACCGAGAGTTTTAGCAGCAAAAGATCGACAAGAAGTTCGTACAACAGCACCAGCCAGTGGATTATACTTGCAACATGTTTTTTATGAAGAAGTTCCTAAAAAATATCGATTAGACCTTAAAAAAGATTGACTTTTTGAGCAAAACGACGTAAATTAGTATACGTATGTTTGTCCACGATAGGCCCCGGAAACTTATTGTTTGTCAAACAGAAGAAAAACGGAGGAATTTAAAGTGCGTACTACCCCATTAGCTAAAACTAGTGATATTAAACGTAAGTGGTATGTTATCGATGCGACTGATGTTTCACTTGGTCGTTTATCAACTGCTGTAGCATCAATTTTAAGAGGTAAGAATAAGCCTCAATATACACCAAATGTAGATACTGGTGATTATGTTATTGTTGTTAACGCAGGTAAATTAAAGTTGACTGGTAAAAAGGCAACTGATAAGATCTATTACCACCACTCAGATTACCGTGGTGGTTTAAGAGCTACTCCTGCCGGTGAATTATTAGCTAAGAACCCAGTAAGATTAGTTGAATTATCTGTAAAGGGCATGTTGCCAAAGAATACTCTTGGTCACCAAGAGTTCATGAAGATGCATGTTTACGCTGGTGAAGACCACGAACACGCAGCACAAAAGCCTGAAAAGTTAGACATCAACGAATTAATCTAGGAGGTTTTAAATAATGGCACAACAAGCAGCTTACGCTGGAACTGGTCGTCGTAAAGATTCTGTTGCCCGCGTACGTTTAGTACCAGGTAACGGTCAAATTACCATTAACAAAGAAGACGTAACTAAGTACATTCCATACCCTAACTTGGTTCAAGATATGAAGCAACCATTAGCATTAACTGAAACTGAAGGTCAATACAACGTTGAAGTTAATGTTAACGGTGGTGGCTTCTCAGGACAAGCTGGTGCAATTCGTTTAGGTATTGCACGTGCACTTCTTGAAGTTGACCCAGATTTCCGTGGTCCACTTAAGAAGGCTGGTATGTTAACTCGTGACCCAAGAATGAAGGAAAGAAAGAAGCCAGGTTTGAAGAAAGCCCGCAAAGCTTCACAATTCTCAAAGCGTTAATATTTATATTACGTTTTATACAAAAGACATCTCGCAAGGGGTGTCTTTTTTTGATAGGTATAATTATTCAATATAAAAGTATTATGTTTTTAGAGAGTTAAAATTAATAATAGGGAATAAAGATGATTATATACACTAGATATAAATTTAATGGTGAAGTATTATTTTCAAGATTTATCAATTTTGAAGAGATAATGGATCGTAAATATAGTTGCTTAGGACAAATGACTCGAGTAACTATAAAAGGTAGAAAGACTTATGAAGGTTTTGCTGATGAACCTTATTTGTCAAATAAAGGTAAATGCTTAACTTTAATATGGTATGATATCGACTATGGCACTTTAGGGTTAAGAAGTGGTAAAGTAACCACAATATTTATACCATTAGATATAATTATTGGAATTGAGTCAATTTTGCATAGTAATCCACGTTGGGGACATCCACCAATTAATGAATTTGTTTTTAGTAGTGAATTAAGATCAAGATTAATGAAACTGCATGAAAAATATATGCAAAGTGAAGAAAAAAGTAGGCCAAAAAAGATATATTTAAACTTCGATTAAGAAATTGTGAAAGTTTTGAACTATAATAATATAGACAAGGTATCCTAAGAAAGGTTCTATATTATTTACATGAAATATTTAATTACTGGAGCAACAGGTAACTTAGGTGAAAAGGTTACTCGTTGGCTTAGAACTATGACTTCTGAAAATAATATTCGGGTTGGAATTCATAATTTAAAAAAAGCGAATAAGTTTGATGATCTAGCTGTTGAAAAGGTTAAGCTAGATTACTTTGATTTAGATACTCTTCAAAAAGCAGTTTCTGGCGTTGACTTGGTTGTTTATATTCCTAGTCTTACTTATGATTTGCAAAAAAGGATTACAGAATTTGAAAATGTGTTGCAAGTAGTAAAAAATGCAAAAGCAAAATTAATTTTTGTTAGCTTTTTTGCGGACCAAGAAAATAATCCTTTTGTGATGTCGCCATTTTATGCTTATGTACCAAGGCGATTAGCTAGCTCAAATGTTGAGTATAGTATTGTGAAAAATAGTCTTTATGCTGATCCCTTAGTTCCATATCTTGAAGAATTAATTAAGCGTAAGAACATAATTTATCCTGTTGGTACCCAGCCACTTTCTTTTATTACTCGAAATGATAGTGCTCATGCGATTGCTTGCTTAGCTATGCAACCTGTGATGCGTGATCAAGGTCAGACTTATTTACTAAGTATGGATAAAAATTATAATATGGTTGAATTGTCCTATATTATGTCACGAATTACTGATCATAAAATTGGTTATGCACCGGTCACAACTACTGAATTTGCTAAAATTTATGCCCAAGAAGGCGATGGAAAAGAATTAGCATCAATGTATGCTGGTGGTGCAAAAGGATTATTAAGCGCAACATCAGACGATTTTCATCGCTTAACTGGACGTGAGCCGGAAGAGGTGGAACATTTTTTGCGAAATGGTTATCAAATAGCTCGTTTGTAATTTATCATATATTTGTGCATAGTATTTCAAGTTAAAATAAAAGATGTTATACTATGGATAGTAAGTGCTAAGAGAAAATTAATTGTAATTAAAGTGTAGATGCAGAGCTGAGTAAGACCGTAGGCATGTTTTTGTACTACACGGATTTTTAGCTTAGGGATGAGGTTAAAAGTCAACTTTTAACTGCTATATACGAAAAAGAGATCAGACATTAAAATCTGATCTCTTTTTCGTTAGATTTATTAGTTAAAGACTAGCGTCAATATTTTTAGCTAAGTAGTCGTAAAGCATACCCTTTTCTAGGTCACTGGTATCGTGCCCAAGCGTCCGAGCAATAGTGTAAGCATATGCCCAAGCAGTAGCTGGACCACGGCTAGTGATAATCTTGTGTTCTTTATCAACAACAGTAATATCAGTGCTAAAGTGACCGTTTGGACATTCTTCTTCGATTTGTTTTTCAAAGCCTGGATAACAAGTGTAGTTAGCACCTTCTAATAAACCATAGTGCCCTAAAGCAATTGGAGCTGCACACATTGCGGCATCCCACTTGCCAGCCTTATTTCTTTGAATCATCAAGTCTGCAAGCTTCTTATTATTTCTTAAATTCAAAGCTCCAGTTCTGCCACCAGGGAAAGCAACAAGATCATAATCAAGAAGTGAATCATCCACAACTTTATCACAAGTAAGCAAGATATGATGGTCACCATCAATTTCTTTTTTATCTAGACCAACCATGTCACAGTCAATATTTAAACGACGTAAGACATCAACGACACTTAGGCCTTCAACTTCTTCACAACCGTCTGCAAAGACAACAGCTACTTTTGTCATAAAAAAGTCCTCCTTTTTTAGTAATTACTATACATTCCTTATTTTAACGCAATGACTTGATCTTTTTTTATTTGAGGATTGAAAAAATTAACTAAAAATTGCGTATATAAATGTAGAAAGGAAAATGAAGGAATGGGTGAGGATCTTGTAGTAGAAAATATGTGAAACACTAAATATAGTATTGATTTTAAAAATACTTGAAATAACGTAGTATTCTGTTAACATTGAGATAATTGTAATAAAATTTGTGAAACAATTTAAGGAAAGAGGGTAAAAAATGGCTACTGAAGTTTATTTAGTAAGACATGGAGAAACGATGTTTAATCAGTTGAATAAAGTTCAAGGTTGGGCTGATTCTCCATTGACTGTCAAAGGAATTAATGATTTGAAGGTAACTGCTTCTAATTTATCGCAGGTTCACTTTGATAAAATGTACAGTTCTGACTTGAAGCGAGCCATTGATACGGTTCACTTAATTGCAGATACAAATGAGGTTTCAGAAATTGGCAAAATAAAGAAGCTTCCAGCCTTTCGCGAGGTATTTTTTGGAACTTTTGAAGGCGACGATATTGATGAAACTTGGGAAAAAGTTGCAAAAGCTGGTGGCATGAAACCAACGAGTGATGTAGTAAAAATTATTCAGACACTTGGGATCCATGATTTCCGTGAAGCTACTAAAAAGGCTGATCCCCGTCATTTAGCTGAAGATGCTGAGGCACTAGATAATCGTATGGATCAAGCAATTAGTCAATTAGCCCAAGAAACTAAAGGATTAGGAAGAGTATTAGTAGTATCTCATGGTGATTTTATTAAGACTTTAGGGATTAAATATTGGGATCAAGCAAGTGGTGATCATGATATCCCATTTCCTGATAATGGCAGCGTTACTCGCGGAATTATTGACAATAGTGGAAAATTTAGAATTATTAATTATGGTGTCAAAAATACTGATATTCCAAATTTATAAGATGTAACTATTTAGTTGCATCTTTTTTAGTATAGGTTAGAGGGATGTTCTTTAGCAGTATGTTCAACATGCTCAATCATTGCGTCAATCATTGATAAGACGTCAGGATCGTTTAAAAAGTAAAAAACATGTGTCCCATGCTTATGATGTTTAACTAGATTATACTTTTCTAAAATTCCTAATTGCTTTGACACGACGGGTTGAGCTAGTTCAAGTGTAGTTGCAATTGTTGAAACATCGACTTCTTTAGAAGAATTACGTAAGAAAAATAAAATTGAGATTCGTCTGCTATTACTCAAAACCTTGTATATCTTAGCTGCTTCGTTAACTAGGGATGTATTTAACCTCATTATGATCACCAAACCTCATTGACAATATATCGAAAATGGAATATTATACTTTCTGCATATAAGTATACCAAATTCGATATATTTATGGAGAAAAAACATGAAAGATAAATCATCATTACGTTATTTTTGGGTAACACTATTAAATATTATTATTACAATTGCTGAATTTATTGGTGGGGCAATTTCTGGATCGCTAGCGTTGTTATCCGATGCTGTGCATAACTTAAGCGATGTTGGTTCGATAGTTTTAGCCTTTGTCGCTAATTTAATTTCTAAAAGAAAAAGAAACACCAGCAAAACTTTTGGTTATGATCGTGCCGAAATTTTAGCAGCCTTTACTAATGGAATTATTTTAATTGTAATTAGTATCTATTTGTTTATTGAAGGAATTCAACGTTTCAGCCATCCAGAGCCAATTAGAGGAATGATTATGTTGATTGTTTCTTTAATTGGTCTAGCAGCAAATGTCATTTCGATGTTTGTAGTTATGAAAGAGGCTAAGACGAGCCTTAATGCTAAAGCTACTTTTTTAAATATGCTTTCTGATGCAATTACTAGTGTAGCTGTAGTTTTGGGCGCAATCGTTATTTCAATTTGGAAAATTTACTGGATTGATCCAGTGTTAACAATCGCTGCTTCGGTATTTTTACTCAAAGAAGCATATGAAGTAACAATTAAGGCAGCTAATATTTTGATGGAAACAAACCCAAGCATCGATTTAAACAAGGTAAATGAGCTAGTCTTGTCTTGTCCACATGTGAATAATATTCACCATGTCCATGTCTGGCAATATTCAGATAATGTGACAATGCTTGATGCTCACATTAATGTGGATAAGAACCTGGACGCTGTTCAGCTAGAAAAAATTTATACAGAAATTGCGGAAAAGTTAAAATCTCTTGGAATTAATCATGTAACATTGCAAGCAGAATGTACTCGCGGAATTGATGATAAGATGATTTTTGCAGATAAAGAAGATTAGTTATTCTGGTTTTGCTGCTATTTGGTAAAATAGGGGCAAAGCCTTTTATTTTTATGGAGAAAAAAATGAAATTCGATACAGATGACTTAAAAGAAAGCCTAAAAAATTATCAACAAAAAGCTAGTGATCAATTTAAAGATTTTGCTGAAAACGATTGGCCTGACATTAAAGATCATATGACTGAAAAAGGACAACAAGCGGGCGACTATTTGAAGAAAAATGGTGGAAAAGTTTATCAAAATTCTGTTAAAGCCTTTAAAAAGGGCGTCAGAGATCTTGATCAGTGGGTAAACGGAACTAGCGTACATAAGGACGATAAATAAAATGAAAGTAAATATTTGGGTAGCTGTGATTGTTCTAATTGTTGGTTTATGGGACTTGTACTATGCTTATAATCGCTATCAAGAAAAGAAAGTGACTAAAAGAGGTAGTAAAGCAGATGCTATTTCTTTTGCAATTTTAGGGACGATTTTTACAATTGGCGGAATTATTATGCTATTTATGCATTAGGATTAGGTGGTAAGAAATTTGGTTAAGTTGGTTTTAGTTCGACACGGAGAAAGCATAGCAAATCGAGATAATGTATATACTGGCTGGAATGACGTGCCGTTGAGTAAAAAAGGAATTGAACAAGCTAAAGATGCAGGGCTCAAAGTAGCTAAGATTCCTGATTTTGTACCTACTCATATCCACACTTCTGTTCTGTCACGTGCAATTATGACTGCAAATATAATTGCGGATGTTTGTAGTTTTCTCTATTTACCAATTACTAAAACTTGGCGCTTAAATGAAAGACACTATGGAGCTTTAAGAGGCATTAATAAAGATGTTTCAAAAAAGATCTTTGGTAAAGAACAAGTATTAAAGTGGAGGCGTGGATTTGATAGTGTACCACCACTTCTAACTCAGCCTGTTCAAGACCGCAGATATCAAAAGTATGATATGCGCTTGATGCCGCAGGGAGAAAGTTTGCATCAAACTCAAGACCGATTGATGCCATATTTTTGGGACCATATTGCGCCTGAATTAATGTCTGGTCACGATCAACTAATTGTAGCTCATGGATCAAGTCTGCGTGCCCTTATTAAAAAAATTGAGGGTATCAGCAATAAAGATATTGTGAAGGTTGAAGTTCCAAATGCAGAACCAATTGTTTATACTTTTGATTCTGACTTGCATATTATTAAAAAAGAAATTTTGCACTAAGCGAGTAGACTTTTGGTCTGCTCCTTTTTTAATAGTTTGTATAGGTATTTTTATGGTAAAATTTTTTACGAGTATATTTGAACAAATTCTTGTAGAGTAGGAGAAAATAATGCGTAAAATATTTTTATTAAGAGGAGCACCAGGATCTGGAAAATCTTCCTTTATTGCTCGTCACCACTTGCAGCCTTACGCTATTTCTCGTGATGAAATTAGGCTGCTCTTGGCGGATTTGACGGTCTATTATGAAGAGAGTACTGACCATTTGCACCAAGTTATTCCTCGTCATGTAACTGTGCGTACAGAGCAGATGGTTGATAATTTGGTCCAACATAAAATGGCCTATGGCGAAACTGTTATTGTCGATGGCACACATATCACACCTGATAAAATTGAACATTTTCGTCCTTGGGTTGAAAAATATCGCTATGAACTATTTGTAGTTGATTTAATGCAAAATAATAGCTTAGAGAGCTTACTGCGCAGAAATCAAACTAGAATGCACTATGATTGGGTTAAGCCTGACGTAATAAAGATGATGTATGAGCAATATGAAGCTAACCCGGAAGTACCATCTTGGGCATATTCTATTTTGCCTAATGGAATGGAGCGAGCTTTAAGTCAAAGAGAAAAGAATCTAGATCATTATTCACATGTGGTTTGTGTACCAGATAAAGTTAAGCCAGAAGATTTCCCACATGTTCATATTTCTAATTTTTATTTTTCTTTTAATGATGAATTTACTAGAAAATATGGAACTTATCGAAATGTTATTACCTTAGGTAAAACTAGGGATGAAGTTATTGAACAATTTAGACTTCCATATTTTGTGTTTAAGTTCCACCACAAGCATTTCTTGATTTCTGCTTATCCAATTCGAAATGAAATGTTAGATCCTATTCGAAAAGTAAAAGGAGTTTGGTCTTACTCGACTGGGTTATATAATGTAGCTGATTTTGTCAAAGAATTTCCAGAAAATGAACATCAACATGTTCATCAATTTAATTTAAGTAAGATTGACCCTACTCGTTTATTGCATATTTGGTAGAAAAAAACACTTCAACTGTAAAAGATACAGTTTGAAGTGTTTTTTGTCTGTTTTAAAATTTATACTAATAATTCTTAGCTAAAGCACCCATTGGATCCCAAGGAAGTAATTGAATTGGATCTTTGCTTCCTTCTTCAAATGCTTTCTTCAAGTCGTCGCTAAGGTATTTCTTGTTGATAACTGCTTGGTAAACAAATTTATCAAACCACTTATCACTCATGACAAAGTAACCTTTAAATCCTGGTTTTTCGCCCCATGAGTTTTCAATCTTCCACTTAGTTGGTTTGCCATCTACTAAATCAACACCAGTTATAACCATGGCGTGATCCATCATACTTTCGCCTGAATCAAGCATATCAGCTTTTGACATATTAAAGTCAACATCAAACAGATCATCGCGCTTGTACAATTCGGTGTCTAGTAAACCAGCTTGACGTTCAGAGTCTTTAACAACATTTGAACCAAACCAAACAACTTCACCATTTTTAAGTTGCTTGATAATTAAGTCTTTCATTTCATCAACTGGTAAATTCAAGTGACGAACTTGACGACCGCCTTCAACGTTTCCTAAGTATTCAACAGAAAATACCTTGTGGAAAGGCTTATCCTTAGTTGGGGCATTAATTGTGGAAATATATTGACTCAAATCCCAGTTAACATATTTCTTAAAGAAGTCTTGTGGGCTCAAGTCAGCATCTCTGTGATAGTTGCCATCGTCGTCTTTGTATTCAAAATCAAATTTCTTAGGTGGAACACCAAGAGAAATGGCTAAAATACGGTAAACTTCACGAAGCATTTCATTCTTACGTGCTTGAACTTCATCTTCGCTCTTCCCATCTTGAACCATCTTACGTAATTCAAGACCATCTTTTCTAAGCAAAGTATTTAAAGTATCGTTTAAAGCACTAGAATTTGTTGCATTGGCAGTTTCTGGATAAACTTTCTTTGGAGCAATGCCGTATTTTTCAATAATTCCGCAAAGCATGTCCCATTGACCACCATCTTGTTGTGGAGTAGTGAATAAGAAACTAACTTTACGATCGCCTAAGTCTTTGTCAGCAGTAGCGATAACATTTTCAAAGAACCAGTTTGATTTTTCAAATTTATCCCAGAAGTTAGTGTAGTTTTGAGATAATTCAAAATCCTTAATTTTGAAATTCTTTTGAATCGAATGACGCATAGTATTTAAAGCACTAAACATCCAGCAACGACCAGATTGTTTTTGGTTAGCAACTTTACCAGTGTCGATTTCAATTGAAAAAGTTGGGTCTAAGTTAATTTTAGTTTGTAAATTTTGACTAGCTTTGAAAATGCCGTTTTCTTGAGCAGCTCTTGCAGCAATTTTGTTTGCTTTACTTGAGTTAAAGTCATTTTCAAAATCATTGATAAGATCATTTGTAATTTCTTTGCTCATAAAATCCTCCTTGATTAAAAAAAGCTTAATTCTATTTTAGCTTAAATTAAAGATGAACGTCTAGTGATTGAACAAAAGAATATCTAATCATAAAATTTATTAAAAAAATAAATGATTTTTTTCGTATATATAATCAGGGACATCTTACGAGAATTAACGTAAAATATAGGTCTAGGAAAAAGAGGGGAAATTAATGAAAAAACGTGGTTTTGAAATAGTATCTAAATACCGTAATGCTGGCTTACACTTGCCGCAAAGACAAACAATTGCTAGCGCAGGATATGATTTTGAATGTGCACAAGATATAGTTTTACCATCAATTTGGTGTACGAATTTTGTTAGAATTTTTAGATTAATTAGAAATAGTCATGAGCTAAATGAACGAGACCTTGAACTAGCAGAAAAAGTTTTAAAGCCTTTTTTAGTACCAACGGGAATTAAAGCATATATGCCAGAAGATGAAGTTTTGATTCTTGCTAATCGCTCGTCTAATACATATAAGCGTAATGTTACCTTGCCGAATGGTATCGGAGTAATTGATAGTGACTATTATAATAATGAAAAAAATGAAGGTGAGATTTACTTCCAACTGATTAATTACGGAGTTCGTCCACTAAAAATTAAGAAAGGCGAGCGAATTGGTCAAGGAATTTTTATGCCTTATCTGAAAGCTGATAATGATGAACCAGTTCAAAGACAACGGCTTGGTGGATTCGGCTCTTCTGGAACAAGGAATGAGGAATAATGGCAAAAGTTAAAACCCGTTACAAGTGTCGCAATTGTGGTTATATTTCAGCTTCTTATTTAGGTAGATGCCCTAACTGCGGTGCTTGGAATCAATTTGAAGAAGAAACTCAAGAAGTAAAAAAAGTATCAACTAAGGCAACTGCCAGCCGTTTAATGACTAAAATTGGAAATAATGATCCAGTAAAATTAAATGAAGTAAAAGCTGAAAAAGAAAAAAGAATTGTAACGCCGTTTGAAGAATTAAATCGAGTTCTAGGGGGCGGAATAGTTCCAGGTTCTTTAGTTTTAATTGGTGGAGATCCTGGAATTGGCAAATCAACTTTGATGCTCCAAATTACCGGCGCTTTAGCTAAAGAGCATAGCGTTTTATATGTTTCAGGGGAAGAGTCGGCTAGTCAGATAAAAATGCGAGCTGACCGTCTAGGTGTAAGCAACAGTGGAATTTTGCTTTATCCTGAAACCAATATGCAGAATATTCGTGAACAGATTGATGAGATTAAGCCGGATTTTTTAGTAATCGATTCTATTCAAACAATGAATGAGCCATCTCTTGATTCGATGGTAGGATCTGCTTCTCAAGTTCGAGAAGTTACGAGTGAGTTAATGAAAATTGCTAAGAATGATCAGATTACTACTTTTGTTATTGGACATGTGACTAAAGAAGGTGCTATTGCTGGTCCTAAGATTATGGAACATATGGTTGACACTGTTCTTTACTTTGAGGGGGATGGCCACCATTCATATCGAATTTTAAGATCTGTTAAAAATCGTTTTGGGGCAGCTAATGAAATTGGCATGTTTGAAATGAAAAATGAAGGACTAACAGAAGTGAATAATCCTTCAGCAATTTTCTTAGACGAACGCTTACCCAATTCTACAGGGTCAGCAGTTGTAGTTTCGCTTGAAGGAACAAGGCCACTTTTAGCAGATATTCAGGCCTTGGTAACTCCAACTGCCTTTGGATATGCTAAAAGAACTACATCGGGGTTAGATTTCAATCGTGTAGCCTTATTATTAGCGGTTTTAGAAAAACGTGGTAACCTAATGTTGCAAAATCAAGATGCATTTTTAACGGCAACAGGCGGAATTAAGTTAAATGAGCCAGCGATTGATTTGGCAATCTGTATGGCTGTAGCTTCTAGTTATAAAAATAAAGAAATTTCTGCTACTGATTGTTTTGTAGGAGAGGTTGGTTTAACTGGTGAAATTAGAAGAGTTAATCAAATTGAAGCTAGAGTTAAAGAAGCTGCTAAGGTAGGCTTTAAGCGAATTTTTATCCCTAAACATAATTTAACTACTGAGCTTAAGAATAATTCTGCAATTGAAGTAATTGGTGTAGCAAGTCTGCCACAAGCTTTAAAACTGGTTTTTAATTAGAAGATAGATTGAACTTTTGCTCGTTAAAAGTTACACTTAAATGGATGAATTTTAATAAATTTTGAAAGAGGCGCTTTAATTTTGGCAAAACAAAAAATCCGTGTTCGTTACGCACCAAGTCCAACAGGTCACTTGCATATCGGTAACGCACGTACTGCATTATTTAACTATTTATTTGCACGTCATAACAAAGGGACTATGGTCTTAAGAATTGAAGATACTGACCAAAAACGTAACGTTGAAGGCGGTTCTAAGTCCCAAATGGAGAACTTGCACTGGTTAGGTATTGACTGGGATGAAGGTCCTGATAAGGGCGGCGACTTTGGCCCTTACCGCCAATCAGAGCGTAAAGATATTTACAATAAATACATTAAGCAATTAATTGACGAAGGTAAGGCCTACTATTCATACAAGACTGAGGAAGAACTGGAAGCACAGCGTGAAGAACAACGTGCAATGGGAATTGCTCCTCACTACACTTATGAATACGAAGGTATGACCGCTGATGAAATTAAGCAAGCTCAAGCAGATGCAGAAGCAAAAGGCTTAAAGCCAGTTGTTCGTATCCACATTCCTGAAAATAGAACTTATGCTTGGGATGATATGGTTAAGGGTAAAGTATCATTTGAATCTGATACTATTGGTGGCGACTTTGTTATCCAAAAACGTGATGGCATGCCAACTTATAACTTTGCCGTTGTAATTGATGACCACTTAATGGAAATTACTCACGTTCTTAGAGGTGACGACCATGTAGCTAACACTCCTAAGCAATTAGTAGTTTATGAAGCACTTGGCTGGGAACCACCTAAGTTTGGTCACATGACTTTAATCATTAACTCTGAAACTGGCAAGAAGCTTTCTAAGCGTGATGAATCAGTTCTTCAATTTATTGAACAATACCGTGACCTTGGTTACTTGCCAGAAGCAATGTTTAACTTTATTACTTTGCTTGGTTGGTCACCTGTTGGTGAAAGTGAAATTTTCTCACAAAGAGAATTAATTAAATCATTTGATCCTAAGCGTTTATCTAAGTCACCAGCTGCTTTTGATCAAAAGAAGCTTGAATGGATTAATAACCAATACGTTAAGAAAGCAGATCGTGATGTTTTATTAGATCTTGCTTTGAATAACTTACAAGAAGCAGGATTAGTTGGTAAAGAAGTTTCACCTGAAAAGATGGAATGGGTTCGTCAATTGGTAAATATTTACGCTGTTCAAATGTCTTACACTAAGCAGATCGTTGATATTACTAAGATCTTCTTTGAAGAAGCTCCAGAATTATCTGATGCAGAAGTCGAAGAAATTAAGAAAGACGATGCTCGTCCTGTAATTGAAGAATTCAAGAAACAATTAAATGCAATTCCTCGCTTTACTGCTGTTCAAGTAATGAACGCAATTCAAGCTACTCGTCGTGAAACTGGCGTTAAGGGTAGAAAATTATTTATGCCAATTCGAATTGCTGCTACTCGTTCAATGGTTGGACCTGGTATCGGTGAAGCTATTGAATTAATGGGTAAAGAAAAAGTTAACAAGCACATTGATTTAACTTTGAAGCAATTAAGCGATTTAGGTCTTTAATTATTTCCAATAAAGTTAAAGCTACGTGAAAGCGTAGCTTTTTTTGTTAGAATATACTAGGAAATAAATGTCTTAAGTGAAAGAAGGATGATCATGAAGGTCTTTAATACTTTAACTCGGCAAAAAGAAGAGTTTAAGCCATTAGTAGCTGGTAAAGTAAGCATGTATGTCTGTGGACCAACTGTTTATAACTATATTCATATTGGAAATGCCCGTAGCGTAATTGCATTTGATACAATCCGCAGATATTTTGAATATCGTGGCTATGACGTAAAGTATGTTTCTAACTTTACAGATGTTGACGATAAGATGATTAATGAAGCCCGTAAAGAACATACGACTGTAGGAGAACTTGCTGACCGCTATATTAAGGCTTTTATGGAAGATACAGAGGCATTAAATATTGAGCCAGCTACTCTTCATCCTAGAGCCACTCATGAAATTCAAGAAATTATTGATTTTGTTCAAGATCTAATTGATAAGGGCTTCGCTTATGAAGTTGACGGGGATGTTTATTATCGTGCTAAAAAGTTCCCTAATTATGGTCAGCTAAGCGATCAAAATATTGCTGAACTTGAAGAAGGTGCTTCTGAACACATTAATGAAGAAGAGCAAAGTAAGAAAGAAGATCCAATTGATTTTGCCTTATGGAAGGCTCAAAAAGATGACGATGAAATTGCTTGGGATTCTCCATGGGGTAAAGGACGTCCGGGTTGGCACATTGAGTGTTCAGTTATGTCCACCAAATATTTAGGTGATACGATTGATATTCACGGCGGTGGTCAAGACTTAGAATTTCCACACCATGAAAACGAAATCGCTCAAAGCGAAGCTAAAACTGGTAAAAAATTTGTTAATTATTGGATGCACAACGGCTTTGTAACTGTGGGTAAAAAACAAGAAAAAATGTCTAAGTCACTGCATAATTTTGTAACTGTGCATGATATTTTAAAGCAAATTGATCCACAAGTTTTACGTTTCTATATGTCTAGTGTTCAATACCGTCGTCCAATTAATTATTCTGAAGATGGTTTAAAACAAGCAGAGACGGTTCTTAAACGTTATCAAAATACCTTGAGAAATCTTGACGCTCGCCTAATGGATGAGCAGGAGACTCTTGAAGACAGTATTTTAAGGGATAATTTAACGCAGGCAAAGGCTGAGTTTATTGAAGCGATGGATGATGATTTTAATGTTCAAAATGCTTTGAGTATTATGTATGACTTAACTTCAAACTTAAATACGCATCTTCAAAAAAATCAAGTGGATAAGCCTGCTTTAAAAAAGGCCAAGAAATTGTTGCTTGCTTGGCTTGAAATTTTTGGTGTTAGTTTCAATGAAAAGCAAACTGAAAATGATGACGAGATAGAAGTTATGGTTGCTAAACGTGATGAAGCTCGTAAAAATAAAAACTGGGCTGAGAGTGATCGCTTAAGAGATGAATTACAAGCAAAAGGTATTGTAATTGAAGATACTCCACAAGGAACGAGGTGGCATCGTGCTTAAACCAAAGGTACTGACAGAGAAAAAGACCAATCCAGATAGCCTAGGACCGCTTACCTTAGCTTATTTAGGGGATGGAGTGTATGAAGTTTATATTAGACGCCACTTGGTTAAGGGCGGTATTGTAAAACCACAAATGCTTCAAAGATATGCAACGCACTATGTTTCAGCTAAAGCTCAAGCTGGTTTGATTACAAAAATGCAGGATTTAAAAATGTTAGATGAAGCTGAATTAGCAGCCTTCAAGCGCGGAAGAAATGCTAAAAGCCATACCCATGCTAAAAATACTTCAATTAATACCTATAAGTTATCAACAGGTTTTGAAGCAATGTTTGGCTATTTAGATTTACTAGGTAAAAAAGATCGTGTTGATGAGCTAGCAAATTGGTGCATTGACCAAGTAGAACAGGGAGGATTAGACGACTATGAGTTCGAATAATGATGAATTTGTGTATGGACGTCATGCTGGAATCGACTTCTTAAAGACGCAAGATGCTAACTTAATTAATAAGGTGTTTTTACAAAATGGCGTTCAAGAAGAATTTGCTAATCAAGTTTATCAATTAGCACGTAAAAAGAATTTAGTTGTGCAAAATGCTCCTAAAAATAAATTGGATCAAATGGTTAATCATGAAAACCATCAAGGATTAGTTTTAACAGTGGCTCCATTTGAATATGCAGATTTAGATGAGCTTCTTGATAAATTTGATCAAGATGGGAAAGATCCCTTTATTTTAATGCTTGACTCAATTGAAGACCCCCATAATTTGGGTTCAATCTTAAGAACTTGTGATGCTACTGGTGTTGATGCTGTAATTATTCCTAAAAGAAGAGCAACTGGTCTAACTTCTGTTGTTGCTAAGACTTCGACTGGAGCTATTGATTATGTTCCTGTAGCTCGAGTTAACAATTTAGTGCAAACTACCAAGTTACTTAAAAAACGTGGTTACTGGATTTTCGGTACTGCCATGGAAGGTGAAGATTACCGTAAGTGGAACGCTAATGGAAAAACAGTTCTTGTAATTGGTAATGAAGGTAAAGGAATTTCACCCCTTCTGTTAAAACAAATGGATCAAACTTTAACGATCCCGATGGTTGGCCATGTTCAATCGCTAAATGCTAGTGTAGCAACTGGTGTTTTACTTTATGGGATGTTTAATAGCCGTCATCCAGAAAAATAAAAATGCAAGAAAACGCTTGCACATATTAACTGAACCTGATATGATAACAATTAGTAAGAGATTGAAAAAGTAGATTGTTACTATTGAATTAGGCGAGACTACTGAATAACTCTAACTAGCAGTACGCTAGTGGGTTTATTCAGTAGTCTTTTTTTATCCTTTTTTAAGGAGGTGGGAGAGTTGTTGTTGATCAAGCGCGTGTTTAATAATAACTCAGCTTTGGTTGAGCTAGGCAATAATCGTGAAGCAGTTGTAGTTGGAAACGGAATTGCTTTCAAAAAAACTGAAGGAAAGGAGATAGATACGAGTAAAGTTGAAAATATTTTTTATCTTGAAAATAGTGCAACAAAAAGAACTATTTTTTCGTTATTAAAGAATACACCAATAGATATTGCTGTAACTACTATGCATGTCGTTAATCACGCATATAAAAAATATCACTATGAATTATTTGATTATTTTTATCTGTCATTGAGCGAGCATATTTTAGGAGTTTATCATCGAATTTTGGATAATACTTATCAAACAAGTCAAATTCCTGATATCAAGGATGAATATCCTTTGGAAAATAAGATTGCTCAAGAAAGCGTAAAGATAATTGAACGGGATCTAAAAATTAAGCTACCTGTATCAGAAAGAAAAAATATTATGTTGCATTTAATTAATGCAAGGATTCCTGAAAAAAAACAGGTCAATCGAGAAAAAAATATAATCAATATCGAAGAAATGCTGCACATAGTTCAGGTGATCCTTGATCAACATAATATTTATCGATTAGCTAGTAATAATGATGAATATGAGCGTTTTATGATTCATTTGCAATATCTTTTTAGGAGATTAGAGCAGGGGAAAAAATTTCGCTCATCCGATATTACTAAGAAAGTAAAGGATGAACTTATATCTGAATATCCAGAATCATTTGTAGTAGTAAAAGAAATAGATGAACAGCTGAAGCAAGATTTTCAATGGGAAATATCGGATGAAGAAAAGCTATATTTAATTGTTCATATTCAAAGAATTTATGAGAAAAGTTCAAAATACTAGGAGAAAAAAATGGTTAGTAAAGAAGAAATTTCGATGGTTGGATTTACAATTGTTGCTTATGCTGGAGATGCCAAAACAGACTTGTTAAATGCTCTTAAATTAGCACGTGAAGGGAAGTTTGAAGAAGCTGAAAAACTGATCGAAGAAGCAAATAATTCATTAGTTGATGCGCATAATGCACAGACTAAGTTAATGAGTCAAGAAGCTAGTGGTGAAGAATTAGAAACAACTTTTATTATGTCTCATGGACAAGATACATTAATGACTACAATGCTTTTACGTGATGAAGTGAAATATTTTATTGATTTGTATAAGCAAAATTTAGCTTTGCGAGCTGAAATTGAGCAGCTTAAAGAAAAAATGAACTAAATAAATGGAGGAGTAGAAATGGATGGGTTGGTAAAAAGAATTGAAAAAGCGCAGCCATTCTTTAGAAAAGTTGCGACTAATCAATATTTAAGAGCAATTCGTGATGGCTTCATCGCGTTAATGCCAATTATTATCTTTTCAAGTTTTTTCTTGTTAATTGCTAATGTGCCCCAAATTTGGGGATTTGTTTGGCCTAAAAAAGTAGCTACAGCTTTAAATTTATTTTATAACTTATCAATGGGCTTTTTGTCCTTAATGGCGGCTTCTACTGTAGCCAAGGCCTTAACTGGAAGTTTAAATCTAAAGTTGCCAAAAACTAATCAAATTCCAGTTGCTGGAGTTCAATATACGGCTCAAATTTCTTTTGCATTTGTGGCAATAGATACTTTATTAAATAAAGGAAATTTATATTTAGCTACTGATATGATTGGGACTAAAGGATTAATTTGTGCCTTCTTAGTAGCATTTATTGTACCTAATATTTATTATTTTTGTTTTAAACATAATGTCACAATCACGCTACCTGATGTAGTACCTCAAAATATTGCGCAAGCCTTTAAAAATATTGTTCCCTTTGCTATAGCAACTACTTTCTTTTGGGCATTTACGTTAATTTTTAGAGCTTTAACTAATATGAATTTGGCAGCTTGGATAATTAAAAGTCTAACTCCACTTTTTACTGCAGCGGATGGGTATGTTGGATTAGCAATTATTTATGGTGCAATGGCGTTCTTCTGGTTTATCGGAATTCAAGGGCCCTCAATCGTTGAACCAGCAGTTACGGCAATCTACTTAACTAATGTTGAAGCTAATTTAAGAGCATTTAATTCAGGAAATATTCAAGGCGCTAATCACATTTTGTCACAAGGAATTCAAATGTTTGTTGCTACTTTAGGAGGAACTGGAGCAACTTTAGTAGTAACGTTTATGTTTGCCTTTTTGTCTAAATCTAAACAATTAAAAGCAGTTGGACGTGCATCAACAATTCCAGTTATTTTTGGTGTTAATGAACCTATTTTATTTGGTGCTCCACTGATCTTGAATCCAATTTTCTTTATCCCTTTTATTTTTGCGCCAATTCTTAATGTTTGGATCTTTAAAATTTTTGTTGATGTGCTTCATATGCCGTCATTTATTTACAACTTACCATGGACCACGCCACCAACATTAGGATTGTGGATGGGAACTGGTTTTAATATTTTAGCTTTACTATTAGGAATTTTATTACTAGTAGTTGATTCATTATTGTATTATCCATTTTTTAAGGCTTATGATGCTTCAATGCTAGCCCAAGAAGAGAAAAAGGAAGAACTTGAAGAAAAAGATAATAAGAAATCTGTTGTATCATCTGCTGAGCCTAAATTTAATGAATCTGAGATTCCACTAGGCAAAACTAAAGATCAACAAGCACTAAATGTTTTAGTTTTATGTGCTGGTGGTGGGACATCTGGAATTTTAGCTAAGTCACTTAATAAATTAGCTAAAGAAGACAAGTTACCTTTAAATGCAGCAGCTGCCGCATTTGGATCACATCATGATTTAATATCTGGAATGGATGTAGTAATTTTAGCGCCGCAAATGGATACCATGAAAGATGAACTTGCAAAGGAATGTAAGCAAAATAATGCTCGTATGATTACCACTACTGGAAAACAATATATTTACATGACGCAACATGCTAATGAATGTTTGAAGCTATTAATCAATGATATTAATAAATGACGGAGGTAGTATGTCAACTTTATTGAAAAGGGTAAAAAAGTTACCCAAGGGTTTTGTATGGGGCGCAGCAACTGCAGCTTACCAGGTTGAAGGAAATACAAATTTAGATGGTAAAGGGAAGATTATGTGGGATGATTATTTAAAAAATCAGGGAAATTTCTCACCCAATCCTGCTTGTGATTTTTATCATCGTTATCCAGAAGATTTAAAAATAGCTCATAATCTAGGGCTAAATGCAATTCGCATTTCGATTGCTTGGACTCGTATCTTTCCTAATGGCTACGTAACAGATGAGCCAAATGAAGCAGGCGTTAAGTACTATCATCGACTTTTTCATGAATGTTTAAAAAATAATTTAGTACCATATGTGACATTACATCATTTTGATAGTCCTAAGACTTTGTTTGATCAAGGCGACTGGCTTAATAGAGAAATGATTGATGAATTTGTAAAATATGCAGATTTTTGTTTTCAAGAATTCGTTGAGGTTGATAATTGGTTTACGATTAACGAATTAATTTCGTTAGCTATGTGTCAGTATATTCAAGGAACTTTTCCCCCTAATAAGTTATTTGATGTTTCTGATGCAATTCAAGCTCAGCATAATGAACTAGTGGCACATGCAAAGGTAGTTAATCTCTTTAAAGCTAAAGGATATAAGGGAAGAATTGGGTTAATTCATGTGATTCAACCCGTTTATCCAGCAACGAATTCAGAAGCAGATAGACACGCAGCTGATTTAAGGGATGCATTTATGAATCGCTTTTTATTAGATGGAACTTTATTAGGTTTTTATTCTGATCGAACGCGGCATTTAATCAAAGAAATTTTAGTTGCAAATAATGCTGAATTACATATTCTTCCGGAAGATCTTGAAATTCTTAAACAAGCAAGTAAGCAGAATGATATGCTTGGGATTAATTATTATCAGAATCAAACCGTTGCCAGTTATGATGGACCAAGTGAAACTTATCATAATGGCAATGGAAAGAAGGGCAGTAGTGTTTTTGCTTTTCATGGAGTTGGTAAAGATGTACGAAATCCTGCCATTCCGACAACAGATTGGGACTGGAACATATATCCTGAAGGGCTATATGACGTATTAAAAAGAATAGCACATGATTACCCAGACTATCCTGTGATCTATATAACTGAAAATGGAATGGGTGCAAAAGAAGCGTGGGATAGTTCGAAAGAATATCTTGATGATAATTATCGAATTGATTTTATTGACCAGCATTTAGCAGCTATCTTAAAGGCTCGAAATGAAGGAGTTAATGTACAAGGTTATTTCCTTTGGTCTTTACAAGATCAATTTTCATGGTCAAATGGCTATAATAAGCGTTACGGCTTAATTTATGTGGATTTTGCTAGTCAAGATCGGCATTTAAAAAGAAGTGCCTTGTGGTTTAAGGCCCTAAGTAAGACTATGAAATAATAATTTTTAACAGATAAGAAATTATCGTTCCGAAATTAGGCACAGATTTGCTATACTTGTATCCCATAAACATTCGTTCCCTTAGAAAGGATTCATTCTTTTTTTATTCTGATTATCAAATAGAAAAAGGAGGAATTTCCTGAGATGGAAAAAGTGAATGAAGTTTACTTGATTAGAAGGGTGAAAGAAAAGCAAGATATGAAGGCTTTACATGAACTTTTGGACCGGTATCGACCTTTAATCAATGGCGCTAAAATGAATTTTTTCATTCGTAATTTTGATAACGATGACTGGGAACAAGAAGCGTTAATTATGTGTTATCAGAGTTGCTGCACATATGATGAAGATCGAGCAGATAATTTCGGTGCCTACTATCGAACCAAATTCTATAATCATCTAAGATCGCTTTTAAGGTATGAATTAGCCCAAAAAAGGACCGCTTTTACTAAATCAATTTCTTACGACAATGTGGTGCAGAAAAATTTAATTAAAGAAGAAGTTGAAGAAATGCATATTACGCCTCGAAAAGAAATGTATCAAAAGTTTATTAAAGAGCTTTCTGATAAAGAAGTAATTGCTCTAAAAGTTTTTTTAGGAGAGTTAACAATCGAAGAGGCAAGTCAGAAAACAAAGTACAGCCGTTATCAATTATTGCAAGCCAAGGCTCGCTGCAAAGCAAAAATGCAAAAAGAATTGTTTTAAATTCGCATAGAATTAATAAAAAGGCTATAATAAAGGTTGTAGAATTTATTTAGGAGGTAATTTTAAGATGGCAGATGAAGTTATTAAGACAGAATTGTTAGACCGTCACATGAAGGAAGTTTTTGATTGGAGCGACTCTGATATTCCTGTTAGAGATGCACTATGGGACTACTTTATGGAAAAGAATGGTAGAGATACCATGAAGACGGAAAGTGACATGCTTCCGTTCTTGAAAGACTCTGACGATAAGATCGAAGCCTTCGTCAACGAAAATCTTAAGAAGTAACATCACCTAAAAACAATAATTCTACGCACCGTGGTCACGCATTGTTTGACCACCAAAGAACAATCTCTAGGGATTGTTCTTTTTTTGTGAGAAAATATATTTTAAAAAGAAAGGGGCGGCAGCATGGACTATATTATTGGAATGGATATTGGCACCACAGCGAGTAAGGGAGTCTTATATCAAGAAAATGGTAAAAAGATTGCAGAGGCAACAATTCCGTATCCCTTAATTCAAGAAAAAGTGGATCAAGCTGAAGAAGATCCACAAGTGATCTTTGATGCTGTTCAAAAGATTATTTTCGACTTGAGCAAAAAAGTTTCTGGTAAAATTAGTGCAATTTCGTGGTCAAGCCAAATGCATAGCTTAATTGGACTTGGTAAAGATAATCAATTATTAACCAATAGTATTACTTGGGCTGATAATCGCAGTAGAGAAGTTGTAACTACTGCAAAGAAGAGTGGATTAGCTAACAGTATCTACCAACGAACCGGAATGCCGCCTCATCCAATGGCTCCTGTGTATAAGCTATTGTGGATTAAAGAAGAACTTCCAGAGCTTTTTACACAGGTGCAAAAGTGGATTGGAATTAAAGAATACATTATCTGGCGCTTAACTGGAAAAATGATGACAGATATAACAATGGCAGCTGGGACAGGCTTGTTGAACCTAAAAAATTTATCTTGGGATGAAGATTTACTTAACCAAATTAATTTAGAAAAGGAAAAACTGCCAACCTTAGATAAGCCAGAGACAGTTGTGGAAGGAATAATCCCCAATTATATTCAAAAACTAGGATTAAGTGATCAGACAAAAATCATTTTAGGTGCTAGTGATGGCTATTTATCAACAATTGGAGTTGGAGTTTTAAATGAAAAATCTTTTGCTTTAAATGTTGGGACATCTGGTGCTGTGAGAGTAATTGCGCCTGAAGTGGTAGTTGATTCAGAAAATCGCTTTTTTTGTTATCCAGTGGATAAGAAACATTATCTATTGGGCGGACCAGTCAATAATGGCGGTATAGTATTTGAATGGGCTAGAAAGACAATTTTCGGTCCTGATCAGACCGCTGAAGATTTTATCAATGTGGCAGAAAGTGTTCCTGCTGGAAGCAATGGGTTGATCTTTCATCCTTACTTAGGCGGAGAACGGGCACCAATTTGGAATGCTCAAGCACGTGGATCTTTTATTGGACTTACCAGAAATCACACTAAGCCGCAAATGGCTCGTAGTGTTTTAGAAGGAATTGTTTTTAATCTTTTGGGTGCAGCTAGAGGCTTACGTGAAAAAATTGGTGAGCCAGATGCACTAAGAGTGACTGGTGGCTTTGTAAAGAGTGACTTTGTAAGACAGTTGATTGCCGATATTTTTAACTTGCCAGTCATTGTGATTAAAAATGATCAAAGTGGAACCTTAGCGGCAATGTTTTTAGCACAAGTGGGGATGAAAAAAGAGGCAGATTTAGAAAAAATCGCTAAGAAAATTGATGGGAGCAAAATTTATTTTCCTAATCCTAAAAATGTCGCAGTTTATCAAGACATCATTCCTATCTATCGTGAAGTTGAGCATGATTTAGATCAAAGTTATGAAAAAATCGCCAGCTTTCAGGAAAAATATCCTAAATTGTTTGAATAAAGTAAAAATGATCGTTTAGTTTTTGTGCTAAGCGATCATTTTTGAATTTATTTCAATTTTTTAATCAGTCGGCCAATATTTTCACTAGTTTGGGCTAGATCATGTTTGCTGTCCTTGATCGCTTGCTTTAGATCTTTAGCGCCACTTTCGGTCGCAAAGATCGCATCAATTGGCCCATATAGTTCGCTAACTTTCTTACCAATATTACCAGTTAGACAGATTACAGTAGAGTTCGGTGCAACTTCTTTGGCTGCTTTAGCAACTCCATAGGGAGTTTTACCAAACTGGGTTTGAAAATCAGTTGCTCCTTCGCCAGTAAAAATAAAGTCTGCATTCTTTGTTTTTTCTTTGAAATTGGTCATTTCAAGTACGGCTTCAACGCCAGACTGGATGGTAGCATTTGTAAAGGTGAGTAAACCAAAGCCAAGTCCACCAGCAGCCCCAGCACCAGGAGTATGTTCGTAATCTTGCTTTAGATCTCTTCGTGCAATAGCAGCGAAATGGTGTAAATTTTGATCTAACTTTTTTACCATTTCAGGCGTAGCCCCTTTTTGTGGCCCGAAGACAGTTGAAGCACCATTTTTACCAGTAAGTGGATTAGTTACGTCACTAGCTAAAATGATTTCAGTATCTTTTAGACGGGGATCAATTTTAGAATTATCAATTCTGATTAATTGACTTAGATTTCCGCCACCGAATGGAATGTCCTTGCCCTGCAAATTAAGCAGTTTAACACCAAGTGCTTGAGCCATTCCAGCTCCACCATCATTAGTACAACTTCCGCCTAATCCGATAATTATTTTTCTAATTTTTGCGTCTAAAACTGTTTTGATTAATTCTCCAACACCATAAGTAGTAGTTATCAGGGGATTTTTAGTTTGGTCATTAACATATTGTAGACCTGCTGCTTCAGCCATTTCGATGACAGCAGTTTTTTTGTCGCCTAAGATGCCATAATGCGCAGCAACTGAAGTATTTAAAGGACCTCTAACTGATTTAGTAAAAATTTTCCCATTTGTAGCATCAACTAAGGCCTGCATTGTACCTTCACCGCCGTCAGCCATTGGAATTTCAATGTATTCGACAGAAGGGAGGGCTCGTTTTAGGCCAGTGTAAATAGAATTTGCTACTTCTTTTGCGGTAAGTGAACCTTTAAATGAATCAGGTGCGATTATAATTTTCATAGATCTACCTTTTCTGTTTAATGAAATCTTTTTAATAAAAAAGGTGTAAACTGTACAACCTTAAGTACAATTTACACCTTTTGACAAAAATATCTAAATTATTTAATTATCCCTAAAATATCACTGACAATTTGTTCTGGCATCAAATGATCACGTTTATAAATAGATGCCTTTGGCTCGTTATCAGTGTATTCTTTCTTAGCACCGTAATTCTTAACCATCATCTTAGTTGGCCCGTAATAACTTGCGACTTTTTGACCAAAACCACCATCGACGCTGTTATCTTCAAGAGTAACAATTAATTCGTGATCTTTTTGTAGATCATCTAAAGTATCAGTATCAAGGTGAGCAGCAGATTTTGGATTGATTAAAGTAGCGTTGATATTTTCTGTCTTGAGTAAATCAACTATTTTCGCCTAATTGATAAAAGTCGCCTAAACCAATAATTGCTACTTTGGAACCAGGCTTGACATCATACTTGATAGTTGAATAATTTTCGCTAATTGGCTGACCTTCAGGAAGTGGGATAACTGGAGACTTAATTGCTACGGGATGCTTTCTTTACTTAACTGCCCATTCAAGCATTGACTTTAATTCATTTAAAGTAGTAGGTGCTAAGTATTCCCAGTTTGGCCAATTTGCAACCATGGTATTGTCGAAAATACCTAAGTGGGTCTTAGAAGCAGCAGTAATTCCGCCACCAGCAACAATCATTACAACTGGTAAATCGTTAGCTGCAACATCGTGAGAAAGTTGATCATATGCGCGTTGTAAGAAAGTGGAATTTTCAAATAAAATTGGCGTAATGCCTTCCTTAACAGCACCGGCAGCAAAGGCAACAGATTCTTGTTCAGCAATTCCTACATCTTTGTAGTTCTTAGGATAATTATTTTTAATTTCACCTAAGCCGAAGACGCCTGGAATAGCAGCATTGATTACAAGAATATTTTCTTGATTTTCAATATGTTTCTTTAAAAAGTCGAGAATTACAGTACTTGCATTTGGCGTCTTAGGTGCAGGAACTGTAGGTTTATCGGTCTTAAGGTCAAAAGGAAGAACCCAGTGGTGACTAGCTTCATTTTCAATGGCTGGTTCATAACCCTTACCCTTGAGAGTATTAATATGTAAAACGATTGGATGATCAATATCCTTAACTGCCTTGAAGGCATCGATCATAGATTTAATATCGTTCCCTTGACCAACGTATTTGTAATCAAGCCCCATAGCTGTGAATGGGTTGTCTTCAGCTTGACCGTTTGACTCACGTAATTTCTTTAGGGCAGTAACTACGCCACCAACATTGTCATCAATAGACATTTGGTTATCATTAACAACAATAATTAAATTGTGCTTTTCATCAGCTGCATTATTGAAGCCTTCAAAAGCTAAACCACCAGTTAATGAACCATCCCCAATTAAGGCAGTAATATTTTCATGATTACCCATCATATCACGCGCTCTAGCCATCCCTGTAGCTAAGGCAACAGAAGTAGATGTATGACCTACTGCATAATAGTCATATGGACTTTCATCGGGATTTGAATAAGGAGTTACATCTTCGTACTTATCTGGATCAAGCCAGGCATAAGCACGACCTGTTAACATCTTATGTGGATAAGTTTGGTGAGAAACGTCCCAAATAATCTTGTCCTTTGGTGCATCAAAAACATAATGATAGGCAATTGTAGCTTCGACAATTCCAAGGTCAGGACCAAGGTGGCCACCTTCTGCAGCATCTTTTTCTAGAATTAGCGTTCTAATCTCGCTAGCTAATTGTTCTAGCTCTTTTAAGTCTAATTTTTTAAGATCTTTTGGATTTTCGATTTTGTTCAATAAAAATTCTGGATGTTTGTTCATAATTTTTCACCCCAACATAAATAAAAAGGCTTACTCATTTATTGTAGGTCAATGAGTAAGCTTTTACTAATATAAAGTTAGCATAGTGATCTATATGTTTAGTCTATACTTTCTTCTAATCCTTGAGAGGTGGTTTGTTTTTTAAGAGTCAAGAATAATGCAATAAAGCTCAGGGCAAAAGCTGCTGAGTTAATTGCCCAACCGAAGTTGTATGAGCCAGTTGTATCAAATAACAGACCATTTAAGTAAACAGAAGCAGACATTGCAAAAGCCCCAGCCATGTTAATGACAGAAAGAATTGTACTGTAGTCTTTAGCGCCAAATTCTTCACGAATGAGGTAAGGCAGAGCAACTAAGCAAACACCTTGTCCTAATCCTAGAATGAAGGCGGATGCGATAAGAGGCAAGCTAGTCTTGAAGAAAATCTCACCGCTCCAACCTAATAGGCCAAATAAAGAGTAGATTAATAAGGTTAAACGAGTATTAAAGCGGTCAAGCATAAAACCAATAGAAATCTTACCAGCAGCAGCTCCCAGCATTACTCCTGATACTACTGATGCACCAATTGTTAAAGGTAGACCTTGACTAGTAATGTGTCCTGAAATATGTTGTACAGAACCAGAAACAAATTGTAAAGCTAGCATTGCAAAGGCTAAAGCATAAAAGACTGGGGTCTTTAAAGCAGCTTTTAGACTAATACCAGTAGTTTCAAGAACTTTTTCTGGAATATTTTTAACTTTGCCATAAGCATGGTGTTTTTTGTTTGGTTTTTCACGTAAAAAGAATGCGGTAGGAACTAAAATACCAAGAATTAGTAACCCTTCACAAATAAAACCACCTCGCCAGCCAAAATTAGTAATAATATCACCAATTATTGGATTAAAGATAGTACCACCGAATGCAGAAACGCCAAGTGCAATTCCCATAACTGTACCTAATTTCTCATTAAACCAATTACCTAATAAGACAGGAATTGACAGGGTAATAGCGATGGGTTGGCAAATTCCAATAATGATCCAGGCAATGTAAAAATGAGTTAAGCTTTGCGCTACTGACAAACTCAGTATAGAAATACCAATTGCGGTAAAACAGAATGTTAAAAGCCAGCGTAAGTTAAGCTTGGTCATAATTTTACCAGCAAATAAAAGCGTAATAGCTGCTGCCGCATTTTGCAGAGTGGTCATTAAAGCAACACTTGCTCGGCCAACATGGAAACTTTTACTGATTGGCTCAAAGAAGAGACCGATTGTATTAACTATTAGACCGAAGCCAACTAATGAAATCAAGCATGATGCAATAAAGACCCACCATGCAAAAAAGTGCGAAGAATTTTGTTTTTTGTTCACTTCTTATCCTACTTTCTAGAGTATTTATTCCAACAAAATATTATATCGAAAGTGAATGTTAGAGGAAAAGAAAAGAGCGTTTTTTTTAACGCTCTTTTAATATTGTCTTTTTAATAATCTACCTGTTAATTGTTCGATCAAAGCCCGATTCTCATTATCTGGCCAATGTTTTTTTAAACTAGCCAGGGCTTTTTCAGTATATTGATCAGCTAACTTTTGTGCTCGTTCCACGCCGCCAAGATGATTGACCAAATTTTCAATTTCATGTAATTGATCTTGGGTCAGATCTTTTCCCATTTTTACTAATTCGTGTAAATGATTATTGTCATCGTTTTGCAGAGCAAAAATTAAAGGCCCTGAATAAATACCATCTTTAACGTCAAGTAAGACCGGTTTTTTAAAAGTAGAGCTTGTAGTTGTATAGTCCAAAATATCGTCTCTTAGTTGAAAAGCTTGTCCTAGGTATTCCCCAAACTTTTTAGTTTTTAATGCTTTAGTTACTTTAGTTCCACTTTCATAAGCACCAATAAAACAAGCTAAACCAAATAAAACGCCAGTTTTGCCCTTAATTTGGTCTAAATATTCTTTTTCAGAAATGTCGATATTATAGGCATTATTATATTGCTCGGTTTCGCCGACTAAAATATTTTGCATTGTTTTTCCGTCAGCAATTACGCTATGTAAGCTTTGAGCATTTTCACTTAAAAGCGTTAGCGAAAGGGCAACTAAATAGTCACCTGCATAAACGGCGATGTGCTTGCCATACTTAGTTTGAATAGATGGGCGACCATGCCGCATGCTAGATTCATCAATAATGTCGTCATGAATTAAAGTTGCATTATGAAGTGTTTCAATAGAAGTTGCTATTTTCTGAAGCTCGTCATGTTTTTGATCGGCGTCAGGACCAAATGCGCCAAAGAGCATTACACAAGCAGGACGAAGCATTTTTCCAGGAACAGCGAAGGTATCTTCTAGTGCTTGCCCTAATAAACCGGGAACGCTATTGACGTGTGTTAGAATAATATGACTAATTTCGATCATATCTTTTTGTACTTGAGGGAAACTATCCCAAAAAGTGAATTTGTTTTTGATATTATTTCTTTTTTCTAGCATAGTACAGGTAATTAAAAGACTAAGTTATTAACTTGTCTTTTGTCTTTGATCCTTCCAGTCATTGAATATTGGTTATAAGAGTAGTCAAAATTAATAAAAATAAAGTAAATTGAAGCAAAGAATGTTATTTTTCCGCAATATTTTTTAGTTTTAATTATTAAGAACTAGAAGATATAGATCTAAATAGATAATTATAAAAAATGCGATATATCAAGACTTGCTAATCGTTATAATTATATAAAATATCTTTATTTTTACTTAAATAAGATCTTATAATATATAATTTTACACTATCTGGGATCATTATTTAAAAGTAGATATTGATTTTTTACGATATATAATTATCTTACACTTTGCTTTATAGATAGTAATTGCTAAAATAACATTTTTTTGCTAAGATAAATGCAGTTTAGGAGTGGTTTTATGGCAGTAAAGAAAGCAGCTCTTGCATGTACTGTATGTGGCTCTCGCAATTATTCAATTGCAGCCAGCAAGAATAGAACGCAAAGACTTGAACTTAAAAAGTTTTGTAAACACTGCGGTAAGCAGACTTTGCATAAGGAAACGAGGTAGGTAAGCGATGTTTAAGTTTTTTAAGAGTGTTAATCAAACTATGGCAAAGGTATCATGGCCAACTTGGAAACAAAATAGACGTGATACTGGTGTCGTAGTAATTAGCTCAATTTTATTTGGTGCTTACCTTGGATTGCTAGATTTATTATTTAGCTACTTAACGCAATTGTTCTTATAGAGACAGTATATGTGTTATAATTGAATTAGCTAAAAAGCCTCCCTGGGAGGTTTTTTTATTTGCATAAGGTATTATTTTAAGGAGTTTAAAGACAATGGTTGAAACCAGCGAAAAGAAATGGTACGTTTTACACACTTATTCTGGCTACGAAGAAAAGGTTAAGAAAGATTTACTTTCTAGAGCCCAATCAATGGGAATGCAAAACTATATCTTTCGTGTAATTGTTCCTGAAGAGCAAAAGACTGAAACTGTTCGTGGTAAGAAACAAGAAGTTGATGAAAAGGTATTTCCAGGATATGTTTTAGTAGAAATGGTAATGACTGACGAAAGTTGGTACGTTGTTAGAAATACGCCAAACGTTACTGGATTTGTTGGCAGTCACGGTGGTGGATCAAAGCCATCTCCTTTATATGATGAAGAAATCGAAAGAATTCTTAAGTCTCAAGGACAACCAGCTAAGGAGCCAAAAGCTGACTATGAAGTTGGTGAAACAGTAACTATTATCGATGGTGCATTTAGCGGCATGAGCGGTAAAATTACAGAAATTAACCCAGAAAAAGATAAACTTTATGTTTCAATTGATATGTTCGGCAGAGAAACAAACGCTGAACTTGACTATAACCAAGTAAAAGAATTTGATGAATAATAAAGTCTAATTAACTATTGTCAATTTGAGTAATTGCTGGTAGTATATTAGAGTATCTTTATTATTGTGGGAGGAGAAGAAGGAAAATTCTCCATTATAACCGCATCACGGAATCAAGGAGGTATTGACCGTGGCAAAGAAAGTTATTAACGTAGTTAAACTGCAAATTCCTGCTGGTGCAGCAACTCCTGCACCTCCAGTTGGTCCTGCATTGGGTCAAGCTGGAATCAACATCGTTGGTTTCACTAAGGACTTCAACGCACGTACTGCTGATCAAAAGGGTATGATTATCCCTGTAGTTATTACAGTATATGAAGATCGTTCATTCGAATTCATTACTAAGACTCCACCAGCAGCTGTTCTTTTGAAGAAGGCTGCCAAGGTTGACAAGGGTTCTGGTGAACCTAACACTAAGAAGGTTGCTAAGGTAACTAAGGACCAAGTTAAGGAAATTGCCGAAACCAAGATGAAAGATCTAAACGCTGCAGATGTTGAAGCTGCTATGCGCATGATTGAAGGTACTGCTAGAAGCATGGGCTTCACTGTAGAAGACTAGTGTTTTTAGGAACGTCGGATCGTTAATCAAAATTAACGAATCAAGGTGGGAGAGTTTGAGAAGACTCGTTTGACCACATTTTCAGGAGGATTTTTACATGGCAAAGCATGGAAAGAGATATTTAGAAGCAGCTAAAAAAGTTGATTCAACTAAATTTTATTCAGTAGATGAAGCTATGAAGTTAGCAAAAGAAACTTCATACGCAAACTTTGACGCAACTATCGAAGTTGCATATAACTTAAGCGTTGACCCAAAGCAAGCAGATCAACAAATTAGAGGTGCATTGGTACTTCCAAACGGTACTGGTAAATCTAAGAAGGTTGTTGTTTTTGCTGAAGGTCCACAAGCTGACCAAGCTAAAGAAGCAGGTGCTGACGAAGTTGGTTCTGACGATTTAGTAGAAAAAGTTCAAAACGGTTACTTAGACTTTGACGTAGTTATTGCTACTCCAATGATGATGGCTAAAGTTGGTCGTTTAGGTCGTATCTTAGGACCTAAGGGCTTAATGCCAAACCCTAAGACTGGTACTGTTACTATGGACGTTGCTAAAGCTGTTGAAAACCAAAAAGCAGGTCAAGTTGAATACCGTGTTGATAAGCAAGGTTTAATTCACGCACCAATCGGTAAGGCTTCATTTGACGCTGATAAGTTAGCACAAAACTTTGATGCATTACGTGATGTTATTCTTCGTGCACGTCCTGCATCAGCTAAGGGTCAATACATTAAGAGTGTTGCCGTTTCTGCAACCTTTGGCCCTGGTATCCACTTGGATCCATTGAACTTAGACTAATTAATAGTTATTTAATTAAGCAAAAAGACTTCACATTGGTGAAGTCTTTTTTTGTACTAAGGTTGAAAGTACAATTAGATTTTAGTTAGAATTAAACAATACGCTATTTTTAGAACAGGAGGTGAAGGAAGTGCTAAATTATATTTTTAGTATTTTACCTTCATTGTTTTCCGGTGCTTGGTTAACTATCGAAATCTTTTTTTGGACAACTGTAGTCTCTATCCCATTAGGCTTATTAGTCGCTTTTGGCTTACATTCAAATTTAAAGCTGGTTAAGGCTATTTTGAAATTTTATGTATGGATCATTCGTGGTACGCCACTTTTACTGCAATTGATTTTTATTTTTTATGGCTTGCCAACTGTCGGAATAGTCTTTCCGAGATATGAAGCTGCTTTGGTTGCATTTATTATTAACTATGCAGCTTACTTTGCAGAAATTTTTCGGGGAGGTTTACAAGCTGTTCCAGTTGGACAATTTGAAGCTGCACAAGTACTGGGGTTAAGTCGCTGGCAAACTATTAATCGAATTGTTCGACCGCAAGTTGTTAAAATTGTTCTTCCTTCGATTGGAAATGAATTAATTAATTTGGTCAAGGATTCCAGTTTAGTTTATGTAATTGGCTTGGGCGATTTACTTCGTGCTGGAAATGTGGCAACGGCTCGTGATGTATCTTTAGTTCCACTTGTCTTAGTGGGATGTGTGTATTTGGCAATGACAGCTGTTTTGACAGCTTTATTACGAGTAGTGGAGAAGAAGAGCAATGTCTGGAAATAAAGTCTTAGAACTCAAAAATATCAGTAAAAGTTTTGGTACAAGAAAGATCATTGATAAGTTGAACTTGTCACTTGATCAAGGTGATATCCTAAGTATTATTGGACCATCAGGTGCAGGTAAGACAACATTATTACGTTTAATTGCCGGTCTTGAAAGTGCAGATAGTGGAAAATTTATCCACAATGGAAAAGAATTTGATCCAACTGATCGTAATAATCATTTGTTAGGGATGGTTTTTCAAGATTATAATTTATTCCCTAATCTTTCAGTGATGGATAATATTACTTTAGCTCCAATTATGGTGAATAAGATGAGTAAGGCAGATGCGGAAAAGGTGGCAGAACCTGTTTTAAAGCAGTTAGATTTGGAAAAGTTTAAGAATTTGTATCCTTACCAGTTATCAGGTGGTCAAAAGCAACGTGTGGCAATTGCTAGAGCACTGCAAATGAAACCAGAAATTTTGTGTTATGATGAACCGACTTCAGCTTTAGATCCCGAATTGGTAGGAAAGGTAAAAGAAATTTTCTTAAAGCTTAAGCAAACTGGAATGACGCAAGTTGTTATTACGCATGACCATCAATTTGGAAAAGCCGTTGCTGATAAAATATTAAAAGTTGAGCCAATAGAAAAATGATGAAAAAAATAATAAAACTTCTCGGCCTACTGATTATTGTAATTACTTCTGTTGGATTGGCAGGCTGCCAAAGACAAGCAAGCTCTTGGCAGAAAATTAAAGAGCGTGGAACTCTAGTAATTGGTGTGGATGATAGTTTTGTACCAATGGATTTTCGTCAAAAAAATGGTAAGCTAGTGGGCTTTGATGTTGACTTAGCAACAGCCGTCTGCAAGGAAATTGGTTTAAAACCTGATTTTCAAACTATCGACTGGTCGATGAAAGAAACCGAATTACGTAATGGAACAATTGATGTCATTTGGAATGGGTATACTAAAACTAAAGCTCGAGCAAAAAAAGTAGCTTTTTCACGACCTTACCTTGAAAACGATCAAATTTTAGTAACGCGTAAAAAAGAACAGATCAATAATTATTGCCAAATGAAAGGTAGGATTCTCGGAGTACAAACAGGATCGTCTGGTGCCGATGACTTGGATAATTATCCTAATGTTCTAAAAAAGCGGGTTAAAAGCACGGTTTTATATGATACTTATAACAATGCCTTCATCGATTTAAAAGCTGGCAGAATCGACGGTTTATTGATCGATGGGGTATATGCAAACTATTACTTAGCTCATAGCAAGTACCAAAAAGAATTTAAAAAAGAAAAACTACCATATCCAAGCGAAAAATTTTCAGTAGGAATCAATAAGAAAGATCAAATTTTGAAAGATAAGATTAATCAAGCGCTTGATCATTTAGAAAAGACTGGCGAGTTAGAAAAGATAAAACAAAAATGGTTTAATTAAAAAAAGCTATTGACGACTAATCTAATTTAAGGTAATATATTGTACAGTAAATTCTACCTAAGACTCGGGTGGCTAACGTGCCTTAATATCCCGCCGAGGCCAGAAAAACTAAGAGTTTTATAACTCCATGTCTTTTTGGCATGGAGTTTTTATTTCGGCTGATAGAATTTATCTTAAAGTAAATTTGGAGGTGAATTCGTTGAGTAAAGCAATCATTGCTAAAAAAGAAAAGCTTGTTGATGACTTTGCAGCAGAACTTAAGGAAGCTAAAGCTATCTTAGTAATTGACTACTTAGGTTTAACTGTTGAAGAAGTAACTAACTTACGTAAGGATTTACGTGATTCTAACGTTAAGATGAAAGTTATCAAGAATACTTACTTAAAGCGTGCTGCTGAAAAGGCTGGTATCGAAGGTTTAGACGATACTTTTGTTGGTCCTACTGCTGTTGTTTACACTGCTGATGCAGATGACATTACTGAACCAGCTCGTATTGTTTCTAAATACGAAGATGATATCGACGCATTATCAATTAAAGGTGGTATGCTCGAAGGTAAGGTTGCCAGCCAAGAAGAAATCAAGAAACTTGCAGCTATTCCAGGTCGCGAAGGTTTACTTTCAATGCTTGTATCTGTATTACAAGCTCCAGTTCGCAACTTTGCATATGCTGTTAAGGCTGTCGCTGATTCAAAAGACGAATAATTATAGTAAATTTACACATATCTAATTTCGGAGGAAACTTATAATGGCTTTAGATACTGAAAAGATTATTGAAGATTTAAAAGGTGCTTCAATCCTTGAATTAAACGACTTAGTAAAGGCTATTGAAGACGAATTTGGTGTTTCAGCTGCTGCTCCAGTTGCTGCTGCAGGTGCTGCAGGCGCAGGTGCAGAAAAGACTGAATTTGACGTTGAATTGACTGATGTTGGTCAAGAAAAAGTTAAGGTTATCAAGGTTGTTCGTGACATCACTGGTCTTGGCCTTAAGGATTCTAAGGACCTTGTTGATGGTGCTCCTAAGAACGTTAAGGAAGGCGTTTCTGAAGACGAAGCTAACGACATCAAAGCTAAGCTTGAAGAAGTTGGCGCAACTGTTACTGTTAAGTAATAAGGTCTTAACTGAACACACTATTAAAAATGAGGACTCTATTTTACGGAGTCCTCATTTTTGTTTACAATAAAATTATGCTTAAGAAAAATTTTTATAAATGGTTTAAGGCTACTTTAGCTATCGTTTCAATTGTACTAATCGTTTTAGACTTTGCAGCCATAATTGATATTAATGGCACCAATAGTAAGTGGTTTTGGCTTAACAATATTATTTTAATTATTTTAGCAATTGATTATTTTTATAGGCTATATCTTGCTAAAGATAGGCGGGCTTTTTTTAGAAATAATATTTTTGAATTAGTGGCAATTATTCCAGTGGGAATTGCTTTTAACTGGATGAAATTTGCACAATTGGGAGATATTGGTCTATATTTTAGACTTTTGCGTTTAATTCGCTTGGCCGGATTAGTGGGGATGCTGAAAGATATTCTGCACACTCATGGCATTTTATACGTAATATATTTTAGTATTGCATTTTTAATGTTGGGATCAGTTGCAATTTCAATTACTGAACATGTTTCACTTGATCAAGCATTTTGGTGGGCGATTACTACTGCAAGTACGGTTGGTTATGGTGATATTTCACGACATACAATTTCTCCGCAATCTTTACTGGGAAAATTAGTGATTTTGGCAATGATCTTGATTGGAGTAGGAGTGATGGGGATCGTTACTAGTTCTCTTACTGCCTATTTGATGAGGAGAAATGAAGGAAAAGTCAGCATTAAAGATAAAGATGCAGAATTAACCTTAATTTTAGATAAATTAGACCGGTTAGAGCAGCAAAATAAGCTGCTAGCTGAACAAAATCAAAATTTACAAAAACAAATCCAAGAATTAAAGGATACTCATACACCTAGTGAATGGAACAAGTTTAAAGATTGGATCGAAAAAAAGAAAAGATAAAAATTAAAGCGTAAATTCAAAAAGATGAATTTACGCTTTTTTACATAGTTAAATAAAAATGTAAAATGATCATAAATAAAAGATAACAACCAGCAAGGATAATAATAACCCAACCAGCAGTCAGCCAAAACCTAGCCCAAGTTTGACTATTAGTTGAAAGAACACGACCAAAGACAGCTTGGTTGCCCTTTATTCTGAATCCCATCCATAGACAGAAAATTCCGACAATAATTGCTAAAATAAATATAGGAATAGAAACTAACATTCTATCTCTCCCTTTCTGTAATCATTCTAATTATAAAGCTTTGTAGAAAAAAGCAAAGTAGAATTGATAAACTATAAGATAGAAATTAAAGAAGCGAGAATAATTATGACAAAAAAGAATCAAATGTATTTTGCGGCTAATCCAGATGCTAAGCATGATGAACATTTAGTTGATTATCATATTGATGATATTGATTTGAAATTTACAACTGATGCAGGCGTATTTTCAAAATTAAGAATTGACTATGGTTCTGGTGTGTTAATTAAAACCATGAAAGAACTAACTTTTCCAGAAGCTGGAATTTTAGACGTTGGAACAGGTTATGGTCCAATGGGGCTATTTGCAGCTAAATTTTGGCCAGATCAAGAAGTTGATATGGTAGATGTAAATGAGCGTGCGATAGATTTAGCCAAAAGAAATGCACAATTTAATCACATTGATAATGTAAATATTTATGAATCAAATATTTATGAACAGGTGGATAACAAGTATGGACTCATAATTACTAATCCACCAATTCGGGCTGGAAAGAAAGTAGTCGACCAAATTTTATCTGAAGCTAAAGAGCATTTAGTGGAAAATGGAATTTTGCTAGTCGTCATTCAGAAAAAACAAGGGGCCCCAAGTGCAAAGAAGTTAATGACAAAAGTATACGGAAACTGTGAAATTCTAGCTCGGGATAAGGGATATTACATTTTAATGAGCAAAAATAATTAAAAAGATAACGATAATGGTTTATAATGAAAGCGAATACAAAGTGATAAAGATAATGCTTTGAAAGAAGTGAATCATTATGAAACTATTGATTAATATTATTTTAGTCTTAATTGTTTTGGCTGGGTTTGGTGGAATGATTTATTTATCAGTTAATGGTAATAGGTTCCTTGGAGCAGCTGGTTTAGCAATGCTTTATTTTGTCGGATCAATTGGCTATTTCGTTAACTGCTATACGATTAAAAAACGTGGCCGGATTTAATAGAAGAGGTCTAAAAGATCTTTTTTATTTTTACTTTTTATACTATACATGAATATGTTTAATGATGAACTTCTTTAAGTCAGCCAGTTAATTTAACTGGCTTTTTCGATTACAATAATAAGGAGCAATAAAGAATTATAGGAAAGATATTGAATAAAGGGTATGTTTGAAAAAAAAGATAAGGAAAAATACATGCAGCTAGCTTTTGCACAGGCCAAAAAAGCTGAAGATCAAGGAGAAGTGCCGATTGGTGCAATTGTTGTGGATAAAGATGGAAATGTAATTGGAGAAGGTTACAACAGACGTGAGCTTGATGAGGATGCAACGCAGCATGCTGAAATGATTGCAATTAGACAAGCTTGTCAAAATCTAGGTTCATGGCGCTTGGTAGATTGCAGTTTATTCATTACGCTTGAACCATGTCCGATGTGCAGCGGTGCAATTATTAACTCACGGCTAGCTGAAGTGTATTATGGCGCTTTTGACCCCAAGGCTGGAGCAGCTGGAAGTGTAATTGATCTATTCAAGGTGGAAAAATTTAATCATCATCCTAAAGTTTTTGGTGGCTTATTTAAAGATCAAGCGGCACAGATGCTAAAAGACTTTTTCCGCGAAATTAGGCGTAAACAAAAGCAAGATAAATAGTGGAAAAAATAATTAAAATACTGTATTATAGTTTGTGGGCAATGTCCGACCTCCAAATTGTGTCAGGACCGGAAGGTAGCAGCACTAAGGTTGCTTGGACATGTGCCTTTTTTTGAGAAATTAAACAGCTCTTAGCTCGTTTGAGCTAGGAGTTTTTTTGATAAAGGAAGTGCAAAATGGCTTATCAAGCGCTATATCGTAAATGGCGTCCTAGAACTTTCGATGGGGTTGTAGGTCAAACAGCGATTACTGATACATTAAAAAATGCAATCAAGCGTGGCAAGATATCACATGCTTTTTTGTTTGCGGGACCACGTGGTACTGGTAAAACATCATGTGCGAAAATTTTTGCCAAGGCCTTAAATTGTACTAATTTGCAAGATGGTGAGCCATGTAACGAGTGTGAGAACTGTCTTGCGGCAGATAAAGGGACGATGAATGATATTATCGAAATCGATGCAGCATCAAACAACGGTGTTGATGAGATTCGTGATATCCGCGATAAGGTAAAATATGCCCCCACCCAGGGAAAATATAAAGTTTATATTATCGACGAGGTTCATATGCTTTCAATGGGTGCCTTTAATGCCTTGCTTAAGACACTAGAGGAGCCACCTGAGCATGTGGTATTTATTTTAGCTACAACTGAATTACAAAAAGTCCCAGCAACTATTATTTCAAGAACGCAACGCTATAATTTTAAGCGGATTGATCAGCATGATTTGATTGCTCGCATGACTTACATTCTTGGTCAAGAAAAGATCGACTTTGAAGAAAAGGCACTTGAAGTAATTGCTCAAGTAGCTGATGGTGGAATGCGGGACAGTTTAAGTATCTTGGATCAAATTTTATCCTATGATCAGGATAAGGTTAAGTATGACGATGCCTTAAAAATTACTGGTTATGCTGCTCAAGAAAAGATTGAGCAAGTCTTACTAGACTTACTTAAGGGCCAAACGTCAGAAGCATTCGAGATAGTTCATAATTTACTTCAAGACGGTGCATCAACTAAGAATATTTTAGATGAACTAATTAGCTTGACTGTAAAAGGGATGCTGGTTGTTAAGAGCAATAAAGAAGCAACTTTTTTAACTAAAGATTATGTAACTGAATTAGCTAAAATTCCAGAAGAAAAGTTTTATAATTTAGTTCAAGCAGCCAATACTGCTTTAAATGATTTGCGCTACACTAATCAGCAACAAATTCCACTTGATGTGTTTGTGGTTCAAGTTACGCAAGCAGCAGGTGAAAAAGCACCAGTAGAACAAGGCGATGCAGTTTCTTCAGCTGTTGTTCAAAAATTAAAAAGTGAAATAGATAGTTTGAGTAAACAAGTTGCTGAATTGAAAAATAGACCTGTTCAAGCAACTCGCAGAATTAGCTCTGACTTTTCTGGAACCATTAAGACAGAAACTAATTCTCATCCTAAAAAAGTTGTTGATCAAGCAGCTGATACTGAGCAAAAGCCTAAGAGAAGAAAAGCTAGCGCTAATAACCAGGCAGCGCAAGAAAATAATCGTCGTCAAGTCTATCATGTACTTGAAAATGCAACTAAAGAAGATTTAAATACAGTCAAAGATATTTGGCCAGACTTATTGTCTACTTTGAAGGTATCTCAAAGAGCCGTCATGGAAGTTTTGAATCCTGTAGCTGCAAGTCATGAGCAAATTGTTTTAAAATGTAAATATGAATTATGGTTTGAACGAGCAAATCAAGATGGGGATCTAATTTCTCAACTTGAAACTGAGATTGCCAAATTAACAAAGCATAATTATAGTATTGTTTTAGTTGCAGATTCTTCATGGTTAAAAGTACGGCATGATTTTGTGGCAAGTCATAAGGAAGAATTACTTGCTAAGAAATTTCAAAAAATAGAAAAATCTGAACAAGAAGCAAATGAAAACCAGGTAGATCCTCAAGCTAAAAAGGAAGTCATTGATAAGGCAAAAGAACTTTTTGGCGATCTAGCACAGATTAAAGATTAAGGAGAGAAAAAAATGAGTAGAAGACCTAATTTTGGCGGTATGGGCATGGGCAACATGCAAGGTTTAATTAAGCAAGCTAAAAAGATGCAACAACAAATGGAAGCTGAACAAGCAAATTTAGCTACTCAAGAATTCGTTGGTAAATCTGCTGACGATATGGTAGTAGCAACTTTTAGCGGCGACCGTCAATTAAAAGACTTAAAGATTGATAAGGAAGCAATTGATCCAGACGATCCAGATATGCTTCAAGATTTAGTTATTGATGCTGTTAATAAAGGAATTAAGGCAGTTGATGATGCTACTCAAGCATCAATGGGAAAATACACTAAAGGTTTGATGTAATTATGCAATATCCATTACCAATTGCACGTTTAATTGATAATTATATGAAGTTGCCTGGTATTGGTGAAAAAACAGCAACGCGGTTAGCTTTTTATACAATGGACATGCCTGAAGATGATGTGGAAGACTTTTCCAAGTCATTAATACAGGTAAAAGAAAATCTTCATTCTTGTTCTATTTGTGGAAATATTACCGAAAGCGATCCATGTGAAATTTGCCGAGATGCAAATCGTGATCGCTCAACAATTATGGTAGTAGAACAGCCAAAAGATGTAATGGCTTTTGAAGAAATGGGCGAATATAACGGTTTATACCATGTTTTACATGGTGTTCTGTCCCCAATGGATGGTGTTGGCCCAGAAGAAATTAATATTAAGAGCCTAATTACTAGACTGCAAAAGCAAGATGAAGTTAAAGAAGTTATTTTAGCTTTAAATTCTAGCCCAGAAGGTGAAGCAACTGCAATGTACTTAGCTAAGCTAATCAAACCAGCCGGCTTGAAAGTGACGCGCCTAGCTGCGGGATTAGCTGTAGGTAGCGATATTGAATATGCAAATTCAATTACGTTGAAGCGCGCTGTTCAAGGGAGAACAGATCTATGATTGGAAAAAGGCATAAAGTAAAAAAAGCAGGCGATGAACGACTATTAAAAGTAGTTGCTCAACTGCAGAGACAACTTGCAGAACAAAAAGTTTTTGATCAGACAACAATTGATTATTCATTTGATAATCGCGTTTTAAATAAAATTCTACATGCAAAATTTATTTTTTTGTATGAAGAAGCAAGAAGAAGAAACACTAAATCTAGTAGCTCATCAAGCGTGATTACTAGATAATGTAGTCCACCACTGGTGGGCTTTTTTTGTGGAAAAATAAATAATCTGAAAAAAACAAGTCTTTCTTTCTTTTTTCTTTTACAGTACAATGCCAATTGGGGGTAGACATGAGAGGATATTTAATTACATTTGAAGGCCCAGATGGGGCAGGTAAAACCACAGTTATCAACGAGCTTATCAAGCAGTTGCCAAAAGAAATACAAGAAAAGACGATTATTACACGTGAGCCTGGTGGATCAAAAATTTCTGAAAATATTAGAACAATTATTTTAGACCCAGCAAACAAGGAAATGGATGATCGAACTGAAGCTCTTCTTTATGCAGCTCAAAGAAGTCAACATGTTAGTGAAGTTATCCGTCCGGCTTTGGAAGCTGGAAAAATTGTTTTATCAGATCGATTCATTGACAGTTCTTTAGCCTACCAAGGCGTTGGGCGTAATTTGGGTGTTGAAGCTGTAAAACAAATTAATGATTTCGGAACTGGCGGTCTTGAACCTGATTTGACGATCTTTTTAGACTTAGATCCCGCAACTGGTTTGGCTAGAATTGAAAAGGAACGGGCCGGACAAGAAGATCGGCTTGAGCAGGAAAAATTAGCTTTCCACCAAAAGGTTTATGCCGGATATACAGACTTGTTAAAACGATATCCTGATAGAATTAAAAAGGTGGATGCTAATTTGCCAATCAAGGAAGTTGCGGCTAATAGTGTTAAAATAATAAGAAAGCAATTACCTGATATTTTTATGTAAGGATTTGGTAAGAATGAAACTCGTTTTAGCAATTGTACAAGATAAAGACGCGGATGCACTGGCAAGAGAATTTATTCAAAATAATGTGCGTGCAACTAAATTAGCTACAAGTGGCGGCTTTTTAAAGGCAGGAAATACAACTTTTATTGTTGGTATTGAAGATGACCGAGTAAATGAAGTATTAGAAATTATTAAAAAGAGCTCACATACTAGAGAACAGTATGTTTCTAATGTGAATATGGATGCAGCGGGCACTTCAATGCTAGGCAAGCCTGTTCAAGTTACTGTAGGCGGAGCAACAGTCTTTGTATTACCAGTTGAGGAATTTAAGCACTTTTAATGATTGATTTAAAGAATGTAGGTCAAAAGCAGACTAATCTTTTAAGAGATGCATATTTAAACAAAAAGGTCGCCCACAGTTATTTGTTTGTCGATCCAATGCAGAAAAAGGGACTTAATACAGCTTATTGGCTGGCCTGTCTTTTTAATTGTCTGGGAGAAAATAAGCCTGATGGAACTTGTAATAATTGCCAAAGAATTTTAGATGGCAATCATCCTGATGTTTTTTTAGTAAAACTAGAAGGAAAACAGACGCTATCGATTGATCAAATTCGTCCTTTGAAAGAAGAATTGGCAAAAAGTCCTGTCGAAGGTAAGCGGCGCTTTTTTATCATTGAAAATGCTGAAAAATTAACTTTAGCTGCAAGTAACGCCTTGCTTAACTTATTAGAAGAGCCAGTAGCGCCAGTAGTTACGATCTTGATAACTAATAACGAAAATCAAATTTTGCCAACGGTTAAGTCTAGAACGCAGATTCTTAATTTCTCTGATGAAAAGATTGATAGTAAAAGAGCGCAGTTGCTTGAATACGGGTTAACTGATGAAGAAATTGAGGATCTAGGCGATACAGCTAAGCTTGAAGAAGAAAGCAAGTATTTGTTTCAAGAGTTATTAGAACAAAATGATTTAGCACTGGTGCGCGTTAGCCAAATTAGCAGTCTTGCTACAAAGCCAGCGAGTCAGAAATTTATTTTTTATCAGCTTAAGACTTTAGCGATGAAGAGTCTAGCAGCTGGTGAAAAGTTAAGGAAAAGTGCATTCTTATTGGAATTGTTGATGACTTGCGATAAGATGCGAGCTAGTAATGTTAGTTTCCACAATACGTTAGATTATTTAGTATTGAGTTTTGAACGGTAGGTGTTTTTGAGTGGATCCATTTTCACAATTGTCACAATTACAGCAAAATCTTCAGGCAATGACAAAAACTGTTGCCGGTCTGGAAAATGACATGCTTGAAGTATTGAAAGAAAATACAGAATTAAAGGTTGAAAACCAACTATTAAGAGAAAAAATTAGTAAATTAGACGCTAATAAAGAACCGGCTGAAAACAAATCTCAAGCTGGTTTAAAGTCACTACGTAATATTTATGACTCAGGTTATCATATTTGCAACATGTATTATGGTTCTCACCGTGAATCTGGTGAAGATTGTATGTTTTGCTTAGATATTCTAGACAACTTCGTAAATCACGGACAAAAAAATAGGGGATAAAAGATGCAAGCGCAAAGTAGTTTTAATGAAAAAGATAAGGGGCGTCTTTACCTTGTCCCTACACCAATTGGTAACTTAGAAGATATTACTTTAAGGGCGAAGAGAATTCTAACTGAAGCTGATTATATTGCGGCTGAAGATACCAGAACTAGTGGAATCTTACTTGAAAAAATTGGCGTTCATAATAAGATGATTTCTTTTCATAAATATAATTCAAAGGAACGTGCGCCAGAATTAATTAAATTGCTTAAGGAAGGAAATACAATCGCTGAAATTTCTGATGCTGGCATGCCAGTTATTTCGGATCCGGGTTATATTCTGGTCCAAGAATGTATTAAAAATGATATTCCAGTTGTTGCGCTTCCAGGACCTTCAGCTTTTGCGACAGCTTTGATTGCATCTGGCTTTGACGCTCAACCATTTACTTATTATGGTTTTTTGCCGCGTAAGAGCAGTGAGCAAAAAGAATATTTTGAGATGATGAATCAGGCTCGTGCAACTTCAATTTTCTATGAGGCTCCGCATCGTTTACAGAAAACTTTGAAAACCTTAGCTGAAGTAATTAAGCCAGATAGAAAAATTGTATTAGCTCGTGAGCTAACGAAGATTCATGAAGAGTATTTAAGAGGCACGATTAGTGAAATTAATGAATACTTCACTAAGAATGATCCTCGAGGCGAGTTCGTAGTTTTGGTTTCGCCAAATGATGATGAAGAAAAGCAACTTTCTTGGGATGAACTGATCAAGCAAGTGGCTGACCGAGTTGAAGCTGGCGAAAGTAAAAAGGATGCCATTAAGTTAGTCGCTAAGGCTAATAAGGTTTCAAAGAACGAACTATATGATAAATATCATCAAAATTAATTACGTGGTGATCGCTAATGGAAAAGATTTTTAAAGAAGAACATCAAGTTACTTACGGCGATTGTGATGAAACAGGAAAAATTCAGCTTCCAAAATTAATTGAACATTTTATGAAAGTTTCAAATGATCAATTAACTCAAGGAGGCGCTGGGATTTATGATTTATTAAAACAAAATTTAGGCTGGGTGGTAGTTGAATATCATCTTGATCTGAAGCGTCTACCTGAAGCTGGTGAAGAAATTACTGTTACTACAAATGGTAGTGGCTATAATCGCTTTTTTGAATACAGCGATTTTGGTATAATAGATTCTACTAACAAAAAGATAGTAGATGCCAAAAGCCAGTGGGTAATTTTAGATCTGAAAAATCGAAAAATTACTGAAGCAGATAGTCAAATGATGGAAAAATTTGGTAATCCATACTTGAAGCATATGCCACGTTTTAAGAGATTACGTCCTTTGAAGGAATATGACTCAAGTCAGACCTATGCAGTTCGGTACTATGATTTAGATACAAACCATCATTTAACTAATAGTGTTTATTTTGATTGGATGATTGATACTTTACCGAGAGAATTTTTGAATTCTCATACTGTCAAAAGTGTCGATATTTCATTTAAAAAAGAAGTCCAGTATGGCGATCAAGCCTTGTCTGAACTTACGCTTGATCAAAATACGCTTATTTCATATCATTTGATTTCTAATCAGGGTGAAGTTTCTGCTTTGGCTGAAATTAGTTGGAGAGAAAATTAAAAGCCTGACTTGTTAGTACAGTCGTGCTTTTTTGGAAGGTAGGGATGCCAATGAAGACAGGGATAAAGAAAATAGATTTACAAGGTTTAGTTACTTTAGCTCTATTTGTAGCGATGGATATTGTATTAGAAAAAATTTCTTTTGGTCCTTCAACTATAAAAGTAGGATTGGGATTTATTGGAAGTGCGCTTTTAGGCTATTATTTTGGCCCACTATGGGGCGGAATTGGTGCATTGATTAGTGATTTATTGCGGTCAGCTATTTTTGGAGTTGAGGGAGGATTTTTCCCAGGCTTTACCCTGTCTGCTATCGTCGGCGTGGTAATCTATGCCTTATTTTTATACCAAAAGCCAATTAAATGGTGGCGCGTAGTTGCTGCAACGTTATTAGTTACTTTGATAGTTAATGTATTAATGAATACTTACTGGATTCATTTATTGTATGGTTTGGATCTACGAGCAGCTTTCTTACAAAGAATCTTGAAAGAGTTAATTACGCCATGGATTCAGATTGTTGTACTTTATGTGATTTTAAATGCTTTTCAACGTGTTAAAATAAGAAGGTAATTTTGATAAATATTTAAGGATAGAGTTTAAATGAAGATATTAAGTATCACGACTGCAACCAATCATTTGAGTGTAGCTTTGAATGATGGGGATAAAATTGTTGAAAAAAATGAAGAGGATCATCGTAACCATAGTGAGCATTTAGATCCTTTAATTAATGAATTACTAAAAGAAAATAATCTTACCTTAAAAGATATTGATCGTTTTGCAGTGGCAGAAGGTCCAGGCTCTTATACTGGATTGAGAATTGGAATTACAACTGCTAAGATGTTTGCTTCTATTTTAAATAAAGATTTAGTCGGAGTATCGACTTTGGCTGCTTTAGCTAATAGAGTAAATGACGGAGTGATTGTAAGTGAATTAGATGCTCGTAACAAGAATTTCTTTGCTGGAGTTTATCGAAAAGTAAATGGTAAGCTAGAGAACTTAGTTCCAGATGGACATTACCATTTGGATGATTTAATTAATAAGGTTAAAGAATTGGGATTGTCTGAAGAAGTTGTCTTTGTCGGAAGTCCAATTGATAAGTATCAAGCTGAGATTGCAGAATTGTTAGGGTCAGAAGACTTTAAGCAAGCTGCAGGCGATAATCAAATTCATGCTGGTGAAATTGGTAAGTTAGCACTTAATAAGGAAGCAATTGATCCTGATAAAATGGTGCCAAAATATTTGAGACGTACGCAAGCTGAAATTGATTGGCATAATAAGACTGGAAAGGCATTTGGTCCAGATAGCGACTATGTTGAGGAAGTTTAGTTTATTTTTCCATCCAGAAGAAATCGACTTGAGCTTTTCACCTTTTGCTTTGAGACTTGATAATCAAACTTATCAAATTATGAAGGCAAGTGATGAAAATATTGCTGACTTGTTGTGCATAGAGCAAGAAGTTTATTTTGGCAGAACGCCTTGGAGTCGATTTTCTTTTAAGAGCGAATTGAAAAAGCACGCCAATTCTTTATATCTTGTTGTTTATCAGGGGTCAACCTTGGTAGGCTTTATTGGGATGAGAATGCAGGCGCAAGAGGGGCATATTACTAATATTGCTGTTAAGCCTGCTTTTCAAAGAAGAGGAATCGGTGGATTTTTGCTCAGGACGATGATTGAAATTGCTCAAAGAAATCATGCTGTTCAGATGACCTTAGAGGTGCGAAGCGATAATTACAATGCACAGAGCTTGTACCGTAAGATTGGATTTAGGGATAATTTTATTCGGAAGAATTATTATTCGGCTGAACATGCGGATGCCGTAAGCATGATTAAAAAGATAGCAGATAAAGAACAGGAAGAAGTAAATTGACAAAAAAAGATATTCGAATTTTAGCATTTGAAAGCTCATGTGATGAAACTTCTACCGCCGTAATTAAAAATGGGCGTGAAATCGAAAGCTTAATTGTGGCTACTCAAATTAAAAGTCACCAACGTTTTGGTGGGGTAGTGCCAGAAGTAGCAAGCCGTCACCATATTGAAGTAATTACGCAAATTACTAAGGAAGCTTTAGCTGAAGCAAACGCTACTTGGGATGATATTGATGCAATTGCTGTTACCTATGGACCAGGCCTAGTTGGAGCTTTGTTAATTGGGGTTAGTGCCGCAAAAGCAGCTTCAATGGCAACTGGAATTCCATTGATTGGCGTTGATCACATTATGGGCCACATTATGGCAGCGCAATTAAAGGATGAAATTGAATATCCAGCACTTGCCTTGCAAGTTTCTGGTGGTCATACTGAAATTGTCTTGATGAAAGATCCGATCCACTTTGAGATTGTGGGCGATACAAGAGACGATGCAGCTGGTGAAGCTTATGACAAGATTGGTCGTGTTTTAGGAGTTAATTATCCAGCAGGTAAGACGATTGATGAGTGGGCACATAAAGGTAAAGATACTTTCCACTTCCCACGTGCAATGATGGAAGATGATGATTATGACTTTTCATTATCAGGATTAAAGAGTGCCTTTATCAACACTTGCCACCATGCAGATCAAATTCATGAAAAGCTTGATAAGTATGACTTAGCTGCCAGTTTTCAAGCATCAGTTGTTGATGTGTTAAGCCACAAGACAATTAGAGCGATCAAAGAATATAAGCCCAAGACATTCATCTTAGGCGGCGGTGTCGCCGCGAACCACGGTTTACGTGATAGATTAGCAGAAGAGATTGAAAAGTTGCCTGCTGATATTAAGCCAAAGGTGATTTTACCGGACTTGAAACTTTGCGGAGACAATGCGGCAATGATTGGAGCAGCTGCATATAACTTGTACAAGGCTGGTAAGTTTAGTGATGAGAATTTGAATGCAGATCCATCACTTGAGTTGCCATATGCGGATAGTATGCTGAAATAGTAGTTATGAAGAGAGTCGAACAGGGGATGTTTGGCTCTTTTTTTGTAGAATGTTTTTCTATTGCATAATTAATTCAAGTTGAACGTTTAATATTAATAAAATAATTCATATTGTGAACCTCGGAATTCAGACTGGAATTTCGAGGTTTTGTTATTTATAAAGCTTTGGATAAAAAATACAAGATCCTTTTTGAGCTTTGCAGTTAGAATGTTGGGATCAATAGTAAGTAAGAAGAATGTTATAAAATTGTACGATCAATTTTCGTGGAGAGCTTGACAGAAATCAAAATGGGGGGGTAAAATGAGCTCGTATCAACCTTTAAGTAGGTGAACGTAGTTATTTAATATAACGTGGAGGACGTAGCAATGAAGAACAAAGATAAATTATTATATGTATCCGCAGCTGTGCTAGCTGCTGGATCTGTAGCCGGTGTTAAGACTACAACTGTTAAGGCTGCTGAAGTAAAGCAAGCTAATGTTAATGCTAATAGCAAGCTAGACTTAAATAAAGCTTCGCAAGAAAAGCAAGCAGCAGCTCAAGACAAGACTGCACAAGGTCAAATCAAGCAAGATACTGCAACTGTTCAAAATACGCAAGATCAAATTAAACAAGATCAAGCAGCTAAGACGCAAGCAGAAACTGCTAAAACTGAAGCTCAAAATACTTTGCCAGCTAAACAAGAAGCAGTTTCAAGTGCTCAAACTAAGTTAGATCAAGCAAAGAATGATTTAACTCAAACTCAAGCTCAAAATAAAGATTTGCATGCGCAATATGATACTACTACTGAAAATGCAGTACATACTGCTCAAGAAGCAGAAAAGAAGTTAGATCAAAAAGTTAATGACTTAACTGGTCAAGTTCAAACTGCTCAAAATAAGCAAACTGATTTGCTTAACCAAAGAACTAGCGCTGAAAGTGAAATTAAGACTAATACTGAGACTCTTAACAATGTTAATGAGCAATTAAATAAGGCTCAAGCAGATAGTGCTCAAGCCCAAAAGCATTTTGACGCAGTACAAAAAGCTTACGCACCTATCCAAAATGAATATAATGCTAAGAAGGCAAATGCTGAAAAAGCAGCAACCAATTTGAAGCAAAATGAGACTGATTTAGCTCAAAGTCAAAAGCAATTAACTGATTTGCAAACTAAGAACAATGATTTAGCTAAGACTGTTAATGACACTCAAGGTCAATTGGACAATGCTAATAAAGATCTAGCTAACGCTAAGACTGATGTAAGTCAAAGTCAAACTAAGTTGAATGATGTTCAAAATCAAAGTAATGATATTAACGGTAAGTTAACTAATGCTATTGTTAAACGAGATCAAGCAAAGAGTGCCTTAGATTCACAAAGTGAAAATCAAACTAAGATTATTATCACACCTGAATTTAATAAAGCATTTCATAAGTGGAATGATAATCATGATCCAAATTACGTACAATGGACTCCTGAAAATGATGCTGAAATGGTCAAAGAATTAGGTGCGTTATCAAAACAAGAAGCAGAAATGAATCATTTCGAACATAATGCGAAAGATAAAGAACAAAAGATTGATATGATGCATTTGACTTATGAACAACGCTTAGAAGCTAATAAATTTGGTATTAATTTGGTTAATCAAATCCGTACCCAAATGGGTAAAAAGCCAGTGAAGTTGACAGTCGGATCATTAAAATATGCTAATGATGTGGCTAAGTATTATGAAGCAGACCATCCAAAAGATTCGTTTTCTAACGGTAATGTTGATGGAAGTCACCCAGGTCATGATACAAAGGCAATTAATAAAGCCTTGGTTGAAAACGGCGTGAAGCCTGGTATGGGGGGGGAGAAGCCGGCTACTATGGTGTTTGGTATGGTGATGACCTATACGGACATTCTACAGCATATATTAACAATATGGACGATTTGAAGCATGAGATATATAATGCTGTTACACGTTGGATGTTCAATTATGAGCAAGGTGAATGGGAACATGCATCAATTGTTGTAAGTATGCAATTATGGGACAATACAAATTATAAAAATCATAATGAAGAAGATCCAACCTATTTTGGTTTTGCTATTATGGCAAATGGACCATATAATGGCAATGGCGATCTAGGAATCAATTTGGAAACTATTGTAGACAATACTATTCCTGGAAATCCGTTATCTCATCCAATTGACTACAATAAGTTCAATGTCAAAGATGTAATTCCTACTGATACTGATAATTCACAAGCTGGACAAGTTTATGCAGCTGCACAAAATGAAGTAAATAATTTGCAAGGCCAAAAGAACAGCTTAGATGGTCAAATCAAGTCATTACACGATCATCTTGCTCAATCTCAAAATCGAGTAAATGATTTAACTAAGACTATTAATGATTTGTCTACTAAATTATCTAACGCTAAAACTGAACAAGCTACTGTTCAAGGCCAAATTGGTCAAGTATCTAAGCACGTTGATGAATTAAAGGCTGCACAACCTGCATTAGTTCAAGCAAGAGATAATACTGCTAAAGCTTTAGCTGATTACGAACAAACACATGCTACTGTACTTAACGACTACAATAGTGCTAAGTCACAATTAGACCAAGCTAACAACAAGCTTCAATCCGCTACTAAGGCTAAGGATGAAGCCGAGAAAGTTCTCAACCAAAATAAAGCTAAATTAGCTAATATCAATCAAGAATTAGCTGCTGTTAAGGCACAATTAGCTGACTTAACAACTAAGCTATCAGACGCTAAGTCCTCCCAAACAAGCGCTAAAGCTAACTTAGAAAAGGCACAAGCTGATTACGATAACTACGTAAATACTCATAAAGACTTGATTGATAGTATTGCTAAGTCTGATAAAGAATTGGCTGCTAAGAAAGAAGCAGTACGTGTTGCTCAATCAGCTTATGACAAGGCTAGTCAAGAATACGAAGCTGCTAAGAAGGAAGCTGACAAGTTAGCTAATAAGGTTAAAGACTTAGATCAATCAATTACTAAGTCACAAGAGACTATCAAGTCACTTACTAACAGAATTGCTTCAAATACTCAAATTATCGAAAACAACAAGCAAGTTCACGCACAAGCTGCTAAATTAGCTGCACGTAAAGCCTTTGATGCTCAAATCAATAAGGCTTTAGACAATGTTGTTTATGGCACTAAGACAATTAGCCAACACACTGTTAAGGCAGCTACTGTAAAACCTGCTGTTTCAACTAAGAATACTAAACATGCATTACCACAAACTGGTGCTAACGATAAGCTAAGTCTATTTGCAGCTCTTGCAGGTTTATCATTAAGTTCAATTGGTTTAGGTTCATTAGTTTCAGATAAGAAGAGAAGACGTAATTAAAGTATGGACGAACAAGAGGTTTTAAGGAAACTTGGATTTGAAAGTGAAGCCGAGCTTTTATCTGTCAAGCAATTAGCCAAGTATCATCCAATATATGCTACAGATTATTTTGACCTATCAATTGATGAAAAGGAAACTAATGATTCGATTGATCGCTTATCTGTCGATAAAACGTTTTTACCAATCTTTTATTATAGTGTTTACGGAAGGATAATGATAAGTGGTTGGCGCGCTCTTTTAAATACTGATTATAAGAATAAAGTGATTAGTATTAATACAAAGGATCATCATGAATCGTGGATAAAGGAACAACGAGATAAAACTGATTATTTTTCTGTTGACAATGTAATGATTGATGAAAAAATTCCGGTATATTTAAACGAGCAGAAAAAAGAAATTGGTCGTTTATTTTTAAAAATAGATCAAGGACACGTCTTAGGAAAATTTAGTAATTTACTTTCATATATCGAAAACTTTTTAGGAAATGAACAGAATATCAATAATATTGATATTTATCCACAGTTTGCACGTGCGAATAGGAATTCTAAAAAAGATCATGGACAAGTAAATTTTGAATGTATTATTACCAAACATCCAGCAACTCCTTTTTACTATGAGGCAGAGGCTATTTTTACGCATCCCTTAGATAAGATTCCAATTGGTACTAGAATTAAAATTATTACTCTTGAAAAAACAGAGGACGGTCACTATCAGAAATCTACAGATCCTGATGCTATCTTTGAACATGTATTTATTCCTAATTGCGATTACGCAGAATCAGATCCTGCCTCAGTGCTATCTTCCGATAATACGGCTGTAGATTATCGAAATTTCTTTAAAGAAGGTGATCTAAGAGCGTTAAAGTGGAAAAATATAGATTTCCAAAAGTAATGAATAACTGTGATGGTTAGTTTATATATGATCTAACTATATACATCCTTTCTTTTATTTTAAATAACTAATACGTTAACATTTCATTAAAACCAAGCAATTTCTCCATTGCTTGGTTTTTCTTATTTCAAGTAATCCCTTCAAGCCCTTATTCTGCCGTTTAATAACATTTGTTGCTATAATGAATACGAAAGATTAAAAGTCTTGAGGAGGAATTATTATGAAAGATGAAGTTCAATCTCCACAAGAAGAAGCTCCTAACACATATTGGCGCTGGTTAGTAGAATCTTGGCGTCACCCTCTAGGTCACGATCCTGCAGAGAAGTGGTATGGAGTTGTTACCTTATTAGGTGAAGATATTGTATTATTCATTGGTTTAGCTGTTGCAAGTAATTATATTGCCAACTTGTTTGGGATTACTCTTTTGCATCACGCATCAGGATTTACTTTCTGGGCAATTGTAATTCTATTTGTTGTTCAGATTATTACCATTCTTTGTTCAATGGTTGGGCACTTATTCGTATTTGGTAATACGGGCGGATTTTGGCAGTATGTCAACAAGGTTGCTCAAGTAACTAACTGGAACTTTTGGATTGTAATTTGTGCATTCTTCTTCTTAATCCTAAGTTTAAGTTCAGGTTTGCTTGGATTTGGGGAAGCATTAGTTTGGATTTTTTATGCACTGTTTTCTTTAGGTTCATTCTTGCTAGTTGTTTGTCCTGATCCCGGAACAGAAGAGATGATCCACGACCCATTCTGGGGCGCAGTAATTTATCTAGTAATGATTGCTGTCATCTATTCTATTATTTGGGGCTTGGCCTTTAGTATTATGATTAATCTGTAGTATTAATTATTTAGTAAAAAAGATGTTGATAAATCAGCGTTTAAAGCTGATTATTCAACATCTTTTTTTGTTTATTATTAAATTCATTCTTCTGCATGTTTAACTTTAGGTAAGTTAGCCAACTTATGATAATCCATTTGATATCTTAAAGCTGCATAAATTGGCTTACCACCCAAAAGGTCTAAAACAAAGTAAGCAATAAAAGTAGTAATTAGCATTGGAAAAATCTGCTCAACTGAACCAACCATTTCCGTTAAAAGCGTTAGCGCAGTGAAAGGAGCCTTTTCAATAGCGCCAAAGTAAGCACACATCGAAGTGACAATAATAATGCCATAGCAGCGTTTTGGCGCGATGTTGAAGTGAATCATAAGCACAGCAAATACAACGCCTAGAAGGGCTCCTAAGACTAGAATTGGCATGAAGATACCGCCAGGAACAGATGCCCCGTAAGAAATCATTGAGAAAATAAACCGAACAACGAACCAAACAAGCGGTAATAGCATCAGACTTAAAGTTCCAGTCTGAATACTTTTCATAAAAATCGGATCAAATAAGCTTGAAATAAAGTCGTGTGAACCACCAAGTAAGTTAGCGTTCCATAAACCGATTGGAATTACGAGCAGAAGTGGAATAATACTATGGTAAATTGCTGGAATTTTGGTGATCTTTGCATAAACTGGTTTAAGGCTTAATAGGCAGTATTGATATAGGTAGGCAAGTAATCCTAGGACTACACCGATAATTGCTACAAACCAATAAGAAGTAAGGGGCAGTGACTTGTCTAAAGGGAGGTAGAGGCAAGGCTGGGTACCAAAGAAGCAAAGCGTCATTAGGTCAGATGACATGGCAGCAGCTAGTGCACTCAAAACTTCTTTAGGAGTGAAGTTAAAGGTTATTTCTTCTACTAGAAAAAAGACGCCAGCTAGCGGTGCAGAAAAAGCGGCGCTTAATCCAGCAGCTATTCCGCAACCTTGCAATCTTTTAAAGTCATCTGGATCAGCGTGGAAAAGATCCTCGCCAAAGGCTTGACCAACCATTGCACCCATTTGAATACAAGGGCCTTCCCGTCCTAAGAATAGACCGGGACAAATGGCTAGCAAGCCACCGACAAACTTACGCCATAGAATGCTCCACCAATTCATCTTGTTTTCGTTAAGCATTACAGCTTCAACTTGCGGCACACCTGAACCAGTAATATTGCTTAGAACTGGTTTAATAATCTTCCCTAGAATTAGAACAATTAATAAAGTAATAATAATATAAGGAACTAGGTAAATTGGTTTTTGCCGCATTAAGGGATAGATGAAGAATAAGAACTTCATTGTGTGATCGATGATCCACCTGAAGGTACCAATAATTAATCCGGTTATGATCCCGATCATAATTCCCTGTAAGAAAATAAAGAAGAAGTTTGATGTAAACGGCTTAGCTAAGACTTGCTTAGCAGTTTTAATCAATTTTTTCGCCAGCTTTCTAAAAAGTACTTGCTTAATTTAGTTTACATCAATTAGAAGTTAAACTAATAAAAATAACGATAGCTGGTTGCCATCGTCGTTTTTATCAGTATTAATCTGTTGGTAATTTATATAATTGAGGATTTTGCATTAAATAAAGTTGATTGTTGTCGACCATTATTCCTTTATGCTCTAAGTTTTCATACATTTCATAGAAATATTGCGGATCTTCTTCATAAAAATAGTCCGGTGGAAAACATAGAAAATTATAGACTTTTGATTTTTTAAATAAATTTTTTGCTTTTTCGGTCGACATATGATCATTTGCAGCAATTAAAATACTGACTTCCTTAGTAATTGCATTAATAAATGATTCGGTTACGTATTTATTTTTCTTCATAAAGGACACCTCCATATTTTAAACAGTTAATTGAATTTTGAGTTTTAAAGGCCCATTGGTCAGTTAAATTTTCTGGTTTAAGACGAGATATAGCTTTCTCAAAAGATATTGTACCATTAGAATATAGTGTCAATGCTTCCCAGGAATTTGCTCCATCAACTACAGGACCTATAACTAGATCATAATCTGTATTTAAAGCAAAATCGATATTCTTTCTATTTTTTATGATATAGTTTAGCCAATCTTCGCTTACATGATCAAATATTTTGACTCTTAATGAATAGAATTGTTTTTTATCAAATACATATTTAGAAATTAAAATGTTGTATGGATTTTGTTTTAATTTTGAAGAATTAATTTTTATTTTATGTTTGCTCCATTTTGCTGCTTGATTAATATCTGTAGTTAAGTAAAAGCCTTTACCAAAGTCATGTCTTGGTTTTCCCGCATGAATATCTGGTTTTTCTACAATAACGTCACTGCCATGGTACAAAAGATTTGGAATGGAAATTTTCATACTAAGTCAACTTTCTAAAAATATATAGAGAATAAGTTAGTCTCTATATAAATAAGTACGCAAAAAGAAGATGATTTTTTGTATGAAAATTGAATGAATATAAAAACCGAAGTATCCACTTAATATGAATACTCCGGCTCTCTGATTTAATTTTTATTTATCGCCATCAAAAATAGAAGATTTTACAATAACATAATCTACTACTCGAATTGCACTTAAGTCTTTACCGCCAGCATATGAAATAGAAGACTGTAAATCTTCTTGCATTTCACGCAAGGTATCTTTAATAGAGCCACGGTAAGGAACTAACATTTGTTTTCCCTCAACATTACGATAGGCTCCCTTTTGAACTTCAGAAGCTGAACCCCAATATTGCTTATATCTTTTGCCATCAATTGTAATTAAGTTGCCAGGAGATTCTTCATGTCCTGCAAAAAGCGAACCGATCATTACCATTGAAGCGCCAAAACGGACAGACTTGGCAATGTCACCATTATGACGAATACCCCCGTCAGCAATCAATGGCTTTCTAGCTGCTTTAGAGCACATTCTAAGTGCTGCTAATTGCCAGCCACCTGTACCAAAACCAGTTTTTAACTTAGTGATGCAAGCGCGTCCCGGTCCAACACCAACTTTAGTTGCATCAGCTCCAGCATTTTCTAATTCACGAACTGCTTCAGGAGTTGCAATATTGCCGGCGGTTAAGAAAGTATCGGGTAGTTTATCCTTAATGTATTTGATCATTTTAATAACGTAGTCAGAATGACCATGAGCTACGTCGATTGTAATATATTCAGGGATAATTTTTTCTTTAGCTAGGTAGTCGATAAAATCGTATTCACTATCCTTAATCCCAACAGAAATTGAAGCAAATAAGCCTTTATCATGCATCATTTTAATAAAGTTGGCGCGCTTTTCTGGATGAAAACGGTGCATTACATAGTAGTAGCCGTTTTCTGCTAACCAAATAGCTAAATCATCATCAATTACGCTCTCCATGTTGGCGGGAACAACTGGGATCTTAAATGTTCGGCTTCCAAATTTTACGCTTGTGTCGGCCTCTTTTCGGCTCTTAATAATGCATTTATTAGGTACAAGTTGGATATCATCATAATCAAAGGCTTCCATACTAAAGTAATTGCTCATCTAATTTACCTCGTGCTTTTTAAAAACTACATGAGTTAATATACGGGGGTTATGAGGTAAAGTCAAGAGCAAAAATGAATGTTTATTTTGCTAATTATTAAAAATGTTCGGAAATTAATTGACTATTAAGATATAGATTGTTAAACTAGTCTTCGGTTTTAAGAAAATGATTTTTATGAGGTGAAATCAAATGACAGCAATAGCAGTTGTAGGTAGTCAATGGGGCGACGAAGGAAAGGGTAAAATTACCGATTTCTTAAGTAAAGATGCAGCAATGGCTGTACGTTCAAATGGTGGTAACAATGCAGGCCACACAATTGAAATTGGTGATAAGACTTTCAAGATGCGCCTAATTCCATCAGGAATTTTTGCTGCTAAGAAGGGTGCTGTAATTGGTAATGGTGTCGTTATCAATCCAGAAGTAATGTTCGGAGAATTAGATAATCTTGAAAAAGAAGGGATCGACATTAGTGGCTTGAAGATTTCTAATCGAGCACACGTAATTATGCCTTACCATATTTTGCAAGATACTTATCAAGAAGAAGCTAAAGGTGACAAGAAGATTGGAACTACCAAGAATGGTATTGGTCCTTGTTACATGGATAAGGCTTCAAGAATTGGTATTCGCGTTTGCGATTTACTTGAAAGAGATACTTTTGAAGAAAAGTTACGTACTAATTTAGCTGAAAAGAATGCTTTATTTACTAAGGTTTATAACAAGCCGGCTCTTAAGTTTGAAGATATTTTTGAAAAATATCTTGAATACGGTCAAAAGATGAAGAAATACGTTACTGATACTTCAGTAGTTGTTAATGATGCTTTAGATAAGAATGAAAAAGTATTATTCGAAGGTGCGCAAGGGGTAATGCTTGATATTGATGAAGGAACTTACCCATATGTAACTTCTTCAAACACTATTTCAGGCGGAATTGCTTCTGGTATCGGAATGGGTGCTAACCGTTTGAATACTGTAATTGGTGTTTGCAAGGCTTACACTACTCGTGTTGGTGAAGGTCCGTTCCCAACTGAACTATTAGATGAAGTTGGCGATCGTATTCGTGAAACTGCCCATGAATATGGTACTGTTACTGGTCGTCCACGTCGTGTTGGTTGGTTTGACTCAGTAGCTCTTCGTCACGCTAAGCGTGTTGCTGGTATCAATGCCTTAAGTTTGAACTTATTAGATGTATTTTCTGGCTTTGACAAGATTAAGATTGCTACTGCTTATGAGCTTGATGGTAAAAAGATTGACTACTACCCAGCAAGTTTAAAGGAATTATACAGATGTAAGCCTGTTTACGAAGAATTACCAGCTTGGGATGAAGATATTACTAATGTAAAGACTTGGGAAGACTTACCAGAAAACGCTAAGAAGTTCTTGAATCGCGTTTCTGAATTAGTTGGTGTTCCTTTAGTTACTGTTTCAGTTGGTCCAGATCGTGAACAAACTATTGTTTTGAAGAATCCTTGGGAAATGTAATTTATGCTAGAACGTTATACTCGTCCCGAAATGGGCAAAATTTGGTCATTAAAAAATAAATATAATGCTTGGCTAAAGGTTGAAATTGCAGCAACTAATGCTTGGGCAGAACTTGGTGAAGTTCCTGCTGAAGATGCTAAGAAGATTGCTGATAATGCTTCTTTTACAGTAGAGCGTGTTAGTAAATTAGAAGCTATTACTCACCACGATGTAGTTGCTTTTACTAGAACAGTTTCCGAAAGTTTGGGAGAAGAAAAGAAGTGGGTTCATTTTGGTTTAACTTCAACTGACGTTGTGGATACTGCACAAGGCTATATCTTAAAACAAGCTGACGAAATTATTCTTAAAGATTTAGAAGCCTTAAAAGAAACAATTGCTAACAGTGCGCGTAAGTATAAGTACACTGTTGAAATGGGAAGAACTCATGGCGTTCAAGCAGAACCAACTACTTTTGGCTTGAAATTAGCTCGTTGGTATGCGGAAATTAATCGTGACATCGAACGCTTTAAGGCAGCTGCTAAAGATGTTGAATCTGGTAAGATTTCTGGAGCTGTTGGCACTTTTGCCAACGTTCCACCAGCAGTTGAAACTAGCGTTTTAAAGCAACTAGGTTTAACTCAGCAACCAGTTACTAGTCAAGTTTTGCCAAGAGACTTACATGCTTACTACATCGCTACGATTGCTTTAATTGCTACAAGTATTGAAAATTGGGCAACAGAAATTCGCGGTTTGCAACGTAGTGAAATTCATGAAGTTGAAGAACACTTTAGAGCTGGTCAAAAAGGCTCTTCTGCAATGCCTCACAAGCATAATCCAATTGGTTCAGAAAACCTCTGCGGTATGGCTCGAGTAATGCGCGGTTTTATGGTGCCAGCTTATGAAGATGTAGCTTTATGGCATGAGAGAGATATTTCTCATTCCAGTGCTGAGCGTGTGATTTTACCTGATGCAACAATTGGAATTGATTACATGTTGAATCGTTTTAACCGAATTTTGGCTAACCTCGATGTTTTCCCAGAAACAATGCTCAAGAATATGGACCGTACTTATGGTTTGATTTATTCACAACGCGTGCTTTTGAAGTTAATTGATGAAGCAGGCCTATCACGTGAAAAAGCTTACGACATGGTGCAAAAATTAGCTAATAAGTCATGGCAAGAGCAGACTTCATTTAGAAAGTTAATTGAAGATAGCGAAGTTATGAATTACTTATCTGAAGCTGATTTAGATGATGCTTTTGATTATCACTATCACTTGAAGCATGTAGATGAGATTTTTGAAAAATGCGGCTTAGATTAGGATAGAAATAGAAACGTTTTGTTGGATATAATTATGTCTGACAGAACGTTTTTTATTTTGAGGGAAGATATTTAATCATGAAACATGAACATTCAGCAGGTGCAATTATCTGGCGCAATAAAAATAACGAAACCCAGTATTTATTAATTCAAAGTCAGCCTTATAAGCAATTCAAGAGTGCGTGGGCTTTTTCAAAAGGACATCTTGAAGCAGGAGAAACAGCACAAGAGGCTGCAAAACGAGAAATTTTTGAAGAAGTAGGTTTAAAGCCTGAATTTAATTTTGATTTTAGTGAAAGTTATTCATATCAAGTTACTTCAGAAATTGAAAAGACTGTAACTTTATTTTTAGCAAAATACAATCTTGATCAGAAAATAAAACGGCAAGAAAGTGAAATTAAACAGATTGCTTGGCTAAACTATGAAGATGCGCAAAAAAGGATTAGAGAGCAAAACTTTAAGGAATTCAGTTTCGAAGATCTGTCTTCTATTTTGGCAAAGGCTAATGATTATTTAAATGGACATTGATTTTGAAAATAGTCAGTCTGATGCGATTCTTTATAATTCAAGCCAGATTATATCTAGTCAAAATTAAATACAATGTATATAAATTGTAGTATAATATTAGACAAGGGAGTGATTAATATGGCACATACATATAGTTATCGTGCAGATTCTAAAGATCATGATGAAGTTAAAAGAATTTTAGATAATCTAGGTTTAGATATGTCTACTAGTATTAAAATGTATTTTAAACAAATTATTAGACATAATGGAATTCCCTTTTCAGTAACTAATTCTGATACGCTTACAGAAGATACTAAGAAAGCTCTTTTACTTGCAGAAGCTAAGGATATGGGCTTAATTGAAGACGATACTCCAGCCTTTAAAGATACTAATAAATTGATTAGTTATATGAAAAAACGTGCAAAGGAATTAGAGTAATGTATGAAATAAAAGCCGAAGATACTTTTATTCAGGATGTAAATCGTTGGAGTAAGAAAATTCCTAATTTATGGGATGAAATTCAAGCAATAACTTCATATATGCAAGAAACTGGAGAAATACCGGAAGAATATGATCCACATCTTTTAACTAACGAGGAGTTGAATTATGTAGGATATTTTGAGTTTCATTTATTTGAGGGGAAACTTGATTTGCTTGTTATTCATACAAAAAACAAAAATAAAAAAGTCTTTCGATTGGTTAGACTAGGGTCTCATAATGAGTTATTTCATTCTGATTTACGATAATTAAAATTAAGGTCGTTGCTAGCAAACGGCTTTTTATTTTGCATATTTTTATCTAAAATAAGACTTGAATACAGTTAAAACAAGAAAGTGTATATAAAAATGTCAGAACCAAATTATGCAAAGTTAGAAGCAAGTAACCCTCATTTAGATAAAGAGAAGCCATATCCACTAGCAGGAATCTTGGTTGTGGACTTCACCCATGTTTTGTCAGGTCCCACTTGTACAAGAATGCTTGCTGATGCCGGTGCACGAGTAATTCACATTGAGAGAAAAACAGGGGATGATACTCGCCACATGGGACCATACATTGCAGATGGTTCAAGTGAATATTTCAGAATCTGCAATGCTGGTAAAGAATCAATTGCCTTAGATTTGAAAGATCCAAAAGATCATGCCTTAGCTGAAAAAATGATTGCCAAGGCAGATGTAGTTGTGGAAAACTTCCGTCCAGGTGTGATGGCACGTTTAGGTTTTGATCCAGAAGAAATGGTGAAGAAGTATCCTAAATTAATTTTTGCATCGGTATCTGGCTTTGGACAATATGGACCTTGGTCAAAACAGGCTGCTTACGATACCATTATTCAAGCTGTTTCAGGATTAATGGATGCTACAGGCGAACCGAACGGTAAGCCAACACGTGTTGGAACTTCAGTTTCTGATGTTGTTGCAGGAATCATGGGTTATAGCGCGATTACCACTGCCTTAGTGGCAAGAGAACGCACTGGAAAAGGAACCACAATAGATGTTTCGATGCTAGATTCTACTTTTTCCTTAATGGTGCAGGACTTGATGCTGGCACTTGGCCCACATGAAGTACCACACAGAATTGGTAATCGTCACCCTGATATGTATCCATTTGATACATTTGATTGTCAAGACCAGCCAATTGCTATTTGTTGTGGTAATGATCATTTATGGGGATTATTATCTCATGCGTTAGGCCATGAAGAATGGATTAATCAAGCAGATTTTAAGACAAATGATTTGCGTGAGAAAAACTGGCAAAAAGTTAAAAATGCAATGCAAGATGTACTTAAAACCAAGCCGGCTGCTGAGTGGGACAAGATCTTACATGAAGCAGGTGTGCCAGCTGGATTAGTTTTGAATGTGGATAAGACTAGACGCCTTGATCAAATTATTGAGCGCGGGATGGTTAAGACTTTGCCCGATGGCAATGAAGTTTTAGGCTCACCACTCAAGTATGGAACTTGGAATTCTTATGGATTGCAAAAAGATGCACCGAAATTGGACGAACAAGGTGAGCAGATTCGTAAGGAATTTGAATAAAAATAAGCATGAAAAAAGATCAAGATTTTCTATTTTTTGAGAATCTTGATCTTTTTTATGATTAAAAATTTATTCTTTTAGTTGGTTAAACGCTTCTTCTGGCGTGCAATTGTAAACTTTTTTGAATGCATTATAAAGATTTCGATAGCATTTAAATCCTGATTTTTCGGCAATTTTTTCTATATTTAAATTGCTTTGCAAACTAAGCCGAAGTGATTGCTCAAGTCTAAGTGATGTTAAATAATCAGAAAAAGAGTGGTCTAAATTTTTTCTGATTAATCGAGAGCAATAAGCTACTGAATAACCAAAATGATCGGCGACCATGTGTAAACTGATATTTTCTGTGTAGTGCTTTGAAACGAAATCAATAAATTCATTGAGAAAAGGGATATTTTTACTAGTGGAGCAATGTGTCACAACTAAATATTTCTCTATGAGTTCTTGTAGAATCTGTAGTCCTAAGATATAAATAGATAAATTAATAGAAATATCTTTATCTTGTGTTTCAAGGAATTTTACTAAATTTATGGTATTTGCTGACAAGGTTGAAGATGAAATGGAATTAAGTTTGGAATTAAAATGAAAAAATTGCTGAAATTTTCCATTAGTAACTAAATTTAGAAATGTAAATGGGTATTGTATACAAAGAATGTGACTATTTTTAAGTGCATTTGTTGAATGGATTACACATGGATTGATAATAATAAATTGATTTTGCTTAATTTCTTGGAGCCTTCCATTGATAGTAGTATTCATTTTGCCACTTAAAACAAAAAGAATTTCAGTACTTTCATGCCAATGCGGTGGAATGATTCTTGATGAATCTCTGGAGCGAAAGGAGAAAGCTTTAAATGGTGCAATTGACTTATTTAAAATTTGTTCGTGAGTTATTTTCATAATACGAAAATTGCCCCTTTCTTTTATCATGTGATTGTTTTTAGTGTAGATGTAAATATTTTACATATAAGTAGTAATATTCTGGTATTTAGTGTAAGTGATTAATTATCTAAAATCTATAGTGAAAAGGATAAATATATCGAGGATAAAAATGAAACAAGAGAAAATATTTACATTATTAAATGAAATGTCACTAGATGAAAAAATTGGTCAATTGATTCAGCTATCTGGAGAATTCTTTTCAGCCTCTGACATTTCTATTGGTCCGATTGAAAAATTGGGTATTTCTAAAAAAATGGTTAATTTATGTGGATCAGCATTAAATGTCGTAGGTGCGGAAAATATTCGAAGAGTACAGGATCAACAAATGCAGAAACAACCTCATCATATACCGATGCTGTTTATGTCAGATGTTATTTATGGCTTTAAAACCATCTTTCCGATTCCTTTAGGGTTAGGAAGTTCATGGGATCCAAAATTAGTAAAAAGAGCATACTCTGTTGCTGCTGAAGAAGCATCAGCATCGGGTAATCAAGTAGCATTTGCACCCATGGTAGATGTTGTGCATGATGCGAGATGGGGAAGGGTTTTAGAGTCGCCAGGTGAAGATCCGTATTTAAATTCTGTTTACTCTAAAAATATGGTTGAAGGTTTACAAGAAAATCTCGCAAATAAAACAGGTCAAGTATCATGTATAAAGCATTACGCTGCTTATGGAGCTGTAGAAGCTGGACGGGAATACAATCAAGTTGACATGTCTTTAAGTAATTTATATCAAAATTTCTTGCCACCTTATAAAGCTGGCGTAAAGGCTGGGGCAGGAATGGTTATGACTGCATTAACAACTTTAAATGGAGTGCCCTCTACAGCAGATAAGTGGTTGTTGTCAGATGTACTACGTAAAAAATGGAAATTCAACGGTATTATAATTTCTGATTATGCATCTATTTATGAATTAATTAAACATGGTTTTGCACGAGATTCAACTGATGCTGCTTTAAAAGCTATTGATGCAGGAGTAGATATCGATATGAAATCTCCTTGTTACGCAAATGGACTGCATGAGCTGGTGACGAATGGAACACTAGATGAAGAAAAAATAAATAATGCAGTTCTCAAAGTGTTAAATCTCAAAAATCAATTAGGTCTATTTGAAAACCCGTACTTTGGTGCTTCTGTTGAAAAAGAAAAAAATAGTATACTTACTCCTCAAAAACGTAAATTAGCACGAAAATTAGCTCAAGAATCACTAGTTTTAATTCAAAATAAAAATAATATATTACCTCTGAAGAAAGATGCAAAAGTTGCTTTAATTGGTCCTTATGCCAATAGTCAAAAATTAATTGGTATGTGGGCAATTCATGGAAATTCAAAAGATACTGTAACAATAGCTGATGGATTAAGACAATATACTAATAATTTAACTGTAACTCATGGGACAGATTTGTGTCGTGATAAAGCACTATTAAAAAAGCTAGGATTTTTGACAGAGGAAGACATTAATAAAATTGTATCTTCACCAGAAAAAGAAAGGCTACATATTCAGAATGCATTTAAGGCTGCAAAAGCAGCTGATATTATAGTTTTGACATTAGGTGAAGAAACATATGAAGCAGGAGAAGCTGGTGCTAAGACAAACTTAAATATTGCGCCAAATCAATTGAAACTATTGGATAAATTATCCCAATTAAATAAACCAATAATTTTAGTACTCATTAGTGGGAGACCATTGGTACTGACGAAAGTTAAAGATAAGGTCGATGCAATACTGGAAAGTTGGTTTCCTGGTACTGAAGGTGGCAATGCAATTGCGGATATCCTATTTGGTAAGGTAAATCCTTCAGGAAGATTAACTATGAGCTTTCCATATGCTTCAGCTCAAGAGCCGTTATATTACAATCATTTGTCTACAGGAAGACCAGAGAATAACTCTCAGCATGTCGGCAGATTTGTATCTAAGTATATTGATGCATCAGCTAGAGCTTTATATCCATTTGGCTATGGGCTTTCGTATGGAAAAATAAAGTATTCAAATTTAACTATTTCGTCTGAGCGATTATTTTTGGATAAGCCTGTAAAAATTTCATTAGATATTGAGAATTTAAGTGATTATGATCGGAAAGAAACTGTCCAGTTATATATCCATCAAGAAACAGCTAGTATCGTTCAGCCAGTTAAGCGATTGATAGATTTTACCAAGATTGCCATATCAGGTCATTCAAGTCAACATGTAGAATTTTATATAAATGCAAGTCAATTGTCATTTTATGACAACATTGGTAGGTCACATAAAGAAAGTAGCAAAATACAGGTTTACGTTGGTACCAATGGAGTACAGCTATTAAAAGGTAAATTTGATTTTATAAATAAGAGGTCATAATTTTACATATTAGATGTAACAGAAATGTATTTAATCGTATCTGATAAGCGCTTACAATAATTGGCGTAAGGGATATAAAAGAAATGGAGAAAGAAAATGTCTAGTAAAGAAAACAAAAAGATAGCTGAGGAGGTTATAGCCGCCATTGGCGGAAAAGAAAATATCGTTTCTTTAGCCCACTGTGCTACAAGATTAAGAATAGTTGTAAAAGATCGTAAAAAGGTAAATGAAAAAGCACTAGATAAAATTGATAAGGCAAAAGGATACTTCTTTACGGCTGGTCAATATCAGATTATTTTTGGTACTGGCTTAGTAAATGATGTTTATGAAGCGGTAAAAGAAGAAGGAGTTTCTACAACATCTAAAGATGATCTGAATGATGTAGCTGCAAAACAATCAGGATGGTTTCAAAGATCAATAAGAATGTTTGCAGATGTCTTTGTACCAATCATCCCTGCTTTGGTTGCAACAGGTCTTTTTATGGGGTTGCAAGGTTTATTAACACAACCAGCTCTTTTAAAGATGATGGGAATGTCAGCTAAATCAATTCCGGTTCAATTTACTACTTACTTTAATATTTTAACTGGAACGGCTTTTAGCTTTTTACCAGTTTTAATTTGTTGGTCAGCATTTAGAGTTTTTGGTGGTAGTCCAATTTTGGGTATTTTACTTGGTTTAATGCTAGTTAATCCTGCTTTACCATCAGCATGGGATGTTGCCCAAGGAAAAGTTGCTCCACTAATGTTTTTTGGCTTTATTCCAGTTGCTGGCTATCAAGCTTCAGTTTTACCAGCTTTTATTTTGGGATTTATTGGAGCGAAAACTGAAAAGTGGATTCATAAACATGTTATCAGTTCTCTTGATTTAATTGTTACTCCATTTGCTACATTATTAGTTGGAAGTATTTTAGGACTACTTTGCGTTGGTCCAATCTTCAGAATTGTTGAACAAGGAATTTTACATGCAGCAGAATGGATAGTTCAATTACCATTTGGATTAGGTGGACTAATTTGGGGTGCTGTTTGTCAGATGATTGTGGTTACTGGATTACACCATGCACTAAACTTAGTAGAAATCCAGTTATTAGCAAATACTCACTGGAATCCTGTAAATCCAATTGGATCTGCTGCTATTGCCGCACAAGCTGGCGCTGCCTTGGCTGTAGCCTTACGAATTCATTCAAATAAAATGAAACAAATTGCATATCCATCAACAATTTCAGCTTTACTCGGTATCACTGAGCCAGCAATTTATGGTGTAAATATTAAATATATCAAACCATTCTTATTTGGTTGTATTGGTGGTGGTATCGGTGGTTTTCTTTCAAGTATTTTAAATTTGAAAGCTACTGGTATGTCAATAACTGTTATCCCAGGTATATTATTATTTTTGAATCAACAACTTCCACTATATATTCTTGTTTGTGTAGTTGGTTTTGGAGTGGCGTTTGGTTTAACTTACGTTTATTACGGTAAACATGCATTTGATAGTAATAAAAATAGCAAGAAAGAAGATATAGAGAAAAAACAAAATACTTTTAAGCAAGAGCCTAGTCATGTATCAGATGAAGTAATAGATGCTCCTGTTAGTGGTAAAATTGAAGCTTTAAATTTAGTTTCTGATAAAGCCTTTGCTTCAGGAATGATGGGAAAGGGAATAGCTATTGAACCATCATCAAATAATATAGTTTCTCCTGTTAATGGAACGATTACTGTGGCTTATCCAACAGGTCATGCATATGGAATTAAATCAGATGATGGTGCAGAAATTCTCATTCACCTAGGTATAGATACAGTAAATCTAAAAGGAAAAGGCTTTAACACTGTAGTAAAGCAAGGCCAAAAGATAAATAAGGGTGAATTGCTTGGAACGTATGATTATCAAGAAATAGGCAAGGAGGGTTATGACAATATAGTTATTGTTTTGATTACTAATTCGAAGGATTATGCAGAAGTTGATCCAATTGCTTCTGGAAATGTTCAAGCACAACAAAAATTAATTGCCTTAACTGAACCTACAATGTCTGAGCAAGCAAAAGGTACTGTAAATGAATTAAATTAATAAGCTTTAAGTTGTAAGAAAGCTAATTGTATCAATACCTCCCCCTCTTTTTAGATACAATTAGCTTTCTTTTTTATCAAAATGAGTGTGTAAAAATGATTAATAGAAGAAAACAGTTTGAATACTTAGTTTCAAATCTAAAAGATATTCCTAAAGAAAATTTGAACAAAGAAAAAAATAGTGTAAAAAGATCACCATATCATCAAAGAATTCATATTGAGAGCTTATTTGGCATGTTGGGTGATCCAAATGGTTTTTCATATTTTAATGGATACTATCATTTATTTCACCAATGGTTTCCGATGAAATATAGTACGAATCCGAATTATTTTCAACAGGGATGGTTTCATTGGAAATCAAGAAATTTGGTTGATTGGATACCAGTTGGCGAAGCAATGAACAATGATACTGTATTTGATAAGTATGGAGTATATTCGGGTAGTGCTATTCCTATCAATAATAAATTGTTTCTTATGTACAATGGTAATTCTTGGACCAATACTGATACAGATGATTGGCATAGAGTTCCGTCTCAATTAGGAGCCTATATGAATGAAAATGATAATGTAGCTAAATTGGCGAATCCATTAATTAAAGGACCAATTTCTGGTTATACCGGTCATTTTCGAGATCCTAAAATTTTTAAGAAAAATGGTAAATATTATTCAATAATCGGTGCACAAACAAAAGCAAAAACTGGTACTGTCCTAATTTATGAAAGTCAAAATTTAAAGCTTTGGAATAAAGTTGGTGAAATTAAAACTAATTTTGAAAAAAATGGCTATATGTGGGAGTGTTCAGATTATTTTGAATTAGATAATAAAGGAGTGGTGCTTTTCTGTCCTCAAGGATTGAAGAGTAAAGGAAATCAATTTTTAAATGCATTTCAAGCATGCTACGCCATTGGAAATAAGTTAGATTTTAGAAACTTATATTTTGAAGGGAAAAAGTACGAAGAAATAGATTCTGGTTTTGATTTTTACGCTCCTCAAACAATGATCGCGCCTGATGGAAGACGTATTTTAAGCGCATGGATGAGTATTATGAATTCAAATTCTCCACTAATTAAATATCATTATGATGGATGTTTAATTTTCCCGAGAGAATTATCAGTACAAAATGATAAACTCATTCAAAAACCAGTAAGCGAGATAACAAAATTGTATACGACTGATTACAAGGGTAAGAGAACAATCAGTAAAAATCAGGAAATTATCGCTGGTTTAGTTAATTGTAGAGATATTAAGTTTGACATTTCTACTAAATATAATAATGCTATAAGTATAATAGACTTGTTTGCTGATAGGAAAAATACGAATCATTTGCGTTTAGTCTTAAATAGGATGAAGAATAGATTTATAGTGCAAAGAGGTAAAGCTGGGCTAGAATTTGAAGACGAGTTTGGAAATGAAAGAAGTTGTAAGCTGAAAGTTGAAAATTCTGTCAGCATACGAATAATTCAAGATATATCATCGGCAGAGATATTTATTAACAATGGAGAAAATGTTTTTACAATGCGAGTATTTGTCCCTAAAGATCAATATCATATTTTTGTGAAAAATGTTAATGGGGAAGTAAATGTTAAGTATCAAATTCATCAATTAAGAAAAATGAGCAGTGAATAATTTTATAAAAGTAGACATGAAAAAAGATCAAGATTTTCTATTTTTTGAGAATCTTGATCTTTTTTTATGTGGCGTAAAGATTTTTTTAACATTAAATCTTTATTTCTAGCCTATTCTAATATATTCTAAACTCTACTATTGTTATATAATTAACAAAAAATTAATAAATTATAAAAATACTAGGAGATGAAATTATGACAATTGGAGAAGCACTGTATGAAGAGCGACAAAAATTAGGATTAACGCAAGAAAATATGGTGAAGGGAATTATTAACAAAGGGCATTATTCTAAAATTGAACGAGGATTGGAAAATATTTCAATTGATACATTGTTTAGAATTATTTTGAAACACCATATTGATATTAGTGACTTTTTCAATAAAGTGAAAGACAATTATTATACTTTTGAAGATAAAAAAGCTGAAGAACTAAAGCAAAAGATAATGTACGCTTTTAATAATAATCAAAGAGAAGAATTAAGAATATATTTAAATGAAATTTTGGATTTAAAAGAGCATCAGATTTTTAAATATCGAACCGTAATTGCTATTGCATCTTTAGAAAATAATTTAGCTGACTTAAGTCCATCTTTTAAAAATAAGATAGTTACTAAATTTTCCGAGCATGAAAATTGGCTTGAAAATATTGGAGCATTACAGTTATTTTCTGACTGTATGAAAATATTTACTTTGGAACAGCTAGACTATTTTCTTAGTCAACTGTTAAAGCATTATCAAAAACATACTTATTCTGAAAGTATGCAAGAAAGAATAGCAATTATTTGCAATAATTATCTTTGCTATTGTTATAAGCAAAAAATAGCTGGAAGTAATATTCAAAATGCATTGAGCTATTTAAAAAATTTAGAACCGGTTGGTCATTTTTTGCTTTATAAAATATGTTATGATCTATATTTTTATTTATTTGAAGGCAATACAGAAAAAGCAAATCAAATAAAGAAATTGCTGATTAATTGTGGATATCAAGACTGTATTGAACGGTGGCAAATTTAGTTGTGTCTGACGCAACAAATTAAGTAAATATGAAAAAAGATGTGATAATTGTGAGCAATAAAATATAAGTAGGTTACTTTTACCTAGAAGGGAGGACAAAGATGAAAAATAAGAAATTAGTTGTGACTGCTTTGGTAGCTTTATTACTTTTAGTAGGCGGTGGAGTATGGTTTTATCATAATCAGACGACTGTCCCTAAAGGCTGGGTTAATCAAAGCTTAATGACTTTGGAAAAATCAGATAATAAGCTAAGTAATTCTTTTTATTTGATGTTTGACAAAAATACAGCTTATCTAGCTACACGCTTAGGGGGCAATGAAGAAAGTAAACCTTCAAAATTGAGTAAAGATATTTTAAATGCTTTTTCATTGAAAGAAAATGAACGCCCACAAGCAGGTCAATGGGTAAAATTGGGCAGAGTTAAAACCGAAAAGTTGAAAAATGGTTACAAGTTTAAAACGCGTAAAGTAACTTTCATTTTAAAGAAGACTGCTAACGGTGCTTATCAAAGCCAAGATGGTACTTATTGGCAATTTGTTCCAGAAGGAGTGGCAGAAAGCAAATAATCAAAATGGATATAAGTGATATTAATATTAACCAATATAAAAAATATGCCTAATTAGATTTTGTTAGTCTAACTAGGCATATTTTTATTTATAAGTATTGCAGAAATTGAGTATAGTTAATCTCGATCTTTTACTTTATTCAAATTCATCTAATGCATCCAAGGCATTTTCCCAGTCATTATTTGCCTGGTCTAATTGCTTTTGAACAGCGGATAGTTTTTCTTGCAGTGGTCCAAGCTTTTCAAATGAAGCGGCAATATCTGGATTTGCCATTTCAGTTTGAATTTCTTTTTCTTCTGCTTCTAATTTTTCAATTTTAGCCTCAGCGTCGCTGACTGCACGTTCTAATTTTCTCTTTTGAGAATCGCGTGCCTTTTGTTCTTGGTAAGATAGCTTGCCCTTATTTTGACTAGCTGCTGGAGTAGTTTCAGCTTCTGCTGTTTGTGCTTCTGCTTCTTGAGCTGCTGCAGCTTGCTTAGCCTTTTCATCTAAGTAGTAAGAATAGTTACCATTATAGATCTTAGCGTGGCCGTCGCGAACCGAAATAATCTTGTTAGCTAACTCATTAATGAAGTAACGGTCGTGAGAAACAAATAGCAGTGTTCCATCGTAATTATCTAATGCTTCTTCAAGCACTTCTTTAGCTTCAATATCTAGGTGGTTGGTAGGTTCATCCATTAGTAAAAAGTTGTCTTTTTCAAGAGACAAAACAGTTAAAGTAAGTCGAGCCTTTTGACCACCAGATAATTGGCCAACGGTCTTATCAATGTCTTCGGCAGTGAATAAGAAGGAAGCTAAAATAGAGCGGACATCTTTTTCAGGCATTGTCTTGTGACGGTCCCAAATTGTATCAAGAACAGTCTTTGAAGGATCTAAACTCTGAAGTTCTTGGTCGTAGTAACCGATATCTAAACTTGCACCATATTTAATTGAACCATCTTTTGGTTCAAGCTTTTTCATAATGGTTTTGAGCAAGGTAGACTTACCAATTCCGTTAGGGCCGATAATAGCAACACGGTCATTCTTATTAACTTGGAAGTCAATATCAGAAACCATCACTTTATCAGGATAGCCAATGGTTAGATCTTTAGCGATCAACACTTCCTTACCAGAAGGGCGTTCACTAGTGAAGTTAATACGAACTTTTTGCTTGTGCTTAGGTGGCTTGATTCGCTCCATCTTGTCTAAAACTTTACGCCGACTTTGCGCACGTTTAGTAGTTGAAGCACGAACTAAGTTCTTTTGAATGAACTCTTCTTCTTTTTTGATCTTTTCTTGTTGCTTTTCATAAGCAGCTTCTTGCTGGCTATCCATCAATTCACGTTCTTTAACGTATTGGCTGTAATTACCCTTGAAAGTAGTCAGTTTTCCAAAGTTTAATTCAAAAATTTGATTAGCTAAGTGATCTAAGAAGTACTGGTCGTGAGAAACTGTAATAATTGCGCCTTGATAGTTCTTTAAAAACGCTTCTAACCAATCTAAAGTATCTAAGTCAAGGTAGTTAGTAGGTTCGTCAAGCAGCAGTACTGGTGGCTTTTGTAAAAGCAATTTAACAAAGGCAAGTCGTGTCTTTTCACCGCCAGAAAGAGTGCCAATTACTTTATTCCAAGTGTTTTCTTTAAAATTAAAACCGTTAAGAATACTCTTAATTTCAGCTTGGTAGGTAAAGCCGCCTTCTTGTTCAAAGTCGTAAGCTAATTGATCATACCGCTTGAGCAAGTCTTCATCTTCGGGATGGTCAGCAATTTGCTCTTGCATTTTGGTGATTTTTTTATTTTTTTCGATTAAATCATTAAAGACAGTAAGCATTTCATCCCAGATTGTTTTGTCTTCATCGAGACCATTTTCCTGGGCGATATAGCCGACTTTTAATCCCTTATTAATAGTAAATTGACCACTAGTTGGTTCTTGTTGACCAGTCATGATCTTTAATAAGGTAGTTTTTCCGGCTCCGTTAGGTCCCACAAGACCAATTCTGGCATTGTCAGGAACCGAGAAAGAAATGTTACTGAAGATGGTATTGCCTCCAAAACGTTGTTCGAGGTCTTGAGCTTGTGCAATAATCATAATTATTTTTCTCCTAATGCTTATTTTAACATAGTGAATCTTTTAAATTTTATGAAAATATGGCCTTTGTGAAAATTGTTTCTTGATTTATCCTTGAAGAATGCCTATTATTAGTTTGATTAGTAAATATTTCACATTCGTATTTTATAAAAGAAAGAGGCCTCTTAATGGATGAAATTAAGATTCCTAAGGCTACTGCTAGACGCTTGCCACTGTATTATCGCTATTTGATCTTTTTAAATGATGAAGGAAAAGAAAAAGTTTCTTCAACTGAACTTGCTGAAGCAGTTCAAGTTGACAGTGCTTCAATTCGTCGTGATTTTTCTTACTTTGGTGCTTTAGGTAAGCGTGGCTATGGGTATGATGTTAAGAACTTGCTTAATTTCTTTAAAAAGATTTTGAACCAAGATACTTTAACTAATGTTGCCTTGGTCGGTGTTGGTAATATGGGACATGCGCTTTTGAATTATAACTTCAAGCGTACTAATAATATCAGAATTAGCGCCGCTTTTGACATTAATCCTGAAATTACTGGAACAATTATGTCAGGTGTGCCAGTTTATGATATGAGTGAAATGAAGAAGCAGCTTCGTGAGCAACAAATTACGATTGCAATCCTTTGTGTACCGCAAACAGCAGCTCAAAAGACTGCTAATGAAATGTTTGATGCCGGGATTAAAGGAATTATGAACTTTACGCCACTTCGTTTATCTGCACCTTCGAGTGTTCGTGTACAAAATGTCGACTTGGCGACTGAACTTCAAACTTTGATTTATTTCTTAGATTCAGACAAAGATAAGAACAAAAAATAATTTACTATTAATATAGCTTTTGCACAAGCTTAATTAGGCTTGTGCATTTTTTTATACACTTTTATTTGTAATCAGAGTGGAAATAATTTTAAGATAAATAGGCATAGAATTTTTAAATTTAGAAATAAGGTAGATAAAATGATTAAAAAGATTGCAGTTTATTGTGGCGCACGCTCAGGTAACCGTCCTGGATATGCGAAAGCTGCTTATGAATTTGGTAAAAAAATGGCAAACCACCAGATTGAGCTAGTTTATGGCGGCGGTAAGTATGGTTTAATGCGAGCAGTTGCTGACGGAGTTTTAGAAAATGGCGGTATTGTTCATGGCATTATTACTGAAGAATTAAAAGACCGCGGTGCAGCTTACGATAAGGTGCAAGATTTTCGCGTGGTGCCAAGTATGGATAAGCGAAAAGATACGATGATGAATTTAGCTGATGGGATGGTAGCTCTTCCTGGCAGTATTGGTACTTTGGAAGAGATCAGTCAAGCGATTTCTTGGACGGCAATTGGCGATAATGCTAAGCCCGTTGCTTTTTATGATTATGCTGGCTTTTATGACTATTTAGATAAGCTATTAAAGCGCATGAATCAGGATGATTTTTTAGAAAATATTTACTTAGATACAGTTTATTTTGGAACCGATTTTGATAAGATTCTGCAGTTTATGGAAGATTATCAGGCTCCGGCTTATCGAAAATATTGATTTATTAAGTTAGAAATTAAAAAGAAGTATGAACCTAAAGACGAGGGGAAATTTAGTTTCATGCTTCTTTTTTTGACCACTTAGAACTTTAAAATGACCACTTAGTCAATTTCACTAGATTTTAATCTTATATTCATGTTTAATATAAATATCAAGAACGAAACAAGGAAGTGAGAATTGTGAAAGTTAAGCTTGAACTTGATCCAGATCAGCAAGAGACAGAAATAACGATTCATGCTAAAAGTTTAACGCCTGAAGTAGAAAGAATTTATCATCAACTTCAAACTGATTCAGAACATCCTGATCAAATTGAAGGGATGATGGATAATACTTCCTATTATTTAAGTATTAACGATATTCTCTTTTTTGAAACAGACGCTAAGCAGGTAATGGCGCATACGACGAGGAATGCATATTTTGTTAAGTATAAATTATACGAACTAGAAAACTTATTAAGTGGACAGTTCATGCGAGTATCGAAATCGACGATTTTAAATTTAGATCAGATTTATGCTGTTACTAAATCGATCTCTAATTGTCAGATTAAGTTTCATGATTCATATAAAACTGTCTATGTTTCAAGAAGATATTACCGAGATTTAAATGAAAGATTAAAAGAGAGAAGGACATTATCATGAGAAAGGCCAGTTTTGGAAGAGTTCTTTGGGGGTTAGGCTTGCTTGCGGCAGCTGCGTTTTTAGTTTTAGATCAGCTCCACTTGATGCCACTAGAATTAGGCTTTTGGGCAATTTTTTGGACCGTGGTCTTTGGAGCAACCTTAATTACTTCTTTAATTAATAAAAGCTTAGGAGGCAGTATTTTTTCAATTGCATTCCTATTAATTATTTATGCTAAACCACTTCATATTGAACGTATTGTTCCTTGGACAGTACTTTTAGCAGCGTTTTTAATCTGGGGAGGTTTGAGATTAATTTTCAAAAAAAGCTGGAAACCGACTGTGATTATTAATGGTGAAAAAGTTAACGCTAATTGGTCAGATTTGAAAGCTCCACATAAATTTAAGGCTGAACATGTTTTTTCTGATACGTCTAGTTCAGATAATGACGACAATATCGTAATTAGTGAAAAGTTGTCTTCTACTTCGCGTTACGTTCATTCACAACACTTAGAAACGGTGACTGTGAATGTTTCAATGGGGGATGTTAATGTATATCTTGATTCAGCTAAGCCTGCTGGGGATGAGGTACTTGCTAACATTAATATGTCGATGGGAGATATAAATATTTACATTCCAACTTCTTGGCGAGTTGATGATCAACTTGAACATAAATTTGGTGATTTCACTATTGATGGTGATCAACCAGCAGAAGGTCCAACATTAGTACTTCAAGGACGTGCTAATATGGGGGATGTTACTATTAAGAGAGTTTAGAATAGAAAAATCGATTAGCTCTAATTTGAAGTAAAAATTAATTTGCTGTAAAGTACTTGTAGTACAAAAAAGAGAGCTACTAGTAATAGCTCTCCGAAGCACAAGCCGCTAAAAGTGCGGTGACAAAATTATTATTAGCAAACTAAAAAGTCGCTTTTAACTCTGCCAAAAGTCATCAAGCGGCTTTTTTGTTTGCTTATTTTTTCTTCCACAAATCGTGGATAGCTTTTATGAGCTTTTTTACGGCTTTTACCAACTTGGTCATATCTCGCACAAGCTTTACCAATAACAAGACAATACAATCCAAGAGCCCTAATTTTATCAAAAATTACAGACAATCCATATTGAATTTTTAAATAAATATCAAGTAAATTAGCACTTTTTAGCACTCAAGCAAGAAAAGTGCTAATTTTTGCGTTTAAATACTTGCTTTTCTTTTACAAACAAGGTACTATCGTAATTGTAAGTTAGCACTTATGAGATATGAGTGCTAAATGATGTAATAATAGATTAAATATGTACAGGAGGGACTAACGTGTTACAACCAATTGGTGATCGCGTAATCGTTAAAGTAAAAGACGAAGAAGAAGAAAAAGTTGGAGGCATTGTCCTGGCTTCTAACGCTAAAGAAAAGCCTCAAATGGGTGAAATTATTGCCGTAGGAAATGGTAAGCGTAACGCAAACGGCGACTTAATTCCTATGTCAGTTGCAAAAGGTGAAACAGTATTCTTTGATAAATACTCTGGCACTAACTTGAAATACGAAGGCGAAAAGTATTTAGTACTTCGTGAAAGCGACTTATTAGCTGTCGTTAAGTAATTAAATTAGAAATAAAAGGTGGCATATAAATATGGCTAAAGACATTAAATTTTCTGAAAATGCAAGACGCTCATTATTAAAGGGTGTTGATAAATTAGCAGACACTGTTAAGACAACTTTAGGACCTAAGGGTAGAAATGTTGTTTTGGAAAAGAGCTATGGTGCTCCTGACATTACTAACGATGGTGTTACTATCGCTAAGAGTATCGACTTAAAAGATCACTTTGAAAACATGGGTGCAAAGCTTGTTTCTGAAGCTGCACAAAAGACTAACGATATTGCTGGTGACGGTACTACTACTGCTACTGTTTTAACTCAAGCAATTGTTCGTGAAGGTATGAAGAACGTTACTGCTGGTGCAAACCCTGTTGGTATTCGTCGCGGTATTGAAACTGCAACTAAAGCAGCTGTTGACGAATTACACAAGATCAGCCACAAGGTAAGCACTAAGGATGAAATTGCTCAAGTTGCTTCTGTTTCATCAGCTTCAACTGAAGTTGGTAACTTAATCGCTGACGCAATGGAAAAAGTTGGTCACGATGGTGTTATCACAATTGAGGAATCAAAGGGTATTGATACTGAACTTTCAGTAGTTGAAGGTATGCAATTCGATCGTGGTTACTTATCACAATACATGGTAACTGATAACGATAAGATGGAAGCCGACTTAGACAACCCTTACATTTTGATTACTGACAAGAAGATTTCTAACATTCAAGACATCTTGCCATTACTTCAAGAAATTGTTCAACAAGGTAAGAGCTTATTAATCATTGCTGATGATGTTGATGGTGAAGCTCTTCCAACTCTTGTTTTGAACAAGATCCGTGGTACTTTCAATGTTGTTGCTGTTAAGGCTCCTGGCTTTGGTGACCGTCGTAAGGCAATGCTTGAAGATATCGCTATTTTAACTGGTGGTACTGTAATTTCTTCAGACTTAGGTCTTGAATTAAAGGACACTAAGATTGATCAATTAGGTAAGGCTGGCAAGGTTACTGTAACTAAGGACTCAACTACTATTGTTGAAGGTGCTGGCTCAAAGGATGCAATTAGCGAACGTGTTGACCAAATCAAGAAACAAATTGCTGACACTACTTCAGACTTTGACCGTGAAAAGTTACAAGAACGTCTTGCTAAGCTTGCTGGTGGTGTTGCTGTTATCAAGGTTGGTGCTGCTACTGAAACTGAATTGAAGGAAAGAAAGTACAGAATCGAAGATGCCTTGAACGCAACCCGTGCCGCTGTTGAAGAAGGATACGTTGCCGGTGGTGGTACTGCATTAGTTGATGTTATGAAGTCCATCCAAGGTAATGTTAAGGGTGATTCTCAAGATGCACAAACTGGTGTAAACATTGTGATGAAGGCTTTAGGTGCTCCTGTACGTCAAATCGCTGAAAACGCTGGTAAAGATGGTGCTGTTATCTTAGATCACTTAGAACACGAAGACCCAGAAATTGGTTACAATGCTGCAACTGACAAGTGGGAAAACATGGTTAAGGCTGGTATCATCGACCCAACTAAGGTAACTCGTTCAGCACTTCAAAATGCTGCTTCAATTGCTGCCTTGTTGTTAACTACTGAAGCTGTTGTTGCTGATGCTCCAGAAGATGACAAGAACCAAGCTCCTGCAGCTCCAAACCCAGGTATGGGAATGGGAATGTAATTTAATTCCTGACAAAAAATAAGAAAGAATTATTATAATAATCCTATTAATTTATTGATAGGCATAATGCAAAAGAATCGAGCAATCGCTGATGGTTGCTCGATTCTTTTTTTGTGGGCTTTGTAGGATTAAGGCTTATTTCTTTAGGTTGTAAGACGATAAATATAAAAAATTGAAATCGAATTCAATATTAGTATAGAATTTATAAAAATAAGTGTTATTATATAGCTGTTGATTGAAAATGTTATTTTATTAAGGAAATATTCATGCAGGTCTATTGGAGGTAAGTTGTATGAGTAGTAATATGTTTGGTGATAAACACAACCATTATAGTATTAGAAAACTTTCTGTTGGGGCAGCATCTGTTTTGATTGGTGCCACAATTTACTTGGGGGGGGGTAAACGCCCAAGCTGTACGCGCTGATAGTGTTAATGAGGATGCTACTGAACAAGTAGAGAAGAAGGATGAAGCTAACGTTAAGGCAGCAGAAGTAAAGACTACTGAACAAAAGCAAGAAAATAATAAGACAGCGGTTTCTGCTACTAATGAAAATGCTAAGCAAAATGTTGCTGAAAATACATCAGATAGTAAAAAGGTTGCATCAAATAGGGATGTTAATGTTATTAAAAACGATGTAACTACTGATGAAAAAGCAGCTGCTAAGTCTAGTGTTCAAACAGATAAAGATGTTAATGCGAATAAGTTGAACACTAATACTGTTTCAGTGAATAAGCTTCAGAGAAATGTTAATGTTGCTGGACTTGCTGAGAGCAAGGCTACTAGTGAGATAAATAGTACTCTTTCGGTTCGAGAATCAATGCAACAAAAGGCAGTGAGCTTAAAAGCTAATGAAATAGCCCGTACAGTTATAATGAATAAGCCTGCAGGTCCTGACCAAATTACCCAATCTGTAAAATTAGGAACTATGTTAGGGAGTAGCAATGGACAAATTATAGATGGAAAAACTACTAAAATTTATACTGCAACTGTCATAGCTGTTGGGTCAAGTACAGATATGAAAAAGTATAGAGTCACAGTTGATTCTGATACTGGTGAAATATTAGCAGGTCAGGATTTGTATGATACATTTATGAATCTCCAACCAAGTGATTTTAAAGTTAACCTAGACGCTATAGATCAAAGCCAAATTGACGTACCCGGTTATACTTGGAAAATTACCAGTGCAACTCCAGCAGGAGCTAATATTGGGAAGGAAGATTATACATTTGGTAATCCGCAAACGATTACGATAGATTATACTCGCGATGTCGAAGGTAATATAAAGAAAAAGGTTACAGAAATTACCGATAAGTTAGTAAATAATCAAATGACGACCGAACCAGCTAGAACAGTTATTCTGAAAAAGACAACAACTGGAGCTGCTAATGATGAAACAATTGTACAAAAAGCTGATATTAGAGGATTAGCTAGAACAAGTAGTAAAACAGTAGCTGGCATAACTGAAAAAAAGATAGAAGTAGCTATTGCGCCTTATGTTGAACCGGATAAACCTTCTAGTCAATATTACAAGCAGTATACTATCACGTTTAATCCCGATACCGGACAAATAATTTCTGGTCAAAATGACTATGATCAATTAATGGCATTAAAACGTAGTGATTTTAAAGCGGATTTACCAGCCATTGAAGATAGTCAAATTGACGTACCCGGTTATACTGCGATAATTACCAGTGCAACCCCAGCAGGAGCAGGATTAGAAGCTGAAACATATACATTTGGCCATCCACAAACGATTACGATAGATTATACAAAAGTAAAACACACTGTAACTTATCAATTTAAAGATCCGTTTGGCAATCAAGTGGGTACTTCGGTACCAGTAACTGGTGCAGTTGGTAGCAATCAATCGGTTAACTTAACTCTTCCAGATGGTTACCAACTTGCTTCAGGTAGCCTTCCAACTAGTGTTACTATCCCTGAAAGTGATAAAATTATTCCAATTCCTGTAAAACATCAACTTACAATTACTCTTTCAGGTGAAAGTGTATTTAATTATGCGGATGATAACTGGCAAAATTTAGTTGAGACTAATGAACTTCCTGCTAGTGGCTATTATGTTGAGTTTAATGATGCTAACGCTAGGGTACAACTGAATGATGGCGATGTAACGTATAATGAAAATAGAAATGCCGGAACTTACACAGTTAGTCTAACCGAGAAGGGTCTTAATGACATTAAGGATCAATCGCATGATAACTTCATTTATCCAGATCTTAAGGATGTCAAAAGTGAGGCCAAGTTTATTATAAATAAAGGAAATAAAACAATTTCTCTTATGGGAGGAGATACGAAGGTATTTGATAATACTTCGACTCTTCCAGATCAGGGTACTTTCTATTCTGGACTAGGTCTTGCGGATAACGATCAAGGTAGAATATCAGTTTACAATTCAGATGGTAATCCTAGAACAATTCAATTAACACCAGCTGATGTAGAATTTTGGTTTAATGGACATAAAATTGCTAAAGACCAAGCTAAGAATGTTGGAAATTACAATCTTCGTTTAACTGATGATTTTATTAATAAAGTTAAAGCTGCTGATGGTAATAATGGGAATAACTACGAGTGGGCTTATGGAACTAACACTCCTACTGGTAGTGATACTTACACTGCTGACTATGTAATTTATCAAGCAACCGGTAAGGCAAAGTTAAGTGGTAACAATTCTAAACTTTATGATGGCAATGCTGTAACTACTGATGATGTCAATAAGGGTAGAAAGATTACTATTGATTTAACTTTACCAGTCTATAAACAAGCTGATGAACCAGGTGATGAGCCTCAATTATTGGGAACTGTTGATTTAGGTAAGTATACGCTTCAAGATGGCGACTATACTTGGGCTAATGGAACTGCGCCAACTAAAGGTGGATCTTACACTATTAATTTGAACAAGGATAAGATTTTAGCCCACTTACAAGATCGTTTGGTTGCTTTAGCAGGAAAGGGAACAGATCCTGACGATTCTACTAAGTCTTTAAGTAACGTAACCATTTCTGCTGATGATATGGCTGGTCAAGCAACATTTGCCATCGAAACAACTACAACCTACCAATTTGTAGATGATGACGATAATGGTAGTAAAGTAGGTACTCCTGTAAGTAAAACAGGTCTTAAAGGTGAGAGTTCAAATATTAGTCTAACTGTTCCAACTAACTATGTTTTAGCTGCTGGTCAAACTTTACCAACTAGTGTAACTTTTGGTGATACTAACACTACAGTTGATATTCACTTGAAGCATGCAACTAAGACTGTAGATAAGAATAATGTTCCAGATGGTTACACTAAAGATGATTTTGCTGAGACTATTAATCGTACAATCACTGCTAAAGAGCCAACTGGTGATGTTGATTTAAGTCAAACAACTGAATTGACGAGAACTGGAACTTATGACGAAGTAACTAAGAAAGTTATTTCTTACGGCAACTGGACAACTGGTAACTTTGACGAAGTTACAGCTCCAGAAGTAGCAGGTTACACACCAAGTCAAGCAAACGTAGCTGCCGTAACAGGAGTAACACCTGACTATGTTGATCCTAAGGTTGTAATTACTTATGCACCAAATGATCAAACCGGTAAGATTTCTTACGTTGATGTGAATACTGGTACTGAGGTAGGTAATACTCCATTAACTGGTAAGACGGATGAAGAAGTAACAATTAATCCAGTTGCACCAACAGGCTGGAAGATTGTTGACGGTCAAAGCATCCCTCGGACTGAAAAGGCTACTCCAACTGGTATTCCTCCCGTAACTGTTAAAGTAGAACACAAGACTACAGTTGTTCCACCAACAGATCCAAAGACACCAAAAGATAAGTTGCCTGATAATCCAGACAAGCACTATCCAGATGGCGTTGGCGAAAAAGACTTGAACAAGATTATTGTTCGTCAAATCACAGTTGTAAAGCCTGACGGAACAAGAGAAAAACACGATCAATCAGTTAAATTAACTAGAAATGCAACAGTCGATGAAGTAACTGGTGAAGTAATTAAATACGGTGACTGGACAACTAGCAACTTTGGTGAATACGATGCTCCAACAGTTCCAGGCTACACCCCAAGCCAAGCTAAGGTTGAGGGTGTAAAAGTAACTGCTGATAGTGACTTTGCTCCAGTTACAATTACTTATACTGCTAACCCTCATACTTTAAACATTAATTATGTTGATAAAGATGGCAATAAGATTGGCAATTCTTACCAAGTTCCAGGTAGGACTGACGAAACAGTTGCTGTTGATGTTCCAGGACATGTTCCAGCAAACTGGGAACTTGTACCAAAACAGAAGTACACTACTTCAATTACATTTGGTTCAGATGATCCTCAAGATCAAAACTACGTAATTCAACATAAGACTACTACGACCGATGGTAGAGATCACAAGGACAATCAAGACCTATACCGTGAAGTTACGAGAACAATTTTAATGAAGGTTCCAAATGCAACGAGTCAAGGTAGAGAAACTGAAACTTTGAGTTTCTACAGAATTAAGACTCACGATGAAGTAACAGGTAAAGATACTTATAGCGATTGGGCTTCAAATGTCACAGGTGATAAGATTGCCTTTGATGAGTTTGATGTTTCAAAGACTAATGATGGTAAAGAAATCGCTGCCGGCTACACACCAACTTCAAATGATGTAGTCTTAGAAGATAAGAATGGCGATAAATTTGTACCAAGTCAATCAGCCTTGAAGAATGGAGTTCCAGCAGACAGTTTCACTGTTGAAGTTGCTTACACACCAAATGCCCAAAGGACAACTGTAACTTATGTTGATGAGAATGGTAAAGAAATTACCAATCCAGATGGCAGTGTAATTCCTGGCAGTCACTATGATTTAACTGGTGTTACTGACCAAAGCAATGTACCAACTAATATCCAAAATAATGTTCCAACTAACTGGCATATTACTGATCCAGAAGTTCCAGCAACGATTACCTTTGGTGCAGATGGTCATACTCCAATCAAGGTTCATGTAGCTCACAACACTAAGCCTGTTGATAAGAACGATGTTCCAGATGGCTACAAGGAAAGTGACTTTAGTAAGACTATTAATCGTACAATTACTGCTAATGAACCAAGCAAGAGTGTTGATTTGAGTCAAAAGACTGAATTGACTAGAACTGGTACTTACGATGTAGTGACTAAGAAGGTTATTTCTTACGGTAACTGGACAACTGGTAAGTTCGATGAAGTTAAAGCACCAGAAGTTGCTGGTTATACTCCAAATCCAGCTTCTGTAAACGCAGAGTCTGTAACAGCTGATTATGTTGATCCTAAGCTTGTAATTAATTACACACCAAATGATCAAACTGGTAAGATTTCTTACGTTGATGTGAACACTGGTACTGAAGTAGGTATAACACCGTTAACTGGTAAGACTGATTCAGATGTAACAATTACTCCATCTGCTCCAGCAGGCTGGAAGATTGTCGATGGTCAAAATATTCCTACTACTGAAAAGGCTACTCCAACAGGAATTGCTACCGTAACTGTTAAAGTTGAACACAAGACAACAACAGTTCCACCAACAGATCCAAAGACACCAAAGGATAAATTACCTGATAATCCAGACAAGCACTATCCAGATGGCGTTAGCGAAAAAGACTTGAATAAGACAGTTGTTCGTCAAATCACGGTTGTAAAACCAGACGGAACTAAAGAAAGTCACGATCAATCGATTAAGTTAACTAGAACTGCAACAGTTGACGAGGTAACAGGTGAAGTAACTAAATACAGTGACTGGACAACTGGTAACTTTGGTGAATACGATGCTCCAGTTATTCCAGGCTACACTCCGAGTCAAGCTAAGGTTGAAGGTGTAAAAGTAACAGCTGATAGTGACTTTACTCCAGTTGAGATTACTTACACACCAAACGCACAAAAGACAACCGTAACTTATGTTGATGAGAATGATAAAGAAATTACTAATCCAGATGGCAGTGTAATTCCTGGCAGTCACTATGATGTAACTGGTGTAACAAATAAGAAAGTTGATACTAATATTCAGAAGAATGTACCAACTAATTGGCATATTACTGATCCAGAAGTTCCAGCAACTATTACCTTTGGCGCAGATGGTCATACTCCAATCACGGTTCACGTAGCTCACAACACTAAGCCTGTTGATAAGAATGATCTTCCAGATAACTACAAGGAAAGTGATTTCAGTAAGACTATCAATCGTACCATTACTGCAAAAGAACCAAATAAAGATGTTGATTTGAGTCAAGAAATTGAATTAACAAGAACTGGAACTTACGATGAAGTAACTAAGAAAGTTATTTCCTACAGTGATTGGACAACTGGTAAGTTCGATGAAGTTAAGGCTCCAGAAGTAGCTGGTTATACTCCAAGTCAAGCTAAAGTAGACGGTGTTGATAAAGTAACAGTAGATTATGTAGATCCTAATGTGGTAATTACTTACATTGAAGATCCAGTTGGTCAAGATATCACAGTGAAGAAGGGTGACACTCCAGATCCAGAAGATGGCGTCAAGAACCACGGTGACTTAGACAAGATTACTGATCCAAAGCACCCAGGTACCAAGACAACATATACTTGGAAGAAGACTCCAGACACAAGCGTAGCAGGAGATGTCCCAGCAACAGTTGTTGTTCACTATCCAGATGGTTCTGATAAGTCAGTTGATATCACAGTTCATGTTGTCGATGATACTCCAGTAGTACCAACCAAGAATCCAGATCCAGTTGGTCAAGATATCACAGTGAAGAAGGGTGACACTCCAGATCCAGAAGATGGCGTCAAGAACCACGGTGACTTAGACAAGATTACTGATCCAAAGCACCCAGGTACCAAGACAACATATACTTGGAAGAAGACTCCAGACACAAGCGTAGCAGGAGATGTCCCAGCAACAGTTGTTGTTCACTATCCAGATGGTTCTGATAAGTCAGTTGATATCACAGTTCATGTTGTCGATGATACTCCAGTAGTACCAACCAAGAATCCAGATCCAGTTGGTCAAGATATCACAGTGAAGAAGGGTGACACTCCAGATCCAGAAGATGGCGTCAAGAACCACGGTGACTTAGACAAGATTACTGATCCAAAGCACCCAGGTACCAAGACAACATATACTTGGAAGAAGACTCCAGACACAAGCGTAGCAGGAGATGTCCCAGCAACAGTTGTTGTTCACTATCCAGATGGTTCTGATAAGTCAGTTGATATCACAGTTCATGTTGTCGATGATACTCCAGTAGTACCGACCAAGAACCCAGATCCAACCGGTCAAGATATTCACACTCCACAAGGTAAAGTTCCAACTCCTGAATCAGCTATTACTAACAAAGATAAGATGCCAGATGGAACTAAGTACACTTGGAAGGAAATCCCAGATGTTAATACTTTAGGTAAACATCCTAATGTAGTTGTTGTAACTTACCCAGATGGAACTGCTGTTGAAGTAAAAGTTAATGTCTTTGTTGATGGTACTCCAGAAGTAAAGAAAGAAACTAAAGCTCCAGTAGTTAAGAAACAGGTTGTTGAACCAACGAAAGTTGAAACAAGACAAAAGTTGGTTAATAATTATGTGGCTCCTCGTGCAGTAGAAGTTCAAAGAGCTCAAGCTAAAGGTAAGCGTCAATTACCACAAACTGGTGCTAAAGAAAATATTGCAAGTGAAGTACTAGGCATGCTTTCAGTAGGCTTAGGTGCATTAACTGCAGGATTTGCTTCAAAGCGTCGTAAGAAGAATAGATAGTTTTTAGGATAACTAATTAAAAACACTCCATGATTTTTCAGAAATCACGGGGTGTTTTTGTGTAGAAAATTATATTTTTAATTTTAAAATAATTTTACGTGATATAATTTAATAAAAATATTATATTAGGAGGGTAAAAAGATGATCATGGTAGTAACGAACGCTCATCAAAACGTACAAATCACTAGATAATAGATGAGCGGAAAATAATTAAATTTCATTTTGTTAAGTCCGTTCATCGAGGAGGCAAAATGAAACATTTACAAAAATTAAACCAATACTTCAAAGAATTAACTCGAACTTATCACCTGTTCTTTAAATCAGCTCCTTTAGTTGCCACATGTGTCTTATTACTTGCACCGCTTCAAGCAGTAATTCCTCTACTTGCTGTAGCAGCAGGACAAAAGGTAATTGATCAAGTTACTAATCATTCACCTTTTATGGAAATGATCATTGTTTGGATTGTGGCGACGACATTTCAACAATTTTTACCATCCCTTTCGACAATGGTTCAAGGAGTTCTAACTGATAAATTAACAGGCTTTATCAATATTAGCTTGATGAAAAAATCAGCAGACTTACAATCGATCAGTATTTTTGATGATAGTAAGTATTTTGATGATTTACAAATGCTCAGAGATGATGCAAGCTGGCGTCCGGTTAATTTAATTGTTTATGGAGTATCAGTCTTACAGTCATTTCTAACGCTAGCTTTCATGCTAATATATTTGGCACGATACAATTGGTGGCTAGCCTTGCTTTTATTAGTAGTAATGGTACCGCAGAGTCTTTCTTACTATCGTATTCAGCAGCAGTCATTTGAAACAATGGTTGAAAGAAGCAAGAATGCGAGATACTTGCACTACTATAGTGGATTGTTGCTTGATCGCAGGGATGCTAAAGAAGTTACACTTTTCAACATGTTTCCTAAGATCATCGAAAAGTATACAAGCTTATTTGAACAAACGAAAAAAGACGTTAACCAAATTCGTAAAAAGCAACTTGCGACTAGTTCACTGTTTGTTGTATTGACTGTCGGAGTGTTTGGCTATGGCTTTTATTGGTTTACTAATTCAGTAAGAACAGGTGCATTAGAAGTTGGCGTATTATTGATGTTTGTTTCAGTAATTGGCTATATTTCTACTAGCATGGCTCGGGTAGTAGAAGACAGCAGCTTGTTATACGATTCATTATTATGGGTTGAAAAATACTTTAAGTTTCTTGAGTATCAAGATGATTTCAAAAACGGTGGTCAGAACTTTCCTGATGATTTTGATGATATTAATATTAAGAATCTGTCTTTTACATATCCGTTTTCTGATACTGAAATTTTGCACAATGTTAGTTTCTCAGTTAAAAGTGGAGAAAAAGTTGCAATTGTTGGAGAAAATGGGTCAGGAAAATCCACTCTGGTAAAGCTATTAATGCGTTTTTATGACCCGACTAATGGAAAAATTTCTGTTGATAATTATGATTTAAAAGACTTTAATATCTTCGACTTACATAAAAATTTATCAGCTACTTTTCAGGATTTTTCTCGCTTTAAATTAACGCTTAAAGAAAACGTGATTACCGGATATTCATTCAATAAAGGTAGGGTAAATAATGTTCTTAAAGCAGCAGGATTGGGTGATTTGCTAGCTAATGATCATCTTAATCTGAATACGATGCTGGCTAAAGATTTCGAAAATGGAACTGATTTGTCAGGTGGTCAATGGCAAAAAATAGCTTTAGCACGAGACTTATATGCTAATGGCAAGATTGAATTTTTAGATGAACCAACGGCAGCCTTAGATGCTAAGAGCGAATCGGAAATTTATCAACGCTTTTTGAAAGAAAATGATAAAAAGACAATTTTCTTTGTTACTCACCGTTTGTCAGCAGTTAGATTTGCTGATAAGGTATTATTTCTTGACGGTGGAAAAGTTAGTGGATTTGACACGCATACTAATTTATTGCAAACTAATCCAAAATATAAAGAAATGTACGACTTACAGAAAAATGCATATCTGTAAAGTTAAATTTTGATAGATAATAAAATTCTTCATGCAAGCAGGCATGGAGAATTTTTTTGCCTTTTAACAGTTAAGATTTTTCAGTGATTTTTACGTTATAATAGAACATAGGTTTTTGGAAGAAAGGATATTTGGTAACGAATGGCAAAAAAAGATACGACACCAATGATGAAGCAATACTACGAAATTAAGGAACAATATCCCGATGCGTTTTTGTTTTATCGTGTGGGCGATTTCTATGAATTATTTGAAGACGATGCAGTTAAGGGTGCACAAATTCTAGAGTTGACCCTAACTCATCGTTCAAATAAAACTAAAAATCCAATTCCAATGGCAGGAGTTCCTCACCTAGCTGTGGATACTTACGTTAATACTTTGGTGGAAAAGGGATATAAAGTTGCGCTTTGTGAACAACTTGAAGATCCAAAAAAAGCTAAAGGAATGGTAAAGCGTGGAATTATTCAGTTAATTACGCCAGGTACCATGATGCACGAACGTCCTGACCAAGCAAAAGACAGTAACTACTTAACGTCAGTTATTTCAACAAATTCTGGCTTTGGCCTAGCTTACAGCGACTTATCCACTGGGGAAACTTTTTCCACACACTTAACTGACTTTGAAGGTGTCGCAAATGAATTATTATCCCTTCAAACAAGAGAAGTTGTGTATAACGGTCATTTAACAGAAGCAAACAAGGACTTTTTAAAGAAAGCTAATATTACTGTTTCTGAACCGGTTAAAGTAGAGGGCGAACATGCTGAGATTTCCTATGTAACGCAAAATTTAACTGACGATGCAGAAATTAAGGCTACCAAGCAACTAGTAGCTTATTTGCTGTCGACGCAAAAGCGTAGTTTGGCTCACTTACAAGTAGCACAAAGTTATGAGCCTACGCAATACTTGCAAATGTCGCATACTGTGCAAACGAACTTAGAGTTGATTAAATCAGCTAAGACTTCTAAGAAGATGGGATCTTTATTCTGGCTCTTAGATAAAACAAGCACGGCAATGGGAGGCAGACTTCTTAAATCTTGGATTGAACGTCCGCTTTTATCAGTTACTGAAATTACTCGTCGTCAAGAAATGGTTCAAGCGCTTCTTGATGATTACTTCACCAGAGAAAAAGTTATCGACAGCTTAAAGGGTGTGTATGACTTAGAAAGATTAACTGGTCGAATTGCTTTTGGTTCAGTTAATGCTCGTGAAATGCTACAACTAGCGCATTCTTTAGGTGCAATTCCTGATATTTTGAATTCCTTGCTTGAAACAAATAATCCACATCTGCAAAACTTTGCTAAGCAAATTGATCCGTTAAAGGGAATTCATGATTTGATTGTTAACACTATTGTGGATAATCCACCACTTTTAACGACGGAAGGTGGCTTGATTAGGGAAGGAGTTTCAGACCAATTAGACCGCTACCGTGATGCCATGAACAACGGTAAAAAGTGGCTATCTGAAATGGAAAGTCACGAGCGTGAAGTAACTGGAATTAACAACTTAAAGGTTGGCTACAACAAGGTCTTTGGCTACTATATTGAAGTTACGAATTCCAATAAAGATAAGGTGCCAACTGATCGCTACACTAGAAAGCAAACATTAACTAATGCAGAGCGTTATATCACGCCTGATTTAAAGGAACATGAATCCTTAATTCTAGAAGCGGAAGCTAAGTCAACAGGCTTAGAGTATGACTTGTTTGTAAAATTAAGAGAAAATGTTAAAAAGTATATTCCAGCTTTACAAAAATTAGCTAAACAAGTTGCCAGTTTAGACGTTTTGACGAATTTTGCGACAGTTAGTGAACAAAATAATTATGTTCGTCCAGACTTTACGGTTGATAAGCAAGAAATTAATGTAGTTAATGGTCGCCACCCCGTTGTTGAACAAGTGATGACGGCTGGTAGTTATATTCCTAATGACGTGAAGATGGATCAAGATACCGATATTTTCTTAATTACTGGACCTAATATGTCTGGTAAGTCTACTTATATGCGTCAAATGGCCTTAATTGCAATCATGGCGCAGATTGGCTGTTTCGTTCCAGCAGATAGTGCAACGTTGCCAATTTTTGATCAAATCTTTACTCGAATTGGTGCAGCAGATGATTTGATTTCTGGTCAGAGTACTTTTATGGTAGAAATGAGCGAAGCTAATGACGCTTTGCAGCATGCGACAAAACGTTCTTTAGTTTTATTTGATGAAATTGGACGAGGTACTGCTACCTATGATGGGATGGCCTTAGCCGGAGCAATCGTGAAGTATCTTCATGATAAGGTCGGGGCAAAAACGCTCTTTGCGACTCACTACCACGAATTAACTGACTTAGACCAGACTTTAAAGCATTTAAAGAATATTCACGTTGGGGCAACCGAAGAAAATGGCAAGTTGATTTTCTTACATAAGATCCTACCAGGACCAGCAGATCAATCTTATGGTATTCACGTTGCTCAATTGGCAGGCTTACCGCATAAGGTTTTAAGAGAAGCAACTACGATGCTTAAGCGATTAGAGAAGCAAGGAGCAGGAGAGTTGCAGCCAGCTAGCGAGCAACTTGATCTCTTTACTGCTGAAGAAGCGAGTGTACCTGCAATTTCAGATGATGAAAAAGATGTCTTGGATGATATTCAAAATGTATATCTTGCTGACAAAACTCCTTTGCAGGTTATGGAACTTGTAGCTCAATGGCAGCAAGAGTTGAAAGATAAGGATTAATAATCATGAGCAAAATTCATGAACTTTCACCTGAATTAACTAATCAAATTGCTGCTGGTGAAGTTATTGAACGGCCAGCTAGTGTTGTTAAAGAATTATGTGAAAATTCCCTTGATGCCGGTAGCAGCCGCATTAGAATTAACTTTATTGATGCAGGCTTAAAGCAAATTACGGTGCAAGACAATGGGAGCGGAATTGCAAAAGACCAGCTTAATTTAGCTTTTACTCGGCATGCAACAAGTAAGATTGCAACAGAGCGAGATTTATTTAATATTTCTACTTTAGGCTTTCGCGGAGAGGCTTTAGCGTCAATTGCGGCCGTTTCTCATGTGGAAGTAATAACTAGTAGCGATAATTTAGGCGGAGTTCGGGCAATTTTTGTAGGTAGTGAAAAAAAGCTCCAAGAAGATGCTGCTTCACCAAAGGGAACCAAGATTTCAGTTAGTGATTTATTTTTTAATACGCCAGCTAGGCTGAAATATTTACGCTCTGAAAGAACTGAAACTCTAAAGATTGTCGATATTGTTAACCGACTTGCTTTAGGACATCCTGATGTTTCTTTTACTCTTACTAATAATGGTAAGATCTTATTAAAGACCAACGGACGTAATGATTTAAGACAAGATATTGCAAATATTTATGGCCATCAACTTGCAGAAAAGATGGAGGTTTTGAAAGGAAGCAGTCCTGATTTTAAGATTACCGGCTTACTTTCTGATCCTAATACAACTCGTTCAAGTCGAAACTTTATTTCTTTATTATTGAATGGCCGTTATATAAGAAATTACCGTCTAACTCAGGCGATTATAGCTGGATATGGCAGTAAATTAAGACCACGCCGTTATCCAATTGCTGTTGTAAACATTGAGCTGGATCCACTTTTAGTGGATGTTAACGTCCATCCAACTAAACAAGAAGTGCGCTTGTCAAAGGAGCAGGAATTAGAGCGCCTGTTAACTACAAGTATTTCAGAAGCCTTAGATCAGAATAGTCAGATTGATTCAGGTTTGAATAATTTATTAACTCCTAAAAAGTCGACAAATATTGACCAATTAAAATTTAACTTAAATAAAGATGTGGTTGATACTGTTCGTCCAGTCGAATTTACTCCGCAAGTTGAAGCTGATAAAAGTGCTGAAGTTCATGAAACAGCGGCAAGTTTTGTTAGCTTAGATAAGGTTCGTAATGACGATAAATATGTGATTACTGCAACTTGGGATGAAAATGTGGATAAGCAGGTGCAGCTAAGTCCATTTGATGAGGAAAAAGATCTGCAAGGAAAAGATGATAGCATTATTTCTTCAGGGGATGAAATCTTAGCTAATAGCCTACCTGAATTAATTTATTTAGGTCAGACTAAATCATATTTAGTTGCACGTCATGATGAGGACTTATACTTAATTGATCAAGTAGCAGCTTATCGACGCTTAGCTTATGATCAAATTTTTCGTGATTTAAATAGTGAAAATATTTCTCAGCAAGGTTTACTTAGTCCTTTAATTTTAGATTTTAGTAATGTTGACTATTTGAAGTTAAAAGAAAATCTTAATAATTTACAAGAATTAGGGATATTTTTAGAGGATTTTGGTCAAAATAGTCTGATCTTAAGAACCTATCCAATTTGGCTCCAACCTGACGTAGAAAAAAATGTCCGCATGATTTTAGATTTATATTTAAATCAAAATGAACAAGATTTTACCAAGCTTAAAGCACAAATTGCTGGTGAAATAACGCTGCGTCAAAGTACTAGAAGAAGAAATCTAAATCCAGTTGAAGCACAAGAATTATTGAAAAATTTGAGAAATAGTAGTGATCCTTATCAAGATTTTGAGGGAAAAATTATTATTATTCAGTTAAGTGAAAATGATCTCAATAAGATGTTTAAAAAAGATGAGTAGGTAAAATGTTTGAATATCTCAAAGGAATAGTAGCAAAAATCGATCCAGCTTATGTAGTATTAGATGTAAATGGCATTGGGTATAAGATCCTTTGTCCCACTCCATATAGCTATCAAGAAAATCAGCCAGCAACTATCTATGTTGAACAAGTTGTTAGAGATACAGGGATTACCTTATATGGCTTTTTATCTTTAGAAGACAAAGAATTATTTTTAAAATTATTAAGCGTTTCAGGAATTGGACCAAAGTCAGCTGTGGCGATTATGGCGGCTGAGGATACAGATTCGTTAGCTAGCGCAATTCAGAATGGAGAGGTGAAATATCTAACTCGTTTTCCAGGGGTTGGAAAAAAGACTGCTTCTCAGATTGTCTTAGACTTAAAGGGAAAGTTAGGCGACTATGTAAAGAAATCAGCAGTTGCTACCGATCTTACACCGAGCCTGCAAGATGCTTTGCTTGCCTTGGTAGCACTTGGTTATACCCAAAAAGAAGTTGACCGAATTACTCCAAAGTTAGCAAAATTGCCTGAAAATACTGCTGATGGTTATATTAAAGAGGCTTTAGCTTTACTACTTAAGAAGTAAAAGTAAAAATTAGGTAAGGATAAGGAAGTGAAAGATGTGAATGATGAAGAACGAATTATAGGCGCTGAGAGTAATGAAGAGGATGAAACGATTGAATTGTCTTTGCGTCCGCAACTACTTGCTCAATATATTGGACAAGATAAAGTAAAGAGCGAGATGAAAATCTATATTAAAGCGGCTAAGCAGCGAGACGAAGCTTTAGATCATGTTTTGTTATATGGCCCACCTGGTTTAGGTAAAACTACTTTGGCATTTGTAATCGCTAATGAAATGGGCGTTCACTTAAAGAGCACCTCGGGTCCGGCAATTGAAAAGGCGGGCGATTTGGTGGCTCTGCTTTCGGAATTAAATCCAGGGGATGTCTTATTTATTGATGAGATTCACCGTTTAGCAAAGCCAGTCGAAGAAGTCTTATATTCGGCAATGGAAGATTTTTATATCGATATTGTGGTTGGAGAAGGACAAACAACTCATGCTGTACACGTGCCACTTCCTCCATTTACTTTGATTGGAGCAACTACCAGGGCTGGTCAATTATCTGCGCCGCTAAGAGATCGTTTTGGAATTATTGAGCACATGCAGTACTATTCTATTGATGATCTAGAAAAAATAATTCAAAGATCAAGCGTAGTCTTTAACACTAAAATTGATCCAGAAGCTGCTATTGAACTAGCTCGACGTTCTCGTGGAACGCCGCGTGTTGCTAACCGTTTACTTAAGCGGGTTCGCGATTTTGCGGAAGTAAAGGGAGAAGAAGCTATTTCTTTAGCAACTACTAAGCACTCACTTCATTTGTTAGAAGTTGACGATGAAGGTTTAGATCAAACTGACAGAAAACTTTTAAGAATGATGATTGAAAATTATGGTGGCGGTCCGGTCGGGATTAAGACTATTGCAGCTAATGTTGGTGAAGATACAGATACAATTGAAGAAGTTTATGAACCATATTTACTTCAAAAAGGATTCATTACTCGAACTCCTAGAGGGAGAAGCGTTACGCAAAAAGCTTATTTACAATTAGGATATCCACCAAAAAAAGCAGAGTAAGTTTTTAGTTGGACCAAAAATACGGTATAATTATTATTTGAAAGTTAATTAATAAAAATAATGAGGTGTAATACTTTGAATACATTTTTCTTAGCACAAAGTGCTGCTGGTATGAATAACATGTTCATGATTATTGCAATGATTGCAATTTTTGTCTTCTTCTACTTCTCCATGATCAAGCCGCAAAAGAAGCAACAACAAGAACGGATGAAGATGATGTCTGAACTTAAGAAGGGCGATCAAGTAATTATGGTTGATGGCCTTCATGGTAAAGTTGATTCAATCAATGACGCAGATAAGACTGTTGTGATTGATGCCGATGGAATTTTCTTAACATTTGAAAGAATGGCTATTCGTCGCGTTCTTCCAACTGCTGCCGCTCCTGCTAAAGATGTTGAAGCTAATGAAGCAAAAGAAGAAAAAGTTGAAACAGAAGAAAAGCCTACTGAAAGCAGTAAACCGGAAGAAACAGCTTCTGATAAAACTGATGATACTAATTCTGAAGATAAATAAAAAAACGTCCGCAAGGACGTTTTTATTTTTTCATTGTCATGGCTTAGTATTGTAAAATATGAATTGGTAAAGTAAATTTTAATAAGTTTAATAGGTAGGTAGTTAGAATGGAAAATATTCCAGTTGTCATGATTATTTTTGGTGGCTCGGGTGATTTAGCTCATAGAAAGCTTTATCCAGCCTTATTCAACTTATATCAAAAGGGATTAATTCATGATCATTTTTCCGTAATTGGTACAGCTAGAAGACCATGGAGTCATGAATACTTACAAGAACAAGTTGTTGAAGCAATTAAAGAAAGCAACAGCAGCTTTGATGAGAAAGATGCAAAAGAATTTGCTTCGCATTTTTATTACCAATCACATGATGTAACTGATGTTGATCACTACATTGCTCTAAAAGAATTAGCTACAAAGCTTGATAAGAAATATCACGCAGAAGGCAACCGTATTTTCTACATGGCAATGGCACCAAGATTTTTTGGCACAATTGCAACCCATATTAACGATCAAAAGCTAGTTGGGAGTGGTTTTAACCGCTTGGTAATTGAAAAGCCATTTGGTCATGATCTAGCTTCTGCTGAAAAATTAAATCAAGAAATTAGCGAAAGTTTTGCTGAAGATTCGGTATATCGAATTGACCATTATCTCGGCAAAGAGATGGTCCAAAATATTATGCCGCTTAGAATGACTAATCCAATTGTTAATAATATTTGGTGCAAGAAATACATTGCTAATATGCAAGTTACCCTTGCTGAAAGCTTAGGCGTTGGTACTCGTGGCGGATATTATGAGACTTCTGGTGCTTTACGCGATATGGTTCAAAATCATATTTTTCAAATTATTACCCTTTTAGCCATGCCAGAACCTAAAGCCTTAGATTCAGATCATATTCATGAAGCAAAGCAAGAACTACTCGATAGTTTGGTCATTCCGACTCCAGAAATGGTAAAGCAGCATTTCTCACGTGGTCAATATTTAGCAAGTGATGATGAAGTGGAGTATTTAAAGGCCGATCAAGTTGCTCCTGATTCTAAAGTAGAAACTTTTGTTGCTGGCGAAGTTAACTTCAAGAAGGGTCCCGTAGCTGGTGTTCCAATCTACTTTAGAACCGGTAAGAAGATGAAAGACAAAGTTTCTAGAATCGATATTGTACTCCACCACATGAATAATTTATACGGCAATGCACATTCAAATAATATTTCAATTATTATTGATCCAAGAAGCGAGATTTTCTTTACTATTAACGGAAAGAAGATTACTACTGAGGGCTTAAGAAGAGAAAATCTCAGCTATAAGTTCTCTAAGGAAGAAATGGCTCAAGTCCCAGATGGCTACGAAAGATTACTTCACGATGTCTTTGTAGCTGATCGTACAAACTTTACGCACTGGTCTGAATTAAAGCAATACTGGAAGTTTGTTGATGCGGTTGAAGCTGCATGGCAAGATGAAAATAAAGATATTAAGCAACTTGAGCAATATCCAAGTGGTGAATTTGGTACTGAATCGAGTAACCATATTTTTGAAAAAGATACTGAACACTGGATTTACCGTTAATGGATTTACTGCCTAAAAATAATACTAAGCGTAAGATTATTCATCTGGATATGGATGCTTTTTATGCGTCAGTAGAGATTCGTGACAATCCTGCTTTAAGAAATAAGGCTGTTTTAATTGGCGGCGATCCTAAGAAAAATAGGGGACACGGGGTTGTGGCAACTGCTAATTATGTGGCTCGTCAATATGGTGCTCATTCAGCTATGCCGACAGCTAAGGCAATTAGGTTAATTCCAGCAGAAAAACTGGTAATTATTCAACCACATTTTGAAAAGTATCGGGCTGTTTCAGCTGAAATTCATCGTTTAATGCATAAAATGACTGATCGAGTAGAATCGGTTGCCTTAGATGAAGCATACTTAGATGTAACTGAGAATAAACTTCATCTAGCTGATCCTGTTCGGATTGCGACTATACTTCAAGAGCAAATTTATCAAAAGGTTGGATTAACAAGCTCATTCGGCGTTTCTTACAATAAGTTCTTAGCCAAAATGGGATCTGAATATGCTAAACCCTTTGGCAGAACCGTAATTCGGCCTGAAACTGCACTTGATTTCTTGGCAAAACAAAAAATTGAAAAGTTCCCTGGAATCGGTCCTAAGACGCAAGAAAGATTAGCAGAGATGGGAGTCTACACTGGAGCTGACTTAATAAAAATTCCAACGGATGTGTTGATTAAGAAATTTAATCGCATGGGCTATTTGATCGCCCAACATGCACATGGCATCGACTTACGAGCGGTAGTTACTGATTCAGAAAGAAATCGAAAGTCGATTGGGATTGAGCGAACTTTTAATCAGAGTTTGTTTGATGAAAATGAAGCTTTAACTAGACTGCGAGCTTATAGCGGTGAACTTGAGAACCGGTTGAAAAAGCGACATTTTCTTGCTAATTGTGTTGTCTTAAAGATTCGCGATGCTAATTTTAAGACAATTACTAAAAGAAGAAAGCTAAAACAAGGCACGAATGATAAAATTGTTATTTACGACACTGGTCGTGTTTTGTTTGAAACAGAAAAAGGGATGCTCACAACTGGAGTACGTTTATTAGGTCTTACGGTAACCGATTTTGAAGAACATCCAGTTGAGAATTTATCGTTAGATATTTTTGAAAACAAGTAATGATAAAATAAATTTAGTAAACAACAAGGAGAAAAGATTAATGGCAACTTTTGATGAAATTTATGAAAAAATAAAAGAATACCCAACAATTATTTTGCACCGTCACACTAGTCCTGACCCAGATGCAATTGGTTCTCAAGCTGGTTTAGCAAGATCATTGAGATTAGCTTTTCCAGATAAAAAGATTCTTTGTGCTGGTGAAAATGACGAAGGTGACCTGATCTGGATTAATAAGATGGATGAAGTTACACCTGAAGATTATCAAGGTGCTTTAGTAATTACTACTGATACTGCTAATACTCCACGTATTTCTAACAAGAATTACGATAAGGGTGATTTTTTGATCAAGATTGACCACCACCCAGATGTAGATCCATATGCAGATATGAGCTATGTAGATCCAGACGCACCAGCTGCTTCAGAAATTGTTTTTGACTTTTTGAAAGCAGAGAACTTGCCAGTTACTAAGGAAGTTGCAGCAGCTTTATATGCAGGTATTGTTGGCGATACAGGTAGATTTATGTATCCTGAAACTTCAGCTCACACTTTTGACGTTGCAGCTGAATTAACTAAGACAGGAATTAACATTACTGATATTGCTAGAGAAATTGCGGATGTTACTTTTGATGAAGCAAAATTGCAAGCTTTAGCAATGGATAAGATGGAAATTAACCCAGTTGGAGCAGCTTACACAATTTTGATGCAAGACGATTTGAAGAAGATGGGCTTAACTGATGACCAAGCAAACGTTGCTGTTTCAACTCCAGGTCGGATTAAGGACGTGTTAGCTTGGAATGTATTTGTTGAAAAGCCAGATGGTACTTTCCGCGTTCATTATCGTTCAAAGGGTCCTGTAATTAACCATTTAGCTGAAAAACATGATGGTGGTGGCCATGCATTAGCATCTGGTGCCAATGCCAAGGATATGGATGAAGTAAAACAAGTCTTTGACGAAGTAGTAGAAGTAACAAAGAAGTACAATGAAGAACATGGCACAAACAAATAGCATATTTCAAAGTGAAAAGATTAGACCAGAATTGCGAGCTGGTCTAGAAAAAATTAATTTTAGCAAACCAACTAAGGTTCAAGCTGCAGTCATTCCGGCTCTTTTAAGTAATAAAAGTGTTGTGGTTCAAGCAGCAACTGGTTCAGGTAAGACTCATGCCTACCTGCTCCCACTTTTGAACATGATTGATGAAAATGCCCCAGTAACGCAAGCAGTAGTTACCGCACCTAGCCGAGAGTTAGCAAATCAATTGTATAAGGTAGCGCGTCAATTAAGGGATGCGAGTGGTCTAAATATTTCCATTGAATATTTGGGCGGTGGTAATGATCGTAATCGTCAAATTGAAAAAGCTGAAAATAGAGCTCCACAATTAATTATTGCTACACCAGGTCGTTTACATGACTTTGCCTCAAAGAAAGTCATTAATTTAGATAACGTCAAAGCCTTCATTATTGATGAAGCAGACATGACGCTTGATATGGGCTTTTTAAGTCAAATGGATGAGATCATCTCTAAACTAGATAAAAAGGTCGTTTTAGGCGCTTTTTCAGCTACTATCCCAGTTAAGCTAGAGAACTTTCTCAGAAAGTATATGTCAAAGCCAGACTTTATTGTTATTGATAATCCAGCAATTATTGCTCCTACAATTCAAAATGACTTAATTGATGTTGGTTCAAGAGATAAAAAAGAAATTTTATATAAGCTCTTAACGATGGGACAACCATATTTGGCCTTAGTTTTTGCTAATACTAAAAAGACTGTCGACGAATTAACTAATTATCTTGAAGAACAAGGGCTTAAGGTGGCTAAGATCCACGGCGGGATTACTGAACGTGAGCGCAAGCGTATTATTCGCCAAGTTAGAGAAGGGCAGTACCAATATGTTGTAGCTAGTGATTTAGCCGCTAGAGGAATTGACGTACCAGGAGTTAGCTTAGTAGTTAACTATGAAATTCCTAAGGATCTTGAATTTGTCATTCACCGAATTGGGAGAACTGGTCGAAATGGGCTTGAAGGTCATGCAATTACCTTGATCTATGATGAAGAGATGCCTCAAATTGAAGACTTAGAAAAGCTAGGTATTCACTTTGACTTTAAAGAAATTAAAAATGGTGAATTAGTTGAAAGAACACACTACCATCGTCGTGATAATCGCCAAGCTCGGAGTCATAAGCTTGATAATCGCATGATTGGAATGGTTAAGAAGACTAAGAAAAAAGTAAAGCCTGGTTATAAGAAGAAAATTAAGCAAGCTATTCAAAAAGATCGCCAGCAAAAGCGTAAGATCGAAGAGCGTCATCAGATTAGAAAAGCTAAACGTAGACGTAAGCGTGAACGCGAACAAGCACGCGGTAATTTTGACAACTAGAAAATTTGTAGTAAAATAAATCACGTTTAGGACATATTACTGAAGTATTTTCTTCAAAGAGAGGGCCAGGCAGGTGAGAAGGTCTAGAAATACTTAGTAATGCTACCTAATTTAACTAAAGAATTAAATATTTAAAGAGGTAACAAACACTGTTGCAATCAAGGTGGTACCGCGCTGGGAGCGTCCTTGTTTTATGCAATAGTGTTTTTTTATTTGTAGGAGACTTTTTATGAAACAATTGACTAGTTCACAAGTACGTCAAATGTTCTTGGACTTTTTTAAAGAGCATGGCCACATGGTTATGCCAAGTGCATCATTAATTCCACAAGATGATCCAACCTTATTGTGGATTAACTCTGGTGTTGCTACGATGAAGAAATATTTTGATGGTTCTGTTGTGCCTAAGAATCACCGAATTACTTCTTCTCAAAAATCAATTAGAACTAATGATATTGAGAATGTTGGTAAAACTGCACGTCACCAAACTTTCTTTGAAATGCTTGGTAACTTCTCAGTTGGGGACTACTTTAAGAAAGAAGTTATCCCTTGGGCATGGGAATTTTTAACTAGTCCAAAATGGTTAGGCTTAGATCCAGATAAGCTTTATGTAACTGTTTACCCTAAGGATACAGAAGCATATCATATGTGGCATGATGTTGTTGGCTTACCGGAAGATCACATTGTGAAGTTAGAAGACAACTTCTGGGATATTGGTGAAGGTCCATGTGGTCCTGACTCAGAAATTTTCTATGATCGTGGTCAAGAAAATAACGATGTTGCGGAAGACGATCCTGAAAACTTCCCAGGTGGGGAAAATGCTCGCTACCTTGAAATTTGGAACATCGTCTTTTCACAATTCAATCACTTACCAAATGGTAAATATGTTGATCAACCACATAAAAACATTGATACCGGTATGGGATTAGAGCGTGTTGTTTCAATTATTCAAGATGCACCAACTAACTTTGAAACTGACTTATTTATGCCAATTATTAAAGAAACTGAAAAGCTAAGTGATGGCAAGAAGTATGCAGCAAACAAGGAAGATGACGTAGCATTTAAGATTATTGCTGACCACGTTCGTGCTGTAAGTTTTGCGATTGCTGATGGGGCTCTTCCTTCAAACTCAGGTCGTGGATATGTTTTACGTCGTTTAATTAGACGTGCTGACTTGAATGGTCAACGTTTGGGTATTAAGGGCGCATTTTTGTACAAATTAGTACCTGTAGTTGGCGAAATTATGAAGAGTCACTACCCAGAAGTTGTTGATCAACAAGCATTCATTCAAAAAGTAATTAAGAATGAAGAAGAAAGATTCCAAGTAACGCTTTCATCTGGTTTGAACTTGCTTGATAATATTATTGCTGAAGCTAAGAAGAGCGATGATAAGACTGTTTCTGGTAAAGATGCGTTTAAGTTATTTGATACTTATGGCTTCCCATACGAATTAACTTTTGAAGCTGCTCAAGATGCAGGTCTTAAGGTTGATAAGAAGGGCTTTGATGAAGAAATGAAAGCCCAAAAGGAACGCGCACGTAAGGCTCGTGGTAACTTACAATCAATGGGTTCACAAGATGTTACTTTGATGAATATCAAAGACAAGAGTGAATTTGAGTACGGTACTTTAGAAGAAAAGCATGCTAAGTTAATCGATATTGTTGTTAATGATAAGTTAGTTGATAAAGCTGACGGTGAACACGCAACTTTAATTTTTGATAAGACTCCATTTTATGCAGAACGTGGTGGACAAGTTGCCGATCACGGTGAAATTTTGAATCAAAATGGTGAATTGGTTGCTCGTGTAACAGATGTACAACATGCACCAAACGATCAAAACCTACACTTTGTTGATATTATTTTGCCACTTGAAAAGGGACAAGAATATATCTTGAAAGTTGATCAAAAACGTCGTCGCGGCTTAAAGCACAACCATACTGCTACTCACTTATTGCATGCTGCTTTACGTGAAGTTTTGGGTACTCACACTCACCAAGCTGGATCTTTAGTTGAACCAGATTACTTACGTTTTGACTTTACTAGCTTAGAGCCAATGACTAAGAAGGAAATTGCTAACGTTGAAAAGATCGTTAACGAAAAGATTTGGGAAGAAATTCCAGTTAAGACAACAGTTACTGATCCAGATACTGGTTTGAAGATGGGTGCTTTAGCCTTATTTGGTGAAAAATATGGTGACACAGTTCGTGTTGTTCAAATTGATGACTTCTCAACTGAATTCTGTGGTGGTACCCACTGTGAAAACACTGACCAAATCGGAATGCTTAAGATTGTTTCTGAATCTGCTGTTGGTGCTGGTACTCGTAGAATTATTGCTGTTACTGGTCCAGAAGCTTACAAATATGTAACAGACCGTGACGAAATTTTGAAAGAAGTTCAAGATGAAGTTAAGGCAACTAAGGCTGAAGATGTAACTAACAAGATTTCTTCTCTTGAAGAAGACTTACGTGCAAGTCAAAAAGAAGCTGAACAATTAAAGGCACAAATTAACAAGGCTAAAGCCGGCGACTTGTTTAATGATGTTAAGCAAGTTAAAGGTTTAACTGTAATTGCTGCTCAAGCTGATGTAGAAGGCATGAATGATTTACGTGAACTTGCTGATAACTGGAAGAGCAGTGATAAATCTGATGTGTTAGTTTTAGCTGCTGAAGTTAATGGCAAAGCCAACATGGTTATTAGTTTGAACGATAAGGCAATTAAAGCGGGTCTTAAAGCCGGCGACTTAATTAAGACTGCTGCTCCAATCTTTGGTGGTGGCGGTGGCGGTCGTCCAAATATGGCACAAGCTGGTGGTAAGAACCCAGCAGGCTTAAAGGACGCTATTGCTAAAGTGTTACAAGAAGTTGAAGAAAAACAAAATTAATTGAGTTCGTTCGATATTTCAAGTAAAATTAAGAAGATAGGAGGAATTTTATTATGAGTTCGCTAGATAAAACGATGCATTTTGACTTTAACCAAAATAAGGGTAAGAATGTATACGATACTCTACAAGACGTATACAATGCACTTGAGGAAAAGGGCTACAGCCCAATTAATCAAATTGTTGGTTACTTACTCTCAGGCGACCCTGCATATATTCCTCGGCATAATGATGCCCGTAATTTAATCTTGAAACATGAACGTGATGAAATTATTGAGGAATTGGTTAAGAGTTATTTAGGTAAAAATAAATAATGCGATTACTTGGACTAGACGTTGGCTCTAAGACTGTGGGGGTTGCAATTAGCGATCCTTTGGGAATCACTGCTCAAGAGCTTGAAACAATCAAAATTGACGAGAGCAAGTTTAGTTTTGGCATGCGCCAAATCAGAAAGCTTGTCCGTAAATACGACGTCGAAGGTTTTGTTTTAGGGCTACCCAAAAACATGGATGGCAGTAGTGGACATTCTGTAGAAAGAAGCAAGCAGTACGGTGAACGCTTGAAAGAGAAGTTTGACTTGCCTGTTCATTATATGGATGAGCGGCTTACAACCGTACAGGCTGATCGTATTCTGGTTCAAGAAGCCGGCGTACATGATCGTGTTGAAAGAAAAAAAGTTATTGACCAAATGGCTGCTGTTTTGATTTTACAAAGTTATCTAGAAGCAACCAGAAAGGATAAGTAAAATGAGTGAAAAAATTAACGCTAACCAAGATAATGATCGTCAAATCACTTTAGTTGATGATCAAGGCAATGAAGAACTTTTTGAAATATTGTTCACTTTTACGTCTGAAGATTATGGTAAATCTTATGTTTTACTATATCCAGCAGCCGTTAGCGACGATGATGATGTCGAAGTACAAGCTTTTAGCTATGATGCAGATGAAGACGGTGATGTAACCAGTTCTGACTTACACGAAATCTCTGATGATGACGAGTGGAACATGGTACAAGGCGTTTTAAATACATTTTTGTCAGACGATCGTTTAAGTGGCGAATAATCTTCAAAAAAGACTGGCGCAGAAAGGCTAGTCTTTTTTGCTTAATAAGGATGAACAATGATTTCTATTCTCATTTTATTAATTTTTATTTATTGTTGTTATGTAGGTTATCGACGTGGCATAGTGTATGAAGGCTTAGCTGCAGGTGGATATGTAGTAGGGTTAATCTTGGCAACATTATTATATAAACCTTTTAGTAACTTCTTAAATCTTTGGGTGCCATATCCCTCAGCAAGTGATCGAAGTAGCTTTGCTTTCTTTGATAAGACTACAGGATTAACATTAGATAAGTCATTTTATGCAGCAATAGCTTTTTCAATTGTTTTGGTGCTTGTTTGCTGTATATGGCGTTTGGTGATGTTAGGTTTTAATCAGTTAAGATATGTTACTGTAGATGCTAGATTAAATACATGGGGCAGCATTATTATTGCTTTTATTGTGACCCAAATTAGTGTTTATTTGCTTTTATTTATCTTAGCTACGATTCCTAACAATAGTTTGCAAAATATGCTGGGGCATTCTATTTTAGCAAGTGGTATCTTGCATTTCTCTCCAGGAATTTCGCAAATTTTCATAAAATTATTCATTACAACAATATAAAAGTGGGCCCAGCTACGGGGCCCTTTTTGCTAGGTGGAAGATATGAACTCTAAAATTATTGAAAAATTAGAATATAATCGCATAATTAGACAATTAAGTGACTTGGCAATTACTGCACCTGCAAAAGCTCAGGCTCTGAAATTAATGCCAAGTAGTGACTTTGATGAAGTAAAAAAATCAATTGATCAAACTAGAGTACTTTCGAATATCTTGCGAGTTAAGGGGCCAATGCCGATAACTGACTTTAAAGATGTTCGACCTAGTTTGAAGCGATTGAAAGTTAAGGCTAACTTAAATGGTGAAGAATTAGGTAATATATTTCTAGTTCTTAGTTTGGCTAAAGATGTAGGACAATTTGCATCGGACCTTGAAGAGCGTGAAATTGATACACGTCCTATTGAAAAGTACCTCAAAAATTTAGCAGTTCCAGAAGATTTGTTTAAGAAGTTAAATCAAGCAATTGAATATGATGGAACAGTTAAAGATACAGCTTCTTCTAAATTGATGCAGCTTAGACATGATATTCAGAGTAATGAAACTGATATTAAGAACCACATGAATGACTATATTAGTGGCAAGCATACGCAATATTTGTCAGAAAATATTGTGACTATCAGAGATGGACGTTATGTTTTGCCAGTAAAACAAGAATATAAAAATAAATTTGGTGGAGTTGTTCATGATCAAAGTGCTAGTGGTCAAACTTTATTTGTTGAGCCACAAGCAGTCTTGGTACTTAATAACCGTCAACAAAATTTGCTGGCTCAAGAACGCCAAGAAATTCACCGTATTTTAATCGAGTTATCCGAACTTGCTGGTGCTTATCAAAAAGAAATTAATAATAATGCATTAGCATTAACTCAATTAGACTTTTTAAGTGCTAAAAGCAAATTAGCTAAGAAGATGAAAGCGACAGAGCCTGTCTTAAATCAAGATCATATCATTAAGTTGAGAAAGGCACGCCACCCCTTAATTGATCCTAAAAAGGTAGTACCAAATAATATTGAATTAGGAACTACTTTTGATACTATGCTAATTACAGGACCAAACACTGGTGGTAAAACTATTACCTTAAAAACTTTAGGATTGCTACAATTAATGGCTCAAGCTGGTTTATTTATCACAGCTGAAGAAGGTAGTCAATTAACGGTCTTTAATGAAATCTATGCTGATATTGGAGATGAACAATCCATTGAGCAATCTTTGAGTACATTTTCATCGCATATGGATCAGATTATTAAAATTATGAATAATGTTACTGAAGATGATTTAGTTTTAATTGATGAACTTGGTGCTGGAACTGATCCAGAAGAAGGTGCAAGTTTAGCAATTGCAATCTTAGATGATTTACGCCAAACACAAGCAAAGATTGCGATTACTACACACTATCCAGAATTAAAGTTATATGGTTATAACCGCAAGCGAACTACTAATGCCTCAATGGAATTTGACTTAAAGAAATTGGCACCAACTTATCGCTTGAGAATTGGAATTCCTGGTCAAAGTAATGCTTTTGCGATTGCACATCAATTAGGAATGAATGAAGCTGTTGTAGATAAGGCTAGGGACCTAATGAATGATGAAGACAGCGACATTAATAAAATGATTGAGCGTTTAACAGAACAAACTAAGGCAGCTGAACAACTTCATGAAACTTTGAAGCAAAATGTTGATCAAAGTATCACCCTTAAACGTCAACTGCAAAATGGGCTTGATTGGTATAACCAACAAGTACAAAAGCAACTCGAGAAGTCTCAGGAGAAAGCTGATGAAATGCTTGCTAAGAAACGTAAGCAAGCTGAAAAGATTATCAATGATCTTGAAGAGCAAAGAAGAGCTGGCGGACAAGTTAGAACCAATAAAGTAATTGAAGCTAAAGGCGCTTTGAATAAACTTGAGCGTGAAAATCAAAACTTGGCTAATAATAAGGTGCTACAGCGTGAAAAAAAGCGTCATGATGTAAGTGTAGGCGACAATGTTAAAGTCCTGTCATATGGTCAACAAGGTGTAATTACGAAGAAGTTAGGCGAGCATGAATTTGAAGTCCAAATTGGTATTTTGAAGGTGAAGGTAACTGATCGTGATGTTGAAAAGATCGCTGCACAAGCCAGTCAAAAAAAGCCAGAGAAATCTGTTCGCTCTAGTCGTGGTCTTCGTTCTAGCCGTGCAAGTAGTGAACTTGATTTAAGAGGGCAGCGTTATGAAGAAGCTTTGACTAACTTAGATCGCTATCTTGATGCTTCACTTTTGGCTGGGTTGAATACAGTAACCATCATTCATGGTATTGGTACAGGCGCAATTAGAAATGGTGTTCAACAATATTTAAAGCGTAATCGACATGTAAAGAGTTATAATTATGCTCCAGCTAATCAAGGTGGAACAGGGGCTACAATAGTTAATTTGCAATAAGCAATATACTTGCAAAAAGTAAGTAGTTCTACTAAACTATACTTATAATTTAAAGAATTTATTTTGTGAGGTAATAACTATGGTTGATGAAATTACAGATGCAACTTTTGAAGATGAAACTAGCGAAGGTGTTGTTTTAACTGATTTCTGGGCAACTTGGTGTGGTCCATGTAAAATGCAATCACCAGTAATTGACCAACTTTCAGAAGAAATGGACGATATAAAGTTCACTAAGATGGATGTTGACCAAAATCAAGAAACAGCTCGAAACTTAGGAATTATGGCAATTCCAACTTTACTGATTAAAAAAGATGGTAAAATTGTTGACCGCTTAACTGGTTATACTCCTAAGGAAAAGCTTGAACAAATCTTAGATCAATACACTGATTAATTTATAGTCAAAAAGGGTAAACCGCGATTGCGATTTACCCTTTTTGATATTAGTCTTTTTGTATTCATTAAGTTGATCAATCAGACTGAGCTGTAATTTGGACGACATGCTTTTTAGTAATCGTAGCTGAGGCCTCAGTAGGAGTGCCATTTTGGCGTTCTAAACATTCTGCAATAATTCCACTTTCCAATGAAAATTCATCACTTTGGCTATCTAGTCGATCAGTAACAACTTGTCCTGAAAGTTCGAAAACTGCAGTGTGTTTACGATCCTTGAGTACTTTTAAAGTTCCAAATTGAGCCATGTCAAAAAATTCGATCAAGTCATCGATGTCTGATAAGTCATATTTGCGACTGACGTGTTTACCGGCCCAGTAAAGAATTTCTTTATCTTCGCTACCTAAGATAGTAGGTAAGATAAAGTCACGGTATAATGAATTTAAAAAATAAAGATGTTCGTTTGTGTGTTCCATGCTTTCATTTCCTTTTGTCTTCTATAACATTTTAACTTAAAATAGGTGGAGGAGAAAAGAGATTTTAATCATCATTTGTTTAAAGGAGTTTTTTTAATGGATAATCGACCAATTGGAGTTTTAGATTCAGGCTTAGGTGGCTTAACTGTTTTAAAAAAAGTAATTGAGAAGATGCCTAACGAATCAACTATTTTTATTGGTGACCAGGCTAATATGCCCTATGGAGATCGCTCAAAAGAAGAGATTATTTCTTTAACTCGCGACAGTGTAAACTTCTTATTAAGTAAAGATGTAAAGATTATTATTTTTGGTTGCAATACTGCCACTGCGGTTGCAATGTCTACTATTAAAAAAGAAATTCCTTTGCAAATAATTGGAGTAGTTCAATCTGGTGCCTTAGCTGCAGCTAGAACCACAGAAACAAAGAATGTTGCGGTAATTGGTACTAAGGCAACTGTTAATAGTCATTCTTATTTAAAAGAAATTCAATATCGTGATCCAAAAATTCAAGTAAGCGAATTTGCACAACCTAAATTAGCGCCTCTTGCTGAGGAGGATCCTGCTGAAGAGATTAAGCAGGCTGTGGTCAGCGAAAGCTTAGCGCCGTTGAAAAAGGCTGATTACGATACCCTTGTTTTAGGATGCACCCATTATCCATTATTAAGAAAGGAAATTGTTGCAGTGGTTGGTCAAGATAGAAAGATTGTTGACCCAGCTGATCAGGTGGCACAATATACCTATAATGTTTTACGACGTGATGGTTTATTTGCGGCTGGTAATTCTGATACAAAACACGAGTACTATACGACAGGTGAAGCTAAGAAGTTTACTGAAATAACACGTCAATGGATGAATGATGAAACAATTGTTGGTCATCATGTAGATGCTGAGGATTAAAAATGGATACTTTATTATTTGCAACTAACAATAAAAACAAGGCTAAGGAAGTTGAAGAAGCCTTAAAAAAGAATAACTTTCCGATTCATGTGATTACTAATCAAGATTTGACTGACCCACCACATGTGTTAGAAACTGGTACCACATTTTTAGCTAATGCCAAGCTCAAGGCTCACCAGATGGCAGAATTTAGCAATCTACCGACTTTAGCTGATGATTCAGGATTATCGGTCGATAAATTAAATGGTGCTCCTGGCGTTTATTCTGCGCGGTATGGCGGGGAAGCTCATAATGATGCTCTGAACAATGCTAAATTATTAGCAGAATTAGGCGGGGTGCCAAAAGAAGCGAGAAAGGCTACTTTTCATACAACGATGGTTGTTTCTTGGCCAGGTAAATTTGAGGATGATCTAGTAACTGAAGGCGAAATTCGTGGTGAAATTTTAACTTATCCACAAGGTGAAGGCAATTTTGGTTATGATCCGCTTTTCTTTGTTTCTGATAAAGGAAAAACATTTGCTGAAATGACGGTGGATGAAAAGAATGCAATTTCTCACCGAGGTCAAGCTTTGAGAAAATTACTTGCGGAACTACCGGCCTGGTGGAAAAAGATGGAAAACAAATAAATTTCGAAGAACTTATTCTGATTAGGGGATAAGTTCTTTTTGTTTTTTCTGCTTTTAATTATAAGTATGAAAGCGCTATACTAAAATTGTGAGTTTACTTAATAAATGTAAGTTTAATTGAAATTGAGGTTATAGCGTATGAAAAAAGTTTTAGCAATTAATTCAGGAAGCTTGTCCTTTAAATATAAATTATTTTCTTTTCCTGATGAAAAAGTTATCGCTTCAGGGATGGCTGATCGAGTTGGGATGGAAAATGCTGTCTTTAAAATTAAGTTGAGTAATGGGCGAGAATATATCAAAAATATGCCGATTCATGATCAAGAAGAGGCAGTGAAGCTTTTAATTGAGGATTTGAAAAAATTTCATGTAGTTGAAGATCTGAGAGAAATTACTGGAATTGGTCACCGAATTGTAAATGGCGGTGAAATATTTAAAGAATCAGTTCGTGTTGGTGACAAAGAGTTACAAGAAATATTTGATTTAGGTGAACTTGCGCCTTTGCACAACATTCCTGAGGCAAATGGAATTAAGGCCTTTATGAATATTGTTCCTAATGTTCCACAAGTAGCAGTTTTTGATACTTCATATCATCAAACTTTAGATCCAATTCACTATCTATATTCAATTCCTTATGAATATTATGAAGATTATGGAATTAGAAAATATGGTGCGCATGGAATTTCTATTTCTTATGTTGCACCGCGTGCAGCCAAGATGCTTAAGAAAAATCCTAACTTAGTTAACTTGATTGTTTGTCACTTAGGATCAGGTGCTTCAGTCACTGCGGTTAAACGCGGAAAGTCTTATGATACTTCAATGGGAATTAGTCCGTTAACTGGTGTAACAATGGGGACGAGAAGCGGAGATTTTGATCCTTCAGCACTTCAGCGTTTAATGCATAAGACCGGAATGAATATTGATGAAGCAATTGATGTTTTGAATTATAAGTCAGGTTTATTAGGTATTTCAGGTGTATCTTCTGATATGCGTGACTTAATTGAAAGTAAAGATAAGCGTGCCAAGTTAGCACGTAAGATATTCATTAACCGTGTTGTTCGCTATGTTGGTGCTTATGCAGCAGAGTTAGGTAGAATTGATGCAGTTGTCTTTACTGCAGGAGTAGGTGAACATGATCCTGGTATTAGAGCTGGTATTATGTCCTCATTAAGATATTTGGGGTTAGAACCAGATTTTAAGGCTAATCGAACAGATGGTGAAAAGTTTATTTCTAAACCTAAGTCTAGAGTAAAGGCAATTATTGTCCCAACTAATGAAGAATTAATGATTGCTCGCGAAGTAGTTCGCGTTGTGCAATAAAAAAGGATTAAGCAATAGATAAAAGTCTGGTTGCTTAATCCTTTAAGATGCAGAGCTATTTTCTTGTTTTGTTGGCATGGGACTGAATTTAAGCCCGCGTTGATTGAATTCTTTGATATAAGCACTGAGATAGGCATTTTTAATCGTACTTTGGCTATTTGCAATTACTTGAAAATGAATTTGATAGGTAATACTTGAGCCGGTTTGATTAATGATTCCAATAATTTGAGGGCCCTTTTTGATTTGTTTTTTAAACTTATCTTTTAAAGCGGCGTTTACCGTATCAACGGCATGATTAATTTCAGTAAGATTATTTTCTACTGAAAGATTTAAATAAATATCCATGCTCCAGCCAGAGTGTGAACCATGACTCAAATTTTCAACTACGGTAATGTTGCGATTAGGAATATAGATTACAGCGCCATTAGTAGTTTTAAGGCGGGTATTGCGCAAGGTAAAGGAGAGAACAGTTCCGGTGTAGTTGCCAATTTTGACAGTATCGCCGATATTGTATTCACCTTCGCTTAAGATGTTCATCCCAGTTATGACATCGCTAACTAAGCCTTGTGCGCCCATCCCTAAAGCTAGAGATACTAATCCTACACTAGCTAATAGCGTTCCGACTGGAATTCCCATTAACGTTAAAATACTATATAAATAAAATAAGAGAATAGTATATTGAAAAAGAGCAATTCCTAGTTGAGCTAAGGTTCTTTTTCTTCCAGTCATGCGTTCCTGAAATTTAGGATTTTTTAATAGGTATTTTGTTAATAAGCGTTTTCCTATATGCCAAATTAAAAAGAAAATAATTGTAGTAATAATAATTTGGATGCCACGGCTTAACAAAGTGTGCAGTACATTGTCCCAGTTAATTAGGTAATCGATATTATTAGTTTTTTTAGTTGTAGAAGTTCCTTTTAGAAGAGTAGACCAGTTCAACTCATGCCCTCCTTATCTAGTTTCTTTAAAAATAGTATATCAAAAACTTGGGTACTATTTCATTGCTTGAGGGGAGGAATAATGCTAGACTTTTTTATGAGAGGAATAATTAATGGAGGATAGATTATGTCAATTTCATATGGTGCATTAGCTGGCTTAATTGCAGCAGTTGCCTTTTTAATCTTGGTCTTATTTACTTTACCTTTGATTGTTAGAGTTACTAAGACAATGAAAAAAGTTGACTCAACTATGGACAGCGTTAATACGGCTGTTGATGATTTAACGAAACAAACTTCTGTATTAATGAAGCAAAGTGAAGATTTATTAGAAAAAAGTAATGCTCTTTTAGCTGACGTAAATGGAAAAGTAACAGAATTAGAACCAGTTGTAAAGGCAGCAGCAGATTTAGGTGAAAGCGTGTCAGATATCAATTCTTCATCAAGAAGAATGGTTGAACGCTTCTCTGGTATGGGTATTAGAGGAGCTGGAATTGGCATCTTTTCATCTCTAGTTAGTCGCATGTTTGCAAGACGTAAACGTCGTCGCGGTGAAGACTAATATTTATTAAAGGAGAACAATTATGCGTAAACTTGGTGGATTTTTATTAGGTAGCGTTGTTGGTTTAGGTGTTGGCTTAATTGCTGGCTCATTATTGTTGCCAGAAGACGCAACTGACGATGTAAAGAAAAAACTTGCTGAAAATGAAAAATTGCAAGATTTGAAAGAAAAGTATGATAAAGGAACTGAAGCTATTAAGAATCAATTAGCTTCTTTCCCTAAGTCAGTTGAAGATGATTCCGAATTAAGAGATTTTGATGATATCGTAATTGATGACACTAACAAAGATCTTGGCGAAGATGAAAAATCTGACAAGGATGCTGTTAGCGATTTAAACAATGCTGAAGATACTGAAAATAACTAAAATTAAATATTTATAAAGAGAATCAAGTTCTACTTGGTTCTTTTTTTGCAATAAAAAACCTGTTGATAAATTTTATCAACAGGTAATTTTAGGCCTAGTCTTTAACTGGAATATATTTTAATTCCTTGCTTGTCTTAGTGAAGGTTTCAAAACCGTTTTTAGTGACTACACCACAATCTTCAATTCTAACTCCAGCTACGTTAGGGATATAAATACCAGGTTCAATTGAGAAGCACATGCCTTCCTCGAGAACTACGTCGTTTCCTTCCATGATTTGTGGAAATTCGTGAACGTTCATTCCAATACCGTGGCCAAGACGATGAATGAAGTATTCACCATAACCAGCCTTAGTGATAATATTTCTAGCAACAGCATCTAATTCGCTAGCAGTAATGCCTGGTTTAGCTGCTTCAATAGCTGCTTGTTGCGCCTCACGGTCGACTTCATAAATTTCTTTTTCTTTAGCAGTTGGTTCGCCGTAAGCGACAGTTCTACTTGAGTCAGAAGCATAGCCGTTGTGCATGGTTCCAAGATCGAATAAAACTAATTCGTTTGGTTCAATTTTGTTCATTGTTGGACCAAGGTGAGGGTTAGCAGCATTTGTACCAGCTTGGACAATTGTCTCAAAACTAGTGTGCATTACACCTTTTTGAAGCTTTAGTTGGTAATCAATTTGTCCAGCAACATAACGCTCAGTTACGCCGTTTCTTAGGGCATTAAAACCAATTTGAAAGGCAAAATCAGCTTCTGCACCAGCAGCCTTTAATTGTTCCACCTCTTCTGGAGTTTTACGTAAACGTGCTTCAGCTACGAATGGAGAAACATTATTGGTAAATGAAGAATCAGGAAAGGCAATGCGTAATTGTTCTAAACGGTCAACTGAAAGATGCGATTTTTCGATTGCAATATTATTTGGTTTACCAACACGTTGATTTACTAAATCAGCAATTTTTGCCCATGGGTTTTCATGGTCAAGATAGCCATAAACATCGCCATCCCAAGCAGAGTTTTTAGCTTCTTCAACATTTAATTCAGGTGCAAAAATAAATGCAGGCTTGTCTTTAAAAGCAATTAAAGCAAAAATTCTCTCATGTGGATCCATGCTATAGCCGGTGAAATAATTAATACTGATTGGATCAGAAATATAAGCAACATCATTATTGGTTGAAATTAACCAATTTTGTAACTTGTCTAAGTTCATAATTTTGGCTCCTTTTTTAATATATACTGGGAGTATACCATATAATATGGTAAAATAATGAGTTTTTAGTCGTAAACGGTTGCAATGTGTGAATATTCTTGATAAGTTATAAAAGAGTGTTTTTACAGGAGTGTGAGAAATTTATGCAAAAGCAAGAAGTAACAATTTATGATGTTGCTCGTGAAGCAAAAGTTTCTATGGCTACTGTTTCAAGAGTAGTAAATGGAAATAATAATGTACGTAAAGAAACACGTGAAAAAGTATTAGCTGTCATTGATCGTTTGCATTATCAACCTAATGCAGTTGCTCAAGGATTAGCTTCAAAGAGAACTACAACAGTTGGATTGATTGTCCCTGATTTGACAAATATGCACTTTGCTGAATTATCTAAGGGAATTGACGATATTGCTACAATGTATAAGTACAATATCTTACTTTCAAGTGTCGGAAATACCTTGTTAAATGAAGATCAAGTTATCCAAAATTTACTTAATAAGCAAGTTGATGGTGTAATTTACATGTCAAACTTGATGAATGAAAAGGCACAAGAAATTTTCAATCGCACTAACACACCAGTTGTTTTAGCTGGTACTGCTGATGCTAACCAAGAATTTTCTAGTGTAACTATTGACTATAAGGCTGCTGAAAAGGAAGCTTTAGGTCTTCTATTAAAAAATGGTAAGAAGAACTTGGCCTTAGTCGTAGGTGACGGAAAAGCTTATGTTAACAAGGACAACCGTTTCGTTGCCTATAAGGATTTCATGGAAGAACATAATTTAAAGAACGTTCACATCTATGAAGATGCCAAGACTTATGAAGATGGCTATGAATTATTTAAGCAAATCAAAGCTGATAATGTAGATGGAATTATTGCTACTCGTGATGTAACAGCTGCAGGTATCGTTAATGCTGCTGCTGATGCTGGTGTAAAGATCCCAGAAGATTTAGAAATTATCTCCGCTGCTTCAACTAATGTCGCTAAAATTGTTCGTCCTCAATTAACAACTGTTCAACAACCGCTTTATGATATTGGTGCTGTTGCAATGAGAATGTTAACTAAGTTGATGAATGATGAAGAATTAGACGATTCACATGTTATCTTGCCATATACTTTGAAGAAGTCTCGTTCTACTAAGTAGATAATCTAAAATTTAATATTAAAAATAAAAGTACTGTCAATTCTTCAATCGAAGATTAACAGTACTTTTTTAGTAGTGATGATTTTAAGTGGTTTCACTAGTCACATTTTTTATTTCATTTAAGTTAACCACTTCGTCAGCTAATTGTTTGATCTCGTTTCTTAAGTGGTGAGTTACCATAATCACAGTTTTATTCTGTTTAGTCAAAATCAAGCGTTCAAGCTGTGTACTTGAAGCTTTATCTAATGCGGAGGTTGCTTCATCCAATAGGTAGATTGGGGTATCACGTAATATTTCTCTAGCAAATGCAATACGTTGTTTTTGTCCGCCGGATAATTGTTTTCCTTGATCATCTAAAATAGTATCGATACCTTTAGGTAGCTTAGCAATTAGATCTTCTAGACCACACTCTTTGATTACTTTATTAATTTTTTGAGTTGATATTTCTTTTCCTAAAGTTAAATTCCATTTTAGGGATGCTGAAAAAATATACGGATCTTGCTGTAAATAAGAAATTTTTTGGTGTAGATCATGATCTGAAATTTGATCATAACTCATGTTGCCAAGATTAATTTCTCCTTTGTAGTCTCTTAGTAAACCACCAATTAGATTTAAAATTGTGGATTTTCCAGCTGCAGAATCTCCTGTTAGGATATATTTATTTTGCAATATAAAATCTAAATTCAAATTATGAAAGATTGGTTCATCATTTTCAGGATAATGGTAGGAAATATTATTTAGTCCAAGTTTTCCTAGGTGCCAATTAGAAATTGAATGAGGCTCACTTTCAGTGTTAGATATAGATTTGAATTTTTCCATTATCGGTTTTATGGATTTAAATTCCTGCCAGTTAAAACTAATACCGCTTAATTCAGCAAAAATTGTACTAGCAAAAAATTGTGCACCACTAATCGTTCCTACTGGTGTAAGATGATGTAAAATTAGCCAACCAGTTTGTCCTAAAATAATAACTTGGCTAATAAATGCTAAACCATTAGTTATTGCTTGAGTTATTCCAGCAGTTTTACTGTAGTTTAATGTATGCTTTTTAACATCGTCTGAAGAACCATCGATTTTTTTAACAATCGTCTGAGGAAGATTGGCTAAAAAGAGAGTATTGAAGCCGTTTAATATATCATTAATTGTATTAACTAATCGTTCATTAGCATGAGTATATTCTAATGATCGTTTAGCTAAAATTTTAGAAAACATATTTGGTACGATTCCCATAATAACTGTTAAGACAACAACAGTTACTACCAAACTTATATTGAAATACGCTAGGGTGAGCATCCCAAAAACTATCTCACTAACTTGTCTGACAATCATTAGAAAGTCAGTGATTCCAAAATTATTAATAGTAGTAATATCGTTAGTTAACCAAGAGCTGTATGTTGCTACGGTCTGTTTATGAAAAGTAGCATAGTTTGCCTTGGATAAGTCTGTTGCAATGCTATTTCTGATCAGTTTGTCTACATTTTGAGATAAGCGTGTTTGCTCTACATTAACAAGACAGTTAACAATAGCATAAATAATATAGGCTCCACCCATTATTGCAACCCACATAAAGAACGCATCTGCGCGTAATTTAGCAACAGCACTCAATGCATTAGCGCTAGAAATACCTGCTAGTGTTAAAAATCCAGCATTAACAATTATGAGAAAGACTACTAATAGAAATTCCCATTTTAACTTTTTAAAATATTTCAGTAATTCCATTAATTCTCCTTTTAATATTAAAATTTGATTTAAATAATAATACTTTAATTAATTTTATTCAATATATTTTAATAATTAACCTAAAATTTATGACCTTAGTGAAAAAAAAAACTGATAATCTTTAATTTTGATTATCAGTTTTTATTGATTTTAAAGTTATGATTTTTCTACGGAGCGGTCGGACCACTATCAGTGGCTGTATTGCCTTCACTAGTTTCGCTGCCAGTATTTGTATTAGCAGCTGAACCTTCATTAGAACTAATATTTGAATTTACATCATTTGCGGCATTGTTGCTCTCGGAATTACTATTTTCAGTTGAAGAAGATGATTCAGTTGCGGAACTTGAACGACTCCGTCTAGTAGAAGTAGATGAAGAAGAACCATTACCATTTCCGCCTTGACCAGTACTTCGAGCTTGCTGATCATTAGCTCCGACAGTCCGATTAGTCGAAGATGAGGAATTATTATTTGATTCACGATATACTTCGTGGTTTTTACCATAGTAATTTTTAGCATCTTCTGAAGTTGAGCCATCAGCTACAGCAAACAGACTGTTGATATTTTTCTTCTTAGAAATTGTCTTACCAGTGTAGATTAAGACTTTACCATAATCATTATTCTTGCCTTCTAAGTAGTCGTAGAAGAGGTTGTAGTCTTTAGTTGATCCACCGATACCAAATCTTGCAGTAGCAGCTGGAGCAGGGGATAAACTTAATGCGGTAGTCTTTTTACCAGAAAGTTCAATATTATCGCCATCATAGCTTACAGTTCCTGGCAATGTTCCAGTTCTTGCTAAGACTTTATTTTTATAAACAGAGCTTGGACGACTTGGTGCATCATTTAACTTAAAGATTGACGGATCTTCTTCGTAAAGTGCATTGGCGATATTTGCCCAAAGGTTTAAGTTGGTTTCACTGGAATTAGAATCTAGGTTATATGAGTGGCCATAGAAGTTGTCATACCCCATCCAACTAGAAATTGTGATTCCAGGAGTAGACCCATTGAACCAAATATCACGATAATCATTACTGGTTCCAGTTTTACCGATTAAGTTCTTGTAGTTAAACTTCAAAGTACCAGTTAAGCTTGAAGCAGTACCCTTAGTTACTACTTGGTGAAGCATCTTTTGCATGATGTAAGAGGTGCCGGTAGAGAAGACTTTTTGTGGATTTTGTTTATGCTTATAAATTACTCTACCTGATGGATCTTGAATTTCTTCAATGTAGTAAGGATCAGCTCGCTTACCATTGTTATAGAAGTTAGAGAAGGCACTAGCGTTATCAGCAACTGAAAAACCATAATCTGTACCACCGAGGGCCAAACCTAGGTTTTCAAATTCGCTTTTACTCAAGTTTAAGCCTAGTTTTTTCATATCCTGACGTAAATTAATGTTCTTATCGTTGACTAATTTATTGTATAAGTTTACAGCAGGTAAGTTATAAGATTTACTTAGAGCTTCTTGAGCTGAGATAAACCGGTTTTCAACAGTGGAATTGTAGTCAGTTGGAATATAGTTGCCAAATCTAGTAGGGAAGTCTGCTAATGCTGTTTGACTAGAAATAAACTTGTGTTCAATTGCTGGACCATAAACTAGATATGGCTTAATAGATGAACCAGGTGAACGATAAGTATCAAAGGCGTGATTAATTTGAGAATTCTTAAAGTCAACTCCGCCGCTAAAAGCTAATACCTTGCCAGTTGCATTATCAATTACGACACTACCGTTTTCCACATGCTCGGTAGTATTAACCCACTTGTTAGTAGATGAATCAAAATCACGAGAAGTCTTATCTTGACCATATTTATTTTGCTTAACTATGCGTTGCATAGTTTGATAAAGTGGCTGTCTAATCGTGGTCTTAATATGATAGCCCTTTTGATGAAGCAGTTCAGTTGAACTAGTTAAGTATTGATTATAACGATTAGTATCTTGTTTAACATCTGATACCTTTAAACCATCTTGCTCAATTAATTTTTCTGCTAAAAGACTAGTACTCTTATTCATTACTAAATTATATAAGTAGCCACTTTGTTTCTTTTGTTTAGATGCTTTTTCAGGAGCAAGGAAGTCAGCACGTAAATCATATTTTTTAGCTGCAAGATAGTCTTTTTTACTGATATCGCCATTTCGATACATCCGAAATAGAACGATATCTTTTCTACGCATCGCTAAATCAAGGTCTTTTTTAATTTTTCCGTTTAAACGATATGGGGTATAAACAGATGGACTTTGAGGTAAACCAGCAATAAAGGCAGCTTGAGGAAGGTTAAGTTCAGAAATAGACTTACCAAATATCCCTTGAGCTGCAGTTTTAATACCTACGATGTTTTCTCCACGGTTGTTTTTACCATAAGGAGCAGCATTTAGATATGAACGGAGAATATCTTCTTTTGAGAAATGCTTTTCAATCTTATGAGCATAAAACATTTCGGTAACTTTTCTTCTCCAAGTGGTCTGACTAGTTAAAAACTGCATTTTAACTAATTGCTGAGTTAAAGTCGATCCACCAGTTTGTACACCAACACCAGTTAGCTCAGAAAGAACAGCTCTAACTAGGGATTTAGGTAAAACTCCTTTATGAATATAGAAATTCTCATCTTCAGTAGCTGTCACAGCATTCTTAACTAAAGGAGTTAGTTCGCTTTCACTTGCCTTTTTAGTGACGGTATCTGGACGAACTGTAGCAATTTTTTTATTGCCAGCATAGTAAAGTGTGGCTGAATTTTGTGCATGGTTTATTTGCTGATTTAATTCGCTAATTGTTGGAATGGGCTGCTGGCGAACGATGCCAAGAGCATAACCACCACCAAAACCGATTAGGAGAAACAAACCAAAAACTGCAATTAAGATCAAATAATGAAAAACACGACGTAAAGTTAAATAAACGATGCCACTGTAAAATTTCCATTGGCTTTCGTCTGATTTGCTTTGAAGTGTTTTAACTTCTGGCCCCGCAGTTAGGAACTCTATGATTTTTTCTTTTAAATTTTTCACAGATCAGGATCCTTTGTTAGTTACTTTCCCCCTATTATAGCAAAAAAAGGACTAGCAATGACGCTGTCCTTTTTTACGAATTTATTAATATTTTGATTTATTTAGTTAATTCATAGATTGCTTCGGCATAAATAGCAATTGAATTAATTAAATCGTCAACCTTCATGTATTCATTTGGTTGGTGCATAACAAGTGGAGCACCTTCTGGTTGAGCACCAAAGGCTACACCATGTTTGAATAAACGGCCATATGTTCCGCCACCAATGATAACTTCGTGACCTTTCTTACCAGTTTGCTTTTCATAAACTGAAAGCAGGGTCTTAACAATTGGATCGTCTCCAGGAACGTAATGAGGAGCTTCTGCTGAACCATCAATTCTGGCGTCTAAGATATCGCCGAATTTTTCGTTAATATTTTTAACCATTTCTTCTGGCTCAATACCTTGTGGGTAGCGAACATTGTTTAATAGGTATGCGTTTTGACCTTCAAAGTTAAACATACTTGGTGAACTAGTTAGGTCGCCCATTAAGTCGTCATGATGGAAAATACCTAATTTCTTACCGTTAAAGTCTTTGTGTTCAACAGTTGCAAGGAAGTGTAAGAAATTCTTCGCTTGACCGTCAAAGTTAAGGCTATCAAGGAAGAGAGCAAGGTAAGTAGCAGCATTTCTACCAGTTTCAGGAGCAGAAGCATGAGCACCATGACCGGTTAAAGTTAATGAAAGACGGCCGCTAAGCATTTCTGCCTTTCCTTCAAGCTTATGCTCTTTCAGGAATAAGTTGAACTTTTCTTTGATGCCATCGATATCGCCTTCAAGTTGAGCATGAGCTGTTTGAGGGATAACATTAGTTGCAATTCCTGATTGGAATGTCCAAAGTTTAACATCGCCTTGGCTTGGGTCATCTTTAAAGTCAAGTTTTAAGGTAACAATGCCTTGTTCACCATTGATAATTGGAAATTCTGCGTCAGGAGAGAAAGCAACATCTGGAGCTGGTTGATGCTTTAAGTAATAGTCAATTCCAACCCAGTTAGTTTCTTCATTAGTTCCAACTACGAAGTCAATTTTCTTTTTAGGTTTAAAGCCATGCTCTTTTAAAATCAGCATGCCATAGTAAGCTGCTAAGGATGGGCCTTTATCATCAGCACTACCACGCCCATAAATTTTGCCATCTTTAATAGTCATCTTAAATGGATCAGTTTTCCAGCCTTCGCCAGCAGGAACGACATCCATGTGGCCGATAATACCAACGCGTTTGTCGCCAGAACCCATGTTGATTCGACCAGCATAGTTATCAAAGTTTTCAGTATCAAAGCCGTCACGTTTAGCAAATGATAAAAACTTCTTCATAGCCTTCACTGGGCCAGGACCTACAGGATATTCTTTGCTAGTATTGTTTAAATCTTCAGAAGAATCAATTGCAATCAATTCTTTTAAATCATTTAAAATAGCATCTTTCTTTTCTTGTGCTAATTTTTTATAATTTAGTTCTTCCATAACGTACTCCTTTAATTTTTATCTCTGATTAAATATTACAGCATTTACATCTGAATAAGTCGACCAAAAGCTTTTATTTGGGACTTTTTCAACTGGTAAATAAGGAAATAGGGCAACGTTTGTTTGACGAAAAGCAGGATCGAGTTTTCGATAATTCTTATAGGCAAATGTGTTTTTATTAAATAAGCCATAATATAAGACTTTAGACGACTTAACCCAGCCATCATCAGTAAGAAGCCATAAATCTTTAACTCCGCCACTTACACCTAGTATTTTATAGTGTTTTCTTGGCATAAGTTGATTCTTTTTACCAGATTGCTTATCAGGTTTATTATAAGTGAAAATTGGATTTTGAGTAGGGTTAATAATACTTAAATTCCAATATGGTAAAATCCATTCAGGTTGTAGGTCCAAACTAACAAGGTCAGCGGGAACAAATTCCTTATCGCCAATTTGGTAAAAAGTCTGTCCTGAAGCAATAACAGCTGAAGAAACATGAACTGGGTCTAAAAAATTAAGTTCTTTTGATGTTGTCACCTTTAGATATGGATTCTCACTAATTGTAGTAGGTACACGGCCAAAGTAAATTCCGTCCTTGTTAACGACATATTTTTTAGTGCCAGTTTTAGCTAATTTGTATTTATAGCCTCTTGCGGGGAAATTAGTGACAACTCCATCAACATCATTGTTGATTAACCAATTCCATAACTTAGGCGACTCATTCATTTCGGCCCAAACAAATACCTTTTGATGTAGCGCGTGAAGTTGACTAATTAGCTTGGGATTTTGGGTAACTAGATCAGATGAGATATTGATTCCGTTTACGTAACTTAGTACTTCAAAATTAATTCTTTGCAAAGAACCAACAATAAAGATTCTTGGAACATCTGGTAACAGTTGACTCATAGTTTTTAAACTTGGTGCAGAAAAGCTGTGAATCATTACTCGATCTTGCATATGGTATTTCTTGATACTGGCAGCAAGGAGTTCTTCCATATTTTTAGGACTATTATGCTTAGTTTTTTTTGTTTCAAGCAAAAATTTAGTGTTAGGTTTATCTTTGTAGTAATCAAATAATTGATCTAAAGAAATAATTGATTCACCATTAGCTTGTTTTAAGGTGTTTAAATAGGAAAAATTATTTTGTGATACAATAACCGATGATCCAACAACTCTGCTTAGATCGCGGTCATGAGAAACAACTAAGACGTTATCTTTGGAAACATGCAGGTCGAGCTCTACATAGTCCGCGCCATCTGCAAAAGCTGAGTTATCACTTTGAATTGTTTCTTCTGGATATTTACTGGGATTACCGCGGTGACCAATGACTAGGAATCCCGATTCAAAAATAAAAATCAAACTAAAAAAAAGGGCTAGGAAATAAAGCCTGCTTGTTTTCATGTGTACACCTCTATTCTTTTTAACAATAGCATGGATGTATACTTTTTTCTATAATTAATATAGTAGTTAATAATCATTTTTAAGAAAGTAGATGCTGCAATATGGCTTATGAGCAACTAGATTTAATCGAAGAAGTTACTCGCAATGATGGATCTAAATATTATGAAATTTCAAATATTGATCAAAATGGTATCGCTGAATTAGCCGTAGATCGTGGATTGATAAAGAAGGTGCGGATACTTCAGCTAAATTTGGCTAGAACAAAAGCACTTCAATTATATGAAGAATATATTAATAAAACGTACCAACTAGAGACTTTAACCAATGAGGATGATTGGAAAGATCCGCAGTGGGTTGAGTGGGAAAAGCCTAAAGGAAAAGTTTTAGACGCCTTTAATACAGTATTAAAAGCCAATCATATTGGTTAGAAGAGAGTAAAGTATGGAAAAATTACGTATTGTTCATACCAATGACCTACATTCTCACTTTGAACAATTTCCTAAAATAAAAAGATATTTACATCAAGCACAAAATGACAAAAGTGTTGATCAAACTTTTACCTTCGATGCTGGAGACTTTATGGATCGTTCTCATCCCTTATCTGATGCAACTGAGGGCCAAGCTAATATTAAGCTGATGAATGAATTTAACTATGATGCGATCACAATTGGTAATAATGAAGGAATCTCTAATTCACATGCAGTTTTAGAAAAATTATTTGATCATGCGAATTTTCCAGTTATTTTAGCTAACTTACGTGAAGAAGATGAAAGTATGCCTAAATGGTGTACTTCATATAAGATTTTTGAAACTAAGAAGAAAACGAGAATTGCAGTTGTTGGCTTAACTGCTGCATATCCTATGACCTATGGTCCTAACCACTGGCATGTGAAGTTGATTTCTGATACTTTAGATAAGTTACTTCCTACAATTAACGGGCAATATGATATGTTAATTATCGTTAGTCATATTGGCTTAAGAATGGATCGGTATATTGCACATCATTATCCAGAAGTGGATTTGATTGTTGGTGGGCATAGTCATGATTATTTACCAAAGGGCGAGAAAGTAAATAAAACATGGATTACCCAAACTGGAAAATGGGGTCAGCATATCGGCGATATTGCGATTCAATTAAATGATGATCACCAGGTAGTGTCAATTGTACCAAATACTGTCAAAACCGCTGATTTACCAAGTTCGGAATCTGATCAAGCTAAAATCGATGCTTGGCGTAAGCAGGGTGAACAAATGCTGCAATCACGTCAAATTGCAAAGTTACCTGCTAAATTTAACGATGATAAAATGGCAGCAATTCAAGTTTCTCTAGATGCAATTAGTGATTTTGCTGGAACTGATATTGCGGTTTTAAATAGTGGCTTATTTTTGACGCCATTTCATCAGGGAATTTTAACAGAAGCTGATTTACAAGCTGCTTTACCTCACCCAATGCATGTAGTGCAAACTAAATTATTTGGAAGTGATGTTTGGCGCATGGTAATGGAGATGGAAAAGAACCGTCATTTTCTAAGCAAGTTTGCCCTCAAAGGAATGAGTTTTAGAGGGAAAATTTTTGGCGATCTTGTTTATAAAGGCATTCAGGTTGATCATGCAAGTAGAACAGTCTACATTAACGGAAAAGAGATTGATCCTGAAAAAGAGTATACAATTGCCTTGCTTGATCATTATGTTTTAATTCCATTTTTCCCTACCATTTCAATTATGGGTAAAAACAAGTTTTTATTCCCTGATTATTTACGAACTGTAATTGGAAACTACTTAAAAGAGAAATATCCAATAGATAAATAGAAAGAAAAATAATGGAGTATAAAGAAGCAGATAAAGAACAACCGCTTTATCATCCTTTGGCTCATGTAATCGTTAATGAAGATAAGATAATGATTAATGGGCGAAAGTATGAAATTTTAGCTAATGTAAAAGATGCTCTAGATATTGAAATGCTAAAAGAGAAATATGATCCTTTCCTTGACCAGTACGATTATTTAGTAGGGGACATTTCAAGTGAGCATTTAAGATTAAAAGGATTTTACGATGAAAAAGATCGCGTTGCAATTGATAAAAAAGCTAATGCGATTGTGGATTATTTAGAGGAATATTGTAATCCTGGCAGTGCATATTTTGTTTTACGACTAGCTCAAGAAAATCAGATTAAAAAGGTTGCATTTGGCAGACAAAATAAGAGAAAAAATATGTCTAATAATCGCTATCATTCTAAACGTCCCTACTTTAAAGAAAGACGTGTCCACAAAACAAGAATTGGTGGCCATAAGACAGCTGTAAAATTTCAACGTGGAAAAGGAAGTCACAAGAATAAAGGCTTCGTAATTAAGAAAAGAAAGGGCTAATTGTGGAACATAAAGATTATAAATGTTACTTAATTGATTTGGATGGGACTATTTATCGCGGTAGCGATACGATCGAAAGTGGCGTTAGATTCATTCATCGTTTGCAAGAGAAAAATATTCCCCACTTATTTTTAACTAATAATTCTACTCGTACGCCGCGAATGGTAGTTGATAAATTGCGCGGACATGGGGTTAACACAGATATCTATCATATTTATACGCCGGTTTTAGCTACGGAGTCTTACTTGCTTGCTCAAAATCCAGATACTGCTAAGATACCAGTTTATATCATTGGACAGACAGGATTAGTGCAAGGTCTGTTAAAAAATGAACGTTTCTACTACGATGATCGAAATCCTAAATATGTTGTAGTTGGAATGGATACGGATTTAACTTATCATAAAATTCGCGTTGCTACTCGCTCAATTAGAAATGGCGCAACTTTTATTGGAACAAATGCTGATAAAAATTTGCCTTCTGGGGATGAGCTATTGCCTGGTAACGGTGCACTATGTACAATGCTAGAAGTAGCAACAGGTGTTAAGCCCATTTATATTGGTAAACCTTCATCAATTATTGTGGCTAGTGCTTTGAAGATGCTAAATGCTCAAGGCAGGGATGCAATTTTGGTTGGGGATAACTATGATACTGATATTATGGCAGGCATTAACTGTAATATTGACTCTTTGTTAACTTTGACCGGTGTAACTACTAAGAAGCAATTGGCAGAAAGAGATAAGCAGCCAACTTACGTTGTAGAAAATCTGGATGAGTGGAAACTATGAAGAAGAAACCAATCGTCGCCGTTGTTTACAATTGTTTGATGGCTCTTGCTACTGCTACTTTAGGTGCAGTAGTTTTAAGTTGGCCATTATTAGCAGTTTTTGTAAAAATTCAAAAAACGAATTTGATCGTAAAGACAACCTTAGCAACAGTGATGAAGAACTATACACAACTCTTAGATTATTTATTGTCGCCATTTAATGATAGACTTCAGATGTCAAATTTCCCGACTTCTCCAAGTGCAGCGCGACATTTTTATGAGTGTAAGTTACTATTTGAATTAGCGATAATTGTTTTTGTAGTTGGATTAATTATTCTTATTTTCTTAAAAATGAGAAAAAGAATGAATTATATTTATATTTCGAGAACAACAGCGCTAATTTTCATGATTTTGCCTGTGATTATCTTACCGTTTGCTTTAATGAATTTTGATGAATTTTTTGTAGCATTTCATCATCTATTGTTCAACAATGGGGATTGGCTATTTAACCCTGCGACAGACCCAATTATTAATGTATTAACCGAAGAGTTTTTTGCTGGTTGCTTTGCAACTGGCGGAATAATTTATGAGTTATATTTTTCTTGTTTTATTTTGTCAAAAAAATAAAGGAGCTTTAACGAAGCTCCTTTTTTAATACTAATTTTTTCTTTAACCATATAATCAAGACTGGTAAAACTGAAATTAAAATGATTGCAATCACGATCAATGAGAAATGTTCCTGGACGATTGGAATATTTCCAAAGAAGAATCCTAATGCGGAAAATAAGGTTACCCAGAGAAAACCACCAATGAAGTTATAAATGATGAAAGTTCGATAATGCATCTTACTTGCACCTGATACAAATGGAACGAATGTACGAATAAATGGAATAAATCTTCCGATTACAATTGTAATACCGCCGTGTCGATCGAAGAAGTTTTCAGCGGCTTTTCGTTTATCTTGATTAATTAACTTGTTGAACCAACTGTGTTTAGTCCCTTCAGCTTGTGACCAATGTCCGATTTCATAGTTAATCGTATCACCTAAAACAGCAGCTGCTATGAAGATTAAATAGCAAACCCAGAAGTGAAGATTATATTTGGGCGTTGCTGCCATAGCACAACATGCAAATATAAGTGAATCTCCAGGTAGAAATGGAAAGATAACCAGACCTGTTTCGATAAAAATAATTGCAAATAAGATTAAGTAAGTCCAGTTTCCAAACATATTCACAATGGTGACTAAATGGTCATCAATATGAAGAATAAAATCGATAAGTCCCATAAATAAAAATAGATTCCTTTCACAAATTAAATACTGGTAGAATGAAAAGTCATTGTTTTTTCTGGAAATAGGTCTTGCATAATGTTGCTAATTGCAATTTGTGCCTCGCCAAATCCTAAAGCAATCATTGGCACTCTTCCAGGATAAGTAATAGCATCGCCAATTGCATATACATGAGGAAGGTTGGTATGCATTTTTTGAGAAACAGCGATTAGATTATGGTCTAATTTGATCCCCCATTTACGTAATTGTCGATTATCGCTCTTGAAGCCATATGCAACTAGGATTTCATCAACATTTTTAGTAACAAAATCTTGACTTGCACCAACTTTATGCAAAACTAATTCCATTCTATTATTGTTTAACTGCAGATCTTTTGGAAGATAAGGAGTTAAAAGTTCAACATTTTTTAAACTTTTAAGCTTATTGACGGAGCTTTCAAGACCGCGAAATTCATTTCTCCGGTGAATTAAGAATACATCTGATGTGTTTGCTAATTCTAGTGCCCAGTCAAGTGCAGAATCTCCACCTCCAAGAATGGCTACTTTTTTGTTAGCAAAGATTTCAGGATGCTGCATTGAGTAATGGATATGTTGGTTTACGTCTAAAGTAGTTGATAAAGGAAGAGTTTTGGGCTTAAACGCGCCAAGTCCCGTAGCAATTAATAAACTTTTTACTTCATATTTTTTGTCAACTAGGATATTTTCATTTTCTAAAAAAGAAATCTCTTTTACTTTATGAGAAAGAATGAATTTAGTATTGATGTTTTGCTCAAGTAGCTGAGAAACTAGCTTTTTACCTTTAATAGAAGGAAAAGCGGGAATATCCTTAATATTTTTTTGTGGATAAAGCATATTAATTTGACCGCCAATTTCGTCTAATGCATCAAAAGAAATTGTCTTTAGTCCATGTAAATTAGCAAAAGAGGCTGCAAAAAGTCCAATAGGACCTGCACCAATAATAGCTAAATCATATTTTTCCATCTTTATAAGAAATCCTCCATAAAAATTAAGCATAGAAGTCATGTCTTTAGCGTTAATTAAAAAGACAGTTATAATTAATATTAGTAAGGGATGAGATAGTATGCAAGTTAAAATTGGCGATATAGTTCATGGAAAAATTAGTGGGATACAACAATATGGGATTTTTGTAAGGCTAGATAGCAAAGTAGAAGGCTTGATCCATATCTCTGAAATACATGGTGGATATGTTAAAGATATCGGAAGAGAGTATCAAGTTGGTGAAACAATAAAGGTACAAGTAATTGATATAGATCCATATTCTAATCAGATTAGTTTATCTAGAAGGGCAGTCCTTCCTGAAGTAAAAGAAGCAAGAAAAAAGCGAGTCCATTTTTGGACTTCAAAACGAGTTAAGAAAGGTTTTACTCCTTTAAAAGAAGTATTGAATACTCAAATTAAAGAAGCAAAAAGTAGATATTCTAAATAAAGAGTAAATAAACGTGTTAAGGAGTAGTGCTTAACATGTTTATTTTTATATCCGAATTTTCAAAATGAATAGTTCGTTTAAATTGGAAAAACAAAAGGCAAAAATCAGACAATCAAAATCTATTAATAATTAATATTCGGAATATATTTTTTTATTAAAAACTATATTGACGAAAAGGAGAAAAGTCTGTAAAGTAATACATGCTGTTTGAGGCAAGCGCG